>ERZ779622.3-NODE-3-length-191508-cov-34.094963_pt1 | contig 191508 bp, 217 predicted proteins | sample MGYA00514188_ERZ779622 | MGnify/ENA primary metagenome ERZ779622 (study PRJEB29562, sample SAMEA4376702) | mouse gut metagenome | isolation source: Cecum | study: EMG produced TPA metagenomics assembly of the A DSS colitis mouse model was used to assess the... | reverse complement strand
GTATGCCGCTTCCGCATCCGACTCTGTCTCCGGCGTGCCGTAAAGATATCCTCTTGCCTCCTGATAGGTATCCGTCCAGTCGGCATAATATTCCGTTGCATTATGTTCTCCGTCTCTGGTATCAGATTCTCCCCTGACACTCCTACCCATATTATCTGTCGGCAGGTCATCGGAAAACACTTCGGGGACACCATATCTGTCTCCGCCGGATTCTACGTCTGTTTCCCGCCAATCTGTATCTGTCGCACTTTCCTCCAGAACTTCTTCCTGTTCCGGGAGTCCTTCCTCCTCCGCATGGAGATACCCCTGCCCAAACCGTACCGCCTCCCGGATGACCATGTTTTTGATACTTTTCAATTCTTTCTGCTCCGACAGCGACGGCAGTTCCGGCACTGTATCTTTGTAATAGCGCAGTATCTCGTTTTTGCTTTCCAGCCATGCCCGGTAGCATGCCGCAACAGGTTCTTCTCCTGCCAGTTCGTCCACGATACCGTTTACAACCGCCTTGACATCTGCTTTCAGATAGCCGTACACTTTCTTTCCCCCTGTACGGTCCAGACGCTCCGACAGCAGCTTTATCTGCCTTGCGATCTTTTCATTATGACAGACGCCATGCTGTATCTGCCGCATCAGAAAAAGCAGGCTTTTGTCTGCCTGCTCCTTTAACGCTTCACACTGTTTCGTTTTCTTCTCGTAAATGCTCATAAACTCCTGCCGGAAAATATCGTGCGCATAGGCGGATCGCATAGCCTCGATGCCCTTCTTTGTCAAGTATCCTTCTGAGGGTTTTGTAGAATATACCACCAGATGCACATGGGGATGGTGGGATTCATTATGGAACGCCGCATACCATTTCAAGTTCCTGCTGTCTATCTTATAATTCTCGCACAGAAGCTCCACCCTGCTGCGCAGTAACGCCTGCCACTGTGCGGCGCTGTCATAACCGAGACGCTCTGCGTCCTCCCGCCGCAGGCTGATGACGTTGGTCCACACAACACCCGTATGGTTTGCCACCTCATCCGCCACGCGGGACAGCACGATGGATTCCCCCTTATTGGAAAACAGACCGTGTGTGCCTGTCCTTTCCACACCCGGTCTGTTCGCAAGTTAATCCATGTAATTTTTCTTTTTGGCTATGATGTCAAGGTTATTTTCCAGCGCTTGCGTGATAAATTCGGAGGCGTTTTCCCTTGTCGGTCTTTGGAGATAGTCGTAATATTCATGCATCCGGCCCGCATCGGGGATCTTGCGAAGGATGTCCTGTATCAGATCCTCCTGTCTTGCAGTGGGCGGCAGTGCTTTCCACTTTCTCCACGCCGTCACGGGTTCCGATGTAGGTTACAAAGTTTTCAAGATGTGAGGGAGGGGCGTTTTTCAGGTAGTTGCAACGCAGGATTAGTTTGGGCATTCTGTTTTCCTCCATAATAAAAGGTCACTGCCGTGGCAATGACCGTAAAAATATTATTTATTTTGTTCCAGCCAGCATCTTATAATATACTGCCAATTCATTCCATCCTGTAAAACACGCAGAACCGTGACCATCATTTCTTCCTCATCCACTATGTAAAAGAAAAGATAGCTGCGATATGGTTTCAAATGAATATCATACCCCCTGTATTGAAATCCAATCGTATTATAACCACCCGGCATTGTTTTTAAGCCGTTAGCCGCTTCTTTCATTTTCCGCGTGAAATTTTCTCCTAATTCTCTGTACTTAAACTGATCCAAAATATACTTCTTCATTTGCCGGATATCGCTCCGGCTGCTGTAAGTATAAATGATTTTATATCTTCTCTTTTGCATATATCCCCCGCCAAATTATATGGCGTCAATTTCTGCCCACAATTCCTCTTCCGAAATCACCCTGCCGTTTTCCACATCATCTATTGCATCATCCAGTTTTGAAAGAATTACTGCCATTGCGTCATCCAGTGTACCATTATTATTCCGGTTTTTAATATTTTGCATTACTTCCATAAAAAATAACCGTCCTTTCCTGTATCGGTTCCCCGATCCTGCCATGCAGGTTTGCCATGTTTGGTTTCGAGTATGTCTTCGTATTTATGGATTTGCCTCTCATTTCTGGCATCTCTTTCCGATTTTGACCGCAAATTTTTTGCTTGCTAATATTATATGTTTTTTTCTTCTTTTATTCAATAGACGCTCCATAAAAAACAAATAACAAATGGCACGACAAAATATGATGAAAAATCCGCCATCATCCCGCGTGTGTTACTTTAACCTCTTTGAAATTGATACGCCTCCTCAAACGCAACCGCCCCATTAATCCGCTTCACTGTAACGCGGCGCCGCGTTGATATGTACATGAATGCCGCTGTTCTCCCCTGCCACCGCACCTGCACTCCTGAGCTGGCGGACGATTTCCTGTATTCTCGGAATATCCCCATACTCACAGATCGGGGATACCAGCTCAACTCTATACTTATCCCCTGCAGGATTGCCGTCCTTATTCTACGCAACGATACTGGAATCGTACATGACCTTCCACTTCCTGTCCTGTTCATCCCGGACGCTGTATACTTCATAATACCCGCCATCATATTGGTAAGTCTGCCCCAGATACTTCCCGATAACTTCTGCCGCTTTTCGTCTGGTGATTCCCGTCAGCTCAATCTCTATTCCAAATTTCTGCTCACGCATATTTATGGAAATCATTTTTACCTCCGTTCCTTACATCCGACACACTTTTACCTGCCTCCTGCGCTTCCAAACAGCTTTTCCTTATATTCCGGTGCATGCACCATCAGGTTATAGCGTTCATTTCCGCATTTATACAGGCATACGCCCCGCTGCGGGTAACGGATTAGGTGGTATTCGCTCTGCTCCAGCTGCAGGGTGTCGATGTAAAATTTCGCATCAATGTTCCCGGCGTTGAACAGGAACGCATGGGTCGGAATAGAGAACAGCGGCTTGGTATATTCCCGGATGCCATCTATGTTGAAGTCTTCAAGGTTCTGACTGGCAAGAATGATGGCGCTTTCCTTTTTACGCACGCGTTTCATAAAGTTACGGATATATTCCACCGCCGTCAGGTTCGTCAGAAACAGATAAAACTCATCGATGCTGGCCGCCGTGTGGCCGTTTGTCAGAAGCTCATTGGACATGTAGGAAAGAATATTGAACAGCATGGCATCCTTGACATTCCGGCTCGCCTGCAACAGTCCCTTTACCCCGAATGTCAAAAAGCTGCTGTCCGTGATGTTAGTATGTCCGTTGAAAAATTTAGACTCCGCCCCTTTGCACATGGAGTGGAGTCCCAGACAGATTTCCTGTAACAGTTCCGCCGTATACAGATGCTTTTTCTTGGCGTCATAGTGCCTGTACTCCTCCATCAGCTCATACAGGTCGGAAAGCATGGGATAACCTTCCGGCTTCAGCTTGGAAAAATCCATGCCATCACAGATATCCCATTTCTCATACAGTTTCGCCAGTATAATCTCTATGGTGTCAATTTGGCTGTCCGTAAAGTTCTTATATGTCCTGAAAAAATCCATCAGGAAGGAAATGTGCTGGCTGAGTTTTGAACAGCAGCGGAATGCATACGGCGCTTCGGTATCCTCCGGGCTGCCGTTTTCATCCCATGTCTTCGGCTCCAGTACGTTAATCATGTACTCCCCGCTCATCAGATCTACAAAGCAGCCGCCGAGATTGTCTGTCAGGTCTGTGTACTCATGTTCCGGGTCAAGGCAGATGACCTTCATGCCGGATTCCCGCAAGGATGTCAGTATCAACTTTAACAGGTAGGACTTTCCCTGTCCGGAATTACCGAGTATCAGGATGTTGGCGTTGGTTTTGTCATCCGCTCTCTGGTTAAAATCCACAATAACGTTGCTGCCGAACTTGTCCCTGCCGATATAAAACCCGTTCTGATCTGTTTTGCCGGAGTAATTGAAAGGGAACAGGTTTGCCACGCTGGAGGCAGGCAGCGCCCGCTCGAACTGCTCAAGAAAGACATTCCTGCCTGCCGGATGCACGCACAGAAAGCCCTGCTTCTGCCTGAGCAGCAGCTTGTCCACGTTCAGCTTGGAACGGATTAGTTCAGTCAGCACCTCCGTCTGCAGCAGTTTTAATCTCTCCATATCCTGCGCGGAAAGCTCCAGAAACACAGCCATATGCAGTAAGGGCTCCCTGTTGCGGTGCATGGCGGCAATAATGTTGGTCACATCCTGCAGGTTGCTTGCGGCAGTCACAGTCTCCTGCAAGTTTTCCGTGTTTCCCTGTTTCATGCGGTTTTTATTTGCCGCATTGCTGATGATCTTTTTCTCCTCTGCGGGTGTCACCTGCCTTGTATAGATACGCAGCGTGACGCCATCCTTTTCCCCTAAATGGCGCAGGATTGCCTGCTCATCCGTGGCGGTCGGGTACTCCCTGAGCGCCCATACGCTGCGGTAGGTATTGCCGCAGATATAATGGTCCGTATAAAACTGGATTACGGACGGGGCAATCATGTCCAGATAGCCTTTCAGTTTCACCTCCCCCGGCGTCCGTTCTTCCATTTTTTTCTTTCTGTTTTTGCTTGTCATTGTTACCTCCTGTTTTCCGTAAAACTGGCATGTTATGCTTTCAGGCACAAAAAAAGTACCAAACTTTTCGTCTGATACTCTTTCCGGTCTGTTTGTATGATGTTGTTTACATGGTCTGTGCCGGCGGTTCCTGCTCCTGTACCCTGTCCTGCTGTTTTTCCAGCTTCATAAGCTGCTCTATGCTGTAATCCAGTATCTTCTCTTTCCTTTCCCGAATCATAACCTGATAAAATTCTCTCTGTATCGGTTCCGTAAATGGCGTTTCCGCCACCAGCCGGTCAATCTGCTCCATGTCTATCCGTTCATGGATGCGCCTCAGGGCAGCATTACAGTCCCGGTCTTTCAGGGATGAAATATAATCAAAATAAGAAATCTTTTTCCCGTCTTCTTCCACCGCAGATGTGGGATAAACAAATATCCGTCTGTCAATTTCCTCTTCTTTTTCCAGCACATCCTTCATTTCGCCTGCCGCAAGCTGCGGATAAAGGCAGGAGCCGCAGTCATACACAGGAGCAATTTCAGCCGTCTGTTTTTCCTCATCCACAAGGATGCCCCAGTTCCCGTTATGACGATCGAAATTGCCGAGCAGCGCGTCCACTATGAACATATCCCAGAAAAATCCCTTCAGTTCCTCCGCCGGAATCAGCTCCTGTTCGCCAATCGCCGTCATAATCGAAGAAAGCTCTGTGCCGTATCCATTCTGTTCACTGTTAATACAGGTATTTTTCAGCTGTGCAAATTCAATCAGCTTCTTTCCGTTATCCGTGAAATCACGGCAGGCAACCACCGTTTTTTCTTTCCCACGCCTGTCCGTATAAGTGCCGAGAATCGTTTCCTGCGCCCTCAATCCAAGCATTTCATAGATATGGCAGGCAAGATATTCGCTGATGCAGCTGTTTGTGTAGCTCATGGTTTTGCTTCGTCCGGGCACTGGCGGGAATTTCAGCATATAGCCTTTTTTCTGATACTGAATATGGATTTTATTCCCATTTGCGCCGCCATATGCCTTGAATTTATTGACTTCGCATGGCGTAAAATCAATCATCCGCCTTCTCCTCTCCTCCGAACAGATATTTTTTCCGCAGATAATCTGCCTGCTCTTCTGTAATCCTGTCTCCCCACTGGCATGCATTGATAGAACCATACAGCTCCCCCCATAAGCAGTCCATATGGGACACCTGCTCTTTCTCTCCCCGGACAAATTCATCAATGGCATGCTGCAGGCTTTCCGGCAGTCCGATTCCCAGATATTCTTTATCTTTTGGCTTTCCATCCCCGCCCATGCGGTCTTCCGTTTCCAAAAGCAGTAACTCCTCCATACTGATTTCCAGCGCCTTTGACAGCTTGGAAAGTGTTGCCGCGCTGCACCGCTCAAATTTTGTTCTGCCGGAACACAGATCCGACAGGGTTGCCCACGGTACCCCACTCTTTTTTGATAGACTGTAACGGGAAAGCTCCCTCGTCTGCAGCAGTTCATTTAGTGTCAACGTCATCACCCCAGATACATTATATCTGTGTTCCGGCAAACCCGCAACAGGAACATCCGTACCGGGTCAGTCGCCTAAATTGCAAAAGTAAATTCTACCCTTTGTTTCTTCAATAGAAGTTACCTATGCACAAGTTGCATTTAATCCTGCACATGCTTTATGATGTCTATGTCCCTGACAGCAGTGGAAGGAGACATCATGAGTAAATATATTCCAGGTAACCATAAGCATCTTACTGCTGCAGACAGACTTTATATTGAACGTCAGCTGAATGCCGGTTCCTCTTTTAAAGACATTGCCCGTTATCTCTGCAAGGATCCCAGTACCATTTCAAAAGAGATCCGTGCACACCGTCTGTCTGACTTCTATCCCGGCAGGGGGCTCTTCCTGAATGCCAAAAACTTCTGCATCCACCGCTTCCACTGTCAGAAGAAGAATGTCTGTGGCAAGATCATTCTCTTCGGCATTAAGTGTGCTTCCTGCCCCTCATGCAACCAGCACTGTATGGATTTCGTAAAAGAACGCTGCCAGAGACTTGACAGGGCACCTTATGTCTGCAATGGGTGCGATAAGGGGCATGCCCGCTATACCATTCCCCATAAATACCACTATGACGCCCTCTTTGCTGACCGCAGGTACAGGGAGACCCTCCGTGATTCCAGATCCGGCATCAACCTCTCAAGGGAAAATCTCCGCCGCATTGATGCAGTCATTACCCCTTTGATCTGGCAGGGTCATCCCCCCTATCAGATCGTTGTGGAACATCCCGAGCTCGGTCTTTCTGTCCGTTCCATCTACCAGTACATAGAACTCGGACTGCTTACCGGCCGCAACATCGACTTGAAACGCAAGGTTAAGTTCAAAGCGCGTAAATGCCATAAAACACAGATCACTGACAGGCAGGTGTTTTCCGGCAGGCTTTACAGTGATTTCCAAAAACTCCCTCCTACACATATAGTCGAAATGGATACCGTCAAATCCTCAAGGGATTCTAAAAAATGTATCCTGACTTTCTATTTCCGGGATGAGAAGCTGTTCCTTGCCTATCTTTTGAACCGCTGTACTAAGGGCGCTGTCCGGGCTGTCTTTGACCGTCTGGAAAAACGGCTTGGCACTGTGACTTTCAGCATCCTTTTCGAAACGATCCTGACTGACAGGGGCGGTGAATTCGGCGATCCCGAGGCCCTGGAGACTGGTATGGATGATTACCAGCGTACCAGCATTTATTACTGCGATCCCATGCGCAGCGGTCAGAAAGGCGGCATTGAAAATGCCCACACAAAACTGCGCGAGATCCTTCCCAAAGGCACCAGCTTTGAATATCTGACCCAGGGGGATCTGAACCTGATCGTTAATAACATCAATTCCGTCCCGCGCCAGAGCCTTCTTGGCCTTACTCCATACCGGGCGGCAAAAGAAAACTTCGACATGGATGTCCTGTTAGCACTTCAGCTCAAGCCGGTCGATCCCGATCAGATCAACCTGACACCTGAGCTGATAAAGTAACCTTTAAATCCAGGCAAAAATCTGTTGTCAGGAGACACTGCTTTTAAATCTTCATAAAAACCAGACACCTCTGGCAGAATTTAGTCCTGCACACGACATTTTCTGCCGGTCTGTTTGCTATACCCTGTTTTAGAAAATCTGCCCCGATTTAGATTTACTATAATTCAATTTTCAACTTTGTGGTTTCAAAAAGTTAAAAAAAACAATAAATTTGAAAGAGCAGTAGAATTTACTCCTGCACTGGATTTTACTTTTGCAATTAAGCTCTTTTTATCCACCTCATCCGCCAGCTCCTTCTGTCTGCGGAAAAGTTGCCCCGCCTCACCCTGTTCCTGTTCAATGCCAAGCTCCTCTGCCGTCATCACCTTCCAGAAATCTTCGCCGCTCCAAAAACTCACATAGAGCTCCCCTTCCTCAATACGGATAGGCTGCTGTTCAAACCCTTCCCCCCATCCGTCACTCATCTGTCCTGTCCAGTAATCCTTCAGCACGCAAATCTCCCTTTCCGTCAGGTATTCCGTAATCTCACAAATCAGGACGCCGTACAGTTCTCCTTCCACCTCCTCATTCTGAAAATATCCCCAAATCATTCCCAAAACCGATTTTGACTCCCCTGCATCTATAAAAACGGGCAAAAAAATAGGGCAAACACTGGTCGATTTTCGCTCCAATTTTTGCCCAAGCCAAACTTGTTTGGCTTTAACCACCAATATCTTGTGGTTTAGACCCGCTAATTCTTCTCTTTTCCACAATACTGCATCATTATTATTACCTCAACGTGCCCCGTCTGCCCAAACTGATCCACAGCCCTAACCCTCCTCAACTCATATCCTCCCCCGCACAGCACTTTCAGATCCCGCGCCAACGTTGCCGGATCGCAGCTCACATAAACAATCCTTTCCGGCTGCATCGCAAGCATGGTTTCCATGCACTTTTCGTCGCAGCCCTTGCGGGGCGGATCGACCACGATCACGTCGGGATGCCGCATCTGCTTGTCCGCTGATACATCGACCGTCTCCAAGCTATTACTTCCACTGTTACCTTTATAAAACCCCGGCAGAACTTCCTCCGCCTTTCCCGCAAAAAATTCCACATTCGTTATCTCATTCCTGCGGGCGTTCTCTTTCGCATCCTCTACTGCCTGCGGAATGACTTCCACTCCATAAACTTTTCTGGCACGTTTTGCCATAAAGAGAGATATTGTTCCAATACCGCAGTATAGATCCCACACGGTCTCCTGCCCGGTCAGTCCTGCGTATTCCAGTGCGAGACTGTAGAGTTTTTCGGTCTGTCTGGGATTTACCTGATAAAAGGACAGGGGCGAAATCCGAAATGTAATTCTCTCTTCACTTTCTGTGCATTCATCATCCACCAGCCCAGCCCTTCCGAAATCTGTCGAATTTAGCACGCGAAGGCTGTCCTCAATCCAACCGCTGCCCCAGAGTACCCGTATTTCGTGCCCCATAATCACATTCGTTTTTTCCCTGTTTATGCTGACAGAGATACTGACAATCCTTTTCCGCGGCGTTCCACGCCCTTCATCTCGCGCAGTCTGTCCGTACACGTTGTCAGATAATTCATCCCTTGCCGCAGACTGCCCGCCGCTATCCGTAAAGTTCCCACCGCCGTCTGCTGAAACCGCCTCACCTGCACTTCCGCCTTTCAAGTCTATTTCCGTCAACTTCTCTACCAATTTTTCCTCCGCTGGCAGCTTTTTCCGATTTATTACAAGACATACCATAATCTCCCCAGACGCAAATCCCGTGCGGATCAGCACATGCCGTACCAGTCCCTCTCCCGTACTTTCCCGGTAAGCGCTCACATCGTTCTCCCTCATATAGGAAAGCACCGCATCCAAAATCGCCTGATTCTCTGGCGGTCCCAATGGGCAGTCCGTATTGGCAATAATATCGTGTGTTCTTCCCGCATAAAAACCAACAACCAGATTCCCAACCCTGTCATATCCCACGGGATACTGCGCCTTGTTGCGATAATGCCATGGCTCTTCCATCCCAACAATCGGTTCCATAACCACATTGAGCTGCTCTGGCAGAAAACCTCCAATGCGCTGCAAATGGTTTCGCACTTTATTCTGTTTATAGGCAAGCTGCCTCTCATAACTCATAGCCTGAATCTGGCACCCGCCGCACTGTCTGTGGAAAGCGCATTTTGGCTCCACACGAAAAGGAGAAGGCGTCACCACCTTCTCTACTCTCGCATAGCCATAGTTTTTCTTGCATTTGGTAATACGCGCTTTTATGACATCTCCGATCACAGCATCTTTTACAAACAAGATATACCCGTCCGCTTTCCCAATGCCTTCACCGTCATTTCCGATATCCTCTATCGTAATCCGAACGATATCATTTTTTTTAAAACTTCCCTGCTCCATAAATTACCTGCCTTATTATCTTCCATTCATACAGAGAATACCCCGTTTTCGGCACTCTTTTCCCTCTAACCGCCATGATTCCGCTTCAGCGGAATCTCAAATCAATGCGCAGAATGCCGCATTTCAGGCATTCTTCTGCGTGAGACGGAGTTGCAGCGAAACTCTTCTAACGCTACTCCATGCCCGTCCCGCGCAGGTTCGACTCAAACAGCCTGTTATACCCAAGCCACCCCTTCTCGGCGTTGTTTTCCAGAATCTCCGCAAAGGTCTCCATCTTTGCATCCACATTATCCGCAAAATTTAACGCTACCGCCTCCACAATTGCAGGCTTTTTGGGCGAGCCAAATTCAAACTCCCCGTGATGGGCAAGAATGCAGTGTTTCAGTTCACTGGCAAGCAGTGCAGGGAATCCTTCTATCGCCCTGACTTTCTCTCCGATCATCTCACTGCCAATCACGATATGTCCGAGAAACTGCCCGTCATCCGTATAGTCATTCTTTGGGAAAAGCGACAGCTCTTTCGTTTTACCGATATCGTGGCAGATCGCCGCCGTAATCAGCAAGTCTCTGTTAAGAACCGAATACTGGGTACAAAAATAATCACATAGTCTTGTCACTGCCAATGTATGCTGCAGCAGACCTCCTACGAACCCGTGGTGTACGGTCTTAGCTGCCGAGGACTGGCGAAAAGCTTTGATAAACGCTTCATCCTTCACAAAAAAAGCATTCAACAGCTGCTGCAGATAAGGATTCTTCACACTGCCCACCAACTCCAGAAGTTCCTTCATCATATCTTCCGTCTTAAACTTGCTGACAGGCAGATACTCCGCCGGATCGTACTCGCCTTCTCTGCATTTTCGCACGCGCTTCACGTTGACCTGCAGTGCACCCTGAAAGCTGGTCACGTCGCCGTGCACCTCTATGTAATCCATACTGTCAAAATCTTCTATCCCCGCATTGTTCGGGTCCCATACCTTTGCGTCTATGGTGCCTGTCTTATCCTGCAAAATCACATTGTCATAGGGTTTCCCATTTTTGGTCATCGCCGACTGCTTATGCTTGCACAGGTAAACATCGAACATTTTGTCGCTTTCCTTATAGTCCTTAATATATTTCATTCTCTCCATCCATCCTTTCCTGCTGCCTTTCAAATCATATAACTACTCGGCTCTCTCTGCCGCATGGATTCCGCCGGCAGCATATGACATTCCCATTCAAATACATGCACTCAGTCGGGCAGTGTACCATCTGCATTCCCGCCTGGCTGTCGTCGGAACCCCACTGATTTCTACCAGCTCCCCAGCGTTACATCCACGCTCATTTCATGTCCCTGCCTTGTCAGGGTGACTGTCAGCACATCTCCGGGTTTCGAGGACTGTAAAACCTCTAAGAGTTCATTGTAAGCCATAATTTCCTTATTCCCCACTCGGGTCACCACGTCACCGCTCTGAATGCCCGCTTCCATGGCAGGCGAATCAATTTCGATCTCCCTGACATAAGTGCCCGCAGGGGTATCAATCTCCGTATCCTCAATGGCTTCCTTCGGCACATCCGCCCCGTGCACACCCAGATACGCGCGCTCTTTGTCATTAGACATCTGTTCAATCGTGCGTTTCAGCTCCGTAATGCCGTATGCGGTGAGCAGATTGCTCATATCATTTCCGGTATTGACATTATCTATAATACCGATTACCATGCCCTTTAAATTAATCAATACGCCTGTTGCGTTGCGGCTCCCGTAAATGTCCGTAGTAATCCGCTTATAAGCGGAATCCGGGCGGTCGATCACTGTCCCCGTGGAAGTTACAATGCCATAGCTGATGGAGCCGCTTGTACCAAGAGGGCTCCCCAGCGCCACTACGGGCATTCCCAGCAGATTGGTGTTAGAGCTGCCCAGTTCTGCAATGTCAATCTTATCCATTGTCTCGCTGCCCACAGCAGAAAGCGGCACCGATAAAATCGCCAGTCCCGTATTTTCATCTTTCTGCACAAGTTCCGCCTCCACCTGTGTCTGGTCACAGAAGGTCACTTCTATGCTGTCCGCATCATTCAAATTCCCCGCACTGACTAAAATAAGCAGGGCTTTTTCATTGTTTGCCACAATCACGCCGGAAGCCGATGCAACGTTTTCATAAATATTGTTGAACCAGTCCACATCCGAAGTAACGCCCGCCACGGTAACTACCGCCCGGCACGCATCATCTGCCAAAGTCCGCAGTTCCCCATAAATTGACTGATAATCTTCAAGCGTAAACTCTCTGTCCACCTGTGACAGCACTTCCTGAATCTGCTCATCTACCATCTCGAGATCCACCTGATCAGGCGTCTGTGGCTCCGCATCCGCCTCCGTAACCAGCATGTCCTCCGGTTTCATCTCCTCAATCGGCGTCTCCTCGGGAAATGCCACTTCTTTCGGTTCTTCCTCCGGGTAGAGGCGGTTACTGATCACCGGCTCCAGCACCAGAAAAGTAAAACATGCCACCAGACCAAATACCACCGCCATAACCGCAGTAATCACCGTTCTGCGGAGAAGCTTTTTCTTATTGACGGGCTTCTGCTTGATCTTTTCCCGCATAAATTCCGTCTGCACAGAAGGCGTATACTCCGCCTGCTCCTTGACGGATTCTTCCGTTTTATTCTTTTCCTTTTCCTGTTCAGACATATAACTGCCCTCCGAATATGATTGATTATACCATATGAAACCGCGTACGGCAAACCTATGGGTATTCCCGATAGTAATTTCACCGCATTTGTGGTAGGATAGTGCATAGAAACATGATTGGATAATAACGAGGTAGTGTATGAACAGTAAAGTATTACGGGTTTTAGAATATCATAAGATTATCGACCGGCTTACGGAAAAAGCCTCCTCTGAACCGGGCAAACGCCTTACGGCAGCGCTTGTTCCCATGACAGATCCGGAAGAAATCACAGCAGCGCAGACCCAGACGGCGGATGCCCTGGGACGTCTTTTTGCCAAAGGCCCCACTTCTTTTGGGAGCAACAAAGATCTGGGAATGAGTTTAAAATCGCTGGAAGTGGGTAGTGTCCTTTCCATTGCCGAGCTATTGCGCATCGCTTCTTTCCTGGAAAATGTAAACCGAATCAAAGCATATGGACGCAGAGACCGGGACGATCTTCCCGGCGATTCTCTGGATATCTATTTTGACAGTCTGGAACCGCTCACACCCCTGGCAAACGAGATTAACCGCTGCATTCTCTCTGAGGAGGAAATTGCCGACGACGCGAGCCCTGCTTTAAAGCGTATCCGCCGCAGTATGGCGATTACCAACGACCGAATTCACTCGCAGTTAAACTCCATGATTAACGGCTCCCTGCGCACCTATCTGCAGGACGCCGTGGTGACCATGCGCGACAATCGCTACTGCATTCCTGTGAAATCCGAGTACAAAGGACAGGTGCCGGGCATGGTGCACGACCAGTCCTCCACCGGCTCCACCTTTTTTATTGAGCCCGCAGCAATCGTTAATCTGAACAATGAGTTAAAGGAATTATCCATAAAGGAACAGGAAGAGATTGTGGCGGTTCTTGCTTCCTTAAGCGCGCTGGCGGCATCCCACACGGAGGCGCTTGCGGAGAATCAGAAGTCTATGACCATGCTGGACTTTATCTTCGCCAAAGCTTCCCTCGCCATGGAGCAGAATGCCACCATGCCGCTTTTCAACACGGACCACCAGATCCGCATCCGCAAAGGACGGCATCCGCTGATCGACAAAAAGGCAGTTATACCCGTGGATATCCTTCTGGGGATCGACTTTGACCTGCTGATTATTACGGGACCAAACACCGGCGGTAAGACTGTGGCATTAAAAACGGTGGGGCTTTTGACGCTGATGGGACAGGCCGGGCTTCATATTCCCGCCTTGGACCGTTCGGAGCTTTCTGTTTTTCACGAAGTCTATGCCGATATCGGAGACGAACAGAGTATTGAACAGAGTCTTTCCACGTTTTCTTCCCACATGACGAGCATCGTATCTATTTTACAGGAAGCAGACACGGATTCTCTCTGCCTGTTTGACGAGCTTGGCGCAGGAACCGATCCTACCGAAGGCGCTGCTCTTGCCATCTCGGTTTTAGATTATCTGCACAACAGGGGCATCCGTACCATGGCTACCACACACTACAGTGAATTAAAAGTCTATGCGCTCTCCACGCCTTTTGTGGAAAATGCCTGCTGTGAATTTAATGTGGAAACGCTCCGTCCCACCTACCGGCTCCTGATCGGGATTCCCGGCAAAAGCAACGCTTTTGCCATCTCCTCCCGCCTGGGGCTGCCGGATCATATCATAGAGGATGCCAAACGGCACATTACGCAGGACAAGGAGAGTTTTGAGGACCTTCTCGCGAACTTGGAAAACAGCCGCCTGACGATCGAAAAAGAGCAGGCTGAAATCGAATCCTACAAGCGCGAAGTGCAGTCTCTCAAAGAACGCTTGGAATCCAAACAGGAAAAGATCGACCAGTCCCGCGACCGCATCATAAGAGAGGCAAACGAAGAGGCTCGCGAAATCTTACAGAACGCGAAGGAACTGGCGGACGAAACCATACGCACTTTCCAGAAGGCAGGCACCGCTTCTTCCATCAAGGATCTGGAAAAGTCGCGCCGCAGGGTGAACGACAAAATTTCGGAGAAAAACGAAAAGCTTGCGCTGAAAAGTGATAAACCTGCCCACAAAGCGCTCAAACCGAACCAGATCAGGCTGGGCGACAGCGTAAAAATTGTTTCCATGGGCTTAAAGGGCAGCGTCAGCTCCCTTCCCGATAAAAACGGTAAACTCTTCGTGCAGTGCGGTATCATCCGCTCACAGGTTTCCCTGTCAGATCTTGTGCTGCTTGAGGAAGAGACGGTAAAAACCGAAAAAATGCAGCGCAGTTCTTCCGGCAGGCTGAAAATGTCCAAGTCCTACTCTGTCTCCACGGAAATCAATCTTCTCGGCAAGACGGTGGACGAAGCGCTTTCCGAACTGGACAAATATCTGGACGACGCCTATCTCGCCCATCTGCCAAGCGTCCGCATCGTGCACGGCAAAGGAACCGGCACACTCCGAAAAGCCGTACAGGGTTATCTGCGCAAAAATCGAACGATTAAGAGTTTCCGGCTGGGCGAATTTGGAGAAGGCGATGCGGGCGTCACGATTGCGGAATTTAAAGAATAGCGTAAAAAGAAATCAAGCAGAGAGGTACTTATATGGTAAACAAACAGAAAATTTTGATTGTGGACGATGACAACAATATAGCGGAGCTGATTTCCCTTTATCTCACAAAGGAATGCTTTGAAACCATGATTGTCAACGACGGAGAATCCGCCCTGGCTGCAGTGAACAGCTTTGAGCCAAATCTGATGCTCTTGGATCTGATGCTGCCGGGAATTGACGGCTACCAGGTCTGCCGCGAGATTCGTTCCAAATCCACGCTCCCCATTATCATGCTCTCCGCGAAAGGGGAGGTTTTCGACAAGGTGCTTGGGCTGGAGTTAGGGGCGGATGACTATATGGAAAAACCCTTTGATTCCAAGGAGCTGGTGGCGCGCGTCAAAGCAGTGCTCCGCCGCTATAAGCCTGTAGTCGCGGAACCGAAAAATTCCGATGTCAAGAGTGTGGAATACCCGGATCTGATTATTAATCAGACCAACTATTCCGTCATTTATATGGGAAAAACTATTGAGATGCCTCCCAAGGAGCTGGAACTTCTTTATTTCCTGGCGTCCTCACCGAATCATGTTTTCTCCAGAGAACAGCTTCTGGATCAAATCTGGGGTTATGAATATATCGGCGACAGCCGCACGGTTGATGTACATGTAAAACGGCTTCGTGAAAAGATCCGCGACCATGAAAACTGGCGCATTGCCACTATCTGGGGTGTCGGCTACAAGTTTGAAGTGCGCGAAAAGAAGTCCTGAGTACGGAGACATTGCCATGCGAAAGACACTTTATCTAAAGTTAATACTGGCGTACCTTATTTTTGGATTATTCGGTTTTGTGGTGGTAGCTACCTTTGTGTCGGATATGACCTTCAATCATCTCACCAAGGAAAAAGCGGACGCCCTCTACCGGGAAGCCACGCTGATTGCCAACACTTACGCAACCGACCTGTACAATACGGAAGTATCCCTGGAAACAGTGAAAACGCAGCTGGATGCGTTGGACACCTACTTAAATGCCACGATCTGGATTATCAATCCTTCCGGGCGTATGGTTCTGGACTCCTCCGCCCCGGTAGATGTGGAAAATGAGATCGTCGTGGAAAATTTTGATCCCACGGTCACCGCAGGCTCCTACTATACAGTCGGCAATTTTTTTCAATCTTTTGACGAGGAAATGCTGAGCGTGCTGGCACCTATCACTTCCGGCTATAAAGTAAAGGGCTATGTGGTAATCCACGCTTCCCTGAGCAGCATACAGACCGCCTCCAACCAGCTGTTAAATATTTCCTATATTATGCTGCTTATTCTCTTTTTACTGTCTTTGATTATTTTGATCTTTTTTACGGAGATGGTTTATATTCCTCTGCGCAAAATCACGGAGGCGACAGAGCAGTATGCCAGTGGCAATATGCATTATGAGTTCAGCGTGGAAAGCGAGGATGAGATTGGATATCTCGCCGCTACCCTCTCCTATATGGCGAGCGAAATCGCCCGCTCAGAGGACGACCAGAAAAAGTTTGTGGCTAACGTTTCCCATGATTTTCGTTCCCCGCTGACTTCCATTGACGGCTATTTAAAAGCAATGCTGGACGGCACAATTCCCCCGGAAATGCACGAAAAGTACCTAAACATTGTTTTAAATGAGACAAGCCGCCTGACGAAACTGACAAACAGCCTTCTGACCCTTAACAATCTGAATACCAAGGGTATGATGCTGAATAGAACAGACTTTGAGATTAACACCGTTATCCGTAATGTCGCCGCCACTTTTGAGGGCACATGCCGTCAGAAGATGATTGGTATAGAGCTTGTACTCACAGGTGACGAGATGTACGTGGTTGCTGACATGGATAAAATCCAGCAGGTTCTCTATAATCTGCTGGATAACGCCATCAAATTCAGTCATCACGATTCTCTGATCAAAATTGAGACGACAGAGAAGCACAACAAAATTTTTATCAGTGTGAAAGACGCCGGAATCGGCATTCCAAAAGATGACCTGAAACTAATCTGGGACCGCTTCTACAAGTCTGATCTGTCACGCGGTAAAGATAAGAAGGGAACCGGGCTTGGATTGTCCATCACAAAGGAAATCATACAGGCGCACGGGCAAAACATCAACGTCATCAGTACGGAGGGCGTGGGAACGGAGTTTATTTTCTCGCTGCCGAAGTCTGATGTGGAGGATGATGATTGAATCGAATGGTGTCATAGGGCAACAATTAATGTGGATATGGTGTCAGGAGATTCATACCGTCTGCCGCCAGGATAGTCTGTGCAATTCTCCTTCTATCTGCATCCCGGAAAACTCATTCTGCCGCAGCGCTTCATACAGCACAATCGCTACGGAATTAGAGAGGTTCAGTGACCGTATCTCCTCAATCATGGGGATGCGGATGCAGGTCTTTTCATTTTCTACCAGAAGTTCTTCTGGGATACCGGCGCTCTCTTTGCCGAACATAATATAATCGTCCTGCCCGAAATGCGCCTCTGTGTAGAGGCGTTTTGCCTTGGTGGTGGCATACCAGATTTTCGCGTCAGGATGTTTTTCCCGAAATTCATGAAAATTAATATAGCGGGTCACATCCAACTGCGTCCAGTAATCCATGCCCGCCCGTTTGATGGATTTCTCATCCAGCCGGAATCCCAGAGGCTCAATCAAGTGGAGCGCCGTACCTGTCGCTACACAGGTACGGCCAATATTCCCCGTATTTGCCGGAATCTCCGGCTGATGTAAGATTATATGCATCTCAGTCTCCTCTGAGAATACACGCTTTTTGCATTCTCCCGCACAAGAAATAGAATCTCTTTGCGAAACAGCCTCGTTGCGCGCATCAATTTTCTACTTTTGTTGACGCAGTCTGCCGACAAAATCCGCCAGCTTGCCGATTGCCAGCTTCAACGTGTCTAGGGAGTAAGCGTAGGAAATTCTCAAAAATCCCTCGCCGCAGTCGCCAAATGCCGTTCCCGGCACCACAGCCACCTTCTCCTCCGCCAAAAACCGCTCCGCGAACTCCTCGCTGGTCATGCCAAACTCCTTGATGCAGGGAAAAATATAGAATGCCCCAAACGGTTCAAAACACGAAAGTCCCATTTCCCGAAAGGCATTTATCAGATAGCGTCTCCTTTGGTTGTAAGCCGTCTTCATTTCCTGCACGTCGTCATCCCCGCTGCGAAGCGCTTCCACCGCTGCATACTGGCTCGTCGTCGGCGCGCACATAATCGCAAACTGATGAAGCTTCGTCATCTGCTCCAGAATCTCTCTCGGACCGCAGGCATAGCCGAGCCGCCAGCCCGTCATCGCATAAGCCTTGGAGAAGCCGTTGATCAGGATTGTCCTCTCTCTCATGCCTTCCATCTCAATGATGGACACATGCTTTTCCTTATAAGTCAGCTCCGCATAAATCTCGTCAGACATGACAAGTATGTCATGTTTCCGAATCACTTCGGCTATCGCCTCCAAATCTTTCCGCTCCATAATCGCGCCTGTCGGATTGTTCGGGAAAGGCAGAATCAGTATCTTGGTCTTTTCCGTAATGGCACTTTCCAACTCCTCTGCCGTCAACCGAAACTCGTTTTCTTCCTTTAATTCGATAATGACCGGTACACCGCCCGCCATAATCGCGCAGGGCTCGTAAGATACGAAGCTCGGCTGCGGAATCAACACCTCGTCTCCCGGGTTGATTACGGCGCGCATTCCAATGTCGATTGCTTCAGAACCCCCCACGGTAATCAGCACCTCATGCTTAGGATCATAATCCACACCCTGTTTTCTCTTTATGTAATTGCAGATTTCCTGCCGCAATTCCACCAGCCCACTGTTTGAAGTATAGAACGTACGCCCCTTTTCCAGCGAGTAAATGCCCTCGTCCCTTATGTGCCACGGCGTATCAAAATCCGGCTCGCCCACACCGAGGGAAATCGCATCCTCCATCTCGCTGACAATATCAAAAAATTTCCGAATACCCGAAGGCTTCAGCCCTACTGCCTGTTTTGATAACATATCTTTCACGGTGACACCTTCTCTCTCGTATCCTCATACTTTTTCGTCAAAATGGTTCCATGATCTTTATATTTTTTCAGAATAAAATGGGTTGCCGTGCTCAGAACGGAATCCAACGTGGAGAGCTTGTCGGACACAAAGCCGGAAATCTCCTTCAGCGATTTGCCTTCCAGCGTAACAAGCAGATCATATCCGCCGGAAATCAGATACACGGAAGTCACCTCCGGATACTTATAAATCCGCTCCGCAATGTTGTCAAATCCCTGCCCTCTCTGAGGCGTTACACGCACCTCGATCAGCGCAGACACCTTCTCAATAGAAGTCTTCTCCCAGTCAATCATGGTATGATAACCGCATATAATACCCTCATCCTCCAAAGCCTGCAGTTCGTTCACCACATCAATCTCTTCCACCCCGAGTATCACCGCCAGCTCCTTCAAATCTATGCGGCTGTTCCTCTCTATAATTTTTAATAATTCTTCTCTCATTTTTCCTCCTCCTTCAAAATTATTCTTTATATAAGCCCGTCGTCACCGTAGCCCGCACAGAAAAACTTTCTCAAAGAGCCCCTCAAAAATCACCAGTGCGTACCCTCGGCTTATTTAAATAACTCTTTCTCCCTTCATTATAGAGCACCCTGTCATTTCCCCGCGTCGTGCGCCCGATGACCACCGCCGGAATCCCTTCCCGCAGCAGCGCTTCCGCCAGGGCATTTCCATTGTCCGCCGTCATAATGAGACATCCGCCTGACAAAAGCTCATAAGGATTTTCACCGAAAACCTCACAAATTTCGATGGTTTCCTGCCTGACAGGTATTTTTCTAAAATCTGCTTCCAGTCCGACGCCGGCTTCCTCCGCCATCTCCCATAAACCCGCCAAAATGCCGCCCTGGGAAACAGGCTGTATACCGCAGACGCCGGACTTCATGGCGGTGGCGGCCTCCGGTATCACTGACAGATACCTGTCAAAGGCGGCAGCCTCCTCAATCATACGCGCCGGAAACCGCTCCCGCAGCTTCTCATAGTTTGCCCCGGCAAGCCTTGCCGTTCCCTCCAGGCCAATCCATTTACTCACTACTATATCCTGATTCGCGCCTGCCGTCTGCGATTCGGGCAAAGAGCGCATTCTCTCTGGCACGTCGCACGGACCGCACGCTGTATCGCCGCAGTCTTCCCTGTGCGTCTCTGCGCATAAAATGGCGCAGTCTTTCCCCAGCCCTGCGCCATTTTTCAATTCCTGTCTATATTTTTTTGTCTCTTCCGGCAAAAAACGTTCTGACACGTTCCCCGATGTCTTTTCCTGTCCCATATTCTATGCCTTACTTTTCGTAGGATCGAATCACATTCCCTGTAACTTCTCAGCCTTTACATGTTTACACGGACTTTGCAACAGACACAAAGTTTCAGGCTGATCTGTTACCATTCTTTCCATCCCGGCAGTAAATGCTTTGTGCTGTGCTGACCCGCTGCTGTAGATCACTCTGCCGGAGGAGGAGGCGTTTCGGGCTGCTGCTGTGCCGCCTGCTCTGCGGCTGCCTGTTCTGCCGCCGCCTGCTCTGCGGCTGCCTGATCCGCCGCCGCTTTTTCTGCCGCCGCCTGCTGCGCCGCTGCTGCTGCCGCCTGTATCTGTCCGGGGTCACCGCCGCGATATGCGCCGGATACCGCCTTTACCTGATCCACACTGCCTGACGCCACAGCCGCCATAATCGCGTTATACGCACCCGGATCTTCGGTCGCCACTCCCACTGTCGCGCTTCTGGGCGCTTTCATATAGCTGCTGCTGTTTACCTGTTCACGGCTCACTTCCTCGCCGTTCTCTTTCACAATTTTCCACAGTCTCGCCTTATAACCTATGTGCGCGGACTGCACACTGCAGTAGCCTACCGGCAGGGATGCGTCCGTATAGATCACTTCCGTATCGGGCACCGTTCTCTCAAGAACCTCGCTCTCGTAGATTACTTCACGGCTGCTGTCCCTGGTCTCCATCCCGTAGATCGTGAACGTAATCTGCTTCTCTGGAGTCGTATAGCCGTCTATATAAATAGGATAGTCCAGATTATTCTTAAATTTAAAATCTTTCCCGGAAGATTCCGCAATCGCTGCGTCTGCGGAAGGATCCACATAAGTAACGATCATGGAATGATTGTAACGCTCCGTCACCTCAAGTTCCGCCTGGAGCACCGCATTATAAAGCGTAGTCGATACCTGGCAGATACCGCCGCCCAGACTGTCAACCACCTGCCCATTCAGATAAGACGCCGCCATGTAATAGCCGTTATCCTCCGAGAAAGGTGTAATGGTCTCCAGCGTTGAAATTTCGTCTCCGGGATACAGGGTAATACCGCTGAGCAGCCTGCATCCATTCGCCACATTTTTGCTTCTCGCATCGCCGGAAGTAGAATAACTGGTGGTAAAAGTGCCCAGAACATCCTTCACTTTCTCCAAATCTTCCACTGTGCCCTGCGGTTCCTGTGTCTCCACCTGAATATCCAGATCACAGGCGCCGCCTGTCCACTCGCCGGTCAGATACTCATAGACGCTCTCCGTCGTGCCGTCCCGGTCTACCACATAGCCGGTCTGTCCATCCGTAACCTCAAAGCCGTCTTCCGTCTTTGTCAGGCTCGCATTAACCGCCTCCTGATCATACTGTCCGGCATTTTCCTCAATCAGCGCACGGATCTTGCTCTTGTCAAAGTCAAAGCTCACCCGGTAAACTTTATTTTTGTATTCCAAATCCCGCAGTTCCTTATAGCACTGCAGAATATCTCCATCTCTGCCAAAGTTTGCCGCTTCCTCCAAGATCTCTCTGTTTCCCCATTTTAACCCCAGATCTGCAGCGGAAACCGTAATTTCTCCTTCCTCCGGGGCATGCAGTGTAATCTGCGTGTCGCCAAAGGTGGAGACATACGCCTCAATCGCTTCGCCAGCCTCGGTCTCTGTCATTCCCGAGATATCTATATCGTCCACATAGATTCCCGTCTCAATTTTTCCTTCTTTCGCCTGTGCAGGCATCACGGCAACTCCCGCCGCAATAAACGCTGCCAGAACCATCACAGATAATTTTTTCATAACGATTACCCGCTCCCCACTTCTCCCCTGCCAGTTCCATGTCATTCACAAATCGTGTTTTCTGTGCTAAAATGAATAAAATGCAGATGCCAGCATCGGAATGACCATTGCCAGCACGACAATAATAATGATAACCGATGAAATGATTTTTCTGGTTTTCCTGTTGAACTTCATACTGTCACCTCAAATGCTTTTTTACAACACTATAAATAATTAAGTAAGGAATGCCTTCTTTTGGCATAAAGGAATTATATATGAATTTTTTAATTATTGCAAGCACTCTGATCTTAGCCGCGGCTATTGCCGTTGCATCCTCAAAAAGCCGGAAAAATGCCGCCGCCATGGAGCAGGAATTTTGGCAGAGGGAACGTGCCGCTAACAATACCCGCCGCAAACCGCTGGACGATCTGGACTATATTCATCTGCCGATGGAAATCTTTCCCATGGAACTTTTACAGGACAACCCCAAAATCGAGGATTACAGGCAGATCATTCTTTCCCTGAAAGATCAGCCCATTGTCAATTTCACGGGGCTCACCAACACGGAGCTGAAGCTGCGCTACGGCGCGCCCAACATCACCAAACTGACCACCTATGACCAGAACTACACGCTTCTCGCGCGTACTCTGCAGCAGTGGGCGCAGGCGCTCTATGATAGCGGCTTTTCCAGAGAGGCTTGTCAGCTTCTGGAATTCGCCATGTCCACCCATACGGACGTAAGCGCATCTTACCGCCTGCTCTGCCGCATTTATCAGGAGAACGGCACTCCCGAAAAGATCGGGACACTTTATCCTGTGGCGCAGTCCCTGACCTCCGCCATGCAGAAACCTATCGTCCGTATTCTGCAAGAATTTGATCAATCTTCCGACTAGCTTCACTGCGGGTCAGACTTTCAATCTTATAATCCACTATCAGTTTATGCCTGTCCAACAGTTTATATAACTGCTCTTTTTGTGCAATCGTGAGCGGCGTATCACGTTTTGCCTGATACAAAAGCGGTTTGGGCAGAAACAGGCTCTTTTCTCCCTCCTCCGTCTCCTTCCCATAAAATTCTTCCGCAAGCTTCCGATATAAGGCAGCCGTCGCGCGGGCATCGCCCAGCGCCCTGTGCGCGCTGTGAGGAATCCCATAATGCCTGCAGAGCGCTCCCAGGCTGCGGCTTTCCAGATCCTTCAAATACTTCCGTGCAATCTTTAACGTGTCGATCCCCTGTTTTTCAAAGGACATCTTTTCATTTACCGCCGCTTTCTTTAAAAAGGAAAAGTCGAAGAGTATACTGTGTCCCAGCAGCGCATTCTCACCAAGAAACGCAAACAGCTTCGGTAAAATCTCGCGAATCGGCTGTGCCCCGGAAAGATCTCCGTCGCAAATGCCGGTAAGTTCCACAATCCGTTTCGGAAGTTCCTGCCCGGGATTGACAAAAGTTTCCCATTCTTCAACAACCTCACCCTGCTCTACCCTGACCGCGCCAATTTCTATAATTTTATCCCGCTTCGGGTCAAGCCCCGTCGTCTCAAGATCGATGCACACATAGGTATCAGTCATTTTCCCCTCCATACTTATCCTATTCCATAAAGCCGTATCTATTCTATATCCAATACCGTCTGCAGAAATAACACACCCTAAAAGACTCAGTCCGGAAGGAAAATTAACGCTTCGTGAAACACTTCGCCTGATTTCCTGTAAAATTAACGCACCGCATATTTTCTATATATAGTCTGATTTTCGGAGTTCTACACTTCATCTTGTAGTCTTTCCGCAATTTATTCACAAAAAAGAGATCTTTCCACAAAAATATTCTGTAGTGAATATGCTTATTAAAAATTGGAATATTTTTCGGCGGCAAATAAACTACAATAACAAAAAGGGATTACAAATGAAGACAAGGATAAAGGAACTCCGACTGGAAAAAAAACTGACACAGCAAGCTCTTGCTGAACAACTTGGTATTAACCAAACAAGTCTAAGCAAAATCGAATGTGGCGCCAGCACTCCTGACGCTCTGCTTCTAGCAGATCTATCGCGTTTCTTTCATGTCACTACAGACTATATTCTATTACTCTCCGAAGAACGTCTGGCAGCAGATTCCCTATTGGCAGATAATATGTGTAATCTGAAAAAATATCAACATCTTATCACCATTTATCAAAAGATGACCCAAAAACAGCAGGGATACTTTTATAATTTCCTGTGCAGCATGTTAGGCATGAGTGATGATCTGTAATACGGATTCTGTCATCATTGAATGACGCTCTGCCTTTCTATATATTCTATACAGCATTTCTAGTCAGATTGCCAGCGCCCTGTTAAGCTTATACCCCTATGCTGTCACATCTGATCTATGCGTTATATAACGCTTCTGGCAAAAGGCGGGATTCTAAAATCCCGCCTCATTTCCTGTCCCGGATCCCAAATTTCCTCTCACCCTAACAAAGAATGGAAAGGAATCTGTCGAAAGCCGCCTGTCCCTCGGGATCCCTCTTGTAGACCCCCGCGTCCTCCAACACTTCCATAAACACATTGCCGATCTCCCTGTGCAGGATCTCCATAATATGATCCCTGTCCACATTCGGATACGCAGGCAAAAACTCGTCTACCCAGTCGGCATGCTTTGCAAGCTCCTCATCCGCTCGGATGTCCGCACCTGTCAGAATCGCCTCAGCGAGACGCTCCATCTCCCCTTTCAGTCTGGCGGGAAGCACAGCAAGCCCCATCACCTCAATCAGACCGATGTTTTCTTTCTTGATATGGTGCAGCTTCGCGTGGGGATGATACACACCAAGCGGATGCTCCTGCGTCGTAATGTTGTTGCGGAGCACCAGATCCAGTTCAAATTTATCGCCGCGTTTTCTGGCAATCGGCGTGATCGTGTTATGCGGTTCCCCATCGGTTTCGGCAAATATAAATGCCGCCTCGTCAGTATAACCCCGCCATTTTTCCAGAATCACGTCCGCAAGCGCAACCAGTCTCTCCGGATTTTCGTGAGAAATACGGATCACTGACATCGGCCAGTTCACCACGCCCGCCTCCACATCTGCAAAACCCTGTATTGTAAAGGTCCGCTCCACGGGTGCCTTTGCCATGGCGAACTCATAGTGTCCGCCCTGAAAATGGTCGTGACTCAAAATAGAGCCGCCCACAATCGGCAGGTCCGCATTGGAACCCACAAAATAATGCGGAAACTGTTTTACAAAGTCAAACAGCTTACAGAATGTATCATGCTCGATCTTCATCGGAATATGCTGTGAGTTAAACACGATACAGTGCTCATTATAATATACATAGGGTGAATACTGGAATCCCCAATCGCTGCCGTTTATGGTGACGGGAATAATCCTGTGATTCTGCCTTGCAGGATGGTTGACACGCCCCGCGTAGCCCTCGTTCTCCCGGCAGAGCAGACACTTTGGATAACCTCCCTGCTTCGCGTTCTTCGCCGCCGCAATCGCCTTCGGGTCTTTCTCCGGCTTGGAGAGATTGATCGTGATATCCAGGTCGCCGTATTTGGTGGACGAAATCCACTTCTGGTCTTTCGCAATGCGGTACCGTCTAATATAGTCCGTATCCCGGCTCAGTTTATAGAAATAATCCGTCGCCTCTTTCGGGTTTTTCTCATATTTTTCCCGGAATGTCCTGATTACCTCGCTGGGTCTCGGTGTGAGCAGCCCCATAATCTTCGTATCAAAAAGATCCCTGTACACAATGCTGTCCTCTATCAACCCTTTTTCACAGGCATAGTCTAACAGCTCCTTAAGTACCGGCTCCAGCTCCTCCACGGTCATGGAGACATCGTCGCCGTCCTCCAGTTCATCCATCCCGAAAAGCTCCAAAAGACGGTTTGTCGCGTATATCTCATCCTCTTTTTCAATCAATCCTGTAAGCAGGCCGTATGCTACAAGTTTTTTGATATTCTGCTGAATCATTATTATAATACCTCCTCAACTTGCATCTGCGGAGAATGCCGTATTTTAGGCATTCTCTTATGCGAAATTTAGTACTTCTTGGCGTCCCGTCCTATGGCGGGACGTCTTTAGAAGTACTTTTCGCATTTCTCACGCTGTTATAGTTTTGACGGACCGTCGCCGATCTCCACCACATAGAAATCCGCATTCTTCCCAACGCGCTCCTTATAAGCCGCGCCCACTTTTTCCTTAAAGGTATCCACCGCCTCATCTTTCACAATACTCACCGTACAGCCGCCGAAGCCGCCGCCCGTGATACGGGAACCAATCACACCGTCCACCTTCCATGCTTCCTCCACAAGCACGTCGATCTCGTCACAGGAAACCTCGTAATCATCCCGCAGGGAAACGTGGGAAGCGTTCATCAGCTCGCCGAACTCTTTCAGATTGTTATTTTTCAAAGCCTCCACCGCGCGGATTGTTCTCTGGTTCTCATAAACAGCATGTTTCGCGCGTTTTTTCCTTATATCGTCTTTGATCGCATCCTTGTCCGCCTCAAACTGCTCCTCGGATAAATCACCCAGACCCTTAATGTCCACTACTGTTTTAAGCTCCTCCAGCGCTCTCTCACACTCACTCCTGCGCTCGTTATACGCCGAATTGACCAGGGAATGCTTCACATTGCTGTTTGTGACGATAATCTTTGCGCCGTCCAGCACAAGGGGAGCATACTGGTAAGACAAGTCCGCCGTATCCAGAAAAATCGCGTTATCCTTTTTACCCATCGCGGAGGCAAATTGATCCATGATACCGCAGTTCATACCGTTAAAATTATTTTCCGAATACTGACCGATCAGCGCCAGATCCACGTTGGTTACGTCAAACCCAAACAGATCCCTCAGGTAAAAACCCGTCAGCACCTCTAAAGAAGCGGAGGAGGATAAACCGGAACCATTGGGAATATTGCCGTTTAACACAATATCCAGTCCACAGTCCATCTTCATGCCGCGCTCCGCGAACGCCCACATAACACCCTTCGGGTAGTTCGTCCATCCCGCCGCATCGGAAGGTGTCAGATCATCCAGACTGCTCTCCACCACGCCCATTTTTTCAAAGTTCATGGAATAAAACCGCAGTTTCCTGTCCGTTCTCTTCTTCACCGCCGCGTATGTACCGATTGTCAGTGCGCAGGGAAATACATGTCCCCCGTTATAATCCGTATGCTCGCCAATCATGTTCACTCTGCCCGGCGCAAAATATACGCCCGCGCCGTCCGCATTCCCGTAAAGCTCCTCAAATTTCTTCAAAACCATCCCTTTCATACCCGCTCTCCTTCTCTTCTCCATACCTTTTTACCAGCAAGCTCGAACAAAACTCACTCGTAGCCCCAAACAGAGAATGCCGCACTTCAGGCATTCTCTCAAGTGAGGTTTCGTACTTCTCACTCTATTATAGCAAAAAAGGACCATCCTTACATAGCCCTTTGTTACTTAAAACTGTCAAAATGTTAAATTTGCAGAGTTCCGCTTATGCGTTCAGACTGTTAATCTGACCGATAAACTCTTCCACCTGCCGCAGATATTCCCGGTTCCGCCTCGTCTCCCCTTTCTGCATCTCCTTTCGGAAGCTCGTGGGCGACATCTGTTTCATTTGCCGGAATGCCTTCGTAAATACAAGCGGATCATGATAACCGCATGACAGGGCGATACTCTCGATCGGAAGGGACGTGAGCTGCAAAAGTTCCGCTGCCTTCGTGATTCGGAAAGTGGTCAGAAACTGCTGGGGCGACATCCCCATGGAATTTTGGAACAGTGTGTAGAGATAACTTCTGTTGATACAGACATAATCCGCCACATCCGTCACTTTGATGGGATTGCAGTAATTATTTTGAATAAACGATACGGCTTTCCGCACGTAAATATTTGCTTTATCACCCTCGCTCCGTTTCTCAACCCTGCTGCCCTCGGCTATGACAGACAGGAAAATGCCAAGCTGCCCGTTCCGCCGCAGATCGTGGGAAAGCCCATATGTATTGTGCTCCATCATATCCTTCACGATCCGATAAAGCTCCTCGGAGGCATCAGATTTGAAAACCGGCTGCCTCACAGACAGACCGATATTGCCCACATACTCCGCCGCCTGCGTACCACTGAAACCGACCCATACATAGGTCCACGGCTCCTTCTCGTCCGCCTGGTAAAATGCCAACTCATCCGGCGTAATCAGAAAGCCGTATCCAGCCTCCAGCGGATATTCCTCGCCGCCGATTGAAAATCTTCCCTTGCCGCTCAAAATATAGTGAATGAGATAATGGGGTTTTAATGCCGGTCCGAAGCTGTGCATCGGCTCCGTCCGGGAAAGTCCGCAGCAGTTCACGTATAGACTGCCTGTCTGTTCTCCCGCAAATTCCAGTTTATATGCTTTTTCCATCGTTATTTTTTCCTGTCATCGCAGCAAATCACCACGCGCGTATCCATGCCCCGGCAAAACCGTCAATCCGATCATAACACGCCGGTAAACCGTCTGTCAAATCATTCATTCCGCCTCCGGCTTATAGTTTTCCACATCCGCAAGCAGCTTTTCCCAAGCTTCCTCATGCTCCACATAATAGAGCGGACACATTTTGCCGCCGCAGTCATAATGCCGCAAAATATCATCCGCCGACAAATGATATTCCTGTGTCAGCCACGCAAGCGTATGTATCAGGGTATCGTATGTTTCCTGCGTAAACTTCCCGTCCTCATCCAGATAACAGCACTCGATGGAAACAGAATCCGCATTCCTCGTCGCAACCGCGTATGCCTGTTCCTCCAGCGGAATACACTGGATCAGCTCGCCCTCGTAGCCGATGATAAAATGCGCGCTTGCCGACCGCTCCTGGGTCTCGGCAAGACTGGCAAAATAACTGCGGTTCTGTGCCGCTGAAGTGCCCGGATTGGCGGTATAATGTACAAACACACTCTTTATCCTTTTTAATTCCGTGCCGGGTCTGGAAAAGTCATTCGGTTCCAGGTAATCCACAATAATCGGCGGCGGCTGGATCCGGTTCGCCTCGATCTTTTCGGACACAACTTCTACAATTCCTTTTCCCGTGCCCGCTTCTTCATTGTGTACCATGCGGTAAACCGCCCCGATTGTCTGGTAAATCAGTATCAGGCATACACCGATGATAAGAAATATAGAAATGCGGTAAACATTCAGCCGCCGCTTCTTCGCCCTGCGCCGTTTAATGGAGCTCACCGGGCGCGGGTTGCCAGTGTTTTGACGACCTGGCTGTGGTCTCGGGCGGGTGCGCCTCTGATCGAAGCGAATCTGTTCGCGGTTCGCAAGCCTCATCATGCGGGAATCATCAGATTCTCTGGAAATTTCCCACAACTCCAGATTTTCCAGTCCGTCACTGTTTTTACCTTGCTGTCCCGCACGTTCTCCGGCGCTGCTTCTCTGCGCACCGCCACTGGCTCTGCTGCCCGCTATGACGCTTAAACCGTCTCTTGCACTGTTCCTATATGCATTTCCCGTCCTGTTTCTTGTACCGTTCTGTTTTCTGCGCCGCTGCGCAGGGTACTGTGCCCGCCGTCCTTCTTCTCTGCCCTGCAGGACATTTCTCCCGTCGCTCCTCTGTGCCTGCCCCATGCTGCTCCCCCTCTTTTGTACTTCTCACACTATCGTAATACATCAATCTTTAAAATTTCTCTAAAATCGACATTCTTCTACGTTTCTATATATTAGAACGGGGAACTTAAGAAAAAGGTTACATAATTCTTAATATTTTTTTATTTTTACTTCTGCTCCTACTTCCGTATCGGCAAATTACTCTTCGGATGCTGTCTTAAGATGCGTCTCCACTGCCGTATGCAAATCAGACAGCCCGTCCCGGAAAATCTGATCGTCCTCATAATCTGCATTCTGCAATTCCGGCAGGTCTTTTTCCAGCTCCTTCCGGTAATAACTCATTATCATAGAGCCATTTCCCGACGGGTTCTGCATCCCAACAGCAATCTCGTCCACGTTTCCGATTGAATAAAACAGCATCGCCGCATTAAAATATAGTATATCCTGGTCTTCCTCTGTAAAGAAATCCGTGCTCATCTCATAGTCAAAGCGCAGGGAATACGGTTCCTCCAGTGTCTGCATGGAAAACCCTGCCGAACGGCTCAGTGTGGGCGGCAGAGGCAGGGCGTCGAGCAGCGCGCCTACTTTGGCGTTGTCCCCCACATAGGGTGTTCGGTTCGCGCACAGCGCGTCAAACAGCGCTTCCCGCCGCTCCCGGTTCAGACTTAAGATAACCACCCGGTCCGTCAACGCTTTTAACTCACTGTCAATAAATGCCATCTCATTCTGGTATTTATCGTTTACCCTGCCGCCATAATCCGCCCTGATATAAACATAACATCTGTTATCAAGTCTGTCTATATTGATCTCACTCGGCGCTTCAACCGTCGTCGTAATCTGTTCGTCCGGCAGATAATCTACCGAGACCTCTTCCTGCGCTGCCTCCGTGTTATAGGCATTATCGTCTATGACATAAGTCGTATCTTCGTCATCCGCGATATAAGTCGTGTCGTCGTTGCTGTCGGTGCCGGGCACACCCGCTGCCATGCTGCTGTCGGTGCCGGATACACTTTCCGAAGCTCTGTTGTCCGTTCCGGCTTTGCCCGTTCCGTCATCCTTTGCCGGTGTATACGTATGTGCGTTCTCTCCTTCTGCAGGCGTATAGGTATGCAGTGTTGGTTTTTCATACGCCGCAGGATCCACCGATTCCATGCCGGCGATTTCCTCATTAGGAAGATAATCCGTCTTATCCTCCTCCAGCGGAATCACTTCCCAGTCATCGCTGAGCAGCGGATTCTCTTCATTCCCGGGCACCACTTCTATCGTACCCTCATGCCCTAAAATTCCTTCTTCCGGAATATAAATATCCTCATGTCCTAAAACACCCTCCGTTGCAGGCGTATAAGTATGCTCCGTCCTCGACAATGACTCTCCCAGATAAGCCCGCAAAAAGTAATTGCATCCCCTGTCTCCAATCGGCACGACCTCACGCCCCTCGTCCACCAGCCCAAGCGCGTCCCGAAGCGGTATTCTTGAAAATCTGCCCACCTCTTCCTGCGAGGCAACATGATATATAATAACCTCGTCCGTTTTCTCTTCCACCACACATCCGCTGATGCCGCCGATACTTGCAGGCAGCGGTATCTGCATATCCGCGCCCGTGACAGTAAGCCCTTCCTGCGCGTCCACCGTTATCCCCCGGAAGCGGGCGTCTTTTGTAAAGACAAAAAAGCACACAGCTGCGGTCAGGAAAAGCGCGCCTGCCGCCGCCGCATAAATAACTTTCGGCTCCTTTGCGATAAAGCGGATCCGCTCCTTCACACTTTTTCCGCTCCCGGTCATAGTCGTTGCCGTGCAGACCAGATCGGAAGCCCGTCCTCTTCTCGTAATAATGGAAAGCAGCGTCTCCCCGTAAGAAACCCGTTCCGCCTCCCCAAGCCATGACAGTGCTCCCTCGTCACAGGCAATCTCGCAGTCACGCTTGGAGCAGATTACCGCCACCCATACCAATGGATGAAACCAGTATATCGCCGCCAGAATACTGCGAAGAAGCGCCCAAAAACTGTCCCCGTGTTTCTTATGGACGAGCTCATGAACAATTATATGCCGCAGACGGTCCGCATCACCGACCACATCCATCGTCAGATAAACAGCCTCCCGCCCCGGAAATCCGTACAGGCAGGGGGAAGAAATGTCTTCCGCCAGATACATTGCCGGCAGGTGGTCTTTTTTCCGCCCCTTTAAAACAAATTCCTTTATGTCCTCCGGCAGGTCATAGGGCTTTCTGCGTTTCCGCAGCCGATGACTGAATATTATGTTAGTAGTCAAAATCCATCCACCCACAATCAGCGCGCCGGCTCCCCAGAAAAACCGCAGCACATCCAGCCGGGAAAAGCCCAGTGTTCCCGCCATAAATACAGAAGTCGGTCCGTCATCCGTCATTCCCTCCATCGTCTCTCTGATCTCATCCGTGGTAAACAAGCGAAACAGCACGCTGTCTGCATTTACGGTCATCTGGACAGGTTCCTCCAATCGGATGGTCTCTTCCAGCCGTTCCCCAATGCCGCCCTCATTCTTCTCCACCAGATCCATCAGCCTGAAACCGGAAAATGACCCGAGATCAAACTCCGCCGAAACCGGTATCATCAGCCGGAGCGCCACCAGCAGCCAGAGCGCATACTGCAGCCTGCTGCTGATCTTCCCGCGGAAGACCCGCCGGATCAGCAGGACACATAAAATTAAAACCGTTGATGTTATCAGTATCTCTTTCATGTCTTCCTCCCTTTTTATCTGCCTTCCTTACGTCTTGCATTTCACCGCAACCGGTTTCCATACCCACGCTCATCTCGCGCCTCACTGCGTTTAGCCCTGCTTTTTCCCGCCTGCTCCAAAATGCCGTAAAGCTCCTGTATTTCCTCCTCGGACAGAGCCTGATCCTCCACCATTGCGTTTACCATCATACCCAGACTTCCTCTGTAAACCTTCTGCAAAAACCCCCGGGTTTCCTGCATGGAAACTTCCTCCCTCGTCACCAGCGGATAAAAAATCTTTGCACGCCCGCCGTCCCTGTGGGCAACCGCACCTTTTTTTTCCATGCGGGAGAGCATAGTAATCACAATATGCTTATCCCATCCTGTCTCTTTGCCCAGTTCGTTTTTAAGCTCCGTAATTGTGCTCTCCCGTTCCCAGAGCTGATTCATAATCTTCCATTCTCCGTCTGATAAACTGACCACGCCGTTTTCCGTCCTTTCCTCCGCATCTATTGGTATTTATTGGTATACGAGTGTATACCCTCTTGGTTGTATCATACACGCAAGGTATACGCCTGTCAACCCCGCATTTGCGAATATAAAGCTAGTCTGACACATTATCCTTCCATGTTTCGAACTGTCGCAATTTTCAATTAAATAGCGAAACAGGGAACCCTGCCCGGATTCCCTGCTTTGCTTCCTCTATAGCTTTTGTTTTTCATTCTGCCGATTATTTCATTCTTGCTTACCTCAGAATCCTTCACTGTACTTTCGATACAGTTCCTCCAAATCAGCCTGGTCCTGTTCGGACACATTTTCCTGCAAATATTCCTGCACCTCCGACAGGGAGTTTCCATCCACACCATCCCCGACGATTTCCATCACATCGGATAACGTATCGCTGTCCGCATAGCGGTCAATAATCTCCTCCGCTTTCTGCTTATCACCTTCGTCCATATTATCGACAATTTCTTTTGCTTTCTCTGCTGCCTGCGGATCGCCATTGCTCTCAAGCGCCTGTTTCACTGCCTGTTCCATCACCGTTTCGGAAACCTTTTTGGTCACGGCGTGTTTCACGCTTTCAGAAACTTTTTCTGTTACCGTGTGTCTGCCTGTTCCGGTCAGCGCGCCGCTGGCAAAGCCTATCGCCACCACAATGCAGATTCCCAGAAAAAACCCCAGAAAAATTACCGGGATAAGCCCTTTTTTCCTCTTTCTTCTGCTCATTTCTTCTCTCCCATATGCACAGTATATTCGGGCAGTTCTCAAAACAATACCCTATCATGACGGCAAACCCGGAAAATCAATACGCCCTGCCCCAGTAAACCATCTTCTTCGCAGGTTTTCCACAGCATACGCACGTCTCGCCGATCCGCTCCTGCTCAAACGGCATGCAGCGGCTTGTAACCGCCATCTCTTCCTTGATCTGATCCTCACATGCCTGCTCCCCGCACCACATCGCTTTCACAAAGCCGGATTTCTCTGCAAAGAGTCTGCGGAAGGTGTCCATGTCTTTCGCCTCGTAGGTATGCTCCTCCCTGTGCGCTCTTGCGCGCTCCAGCATTTCTTTCTGCATCAGCTCCAGAATTTCTCCCGCCTTTGTTTCGATCTCGTCCAGAGAAACTTCTATCTTTTCTCTCGTATCCCGGCGGCAGATGACACACTTGCCCGCCTCAATATCTTTCGGTCCGATCTCCACACGAATCGATATACCGCGCATCTCCTGCTCGGAAAACTTCCAGCCCGGGCTCTTATCGCTGTCGTCCACCTTTACCCGGAACGCGCTCAGCCTGTCCTTCAATTCATATGCTTTATCCAGTACGCCTTCCTTCTTCTGCTGGATCGGAATAATCATAATCTGTGTAGGCGCAATCTTAGGCGGCAGCACCAGCCCGGAATTGTCTCCGTGCACCATGATCACCGCACCGATCAGGCGGGTCGTCGTTCCCCACGAGGTCTGATGTACATATTTTAAAGTATTGTCCTTATCTGTAAACTGTATGCCAAACGCCTTCGCGAAGCCGTCGCCGAAATTATGACTGGTGCCGGACTGCAATGCCTTACCGTCATGCATCAATGCCTCGATCGTATAGGTGGCAATTGCCCCCGCAAACTTTTCCTTGTCCGTCTTGCGACCCTTGATGACGGGAATCGCCAATACCTCCTCACAGAAATCGGCATAGACATTTAACATCCGGATCGTCCGCTCTTCCGCCTCCTCAGCCGTGGCATGAGCCGTATGTCCCTCCTGCCATAAAAATTCGCGGCTCCGAAGAAACGGCCTTGTCTCCTTCTCCCAGCGCACCACGGAGCACCACTGGTTGCAGACCTGCGGCAGGTCACGGTAAGACTGCACCACATTCTTATAATAATCGCAGAACAGCGTCTCGGAGGTAGGTCTGACGCAGAGCCTCTCCTGCAAAGGCTGCATACCGCCATGTGTCACCCATGCGACCTCCGGCGCAAAACCTTCCACATGGTCTTTCTCTTTATTCAGCAAGCTCTCCGGGATAAACATGGGTAAATACACATTTTCCACACCCGTTGCCTTAAAACGGTCATCCATCTGCCGCTGAATCAGCTCCCAGATCGCGTAGCCCGCAGGCTTAAACACCATGCATCCCTTGATACTGGTGTAATCCAGAAGCTCCGCTTTCTTCACCACATCCGTATACCACTGCGCAAAATCATCCTCCATTGCTGTGATCGCTTCCACTAACTTTTTGTCCGCCATAATTTCCTCCTTTTTCCTATGATGCTTTCTGATTCTGCTCCTTGCTTCCATGCGCGCAAAAAACCGCCGAAGTTTCTATCCCCAAGGGACCGAAATCTCGGCGGTACCACCCTGATTAATGCTTATTTACGCATTCAGCTTCTCATACCGTTATCGCCGGCGTTACGCTGCGCTCCTCACGCAGGGCTCCGAGACCGGTTCTGGACAGTTCCCGTAAGAGCCTTCCACCAACAGCCCTCTCTCTGCAACGTTTTCCCGTCCGTACTATTCTCTTCCTCGCCACGTTTTACCATTATATAAGCCCTGATTGGCTGCATTTTCATCCATTTTAGCCGCATGGACTGGTTTTGTCAACTGTTATTATTGTTTTCCGGCTGTGCTTGAGAAAAGCAGGAAATAAATCTGCAAAACCATAATATAACATTCACCCGGCCTGCCTACTCCTTTCCCTCAGAACATACTCCCCCACACCCAACAGCAAAAACACAAACGGCGTACAGCACACCTGCTGGTAGCAGAAAAAATTATACGCCATATAAGACACCGCGGAAGCCGCTGCGGCAGCCAGCAAATAATCCTGCTGCCATGCCCGCAGATATCTTCTGACCGCCGTAACAAAAATTCCTATGTAAAATACCGCCCCAAAAATTCCCGTATTAACCAGCGTCGTCAGCCATTCATTGTGCGCGTTGGTAAGAGTCTTATCTCCCCAGAGAAGATATGCTTCCTCACCGTGAGCCACCGCCACATAGCTGCTGAAACAGTCCGGTCCCACTCCAAACAGTTTATGCCGTATGCTCTCTCCGGCAAACATTTTCACCGCAAAACTCCAGATTCGTCCCCGACCATTCCCCCATGCGTCATTCCAGTTAAAATAAGACACCGCGCTAAGTGTTTCGCCAAGCCCGCCCGACAAAACTCCTCTGCTCTGCAGGACAATAAGCGTCACCATGATTATCAAAACTGCTGCCGCCGCAAACACAGCCGCCCGACCAACCCAGCGCATCCGTACCGCCTGATAAGGTCTGTTTCTCCTTACATACAGAAAAAAGCAGAATAACAGACAAAACCACAGGAGAATCCATGTAATTTTTCCATTTAAAATCAAATTTGTTACAAAATCGTACTCTAAATCCGGGTTTGGATGAATCTGCATCAGAAAATGCATCACTTTACCGACCGCAAAAAAGAGCGTGCACACTTCCACAAATCGGTTCAGCGTCTCCCGTTTCTTCGTACAGACTAATAAGAAAACCAACATGAAACCTGCCAGAGCAAAATAAGCGCTGTCACTGTTCTGCGTCACCAGGGACGCAAAACCCACCACCGTATAAACACCGCCTAGCGCCCTCCACAAAGATTTTTCCGCAAAAAGAAATATCGCCACACCAACCGGCAACGCCACAACCAGATAGCTGGCATACCATGTCGCCTGACCCATCGTGGAAAGAAACTGCGCCATCTGGCTGCCGTTCAATCCCTCATAAAACCCGATCGGGTCTATCAGCATACGGTGCAGAACGGCGATCAGAAACACCATAAAAGCCGATCCGCAAAAAGCCAATAAAATCCCGCGGTAATTCCTGCCAAACCGGGACACTGACAGATAAGTAAGTACAAAACTCAGCTGTGACATCCATCCCATATTCCAGCCAAAGCTCCCCCATAGCGCATCCTCATAAAACCCGCCGGAAATCACAGATACCGCCGAAAACAGCAGATACGCAAATACACAGAAATCCGTGGTGGACAGCCCTTCCTTTAGCCCTTTGAGACAAAGTTCCTGCTCCCGCCGTCTGTCATGCAGCCGCACAGACAGCCAAACCACGCCTGCCGCAAGAAAAAAAGGAAACCCGGTCAGCATCACCATCCTGTATGCCGCAAATTTCGCATTGCCGATCTGGTTATAGCCGTCCTTTGCATAAAAAGAAACCGCAATGCACATTGCTGCCATGATTGCCGCAGTTATGTATTCCATCGACATTTCTAAAAGTCCCTGTTTGGATACTCCCGCGGCATTTTTCCTGTTTTGCGCCTTTTTTATTTTGTTACTCATAATTTGTATTTCCTTCTTCCCGACTTTCGGTTAAAACTCATGCTTTCTTTGCTGCTGCTAATTTAACTCGCAAACACACGCTTCGCGCTCTCCATCCCACTGCGCTTAATGTTTTCCCGTTATCGCCATGCCTTCTATGTTAATACACATCAATGGGCTCGTCAAACTCCTCCTGTCTTTCCTTTAATATTTCGGAAATAACAATGAGCGCCAACGGTCCCTTCACAATGCCGCCCACACCAAAAAGTTTCATGCCCGCATAAATGGAAAATAAAATCCACACTGGCGACAGACCGATTTTATTTCCGATCAGCCTCGGCTCCAGAAACTCCCTTGCAAGCGCACAGAATCCGTAAAGGGTCAGACATGCCGCCATCCGCACATACGCACCGTTTAAAAGCTGCCATACTGACAGCGGCACCAGCACAATGCCCGTCCCTATAAAAGGCAGCATATCCAAAAATCCTGCCAAAATACCCAAAAATATACCGCCTTCCACCCCTGCGAAACTGAGTGTCACGCTGCAGAGCACGGCAATAATCAGAAGGATCACACCCTGCGCCTTAAAAAAAGTGACAAGGTAAGACAGCACGCCTTCCAGCACTGACCACAAAAATCGAAAGCTCTCTTCCTTTTTCACCCAATCCACCATTTTCGTGTAATCTTTCTCAAACAAAAAAACCGCAATGCAGGTAATTGCCAGAAATCCCACTGTACCCAGGATTCCTTTGAAGCAGCTGTAGGAAGAAGACAACAACTGTGGCACTACCTGAATCTGCACGTTCTCCATGATAACGGTCATTTGCTCGATCACATAGCTCTCAATCCGCTCCCCCTCCCAGCCAAACCGCCCGTCCAGCTGACAGCAGCACTGGTGGAAAAAATTTTCCACCTGCCACTCCAGCTTTTCACAAAATGCCGGGAGACTTTGAAGCTGCCCCATGCCAAAAGCCATAACTGCCCACAGCGCCATACATACAAGCAGCAAAATCGGAAGCACAATGCCTGCCGCGAGAAACTTTTTCTTAATCGGGATTCTTTTCTGTATCCGTTCCAAAAGAGGATATAGCAGTGTGATCAGCGCAAATGCAAGAAAGAACGGAGCCGCCAGTGAAAACAGATATCGGAAGAAAAACCAGACAAGAGCGGAGACAAGGCATCCCTTTATCAGTTTATTGTTCCAAAGACGCTCAAACAAATCGTTTTCTTTTCCGAATATCATCAAAATGCCTCCCTTATACACAAAAAGAAGCGGGAGAGTGACCCTGCTTCTTTACGCTGATGCTATACTGTTATTATTTGATTTTTTTAAAATCTTATACTTTATATCCCATCCTGCAATTTGTAATCAATTTTACCCCGGGCATGCGTCTCTGTCCTTTTCCTCATAGTCCCGTAAAATAAGTCGCTCCGCCTCTAACCGCATGTCATTTCCCCATTTCCATGTTTAAGTTGCGAAACGCCGCGCCCTCCGGCCTGATTTCAAACTGCATCCGTTTTCCCGTTTTCGGATGAATAAACGCCAGACGGTACGCACAGAGCGCCGTCTCGCAAACGCCCAGCTTTTCCGCCAGCACGATCGCCGCCTGACCGCCATACTTGCGATCTCCCAGAATCAGCATTCCTGCATTCGCCATCTGTACCCTGATCTGGTGGTGGCGTCCCGTATGCAGACAAATTTTTGCAAGCGCAATCCGAAATAACCCGCTGTTGTCCGTCTCTTCTTCCGGCGTCAAAACCTCTCTGCAAATCTTTCCATCCTGAAACAGGACTTCCCTGAGATCATTCTGCAAAATTTCATAGGACAGTCGCGCTTCCTTCGCCCCCTTTACTTCCTTTGGCACGACGCACGAGATATTCGTTTTCCCATCCTTTAGCAGATAATCGGTCAGTTCACCTGTCCGCGGCATATCCTTCCCGCAGACTAACGCCAGATATTCCTTTTTCATGTCCTCCCCTGCCGCCTGTCTGCTTAAATCTGACGCTGCCACTTTGTTTTTAGCAAAAACCAAAATCCCCTCCACCGGCTGGTCCAATCGGTGGACCACACTCACATGGGGGGATTGCCTGGCGGCGCCTTTCTTTGACGCCAGATAATTCGTGATCTCACTCACCATATCCGCCTGCCCGACCCTCGCCGTCTGGGTAGCAATCCCGGCAGGTTTATGACAGACGATTATATCGCTATCCTCATGGAGGATTCTATGTTGATTCATAATGTACCTCTGCTCTATCAGACTCTCAAACCCGCGCTGCGGGCTCCTTGTCCGCCTTTGTCGGACGTTTGCTCGTTAACCGTGCCAGAAAAACAAATGCCGCTTCGCGACACCTGTTTTTCTTTGACACCGGTTAGATTTTAAACCGATACCCAATTCCCCAGATAGTCTCGATATACTGCGGCTTGGCGGTGTCAAACTCTATCTTCTCGCGGATTTTCTTGATGTGTACGGTGACGGTGGCGATATCACCGATAGAATCCATATCCCAGATCTCGCGAAACAGTTCTTCCTTGGAATACACATGGTTCGGATTCTCCGCAAGAAAAGTCAGCAGGTCAAACTCCTTTGTGGTAAAGACCCTTTCCTCGCCGTCCACATAAACCCGCCGCGCGGTCTTGTCAATCTTAAGGCCTCTGATCTCTATGATATCATTGACCTTCTGGTTACTGCCCACCAGCCTGTCATAGCGTGCCATATGCGCCTTCACCCTCGCCACAAGTTCAGACGGGCTGAAAGGCTTCGTCATATAGTCGTCCGCACCCAGCCCAAGACCCCTGATCTTGTCGATATCGTCCTTCTTCGCAGACACCATGATAATCGGAATATCCTTTTCCTCCCGAATCTGTTTGCAGACTTCAAAACCGTCTAAACCCGGCAGCATCAAATCCAGAATTACAAGGTCATAGTTTCCTGAAAGAGCCTCCTCCAATCCTTTGTCCCCGGTATTTTCAATGGTCACGTCAAAATCGCTCAGTTCCAGATAGTCTTTCTCCAGATCTGCAATTGCCTCTTCATCTTCCACAATTAAAATTTTGCTCACTGCTTCGTCCTTTCTCTCAGCCCTTTCCCGTTTCGCTGAGCCATTTCCGTATCACGAAATGCATACAGGTGCCTTCATTTTCCTTGCTGGTTGCCCAGATATAACCGCCGTGATCCTCTATGATCTTCTTCACAATGGACAGACCGATTCCGCTGCCCCCCTGCGAGGAATTGCGGGATGCGTCCGTCCTGTAAAACCGCTCGAATATATTCGGCAGGTCCTTTGCCGCAATGCCCTTGCCGTTGTCCTCGATCTCCACCCGGATGGAATCCACCTCGTCCAAAATGCGGATGTCGATGATACCCTGCTCTTTATCCAGGTATTTTACACTGTTGCCGATGATATTATTAATGACCCGCTTTAGCTGCTCCGGGTCGGCAATGATCTGCGTGGACGGTTCTACCAGATCCTCGTAATTAAGCTGAATATTTTTTGACTCCAGGTCAAGCCCCACTTCCTCCACACAATCCCCAAAGTACTCCGCTACATTGATACGGTGGAAATTATAGGGAATGCGGTTATTGTCGATGCCGGAATAAGTAGTCAGTTCGTTGATCAGGCGGTCCATGTCATTTGCCTTATTATAGATGGTTTTGATGTACTTATCCATCTTCTCCGGCGTGTCCGCCACCCCGTCCATAATACCTTCCACATATCCCTTAACCGCGGTAATGGGTGTTTTCAGGTCATGGGAGATATTGCTGATAAGCTCCCGGTTCTTCTTTTCATGCTCAAACTTTTCATCCAGAGATTCTTTCAGCCGCAGCCGCATATCCTCATAGTTGCGGTAAAGCTCGCCGATTTCTCCCTTTTCCTCCGTGGTCAGCATATATTCCAGATTTCCCTCAGCAATGTTCTGCATTGCCGTATTCAATTGGTTAATCGGTGTAAAAATGCCCTTGCGGAACCACTGGGTCAGCAGGAAACTAGTAAAAACCAATACCAGAATAAAAGCAAATGCCATTCGAAGGAGCATCTTTCTGGATAGCAGGGAACTGACACTTGTAATAACGAAAAAACTCCCCTCGGCGCCATCCGAAAAGCAAAAATCCACTTTTTTCACAAGCTTCCTGATATCACTGTAATAGTATCCAGCCTCTGATCCCGGCATCTCGTTCCCATATTCCGGCAATGCGGGAAAAATTTTTTTCGCGTCTCCGCTATTGCTGGTATAAGAGAGCATATCATTTTTTCTGATTATGATATAGGAGGACTTATCCTTCAAGTCTGACGCAATTTCATCCAGATAATCCTTGTCCTCCAGCCTAGACGGATCTTCCTCAATCTGCCGCCTTACTTTCTCCAGCACCTCCTCGGAAATACGGCTGTAAGTTTCCACCGTGTATATATAAGATACATTATCCCGGTCAAAAAAATCCGACGGTGTTTCCACATCCTCTATATGGCTGCCCACCACCAGAAGCGCGGCGCATGTCAGCAAAAGCGGTAGCAACACTATCGTCACCGATGTGATCAGAAGCCTTGTTCTGAATTTCACTTAAAAACCTTCTTTCTGATAGTTCTTCTTATACTATGATACCACAATTTGCAAAACTGAAAATAAAACATCTCCTATAATCTTATAAAAAATTTATAAATTTCCAAAATCTGGATTGACATGTCTTCCTGATTTGCTATAATGAACATATAAAACAGTAATGATTCCTAATTTTAAAGTACAGAGGATCGGACGAATCAGGAGGAATTGCCATGGCGGTGAAATACAGTCGGCAGCGGCAGCTTATCCATAGCTTTCTGATGACCCGCAAGGATCATCCTACCGCCGACGTCGTATATCAGAACGTCAGGCAGGAATATCCGAATATCAGTCTGGGAACCGTCTACCGTAATCTGACGCTTCTTGCAGACAGGGGAGAAATACAGCGGTTACAGGTAGGTGACGGTGTTGATCATTTTGACGCAGACACCTCCCGCCACTGCCATTTTGTCTGCACGGGCTGCGGCTGTGTGACAGACCTGCAGCTTGACTGCCTTGATCATATCCTCACTGATGCCCGGAAGAAATTTGACGGCAGGATTGAGAGACAGTCTACCTTCTTTTATGGGCTTTGCCGTGACTGTCTTAATAAACCTGTTGATATTTCTGAACAAAATGCATAAATTCTGTATTTACGGCACTAACTATTTATAATGCTGACAAGCCTGTATTTTATGGGCTAAAATATGATAAAAGAAAAGGAGATCACACTATGAAATTTGTATGTCAGGTATGCGGTTATGTTCACGAAGGAGATTCTGCCCCGGAGAAATGCCCTCAGTGCGGCGCACCGGCTGAGAAATTCACAGCGCAGAGCGGCGCGATGGAGTGGGCTGCAGAGCATGTAGTTGGCGTGGCAAAGGGCGTCAGCGAGGACATCATGGCTGATCTGAGAGCAAACTTCAACGGCGAGTGCACCGAAGTTGGTATGTACCTTGCCATGGCGAGAGTTGCGCACAGAGAAGGCTATCCCGAGATTGGACTGTACTGGGAAAAAGCCGCATGGGAAGAGGCAGAACATGCTGCTAAGTTTGCGGAACTGCTCGGCGAAGTTGTAACCGATTCCACCAAGAAGAATCTGGAAATGAGAGTGGAGGCTGAAAACGGCGCAACCGCCGGCAAATTTGATCTTGCAAAACGCGCGAAAGCTGCTAATCTCGATGCAATTCATGACACGGTGCATGAAATGGCGCGCGATGAGGCTAGACACGGCAAGGCATTTGAAGGTCTGTTAAAGAGATATTTTGGCTAATTGCCACATATCTATAAAGTACAAAGGAGGAATGTGATATGAAAAAATATTTTTGCAATCCCTGCGGCTATACTTATGATCCCGAGAAGGGTGATCCGGAGCACGGCATTAAGCCCGGCACAGCATTTGAGGATCTTCCGGCAGACTGGTGCTGCCCCCTCTGCGGTGTGACCAAGGATATGTTCCAGCCGGTTATTGAAAATTACAACTAAATATCACATAAGTAAGGGCGTCCTACAATGGGGCGTCCTTCTTGCTTCTTCTGTTTTATCTCCGTTTTTCTGGGCATACTGTATAATATATCCTTTAAAAATTTGTTAATTCCGCCTATTTACATTTTAAAATGTGGCAGATATTATATTCTCAAAAAATATCAATTATTTTCGCAGAGAAAGGAGGCTCATACGAAAAACAAACGACAAACTAACAGATGTGTTGTCAGGGGATTCTGCATATAGGGGAATTGCTGTTAATCGGATTGATTTGTAAATCATTGATTATTCTATTTTTCAGTCATCAAAAATGATTAAGGAGGACACGAGATTATGCAGCAGGTAAATGTTAAATTCAATGATGTGAATCAGATCAGAAGGTTTGTGGATGTAATTGATAAGATTGATTCGTGCTTTAATCTGGGGGAAGGCCGAAGAGTTGTAGACGCTAAATCCATACTCGGTGTCATGGCGCTTGATCTGACCCGTCCGCTCCAACTCACTTACGATTCGGACGACGAGGGAATCAGGGAGAAACTAACTCCCTTCATATATGGCTAACCATGCAGGGCAGGCGAAAAACGCCTGCCCGATTGTTTTTATGCGCCGCCCCATGCAGAGGAAGTATGCCGCTAAAAGGGCGCGCGGCGAGCAGGGGAAGAGGAATCTTTCCTACTCGATTCTGTATCCCTTGTTTTCAAGCCACTTTACAGACTGCCGCAGCGCCTCAATTGTTTTTGTCTCCACCACGCACCGGCAGCCGTTCGTCTCTGCCAGCCCGATCCGCTGTGCCAGATTGATCTCGCCCGATCCCAGCGTTTTATGGTTTCCAGTTCCCTTTGCATCATGGATATGGAAGTGATACAGTCTGTCCCTGCGCTCCATCAGAAACGCCTCATCCACATTGTCACATGCATGGGAGTGCCCGATATCCCAGGTCAGCGCAAACATTTCACTCTCTAATAAATAGTCGATCGCTTCTTTCTCGAAATCTTGATAGCCGTCAGTATTTTCGATACACACCTTCACGCCGGAATCCCCCGCCGCCTTCTCACACATTTCCCGGAATCTATGTATCGCCGCCATGTACGGTTCCCGGTATTCCCCGAACAGCCGCACCTTTCTGTCTGGCAGCGTGACATAAATGCCATGATTCATATGCATGTTCAAAAGCGGCGCGCCGATTTCTTCTGCCACTCTGATCGCCCGTTCCGTCGTCTCCATATACGCTTCCGCCACAAGCGGATTAAAATCGCAGACATTCAGGTTTTCGTCCAGATGGATCGTAAAATAAATCCCGTTCTCCCGCGCCAGTTTCTTTAAATATGCCGTTTCTTCTAACTGCGGAATCTGGTACATCGGAAAATTCATGTTCAACTCTATGAATTGTAAACCCAGCTCTTTACAGAGGGAAATATTCTCCTCCAAGTCTTTATTTTCGATTAATGTCGGCATTCCGAAATCCATATGAATCTCCTTTCTCACATAAAACTCCTCCCCAAGCAAGAGTTTATATTCTCTTTACAAACAGTTTATTTTTCCTTTATTGATTTCCTGTTATATCTGATGTATAACATATATAAACAAATAAACAACTACCAGTAATGAATCGAATTTATCAATCTGGTCATACTGATAGCATAACATAAAGAAGGAGTGATTTCTATGTTAAGACCTGCATTATTTAACAACCGTAACTATAAACCCGCATTCTATGAGGATCCCTTCGACAGGATGTTTGACGACGCTTTTAAGAATTTCTGGGGGAACAACGAACTGGCGACCTTTGACGCCTTTAAGACCGATGTGATTGATCAGGGCGACAGTTATCTTTTACAGGCAGAACTGCCTGGCTTCGATAAGTCGGACATCAACATCGACCTGAAAGATAACCTGCTGACCATCTCCGCATCCCACAAGGAAGAGAAAAACGAGGACAGCAAGGATAAATACATCCGCAGAGAGCGGTATTACAGTTCCTACTCCCGCAGTTTCCGCGTAGACGATGTGGAACCCGGAGACATCGACGCTTCCTACAACAACGGTATTCTGGAAGTAAAATTCCCTAAAAAGGAGCTTGCCGCCAGGGAAGAGGTAAAGCGGATCGAAGTGAAATAATTATATCAATCTTATCCCCTCTATTCTATGGAAACGGCAGGACGGTACTTATGATCCGTCCTGCCGTTTTGTATGCCTATTTTGTATTGCGTACGCCTATAAAGCCTGCTGCCAATGCACTTTTACTGTACCTCCTCCACCAACTCCAAAAATTCCATTTTATAACTGTCCTTCAAATCCAACTTTCTTACTGTCCTTTCTACATGTTCCACGGACGCGTCCTCCGGATACTCACTGTGGGACGCAAGCAGACCAAATTCTGCCACCGCGGCCGCGAAAAGAAAATCATCAGAGGGCTTCTCGCAATAACTGTCATACCCAATCGGATATTCCAAAAGTTCGCTCTTACTCCCGGCCGGTTTTTTATAACGGATGCTGACCGTCAGCCACTCCTTGTATTTCGGACCGGCTGCAGACGTTTCCCCCGCCCTTTTTCTATATTCATTGCCGTACTTCAGATCTTCAATCTCACTCTCTGCAATGCCATGATTCAGAGGCTCCCGCAGTACGATTTCATAGAGCGCCGTCACGCTGTGCCCGGCTCCGATTTCTCCGCCGTCCTTTGTGTCGTCGTGAAAGTCCTCTTTGTCCAAAACTCTGTTATCGTACCCAAGAAGACGATACGCCTCCACCAGTTCCGGATTAAATTCTACCTGCAGCTTCACATCCTTGCAGACTGTCAGAAGCGTTGCCGTCATCTCCTCCGACAGCACCTTTTTTGCCTCCTGCATACAATCTATGTAAGCATAGTTGCCATTTCCCTTATCCGCCAGCGTTTCCATCTTATTGTCTTTGATATTATCCGTCCCGAAACCAAGCACGGACAGGAAAATCCCGGACTCTTTTTTCCCGGAAATCAGTTCCTCCAGTTCCTCCTCGGTGGTCATGCCGATATTCAGATCACCGTCTGTCGCCAGAATCACACGGTTATTACCGCCTTTGATAAAATTGTCTTCCGCCAGTGCGTAAGCCGTCTCAATTCCCCTGCTGCCCCAGGTGCCGCCGCCTGCTTTCAGACTGTTCAAAGCCTGCTTTATTTTCCGCTTCTCACTGCCGACTGCACCTTCGAGCACAATCGTATCCTCCGACGCGTAGGTCACAATAGATATCCTGTCCCTACTGCTGAGATTATCTGTGAGTTCTGCAAAAGCCGACTGCAAAAGAGGCAGCTTGTCAGGCTCGCCCATGGAGCCGGAGACGTCCAGCAGAAACACTAAGTTGGACGCGGGAGCCTGTTCATAACTGATATCCTCCGTCTTAAGGCCAACCATCAGAAGCTCCGCCTCCTCATTCCACGGGCAGCGGCTAATCTGCGTCGTCACCCCAAAAGGTTCCTGTCCCACAGGTTCCTCATAGTCATAGGAAAAATAGTTGAGCATCTCCTCGATCCTGACCGCGCCCTCCGGCAGGCTCTCCAGATCATACCCCTCGCGGATCAGACGGCGCAAATTGCTGTAGGACGCCGTATCTACATCTGCGGAAAAGGTGGAGAGCGGCTGTTCCATTACGGAAAAGAAACCCTGCTCTACCCACTTGCTGTACTCCTCCTGATTGCTCCTGTTATCAATCTCCTCGTCAAACTCATAGCAGGAACCGATATAACCGTCCGGCGTGCTGCCTTTGGCATACAAATCCTCCTCATCTGCCTCGGCTTTGCCTCTGCTATAACTGTTCTGCGGTGTTTTTGCAATGTCCGCGTATTTCTCTTCCTCTGCGGCTCCGGCTGCTGCATCTTCAATTAACGCGCCTTCTGACACATCCGACGCATTTTCCCCGGCTGCGCTTTCTGACGGACTTTCCATCCCGCTGTCCGCCGCTGCACCTCCTGCATTCCCGTATTCTGCCTCCGGCAGTTCCCACGCTGCTTCCGCCGGCGCTTCCTGACTCATCGTTCCATCCGTTTCCGCGTGCCCGCCGCACCCTGTGAGCAGAAGAGCTCCCGCCATTCCCAATGCCATCATTTTCCCCAAATTCTTTTTCATACCTTTCTCCTCCATTCCGGGCAGACTGTCCGCCCTGTTCCTCCCCGGACACTGATTTACTGTCCTTATATACTTAATACCCCTTATGGAAGAAAAAGGTTGCAAAAATTGGGCTGAGAAAAATTTCCTCAGCCCGCCAAACATCATTATTGTTCCAAAAGTTTCTGATACCCCATCTCCAGAAACGTTTCCAAGTCTTCCGCCTCCCCGCGGATCACATATTTACCTCCGTCCCCGGTCTCCGCATATGCCATCCAGCCGCTCCCTTCTTCAGCCACTTGGAATGTCTGTCCTTCAAAAACATGTTTTCCCGTGTCGGGGCGCCCACAGAAATCCGGCTTTTTCACCACCCTTTCTATGGTGATGCTCTCCGTTTCCGCCACACCGCCGCTCTGGGCGCCGCTTTCCGCCGGAACCGCGTCCTCCGCCATGTTTTTTTCCGTATCACTGAATTTCCGCTGTCCTTCGTTTTTCCGGGCTTCTTCCGACTCCGCCTTTTCTACAGCAGTTTCTTGTACGCTTTCCGAAAATTCTGCCGTTTCAGATGCAGTATTTTCCACTGCTGACGCCGACTCGCTCATGTCCTCCATTTCGGATGCCGGAGCCGCCGCCATTTCCGCCTCTGCCAAAATCATCTCATCCGCGGGCGCATCCTCTGCCGTTTCCGCCGTGCCTTCAAAATCCATCGCCGCCCCGGCTGCCATCATGCCGCCGTCCAGATCCGCGCCGCCGGACGTTTCCGAAGCCCCCATATCCATCGCCATATCCCCGGATTTCAGTCCTCTCATCATAAGGGACACAGACACCAGAATGAACAGCGCCGCTGCCGCCGTCAGCGGATAAGCCCATTTTCGGACATTAAAGCCCTTCCCATAGTTCCTGCCACCGGCAGGAACCATCGCCGGACCGGCAACTGCTGATATCCCCCGGCTTTCCGTTCCCGCTCCCTGCAGCGCGAACTCCCGGCGGATTCGCGCCTCTTCTTCGCGCATCGCCGCCTTGGTTCTCGCAATCAGCTCTGCGGGCGCATGTATCTGTTCTGTTTCTTTTCTGTATTGCTCTTTATATTGATCCATTATCATATATAAATTTCCTTTTTGACACTGTTTCGATATTGCCGACAATTCTTACAATATTTCTTATCAATTGATTTTACTTTTCATCCGTGACAGTTTCGTACCAGTATTCTATGCCGGACAATTCTTATTATCCCGAATCTTCCAGCATTTCCCTCAGCATCTCTCTTGCCCGGTGGAGCTGCGATTTGACGGTGCCTTCTTTCTGCCCGGTCTGCTCGGCAATCTCCGCTACAGAGAGTTCTTCATAATAAAACAGGTGCACCGCCAGACGATACTTGGGCGGAAGCTTTGCCACCGCTCCTCTGACCGGCTCATCCTCCGGCGGCTCATAAGCCTCTTCTCCCCCGATCCGTTCTTCATCCTCTATATAGTCTACATTTTTGTTCCAATACAGATCAAAATGTTTCTTCGCACAGTTGATCGTCACCCGGATCAGCCACGCCTTCACATGTTCCCATGATTCCAGTTTCTCCACATTGCTGACCAGACGGATAAAAACCTCCTGAAAGAGATCGTCCGCATCGGTTTTATTTTTCATCTGTGACAACGCCAGTCGATATACCATGTCCGCATAGCGGTCTATCGCAGCCTCCGCCGTTATCTGTCCCTCTTTTGTCATATATGACCTCTTTGCATCAACCTGCCTGCATGGATCAGACAAAGTCCTCTACTCTTAATACCTCTCACCTGCTGAATCGGTTTCACTGCATCCACGCAATTCTCTGTTCTTGCCGCAGCTAAAGGATTTAAATCGTTTCCCCCTCTACCATCCGATATGGCAGTATCTTACAGGGCGCAGGCTCCTCCCAGTTTTTACCCTCCTGCTTCCGCATGATCAGTTCAAATAAAAGGGCAACTGCCGTCTCCGCTACTTCTGCCACGGAATTTGAGATAGTCGTCAGACGCGGCGTCACATAATCGAGAATATCAATATTATCAAATCCGATGATTCCGTAATCCCTTCCTGCCCTTTTCCCGGATTTTTTCATCCGTTTCATAACCTCCAACGCAAATTCATCTGCAGAACATACAAAAGCCGTTTTCCGCGACTCGCCCAGCACACTTTCGACATGCTCCCGATAATTCCAATCCAGCAGATACGATATCTCTATTCCGCTATATTTTTCTACGGTTTCTTTAAATCCTTTTAGCCTTTCCCTATGTACATAAATATTTCGCTTTCCCGTATCTTCCATCGGCGGGCACACAAAAATCAGCTTTTCATACTTCTTCTCGATCACTTTCGCGGTCGCATCCGTCATCGCCCGCCTCTGGTCAATTCCCACAAACGGAATCCCGTCAGCAATCTTATTGTCCACCGATACAATCGGAATATCCAGACCGCGCAGAAAATTTTTATACTCGTCTCCCTCGTTGACGGAAGAGACAATAATGCCGTCCACATGGTAATCCGCCAGTCGTGTCAGCTGGCTCTTCTCCGTTTCTTTATCGTTATCATGCAGGGTAATATTTACAAAATAGCCCTGCCTGCCTGCCTCCGCGCCAATTATGCTCAAAAGCTCCGCAAAATAACGGCTTTTCACGTCCAGAACAACAACACCAATATTAAAAGTCTGACCCTTAACCAGACCGCGCGCCAAAAGATCCGGCCGATAATCATTTTCTTTGGCAACCCTCAATATCATCTCCCTCGTATCCGGGTGAATGCGCCCGGCTCCGTCATGCAAAGCCCGATGCACCGTGGTTCTTGAGACGCCGCATATCTGCGCCAGATCTTTTGTCGTAATTCCCATAGCAATGCTCCCCTGTATCCGTAATCTGATAAAATTTATCATATACAGTGTAGCATTATTTATGGAAAACATCTATTTTATTTTTGTACTGCTATCCGAATCACCACAAAAGACAGAGGCGGAAGCTGAGCCGTCACACAATCATCCTGTAACAATACCGCTTCAAACTTCTCTGGTCTCACCGCATTATGGTCTATGTAATTCGTCATTTTTTTATCCTTTGCAAACAGACTGACCGCCCCGGCCACAGAAACGGGTGCCATCCCCTGCAGTTCTGTTTTTACCTCCTGACTGTCAGTTCCGCTCCTGTTGACCAAAAAAATCGCAACCTCTCTCCGCTCTGTGTTCCAGACAACAAGCTGATCCAGATAGGGAACTTCGTTAAATCCCTCACATTCATACGATTCACACCGGCACTTACTCTGCATTACCACTCCTCTAGCATAGTTTGCAAAGTAATAAAAAGGATAATATATTGTCTGCAGCCACATTTCCCCGTTTGTATCCGTCATAATACAGGCACTTACATTTGTCAAAAGGGACTGACAGGCAATCTTAACCACATCCGCATTCCTGAGCATCGCCATCTGCATTCCCGCAAAAAGCAGGGCATCCTCCATCGTGTAGATCTGCTCGCTGATCGGTGCCGCCATCTGCCATGGATTGTTTTCTATTTCCCTGTTCACAGAATTTCCGGGTACTGCCCAGACGCCCCACTCATCTATGCTGAGCCGGACATGTCTTGTGGAGCGCTTTCTTTGTCTGATTACCTGCACCGCTGCACGAATTGTCCTGATATACTCCTCCATATCCAGTGTCTGTGCAAGGAATGCCGCCGTTCCCTTTTCCTGACCGCCGTAATACTGGTGTAACGCCAGATAATCTATCACATCGTAAGCCTGTTCCAGCACCTCCAGATCCCACGCCGGATAAGTCTCCATCGTGGAGAGAGAACTTCCACAGGCTATCAGCTCAATTCCCGGATCTAACAGCTTCATTATTTTTCCTGTCTCCGCCGCCAGTCTTCCATACTCTCCGGCGCCCTTATGTCCCACCTGCCAGCACCCGTCCATCTCATTGCCAAGACACCAGAGCCGGACGCCGTAGGGATCCTCCACCCCGTGGCTTCTTCGCAGGTCGCTGTACATCGTCCCCGACGGGAAATTGCAGTATTCCAGATACTGCAGGGCTTCCTCCATCCCTCTGGTTCCCAGATTCACAGTAAAAATGGGCTGCACCTGCGCCTTCTTTGCCCAATGCATAAATTCGTCCGTCCCAAACTCGTTTGTCTCAACTGCTTTCCATGCAAGGTCAATTTTTCGGGGACGCTTCCCGCGTGGTCCCACACCGTCCTCCCAATGGTAAGCCGACACAAAATTTCCGCCCGGGTAACGCACCGCCGTAACGCCCATATTTCTGACCGCCTGCAGCACATCCGTCCTGAATCCCTCCTCGTCTGCGCAGACATGCCCCGGCTCATATACGCCGTGATAGATCACTCTCCCCATATGTTCCAAAAATGATCCGTACAGCCTTTCGTCGATTTTTCCCACTATAAAGTCTTTATTACATACAATTTGTGACTCTAACATAAATCCAGTCCTCTCTCAGCCATATTTGTTCGATACCTCCGCTTATGCTTCTCAATCCGCCATGCTGAACGGTTATTCTCAACCCTTCAAACCCGAGCTTGCCATTCCTTCCACAAAATATTTCTGTCCGAAAATATAAAGAAGGAACATTGGCAATAACGAGATCAGCGCTCCTGCAAATGCCGCCCCGTACTCGATTGTGTTCTGCCCTATAAACAGTGCAAGCCCGTTAGCTAACGTCCTCATTTCCGTACTGCTGGTCACAATCATAGGCCACAGCAGATCATTCCATGAGCCGTTGACACTCAGTATCATCAGCGTAATAATGGCGGGCTTTACCTGCGGCAGCATGATTTTCCTGAAAATCCCAAATTCCGACAGCCCGTCAATCCGCGCCGCCTCCGCAAGTTCCTTTGGCAGTCCTGTAAACGCTGCCCGCATCATAAAAATGGAGCCCGCAACTACGACCCGGGGAATGATAAGCCCCCAATAGGAATCATACATTCCCAGCTTGAACACCACCAGAAAAAGCGGCACCATAATAACCTGAAAGGGAACCATCATTGTGGCAAGCGTCAGCAAAAATAATCCTGACTTCCCCTTAAAGTCATAAAAAGCGTATGCATAGCCAGCCATACTGTTGACAATTACTGCGAGCGCGGTTGTTCCTCCCGCATAAATCGCGGAGTTTAACATATAACGTAAAATATTGATCCTCTTTTGCACATCAACAAAATTCTGTCCCGTCAATACATGGGGAAAAAATGTGGGCGGCCATGAAATAATTTCTTTTTCGGGTTTAAAGGCACTGAATGTCATCCAAATTACCGGTACGATAACAAGCAGCGCAAGTACGAGTAAAACAACAAAAACAGGAATCTCACATACTTTTTCTTTTATCCTTTTTTCTCTTTTAGACGACAATCTTTTAGTCCTCCTTATTCATTTTGCGGTACATAAACACCGTGACAGCCATAATAATCACAAACAAAATTACCGACATCGCGGAGGCGTATCCCATGCTCGACGCGGAGGAAAAGGCGCGCGAATAAATGTAAGTAACCGTGGATTCCGTCGTGTAATTCGGTCCACCGTTGGTGGTGATGTAAATGATATCAAAAATCTGCAGCGCTCCGGCAAACCTCGTCATCAGAATATACCAGAACGTAGGACGTATCGACGGTACCGTAATATGAAAAAACTGCTTTATTTTTCCCGCCCCGTCCATCTCTGCCGCTTCATATAAAGAAGCCGACACCTGCTGAATCGCCGTCACATAAATAATTGCCGAAATACCGAAGCTTCTCCACAGGGAAATAAAGGAGACCACAAAAATTGTAAGACCGGGCGTGTTTAAAAAATTTATCTTTCCAAGCCCCATAGTCTGTAAAACCGCTGTGATAAATCCGATATTGGAATGCAGAATCATTTTCCACATAATACCTACCGCTGTCGCGGAACAGATCACAGGAAGAAAATAGATCGCCCGAAAAAGTTTGTTCCTGAAATTATTTTTGGTAAGAAACGCTGCGATTACCAACGCCCCAAAAACCTGAAGCGGCACTTCCAGGAGCGTAAACACAGCTGTCACTTTCAGGCTGTTAAGAAATCTTTCGTCATGGAATGCCTCTATGAAATTGGCAAGCCCGACAAAACTTGCGGCATTCATTGTGATCGGTACGTCAAACAGGCTCAGTCCGAACGCTGCCGCCAGCGGAATCACACTGAACAGTATCAAAAGAATTACGGATGGAGCCAAAAATAAGTAGGCGCATCTCGACGGCTTATTCCAATATTTTATGAATGCTTTCATTTCCACATCTCCCAATTTTCCACTTGTCAAAAAACCGTTATTATAATAGGGTGAAAAGAAGTTCTAGCCGCTCACAGCAATGGCTGTTTCGCGGAGAACTTCTAAATTTGCTTTGCGAATCACTTTCACCCAAGAGAATGCCCAAAATACGGGCATTCTCCGCCAAATACCATTTAATAGTCCGCCGTTATCTTATCCGCAGCTGCCTGCGCCTTTGCCAGCGCCTCCTCCACGGAACTGCTGCCAAATGCCACCGAGTTGATCATTTCGGGGATTACATCCGCAATAATCGCATTGGTTCCCGGGAAACTGGAGTCTACGATAAAGTCTGTCGGCGCGTCAGGGTTTGCCGCTGACATGGCACTCAGTTTCGCGTTTGTCTTATAAGCGTCCTTTTCCTGCACGGAATACGTATAAGCCGGGAAGCCGTTTGCTACGGACCATTCCAAAGCCGGACTGCTGCCCTCCGCGTTTTCCGAATTCCACCACTCGATAAATTTATATGCCGCTGCCTTCTCTGCATCGCTTGCCGCCGTTGTTACTGAAAATCCCAGCACTTCAACAGAGTTCATGTCTCCGGCATCGCCAAGCGGTATCAGACCGATCCCGTAATTCACGCCAGCCGTATCTAGCCCCGCCGTTACCCACGGACCGCCTACCGTCATACCGATCTGACCTGCGCTTGCCATGGAATCCGTATCCGCTTCCAGCGGGTTGTCTCCGTTCTGCACCATAGTCTGATACATATTTAAGAATTTCGCATAACCGCTGTTACCCTCAAAATTAGCCTTCCAGTTTTCGCTTTCACCCGTAACGGCAAGTCCGCCGAACCGCTGCATAATATGTGCGATCTGATAAGCGTAATCGTATGAAATGCCGGAGCCATACACATTTTTGCTCTCATCGGTCAGCTTCTGCGCATATTCAGCCCACTCATCCCACGTGGACGGCGGTGTTTCCGGGTTTAACCCCGCTGCCGTGAAGAGATCCTTATTCCAGTACATATAATATCCGACAATCTGAAACGGCACGAAATACAGCGCATCACCCTCCGAGCAGTAGTCCAGATAGGACTGGATAAAATCTGTTTTATCCAAGTTTGTCCTGTCAAACACATCGCTGATATCCTGCATGTAATCGCCGTAAGTAAAGCGATAAGCACTGGAGCTTAAGATCATCGTCGGTCCGGTTCCCGCCGCAAAAGCCGTGGAAAGCTGACTGTCAAAATCCGCGGAAATATCCATCTCTACCGTAATGCCGTCTGTATTTTCTTCGTTGTAACGGTTTACCAGATCCGTAAGCATATCACCATCGGCTCCCGTAAAGCTGTTCCAAAACGTGATCTTAATGGGCTCTTCCGCCACCGTCTGGCTGTCCGCTGCAGGCTGCGCCTGTTCCGCTTCACTCTCCTGCGCAGCCGGTTCTTTTTCTGTCTGAGGCGCCTCCGCTGCTTTTTCCGCCCCACCGCATCCTGTAAGTAAAGATATCGTCATTGCCGCTGCCAATAAAATACTTACCGCTTTTTTCTTCATTCTCTTTCCTCCCTTTTTCGTATTCCGTTGCTGATTTTTTGTTGCGTACACGTGTACATTTTTAAGTCTAAAATATGTACGCCTTTATGCGTACACGTGCACTTTCAAGTGATAGCTACATAATATGCCTCAGAGGCAGACTTGTCAAGACTGTCTGTGTAAAACCGTCATATTTCATTATTTTATGTTCACGGTTTTGTATATAGTGCACGAACATGCCGCCTGCCTCTGCCGCTTTCTGGCTCCGCTTATACGCACAAAATGGGAGTGCCTTTCAGCACTCCCACTGACATTTTCTCATATCCACACACCCGTTCTCTTTAAAAATAACGCCTTCTTCCTCCAACAGCTCCCGCTGCCCCGACCAGTGCGGCGCTGTCCTTCCCGCATGATTGACTACTCTGTGGCACGGATAATTCCCGAAATACTCCGCGCGGCTTAAAATTTGCCCCACCAGCCTCGCGTTCCTCTCCCTGCCTGCCAGTCTGGCGATCTGCCCGTAGGAAGCCACTTTTCCCGGCGGAATTTCCTCTACCACGGAAAGGACTTCGTAAGCAAGCATTCTCCGTTCCTCTTCGTTCTGCGCCAAACTGACGTCCCCTCGCCATTCTGCGCCATCACTGAACCGCATACCTTTGCCCCTCGCACTTCGGCAGATTCACCGACAGCTCCCGCCGCACATGGGTGTCCGCATAGACCTCATCCGTCTTATTAAAATAGTCATACTGACCGCCTTCCGTGTCGTCCCATGTCACATCGACATTGTAATAGCCGTCATCCAATCCGACGATGTTCCACGCATGATCCGTCCCCGCATAGCCCGTGCAGTAAAAGCAGGGAATCCCGGTCCGCTGCATCAGATACTGGTAAGCTCTGGCATACCCTGCGCACACACTTTTTCCGTCCACCAGTGCACTGTAGGCGCTCTGGTTCTTATCCACGCCCTTATCGTACTCGACCCGCTCGATCAGAATGTCATGCAGCCGTCTCTCTTTTTCATTCACGCTCAGACCCTGTACCTGTGACAAAATCTCGTTTGTGATATTATAGAACGTCTTTGAGGAGACGGTAAGCTCTTCCAGCGTCATATTGAACTCCAGCTCCAGCTCGGCGCATATTTTATTCTGGTCATATCTGCAGGTAAAAACTGTGTTGAGCCAGAAAAGCTCGGGGTGATCGTTATACACCGCCATGATCACATCTTTGAGTTCCGATACGGGTACCGCCTCAATGGGCACAAAAGCCGCGTTGTACGCGGCTGCATTGGCATATATCTGCCGATAAAGATGCTGGCCTTTCGGATCCAGCATTTGGTAATACGGGTAAAATATGGAATCAAATGACAGGTTGTCGCCCGTCTCGCCATAGCCCAAATCGCTCGTATACTCACCGCCCTCCGCATCGGGCAGCTCTTCGGATTTCTCCGTAATGGGCTGATAGCCGGATTTACCGCTGACTGCCTCAGGGACGCTCACACCCGACTCTGACGGCGGCTCATAGCCGTTCATGCCCCTGACGCGCTCTCCGCTGCTTTCTGCCCGGGAATAACTTCTGTCCGGCTCCTCGGGCTGATGCTGCACGGTCTGTCCGGCGCCCATCTCCTCTTCCTCCTCAGGCACAGCAGAGTCATCCTCCGACGTTTCCTCTTCTCCCCCCGCTTCAGATGACGTTTCAGACGGCATATCAAAAACCGATGATTCCTCATCTCCATAAGATTCCGACTCTTCCGCCGACCCGGATTCCTCCTGCGAAGAACGTCCGTCACCCGAAAGCAGGGAGGAAAGGGTCTGCGTAATACCCGGATTCATGGCAGATAATATAATGAGTGCACACAGTAACGCTGCCAGAACCCCTATGCCTACTATGATATTCCTTAGTATCTTCATTATCGCGCCCCTCAGAAAAACCTCAAAAATTTCCGCTCTTTTTGCTCCCTTGGCTTTTCATGCCTCAAAATGATTGCCGACGTTGCCGGCAGAGTCACCTTTACCTTGCCGGAAATAACAGGATACTGCTTCGGCTCCGTGGAATAGCCTTCCCATGTTGTCAGCATCAGACAATTAAGTACACACTCTTTCGGAATGCCAAGATACCACACGGATACTTCTCTCGTAATCTCGTAGTCATTGTTATTGACAAGAATCACCGACTGCCCCTCTCTGTTAAATCTGCCATAACCGATCACGTTGTAGTCGGCGTCCAGATACTTGAGAGAACCCGTCAGAAATTCCTGATGTGTCTTATGGATTCGGATAATCTCCTTGTGAAAGGCGATCAGTTCCTTATCCTCATGTCCCCATGGATAAGTCCGCCTGTTATCCGGATCAGTGAACCCGCAGACGCCCGCTTCATCCCCATAATAGATCGTCGGCGCGCCGGGCCATGTCATCTGGATCACCACCGCCTCGCGAAGCACCGCTTTATTCACACCCTCGTCCGCCGCCTGCGGTCCCAAGGTATTCGTCCTGCCCACTTTGTGATTCGTTCTGGTAAGGAACCGAGAATGGTCATGGTTGGACAGTTCATTCATCGCCACCAAAATGGATGGCATGGTGAAAGCGGCACAGTGATGCCTCATTGCCCCCCAAAAACTATCGGCGTTACCCCGCATATCCTCCCTGTAGTCGTCGCTGTGCTTCTGCATCCCTGTCAGAAACCACGTCACCGGCTCCATAAAGGCGTCATAGTTCATAACCGTATCCCACTCCTGACCCTGCAGCCAGTCTACGGGACTGCCGTAATGCTCCGCCAGAATAATCGCGTTCGGATTCGCCATTTTAACCGTCTTGCGAAATTCTTTCCAGAAGCTATGGTTAAACTCCGGGGTGTGCCCCAAGTCCGCCGCCACGTCCAGACGCCAGCCGTCCGCATTGTAAGGCGGAGATACCCATTTCCTGCCAATATAAAGCACATAATCCAAAAGCTGTCTGGAATTTTCATAGTTCAGCTTCGGAAGTGTATCATGCCCCCACCAGCCGTCATAGGAGCCGTTGTAAGGGAATTTATTCTCATCATGGAACTGGAAATAGCTGTGATAAGGGCTGTCCTTATCAATATAAGCGCCCTTTTCATAACCTGGCGCATTTTCATAGATCCGTTCTCTGTCCAGCCATTTATTGAAAGATCCGCAATGATTGAACACGCCGTCCAGAATGACTTTCATGCCTCTCCTGTGGGCTTCTTTCACCACTTCTGCAAAAAGTTCGTTGCTTGCTTCCAGATTTTCTTTGTTGGAGACACGATCAATATAGCGGGTGGCTAAGCGGTTCTCTGTCTGCTCCGGCTTCAGTAACTCTCCTTCGTCATGCACAATCTTCCCGAAGTGAGGGTCAATATAATCATAATCCTGTATATCATACTTATGGTTAGAGGGAGAAACAAACAACGGATTGAAGTAAATTACATCTACACCCAGATCCTGCAGATAATCCATCTTGTCAAGAACACCCTGCAGGTCGCCGCCGTAAAACTCACGCACACCCATAGCCGCCGGGTACTTATCCCAATCCTCCACTTTGACTGTCTTATCCCCGATATACTGGTACTCATTTGTCAGCACATCGTTCGTCGGGTCGCCGTTGTAAAAGCGGTCCACGTAGATCTGGTAAAATACCGCTCCCTTAGCCCAATCCGGCGTTTTAAAGCCCGGAATGACATGAAACTGATAATACTCGTTGGTGTCCTTAGTGACACCCCGCATGTCAAAGAAACAGGAAAGTTTCCCCGCATGCACTTCAAAATAATAACTCAGTTTTTCATTTTCAAGCTGAATCGTATGCGAATAATAATCGAAGTAGTCATCTGATTCCGTCTTGAACATGAGGTGTTTCACATTCTTGTGTACAAAAAACACTTTATCAATATTATTTTTCGCAGCCCGGAAACGCACAGTAATCTCGCCATAGGCGCTTGGCTCCATCGGCGATACATAGTCTTCGGACATATCCGTGAAAAGGGCTTTCCTGTTAAAAACAGGGCGCATTCCTGAAAAATACTGCTGATTTTTTTCTGCCTTCTGAAATTGATTGATATCCATAATCAGCCTTTCCTTAAAATAGAAGCAATATTATAAATATTTTATCCTATATATTCTGGATGCGCAACCCACAATTCTTGCACAAAACTATGACAAAGTAAAAAAGACAGTCGTTAAACTGTCTTTTTTAGAGAAGGTATTTCTTTCTTATGGGGTATAGCAAAAAACTATATAATGTATTGGGGGGTTACAAGTAGTATATTAGCATACCCCCTGTCTGTCTACAATACCAAGGATTCACAAATATTACAATTTCGCATACTCATTTTTAGTAATTTTGCACAATTACTGCTGTTCTCCTACCCGCTCTCCCGGTTCTTCGGGCTGAGGATAGTAAGTATCAAAGAGCGCCTCAAACTCGACACGGTTGATCTTTTCCTTCTCCAGAAGGAGCTTCGCACACTTGTGCAGCACATCCTCGTGCTCCATGATGATGTCCTTCGCCTTCTGATAACACTCGTCTATGATGCTTTTCACTTCCCGGTCGATCTCCCCGGAAACAAGCTCACTGTGGTTTTTCGCGTGCGCCAGATCTCTGCCAATGAACACCTCGTCATCGTCATCATCATAATTGATCACACCGATATTGTCGGACATACCGTAACGGGTCACCATCCTGCGTGCCACTTTAGTCGCTTTCTTAATATCGCTGGAAGCACCCGTCGTGATGTCATCGAAAATGATTTCCTCAGCTATTCTGCCGCCCAGAGACACCATAATGTCCTCAAACATCTTTCCCTTTGTGAGGAACATCTCATCTTTCTCCGGAAGCGGCATGGTGTAGCCTGCTGCCCCGAGCCCAGTCGGAATAATGGAAACCGTGTAAACCGGTCCCACATCAGGCAGCACATGGAAAAGAATCGCATGACCCGCCTCGTGATAAGCCGTGATCTTCTTCTCTTTCTCCGAAATGATGCGGCTCTTCTTCTCCGCGCCAATTCCCACCTTAATAAATGCTTTCTTGATATCGTCCTGCCGCACAAATGCACGTTTGTCCATAGCCGCATTGATCGCCGCCTCATTCAACAGGTTCTCCAGATCCGCTCCCGTAAAGCCCGCCGTCGTCTGGGCAATCTGCTGCAGGTCCACGTCATCGCCAAGAGGCTTATTCTTGGCATGTACCCTTAAAATATCTTCCCTGCCCCGCACATCTGGGGAGACTACGGTAATCTTCCTGTCGAACCGTCCTGGGCGCAGGATTGCCGGATCCAGGATGTCAACACGGTTCGTCGCCGCCATCACGATAATTCCCTCGTTGATGCCAAAACCGTCCATCTCCACCAGAAGCTGATTCAACGTCTGCTCCCTCTCATCATGTCCGCCGCCCATGCCAGTGCCGCGTCGTCTCGCTACCGCATCGATCTCATCTATAAAAATAATACATGGCGCATGACGCTTCGCCTCCGCGAACATATCACGCACACGGGACGCACCAACACCGACAAACATCTCCACAAAATCTGAACCGGAGATACTGAAAAAGGGCACGTTCGCCTCGCCCGCAATCGCTTTTGCCAGAAGCGTCTTACCCGTGCCCGGCGCACCCTCCAGAAGCACACCCTTAGGAATTCTCGCTCCCACTTTGGTAAATTTGCCAGGCTCCCTGAGAAACTCCACAATTTCCTGCAGTTCCTCCTTTTCTTCCTTCAGACCTGCCACTTCGTTCAGCGTAATCTTATTTTCCCCGCCCATGGTAAGCCTGGCGCGGCTTTTTCCAAAATTCATCATTTTGCCGCCACCGCCGCCGGCATTCTGGGAATTCATCATGACAAAGAAGAAAACGCAGACCACCACCACAATCAAAATCGGCAGGACGCTGTTCAAAAACCAGCTCTCTTCCGGCACGCTCTCCACAGAACAGTCTATACCATGCTCTCTGACGATATTCTCCATCTCCGTCACGTCCGTCACGTAGAGAACCTTCTCCTCACCGCTCTTTAGAACAATCTTCAACGACCCCGTAGGCGTATCCCTGTTTGGGCATACCGTCACGACCGCAACTTCATTCTTCTCCATCTGCCTTTCAAATTCGCCTCTGGTATAACCGCTGTTCGGCACACGCAGCGTACCCACCCACACCGTAAACAGCAGCAGGCAGATGATAATTACAAAATACAGATAAAAACTTCTACCACTCTTGTTCATTAAATAATTCCTCTACTCCGATCTGTCCTAAATAATCACTCAAACTTTACCATCCCGATATAGGGCAGGTTGCGGTACTTCTGGTCATAATCCAGACCGTATCCCACCACAAATTCATCCGGAATCTCAAAACCCGTGTAATCCACTTTCACATCCACCACACGTCTGTCCGGCTTGTCTAACAGTGTGCAGAGCCTTACATCCGCAGCTCCCCTGCTTCGCAGCATGTCCAGCAGATAGCTCAGTGTCCGCCCGGAATCCACAATATCTTCAATCACAATCACATGCCTGTCCTTCAAGGGTTCATCCAGATCTTTCACAATCCTTACCACACCGCTTGACTTGGTATCCCCGCCATAACTGGACACTGACATGAAATCAATAGACACAGGCACCGTAACGCGTTTTGCCAGTTCACACATAAAAAAGCTGCCGCCTTTTAATACGCACACCATATGCACCTGTCTGCCGGCATAATCTCTGGAAATCTGATCTCCGATTTCCTGAATCCGCCTGTCAATCTCTTCCTCCGTCAACAATACTTCTATCCGTTCCGCCATAGCTTCCTCCTCTTAGACGTACCTCCAGGATACGTCTTGTGTTTTTCTCCACCCGGTACTGTCTGCTTACACGGTGCCCGGGCACCCAGAGAATATGGGCACCGTCCGCCAGCAGATACATACTGTCCCGTTTCGCCTTCGGGATTTTTTCATTAATCATATACTGCTTTACAGACTGGGTATGAAGTGCATCGTCTATCGTAAGATAATCTCCCTGCCTTCTGGTCCGCAGGAATAAAGACGTAGTTATTTTATCATAATCAAACCATTTCGTATATCTATTTTCGGGAATATTTTGTTCCTTTCTGTAGAAAAAAGACGCTGCCGGCAAAAAAGCCGCCTCCCACAGAATAAATGTAAAACCTCCCGTACCGGGCACTTCAAACTCTGCCGCAATGCCCGGCGTAAGCGCAGACTCTGCCACACAGATTTCCGGCAGGGTCCCCGGAGCCACCGCCAAACTGTCCCCGTCCCCCACCTGCTGCCCTGTATCGCTGTCCGTTTCTGCCGTCCGTCTTAAGTACAGCAAATCATACTCTTTGACGGCACGGATGCCGTATGGCAGGGAAAGCTCCTTGCTGCCCTTCTTCTCCGTCAGGTCCATCAGCCCCGCGATATGGCGTGCGGTGATATCCTTCCGATAAGGTGTCATCCTCTCAAGCGCCCTCAAAAGGATACGCTTTCGCATCACCACATCCTCAGCGCAAAACCCGCCTAGCTCTATTTCTATTTTCCCGTACAAATTCCCGATTTCTTCAGCTGCACCTATGTCTTTACTGCCGCCGGATTTTCTTTCTACATCCTCCCGCACGTAAAGGTCATAAATCCTGTCTGTTTCCCGCGCCAGATAGTTCTCGGTTTCCTCCAAAATATCAGCCAATTCGCCCATATGCGAAACCGCCCCGCTGCAAATTTCGCGTTGTGCAAAAGGCAGTATGTGATGCCGGATTTTGTTGCGGATATATACATCTTCCCTGTTAGTGCTGTCCTCCTGCCAGTCGAGCCCTACCTCCGCCAGATAGGCTTCAATCTGCTCGCGGCTTACACATAAAAGAGGACGGATGACCGATTCCCTGACCGGACGGATAGCGGAAAGACCCTTTATGCCGCTGCCCCGAAACATATGAAAAAGCATGGTTTCCGCCCTGTCGTCCGCATTGTGCGCAACTGCAATTCTGCCCTTGCCCCCAGCCTTCATCTCTGCGAGAACTTCCTGAAACACCTGATAGCGAAGCAGACGCCCCGCCTCCTCCTGAGACAGCTTACGCGATGCCGCATAACCAGCCATATCCACTTCTCGCAGATAGAAAGGAATCCCCCACCGTCCGCAAAGTTTTTCCACAAATGCAGCATCCTCTCCTGCTTCCGCGCGCAGACCGTGATTCACATGCATCACTGCCAGCCGGAACGGGATCTCCCTTTGCAGCCGTGTCAGCAAATGCAGCATGCAGACCGAATCCGCGCCGCCGGAAACGCCGGCTGCAACGCAGTCTCCCGGTTCCACCATACCATGGGCTTTTATATATTTTTTTACTTTCTTATAAAGATTATCTTTCATCTTTCGCCTGTCCGTCTGTCGTTTCCAATCAAAGGAACACTGATTTTAAATCACCGTTTCCCTAAAGGGAACCCTCCTGGTCCCAGATCCCCGTCACAAGCACCGTCATATCGTCCCGAATCCGCCCCCGGCTCTGTCCGATCGCGTAAGCAAGAATCTGATTCGCAATCTCCCCCGGGTTGTTGTATTCCATCCTTCCGATAATCTCCGGCAGCGCCTCCTCGCCAATGCCTTCTGAGAGCGCATCAAGCACCCCATCGGAAAGCATGATTATATAATCTCCGCTCTGCAGCGTCCGATTCTGGATTTCCGGCGTCATCTGCCAGAAGACCCCCAGTGGCAGATTCCTTGAGGAAAGCCTGTCCACCAGCCGCCCCCTTTTGATATAAGTGCTCGCCGCCCCCACCTTTACAAACTCACAGGTTCCCGTATAAAGATCGATATCGCAGATATCCAACGTGGACATAACCTGTTCCTGTCCTGCTGCCGCCATCGCCCCGTTTACCATCTGCACGGCAGGTTCCTTACCAAATCCCGCCTCCAGAAGACGCTCCATCATCTCGATCACCCGGCTTGATTCCCGGCGAGCCTCTTCTCCAGAACCGACGCCGTCCGAGAGCAGCATCAGAATCCGCCCAGTATCCGACTCAAAAAAGGAATAGCTGTCTCCCGACACTTTCTCCGTCTCCTTCACCGCCTTGGCAAAACCTGTCAGCAGATGATAGGGCGGCTCTTCCAAAAAATAATAGGCATTATACTCCGCCGCCAGATATGCCGGCGTATTTTTCGCCGCGCAGAGCCTGCGGTTCATTGCCACAGATATATAATCCGCCACATCCTCCGTGGAAATATATTCCGACTCCCCAAAACGTGCATGCCTGCCGCCTTCATATCTCATAACAAGGCTGATCTCCCGATGCCCGTCCTCGTGTTCCAGTTCCAGAAAATCTTTCAGTACAATACCCGACTCCCGAAGCAGCGCCGCCATCTGCTTATATTTTCGTTCTCCCATGGGACGGCAGCGACATGTTTCTCTGGCTGTCACCGCCAGGATATGCGCCATCTCCTTCAGATGCTCCGCCAGAAGCTCCTGGCTTTCCTGCAAGCGCCTCCTGCAGAGATATTCCTGCCTGTCCGCAGGTTCTTCCCCGGAAGGCTTGTCCTTCTCCCGGCTTTCCTCAAACAAGTCCGCCAGATCCCGGAAAGACTCGGCATAAGCTAACAACTTCTGCCTTCCATACTCGGGTATCACATCTATCCTGTCATCTTCCCTTACGCTTGTCCGTCTTTTCATCACACACCGCCTCCCAATATACGTCAACACCGCCTGTCCGGGTAAAGCAAAAAAGCCCGCAAAACCCGTCTTACACATATATATGAAAAGTTGATGTGTTTTATTCCAAAAATCGAGTAGGAGAAATTTTCCCCTACTCGCAGTCTACATTTATTTATTTTTCATCCTTAAAAATAATTTCGCCCTCATACACCAGACCCAGCTTTTCCTTCGCCACTTCCTCGACGAATTTCTTGGTCTGCGTATACTTTCCATACTCTTCAATTTCCGCAGATCTTGCCTCTTCTGCTTCTATTTCCCGGAGCAGCGCCTCTTCCCTGTCCATATAAAACTGGCGCTTCTCCCGCAGCTCCACACTCTTAAAAGTAACCACCAGCATCATCATCAACACTACGGTAGTAACTAAAAGCATGGCCAGCCTGTTCTGACGTCTTTTACGATATGCTGCTTTTCTTGCCATGCCCCGAAATTTGCCCCTCTCCACCGCCTGTTAATGTTTACATAAAACCATTCTAATGGTTTTTATAAAAGCCGTCAACCGTTTTTTAATAAATTCTTTACACTTTTTCAATTTCTTTCCCAGACAAAGAACAAACGTTTTCCCCGCAAAAATCAGGGATTTCAGGGGTTTTAGCACAATTTGTAGGAGGCGAAAAATGAACCACATGATCTTGTGCAGACACGTTGACATAACATGTACAAACGCATCCCGGACAATGATTTTATAAAAAAACATACCGACTGTGGCGCCAAGCACCGCGAACCACCGCAGTGTCCCGTCGTTCTCCCTGTAAAGCATGTAGAAAACGCCGATCCCGCAGGTGAGCCAGAATAAAAGATCCTCTGCCGACATCAGCGCCGTCCCATGTCTGAAAAGCTTGCGGAGTACGCGAATCCAGTCATAAACAAAGGTGATGACCAGTCCCATAAGGACAGAATGTGTAAAAAAAGTAAGCTCCTGCACGATCTCCCGGCTCATATCTTACCCATCTCCCACTTTGTTACTTGAACAGTCTCGCCAGCAGGGACTCCCCTTTCGCTCCGTACCCCGCGGTTTCCGAGTAAGTAAAACTGTCAATCCGTCCGTCGATATCCACTTCGCCCTTATCCAGAGAAAGCCTGCTGACATGCAGCTCGCCGCCTCGTATCATCAGCATGCCCTGCTCAGTCTCCAGCAGAATTTCATTAACATCAAAGGAAAGCACATCATTTACACCTGTCAGTGCACAAGTTCTTCTGCCCGTAAGCATCAGCTTATGCGGTCGCTTGCCGCCGCTATTCAGATCTTCCATACACGACCTCCTATACCATAAGTATGGTATTAATTCAGTGTATGTCTGCTTTTCTCAAAATATGCCTTTTCCGCATTCTATGTGAGGTAACGGAACAGCTCTTTCGCCTCCTCCTTGCGCACCGTCTCCTGCACGTCGAGAACTTCCACCTTTACCTCTTTGTTGCCAAACTGTATTGTAATCACATCCCCCGCTTTCACGTTAGCGGACGCTTTTGCCGGCCTGTCGTTAATGAAAACCCTGCCGGCATCACATGCCTCGTTCGCCACCGTGCGGCGTTTGATTAACCTTGAAACCTTTAAATATTTGTCCAGTCGCATGTTAACCTCCTTGTCAGAACAGTTTATACTGCTTTTTCACTCAATTCTTCATAAATATAGAAAGACCCGTATGCCGTGCATACAGGTCTTATCTGTCTCCGAAAATTTAATTATGCGTTAAGCATATCCTTTAAAGCCTTACCAGCCTTAAACTTAGGAGCCTTGGATGCAGCAATCTTCATAACAGCGCCGCTCTGGGGATTTCTACCCTCTCTGGCTGCTCTCTTGGAAACTTCAAAGGTACCGAAACCAACTAACTGTACCTTGCCGTCTTTCTTCAGCTCGTCAGCAACTACGTCCGTAAATGCCTTTAAAGCCTTTTCTGCATCTTTCTTAGATAAGCCTGCCTGATCAGCCATTGCTGCTACTAACTCTGTCTTGTTCATTTGAACTCCTCCTCTTAAAATGAGTTATCGTATTATTTTTAGGTCTCTCTCGAAAACCGTCTATACATATTTATATCTGCTTTTACCTGGCATGTCAAGCAAAAAATGCCTTTTTTACGGCATTTTTCGGGTTTGTACAGCTTCCGCTTTCACCGTTAAGCCCAGATTTATCAAATTATATCTTATTGTCAGAAAATTCATTCATATTTGTCAATTAAATCCTCTATTCGGTCCGCTAACGCCTGTTCCTGCGGAATTTTCGCAATTCTTGCAACATCGCTGATCCGCAAAAGCAGCTCGGATAAAACAGCCTCTGTTTCTTTGCGATCCGCCTGCGGCTCACAGCGCCTTAACGCCTCCGCCAGCTCACAGATGGCAGCCGTGTCCTGTTCAAAAGTGCTGCCCTTCTCATAGTGCTTATCTATCTTTTTCAGGACTTTGACCGCTCTGGTCAAAGATGGAAGCTCTTTCGGAATTTCCCTCAGGGGCGATTCCACCCAATCCTTATCCTTTTTCTCCTCTTTCTTAATCTCCTCCCAGTTCACAAGCACCTCATCGGGTGTATCGGCGCTGCCCGTTCCGAAAACATGGGGATGGCGCCGCACCATTTTACGGCTGACCTCGTTTACCACGTCCTTCATGGTAAACAGTCCCTCCTCAGAAGCAATCTGGGCATGCATGACAACCTGCAGGAGCACGTCCCCCAGCTCCTCAACCATATTTTCGGGATTTCCGGTCTTATTGTAAATACGGATGGAGGCAAGCAGCTCCGCCGCCTCCTCCATCATGCACGGTTTTAAGCTGTCATGGGTCTGCACCTTATCCCAGGGGCAGCCGTTTTCGCTGCGAAGTGCTGCTATGATTTCCAAAAATTCCTCGTAGGTGTATTGTTTTTCTGACATATGCGCTCCTTTATAAAGTTGCATTAGCGATGTTCTATTAAGTCATTCTGCGTGCCGGTTTCAGGTTGTTTCATACAATATGACCCCCTCTTTCATCACATTGGAATAAAATGGATAGACAGTACACCATTTACTAAAATGTTGTATATTTTTTACAATTGGCATAAACCACATATCATGCCTAACATTGTATTCAAACCCCAATTCTGACAACGTGTCTGAATACGACTCTATTTTATCATTTGGTAAATCTACAAGCACCATAATATCTATATCTGAGTCTTTATGAAAATCTCCACGAGCGTAGGAACCATATAAAATAACCTGCTTTATATGTTTACCAAAAATATTTCTTATGGCTGAAACATATTGGTTTATAAGATCCTGTACTAATTTCGGCATAGTCCTACGCCTCCTTCATAGATTTTAAATCAGCGCCCTTATTCCAAGAGCGCCGACCTGTTATTATTTCACATTTACTTTTTAAATAATGAGGAAAACCACTTTTTGATCGGATGCGCTTCTTGGGTTACCGTAAAGGTTTCCGCAGTCAGCTCTGTGTCTGCATTCGCAACATTATTGTTATTTTCCGTTACTGTTTCATCATCGGTTTCGGTTACTGTATCACCGCTTTGACCGCCATCCGTACCAGCGCTCGGTTCCCCGCCTCCCTCTCCTGTGGTTCCATTCGGATTACCTTGACCGCCGCCGTTTCCCGTAATGGACTTGGTCTCCTTAGTATTACAGCGTGTACAACTTCGTTCTTGCTTCCCGGACTCTGTCGTCTCTTCCCACTCTCCCCAGTCATGTCCCAGAGCATCTATTTTTCCCCATGCGTTGATGTCAACAATAACATTTTCCCCTGCGTCGTCCTCGTAGTTCTTACCGCAGTCTCCACAGTGGTAGTATGCCTGCCTGCCTGCCGTGGTACAATTCGGTTCCGTCTTTTCCACAAGCTGCGGATTGCAAGTATGCCCAACCACCGGCACCACATCAATCGACACCGTCTCAGACACGGATTGACCTGTCTCCTCATATGTAGCGGTAGCGCTGAAAGTTTCCTCACTCTCCACGGATTCCACCGACAAAATCAAAGAATTATCACTTTCGATAACCGAACCGTCAAAACCAAAGTCTGTGTATTCCCAGCCGACTGTCGGATTTTCCGCGCTGCTGTTTTTCACTTCAGCAGTAAATGTTACGGTATCACCCGGTCCGGCTTCATTCGAATCGGTGGTAACTGTCAGGGAAAGCCTTTCTTCATCCGGTTCGGAAGGCTCCTCTCCCTTCTTCGCAAGCAAAACATTACAGCCTGCAGTCTGGGTCTCGTACCCTGCTCTGTAAATGGTGACCGCAGCCGTGCCTTTGCCATCCTCACTGCCCGACAGCGTCACGTTCTCCAGATCATCCTTTTCAACCGTAAAAGTGTATTTCTCCGCCTCCGTCTCGCCGATCTTTTCCTTGACCGCATTCTTTACTGACGCTATAATCTTTTCTTTTCCGGCTTCTAAGAGATCTGCCCGCGAATAGTCCTCCGGGGCGATCCAATCCGTCCCCTCGGTCAGCTTACAGTCCGAAAGCTCCGATACCGCGCTTGTGATCTCTTCCGGAATAGTCTTTTTGGTGCCGTCGGAACCTTCCTTTTCCAATGCGGAGAAGGAATAGGTCTCATCCTTTCTGGTGTTTTCCAGATAAATTGTGTAAGTCTTTGTCTTATAACCGCTCTTTTTCAGCGTAATCTCATGCCTGCCCACCGTTTTTGTAAATCTGACGGGCGAAATTCCCATATAGTTGCCATCCAGATAAACTTCCACACCTTTTGGCGAATCCACGTACACTTTATATTTATTGGACGTGCCAAGCGCATTCTCGCTGACGCTGAGCGTATTATCGCTGATACTGTCCCTGTTAAGATTATTCGCGCTGACGGAATTCATGGTATCTTTCCACGGAATCCGGTCAGAAGTCGTCGAATTATCGCTGACGGAGTCTTTGCCGTCATTCTTCCGGCTCTCCTCCAATTTAAAGGAAATCGTGGCATACTCCGAGCCTACCTGTATATGTTTGGTCAGGGTATCGTAACCGTTCGCCTCCGCCTGTATCTGGTGTATGCCGTACTTTAACTCCACCGGCTTGCTGATGTCTACAGGCTTGCCGTCCACGCTGACTGTCGCGCCCTCGGGCTCCACCGTAAAAAGAATCTTTCCGACGGCGTCCTCCGCGACTTCCAGATCGCCCACATCAAGCACCACTTCCTTGCCGCGTTCAACCGTTATCTCCTTCACACAGCCAACATTGTTGTTGGTGAGCACTACCTGATAACTGCCTTCCGGCACTGTGAGAAGCATGTCCTCCGAAATCTGGCGGATCACGCTGTTACCCACCTCGATCCATCCGCCGAGCAGAAGCTGGTCATTTTTCAGACGCAGGTATCCGTGTCCCCTGTCCACATTTATGCTGTAAATCTTATGGCTTATGCCAGAGATCGTAACCACGTCCTGCGACACTATCTCTCCCGCCTCCACGCGGCGTCCATCCGACAAAACCACAGCGCTCTCGGGCAGAGAATATATTTGGGAGCCGATACTCGCCGACCTGTTCGAGCCTGCCAGATCGTAATTGCGAACTTCATCATATACCCAGGCTTCCGGGGAACGCTGAATGCTGGCAAGTTTTTTCCTGCCCTTCAGAAAAGTGATATCCACCACATCCCCCGCTTTAATCTGGGAAATCGTCATGGGACCGTCATGCTTATCCTTCACATAAGTTGTGCCGTCATAATAGAGGGTATACGGTTTCCCCGTATCCATATTGATAAAGGACACCGCCTTGTTGTCCGAATCCGTGGACAGAACTACCGCCGTATCCGCAGAATCGTAACTTCCCACCGTGGAAAGCGTAAAGCCCGTATCCACCACGTCCGGCTCTCCATTTTTATCCTGTGCCCTTCCTATGTTGCTTGCCTCCGAAGTACATCCTGTCAGAACAAGCGCCGCCAGCGTCAGCATTGTAACAGCACTGGAAATTCTTCTGTGCATCCTGATCATTTTTTACCCCATTTCCGCATTTATTAATTTGTTATGGCACGTAGGACGAAAACGCACTCTTTATAAAAAGCTGCTTTTCCCTCTCCTGCGCAAACAATTTCTCTGTCTTTTCCATATTCCGCCCGGGAATCCATGCCTTGCCGCTGTTATAATAAAAGTTCACGATCTTCCAGAACTTTTCCGGGTAGGCAAAACGGAAATACAGCTGTCTGTAATCCTGTTCACTCAAAGGTCTTACATCATTATAACCCGAAAGCAGCATATCACCAAGCGTCTGCGACCAGTTATTTTTTTCCAGGAGCTTACGCATAAACAGATACAGATCCCGAATTGGATAGTCCCTTATACATTTCTCGAAATTGACGAGCACACTGCCCCCTTCGGTCTGTATGATATTATGGTACTGGTAATCGCCATGGCACATAACGGAGAACGATAGAGAATCCTCCTCATAGGCATAATAACTCAATTCCCCCGTAATTTGCAAGGCAATATCCATAAAATAATCATAATGTTTCATCAAATAAATCTCAAAATCGGTCTTCTGGCTCTTTTCCCGCAAAAATTTCCGCACCTTTTTCAGTTCGCGGTTATGTTTTTCATATTCGTTTCCCACATGAAAAACTGGCTGTTCCTCAAGAATTTCACTGCCGGAAAGATCACAGGCGCCGTGAAGGCGCGCCAGAGTATCCACTGCATGGCGGCATTCCTGCGGATTCCTGTGGTCGCACTCCCTGCCCTCGCAGTAGGTCTTTAGGATATATGCCGTCCTGTCCTGATCCCGGACAATCAGTTCATCTTCCTTTGTCCGCAGAATCGTCTCTGCCCGCACGACGCCGTTCTCCCGGATATGGTTGAGCAGATATTCCTGAAAACCGACCTTCTCCGCAGGACCGCTATATTCTTTCATAATGAGCAGACCACGGTCTGAATCGCATAGAATTGCTCCGCGGCCTTTCCATGTACGCCGCACCTCTATGTCATAATGCTCTAATAAACTGACAGCTCTGTCATTCACAAAAATACCCCCCGCCTGACTCTGACTGTTACATCTTATGAACAGCAGGGGGTTTTCATTACACTTCTTTATACAGTTTGAGAAGAATTTCTTTCGTGTTGAGGGACGGGTCGTCAAGCACCCTCTCTAAAAGCGCGGACAGCGTTTCCCCGATCTGTCTTCCAGGCGGCATCCCTTCCGCAATCAGATCGTTTCCCGAAATTGCCAGATCCTTCACCGTAACCGCGTCCCTGCGCGCCAGAATTTCTCTATAAAGCTTTTCTATGTGAGCCACTTTTGCCAGTTTCTCCTCCCGCATGTAATCGCTCTGGGCAGCGATATCCGCGCGGCGCACCGTGAAAATCATGGGAAAAATGTCCTCGCCGATCCGATTGACCGCCCGCCTTACTCCAGCCTCCGTGGGCGCAATATCGTAGTCGTGGTAGAGAACCAGCTTTGTTACTTTATCCGTGGTGTCGTTGTCAAATTTTAAACGCCGCATCACTTTTCTGGTAATCTTTTCCCCCTCAAAGGGATGCTTTTTGTTGTGGGTCGTTCCGTCCGGATCGATTGTCAGCGTCTGGGGTTTGCCGATATCATGGAACAGCATACCGAGACGCAGTACCTTGTCCGCTTCCACGCCGAGCATAGAATGCAGAATATGTTCTCCCACGTCATAACAGTGGTGTTTATGTCTCTGGGGCGTCTCCATACAGAGATCAAACTCCGGCAGAATCTGTGCCGTAATACCAAGCTCGTAAGCATTCCGCAGATAATCGGGATGCGGGGATGTCACCAGTTTTACAAGCTCTGCCTGAATCCGCTCCGCAGAAATTTTCTGTAAATTCGGTGCCAGCGCCCTGACCGCCTCCCCGGTCGCCTCATCAATCCGATAACCGAGCTGGGCGGAAAAACGCACCGCACGCAGCATACGCAGAGCGTCCTCATCAAACCGCTCCCCCGCGTCACCCACGCAGCGGATCACCCGGTTTTCCATATCCGCAAGACCGCCATAGAGATCCACCAGCCCGCTCCTGTCATTGTAAGCCATGGCATTGATCGTAAAATCGCGCCGCCTCAGATCTTCTTTCAAGTTGGCAGTAAAAGTCACTTCCGTAGGATGCCTGCCGTCTTCATATGTACCGTCGATCCGATAAGTAGTCACCTCAAAGCCCTCTCCTCCCAGAAGAACCGTGACGGTTCCGTGCTTTATCCCCGTATCCACGGTTCTCGGGAAAAGATGTTTCGTTTCCTCCGGCTTTGCCGAAGTGGTGATATCCCAGTCATCCGGCTCTCTGCCGAGTATGGAATCCCGGACACAGCCGCCCACCGCGTACGCCTCATACCCTGCCTCTTCCAACGTATTTATGATGTTATGCACTTTGTCGGGCAGTTGTATCCGCATAAAAAACTCCTTAAATTTTCGAACCGTTTATCCGATACTCGGTCCTTTAAAAATCTGATCCACATCTTCGAGATGGAGATCCGGCTCCTCGTCCTCCGTAAGGGAGCTTACCAGACTGTCCATTTCCTTTCTGGACATCACGCCGCGGCTTCTCTCCACAAACTCTTTCTTTTCATCGTCAGTCATATCCACAAAGCGGTCCATTGCCGCGCGGTTTGTCGCAAAGGCGAGCCCAAGACCGACAGGTAACGTATTATAATCCATTTCTTTCACCCTTTCCTGCATCTGATTTTTCAGTTATAAATAAGATTTCCGTCTTATTCTTTACCTGTCCGAACAATTTCATTCAGAATTATTCTGAGATAAATTGTCATAAAATCAGCATGCACGCCAGAGTGAAATGTTATACAAAACAGGTGCGCATTTATGAATATCCGCAACGAATTACGCAGACATTCCCCTCATCAGTTCAGCGTCGCGATGCCCCGCAGTCTGATGTCTTCGCAGGACGCGCCCACCAGAATCTCATAATCGCCTGCATCCGCAATAAATTTATGTAACTGCGCGTCAAAATACATAAAATCTTCCTGTTTTAAAGTCAGGGAAACCTTTTTTGAACGCCCGGCACCAAGTTCCACCTTGGCAAAAGCTTTCAGTTCCTTATCCGGTCTGTCTGCCTGCGCCGCGATAGGCGCAATATAAATCTGCACCGTCTCCGCGCCCGCGCACTTGCCGACGTTTTTGACCGAAAAAGTCAATTTAACGTCCTTTCCTTTTTCCGCCTTCAAGGTCAGACCGCTGTACTCAAAACTGGTGTAAGACAAACCATACCCAAAACAGAAAGCCGGCTTGATCCGCTGCCTGTCATAATAGCGGTAACCGCAGTACAGCCCTTCCTCCAGCGTGATTTTCCCCCATTTGCCGAACTGCCCGTTCTTTGCGGTCACGCAGTCGTCATATTTTGCAGGGAAAGTCTCCGCCAGTTTCCCGGACGGATTCACCTCGCCGAAAAGAATTTTTGCAAACGCATTTCCCGTCTCCATGCCTGCATAATAACTCCACAGAATCGTCTGCGCCTGCTCCCGCCAGGGCATCTCCACGGGAGAACCGCCCACAAAGGTCAGTATCGTATCTTTTCTCGCCTTTAAAAGTTGCTCAATCAACAGATCCTGCTCGTAGGGCAATTTCATATCCGGGCGGTCACAGCCCTCAACGTCATACTCGTGGTTTAAACCGCCAACGAAAATAACAGCGTCAGCGTCTTTTGCCGCTTCCAGCGCCTCGGCAAACAGCTTTTCATTCTTTTCGTGAATCACTTCTTTTTCCCGCTCCAGCTTCGCAAGACGTGCTTCTTCGCCCCTTCTGTGCATCTCGTTTTCATGCACTTCGTCCCTGACAGCCTTTCCCGCATCCGAATCTTTGTCCACACTCACTGCCTGCCAGTTCTCTCCGTCATCTGCCTTATTCTGCGGTACATAGTAGCCCTGCGCATAAGTTACCCGGACATTGCCGCCCAGATACATCTTAAGCCCCGCCAGCGGAGATATCTCATACAGCGCCTTAATCTCCGCACTGCCGCCGCCATTTGAATGCAGTGTCGCCGCATTTGCCCCGATCACGGCAAGTTTTTTTATTTTTTTCGCATTAAGCGGAAGGACATGATTTTCATTCTTTAATAAAATCATGGATTCCTCCGCCGCATGGAGAATCGTCTCCCGGTGTTCCGGCACATTGTACGCACCTGCTTTGCGGGAATCCTTCTTGGGTCCGATCATTTTTAAGCGGTACATCATCCGCAGGAGATTTCTCACCTTGGCGTCCACTGCATCCACGGAAACCTCGCCTTTCTCGACCAGTTCCTTTAAGGGATTCGCCAGTTTATAGTCGTCAAAATCCGGAAAGATCGACATTTCCAGATCCATGGAGCACTCCGCCGCTTCTTTTGTCCTATGTACCCCGCCCCAGTCACTGATAACCGCGCCATCAAAACCCCATTCCTGCCGCAGAATTTCGTCCAACATTTTTTTACTTTCACAACAATGTGTTCCATTAATTTTGTTGTATGCACCCATGACAGAGTAAACGCCCGCTTCCTGCACCGCCGCTTTGAATGCGGGCAGATACAGTTCATAGAGCGTCCGTTCGTCAATTTCCTCGTCCACCATCAGACGGTCCGTCTCCTGCAGGTTCGCCGCAAAATGCTTCACGCACGCCGCCACGTCATTTTCCTGTACACCCTGTATAAAAGGCACCACAAGCGCCTTTGTGAGCGCCGGATCCTCGCTCATATACTCAAAATTCCTGCCGCAGAGCGGATCTCTCTTGATATTGATGCCCGGCGCCAGAATCACATCTTTGCCGCGTCCTCTCGCCTCAGCACCCAATATATGCCCTGTCCTGTATGCCAGTTCCGTATTCCAGGAAGATGCAAGCGCACTGTTGCTTGGAAGATAGGACACCATATCGTCCTGATTGCCCGCCGGAATCCATCTGTCATCCATAAATTCGGCGCGCACCCCCATAGGTCCGTCCGAAGTCTCAATCGCCGGAATCCCAAGCCGTTCCACCGCGCCGGAGCGGAAAAGGGACGCGCCGTGAATCATGGCAATTTTTTCATCCAGTGTCAGTTTCTTAACCAACTTGTCAATTTCCTTCTCCCCCTTTTTCTCGTTCTTTTTGTCATCCTTTTTCAACATATCGTGGCAACCTCCTGTTTGATTCTGTCTGAATGTGCAATCGAGCAGGGGAAGAGCTGTCTTCCCCTGCCAGCCGCGCGAACCACGCGCCGCACTGGCGGCATATTTCATCTGCATGGTTCTGCGCATAGAAGCGGCGGTACATCCATATGGACATACCGCCTGTTAGCTCAAATTCCATATTAAAGTAAGTATAACGGGAAACGCTCCCGGAGACAATTCCCTTTTTTCACTTTATTTACAGCATTTTTTTCATATGGCGCTTTATTTTTCCGGAATCCACACCCGCATCTGGTTTAGCCCCCGGTTGCCCCACGTATAATACGGCACCAGCGTCACCTGACAGGGCTGTGCCTCCTGTCTCTCAAAGCTGTAAAGTTCTTCGTTCACCGTCTCCCGATACCCTTGCGCAAAAAGTTTCTGAATCCCGAACAGTTCATCCGGCAGATACTCGCCCACCGTCACTTCCCCGTCCTTTTTCAGGCTTACGGAAAGGATATCATTTTCGTTATCCACACCCTCCGCGCAATAAATCAACGGACCGCGCTGCAATGCCGTCTTTCCCGTATTCCCGGAAACCCGGTTACTGGTGTACACACGCCGTACTGCCATGTCAAGCTCTACCGTAACCACATCGGCAGTGGCATATTCCCCTCTCAGATACGCATATCCGTCCCTGATCTCGCAATCGGCTTCTTCTCCGTTCAAAAGAATTTTTGTCTGCCTGCTCCACGCGGGAATGCGGACCACAAGCGGCACCTCCATGCTCTCTCTTCCTTCCTGCGGCTCAAAACGGTACTCCACTACATTGTCGTAAGGATAATTTGTCTTTAAAATCACCTTGCCGCCGAAACGATCGCTCACATCAAGCGTACCCGCAATAAACAGGTTGGAAAACAGAGCGCCCGGAATCACATGCCACGCGTACTCCGCCACAGAGCCTAAAAGCCTTGCCACATTGGGCGGGCAGCAGGCACAGGCAAACCATTTGGGTCTGACAGGCAGCGCGTGCTTATGGGTCTGTGCTTCCCCGGAAATACCCGGCAGTACCTCCAGCGGATTCACATAAAAGAATTTCGTGCCGTCAAGCTGCATACCCGCCAGCACACAGTTGTAAAGCGCCCGCTCCATCACGTCTGCGTATTTGCCGTTATGCTCCAGATACAGCATTTTATTGGAGAAAAAGATCAGCCCGATTGCCGCGCATGTCTCCGCATAAGCCGTATCGTTTGGCAGATGGTCGTCCTTTGTGAACGCCTCCCCCTCATAGGCGGAACCGATCGCTCCCGTCACATACATCCTGTGCTGCGTGATGTTGTTCCAGAGCGTTTTGCAGGCATCCGCAAGCTCCCTGTCGCCCGTCTCCATAGCCGCGTCCGCCATACCCGTGTAGAGGTACACCGCCCGGACAGCATGTCCAACCGCCTTGTCCTGCTGCCGCACCGGCGCATAATTCTGGGCATACTCCTTGTCGTCGGGATTGTTTCCCCAGACACGCCAGGGATTCTTTTCCATTTCTTTTTTATAATAATCGGAATCCACACCGCGCACATTGATAAAATGCAGCGCAAGCTCCTTGTACCTTTCTTCCTTGGTGCTGCGGTACAGCCGCATCAACGCGAGTTCAATCTCCGGATGCCCGGGATATCCTTCCGCTCCCTCCTCGATAAAATGACGGTAAATGTGATCCGCCATGTCGCACATGATCTCCAAAAGCCTGGATTTGCCCGTGCACTCCGCGTATGCCACTGCCGCCTCAATCATATGCCCCGCGCAGTAAAGTTCGTGCGCCTCATGCAGGTTTGTCCATCGCCTGTCCGGCTCTTTTACCGTAAAGTAGGTGTTGAGATAGCCGTCCCTCTGCTGTGCCTCCCCGATCAGATCAATGATTTCATCACACCGCTTCTCCAACTCCTCATCGGGATTCTGCGCAAGAGAGTAAGCCGCGCCTTCCAGCCACTTTGCTACGTCACTGTCCTGAAATACCATGCCGTAAAATTCCCCGTCACAGCTTCCTGTTTTCAGCTTTTTCGCTGCCATGCGGAAATTTTCGATACAATGGCTCTTCTCCGCCCCCTCAATCTGGTCATTCAACGCCCGCTCCTGATATGGCAGCACCACATCCTTCACAAGCTTCTCGTACCTTCCAAAAAATCCGTCCCCCACCGTAAAATCCTTAACCAGTTTTAAATCGCCCATTTTTCACCCTCCATTTTAACGTCTGTTTCCCAAAACGTGGGCATTCCGCCCTCTTTCTTTACAGTATATTAATATGTATTATATTCTGAAGAGTCCTGATATAAAATGGATTATATTCTCCTATATTTGTATTATTTTCCGATCTTATAGGCATATCATAAACAGTGGCTTATTTTCCGATTCTGTATTCGGAAGGTGTACAGCCGTAGACTGCCTTAAAAGATTTGGCGAAATAGCTCATCTCCTGAAACCCGCAGCTTTCCGCAATCGCCGATATCTTATCTGTAGTTAGCTGCAGTTTAACTGCCGCCTGTTGGAGCCGATAGGATTTCAAGTAGGCAATCGGTGTCGTATTGATCGTCGCATGAAAACACCGAATACACTCGCTCGCGCTGACCGCACAGGCGGAAGCGATGTCCTCTACCGTAAGCTCCCTGCCGTAATTCGCCTGAATAAAGGTCAGCATTTCCTTGATTCTCGCATTATCACGCTGTTCCTTGCCGAATGATTTTTTGCCGACAGCCGGCTGGTTTTCCGAGAGAATTGCCATAATTGAGGATAATTCATTGCGAACCTGTATCTCATAGCCAAAAGGCTCTTTATCCGCCGCCCTCCAAAGAGACTCTAAACTATCCAGAACCCGTTTCTGCCACATCACATCCGGTGTAAGATAAAATCCGGGACAGGTTTGATTCTCTATCAACGGTTTCACATATTTCTGCCAGATAATGTTGTCCGTACTGCCACTCACCGCCCTCGGATGAAACACGACGGAATGAATCTCACAGGAATCATCCTCGGATAAAGCGGCGGCATGCAGAATATTGCTGTTGATAAAAAATCCCTCCCCGGCATGGAGCAGACAAGATGCAGACCCTGTCTCCACGACAGCGGAACCGCTCGCAACCAGACCCAGTTCCAGCTCATTGTGCCAGTGCCAAGCAATTTCATCTCGTGGCAGCAGGTCCAGATAACATGCTACCGGGAACAGCCGCGTTCCGTGTTCCCGGAGTTCTTCCCCCTGCGTATTTGTCTGCACACTGCACGGTAATATCATAATTCTCCTCCATTTCTGTCACAAACTTCTTGTTTTGAAAATATAATCATATATAATGCGGATTTAATCCTAACATTATCTCTTTTTATGATGATATAATCATATCACAAGGTAACACAAAAGAACAGACGAAATCGAAACCCATATAAGATTAGGAAAGGAGAGGAAATTATGTATAAGGTAAATATCAGAACAATCAAAAACACAGATAAGTTTATTCAGATGGTGAAAAACAGCAGCGGCAGCGTTTTCCTGGAAATGCCCGACGAAACGCTCTGTGATTTGAAGCAGAATACAGCAGCTCTACAGATGCTTCGGATGATCAATCCGGGAGAGCTCTGGCTGGATCTTTTCCTGACGGACGCGCAGGACAGCTACAATTTCATGGCTTACATGGTAGGAGCGGGGGCTTAAAAATCCCCCGCACTTTTTCATTCAATTTCCGCTATCAACCCATGCTCGACGCAGTAATGATAAACCCCGTCCTCCGCCACATGACCGCACATGTCGTCCGCCACCGCTTTCAACTCATCCGATCCGTTTTCCATGGCAACGCCCGTGCCTACCGCCTGCAGCATTTCAATATCGTTATTGCCGTCCCCAAAGGCGAGCGCCTCCTCCTTTTTCAGATGATAATGTGCCAGCACGTGTTCAATCCCGACGCCTTTTCCGCTGTCCGCCGGGATAATGTCCACCGCCCGGTCCCACCATGCCGCTATTTTGGCGTTTTTCACATCCCGCAGCAGCGCCGGATATTCGCTTTCGCGTCCCCCCGACATAATCTGGTATACCTCGTCGTTCTCTATCATCTCATTAAAATCATTGGAAACATCCACATCCAGCTTGGCAATGGCAAAATAGTCCACTAAGTCTTTATCTCTCCCGTTTGCCGCCAGCTTATTCGGTGTGGCAGCCGATACGGGTCTGTTGATCGAGGCGGCGTTTTTTACAATCTGCTTTGCATCCTTCGTAGAGAGAGGATTCTTGTAGATCACCTGCTGCCCGTTATAACAGTACGAGCCGTTAAAGGTGAGATAAACATCCGGCTCCCATCCGTCAAAATGTGGCACGGTTACCGGCGACCTTCCCGTCGAGAGACAAAGAATATAATTCCGCTCCTTCAACCGATTCAGTGTCTTAAGCGTTCTTTCCGATATTTTTTTGCTGTTGATATCAATCAGCGTGCCGTCGATATCGAAAAAAATAATTTTAATGTTTTCCAGACTCATACCTAAATTTCCTCCTCCAATGTACGGATAACTCTGCATGGATTTCCCACCGCGACGCAGTTTGCCGGAATCGAACGGTTCACAACACTCCCCGCCCCGATCACACTGTTTTCTCCGACCGTCACGCCCGGCAGGAGAATACTGCCGCCACCGATCCAGACGTTATCCTTTATTTCTATCGGGCGCGCATATGTCCTGAAAAAAGTTGTTCCCTTTTCTTTCCAGTCCGGCGCCAGGCGCTCCTGTGGCAGAACCGGGTGCGAGCTTGTGTAAAACTGCACGTTCGACGCGATCAATACCCGGTTCCCTATACGGATTTCGGCATTATCTACAAAGGTGCAGTTGATGCCGATAATCACATTGTTCCCAATAAAAATATTGTTTCCGTGGTCACAGTGAAAAGGCGTGTCAATCTCCACATTCTCCCCTATGCCGCCCAGAAGCTCCCGCAAAATAGCTTCTCTCTTTTCCGTGTCCTCATAATCCGAAAGATAATATTCCCGCGTCAGCTCCCTTGTCCGGGCAATCAATTTTAATGTGTCACTGTCCGCAGTTTCCAGAAAGTCACTGTCTTTATACTCTGCCATACCGAACCTCCTCCGTAAATGTATGTTGTCTTTACGGGTATCATTTTATTGCAGTCCGAATGGTAAAAATATTTATTTCCCGCCCTTATATATCACTATCCTGCCATTTTCTTCGATATTCCAGAGGCGTACAGCCCGCGTACTCCCGGAATACCTTTCCGAAATAACTGCTGCTTCCCAAACCGCAGGCATGACAGATCGCTGTAATCGGTTCCTGCCCTTTTTCCAGCATCTGGCTGGCTTTCTGCAAGCGGTAACTCTTGATATATTCCACGGGCGTCATATGCAGATAATCGTGGAACACCCGGAAGCATTCCCGCTCGCTGAGATACGCCGACGCCGCCAGCTCCCGGATGGAAATTTTTTCCGCATAGTGCTCGTGAATATAAATCATCATCAGCTTAATCTTATCGTTATTCCTGTTTGCCTCCCCTCCCTGTGCCAGCATGGGACGGGACAACTCAAACAGCATTAACCATATTTCCGACAATACCTCCCGCAGTTTCATCTCATACCCAAATTTGTCATTTGGAAGATGTAATGATTCTAAAATGCGTTCCAAAATACAATCCTGCTGCACATTTCCCGGAAAAACAGGGATAACCTCTATTTGCGGCGCCGTCACAATAGGGGCAATATATTGCCTTTCTATTCTGCTCCCCTGCTCTCCGCCAAGCAGGGATGCGTCAAAAATATGGAGAAGCTGTATATTCTTTTCTGTCCGTGACAGCACTTTTGTCATATGGAGCACATTCGCATTTACCATGCCGCCGCTTCCGGCGGGAAACTCTATCCTTCCGTGGGGCGTATGATATTCCAGACTGCCGCTCTCCATATAAAAGATTTCCACCGCCCTGTGCCAGTGCCACGGCACATAACGCCCCGTATATTTGTCCAGTTCGACTCTGGTCGCGATATAAGGAAATTCCTCCGTATAACCGGGAAGCAGTTCCTCCTTGCTGCCAGTGTGAAATTCAATCTTCTGTACTGTTTTCATTGCTGGTCTCCATTTCTCCGCATGACAGATTCATAGCAGGCAGCGCATTGACTCAAGTCATTTTATCCCACATTTCATTTTATACAATAACCAATCGTCAAATCCCCGGTATATATGTCCTGCGGTACTCGCTGGGCGGGCAGCCCTCTTTGGCGCAGAAAACCTTGCTGAAATAAAACACATCCAAAAAGCCTGTAAGCTGGGCAATTTCCGTGATCGGTTTATCCGTCTCCTTCAACAGCTGCTTCGCTTTCCGCAGACGCAGCGTCCGCTGATATTCACGGATCGTCTGTCCTGTTTCTTCCTTAAATAGTGTGCCCGCATATTTATAGGAAAGACCGCTGACCGTTTCGACCTCTGTTGCATCAAAACTTTCTGTGTAATGCGTCTGAATAAATTCCCGCAGTTTTTTGACATAACCGTTTTCGACGGAATCTCCCGGCGCGCTCTTTGCACATTCCAGAAAAATCTGCCACAGTCTGACCGAAGCCTGCGGAATATTCCCGTGCACATGCGCCTCGATCATTTTCTCAAAATTTTTCTGTATCTGCCTCATCCGTTCGCAATCCGTCATCTTCGGGAGCACAATATACTTTTCATTATCTTGTGGATTTAAGCAGACCTTCGTATCATAATACACATTTCCGGGAAGCTTCTCCATCCCGGCGTCCGGCTCTTTACAGTAAAAATGTGCATAATACCAGGCGGAACCTTCCTCAAAAGGCTTCTCTCCCCAATGGTGTACTCCGCTTTTCAGAAAAAAGAGCCGATGCGGCAAAAGTTCATAGCGGTCGCCATCCTCTATGATTTCCATGGAGCCTCTGAGCAGATAGACCACCACATGAAACGGCGCGGTCCGATCCGCGTGTATCATCTTCCCAAACGAGACACTGTAGTCTGCCTCGCATATAAACGGCATAGCATTACATGGAATTTTGAGCGCGTGTCTGTCCACCGGCTTACCTCTCCCCGAAATAAAATTTTTAATATAACTAAGATACTTCTTTCTCTAAGCATAAAGAAAAAGATAACTTATACATAGTCTATCATAATATGTCTAAAAAATCCCGCACTTCCTTTTCGTCCGGCATCACCTTCAAAGCCCCCTTTCTGGTCGTAATGATAGAAGCTGCTGCATTTGCAAAGGTCAGCATTTCCGTCAATGTCTCTTCATCAAAATTATATAAACCATTCTGTAATATATAATGCAGACAACACCCTCCAAAGGTATCCCCTGCCCCTGTCGTCTCAATCGTCTTTTCCTGAAGGAAAGCCTTTACCTCCACACGCATCCCTTTATAATACGCCCGACTTCCTTCCTTTCCCATAGAAAGCAGAATCAGCGGAATGTCATACTGTTCCCGCAGCTTACGAACTCCTGCATCATAATCCTTCTCCCCGGTAAACCACTGGATTTCATTATCCGATATTTTCAGCACATCACACTGTGAAAAACCATAATCCATCTGCAGCCTTGCATCTTCCATGGAATTCCACAGCGGCTCCCTGAGATTTGGGTCAAAGGAAATTACCGCTCCCGCTTTCTTTGCGCCCGCAACAGCCTTCTTCGTAGCTTCACGCACACCTTTGTGCGTCATAGATAATGTACCGAAATGGAAAATGTTCGTACTTTCAATAAGATCCATATCAACTTCCGACTCTTTCAGCATCATATCTGCACCGGGATTTCTGTAAAAGGAAAAGTCCCGGTCTCCATCCTCAAACGTTTCCACAAATGCCAGAGTTGTATGAACCTCCCCGTCCATTATCAGATTCGCGGTATCAATCCCTGACTCACCCAGTGTCATTCGCAGACGGTTACCAAATATGTCCTTTCCCACCTTGCCGATAAATGCGGTCCTTCTTCCCAGCTTTGTCAGCATGGCCAGTACATTGCATGGCGCTCCGCCGGGATTTGCCTCATAAATCGGATTTCCCTGCTCACTGATTCCATTTTCCGTGAAATCAACCAGCAATTCACCTAATGCTACTACATCATATTTTTTCATTCTTGTTCTCCCTCGGAAATCCATAATTATTTTATTAGATACAGAGCCCTGAATAATCTCTCTTTCAGGACTCTGTATCTTTCTATTTCTGCCAACTTTGCCAATTCTTACTTTTCCAACATATAACGCTGGAACACTAACGCTTCTTTCGCGTCCCTGTCAAGCGCTTCCTCCGTGGTATCTTCCACAATATTTCTCCACACTTTAATATCCCTGCCGACAGCCCCTCCGGGAATAACAAAAGGTTCCATAACTATCGCACCGTTATACCCGATATCCCGCAGCGCGTCGCATATCTCCCTCCAAGCAATCCTCCCTTGCCCGGGAACCATTCGGTTACATTCTCCGGTATGGAAATGACCAAGCAGTTCACCTGCAGTTCGGATCGCATTCCCAATGCTCTGCTCTTCAATATTCATATGGAAAGTATCTAGCATCACCTTTACATTAACGGCCTTTGGTTCCAGTCCGCGTACCGATTTTACAAATTCTGTTACTTCTGCCGAAGTGTTCAAAACGTGGTTTTCAAAGCGGTTCACTGCCTCCAGACCGATTGTCTCAATTCCATAATCAAGACCAGCGCGACCTAGCTTTGCAACCCCTTCCACGCCTCTTTCCCAGTCACCCTTTTTGTCTACCGTCTTACTGTAATCAACGGGCCAGCAGGAATGAATTGCTCCACCGATCAGTGTTGCACCCAATTTTTCCATTCTCTGAAACAGATCTTTGTAAAAATCCAAGGCATGTTCCCGCACCTTCCCGTCAGCAGAAGCTATGTTATTTTCCGGCAATGGCCCATATCCCACCGTAAGGCGGATCCCGTTGTCCTGTGCGCACTTTCTTAAGTCAAGCAGTTCTTCATCTGTATAATCCGGCAGCGGACCTGCTGCGATTTCCAAAATGTCAAATCCCAGCTTCGCTACCTTCTGTATATAATGCTTGTAATCACCAGTCCACTCTCTTTCCCAGTATGCATAATAAATACCGTGCTGCATCATTCATTTCCTCCTTTCTCTTTTTTCCTAATTCATTTTCGCAAGTTTCGCCGTTTTACGTTTTTCAATCGTAAAGTTAATAATCAGCACGCCAATCAGCGCCAATCCCCAAATAGAATCTCTGTAATAATTGCTGACATTCGGAAATGTGTTCAAATACGAAGATAACATCTGCAAAATCAATACCGCTATTGCCACACCAGGAATCGTCCCAAAACCACCGTTTGGATTAATACCGCCAAGAACCGCAATCAAAATACACTGCATAGTATAACTTGTGCCAAAATCTGCTTTTGCCGAATTGATTCTCGCCAGAGACAACAGACCCGCACATCCGGAAATCAAACCAGAAAGCATATATGTACGGACGATAATTTCTTTATTTTTTATCCCGGCAAACATCGCACATTTCGCATTCGTTCCCACAAGATATACCCTGGTGCCGAATTTGGTTTTTCCCATAATCATACTCATGAAAATAACAATCGCCACAAAAACAAGGAAAGCCGCCGGTATTCCTAAAACCGTCTTTGACCCAAAAGCCGAATACGCTTTCGGTATATTGCCCACAGAACTTCCTCCGGACAGGACAACCGAAATTCCCTGAAACAGCTGATAAGAACCAAGCGTCGCCAACATGGCTGGTATCTTCAGGCAAGAAATCAAAAATCCGTTAAATGCACCACAGGCAGCTCCCACCAAGACGGCAACCAAAATTGCCACTGGAATTGGAAATCCTTCGTTCTGCATCAGAAGCCCCGCCACAATACCACACAAATTCGCCACATACACACAAGATAAATCAATACCGCCGGAAATCATGCAGATTCCACACCCAATCGCCATCAGTCCATATTCTGCAAGCTGTTTTCCCATTGTCTGAAATATTGATACTTTCAAAAAGGAATTTCCCTTTGTCACCCCGGCAATCAGCAAAAACATCAACAGAATAATAATCAGACGCACCACATTGTCATCTAACTTTTTAATTTTTTTCATGCTTTCTCACCGCCTTTCTTTCTCTCTTTTCCTTTGCCAAAAAAATGCTGTATTGCTGGGATGGCTGTACCTATGATAATAATCGAACCGATAAATACCTTTTGCCAGTACACGGAAATACCTACCAGAATTAAGCTGTTTGTCACCATAGTCAAAAGCAGCGTGCCAAGAATACAACCTTTCAGGGTTCCCACACCGCCTGTCAGTCTCGTACCGCCCAGAACAATCGCCGCAATAACGACCATTTCACCGCCCGCATATTCGGTCGGAAGATATCTCATGGACATGACCGAATAGCAAAGTCCAGCAACAGCTGCAATCATTCCGTTTACAACAAAAACTCCGAAACGAATTTTCTTTACGTCAAATCCCGCACGCTCCGCAGAGATCTCATCACCACCGACTGCATAAACACCACGTCCCACCATCGTAAAATTTAATACAAGGTAGGCAATAATATACACCGCAATCAAAATCAGGAATGTCATTGGCAGAGAAGACCCTAATCCCGTCTCCGCATTACTGACTTTCAGCAGCGTGTGGTTTCCAAACCTTTGTAAAGTATCCGGAAGCTCCATACGCTCTGCCTCGAATGCGCCTAGAAGAATACCACTAAAAAGCGATGAAGTTCCAAGGGTTACGATCAAACTCGGAAATTTATACTTGACAATAATAAAACCGTTCAGTGCACCCATTAATCCGCCAAAAACCATACCGATCAGATAAACAACAATCCATGGTCCGTCATACCCCATCCGATAAGTACACATGATTGCCAAATAACTGCTTAACGCAGCAATCAATGGAAAAGATACATCCGGACCGGTGCTGACAAACGCCAATAACGCACATACTGCATATAATGCCGGACAAATCATGGAACGTATGATATCTACAATATTGTTGTTTGCAAAAAATACGCCGGAGCGTACCTGAATAATCAACGCTAACGCAACAATAATCAGGAACACCCAAAATTCGGTCTGCTTTACTATTTTGTTCATTTGAATCTTCATAGCTTCATCTCCTCCCTATATTGCCGCTTTAGCCAGATTCGCTTCCGTCAGATTTTCATGATCCAGTTTGCCTGTCATCTTACCACCCTGCATGACAATCGCGCGGTCACACGTAGCAATTACCTCCGCCGTATCATCAGAAACTACAATGATTGCCATACCTTCGTCCGCAAGCTTATGAAGAAGTTTATGAATGTCATACTTTGCTCCAATATCCACACCTACTGTCGGACCGTTCAAAATCAATATCCTCGGATGGTTCGCAAGCCATCTGGCTAACACAACTTTCTGCTGATTTCCCCCGGACAGCGTTTGCACCGGAAACTCATGATTCTTTGTAGCCACACCCAGTTCTTTTACCCAATTCGCCGACTCGTCAACAATATCTTTCTTTTTTACAAACCCTAGTTTATTTGAAAGAGCATCCAGTCTTGTAACCGTAATATTCTGAATAATTGACTGCGGCAAAAATAAACCTTCCGTCAAACGATCCTCTGGCACAAGCGCAATTCCAAGCTCTTCCGCCGTGGTCACATCTTTGATATCCACATCCTCTCCCATAATTTTAAGTTTTCCGCCAGTCGGTTTATTTAATCCGAATAAAGTCAGCGACAACTCCGTCCGTCCGGAGCCCAACTGGCCTGTGACACCAAGAATTTCACCTTCTCGGAGCCGGAAACTGACATTTTCAAATCCAGGAGCACACAAATTTTCCGCTTCCAAAACAGTTTTACCGAACTTCTCCTTATCTTTACGCTTCACTAGCTCCTGATTGTCAAAATGACGTCCCGTCATATAATAGGCAAACTTTTCCTCATTCATCTCGGAAGCCGGGCAGGAAATTACATTTTCACCGCTTCTCAAAATAGTAATACTGTCAGAGATTTCAAATACTTCGTCCAGTTTATGCGATACAAACAAAATCGTAATACCACTTTTTTTCAGATCGGCTATAATTTCAAACAGTCTTACTACTTCCTTTTTTGTCAGTGCTGTTGTCGGCTCATCCATGATGATCAGTTTTGCATTATCCAAAAGTGCCCTGGATATGGCAATAAGCTGCTTATCCGCTACCGGCAGCGTTTCAACCAGCGCATTCAAATCTACGTTAAAATTGATTTTGGCAACTGCTTCCTCTGCAATCCTTCTGAATTCTTTTCGATTTACAAATTTCTTTCCGTTAGCCAACTCTTGATTAAATGCCAGGTTTTCAATAACAGTCAAATTCGGAAAAATGGAAAAATCCTGATAAATAACCTGTACGCCGGCTTTGATTGCATCACTTGGCGACATGACAGGATATTCCTTCCCGTCAATTTCAATTGTCCCTCCATCTGGTTTGTAAAATCCTGAAATCACTTTTATAATCGTTGATTTCCCACATCCGTTTTCACCGGCAAGACAATGTATTTCCCCTTTTTTAATTGTCAGATCCACACCTTTTAACGCATGGACACCCCCAAAGGATTTTTTTATACCCTTTACAGACAATATGTTCTCCATGAATACCTCCTGTTCGGAAAATCTCTTCTCTCTTTTTAAAATATAAAGCCGCATACCATCGGTATTTTGTTTTTCATGAAAACATTCTCCTTATGATATGCGGCCATATTATCGCTTAAAAATCATAATCGTTTATGTTTTCACTTGTCAGCGTAATATCCGCTTTCCCAAGAAGACATCTGTTAACTCCGTTTGATAACACCATATTTTCATAGCCCTCTACTCCGGCGTTATAGCCATTACCATCACCGATTTCGACGCCCGCCAGAATGTCCGAAGCAAGTTTACACATGACATAACCGGAAACCTTCGGATCCCATAACTTAACCTGAGTGATTGTACCAGACTCTACATAAGGCTTAAATTCATTAGGTGTACCCACACCGACGACTTTTACATCAAGACCAAGTTCTTCCACTGCTTTCGCAATACCCGGACAATCAGTAGACGCAACCCCTGTAAAACCTTTAATATCCGGATTTGCTTTAAGCACCTCTTTTGCACGCTCATAAGAAGTATCAAGAGACTCTTCTGATTCGCATGTCGGAATTGCTCCACCATTTACAAGCTCCATATTCGGATAAGCTTCCTGCTGCCGATTATACTGTGCATTGGCATATTCCATATGTGTTGTAGAAGTTGTATATGCAACCATGATTGCATACTTCCCCTCCTCACCCATATCTTTTGCCAGAGAATCCATAATCGCAGCACCAAAATCATCCGCTGTAAATGCTTCTGTATCAAACAACGTATTTTCCAAATTGGACGCTTCGTGTGAAATTACGACAATGCCCTGTTCCATAGCTCTTTGCAGAGACGCTTCCAACGCACCGGGATCAATCGGCACAATACATATTGCGTCAACGCCCTGATCAATCATATTGTCCACTACTTCTACCTGAGATGCAGCATCCGCATTAGCCGGTCCTCTCTGTATGACATTGATACCGGTTTCTTCTCCAAATTCATTAACTCCTGTTTCCATACGCTTGAACCATGCTGCCGTATTGTCTTTCGTAATAACGGCAATCGTCCATTCGGACTTGTCTTTATCTGACTTATAACCTGCCACATCAAACAGGTCACCGCCGCTCCCGTCACCTGTCTCGGTATCTGCCCCATTGGCGATTTCTCCATCTGTTTCTGGCTGAGGTGCAGAGGCTGCCGGGGCAGAGCTGTCACCGCAACCTGCCAAAACTGCCGTAAATAACACTGTTGTCATCAGCAGGGAAAATAATTTCTTTTTCATAACAAATTTCTCCTTTCTGGAATTCGATTTTTATCTTGTTTGAAACCGGTTTCATAAAACAATAATATAATCTCATCTAATTTTTGTCAACATTAATCATCTTTGAATTGTTCATTTTGTAAATTACTGCTATGTTTTATTCTCAAATTTTGTATTTTTTGCACAACAAAAGAGGGGTCGCCCCCTCTCCTGTTTTTTCCGCTATGTAACCGGTTTTGTTATTTTAGTAAATTTTTTCTTCTAATGCCTTTAATTCGTCAAATTCGTTTTTTACAATTTCCGCCATCTGCGGCGTAAGTCCTTTCATATGCTCCGCCTCTAGCCAGGCATCCGTCATAACGCGTCCCATTTCCGAAGCAATAATGAAACCTCCCATGCACAGCACATTCGTATTATTCACCTGTTTGGAACGTCTGGCTTGATATACACTTTCACATAGAGCAGCATACACACCTTTATGTTTATTACAGATAATGCTGACTCCCATACCGGTACCACAGATTGCAATACCCCTGTCGTACTCACCGCTTTGAATTCCTTCGGCCACCTCTCTCGCCACATCCTGAAACAGCTTAGGTTCATCCGAATCTACATCTGTAATTGTATAACCTTCTTCCAAAAGATGATCTCGAACCGCATTTTTTAGATCAAATCCGCCCGGATCGCCGCCAATAATAATTTTCTTTACATTTTCGTTTCTCATTTCATTCTCCCATATTCTTTTCACAGCCTGCTAACCGAAATCTACAGGCAACAACTTTGTCGTTTACGTTACTCAATATTTCTGTGGTTCGCCTCCATATCCGCATAAGACATACCCATCCTGTTTTTTATCAGAATCACAATAACATCCATCAAAAGATAAACATGCTGTTCATACTGATTCCCCATCGGCTGTGTAGTCGGAATAACATCGTGCTGCCTGGGAGCATCCGCATCCGCATGACTCGTATCCATATAAACGGTAGAATGCACAAAGAGAATAATATCTGCATAATTACGCGCCAGATTTCCCTCTGGCAGACCAGTTATCATCGCAATTTTTGCCCCTGTTTTAGATGCCTGCTCCACAATTCTTCTGTGTATTCCCACGTCCCCTCTGCCATCACAAATAACAAAAAGATCTCCTTCATGCATACCGATTGTCGTGTCATCCATCAGCCAGTAGGCAGCCTTCCCTAAATGTGCCAAACGCATGGCAAAGCCGCGCATAGAAATTCCTTCCCGCCCCGTTCCATAAACAAATATGTGCTTTGCTTCAATCACTTCGTTCATAAATACATTCAGCTGCGCCATATCCAATCGCTCAAAAATTTCTCTGTGTTCCTCTATGATAGCACCTGTTAATTTTTTGTATGTATCCGCAAAATCCATTTTTTCCTCCAAATTATAGCTTTCTTATGACAATCTCATGGGGCAGACAAATTTTCTGAATCTCGTCAGCGGGGAATGCAATTCGATGAATCAATGTTTCCACCGCAGTTTCCCCAAGCAGCCTGGCATCTCTCCTTATAAAATTGAAATCCATTCCCACGATATCCAAAGCTTCAATTCTATCCAACCCAATACATGCAATATCTGACAAAGTAAGGTTGTGTTGCCTAAGCGCCTTTAAAAATCCCATACTGGATCTGTTATTACATGCTATGACCGCGGTAGGACAGTCATCCGATTCCAACATCTCACAAGAAATCTCATAAGAACGCGTCATGGAGTAGTTTCCCATATAACAATACTTTTCCTCAAAAGGAATACTATGTTTTTTCAGAGCATCCTGATACCCTGCCAGACGAATTCTTGCTAAAAATCTTTCCAGTGTCGCATTTATGATACCAATTTTTCTGTGTCCTGCCTCTATCAAAATCTCTGTAGCCTCACAAATACCTTTTCTGTCATCAAAGAAAACCCCGTCATATTGCTTCAAACTCTCCACATTTCTGTCCATGATTACAATTGGCGCTTGTAATTCCCGAATCAAATGATTAATTTCCTTTTTTTGAACAGAAGTATCATAATCAATAGCCGGAACATAAAGTAATCCAATAACCCTCTGATCTTTTACCATCTGCAAAGCTTTCCCGTCTTTATCTGCCAAATCATCCGTATTAAAACAGATCATGGTCAAATTGTGTTTATCAAGAATACCCGATACACCCCTGAGCAATTCCCCAAAAAACGGATTGTCAATTTCCGGCACAACCACTCCTACCGTAGAACTGGTCTGCCTCGACAAATTTCTCGCAGACGCGGATGGCGAATAACGTCTTTTTTCAATAACACCCATCACTTTTTTCCGGGTCGTTTCTTCCACAGACTCCGGTCGGTTTAATACTCGGGAAACCGTCGCTTTTGAAACACCAGCCTCCTTTGCAATATCATTGATTGTCACAGCCTTCATATGGTGTAATCCTCCTCATCCTATTGTTGAATCCGAAGTTTACACAGTTCGCAGTTTCTTGAAACCGGTTTCATAAACAATTTTAAAATGCAACTCCTCAATTGTCAAGTACCTTTCGATTCTTCTTGTTTCCTGCACTTCGCTTCATCTTTTTGCCAATGATTTTATTATAACTAAACTTATGACAATTGCATAGAAATTTATTATTTGACCTCTTTTGAAACAGAATATAAAAATTCAGCAAAATTAATCTCTCAGAATCATTGACAATACCCTTATAAATGTTGTATTATCATAGTTGTTCATAAAGCGAAGCGTGGCTCAGTTTGGTAGAGCGCTGCGTTCGGGACGCAGAGGTCGCAGGTTCAAATCCTGTCGCTTCGACTTAAAGAAAAGGCGGAAACATCAGATTGTAGAAAAATCTGGTGTTTTCTTTTTGCTTCGGGTATCACGTTTTCTTTACTATAAATTAGATATTTCTTATTTTATGTTGCAAACGTTCCATATTTTATATTCCTACTCTTTATTACTTATTGCTACTTTAACGTATCATACGGACTCTTGCTATACAATATATAAGTAAGAAAAAGGAGTAAAAAGTATGAACAAACCATACAAGAAAAAAGTAAGTATTTCTCTTGATGAAGATATCATTACAGAAATTAAAGAACTGGCAGAAAATGATGATCGGTCATTCAGCCAATATATCAATCTGGTGTTAAAGGAGCATCTCGCCAAGATTAATAATGAAGATGATTAGGTAAAACATTCACGACAAAAGCTCCTTTGAATAATCCCCCAAAAATCGGACACTCTGAGAACATGAAAAGAAAATCAACCACCGACAGGTTTACCTTTTATGTTCTCCTTTTCTTTGTCACCGCCTTCGCGGGCTGGCTCTGGGAAGTGTTGCTGTTCTTTTTTACGGAACACGCCTTTATCAACAGGGGCGTATACGAAGGACCTTATCTTCCGATCTACGGGGCAGGCGGGCTTCTGCTCTGTATACTGCTTCACCGGCTGAGTCAGAAACCACTGTCTGTATTTGCGCTTTCCATGTTAATCTGCACGATTCTGGAATATCTGACCAGTTTTTTCCTTGAGCGCAAGTGGGGCATCCGCTGGTGGGATTACAGCGGACATTTCTTAAATCTCAACGGCAGAATCTGCCTTCTGGGAGCTATCGTTTTCGGACTTGGCGGAACAGCTCTGGTCTGTCTCTTCCTCCCTTTTTACGAAAAACAGTATGAACGAATCCCTCCGAAATGGCGCAGAGCCGTCACCCTTTTCCTTTTGCTGGTGTTTATAGCGGACGCAACCCGGTGCGCCCTGCACCCGAACACAGGCACAGGAATTTCCTTCTCATCGGGCAGGTCAGTCCTTTTTCGTTAAAATCATAGAAGGGGTCCCCTTTTCTCTTGTTTTTTCTTCATAAAAGGTGTATTCTTATGTAGCGAATTTCTATGAGGAGGTTTGTTATGGAAGCTTATGAAGTATTACGAGACTTGGCAATTATTATTTTTGCCGCGAAATTTTTTGCCGTGTTGGCGAGAAAATGTAAGGCGCCGCAGGTTGTAGGACAGATTGTAGCAGGGCTTTTGATCGGTCCCTGTATACTGGGCTGGGTGGAACCTTCGGATTTTATCACGCACATGGCGGAAATCGGCGTTGTCCTTCTGATGTTTGAGGTAGGACTGGAAACGGATTTAAAAGAGCTGGTTAAAACTGGACCGATCGCTTTCCTGATTGCCTGTGCGGGCGTGTTTATACCGCTGGTGCTGGGCGCACTCTTGTATATGGGTTTTTACGGCGTCGCGCCTTGGGGCAGCGAAGAGTTTTTCAAGGCAGTTTTCATCGGCACCATTATGACAGCCACCAGCGTGAGCATTACTGTTGCGGCATTACAGGAATTAGGTAAAATCAAAAGTAAGGTAGGCACGACGATTGTCAGCGCCGCCATCATAGATGATGTCATCGGCATTATCGTACTTACTTTTGTTATCGGATTCCGGTCCCCGGATTCTCATCCTGGCATGGTCATTGTAAAGACCATCATTTTCTTTATTATTGCGGTAGTTGGCGGCTTCGTCATATTTAAACTGTTTCTGGCTCTGGATAAGCGGTACCCGCACACAAGGCGTATTCCCATTGTCGCTATGGCGTTCTGCTTTGCCCTCTCTTATGTGGCGGAAAAGTATTTCGGCATCGCGGATATCACGGGCGCCTACATCGCCGGCATTGTGCTATGTAACCTGAGCGACAATACCTACATAGAGAGAAAAGTGGACGTCAGTTCCTACATGCTTTTCGGTCCTCTGTTTTTTGCCAGCATCGGATTGAAAACTAATTTTGACGCGATGGATTCCACATTGTTTATTTTCTGTATCTGCTTTGTGGTTGTTGCGTTGCTTGCCAAGATTATCGGCTGCGGCCTTGCCGCCAAGATATGCCGCTATACTTTTTCCGATTCCTTAAAAATCGGTGTCGGCATGATGACTCGCGGAGAAGTGGCGCTGATCGTGGCACAGAAGGGACTGGCGGCAGGACTTTTGACGGCGGACTATTTTATGGCTGTGATTCTGCTGATTTTATTCTCCTCTATCGCGACACCAATTGTTTTGAAATTCCTATACAACAGAGAAGAAAATCCGTCTTTTATTAATAATAAATAAGGCACCTGCCTGTTGAAGAGATCTGTTCCTATTGGCTGCTTTTCTAATTACTATCATTGTGCTTTTTATCATATGATAGACGCGAACCCGGCAGTCTGCTTCAAAAAATTATGTGCTGCAAAACACATGAAAAGTTTTGCAGCACATTTCTTTTACAGCACTTTTGCCAGTTCTGCCTCCAGTTCCTCCTGCGGTACCGCTCCCACAATATTCCCGACAGGTTCTCCCTTTACGAAAATCTTCATATTTGGAATGTTCATAACACGATACATTCTGGCAAGTCCGTCCTCCTCGTCTATATTGCACTTTCCGATTTTTACCTTGCCGTCGTATTTTTCCGCAAGCTGCGCAATAATCGGCGCCATCATCTTACAGGGACCGCACCAGTCCGCGTAAAAATCCACCAAAACAGGAACCTCCGACTCCAATACCTCGCTCTCAAAATTTTCGCCTGTAAATTTGTACTCCATGTGTTTTCCTCCTTATCGTTTCATTTTATATTTAAATTTTGTAATCGACCATTTTTAGCGCGTATACAGCATTTTTCTGCTTCTGTCCGCCTGTATTTTATCTCGCAATTATATATTTATAAATCGGGTTTCCCTTCGAGGAAAACCGCTCCTCATACTCGGTCATAACGTTCCCTTTCATCATCTGCGCGTTATGGTGAAGATCCTCCGTCATCTGCACGATTTTCCATCCCGCCGGTTCCAGTTCTTCCAGCGCAAACTGAAACAGATCATGGTTGTCCGTCTTAAATTCAATCACACCGTCCGGTATTAGTATCTCATCATACCGCCGTAAAAATTCACGGGAAGGAAGTCTTCGTTTCGCGTGTCTGTCCTTCGGCCACGGATCGGAAAAATTCAAATAAATGCGGTCTATCTCGCCCTCCGCAAACACAGACGTGATTTCTTCCGCCTCCATACGGATGAAATAGAGATTTGACAGAGGATCTGCTTCCAGTTTCTGTATACCCCGAATCAATACGCTGGAATATTTTTCGATCCCCACATAATTGATGTCGGAGTTCTGCCTTGCCAGTTCCATAATAAAACGCCCTTTTCCCATGCCTATCTCCATGCGGATGGGATGACCGTTACCGAAAACTTCATGCCATAATCCGCGGCATTCCTGTGGATTATGTATCACATAATCACAGGCTGCAATCACTTCCCTTGATCCTGTTACGTTTCGTAATCTCATAGTATTCCTTTATTTTCCGTTGGTTGTTTTTCTCTGCCCTTTTCGTACTAACACGCTTTGTCCGATTTCATCAGATACTATATTTTAACTCATTTTGAATTTTTTGTGAATACACTACAGTTTTTCTTTCAAATAGTGTATGATAAATAGGAACAGGCACAACTTATAAAAAGATGAAATCGTTGTAAAATGGCATAATTTATAGCATATATCATATATTTGTTATTATAGAAAGGTTTTACCTCATGTTATTTATGAAAAAAAATAGATTGTTGCAATCCGGGCGGCTGACCGCTCTGATTCTTGCTATTCTCCTGGTTTTTTGCAACTTTTTTCCCGGAAGTGTGGCTTTTGCCGCAGAAGCGGGAACCCTCGAAGAGCTGCAGGAGCAAGCTGAAGCAAGAAAAACACTTCCTATCCAGTCAAATGAAATTGATAACTGGCCTGCCGGTCCGCAGATAGGCGCACAGGCTGCTATTCTGATGGACGCCAACACGGGCGTTATTCTTTATTCTAAGAATATCCATGAACGTCTTTATCCCGCCAGCACCACGAAAATTATGACTGCTCTTCTTGCTGCAGAAAGAGGAAATCTGGATGATATGGTAGAATTTAGCCATGAAGCAGTTTTCAGTGTTCCCGCAGACGGATCCAATATGGGTATGGATGAAGGAGAATCCATCACGCTGGAAGAATGTCTTTATGGGATTATGGTTGCATCCGCCAATGAAGCGGCAAATGCCGCCGGTGAATATGTTTCTGGTTCCATTGAAGATTTTGTGGCATTGATGAACGAGCGGGCAGAGGAAATAGGCTGTACCGACACTCATTTTGTCAATCCGAACGGTTTGCATGATCCCCAGCATTATACAAGCGCCTATGACCTTGCGTTGATTTCTAGTCTGTTTTTTCGCAATGAGATGCTATGTAAAATAAGCAATACCGGACGCTACCATTTTGAGGCAACCGCCACACAGCCGGACGATTTCTTTAAAAATAACAAGCATAAACTTGTTAACGGTGAAATACCTTACGAAGGTATTTTGGGTGGTAAGACCGGGTATACCGACGATTCCAGACAGACCCTTGTAACCTGCGCGGAACAGAACGGCATGCGTCTTGTCTGTGTTGTTTTTAAGGAGGAAACGCCGGATCAGTTTACGGATACCGTGGAATTATTTGATTATGGTTTCCACAATTTTCAGGTGTTGAATATTTCAGAAAATGAAGAGAAATACAATATTGAATCCACAGGTTTTTTGCAGATCGGAAATGACGTTTTCGGCAGTTCAAAACCCATTCTCTCCATAGATACCGAAAGTTATGTCATTATTCCGAATACCGTTTCCTTTCAGGATCTGGATTCAGAGATTGATTACAGCCAGTCGAATGAAAACCGTGTGGCTGGAATTGAATACTCTTATAACGGCATGTATGTGGGAAACGCATATCTGAATCTCGTTACCGATAACGCTTCTTCTTATGAGTTTGACACGAAAATGACTTCTACTGACGTCAGCGTGGAAAAGATAGAAACCAAATCGGAAACAGAAGTTGAAACAAAGGATACCATCTTTATCAATATCAAAAAAGTATTGGTTATTATTCTGGTTGTTGCCGCCATCGTCATTACCATTTTTATGATTCAGGCATTAATTACGAACGGAAGAACAGCCAAGCGCAGAAACAACCGCATCAAGCGCAAGCAAAGAAGACGGTCGCGTATGCGCTCCGATTTTGATGACTTTGATTTTTGAAAAATGCAAAAAAATATGAAAAATAAATGGAAACCCTTGACCTTATACTAACTATACCCCTTACACTTAACGTAACGAACAGGGAAAGGAGGCACATTTTTATTGAACATCAATGAATTGGAACGTCTGACCGGAATCACCAAACAGAATATCCGTTTCTATGAGAAGAAGGCGTTACTTCACCCGAACAGAAATCCTGAAAACAATTATCGGGAATATTCGGAAGAGGACGTAGCTACGCTCAAGACGATCAAGCTTTTACGGAAACTGGATTTCTCATTGGAAGACATCCACAGCGTCCTGTCGGCTGAGATACCGCTTCACACATTGTTAGAGCAGCATCTCGGTGAATTGCAGTCACGTAAACAAAAGCTGCAATCCTGTATTGATATTTGTCATGATCTGCTTCTAACGGACGTTGCGAAAATAGACGTGGAAAAGACACTGGAAAAAATGGATCGAATCGAACAAAATGGGGGTATGTTTATGTCAATTATCAAAGATTATAAAAAATATGCCGCTGCGCAACATAAACGGGGTTTTTCTTTCCAGCCGGATACGATGGTAATGAATTCCGGAGAATTTTTGGAAGCTCTGTTCTTATACGCCAATGAAAATAATCAAAATCTGGAAATCATCAAAGAGGGGATGTACCCTGTTTTCTTGCTTGACGGCGTGGAATACAAGGCTCAACGCATCTTTGGGCGCTTTGGCGCAACGATACAGTGTACGATGACCCATCCCGAAGAAAGCGGAGACGCAGATATCTCCGAGAAAAGAAAAATGTTTTACCGGCTAGTCAGCGGACCTTATATGCTGGTTCTCATTGTCTTTCTCTTTATGGCAATCGACAGGCAGAGCATTGTCTGGGCGTCTGTGGCGGCACTCTATATCTTCCCGTATCTGATCTGGCTCGTCCTGATGCTTCCGAAAAACAGATAGACAATCGCATAAATTTCCTGACAAAGAAAGCATTGAAAACTTAGTGTTTTCAATGCTTTCTGACGTTCCCTGCGGGAATCGAACCCACAACTGGGGCTTAGGAGGCTCCTGTTATATCCATTTAACTAAGGGAACAACTGCTATCTATTTATAAGAAAAACCTTACATCGGATAATTGATATATCCCTGCATCCAGATGACCCCCTTAAACCGGCGTCCAATCTGCGGTTCTCCATATAAATCCTCTTTATTAATACAGACATCAAACTCCAGATCGTTACAACAAAGGTGCAGCACGTAAATTTCCTCACGTGTAATCCTATTCCTCCGCAAAGAAATATCAAGGATTTCTCCCATTATCGAATACTGGTCACACTCCACACCGTAAGGCATAAAATAAGTGTCCACCAGACTGAATACGTCTTCCGTAAGAATCTTTTTTGAAATGGTGGAGTAGATATCCATATCCTCCAAGGTGAGACTTTCAATCGCATCCTCGTCTCCCTTGCGTGCCGCTGCAATCAGCTGGTTGCGGCTCATGGATTCCTTCTGTATTCTCCGCCTGTCGCTCTCATCTTTTCCAATCGGTAATAATATATTACCACTAATTGACAGTCCTGACAATGTTAAAGTTGTGCCAGTTACCGGTAACATATCTGTAGTATGCGCTTTCACATAAGGGACAATATTCTGCAGATAAAAAATCAGACTCACGCCCACTTTAATATCATCGCATACCCCCGCATAAGATTCCTTATCCGCATGACGCTCCACAGACACGTCCTCATATGAACTGACACCTGTACCGCGCAGATAAGGATAAAAATAATCGTAGGTAAACTTTTCTTCCGCGTCAAACTCGCCGCAGACAGCAATACCGATATCCTGTGCGAAATCCTCACAAAACTCCGCGAGTATTGTCTCTTTACTGTTAGAAGTATAGGAGCGCTGCGTAGCATTCATGATAATATCCGTGATCAGACGCTGTTCTTCCCGCCTGTCTGTCAGCTTGCTGAATCCAATCGCCCGCATAAATTTATGCAAAGATTTCACCCCCTTCTCCATATATTTAAAATTCTGTTCATGCTTTAAAAAGTTTATCGGATCTCCGTCATTCCACCCATGTAAGGACGAAGTACCTCAGGAATTCGGACAGAGCCGTCCGCCTGTAAATTATTTTCCAGAAAAGCAATCAGCATTCTCGGCGGCGCTACTACCGTATTATTAAGTGTATGCGCGAAATACTTGCCGTCAGCACCATTTACACGAATACGGAGTCTTCTCGCCTGCGCATCTCCCAGATTAGAACAGCTGCCAACTTCAAAATATTTTTTCTGTCTGGGCGACCATGCTTCCACATCATAGGACTTCACTTTCAGATCGGCCAGATCGCCGGAGCAGCACTCGATCGTTCTCACCGGGATATCCATGGAACGGAATAAGTCCACAGTATTCTGCCATAACTTCTCAAACCACATAGGAGATTCTTCGGGCTTACATACCACAATCATTTCCTGTTTTTCAAACTGATGGATGCGGTAAACACCCCTCTCCTCAATACCGTGCGCTCCCTTTTCCTTGCGGAAACAGGGAGAATAACTGGTAAGCGTATGGGGAAGCTCCTCCTCCGGGATAATGGTATCGATAAATTTGCCAATCATGGAATGCTCCGACGTACCGATCAGGTATAAATCCTCTCCCTCAATTTTATACATCATAGCATCCATTTCCGCAAAACTCATAACGCCGTCCACCACTGCACTCCTAATCATAAAAGGCGGCACGCAGTAAGTAAAACCTCTGCCAATCATAAAATCTCTCGCATAAGCGATAACAGCGGAGTGAAGTCTGGCAATATCGCCCATCAGGTAATAAAATCCGTTACCGGCAACGCGCCCTGCCGCATCCATATCAATACCATGAAAACGCTCCATAATCTCTGTATGATAAGGAATCTCAAAATCCGGGACAACCGGGTCGCCGTATTTCTGTATTTCAACATTTTCCGTATCATCCCTACCAATGGGAACAGAAGGATCAATAATATTTGGAATTGTCATCATATCCTTCTTGATTTTTTCACGCAGATCGGTTTCTTTTGTCTCCAGCTCGGAAAGTCTTGCTGCGCCTGCTGCCACCTCGGCTTTCTTCGCCTCTGCCTCCTCTTTCTTTCCCTGTGCCATCAGTGCGCCGATTTCTTTGGATATCTTATTTCGCTTCGCACGGATATCATCGGCTTCCTGCTGTGCCGCCCTGACCTCGGCATCCAGCGCAATCACTTCATCCACTAACGGCAGCTTCTTCTCCTGAAATTTTTTTCTGATATTCTCTTTTACCGCCTCAGGATTCTCCCTCAAAAACTTAATGTCAATCATGATATGCCATCCTTTCTATAACTAGCTATTCAGTTTTCGGCTTTATAGTTACTCAATCACTTCATCTATATACAAATCATTATATTCTGCCAGATCCTTCACCACATCCACTGCCATCCCATTTCTGTCTTTCGTGATTCGGATAACCGGGCGGTCAGGATATTGTTTGTTTTGATACAAAACGATACCCGTTTCCCCTTCGCTCGTCTTAACAACGGTACCAGCAGGATATACAGCAGTAAACTCTAAAAAGATATCGACAATTTTCCTGTCAAATTTTATATCTCTGTTATTTCTAAGATATCTCACGGCTTCATAAACCTTCGTTCTCTCACATCCAATGCCGCAGATCATTTCATCAAAAGCGTCACAAATTTGAATGATTCTGCATTCCCGCGAAATATCTGTCGTTTTCAGAGGATAGCCGGAACCGTCCAGACGCTCATGATGATATAGTATCATATTTTTACTGGCTTCGGATATCCAATTTTCGTCACGAAGCGCTGAATACCCATAAACCGGATGTTTCTTATACTCTACTGATTCGAATTCCGTCAATTCATTTAAATTCTTGTCTTCATAGGAAACCTGCAGATACCGCAGCCCTAAATCGTGCAGCAGGCAACTGACACCTATGTCATGCACAGTCTCCTGCGGCAAACCCATTTTAAGTGCAACAATGGTCGCAAGCCCGCACAAATTAATCGAATGTTCATAGATATCAGAGCTTCTTTCCTTAATGTCGTATATTTTTTCTACGACTTCTTCTTCCTCCAATATATTTGTAATAATCGTATCCGCTGTCTGGCATAACTCCATTAGATTTTCATTGTGACTGTAGGTATGTTTCTCCAGAATATTTTTTACTTTTGTTTTAAAACTTTCTTCTACTTCCTCCTTAAGGATAACCACTTCTTTTGTATCCGGCGCACTCTCTTTAATATATACTTCCCGGACATTTAACTCTTTTAGCTTCTCAATATATTCCGGTTTTAAAAGTGTGCCTGCCGAAAGCAAAATTTTATACTCCAATGTCATGGCATCCTTTGCCAGAACTTCTGTACCCTTCAAGTCATTTACTTTGCACAGTCTCATTATTATCCCTCGTATTCTAACCGCTTCGGTTATACCTGACTACAAATCCATAGCCATATCAAGAGCCTTTTTCTCCTCGTCACCAAGTGAAATATCACATAATCCGTTTTTAATTTCTTTCGTATAGGAATAGCAGCCTTCCGCGCTGTGAACGGAATTGATAATAAATCCGTTATCATTTTCATCAAGCAGCGCAAGAGAAAAACTGAGCTGTCCACCCATCTGGTTGAAGGCATCGTACTTTACAATGCCCATTTTCTGGAAAGCGCCTCCCAACTTTCTGTATAGATTCTCAATATCTTTTCGATTCTTTTCCATGGATGCCTTGATCAGCCTATTGTCTTCATAAAGCCCCATGATGTCTTTCTCCAGACTTCTGGCATTTTTGCCACCCATGAACTTCTTATATTTCTTTGACAGTTTTCCCAGATTTATACAAAGCACAATCACAATAATCAACAGCAAAAAAATCGCCACAAACGCACCGATAAACAGATACGTCAAATCCACATTTCCAAGTCCCATATTACTCAGTAAATTATAATTCATTTATCTTTAGCCTTTCTGTATTTGGCGATCACAATTATCGTTAGTATATAACAGTTACTGATTTATCTGCCTGTCAGCAGATCCGTAATTTTTTCAAGATCGTCGTGCGTATAAAACTCAATTTCCAGTTTTCCCGCGCCGTCTCCTCTGGACGCTATAGAAACTTTCGTTCCCAAAGATTGTTTCAGCTTTTCCTCAAGATCCTGGTAAACTGCCTCAAGAGCCTTATCTGTAACAGGCTCTTTCTTCACCTTTTCCGGTTTATTCAAATTCTTAACGAGTTTCTCCACATCCCGGACACTCAATTTTTCATCAAAAACTTTCTGTGCAATCGTGTACTGCTGTTCCGGGTCGTCAATGGATATCAGTGCCCGGGCATGTCCGGTTGTAATCATGTCGTCAATAATCATCTGTTGCACTTCATCGCACAATTTCAAAAGACGCATGGAGTTGGTAACTGCCGTTCTGCTCTTGGAAACTCTTTCCGCCACTTCATCCTGTTTCAGATTAAACTCAGTCAGGAGTCTTTTATATGCCTGCGCCTCCTCGATCGGATTCAAGTCCTCTCTCTGAATATTCTCAATCAGAGAAATTTCTACAATTTCCTGTTCGGTATAATTGCGGACAATAACCGGCACTTCCTTCAAGCCTGCCAGCTTTGCCGCGCGCCAACGGCGTTCCCCGGCAATAATCTCATAATATGTTTTTCTGTCCTGCACAATCAAGGGCTCTACAATCCCATACTGTTTAATGGAATCGGCAAGCTCCTGCAAAGCATCCTCATCAAAATTTTTTCTGGGCTGTTCCCTGTTGGGCTCCACCTTTGTAATTTTGACATAGGTTCCCTGTGCATTATCCTCAGTATTTACCGTTTCTTGTACAGGCTCCGCCTTCGGCACAGAAGCCGGTATCAGGGAATCCAATCCTTTTCCTAAACCCCTAGCTGCTTTCGCCATATCTTTCTCTCCATTTTATATATCCACTGCCATTTTTACATACACGCATCTCTTTACTATTTTTTCTCTTTACAGATGCGAACTGCTCATTACCTTCGCAGACATCACTTCATCCGCCAGTAACATATATGCCTCCGCGCCTGCGGATTTCGGATCATACATATTAATAGGCATTCCGTAACTCGGCGCTTCCGCCAGTCTGATATTTCTCGGTATTAACGTCTTATATACATTCTGCTTTAAATGGCTTTTTACATTCTCCACGACCTGCATGGAAAGGTTTGTCCGGGAATCGTACATAGTGAAAACGACACCTTCCATATCAAGCTCAGGATTTAATCTTTCTTTTACAAGATTAACCGTATGTATCAGCTGGCTCAATCCTTCCAGCGCATAATACTCGCACTGGATCGGAACCAGTACGCTGTCCGCTGTGGTCATGGCATTGATCGTCAGAAGATTCAAAGAGGGGGGACAGTCAATTATAATAAAATCAAATTTATCTTTCACCCAATCAATTTCATTCTTTAAAATAAACTCTTTTTTATCTACGCCTATCAGCTCAATTTCCGTAGCTGCCAGATTCACATTGGACGGTATAATGGAAACGCCGGAAATCACATCTTTTAAAATACATTCATTGATGGAACACTCACTCAGAAACAATTCGTAAATTGTATTTTCCAGATCGTTCTTCTCTACGCCAAATCCACTGGTTGTATTTCCCTGTGGATCGGTATCAATTACCAGAACTTTTTTTCCTTTCGCTGCCAGCGCCGCCGATAAATTAATGGCTGTTGTCGTCTTACCAACGCCGCCTTTTTGATTTGCAATTGCAATTATTCTACCCATTTACTTACCTTATTCCTTTATCCTTCATGTTTTTGTGTCCGTTTACGATTATATCACTAATCCTTTTGATAATCTATATATTTTTTTACAGTTTATTTTACAATTCGGCTAGATTTTTCTTTATATGGTAAATCTTGCTTAAAAAATTTTAAAATAGACTTATTTGAAGCATCCGATAATTTTATAATCTTTCAATCTCTTTCGGATATTTCATTCCCCATGAGGTGCGAAGCTCATCCATCACATGCATCATTTTTAAAGTTTCCGCATGAGGCATGGAAGGACACTCAAGTTTTCCCTCCTTAATACAAGAAATTGTTTCTATAATTTCATACTCATATCCGCTGATCTGTTCGGGCACTTTAACCTCACGAACCAGATTTCTTTCCGTATCATATATTTTGATTGCCTCAGGGTTATTGATATTCTCTACAATCATACATCCTTTCGAACCGTAAAACACCCCCTGGCTGTCAGACTTGCCGTGAATCCCGGAATTTAGAACTGCCATTCTGCCATCTTCATAGAGAAGGAGCATACCATTTTCTCCATCTACCCCAGCGTCCGTCATCTGCGCAGCGGAATGCATTTCTTTCACGGCATCTCCAAAATGCATATAAGCAAAGTTTAGAGGATAGATTCCTACATCCAGAAGCGCACCGCCTGCAAGTTCCGGCTTCACAATCCTTTCCTTATCCAAAAGCGGATAATTTAAATTTGCAGTCATTTTTTTTACATCTCCAACTACCTTTTCAGCAAGAAAATCATCAATTATTTTTCTGGAGGGCATATATCTTGTCCAGATTGCTTCCGTTAAAAGAAGATTTTTTTCTTTTGCCATGCGAAAAACTTCAGCCGCCTGTCTTTCATTCACCGTAAAACTTTTTTCGCAGAGTACATGTTTTCCGGCATCCAGACACATCTTAATATGTTGATAATGATGAGAGTGCGGTGTTGCAATATAAATAAGTTCCACATTCTGATCTGCCAGCATATCCTCATATGATCCAAAAGCATATTGGAAACCATGATCCTTTGCAAAAACTTCTGCTTTCTCCAGATTTCTGGAAGATACTCCATAACATTCCACCTCCGGCATCTTATTCATTGTTTCCGCCAAAGTAGCAGCAATCCTACCTGCACCCAATATTCCAATTTTCATAAATCTTCCCATCCTTTCATATTTTAATTTGAACTTTTCAGACATAAAATTTTATAAAACAGAATTCTAATACTTTTGAATATAAAAACCGAAAACACTATTGCTAAATTCACCAGCCACAAATTTGTATTCATTTTCTCCAATTACAACTTTATAGATAGGAAATTTATACTCTTGTCCATATAAAGGATCTAAAACATCAGCTCTTTCTCCTGTCCATATCCATTCATAGTCAAATATATTTACACCAAAAAGAATCGTATTTCCATCAAGAAAACCAGTTATTTCGTGCTGCCACGTTTTTTTCTTATATGCTTTCATGTTACCTCTTACTATAATTTCTGCCAACAAAGAATATATGCTCTTTTTTTATAGATAATTTGAATTTATAGATGTTTCACGATTCTAAAACTGTACTTTATTGAATGTTTCACGAGTATCATCACAATATCTTGGGCTGATTTGTTTCACGTGAAACATTATCTAGTGTCAATGCTCCACTTTTTTCCAGATGTTTCACGTGAAACATCATAAAATAATTATTTTAGAACACATATTTAACTTTCACCTTACAATTTATATCACATCCTACATTTCAATAAACATTTGTCCATTGCCAGCATCTTTTTGCGACTAAACCCCGATCTTTTTTTTAAAATAGCACAGAGTAAGATAATTTTCAAAGCAAATAAATAGTATAATCTGCCTGTCAATGAAAGAGTCTTTAATTCCAATTTCAATTTTACCATATCTCTATCCCAAAAAGAAAAAAGTAGAATTTAAAATTATACTAATACAACTTTATAATATTATTTTTAATTGCAAAAACCGCCGCCTGTGTTCGATCCGAAACATCTATCTTTTTAAATATATTTGATATATGATTTTTTACCGTTCTCTCACTTATATTCAAATTAGTGGCGATTTCTTTATTAAACATTCCGTTTGCTACCTGTACAAGAACTTCCAGTTCTCTATTTGTCAACAAGGAAATTTTATCCTTATCCGTATCTCTGCTTAACAACTGGCTGTTCAATGCCGGTATCAATGAAGGCTGTATATAATTTTCTCCATCGCGCACGGATTTAATTGCTTTCTTTAATTCTGAAGATTCCGAATCCTTCAAAATATATCCGTCCACGCCGATATCAACTGCCTTCATCAAATATTCCATTTCATTATGTACTGTTAATATTAATACTTTAATCGGTGACTGATCTTCTTTCATCTGTTTCAGAACTTCTATTCCATTTTTTTCCGGCATATTGATATCAAGAAGCAGAACTTCCGGGCTGCTCTCATTCAATTTTTCAAGACATTCTACCCCGTTAGATGCTTCGCCCACAATTTCAATACTTCCATCAAATTCAAGCAACTGCTTTAATCCCTCCCTGATTAAGCTGTGATCGTCCGCAATCATTACTCTTATTCTTTCCATTTCACGCACTCCGTTTCTCTATCTCATATCTCAATTATTACTATCTTTTGGAATTTCAATAAAAATGGATGTTCCCTCCTTTGTATCCATTTCTATTTTACCATTTAATAAAAAAACTCTTTCCTTCACAACGGTTAAACCAAAATGCCTGTCTTTTTTTCCGACCTCCCTCTGATCAAAACCAATTCCGTTATCCCGAACCTTTATCTGAAACGTATCCTCCTTTTTCTTTAAAGATACTTCTATTCTGTCTCCCCCTGAATGTTCCACAGCATTATAAACACATTCCTGAATAATACGATATATCATAATAAGTGAAATTTCTTTTTCCTGATCCGGCAGACTGTTATCTATCTCGTCAATATCTGTTATCATTTCAAAACGACCATCCTGATTTATAACAGCAAAAAGATTTAAAAGAGTTTGTCGTAGACCCAAATCATCAAAAGTCATTGGCCTGAGATCATAAATCCTGTTTCTGATATCATCAATTACTTTTCTTAACCCTGCTTCAATTGTGGCAAGTTCCAATTTTGCCTTCACTGGATCATGGTCAATATAGAGGGAACTTAATTCAACCTTATGAACCAGATGAGTCAGATTTTGCAGGGAACTGTCATGAAGATCTCTTGCAATTCTCTGACGCTCCTTTTCCTGGACATCCAAAACAGAAAATTGTTTCATGTGAAACTCTGGAATACTTTCCGCCACATCATTTATCTTATCCATCATTACCTCCATATTAACTACTATATTAACATACATCAATAATTCCAAAATTTTTAAAAAATCTATTATTCAAACTATAATCAAAACACATATTTATAAATACTTTTCTAAAAAACCATAACATACCCATTTTTCTATATCATTCACAATTTTTGTTTTTGATTTCGATATAATACGTTCTAAAGGAGAACCCCACTCATTGTTTTTGAAAAGTTCCAATATATAATTTCCGTTTGCATCATAAGCAGGATACCAGCCCAAATCGATAATAAGATTTTCTTTTTCATTATAAAGCCGCAACAAGTCTTCATTCAATTCATGTATATCACTTTCGCCATGTTCATCTATATCATACTCTGAAAAATTATTATATTCTACTTTCCAACCGGCTTGTATTCTTAATGGCTGCAATTCATAATACATTTATTTACCTCAAAAACATAAATTTTCCTTGCGGTTATTATATACTAAAAACTGATGCAAGAAAAGAATATTTATAGAAATGAAGTGAAAAAAATGGTATAATTTACGCATAGATTAAAAATTCGGAAGGAAACAATAATATGCATAAAAAACTTACAACAGCAATTGTATTAGCGGGAACATCCATTGCTGCCATACATGGAATTAACAGAGTACATACATCCCTATGCACAGTCAAGGATCTTCTCAGTAATTCAGAAAATTACTTTTACGAATGGCGTTTTGGAAAAATCAGATATCAGAAAAAAGGAGACGGAAACCCTCTTCTTCTGATCCATGATCTGACAGCAGGTAGTTCTAATTATGAATATCACAGACTGATTAATAATCTGACAGAAAAACATGAAATATACTCTCTTGATCTTCTGGGATATGGCATGTCCGATAAACCTGCAATGACCTACACCAATAACCTGTATGAGCAGCTTATCGAAGATTTTATAAAAAACGTAATTGGACGAAAAACATCCGTTGTAGTAACAGGAGAATCGGTACCCTTTGTAATTATGGCATGTCATAATTATCCCGATATTTTTAATAAGATCGTATGTATCAATCCTCAGAATCTTTATTTACAAAATCAGATTCCATCCAAACAGACACGTCTGTTTAAGCTGCTAATTGAATCACCTGTGATCGGGACATTTATTTATCATCTGCTTTCCAGCCGACCCAGCATAGAAAAAGCATTTTATCAGACTTATTTTTATAACCCTGAAGAAGTCAGGGAAAAATACATTTATAATTATTTGGAGGCAGCCCATATCGGTGGTTATAATTCAAAATACGCATTTGCCAGTTATACAGGCAAATATATGAATATGAGTATTCTGAATGAGTTAAAAGAAATCAACAACAGCATCCTGATGATCGGCGCAGAAAAAGAAAAAGAGATGAAAACAGTGATCGAAAACTACAAATATTATAACGCTTCCATTGAAGATAGTTATATCCCCAACACAAGACATCTTCCCCAGATGGAAGCGCCTGATGAAGTACTGGAACAACTACGTATGTTCTTATAAAGATCGAGCGTCAACACGCTCAATTTAGAGAAGGCTTCACATTTTTGTCACTATTGGCTTCTTACTTGCCGTCCCTGCTTTCCGAGGATACTGCTTCGGGGTAGGGCGGTTTTTTTCTATGACGACTAAATTTCTGTAAATATCAGAAGAAGGAAGCATAAACTCTTTCTGCTCTGCCAACTTTCCACCCAAAACAGAAATTGCATGTTCCGCCTCTTCAATCTCCGTTCTGTTTCCTTCCGATTCTATATTAATTTTATCAGATTTATAGGAAATGAATTTTCCACCTACTTTTACATAAGGAAGACAATACTCCGATAAAACAGATAAATTAGCTACTGCCCTTGAAACACATAGATCATAAGATTCCCTTAACTTCCCAGGCTTTGCAAAATCTTCCGCTCTCCCGTGAACCGCTTCTGCATTTTGAAGACCCAGCTTCTCTATCACTTCCTGTAAAAATCCTACTCTTTTATTTAATGAATCCAAAAGCGTCAGCTTCAAATATGGAAATGCAATTTTAAGCGGTATACCTGGAAACCCTGCTCCCGTTCCCACGTCAATCACGGAAAAACTTCCACTCAAATCACAGACCTTCACCAAAGAAAGACTGTCAACAAAGTGCTTTTTCATCACCTCATCAAATTCCGTAATTGCTGTCAGATTCATTACCTTATTTTTTTCCACCAGCATCTCATAATAAGTAAGAAACTGATCTAGCTGCACGTCAGATAACGAAATGTGTAGTTCATCCAAATCTTTTTCAAATTGTAATAAATTTTTTTCCTTCAAAATCATACTTCCCTAATTCCTTCTATCTTTTTAACTATCATAATTAAAAAATTTCTTCCGTCTACTAAACCTAGCGTTTATAATAATTTTCAAGATAAACCAACAGTACAGAAATATCAGCAGGAGAAACCCCGGATATCCGGGAAGCCTGTCCAACGGAAACAGGTTTATAGGCAATCAGTTTCTGTCTCGCCTCCAGCCGCAGACTTCCTACCTCATTATAATCAATATCAGCAGGAATCTTTTTCTTTTCCATCTTTTTATAATGATCTACCTGTTTTAACTGTCTTTCAATATACCCCTCATACTTAATCTCAATTTCCACCTGTTCTATCACATCCACAGGAAGAGATATTCTTTCGGTATCTATCTCTGCGATTACTTCGTAAGTCAGTTCCGGGCGGCAGATCAGCTCCGCCAACGTAACACCTGTTTTTAATGGAGCGCTCTCATGTTCCCTCAGAAATTCCTGTATATGTTTAGATGCCCCGACAATCGTACTCTTTAACCGCTCAACTTCCTTATCAATCTGCTCCTTCTTATGTAATGTCCCAAAATAAAGTTCTTCCGGGACTAGTCCAACTTCATAACCTACCTGACGCAGTCGCAAGTCCGCATTATCCTGTCGAAGCAAAAGACGGTACTCCGCCCTGGAAGTCATCATACGATAAGGTTCAAAATTTTCCTTTGTCACTAGGTCATCTATCAGGACACCAATATAAGCCTGGGAACGATCCAGAACAATCTGTTCTTCTCCCCTGAGAAAAAGTGATGCATTAATACCGGCCATCAGACCTTGTGCCGCCGCTTCCTCATAACCGCTGCTGCCGTTAAACTGCCCGCCGCTGAAAAGCCCTCTGATATTTTTAAACTCCAAAGTAGGGTTAAGCTGCTTTGGATCAATACAGTCATACTCTATGGCATAGGCATTCCTCACCATTTTGCAATGCTCCAATCCCGGCACTGTCCGATACATGGCAAGCTGTACATCTTCTGGAAGTGAAGATGACATACCACTCACATACATCTCATTGGTATGAATCCCTTCAGGTTCAATAAAAACCTGATGTCTGTCTTTATCTGAAAATTTAACTACTTTATCTTCAATAGAAGGACAGTATCTTGGTCCCGTCCCTTCGATCACACCCGCATAAATAGGAGACCTGTCAAGATTAGCTCTTATAATATCGTGAGTCTGCTCATTCGTATAAGTCAGATAACAGGATATCTGATCAATCTGTACTTCGTCAGGATTTGTAGAAAAAGAAAAGGGAATAACCCTCTCGTCTCCAAACTGTTCCTCCATCTTTTCAAAATCCAGAGAACGCCTGTCCATTCTTGCCGGCGTACCTGTTTTAAAGCGGCGCATTTCAATTCCCAATTCCAAAAGAGAATCCGTCAGGTGATTAGCCGCCTGCAGACCATTTGGTCCTGTATAAGTGATAGCCTCCCCACAGAGACATCTGGCTTTCAGATAAGTACCTGTACATAAAATAACTGCCTTACACTCATAGACAGTTCCCGTAAAAGTTTTTAATCCCACTATTTTTCGATTCGCCATAACTGAAGAATCTTCCAAAATATCTTCTACCAGAAGATCACAGACCTCAGCCTGTTTTATTGTCAAATGCTCCTGATTCTCCAGAACCTTACGCATGGCACGGGAATACTCCGCCTTATCTGCCTGTGCCCTGAGGGAATGCACTGCCGGACCTTTCGATCTGTTTAACATCTTAGACTGGATAAAAGTCTTATCAATATTTTTTCCCATCTCCCCGCCAAGCGCATCAATCTCTCTCACAAGATGCCCCTTTGAAGTTCCTCCTATATTCGGATTACATGGCATAAGGGCAATACTGTCCACGCTTACCGTAAAAATCACAGTCTCAAATCCAAGCCGCGCGCATGCCAAAGCTGCCTCACACCCCGCATGACCCGCACCGACGACACATACATCTACTTTTTCTCTCAACTCATTCATATTCAATTAAACTCCCTATTAAATCGAAATATAAAATTTTTTAGCGAAATGTCACTTAACATAAGCTTTAGAAATTCTTTTCGATCACTTTCCCATACAAAACTTTGAAAAAATTTCATTCACCAGATCATCCCCAACCTCTTCCCCAATAATCCTTCCAAGAGAAGCGTAAGCATTCATCAGATCAATCGAATAAAAGTCTTCCGGCATATCATTTTCCAGACTGCCCTGTACTTCTTTCATGCTTTCAAGCGCTTCAAGAAGCGCCTCCTTATGACGCGAACTCGTAATACAGACTTCATCATCATAAGAAATCTGCCCATGAAAAAACATCTTTTTAATCAAACTCACAAGCGAATCTAATCCGTCATTTTTTCTGGCAGAAATTTTAATCATATAAATATTTTCATTGTCATTCCTATTTTCATCCTTTTCTGCGCCAGAAAGTTCATATAGACTGCATTTCTTTTCACAAACATTGGAAAACAGCGCATCGACAGAAGATTTATCAACTACTTCATCCAAATCCGATTTATTTAAGAGAATAATCGTTTTCTTATCTTTTATCATACGGATAATATCCGCATCATTTTCGTCCAAGGGAATAGAAGAATCCATCACATACAAAATTAGATCTGCTTCTTCAGAAATAGTTTTAGCTTTTTCGACTCCTATTTTCTCTACCACATCCTCTGTATTTCTGATACCAGCCGTATCTATAATATTTAAGGTAAATTCTCCCAGATTAACCGTTTCCTCAAGTGTATCTCTTGTCGTTCCCGCAATATCCGTAACAATGGCACGGTCCTGCCCCACAAGCAAATTCAGGAGAGAAGATTTTCCCACATTCGGCTTACCTACAATAACCGTGCGGATTCCTTCCTTCAACATCTTTCCATTATCCGCGGAATCCAAAAGTTTATTCAATTCCTTCATAAGATAAGAAATCTGATCCGATAATTTTTCTGTATATCCGTCCAAACTGATATGTTCCGGGTCATCCAGGGCTGATTCAATAAAGGCAATCTCATATAAAATCTTTTCCCGAAGCTCCTTTACTTTATCAAAAACTGAACCTCGAAGCTGCTTGATGGAAGATCTGAGGGCAAACTGGTTTTTTGCGTGAATCGTATCCATAACCGCTTCCGCTCTTGAAAGATCCATTCTTCCATTTAGAAAAGCACGTTTTGTAAATTCTCCTGGTTCCGCCAGTCTGGCTCCCGCTTCAATCACTGTCATCAAAATTTTTTTCATCATTAAAGCGCCGCCATGACAATTGATTTCCACCGTATCTTCCGTCGTATAACTGTGAGGCGCTTTCATAACAGATACCATCACTTCGTCTATCAGATCTCCTTCTTTTTCTACAATAAAACCATAATGAATAGTATGAGACTGATAGCCGGAAAGAACATCCTCATTTCTTTTATTGCGGTATATTTTATGGACAATCGGAATCGCTTCATCACCACTCACCCTTATAATTCCTATTCCCGAATCAGACAGAGCAGTAGCGATCGCAGCAATCGTATCTGTTTTCATAAATTTTCCTTCACACTTTCCAAATTAATTACTAAGATTTATATCATTTACAATTATTCAATTTTACTACATACTTCATAAAAAATCTACTATGACAAAAACCGGCAGGTTTATCTACCCGCCGGTTTTCATATATTTTAGTTTCTTTTATTCACTATCCTTACTGCCGTAGCTTTTTTCGTAATTCTTTTCATATTTTTTTTCGCTTCTCTCATATTTCTTCAAAACCACAACCACATGACGGAAAGGCTCATCACCTTCACTGTAAGTCGTCACATACTTATCATTCTGGAGAGCGGAATGAATAATTCTTCTCTCATAAGGATTCATAGGCTCCAGAGAAACAGGTCTCTTGGTTCTTTTTACTTTATATGAAATATTCTTTGCCAGATTTTCCAACGTTTCTTTTCTTCTCTTGCGATAGTTTTCCGTATCAACCTTAACTCGGATATAATTTTCTGTATCCTTATTTACTACAAGAGATACGAGATACTGTAAGGAATCCAGAGTCTGTCCTCTCTTTCCGATCAGAATACCCATTTCATCTCCGGAAAGTTCGATATCCATAGAGCTGTCATCTTCATTATAGCTGACATTTGCAACAACTGTAAGATCCATCGCTGCAAAAACATCTTTAAGGAAATCCTTCGCTTTATCTTCTACAGAAGATTTAACCCTTACCTTAATGACAGCGGGTCTTGCTCCAATACCGAGCAATCCCGTTTTTCCTTCATCAACAACTTCATATTCCAGCTTATCGCTGGTTACCGTAAATTTCTGACATGCTTCCGTAATTGCATCATCAACTGTTTTTGCGGATATTTCAATATAGTCCATCTCTTTACCTCCCTGATCTATTTGTTATTTTTTTCGTTATACTGTTTCACCATATTTGCTTTAGCCATCATACTGCCCGGCTTCGCATTTTTACTGTAATACTCTGTTGATTTTCTGACAAGCTCTTCCTTTTCTTCCTGACTCATCTTAGAGGATACGGAAGCCTTCGACGCCATACCGGCATTTTTTGTATTCATGCTGGCATAAGCCGCCATCTTTTCTGCCTTCTGTCCGGCTTTTTCCATTTTCTTTTTGGCTTTATCCTCGTTTTTCCTAATGACCTCATCCAGATCCATCTTATCAATATGTTTATTAATGAGAATCTGCTGAATACTTCTCACCACAGCACCTGCTACCCAGTAAAGTCCCATACCTGCAGGCAGTGTGTAACAGAAAACCGCTGACATGACTGGCATAATCATATTCATCGTTTTCATAGACTGCATCATGGTATTTTGCTGTTCATTATCCGTATTCGTTTCCTGCTGCGGCATAAGTTTCACATTAATCCACTGTGTCACAGCTGCCAGAACAGGAATGGCAAACGCAGCAATCATCATTACGACAGATCCTGCAGCCCTTGCTTCGTGAAAAGTAAAAGAAGGGGAATTTGACATACTTAACCCCAAAAAGTTATTGTACTGGTCAAGCAGGGACAACGTATGGTCAATATCCGCCGAAAGACTGGAAAAATGCTCTTTCAGGCTCGCCCACTCCGCAGTGGAAGCCGTATTTAACACATCCACAAAAGTATTCTGCACGTAAGAGGTAACGCCGCCTATAAAATTTTCGTTTTCAAACTGTTTTTGGTACATTGTGGCATTTCTAAATGTCTGTAGAAATTCCACACTTCCCTGCTCATTGATCAACTTGTCTACCAGCGGAAAAAATGCATCTTTCACTTTTCCGACATAGGCGGGTATATTGCTGATCACACGGTAAAGAGCCAATAAAATCGGCATCTGAATCAAAAGCTGTATACAGCTGCCGGAAGGAGACACGCCATATTTTGCATATACCGCCTGCGTCTCCATATTCATAGCCATCATTGAATCATTATCTTTTTTATTTTTATACTTTTTCTGAATCGCCTGTAATTCCGGATTCATTTTTACCTGTAATTTTGAAAACTTCTGCTGTTTGATGGTAAGAGGCATCAGCAACAGATAAATAACGATCGTGAATAATATAATAGCAAGTCCAATATTTGGAATGCCTATTTTATCTATCACAAAAAAGATGCCTTCCATAATATAACCCAGCAGTTTAGCTACAGGTCCCAAAATAATACCTGTATTCTGGGTCAACAAAATATCTGACAAAATAACTTACCTCCTTACAAAGAATTAATCCTTCCTTTTTTAAGGAACAGGATCATAACCACCTTTTGAAAAAGGATTACATCTGCATATTCTCCAAAAAGCAAGAAGCCCTCCTTTGAGAGCGCCATATTTTTCGACAGCCTCCAGCCCATATTCCGAACAGGTTGGAATATAAGGGCATTTCGTGCTCTTCATGGGAGAAATATATTTTCTATAGAATTTGATAAAACCGATCATAACTTTTTTCATCATAAATTCTAACTGTAACATATTCTTACGACCTCAGCAGTAAATGCCTCGAACCATACCGAAATAGTTACTTTTCCTCATCATCATAAAAATAAATTTTGATAATATGATGAAGTTTTGAAAGATGTAACAGTGCGTTTTCGATTTCAAAAAAACCAACCGATGCCGCACTTTTTCTTGCAACGACTACTATATCTAAACCACTATTAAATATATTTTCGTGTAGCCGGTAACTCTCTCTCACCAGTCTGGCAAAGCGGTGTCTCACTACACTGTTTCCCACTTTTTTACTGGCGGAAATTCCCAGTCTGTTTATATTTTTGTTGTTTTCCAATACATACATTACCAGATACTTGTCTGCATAACTCTTACCGTTTTCATAAACATTCCGGAAATCTTTATTTTTCTTCAAGGATTCAGAAAATACCATTTTTCTGCCTTTCTGGATAATTAGAAAAATAGACCACATAAATGCGGTCTATGCTGATAATCTCTTTCTTCCCTTTGCGCGTCTTGCAGCTAAAACTTTTCTTCCGCCTTTGGTACTCATTCTCTTGCGGAAACCATGAACCTTAGCTCTATGCCTTTTTTTAGGCTGAAACGTCATTTTCATCCCATTGCACCTCCTTCTCTAAACCTTACCGATTTTATAAGGCAAACCTAATGTTATCAATTTTTGGAAAACAACATGTTGATTATATATAATTAATAGGAAAACGTCAAGTAAAACCGCGGATATTTTTAAATTTAGCGCTCATATTTTTATTTTACAGCTTTACATAATTAATCCACAATATGTTGATAAGTATGTGGATAACTTTTATCGACATTGTTGAAAAACAGTTTTAAAGTATATTTTATCAATGTGAAAATTGTTTACATCTCTTTTGATAATTATTCACATACATCTTTTTCCATGAATAGAATATGTCAACCTTTAACAAATATATCCACTTATACACAAATACTCATTTTTCGCGTGGATAACTTATCATTTGAATTTTTCTGATGTTTGTATTATTATATATGGTAGGATAATTTCGATGTAGCATAAATTTATTTAAAACAGAACTATGCTTTATTTTATATCATAAAACAATGAGGTTATTGATGTTATGGATTCTATCAAAAAAAAGTGGGATGAAATCAAAGAGACAGTCAGAAAAGAATATGAGCTGACTGATGTTTCCTATGATACATGGATTAAACCTCTCAGCTTTTATGATGTGGAAGATAATGTGGTTATCATTATGATACCTTCTGATCAGGCTCATGCCCTCAACTATATTTCTTCCAAATATAAAAACTTTTTTAAAGTCATTGTTTCAGAAATGATGAACCATACGTACGATATTTCTTTCATATTGGAAAAAGAGACAATGGAAAAGGATAAAAAGTCAGAATCCGCAGTTAAAATTTCCAATCATGTAAATTATGAAAACGCGAATCTGAATCCAAAATATAAATTTGATGCTTTTGTTGTTGGAAGTAATAACAAATTAGCACATTCCGCGGCTCTTGCTGCTGCGGAATCCCCGGGAGAAGTATATAATCCACTCTATATATATGGAGGAGCCGGTCTTGGAAAAACACACCTGATGCATTCCATCGGACATTTTATTTTAGAGAGAAATCCCGAAATAAAGGTTTTGTATGTCACTTCAGAAAACTTTACCAACGAAGTGATAAGCTGTATCAGAAGCGGTGATGCCATTAAAATGAATAATATGAGGGAAAAATACAGAACAGTGGATATTCTTATGATTGATGATATCCAGTTTATTATCGGCAAGGAAAGTACGCAGGAAGAATTTTTCCATACATTTAACACGCTTCACTCTGCCGGTAAACAGATCATTTTATCCTCAGACAAGCCGCCGAAAGATATGGAAACACTGGAAGAAAGACTGCGATCCCGGTTTGAATGGGGACTGATCGCGGATATACAGCCTCCTGATTATGAAACCAGAATGGCTATTCTTCAAAAAAATGCAGAAAACTACAATAAGGAAATAGACAATGAAGTTTTACAATATATTGCGGAAAATGTTAAGTCAAACATCAGGGAGCTGGAAGGCGCATTAAATAAAATCATGGCGTTCTCAAAATTAAACAAAGTGGATATTAATCTGGAATATGCGGAAGAAGCTCTCAAAGATGTCATTTATCCAAATAAAAAGAAAGAAATTACACCTTCCCTTATTATAGAAGTTGTTGCAGAACATTTTGGCATCAGTCCGGAAGATATCGCTTCAAGAAAAAGAACGGCGGAGCTCGTACAGCCAAGACAGATAGTTATGTACCTTTGCAGACAGCTCACAGAGTCTTCCTTACAAAATATTGCAAAGACAATCGGAAAAAAAGATCATACAACAGTTTTACACGGCATTGAAAAGATAACGGAAAAAATGGAAAATGATGAGGAACTAAAAAATAAGGTAGATATCATCAGAAAAAAAATTGTACCTTAATTTTTATCCACATGATTTTCTACATTCAATGTGAATGAGAAGTAAATGACTGTGTTATGACATTAATGTCATTTATAATAGGTAAAAAACATTGTTTATAACTTACTGTTTATCATCATGTTATTCTTATTTATCAACAGAGGAAACGTGTTACAAAAAGCTTTTAAACAATGGGATAAATAAGGTTATTCACATATCTACATCCGTTATTATGATTACTATGAAATAATTATTTATTTATTAACCTAAGGAAAAGTTTCAACTCACCCACAAGCATGAAAGGAAATTATTCACAAATGAAAATTGTATGTACAAAATCTAATCTGTTAACCGGCGTACAGACAGTATCAAAAGCTGTCCCCAATAAAACGACCATGTCTATATTGGAATGTATTCTGGTAGATACCACAGGAGAAGATATCAGACTGACAGCTAATGATATGGAACTTGGCATTGAGACTGTAATTGAAGGAGAGATTTTAGAGAAGGGTATGATTGCCCTTGACGCTAAGATATTTCTTGAGATTGTGAGGAAACTTCCCGATAACGATATTACCATTGAGACAGATCCCTCCTTCAAGACAACGATCACTTGTGAAAAAGCGAAATTTAATATTATAGGAAAATCGGGAGAAGATTTTTCTTATCTTCCCGAAATTGAAAAAAAGGATTCTGTGGTTATCTCCCAGTTTACCTTAAAGGAAGTGATCAGACAGACTATTTTTTCCATAGCAGATAATGAAAATAATAAACTGATGACAGGAGAGCTGTTTGAGATTTCTGATGATATGTTAAAAGTGGTTTCTCTGGATGGTCACCGTATTTCCATCAGAAAGATAGCACTCAAAAATTCTTATGGAAATAAAAAGGTAGTTGTTCCCGGAAAGACATTGAGTGAAGTAAGTAAGATTTTATCCGGGGATATGGATAAAGACGTCAGTATTTTCTTTACGGACAAACATATTTTATTTGAATTTAACGATACGGTCGTTGTTTCCAGACTGATCGAAGGGGAGTATTTTAAGATAGACCAGATGCTTTCCAGTGATTACGAGACAAAGATCAAAATGAATAAGAGAGAACTTCTCGACTGTATCGACAGGGCGACTCTTCTTGTGAAGGAAGGAGATAAAAAGCCTGTTATTATTGATGTGAAAGATACTTCCATGCAGCTTAAGATGAATTCCACTGTAGGAAGCATGGATGAAGATATTGATATTGACAAAGAAGGAAAGGATCTTAAGATTGGATTCAATCCTAAGTTTTTGATCGATGCACTGCGCGTGATTGAGGATGAAGAAATTATTATTTATATGGTAAATCCGAAGGCACCTTGTTTTATCAAAGATGAGAGCGAAAGTTATATTTATATGATTCTTCCGGTGAATTTTATAAACGTCGAATAATAACGCGAAAAGAAGTTCTAAAGACATCGCGCCATAGGACGTGATGCCAAGAACTTCTAAGTTTCGCGTAAGAGAATGCTAAAAACAGCATTCTCTGTACATATGTGTATAGGATGTAAAAATATGGAAACAATAAAAATAAGGGATGATTTTATCAAGCTTGGGCAGGCTTTGAAGCTGGCGGGTCTTGTGGAATCCGGCGTGGATGCGAAAATGGAAATACAGGAAGGATTTGTGAGGGTAAACGGCGAGGTGGAAGTACAGCGCGGTAAAAAAATACGTCCCGGTGATGTAATTGAATATAACGGACAACAAATTAAGGTAGTGGACGAATGATTATCAAATCGTTAGAATTAGCAGATTTCAGAAATTATGATTCTCTACATATTGATTTCAGTAAGGGAACAAATATTTTATATGGTGATAACGCACAGGGAAAGACAAATATCTTAGAAGCCATTTTTTTATCTGCTACTACCAAATCCCATAAGGGAAGTAAAGATAAAGATATTGTTAATTTTGCGAAAGAAGAGGCGCATATAAGAACTTATCTTGAAAAAGATGAAGTTGAGATAAGAGTAGATATGCATCTTCGCAAAAGTAAAACAAAGGGTATCGCGATTGACGGTCAAAAGATAAAAAAAGCGGCAGAACTTCTAGGACTGTTAAATGTCGTATTTTTTTCGCCGGAAGACCTTTCTATTATTAAAAATGGTCCTTCGGAGAGAAGAAGATTTGTGGATATGGAACTGTGTCAGCTCGACTCGTTTTATATCTATAATCTGAATCATTACAATAAAATAGTGAATCAGAGAAATAAGTTGCTGAAGGATATGTATTTTAATCCATCCTTAAGGGAGACTTTGAATATATGGGATTCCCAGCTAGTTTCTTTTGGAAGTAAAATTATAGAGAGAAGGAAACTTTTTGTAGAGCAGTTAAATGAAATTATTTTTGATATTCATAAAAAATTATCAGGCGGTAAGGAAGAATTAGTTATTCAATATGAACCTGATGTTTTGATTGAAGATTATGAAAAAGCTCTTTGTGCCTGTCAGGACAGGGACGTTAAGTTAAAGCAGACGACAGTGGGACCGCACAGGGATGATTTTTCCTTTATGGTGGGAGATATCGATATCAGAAGATTCGGATCTCAGGGGCAGCAGAGAACGGCGGCGCTTTCTTTAAAATTGTCGGAGATAGAACTTGTAAAGAAATTAACGAAAGATAATCCTGTTCTGCTGCTTGACGATGTGTTGTCAGAGCTTGACAGCAACAGGCAAAATTATCTGCTAAGTACGATTGGCGATATACAAACGATTATTACATGTACAGGATTGGATGAATTTGTCAATAACCGGTTTGAGATTGATAAGGTTTTTAAGATAGAAAACGGAAGTATCGTGGAGTAATTGTTTATAGGGGATTTTGCGTTTTAAAGCGGAGGGAAAAATGGCAGATAATTTTGAAGAAATGAATAACAGTGAATATGGTGCGGACCAGATACAGATTCTGGAAGGTTTAGAGGCAGTCAGAAAAAGACCCGGTATGTATATCGGCAGCACTTCCCTGAGAGGGCTTCATCATCTTGTCTATGAGATCGTTGACAATTCTGTGGATGAAGCACTTGCCGGTGTCTGCACGGAAATTCATGTGACGATTAATCAGGATAATTCTGTTACCGTGGAAGATAACGGACGCGGCATTCCGGTAGGAATTAATCACAAAGCGGGTATTCCCGCTGTAGAAGTGGTGTTTACGGTTCTTCACGCAGGCGGTAAATTTGGCGGCGGCGGATATAAAGTATCCGGCGGCTTACATGGTGTGGGAGCTTCCGTGGTAAACGCGCTGTCTGACTGGCTGGAAGTAGATATATGTCATGAGGGTAAAATATATCATCAGCGTTATGAGAGAGGACATGCCTGCAATAAATTGAAAGTAATTGGAGACTGTGACCCGGAAAAGACAGGAACAAGGGTACAGTTTAAACCTGACGGCACGATTTTTGAAGAGACGGTATTTGAGTATGATACGTTAAAGACAAGACTGCGAGAGACAGCTTTTCTGACAAAAGGATTAAAAATTGTCTTAAAAGATGACAGAGATGGCCAGAAGCAGGAAAAAACATTCCACTATGAGGGCGGTATCAAGGAATTTGTTACATACTTGAACAGAAGCAAAGAGTTTTTGTATGAGCAGATCATGTATTTTGAAGGGACAAAAAACGGCGTTTATGTGGAGGTGGCGCTGCAGCACAATGATTCTTACAATGAGAGCGTTTACACTTTCGTAAACAATATCAATACACCTGAAGGCGGTACGCATCTGGTTGGTTTCAGAAACGCTTTGACAAAAACTTTTAACGATTACGCGCGAAATAATAAACTGTTGAAGGATAGTGAACCGAATCTTTCTGGCGAGGATATCAGGGAAGGACTGACGGCTATTATAAGTGTTAAAATTGAAGATCCGCAGTTTGAGGGACAGACAAAACAGAAACTTGGTAATTCTGAGGCGCGTGGTGCGGTAGATAATATTGTGAGTGAACAGCTCACCTACTTTTTAGAGCAGAATCCTTCTGTGGCGAAAATTATATGTGAAAAATCCATTCTGGCACAGAGGGCGAGGGAGGCGGCGAGAAAGGCGAGAGATCTGACACGCCGTAAGACAGCTCTGGAGGGAACGTCTCTTCCCGGAAAACTAGCGGACTGTTCCGATAAAGACCCGAAAAACTGTGAAATTTATATCGTTGAGGGAGATTCTGCAGGCGGCTCCGCAAAAACTGCAAGAAGCCGTGCGACACAGGCGATCCTTCCTCTGCGCGGTAAAATTCTGAATGTGGAAAAGGCACGTCTCGATAAGATATATGCCAACGCAGAAATCAAAGCTATGATAACAGCTTTCGGTACGGGAATCCATGAAGATTTCGATATTTCAAAACTGCGTTATGACAAAATTATTATTATGACGGATGCAGATGTGGACGGCGCCCATATCGCAACTTTGATGCTGACGTTTATCTATCGCTTTATGCCGGAACTGATTAAACAGGGTCATGTGTACCTAGCAAAACCTCCGCTTTATAAATTGGAGAAGAATAGACAGGTATGGTATGCTTACAGCGATGATGAACTGGAAGCCATTCTGGCTGAAGTTGGACGTGACCAGAACAATAAAATACAGCGTTACAAAGGTTTGGGTGAGATGGATGCGGACCAGCTCTGGGAGACTACGATGGATCCCGAGAGAAGAATTCTTCTTCGCGTGAACTTCAATGAGGAAGAGGAATCTGAGGTAGATCTTACCTTCAACACGCTTATGGGAGACAAAGTAGAACCCCGCAGAATTTTCATTGAAGAAAATGCGAAGTTTGTAAAGAATTTAGATATATAGCAGGCATTTGTTTTTCCTGCACGCTATAACGAGCAAATATCCGATAAGATCGGATAAGAAGTGCGTAAGCACGAATTTGCGAGTCTAGAGGAGAAAAAAATGGATGATAAAATTTTTGACAAGATAGAGGACGTCGATCTTAAGAAAAAGATGGAAGATTCTTATATCGATTATGCCATGAGCGTCATTGCCGCCCGTGCGCTGCCGGATGTGAGAGACGGTCTGAAGCCTGTACAGCGCCGTGTCCTTTATTCCATGATTGAATTGAATAACGGGCCGGATAAGCCTCACAGAAAGAGCGCCCGTATCGTCGGTGATACCATGGGTAAATATCATCCTCACGGTGACAGTTCCATTTATGGAGCGTTGGTAAATATGGCGCAGGACTGGTCCACCAGATATCCGCTTGTGGACGGGCATGGGAATTTCGGTTCCATGGATGGAGACGGCGCTGCAGCGATGCGTTACACAGAAGCGCGTCTCAGCAAAATTTCCATGGAGCTTCTGGCAGATATCAATAAAAATACCGTGGATTTTGTGCCGAATTTCGATGATACGGAGAAAGAGCCCGTGGTCCTGCCTAGCCGTTATCCTAATCTTTTGGTAAACGGTACAACAGGAATTGCGGTTGGTATGGCTACCAACATCCCTCCTCACAATCTTCGTGAGGTCACAAATGCAGTTGTTAAAATTATTGATAACCAGATTACAGACAGCAGGAAGACGGAAATAGAGGAACTGCTCCAGATTGTGAAGGCTCCCGATTTTCCCACTGGTGGTATTATTTTGGGGACGAAAGGCGCGGAGGAAGCGTACCGCACAGGACGCGGTAAAGTGAGAGTCCGTGCAGTCACGGAAATAGAGACGATGGATAACGGAAAGAGCCGTATTATCGTGACAGAGCTTCCCTATATGGTGAATAAGGCAAATCTTATCTTAAAGATTGCCGATTTGGTAAAATTGAAAAAAATTGATGGTATCACAGACCTGCGGGACGAGACAAACCGTGAAGGTATGAGAATCGTGATCGAGCTGAGAAAGGATGCAAACGCTAATGTGATCCTGAACCAGCTTTATAAGCATACACAGCTGCAGGATTCTTTCGGTGTTATCATGCTTGCCTTAGTGGATAACCAGCCGAAGGTGATGAACCTTCTGGACATGCTCACCTACTATCTGGATCATCAGAAGGATGTGGTGACGAGAAGAACGAAATATGATCTTGACAAGGCAGAAGAGAGAGATCATATTTTACAGGGTCTGCTGATTGCTTTGGATAACATTGACGAAGTGATTCAGATTATGAGAAGCAGCCGCACCACTGCCATCGCTAAAGAAAGATTGATGGAGCGTTTCGGGCTTTCCGACGTACAGGCACAGGCGATTGCGGATATGCGTCTGCGTGCACTGACAGGTCTTGAGAGAGAAAAACTTGAGAATGAGCATGAAGAGCTCCTCAAAAAAATTCAGGAATTAAAAGCGATTTTGGCTGATGAAAAACTACTTCTTGGCGTGATCAAAGAGGAAATGATGATTACTGCTGAAAAGTACGGTGATGACAGAAGAAGTAAGATCGGATTTGACGTTTATGATATCAATATGGAGGATCTGATTCCGAGAGATAATACAGTCATTGCCATGACCAGTCTTGGCTATATCAAGCGCATGACGGTGGATAATTTCAAGTCCCAGAACAGGGGCGGCAAGGGCATCAAGGGAATGCAGACCATTGAGGAGGATTATATTGAGGACCTTCTCATGACGACAACCCACCATTACCTCATGTTCTTTACGAACTACGGAAGGGTATATCGTCTGAAAGCATATGAGATTCCCGAGGCAAGCCGTACCGCGAGGGGTATTGCGATCGTTAATATTTTGCAGTTGAATCCGGGTGAAAAAATTTCAGCAATGATTCCGATTAAGGATTATGAAGAAAACAAAAATCTCTTTATGGTGACAAAACGAGGCATTGTGAAAAAAACTTCCATCATGGAATTTTCCAATGTCAGGAAAAACGGGCTGGCGGCTATCAATCTGCGGGATGATGACGAATTGATTGAGGTAAAAGCAACTTCCAGTGAGACAGATATTTTCCTTGTCACAAAACATGGCATGTGTATCCGCTTTAAGGAGACGGACGTAAGACCTACCGGCAGGTCTTCCATGGGTGTGATTGGCATGAATCTGTCTGACAGGGATGAGATTGTAGGAATGCAGTTAGACCATCAGGGAGATTCCCTTCTGATTGTGTCGGAAAACGGCATGGGCAAGAGGACGTATCTGGAAGAGTTTACCGTGCAGAAACGCGGCGGCAAGGGTTTAAAGTGTTATAAAATCACAGAAAAGACGGGCAATGTAGTCGGTGTGAAAGCTGTCAATGACGATCACGAAATTATGATGATCACCACGGAAGGTATCATCATCCAACTCCGTATGGAAGATATTTCAACCTTAGGCAGAATCACTTCCGGCGTAAAGATGATCAATCTGGACGATAATGTAAAAGTGGCGAAAATTGCCAAAGTTCGGGAAAAGATCAGCAACGGTGAGGAAGAGTTTGAAAATATCGACGACGCCATGGAGGAGATACCAGAGGAGGAGAAGTATAATCTTCCAGATGATTTTGATGATGGGAAAGAATTGAATCTTCCAAAAGAAGAGGAAGAGGATTAAAATTGTTGTTTTGAGAGTCTGCTTATGAATGATACAACGTTCTCAGTATGTAAATAGTAAAAGAATACATTATAGAAACTTCCTAAGCTGGCTATTTGCGAAAAACCCAGTAAAATCAATACTTTTAAAAGCGGTTAGAAGTGGTAAAAAGCAGGGAAATGTATGTAAATCGTATATTATTCCTGCACCACTCCTATACCAATATTCCTACACAAAAGACATTCTATTTTATTTTTTCTATTTCTTCTCGCAGCCAGTCAAACTCTCTTGCTGTATACACTTTTTCAGTGATGTCAGAAATCTTATGTCCGACCATATATTTGATGGCGTATTCATCGACGCCATATTTTTTTGCCATGCTCACGAAATGTTTTCGTCCGTCATGTGGCCTATGGTCCGGATTCAACTTCAGTTCATCACGGATTCTTGTAAATCCCTTTTGATACCGGTTGTATGTGAACTTTATATTTTTCCGGTTGCTATCTGGATCAGTGCAATTGAAAAGGTATTCGCTCCCAAGAGCTTCTGCCTCTTTATATTTTCGGAGCACCAGCGATTGTATCCTTGAATGAATCGGAACAACTCTATCGGTACCGGCATCTGTTTTCATACCGCCTTTAAAAGTCCAATTCTCCAAATCAACATCTTCCAACCTTATCAATCCAAGTTCCTGTGGTCTCCATCCAGAATAACATTGAATCAGAATTGCGTCAACATATCGTTTATCATCCACATGTTTCCAAAGCAATGCAATTTCTTCATCCGTAAACGGGATGTGTTCCTTCTTAACGGTCTGGATTTCTTTGATGGTTTCTTCTGTCAGATTGAAGCTTCTGGAATAATTGCGATCAACAATTTCATATTCCAAGGCGTAATCCAGCATGAGGTTGAACAGGGACTTAATTTTATTTTTCATGGATGCACTTGGCTGCTGCTCTTTTCCCCTAACTACAGCTACTCCTTCTTCCATACAGCCTTTTACATGACGTGCCCGAATATCCATTACTCTCATATCGTAGACTGATGAACAATATGCCCAGGCAGAGGTAACGGCTCTTGCACTCGCATCGTTCTTCAGAGTTTTAAAATACTCTTCTGTCCATTTTTCATAGAGCTCTTTCGCTGTTATGGCCGGCTCCAAATCATACGGATTCTTGTTATATTCTACCAAAGCAGCATAGGCATCATTATATGTGGGAAAGTACGACTCCGGTTTGAGCGGCTTACAAATAGGCCGTCCAGTCGGGGTTTTTCCAACTGTAACCATAGCGCGAAACGGATTTCGAAGATTTCTTCCTTTGATTTCGCTTATCTGTCCGAATCCATTTGGCAGTCTTCTTCGCTTGTTGGATTTGCGAGGCTTTCTCTGTTTTATGTCTGGCTGCATTGGATAACCACAATGGGGGCAGTATGTCGCCTTATCGCTTACTTGCAGTTGGCATTCGGGACATTGCATAAGCATGGTGCGCTCACTCCTTTCTTGACAAATCTCTTAGTTTCTGTTGATTTGCTATTAGTAATCATATATCATAGTGTAGGAATTGTCAACTACTCCTACACTTATTTTTTTTCACGCTGGAGGTGATGTATATGGTTACTCATGACGAATCAACCTGTCCTGATTGCGGCGGAGCGTTGAAATACTACGACAGCGTTCCGAGAGTTGTACGGACAAAAAGGAGAAGTACAAGCTGGATTAAGGTTCGGAGATTACGCTGTATCAAATGTGGACATGTACATAGAGAGCTTCCGGATGATATTTTTCCGTACAAGCAGTATGAGGCGGAAATTATCCGAGGCGTGATTGAGGGACTTATTACCTGTGAAATTCTTGGGTATGAGGATTATCCATGTGAGAGGACAATGATTCGGTGGATAGCGCAGAAAATACATCTTCCTTTATGATATGAAAGGAGAGCAAATTTATGAAAATTATTACAATTTGCGGAAGCTATAAGTTTAAATCAACCATGATTGAGGTATACAGACAATTGACCGATCTTGGATATATTGTCCTGTTTCCAGCTATGGGATGTACAGAGCATGATAAGGAATGGTATTTGAGATTACATTTTGAGAAAATTGCAATATCTGATGCTATATTTGTTGTGGATGTAAACAAGTATGTTGGAGAAAGTACAAGAATTGAAATCGATAAAGCAATAGAACTTCAAAAGTTGGTTATATATTATAGCCGTAACAAATTAGGGGTTGTGTAAAACAGCCTCTTTTCTTTTTTTTTGCCGCCATACCACCGAGGTTGTTTTTACTAAAAGCAGTTCTTATCCTAGAATAGCCGTTGAAAGGAGGCAAGAGCCAATGGAAGAAATTATATTTGAGTCGGGTTCAGTGCCAGTGGTCGTTGCTGCCAGAGTATACGGCAAGGATGCATCTTGGGTAAGGGCTGGAATCATATCCGGATGGCTTCCAATCGGAAAGGCTACTCGAAACGGTAAACTTGTAACAAACATTGAGGAGATGAATTCGAGGTACGGACGTATCAATTTTTATATTTCTCCGAAGCTCCTCTATGAAGAAACGGGCTATTTGTGGAAAGGAGAGAAACGCTGATGGGAACAACGATACGACCGGAGCTGTCTGAGAAGAATCCCTATTGGATTGAAAAACACCGGTACTATGAGCTGAAGCATTTCTGTCTCCAGTACCCTATCTGGAAAAAAGCATACTTAGCCTTGGATGGGCTGGCTAAGAGACCGACAGATTTGGTTTTGTTTTCGGGTCAGCAGCATCTTGGCGATCCGACAGCGAGATGTGCAGAAGCGAGGATATTTTACTCCGACAGAATGGAACTGGTGAAACTGGTGGCTGAAGAAACCGATGCGGTGCTTGGAACTTATATTTTGCAGGCTGTTACGAATGGTATCTCTTATGACTGTTTGAAAGCTAGATTAGATATTCCATGCTGCAAGGATGTCTATTACGACTTGTACAGACGATTCTTCTGGCTGCTAAACAAGGAGCGTGGTTGATATGAAGATTGTGGATGTTGCGGTGAAAAAAGTGTACCGATTCAACTGCCCAAATTGTCAAAGCCGGTTAGAAGCTGACAGTCAGGACTTGGAAGACATCGGTGGCAAGGTAATTAAGTTCTTCTGCCCAGTCTGTAGGAAGGAACGTTATATTTCATGGTCTGATTTGAGGAAGAAAATTGTCTATGAAGGCGAGGGTTCGCAGAAATAACAGCTCCTATCAGGAAGGAGTCCTAACAAGGACTCTTCTCCTTTCTTGCATACGCGAAAATTACATACTCCTTTATGGAAACCGAAGGGTTTATCTAAACTTATTTAATATGGAGGGAAAACAACTATGGAGAAAAATTTAGGTAATGAATTCAGAGAGGTTATGACGGAGTGTAAGGAACTGATTATGACAGAAGTCGTAAGCGATTCTTTGTCCGGTTTGGACGAGAAAAGTGTTGCGGGAAATGTCAGGGCGTTGCTTATGGCCAACCGTTTGATGAATCTCTGCTGTGATTTGTTCGAAAAGCAGGACAAGTTGATGGACAAGATGGATAAGGTAATGGATAAGTACCTGGAGAACTAATCCAAAGGTAAGGACCGTGGAAACACGGTCTTTTATCTTTTTATCCTAGCTTAGAATTCCAGTACGCAGGTGACAGAAAAACGTGGTATTTTAATATCTGAAAAATTCCCGGGTGGAAAATTCTTAAAAACATTTTTAAAAGGAGAATTCTATGGAATTTGTAATTATCTTTGCAATCGGAGTTATAGTTGGTTCGATTGTAACCAGAATTATAATTAAACCTCTGGACATTGGTACGCTGCGGATTGATACCTCTGACCCAGATGGACCATTTATGTTTTTGGAACTGTCCAAAGATGTAGATACTGTATCATCCAAGAAGTATGTAATCCTGAAAGTCAACCTCAAAAGCTATATTTCGCAGAAATAACAATTCCTTTTATGGAAACCGATAAAACCAAATGAAAGGAGAAACAAAATGGAAGAAATTCGCAACTTGTTGGATGAGGAGATTAAAGCGGAAATCGAAGCATTATCTTCTCTGTCATTCGGGAGCAAAGAACATTTGACGGCGACGGAAAATCTGGCGACGCTGTACAAGCTGAGGGTCGATGAGACTAAAACAGCACTGGACTTTGAGGAAAAATCAGAAAATCGTAAAAACGATGATGAATTCAAGAAGAACCAGTTAGCTGAACAGGTCAAAGACCGATACTTCAGGCTGGGTACGGCGGCGGCCGAGTTAATATTACCGTTGATGTTCTATGCGGTCTGGATGCGCAGGGGATTTAAGTTCGAGGAAAGCGGAACATATACCTCAACAACATTCAGAGGATTATTCAACCGTTTTAGACCGACAAAGAAATAAGGAATTTGAGAGTTTTAGAACGAGAGGACGTGTAAAAAGCATGTCCTTTTCGTTTTTTTGCGTGATTTTTACAGTCCCTATTATGGAAAGGAGATGCAAAAGAGCTCTTTATCTCTTGACTTAATATAGAGAGTAACCGTACAATAATGCTGTTACTTTCAGATTATCAAGGAGGTAATGACTTTATGAGCCAAAAAATTATCAGACCCGAAGGTATAGAATTGGTAGAATACCTGAATAACGGGTATGCGATTTGCAACAAATGTGGGGCTGTAATGGACCGCAGGGAAGATCCAAACGGTGGATGTGATATTTATGCCTGCCCATCATGCGGATGGGAAGTAGATGAAATGGAGTATGAGTACGAAGATGACGAAGAAGTGGAATGGGCATCAAGCGTACATAAGAGTTATGGAGGCGATATTCCTCCGGCGGGATGCAGAGCCTGTGGAGGTCCGTATCCGCATTGCAAAACGTCATGTAAACTATTTGATGATTAAAGAATTATCAACGCAAGAGGGAGTCCTGACGAGGGCTCTTTCTTTTTTCTTCGCAGAAAATACATTCCGTATTATGAAAGGAGATGAATGGTATGTTTAAAACAAAATGGCAAAGGAAATATGAAAAGTTATACTCATATGTGAATCAGGTGCGTAATCATTGTGAAGACAGAGCAAATCGGATTTCGGAGGAGTGTGAACTTAAAGAAAGTATAATTGCTCAAAAGGTAATTTTAAATGACATTCTAAAAATGATGAAGTATGAGATGGAGTCCTAACAAGGGCTCTTTCTTTTTTACGCTTAGAATACAATCCCCTTTATGAGAAACCAATGTTTGGAAAGGAGAAAAGGAGTATGGACGAAATGAAAATCAACTCGAAATTCTTGAGGAGCTTGATCGCCAAGTTCGTAAAAAGAGAGGTAAAGAAAAAAGCCGGGTATGAAGTGGATATCCAGTTAAACGAATTTACTGCAACAGTTATGGACGGAACGGTTCGTGTTCACTTGAATGTAGATGCGGAATTGGGTAAAGACGAGCTTACAAAGCTCCTGGCAGCGATTGGTTTGTAAAGAGTTGGGGATCGTGGGAACACGGTCTCTTCGCTTTTACATACGCAAAAATTACAAAGGCTTTTATGGAAAAATAAACTAATTTCAGGAGGGTACAATTATGATGAGAGCATTAAAGGAATACAACGAAATGGTTATGAGACCGTCATGGAAATGGCTGAGAAAGCACTGGAAAGGATATTCGGTGTTACTGGTGATTTCAATGATTGTTCCGTACCTTTGGTTCTACTGGAGCGACATCACAGAGTACATCAAGAGTAGGTTTAAGAAAAACGAGGAGGAGTCCTAACAAGGACTCTTTCTTTTACTTTTCGCATAATTTACAAGGGCTATTATGAAAGGATGGTGAAGAGTTATGACTTTATTGGGATGTGCACTGATTTTGATTGGGGTGTTAATTCTGATAAGAGGTAGAAACGATACCAACGATTAGCAAAATTTAAAAAGGGAATGCGTTTAAACGGATTCCCTTTTTTCTTCGCATAAAATACAACTTCTTTTATGAAAAAATAGAAGGAGGATGAAAGTATGCTTACTATTATTTTATTGGTTACGGGGATTCTTATTTTGGGGACGCAGTTTAAAATCATAAGAATGCTGAAACAAATTGGGAAAGAAATTAACCAGATCGAAGGATGGAATGGTATACCGAAAGAACACTATTTTTAACAGGAGTGGAGTCCTAACAAGGACTCTTTCTTCTTGCGCGATATTTACATTGCGTATTATGAAAGGATGGTGTAACGATATGATATTATTTACGGTGTTATTGATTCTGTTACTGGTATTTAGTGTATGTGCTATTTTCACAATCGGAACGTGTGGAATAGTATTTGTGCTGATGTTTGGTGATGTAATTATATGTATCGGTCTAATAGTTATCATTATTAGATACATTATCAAGCGAAGGAAGTGAGCCGCCAACAACGGCTCTTTTTCTTTTTACGCGAAATTTACAGGTTATATTATGGAGAGACAGTAGCTCAATTGGTAGAGCGCCACACACCCGTGGAAGTTATAGGTTCGAGTCCTATCTGCTTCTCTTAAGTTTGGAGTCGGCAACGACTCTTTTATTTTTGCCAAAAATGAAAGGAGAAGAAAATGAGCAAATTTTCAACGGGATTACGGCGATCATCCCCAACAATCCTAACTGTCTTAGGAATCGTCGGTGTTGTTGGCACGGCTGTGACGGCTGTTCGGGCTACACCTAAGGCAATGAAGCTTATCAAAGCTAAGAAAAATGAGCTGGAAACGGATAAACTTACGCCTGTGGAACTGGTGCAAACAACTTGGAAATGTTATATTCCGTCAGCCTTGATAGGTATTGGCACCGTTACTTGTATCATTGGTATTGGCGCGATGGACAAGCGCAATCAGGCGACTTTGACTAGTGCATATGCTATGCTTAACGAATCCTACAAACAGTACCGGAAGGCAGCTAAAAAGGTCTATGGGGATGATGCTGATAACAAAATCCATGCTGAAATGGCTAAAGATGCAAAAGTTGCTTCAGAGGATTGGGGCTATCAGGTTTATAACATGGATATGGACCCCGAGAGCGAGCAGAAGCTTTTCTACGATCTCATATCAAAGAAGTATTTTACCACAACGATGGCCGCCGTATTAAATGCTCAATACCATGTGAATCGGAATCTTGCATTGAGGGGCGACTGTTCTTTAAACGAATACCTATCGTTTCTTGGCATTAACGGGGTTGCCAACGGCGATGAGATGGGTTGGGACATAAGCTACATGGTTGAAGAAATGGGATGCTATTGGTTAGATTTCGACAATCAGAAAACGATTCTGGAAGACGGTCTGGAATGCATCACCATTGACACAATGGCACTCAACAAATTTGAGTAGTTCGCAAAAATTGCAAGTTCTATTATGAAAAGGAGGTAATCGCTTTATGAATACTAAAAGTAAATTGATTAAAGTTCTTGGTCTGGCAGCGACTATGATCGGAGTAGCAGCAACGCTTGTAACCGATTGGGTCAACGAGCAGAAGATGGACGAAAAAATCGAAGAAAAGGTAAATGAAGCACTTGCCAAAAGAGATGACGAAATTGAGGAGTCCTAACAGGGACTCTTCTTTTCTGTTCTAAGGGGAGAGCTATGTCTAAGTATGAACAAGTTATTTTGATTATTGAGGATTGTATTTTCGATTTCACAGAACCACAACGAAGTTGGGATAAGCATTGGTTCAAGGAAGTTAGTTATCAACGATGGGCTGGAAACGAACTCTTGAATCGTATTCGCAAAAATCCGGAACAAGACCCAATTGATATCATTTCGGACTTCGCAACAAAGACACGAGAATTTTCTATGAAAGACCACGCTGATAAAAGAGACAGGCAGATATTTAATGTTGCCTATGAAATAGCAACAGACATCTTGGAAATTACAAGATGTTTGAAATAATTAGCCAAAATTGAAAGGAGAAAAATTATGAAGGTAGCAAGAAAGGTGCAGTTCAAAACAAACGAAATCTGCGTAGGAGATCAGATCAATGTAAAGCTTCACGGCTTCGGCAGGTTTACGGCAACCGCCCAGAAGGTAACGGACAAGGGGATTCTCTTCCTGTTCGATGAGGTCGTTGCCCGGCATCCGATGAATGAATCCAATATCAATAAGGGCGGGTTCGATGGTTCGGACATGAAACGGTGGCTGAATGAAGTTGTTCTTCGGGCGTTCCCGGATAAGCTGAGAAACAAGGTGACGGAGATCACGCTTCCTACATACGGCGAGGTATTCGGTCATGACGATTTCTATGAAAACTTTGAGCCGGATAATGACGAGCAGTTTGAGATGATGAAGCGGCGCGGAAACCGTGTCTGCGACTTTGAAGATGACTGGTGCTGGTGGTGGCTCCGCAATGCTACAAAAGAAAGCGTTTCTTCGGCTTGTTTCGCTCTTGTGAACGGCAGTGGCGATGCGAACTACGGCTACCCCTCGAACTCTGACGGGGTTCGTCCGGAGTTCTGGCTGGTTAGATAATCGCCGCCCCTTGTGGGCGGTTTATATTTTTGAAAGGAGAAACGTCACTTATGAACACAAAACCACTATCTAAGGCTCTCCGAAATATGGAGGATGCTCTTAGAAAACATAGCCCGGAAATACTTACCGGGATTGGTATTGCCGGAATGATTACAACAACAGTTCTGGCGGTACGGGCAACCCCTAAAGCCTTGATTTGTATTGAGGAGAAGAAAGAAGAACTTGAAACGGAGAAGTTAAGGCCGAAAGAGTTGGTTCTTGCCACATGGAGGTGTTATATTCCTGCAACGGCAATCGGTACGGCATCTATACTTTGCCTCATCGGAGCAAGTTCTGTAAATGTTCGTAGAAGAGCCGCGTTAGCAACAGCATACAGCTTATCGGAATCAGCATTCCGGGAGTATCAGGAAAAAGTTGTTGAGGCGATAGGCGACAAAAAAGAAGAAGCTATACGGGACTCGATTGCCAAAGAAAAGATTGAGCAGCATCCCGTAAGCACTCAGCAGGTTATCATAACAGAAAGAGGAAATACACTCTGCTACGACTCTGCATCTGGAAGATATTTTAGATCGGATATGGAAAAGCTGAAAAAAGCTGAGAATGAACTGAATCGACGGATGCGGGACGAAATGTTTATATCCTGGAACGATTTCAATTACGAAGTTGGCCTGCCACATATGAGTATGGGTGATGACCTTGGGTGGAACATCGATACCGGATATTTGGAACTCCGATTCAGTTCTCAGATTGCTGATGACGGAACACCTTGTCTGGTGATTGATTACCATGTTGAACCCAGATACGATTATCGTAACAACGGCTAACAGCTCGCAAATTTTACAAGCACTTTAATGGAGAGAACCACTAAATTTCTATTTTTGAAAGGAGAACAACAATGGAACCTAATGAAATGATGGTAAATGAAGAGGTAGTTGAAACAGCAACAGAAGCAACCGAGGAGATCGTGAAGAAGAGTTCTGGTAAGGGATTCAAGATTGCGGCTGGTGTTGGTTTGGCGATTGTGCTTGGCGGGTTAGCCATTAAGTACGTTGTCATTCCGACAGCAAACAAGATCAAGGCGAAGAAGCAGCAGGACTCTGACGTGATTGACGGTGAGTTTGAAGAAGTGGCTGATGACGACACCGAGCAGGGAACCAATGAGGAGGATTCTGAGGAGTAACTGAAGAACAGAATAATAGTCGTTCTGACTGAGGGGAAGCATCTGTAACAAGGTGCTTTCTCTTTTGTTGTTTGGAACGGACTGGAGGTGTTTTATGAACAGATATTGTTACAAGGGACCTGTCATGGAATTTGAACAGTGCGTTTCAAATAACTGGGAAGGGACTACCTATGCCGCATCTGAAAAGAAAGCAAGGAGCAATCTGGCTTATCAATATAAAAGGCAATACAACAAAATAGCCGCAACAAGAATAACTCTTCCGGGAAAACTGGTTGAGGTTTGGAAAGGAGAAAAATCATGAGCAAAATTGATTGTGATTGGATATTTGGTTTTGGGATGATGGTGGCTGGTCTTATCGGAGTTGGGTACGGACTCGGCGTCCATTGTAAGATGAAAAAGCTTTGCGAAAAGCTGGACACAACGATTGATGATTTGTCGAACGATGTTCCTATTGATATTCCAAAAGAGGTTATCGATCAGGCGGTAGAAAGAGCAGCCGAGAGACGGGCTCGTTATGCTGTAGATAACGCCGCGGCAGATATCATCAGTAAAATGAAGTCTGATATTCACAGTGAAGTATCCTCGGCTGTATCAGATGAGCGCAAGAAGATTTCGGAAAAGGTCACGGATACGATCGCAGAGAGGGTATCTAAGATTGATGAGGATGAGCTTCGCAAGGACGTTGTCAATAAGGCAAAGGAACAGATAGCTGCCAAATTTGACAATAAACTTGATGATATTTTAGCGGACTTCAACTCGAACCTCAGCAATGTTTCGAGAATTTACAGATCTATTGCGCAGACTATCGCCGGAACACAGAATGCGCGGGATGTAATGTTTAAAATGGTGTAGAAAGGAGAAGAACAATGGAACAGTACGGAGGGAACTCACACAAAATGAAAGATGAGCAAAAAGCTCTCCCCGAGAAATCATCAGAAGAAAAGAAAGTCGGAAAAGTCATCAGCGGTTCTGCTAAGTCTAAGAAAAAGGGCGAGATGCAGAAATTTGCAGATGTTTTCATTTCGGAAGATGTCGGCAATGTAAAATCTTATATTTTTATGGAGGTGCTTGTGCCGGCGGTGAAAAAGGCAATCTCCGACATCGTGACAAACGGCGTTGACATGATTCTTTACGGGGAAACCAGGCAGAAAAAGAATACAACAACGAAGGTTTCATACGGGAAGTATTATGGGAACAGCGGAGAGCAGGAACGCCGGAGCAGCAGCTACAGACAGTCCGGGCGAAACGGTTTCGACTACGATGAAATTATATTTGAAACCCGTGGTGATGCTGAGTCAGTTCTGGATGCTATGAATGAGATCATCAGCCAGTACGGGGTTGTGAGCGTTGGTGATTTGTACGATCTTGCAGACGTGTCTACAGATAACTTCGCAGTAAATAAATATGGCTGGACGGATATTGCTGGATGTAAGGCGGTTAGAGTGCGCGATGGTTATGTTCTTAAACTGCCGAAAGCATACCCGCTGAATTAGGAGGAAATGTGCAATGAAACAGGATATTTCTATGATGAAAGAAACCACGTTAAGGCGAGACCAGATTTTGGATACTGCCAAGATCATCATCAACGGCGAACGTGAGGGTACATACGGAAAGGCGGAGGACAGCTTTGCCTCTATCGGAGCGCTGTGGAGTGCGTATTTGAACTATAATGTCACTCCTACGGACGTTGCCAACATGATGATATTGATGAAGGTAGCTCGTAATGCGTCCGGCGTCTATAAGGAAGACAACTGGATTGATATTTGTGGATATGCCGCATTAGGCGGAGAAATTCAGGAAAAGGAGAATAAGCAGAAATGAAAAAAGATGAAATCATGAATAAGGTGAGCGGAGTTTTCGGTAATGTTAGCTTCAAGATGAAAAAGCACAGCCCAGAAATTCTTATGGCAGCGGGTGTTGCTGGTGTGATTGTGAGTGCCGTTATGGCGTGCAAAGCGACTCTTAAAGTCGATGCGGTCATGGATGAAACTAAAGAGAAGATGGATAAGATCCATACGGCAGAGGAGAATGGCACCACGGAGGCCGGAGAGGATTATTCCAAGGAAGATGCGAAGAAAGACACGGTGATTGTCTATGCACAGACCGGTCTCCAGCTTGCAAAGACGTATGCTCCTGCGGTTGCAATCGGGGCTTTATCGATCGCCAGCATTCTGGCATCTAACAATATTCTTCGTAAGAGGAATGTGGCATTGACAGCGGCTTATACAGTTCTTGATACCGATTTTAAGAATTACAGAAGTCGTGTGATCGAAAAGTTTGGTAAGGAGATTGACCGTGAACTGAAGTACAACATCAAAGCCGAAAAGGTATCGGCTACCGAGGTGGACGCGGAAACCGGAAAAGAGAAAAAGGTCAAGAAGAATGCCTTTGTGGTGAACCCGTCCGATGTAAGCGGGTATGCCCGGTTCTTCGAGAAGTACACGGTTGATGAGGACGGAAATTCGATCCTGAATCCCCACTGGGAGCCGAACAACGAATATAACATCATGTTCATCAAGGCGCAGGAGAACTATGCCAATGATCTGCTCAGGGCGAAAAAGCGTCTGTTTCTGAATGATGTATATGAGATGCTTGGACTTCCTCGCACCAAAGCAGGTCAGGTCGTGGGTTGGGTTTATGACAAAGACAATCCGGTCGGTGACAATTACGTTGATTTCGGACTGTATACGGACAATCTGAGCTATTCCGATTTTGCGAACGGACTCGATCCGGCGATTCTGTTGGATTTCAATGTTGACGGCAACATCTGGGAGATGATGTGAATGGATGGGCTCGATGGTATCGGTTCAGGAGACGATTGGTGCCGGGCAATGACAGACTATCCTTGTCTTGGCCCAAAAGAGATGAGGATAGTCTAATTATATTTTGAAGGGAGTTTTCACATGCGTAAAGTAACCATGATCGCTGCTCTTCTTTTATCGGTTATTATGTTTTTTCATAGTGATATCTCTGTGGAAGACGAAGTTGTGTATGCAGGTAATGTTACGGTGCATAATGTGGTTCCTGAACCTATATTTATCGATGCATCACCGATAGTAACTATAAAACCTTTGGAAGAAGAGGAAGAATCATTATTGCCATATGAGGATATTTCTTTGATTGCTCTCGTTACGATGGCAGAAGCCGAGGGCGAATGTGAAGATGGAAAACGTCTTGTAATCGATGCGATTCTCAACCGTATGGATTCCGAGCATTTCCCGGATAACGTTTACGATGTTATCTATCAGAGAAACCAATTCTCGTCAATCTGGAACGGACGTGTTGACCGGTGCGAAGTGAGGGATGATATTTGTCAACTCGTTGAAGAAGAATTACTGTCTCGCACAAATACCGATGTTATATTCTTCACAGCCGGGGAGTACAGCAAGTATGGCGTTCCAATGTTTCAACTAGGAAACCACTATTTTTCAAGCTATGAATGAAAGGAGAAAATTATGAGTAATTTTTTATCAGCAATCGTATCTTATACCCTTGCGGCGCTGGCCGGGGTTTGCTTTGTTGGGGGCGTTGCGCTCTTATCAGATGGCAGGAGGGTGTAAGATGATGGAAGGATTTGAAAGAACAATTTCTATATTGGATTATGTACTGGATACCCCTAAGAAAAGACACATCACCGGGGGTATCCTTTTGAGTGTGTCTATGTTGTTTACCGGGCTGGCACTCACGGTGATGACAATAAGAAGGGAGGACATGAGTGATGAGTAAAGTAACAGGACTTGTTATATTTGTCCTCGGAGCAGCGGCGGGTTCTGTCGTTACGTGGCAGTTTGCGAAAAAGAAATATGAGCGGATTGCCGAGGAGGAAATTAACTCTGTAAAAGAGATATTTTCAAAGCGAGAACAGAGCGGCGCTGATGTTGAAATAACCGTTGAACCGCAGCCGAGTACAGAGGCAAGGGTGGAGAAATTTGAAGCGAAGCCTGATATTTCCACCTATGCGGGGATATTGAGGAATGAGGGTTATGTACCGGAGGGAACAGAGATGGCGGAAAACAAGCCTTATGTAATCTCGCCGGATGAGTTTGGCGAGTTTGAAGATTACGACACAATAAGCCTTACATACTATGCGGATCAGGTTCTGGTAGATGATGGGGGCGACAAAATTGAGGATGTGGACGATGTAGTCGGCATGGAATCTTTGACTCACTTTGGTGAGTTTGAGGATGACTCTGTCTTTGTAAGAAATGACAGATTGAGATGCGACTACGAGATTCTTATGGACGAACGGACTTATTCTGAAGCCCAGAAAGAACGTCCGCACCAGAGGGAGGCATAAATGACAAGGAGCGAGCTGAATAACAAGTATTTTAAATGGATGTGCCAGCTCGTATTGGATCGGCGATATTTCAAAAGTCTGTCTTATCGTAAACTTTTACGGTTCCTGAATCGTGTGGAGTTTTCTTATACGATTCCTATGGACGGAAACCGTGAGGGCGATGGGATAGACTTACGATATCGTTTCGGTTACGAGAATTCATACGAGAATTCCGAAATCGCAACATATTTGGATAATCGGCCTTGTAGTGTTTTGGAGATGATGATCGCCCTCGCTATTCGTTGTGAAGAACATATCATGGATGATCCGGATATTGGCAACAGGACAGGCCAGTGGTTCTGGAACATGATTGTAAATCTCGGTTTAGGTTCTATGACGGACGCAAAGTTTGATGAGGATTATGCAAACGAAGTGATTGAACGGTTTCTGAATCGGCGATATGCACGGAATGGCGAGGGCGGTTTGTTCACCGTAGAGCATTGCAGCCGGGATTTGCGAACGGTTGAGATTTGGTATCAGATGTGCTGGTATCTGGATCAATTTGTATGAGTTTGGAGGTACCGAATGGCACATGGAGATGTATACAAATGGTTTGAATTATATTTTCCGCAATATGCAGGTGAGAAGACAGAAGTATGGTTTCCGAATGGTAAGAACAGTATACGTGTGAGACAGACAAATAAACAGGAATTTGTGTTCACCTGTAACGGAAAAGATGACTGGAGGTTTGAAACGGTCAAAAGCTTTATCAATGGAGGAAAGGAGAAAAGGTAATGAAATGATCGACTTTTTAACGATTTCGACACGTAGTAAAAAGCGTGGTGTTATAGAAATCTATCCAAAGTTCATTATCAAGAAAAGCGGCGATCTTATGATAAGAGGCGGTGATTTCTACGCTATCTGGATTGAAGAACGCGGTTTATGGTCTACGGATGAGCAGGATGCGTTACAGCTCATCGACCGCGAACTGGATAGATATGCTGAAGAGAACCGCCAACGCTTTGACTCCGATATTATCAAAGTCCTTCATATGTGGGATGCTGAGTCCGGCATGATTGATTCGTGGCATAAATATTGCCAAAAGCAGTTAAGGGATTCTTTCCATATGCTGGACGAGAAACTTATATTTTCAAACACGCCTACAAATAAAAAAGATTACGCCAGTAAAAAGCTGAACTATCCGCTTGAAGCTGGCGATTTGTCTGCTTACGATAAGCTGATGTCTGTATTATATTCCGAGGAAGAAAGGCGCAAAATTGAATGGGCGATTGGCTCTGTTGTATCCGGTGATTCAAAGAAATTGCAGAAGTTTATGGTTTTATACGGAGCAGCCGGAACAGGTAAGTCTACTGTTCTGAATATCATTCAGCAGCTTTTCGAGGGATATTATTCCGTGTTTGACGCTAAGGCTCTTGGTTCTGCCAGCAATTCATTTGCATTGGAGGCATTTAAGAGCAATCCTCTTGTAGCAATTCAGCACGATGGCGATTTGTCGCGGATAGAGGACAACACAAGGCTGAACAGCTTGGTCTCTCATGAGTTAATGACAGTAAATGAAAAGTTCAAATCCACTTACGCCAATCGGTTTAAGTGTTTTCTTTTTATGGGTACAAATAAGCCGGTGAAGATTACGGATGCGAAATCAGGTCTTATTAGAAGACTGATTGATGTATCTCCGAGCGGCAATAAGCTGAATCCAAAGGAGTACAAGACTATCGTAAAACAGGTTGGGTTTGAACTTGGTGCGATTGCGTACCACTGTCAGGAGGTATATTTGAGTGACCCTGGTATGTTCGATGATTATATTCCGATAAGTATGCTCGGGGCATCGAATGATTTTTACAACTATATTATCGATTCATACCATGTGTTCAAGAGAGAGGACGGGACAACTTTAAAAGCGGCTTGGGAAATGTATAAGACTTACTGCGATGAAGCAAAGGTTTTATATTCTCTGCCGCAAAGGGCATTTAAGGAAGAACTCAAGAATTATTTCAGGAACTATGACGAACGGTTTAATCTTGACGATGGTTCAAGAGTTCGCAGTTACTATTCCGGGTTTAGATCAGACAAATTTGAACCCGAAAAAAAGCCGGGAGGTGAAAATCAGAAATCAAAACCAAATTCCTGGTTATCTTTTAACGATGCCAGGGAGTGTCCAAACATATTTGATAAACAATGTGAGGAATGTCCCGCCCAGTATGCCACAGCCAAGGAAACTCCTACTGGGAAATGGGACGATTGCAAAACGTATCTTTCGGAACTTGATACATTCAAACTTCATTATGTTAAAGTTCCGGAGAATCACATAGTTATCGACTTTGATATTCCCGATAAGGATGGCAATAAATCCTTTGAAAAGAATTTTGAAGCGGCAAGTAAATGGCCGCCGACTTATGCAGAGTTGAGCAAGAGCGGAGCCGGTATTCATCTGCATTATATTTATACTGGCGATCCGGCAATGTTAAGTCGAATATACGATGACCATATAGAAGTTAAGGTGTTCAGTGGCAAGAGTTCTCTTAGACGTAAATTGTCGAAGTGTAATGATTTGCCTATCGCAACGATTAGCTCTGGTTTACCGATGAAAGGAGAAAACAAGATGGTAAATTTTGATGCGATTAAAAGCGAGAAAGGGCTTAGAACACTTATTAAGCGTAATCTGGAGAAAGAAATACACCCCGGAACTAAGCCCAGTATCGATTTTATCTACAAAATACTGGAGGATGCATATGCCAGTGACCTGAATTATGACGTTACAGATATGCGAAATGCGGTATTAGCTTTTGCAGCCAGCAGCACCAATCAGGCAGACTACTGTATCAAGCTTGTCAATAAGATGCAGTTCAAGTCTGCGGATACATCTGTTGGCGTTAAGAACGATGATGCAAAACTTATATTTTATGATGTGGAGGTATTTCCGAACCTGTTTCTCGTAAACTGGAAGATTGAGGGTGAGGGAAAGCCTGTTGTAAGGATGATTAACCCGACACCTACCGAAATCGAGGAATTGATGAGGTTCCGGCTGGTTGGTTTTAACTGCCGGCGCTACGATAACCATATTTTATATGCGAGGCTGATGGGTTATACGAACGAGCAGCTCTATAATTTGTCTCAGAAAATTGTCGGGGCGAAGAAAGGCGCTAACCGCGATTGTTTCTTTGGTGAAGCATATAATGTGTCTTATACGGACGTGTACGATTTCGCTTCTACCGGGAATAAAAAGAGCCTGAAAAAGCTGGAAATCGAGATGGGTAACATTTCTGAAAAAGAACTGGAAAAGAAAGGCTTCTCAGATACGGAAATTCGCATCATAAAGGCGGGGACACATCATCAGGAGTTGGGACTTCCGTGGGATGAGCCGGTTCCTGAAGAACTTTGGACTAAGGTTGCCGAGTATTGTGATAACGATGTTATTGCAACAGAGGCAACCTTTGTTTATTTGAAAGCGGACTGGACGGCTAGGCAGATTCTGGCTGATTTGGCAGGCATGACGGTCAATGACACAACAAACACGCTCACAACCAAGATTATATTTGGCAATGAGCGGAAGCCACAAGACCAATTCCATTATCGGAATCTCGCGGAGCCGGTGCATAACATTGATGCTGAAACCTATAATTTCCTGGCAGAAGCTTGCCCTGAGATGATGGAGCAAACGCATGGTGAAGCAGGAAGTCTTCTTCCATATTTTCCGGGATATACCTTTGAAAACGGGAAGTCCGTGTATCGTGAAGAGGAAGTTGGAGAAGGCGGATATGTATATTCCGAGCCTGGTATGCACGGAAATGATGCGTTGTTGGATATTGCTTCTATGCATCCGCACAGTGCGATTGCCGAGGTTCTGTTTGGTGTAAAATTCACAACGGCGTTCCGTGATATTGTTGAGGGGCGTGTCAGCATCAAGCATGAGGCATGGGATATCGTGAACAAGATGCTGGATGGCAAGCTCACGCCTTATATTCAGAAAGTAATAAATGGCGAAATGACATCTAAGCAGCTTGCAGATGCTTTGAAGACAGCTATCAATTCGGTTTATGGTCTGACCTCGGCATCCTTTGAGAATGCGTTCCGCGATCCGAGAAACATTGACAATATTGTGGCGAAGCGTGGCGCTTTGTTCATGGTAGACTTGAAGCATGAGGTACAGAAACGCGGGTACACGGTTGCTCACATTAAGACAGACTCTATCAAGATCCCCGATGCAACACCGGAGATTATCCAGTTTGTCATGGATTTTGGTAAGAGGTATGGCTATACATTTGAACACGAGGCTACATACGACAGAATGTGTCTGGTAAATGATGCTGTTTATATTGCCAGATATAGGGATGAAAATGGCGACCTCGGTAAATGGACGGCGACGGGAACGCAGTTTCAGGTTCCATACGTCTTTAAGACCTTGTTCAGCAAGGAAGATATTCTCTTTGAGGATATGGCGGAAACGAAAGAGGTCAAGACGGCAATATATTTGGATATGAACGAAGGACTTCCGGATGTAACAGAATTTGAAAAGCAGTTCGCAAAGGCAGAGAGTGACTACAAAAAGGGACTGTTATCAGATACAACTTTCGAGAAAATTTGTGCGGAGCTTCAGCCGGAAATCGACAAGGGGCATAACTATCGTTTCATCGGGAAGGTTGGTCGTTTCTGTCCGGTTAAACCTGGTACTGGAGGCGGTGTGCTTCTCAGAGAACAGAACGGCAAGTATTATGCGGTAACTGGCTCGTCAGGGTTCCGTTGGCTTGAAGCAGAAATGGTTCGTGAGCTGAATAAGGAAGAAGACATTGACCGGTCTTATTATGACAAGCTTGTGGATGAAGCGGTAAAGACTATCTCGGAGTATGGAGATTTCGAGTGGTTTGTATCAGATGATCCGTATGTCAAGGAGCTTGGAGCAAACGATGCGGATGTTGATATTCCTGAACCTTGGCTGCCGCCGTGCGGCGATATGAAGTACGCTACGTGTTTTGACTGTCCGAAGTTCCATGACGACCAGTTCCACATGGATTGTGACCTTGGGTATGATATTTCCGAAATTGTCGCAAAGCGGGAATTTATGAATCCACCCGATGATGAGGAAGGTCTGCCCTTTAACTAAATAAAAAAAAAGAAAAGGAGAACGAAAAAATGGCTAACAGAGTAAACGATAATATTATCATGGAGAATGCGAGAATTATATTCAGGAACTTCTCTGGAAAAGAATCCAAGTATAACCGCAAAGGCAGCCGGAACTTCTGCGTAATCATTGATGATGTGGAGTTGGCGAATAAACTTGATGATGAGGGCTGGAATATCCGCAGACTTGAGCCCCGTGAGGAGGGGGACGAGCCGAAGTATTATCTTCAGGTGCAGGTGAGCTACGAGAACATCCCGCCCAAGGTATATATGGTTACCAGAAAGACCAAGACTCTGCTGGATGACGAGTCGATTGCTTCCTTGGATTATGCGGAGATCCGCAATGTCGATTTGACCATCAGACCGTATAACTGGGAAGTTAATGACAAGACCGGCGTTAAGGCATATTTGAAGACGATGTATGTGACCATCGAAGAAGATGAGTTTGCCGACAAGTATGATTCCATGGAAGGGCCGGACGAGGTTCCGTTTAACTGATGCTGAGTGAGAGGGTTGTTGCTTAAAAATGGTAGCCGCCCTCTTTTTATATTTGAAAGGAGGACCTGAAAATGAACGAATTATTTAATTGCTTATATTTAGAGAGAGAGAAAGGACTCGACGTAAAAGTAATTGTGAACGATAGAGTAATACCAATCATAGTTACAAATATGGAAACAAGTAGTCTTTCTTATGAACAGAGGATAAAAATAAAGCTGGACGGAATTATTGAACAGTATTCTTCTATGGAAAGCGGGGTATCTAATATTCCTTTCGATATGATGTATGAAAAAGTCATATTTAATGAGCCTGCTACTATTGTTATCTGGAAAGACGGGAGCAAAACAGTTGTGAAGTGCCAGAAAAACGATGAGTATGATCCTGAGAAAGGGCTGGCTCTTTGCTTCATGAAAAAGGCGCTCGGCAATAAAGGAAATTTTAATAACATACTGAAGAAGGAATTGCCGCTCGAATAGCTGCCATGTAACGAAAGGAGAAATTATGCCATTTTGGAAGAAAAAGAAGTCGAAACAGCAGAAATCTACAGCCAAAGAAAAACCCGCTGTTGGTCCGGTAAAACCAAAACAGAGACCGTCTTCTCTTCCGCCCAAGTACGAACCACCGAAGATGCCAGATTATATTTTGAAAAAAGAAGATGCTTTGAAGACGGCCATTAACCAAGTTTATGGTTCTAAGTCCGAAAAAGCCGTCACACCTTCAACAGTTCAGCAGAAAAACTCGGATACAAGAAAAGAATTTCTAAGAGTGTTCGGACGGCTTACTACTCGTCACAGAGCATGGGATGTGTGGAGAGACTTTGTCGTAATGTTTGCTTGTTCTTTATCTAATCCGGTTGATAAGAGCCACTATGATGAGCGGGAGAAAAGATATTTGAAAATCATCAATAAGTACAACAGAGAAGAACAGCAACTGTTTCCTGAACTTGCCGCTCATACGGTCATGGCTTTGGAAGAAAATCCAGAGCAGGACTTTTTGGGCGGCATTTTTATGGAACTTGGTTTGGGTGATGGCAAGAATGGTCAATTCTTCACTCCATACCATATTTGTGACCTTATGGCTAAGATTACCGTTGATGATGTTTCAAAAGAAATCGAGGAGAAAGGCTATGTCACAATTCACGATCCGTGCTGCGGAGCAGGAGCTACATTGATTGCTGGTGTTCATGAAGTCAGGCGGCAATTAGAAAAAATGAATCTTAATTACCAGAACCATGTTCTTGTGGTAGCACAGGATATTGATGAGGTTGTTGCACTGATGTGTTATATTCATCTCTCGCTTCTTGGTGTAGCCGCATACATCAAGGTCGGAGACGTGTTTTGCGATCCGATTAGAGAGGGTGATTCAACTGAAAACTACTGGTTTACTATGATGTACTTTTCAGATGTTTGGCAGACCAGACTGTTGATTCGTAGAATGGATGATATTTTGAAAGGAGAAAATAAAGATGATAAACATTAAAGGATTGAATAAAGCAAAGGTGCTTGCTGCATTATATAATGCTTCAAAACCGTTAGGGTTGGGGATTCTTCAGTATGACCCTAAAGATATGTCAGAGAAAGAAGCCGCTGAACTTTTAAAAGAACAGTCTTACTTTGACTACTTGAAAGGGCGAGTTATGAAGGTGGATCTTTCATCAGACAACGAATTTGACGAGTGGCTGTATGATCGTGATAACGGTATCGGAGCAGAAAAAGAAGCTATAAATGCTATTTTGAAGGAAGATGTTATTGTAATCAAACAGACACCCAAATTTGAACTCGGTCGAGTTGTAACAACTATCGGTGTTGATACGAAAATGAAAGAGGATTCCTCATTTAAAAATTTCGTTCAGGTTTCGCTCGGCAGATATAGCCAGTGTGACTGGGGCGACACCTGTAATGAGGACAAGCAAACAGCAGATGAGTCTTTGAGAGACGGCGAACGGATTCTTGCGGTTTATGAACACAAGAACTCCAATACCAAGATTTGGATTATTACGGAATGGGATAGAAGCGTTACTACTATCCTGTTTCCTGATGAATATTGATATTTTGAAGGAGGGCGACAGGAGCCATGGGACTTGAATTATATGATTACCAAATGAAAGCTGTTAATCAGATGAAAAACGGCTGCATTCTTTGCGGTGATGTCGGTTCTGGTAAATCAAGAACGGCTCTTGCGTATTACTTCTTTCTGAATGGTGGGGAACTTCTTGGCGGTGTTGCCGGCGATAACTATATGCCGATGGGAGATCCGCCTATGGATTTGTACATTATCACAACTGCCAGAAAACGGGATACTTGCGAATGGGAGGGTGAACTATCACCCTTCCTTCTTTCTATTAACAGAGAAGTAAATTTGTATAGTAATACGGTAATCGTCGATTCGTGGAACAACATCAAAAAATACGAAGACATCACAGAAGCCTTTTTTATATTTGATGAACAGAGGGTCGTTGGCTCTGGGGCATGGGTAAAATCATTCCTAAAGATAGCGAGAAACAATCAATGGATTTTGCTCTCGGCTACTCCTGGAGACACCTGGCAGGATTATATTCCCGTTTTCATTGCCAATGGATTTTATAAGAATCGGACTGAGTTCACCAGAGAGCATATTGTTTATAGCCGCTTCAGTAAGTTCCCGAAAGTGGATCGGTATTTAAACACCGGGAAGTTGATACGGCATAGAAATGATATTTTGGTAAACATGGATTTCAGACGAACCACGGTTTCTCATCATGAAGATGTTGTCGTTTCATATGACATTGAGATGTATAAAGATGTTGGACGAACCAGATGGAACCCATATAAGAATGAACCAATTCAGAATGCTGGCGGTCTTTGTTATATTTGGCGAAAGATAGTCAACACAGCAGAATCACGACAGGTAGCTCTGTTGGAGATTCTCGAAAAGCATCCACGGGCAATTATATTTTACAACTTCGATTATGAGTTAGAATTGCTCAAAACTCTCTTTTGTCCATGTGATAGAGATTATGAGAAATGCACTAATGAACCATGTTCAGGAAATTGTATGAAAGTGGCTGAATGGAATGGTCATTGTCATCAGCCAGTTCCTGATGGAGAAGCATGGGTATATCTGGTCCAGTACAATGCCGGAGCTGAAGGGTGGAACTGCGTCAAGACAGATACAATTATATTTTACTCACAGAACTACTCTTACAAGATTATGAAGCAATCTGCCGGGCGAATTGACAGACTAAATACGCCATACAAGGATTTGTATTATTATCATCTGAAATCGAAGTCTGGGATTGACCTTGCTATCGGCAGAGCTTTACGGGATAAGAAAGACTTCAACGAAAGCAGCTATGTGAAGTGGTAACACGCAGCATTTACAACCCCTTTAATGAAAGGAGAGTGATATTTTATGATTATTACTGAAATTCAAAAGAAAGAAATTGAGCAGCTTATTCCGGAGCATACAGAAGCTTTGGTTGCTTATGGCGCCGATATGTACAGACGTGGATTGATTACTGGGGCAGTATGGCTTGCTATTGGGGTTGGGTGCGGTTTTGTTATTACAGGATTAAAGGAAATCTATAAATATCAGAAATCTAAAAAAGAAAACGAAGAGGAGTCCTAACAAGGGCTCTTTCTTCTTGCATGGAAAGGAGAAGCAGGTGGAAAACAAATCGGATACTTTTCTTGCGAGTTTTGACTATACGCATGGGAATATTCCTGTGCTGATTGTCGGACGACGCGGGAAGGAAAAAGAAATTGACATTATTAACGCTTTTCAGGGAGATGAAGCGAAAGAACTGTATAAGAGATTAACGGAGAAGAGGGTGAGTGTATGACGTTTGCTAAATTTTGTGAAGCGATTGTTGGGCGCCCACTATTTGACTGGGAGAAGAAATGTGCCGGATTTTTGGAAGAACATCCAGACGCAAAACTGATACATCCGATAGCTCGTGGAAGTGCAAGGATGTCCTACCAGGAGCGTTTATCTATATTGTTTGCTTTGTATAAAGCTTGCGGAAAGGAGGAGAATTGTGAAACAACCGAAAAGATTGACACGGAAGCAGAAAGAATGCTTGACAGCGCATTGTCTTAATTGGAATGACTGGATGTTAGTTGAAGAAACGGATTTCTGCTACCGAGTTATTAACAAGAAGACCGGCGCCGTTAAAAGCGTTGACAAATTCAGGAGGAGATAAATGAAAATCTATACAAGTTATTTTGCTAACTTGAAAAACATTCCAGCGAACATTGTCCCGATTTCTATATCTCGGAAACCACCGAAAGGATATGGCGGGATGGAATACAAGCTACTTGCTCCTTTAAACGATTTATTGTCGGAATGGCATAGAAACCATAACGAAGCTGATTACCGTTTTAAGTTTGCTAAACAGTTGGTTTCGTTGGATGCGTCAAGAATTGTAGATGTACTGAACTATATCTCTGGTGGTCTGGATATCGTTCTGGTTTGTTATGAGAAACCTGAGAAGTTTTGTCATCGCCATTTGGTTGCCGAGTGGCTTAATAAACACGGATACGATGTTGAAGAATGGAAAGGAGAATGTTATGAGACCTGATGAAAAAGGGAAGAAGCTCGCCAATGATATTTTGGATTATGTGAATAACTTGGCGTGCAATGAAGAAATCTTTGCGAAGACTATTTGCGGTGCACACAGGACTTTGCAGCAGTCAGCGATGCGCCTCTTTATCGCCACAATTTGTAAGATGGCAGAAAATGATACGGATGCAAGAAATGAAGCATCTGTAGAACTGGCGAAGAAAATTGCAGAAATAGCAAAAGATCATTCGTTACCGCTGGTTTGATATTTTCAGTAAGGGTAGAAAGGAGAAAATTATGAGTTCGTATATTATTGCAGTAGATTTTGATGGTACAATTTGCGAAAACAAGTACCCAGCAATCGGTGAGCCGAGACGCAGCACAATTTCATATTTGAAGGAGAAGCAGAAAAAGGGAGCAAAACTCATCCTGTGGACTTGTAGGGTTGATGAGCTTCTTGACTCGGCTGTTAAATGGTGCCGCAACCAGGGATTGATATTTGACGCGGTGAATGAGAATTTGCCGGAGGTTGTTGCCGCGTTCGGAGGCGATACCAGAAAGATATTTGCCAACGAGTACATAGACGATCGGAACGGGAAACTTCCCGATGAATCTAAATCAAGTCTTCTGTCATGGGCAGAGCAGGAAGTAAAATTTGCCTGTGAACACGAAAGAGGCGACAAGCCTAAAGAAGAATGGGATTATGGGTGTGCCTGCTATGAATCTGCTTTAAAGGCTTTTAAAAGTCTCGAAGAAGATAACCACAGCGGGTTCAGTATTGGTTTTACAAAAGGAATTCTTAACCGTTTAATTGACGGTAAGCCGCTTTGTCCTATCGAGGATACGGAAGAAACATGGAGTCACATTGCCGATACAAGTGGACATCAGGGAGAAGAAGTGAATTATCAGTGTAAACGTATGAGCAGCTTGTTCAAATATGTTTACGCTGATGGGACGGTTAAGTATCGTGATATTGATCGTTTTATTATGGTTGAAACATTAACCAACACGATATGGCATTCCGGATTGGTAGACCAGGTTCTTGAAGAACTCTACCCGATCACTATGCCTTATATTCCCAGTGATACACCCTACAAGGCTATGTGCGAGGAGTATTTGACAGATCGCAAAAACGGCGACTTCGACACTGTTGGCATCCTGAATGTAATTGAACCGGACGGAAAGACGGTTGAAATTAACAGATATTTCAAGGATGTTCCGAATGGATGGGAAGAAATTGATCTGGAAGAGTTTAAGAACCGCCGGGCAATGCATTTTAAGCGGTTGCATTCGGAAATTCACGATAAACGAAAAGGAGAACAATCATGAATGATAGCGATTCTGTAAAGAAACTGATAATGGATTCGGCATGTAAAGTTGCTTTGGATGAACACTTAGACGAGGTGAATTTCAATTTAAAACCGCAAGAACACTCGTATAGGGACTGTATGACAGTAATCTTCGGGAAAGGGCGGAAAAGAATCAGTACCATCTTCATGATGGACGAGTTTTTAGACATGAAATCTGATTTGTATCCGATTGCGATCAGTTCTTATCTGAGAGAAATGGTTTACAAATTAAATGAAAAGGAGAAACAAGTATGAAAACTATTAAAGAAAACTGGAAAGTAATGTTGATCGTAGCAGCCGGAGTTGTGGCTGTTATTTTATTGTGTGTGTTTGGAGTGCAAAGCTCTCAGAACCAAGCTTTCGCTCTTGAAGAGCAGGTGAACACCGCTGAATCGGATATTAAGGTTCAGGAAAAGCGACGGGTGGATCTGATTTACAATTTGGCAGATTGCGTTAAGCAATACGATAAGCATGAAGCTGAAACGTTGGCGGCTATTGTCGAGGGGCGTGGCTCTGCCGGGGATATTGAAAACGCTACTACTGCTATTGCTGCTGTTTCTGAGGCATATCCGGAATTAAAAGCTGATGAGAACTATAGAGAACTTATGAATGAACTGGCTATGACTGAAAATCTTATCGCTGAGTACAGGAGCAACTATAACAAGCAGGTAAAAGCGTACAACCGTTATGTGAAAAAATTCCCGACAAGGATATTTCTGAATATGCTTGGGTATGAGAGGCAGAGCTATCAGTATCTGGATTACGAAGCCCCGGTTGATGCTCCACAAAATCTATTCGGGGAGGATTGACGTATGGGTTACTATCACGGGCATAGAAAAAGAGGGTTCGACTTCGGGGATTTTGAGATAACGAAGCGTGAAATTCTCGCAAGTGTATCTATTATAGCCGTAATGCTCCTGATCGGTGTTTTGATTTCTGGAAAGATTTCGGAGTACCAGATGGATAAAAACGAAATCTATAACAAGGCTGTAAAGATTCAAAGTTCTGATATTTTTGCCTATGGTATGCGAACCAATGTCGGTAATGCGTTTGTCTACGGTGATTTAAAAGCCGTAGACACCGTTACCTACCCGGAAATAGGCGGAGAATATATGTATGTAGAAAAAGTAGAAGAACGCTATGAGCGGCATGAAGAGTATGTGACTGAAGAAGATGATGAAGGAAACAAGCATAGAAAACTAAAAGTCTGGTATGAATGGGAAGTAGAAAACAGAGGGTCACAACATTCTTCAGAAATAAGTTTTCTTGATATTTCTTTCCCTTATGAAAAAATACGAATTCCTACAGATCAACACATAACCACTATTGAAGGCGATAAGGTTTGGAGTTGGGAATCTGGTGAACGAGTAAAAGTTAGATTTTGCTATTACGGCGTAGCAACACAATACACCGGAACAATATTCACAGAGTTAAAGAATAATACTATTTCGGACAACACACCCTTTTATGAAAATAAAACGATTGACGAAACAGTAGAGTTGCTGGAATCCAACGGCGGAACAATTATATTTTGGGTGCTATGGATTATCTTTATCGGTGTATGTGTATACGGCTTCTATTATCTGGATAACCGATGGTTAGATTGAAAGGGGTGTAAAATGCCTGATATAAAGAACTGCACAACTTGCTCCAATGCTATATTTTGTAAAACATGGGGTGAGTACAAGTGCAAAGAGCGAAAAGAATGGATACCTGATACGGATGAGGGAGTCTACTGCGGATTATATTCCAAAGGGACTCCCTCAACTGATTGTCACTGTGAAACGTGTGAGGAAAGGAGAATTTAGGAATGGATGTTTGGAGATGCCGGTTTCAGCAAGAACCGATAGACAATAGACCTCATTTTATATTTGGCGGTAGAGGAAACGGAAAAACAACAAGACTTATAAAAGAAGCTTCCGAAACCGACGGAGTTATTGTTTGTCCTACGCTTAAAACGGCCGATCATATTTGTCACTTGGCGTGGGAACTTAAATGTAACATTCGTAGACCAATCACTTATGAGGAAGCATTTGGTCCTTATGATGACAGAAAAGCAATTCATTATTTTGACAATTACGGAATCGAGTTGTGTAATATTCTTCGCAGGAAACTCGGCACGTTTGAACGCTACAAAACCGAAACTATAATTATTGACGAGGATTCTATTAAATCCTTAAACGATATGTTGGACGGACTTAAAGTCAGCGATATGGATGGCCGTGAATTGAGATTTAAAATAGAGGTTTTAGGGAGGAACGAGAGCGATGATTAAAATTGAAAATTTTGAGGTAATGGGATGGGAACATGTTATCCGTGGTATGCGAAACCCGATGAATAGTTGGAATAAGTCTGACAGCGGTATCTGCAAAGGTGGTGAAGATGGAATCGGCTGCGAACATTGCGCAGTAGAGATACCTTGTACCCATGCATATGACCATTCATGGCAGCTCGGCAAGGCAGATCATGAACTGATGATGAAGCTGGCAAAAGCCGGTTCAGTTCACGGAAAATTCCGCCGGATGATTGCCGTATATGTAGATATTACGGCTCCATTGTATTGGTGGAAGGAGTTTGATACGTACAAAATCGGTACGGTTGCCAACTCCTGCTCCACAATGCACAAAATTCATGCAAAGGAGTTTACGCTGGAGGATTTCAGTTGCGAGCATCTGTCTTGTTGGGGTGCGGCTCCGAGAGGTAACACTGATGGAGATTTGATGGATGAGAAAGTCAGCGACTTTATGTATGATTACATGGGCGCATTGATGGCCACTATTGTCGCTCTTAACAGCGCCAGAGAGCAGTTCCTGAAGCGGCAGGATAAACGATACTGGTGGCAGATGATTCAGCTTCTTCCCAGCTCTTACAACCAGAAACGGACGGTGATGCTGAACTATGAAGTTCTGTCTGGTATTTATATTTACCGTAAGAATCACAAGCTGGATGAATGGCGGGAGTTTTGCCATTGGATCGAGCAGCTTCCGTACAGTGAGATTATTACGTGTAATGTGGAGGAACCGACCGAATGAAAATAGTTAAAGAATATCTATGCAACGATAGAACACCAACAATCGATGAACTAAAAAAATCTATCAATATCGCTAATGCCGATGATTGCGTGGTTAAGTTGAATTGGTTTTTTTCCTCATAATGGATGGCACAATATGTATATTACCAAAGATATGACTTTGGAAGATTGCAAAAGTAAACTTCCAAAAAAATATTCAGTGTAGATAGGTGGAGAATAATGAACTGGCGAGATTTTGATAATAAGCAGTTAGAAATGCAGATGAAAGATTTAAAACGCTGCATCGAAATACAAGCCGAACGACCGCTTACAGTTCGAGAGAAGGATTGGTTTAATCTTCGATATGACAGAGGAAGTATTCGATGTGGGTCGCGCTCTTATAGAAGCGGGCTTATATCATCTCTCGACAGAGCAATTAAGCGTTTGGAAAAGGAAATGACAAGTGACGAACTTCGTCGCGTGAAAGGAGAATAGCAATGCTTAAATTATTAACAGATTGTGATAAATGTATGTACAAGCGAGTGTGCAAATATTATGGACATCCCAAACAGGCTATGGAGAAATTGAAAAATACTACATATGGTGATGGACCGAATGATGATTACGGATGGGATACTATGATGGAGCATGAACATGTGGATATTTCGTTTTCCTGCCCGGATTATCAGGAGCAAAAACCGACACCCAAAGGCTTTGCTTAATTTACGGAGGAAAGTTGATTGAGAATTGAAGGAAAATTATCGTCATTAACGAATGGATTAGTTAATCCAAAAGAGATTCTTGGAAAACCGATAAAACTTTTTGGTACTTTTCAAATTGGTGAAATAACCGAAATTGACGAAGAAAAAGATTTATATTTTGGAGAAGTCTCGGACGAGGCTATTGGAGAAGTAATGCTGAATAATCCAGAAATGTCTATTGGGTTTTGTTTCAGTGAATGTAATAAAAGAGACTACCAACAAGGTGGTTATCAGCCAACAAAAATGCAAGAATACTTCTTAAAAAAGAATCGAGGTGATAAAATTTGAGCGCACAGTATGATTTATATTTACAGCAGCATCGCGCTAATGTTTACAAAGGCTTCGAGTGGATTCGTGAGAATCTCCCAGAGCTTTTAGTAAATGAAGACGGTGCTGGATGGCAGACAGAATTTGCGCATGATGCTTCTAAGAATGAGAAAGACGAATATGAAGCTTATGACGCATATTTCTATGGAGGAAACAGGTCTTATAAGGTGATGGAGAACTACAGACGGGCTTGGCTTTTACACCTGCATCGTAATCCTCATCACTGGCAGCACTGGGTTCTCATCAACGATGACCCGAAAGAGGGCGAGATTGCTCTGGATATGCCCTACAATTATATTCTTGAAATGATTTGTGATTGGTGGGCATTTAGCTGGTCAAAAGGAAAGCTGTTTGAAATCTTCGATTGGTACGATGAGCATAAGGCTTATATAAAACTGAGCGATGCTACCAGAAAAACGGTGGAGGATATTCTTGACAAGATGAGAGTCAAGCTCTCTGAAATCTCTACGGGAGGAACAGAGAAATGATGTCAGGAATAATTGAACAAATTAGTAGAGAAATAGCATCTCAATATGACGAGCAAATCGAGAAGGCATTGAACCGATGTGGATTTACAATGCAATACTGTATAGAACATCCGGAAGAATTTTTGTGGATTAGAGATGCCATCAATCCGATGAATGGACAGTTACAATGGCTGGGTCAAGATTTATTCTCTGTTACCCAGTCTCTAAATTATGATGAGCAACATAATAAATATGTTGTAGAAGTAAATATTGAGTTTGCGGAAGGAGTGACAAAACATGAAGATACTTGAAATGATTGATAATCCAGTTTTGTGGTTTGTAATTGGGTTGCTGTTAAGTATTATTTTTAGAGATCGAGGAGGAAAACAAAAATGACATTTGTACAGATTGTAATTGCGTTTCTTATTGTCTATATTTGTGTCTATGCGCTGATTAACCGGGTATGTCAGTGTATTGAGCACTGTGCAACGGCCAAAGCATATTCCAAATTCAGAGAAAGCGGAATGCAGTTAAAGATGGATGACATTGAGGCCGGTATCCAAAAAGCCAACAAAGAAAAAGAACATGTTAAGGAGATAATCTAAGCAATACCTTGAGAGCCGCGTAACAACGGCTCTTTCTTTTGTCAAAATTTAAGGAGATAGGTTATGTTTAAACGAGAATTATTGAAAAATAAGCTCTACGGAGCTGTTATGATAGGTTTAGGGGCGTTGTCTGTACCCATCGAGTGGGATGCAACATTCTTTTTATTTACGTTGATGGCTGGTGGCGGACTGATATTTTCAAAGGAGAACTGGATTTTATGAACTACCAAAAAATCACACCAATCAGTATTGCAGACGGTATCGGATGCAGAGTAGTTTTGTGGGTATCTGGATGTGAACATAACTGCTACAACTGCCATAATCCTGATACGCACGACCCAACATCAGGATATTTGTTCGACGAGGATGCAGAAACAAGGCTTTTTGACTTGCTGAAACCGAGTTATATTTCTGGTTTAACATTCAGTGGCGGAGATCCTCTACATCCGCTTAATCGAGCTGAGGTCACCCGGCTGGCAAGGCGACTCAAAGCTGAAATGCCGGAGAAAACTATCTGGCTTTACACAGGTTATATTTATGAGGAAATTTGTGGTTTGGAAGTGCTACGATTTGTAGACGCATTGGTAGACGGACCATACATAGAATCACAAAGATGTGTTGGTAAATTCTATGGAAGTACAAACCAGAGAATTATCGCATTAAATACAACTCCTTTAATGGAAGGAGAGTGATATTTTATGAAGAAACAAATAAACCCTATATTCTATGCTATTTGGAAGTATCATCTAGCAATGATTGATTTATGTAACATTCGGCAATCTCTTGGCTGTATTAGCGATAAGAAAGCTGAAGAGTCAAATAAAAAGCATTGTATGGGTGCTATCAAAAGTGCATATTTTGGAGGATTTGCTTCTGATAAAGTGAATCAAATGTTTTCAAATGAGGAGTCCTAACAAGGGCTCTTTCTTTTTCTAAAAAATAAGAACGGAGGCGTATAACATTGATTACAAAAATCATCAAACGGGACGGAACAGAGGTTGCGTTCGATGCTGAAAAGATATTTAACGCAATATCAAATGCAAATGCGGAGGTCAGTGCAGAGGAACAGCTTAACAATGTTGGACTCCAAATCACTACGCAGATGATTGTCGAGCAGCTCAATAAGTTTAAAAGGGCTGTTGAGGTTGAGGAGATTCAGGAGATTGTTGAAACTGAGTTGATGAAAATGAAAGCTTACGAAGTAGCAAAGCGTTATATTCGCTACCGCTACGACCATAAGCTGAAGCGTGAATCGGATACCGATAAAAAGGTAATGTCTCTTGTGGAGTTTCAGAACGAAGCTGTCAAGCAGGAGAACAGCAACAAAAATCCGGAAATCATTCCTACACAGAGGGATTATATTGCCGGAGAGATTTCCAAGGATATTACTATGCGGCGCCTGCTTCCTGAAAATGTCGTAAAGGCTCATGAAGACGGACTCATTCACTTTCACGATGCCGATTACTTCATTCAGCACTCTCATAACTGCTGTCTCGTAAATCTGGAGGACATGCTTCAAAACAGCACTGTGATATCCGGTACACTTATCGAGAAGCCCCACACGTTCAGCACAGCTTGTAACATCGCTACGCAGATCATCGCTCAGGTGGCAAGCTCTCAGTATGGCGGGCAGTCCATCAGTCTGGCTCACCTTGCACCTTTTGTGAACGATACCAGAGAACGGTTCAGAAAAAAGTATTCTGATCTTTTACAATGGGGAGATTCTATACGTCGGTATAATGATTTCATCGAAAAACTGGTTCGTGATGATATTACCAAAGGGGTTCAAACCATCCAGTATCAGGTCGTTACGTTGATGACAACAAACGGGCAGGCTCCATTCATTACGGTGTATATGGATATTAACGAAGCTAAGAATGAGCAGGAGCAGAAAGATCTCGCCAATATTATAGAAGAAGTTCTGAAGCAACGTATTCAGGGTGTAAAGAATGAAACCGGTACCTGGATCACGCCAGCATTTCCGAAACTCATATATGCTCTGGATGAAAACAATGTGGAGCCAGATTCAGAATTCTTCTATCTTACAGAGCTTGCGGCTCAGTGTACGGCCAAGAGAATGGTGCCGGATTATATTTCTAACAAAATTGAGCGGGAGCTGAAGAACGGAGATACTTACACCTGCATGGGCTGTCGTTCGTTTCTTACACCGGACAGAACTACAGAAAACTACTCAAAATGCAACAACTGGAAAGCCGGTCACAAATACTACGGACGATTCAATCAGGGTGTGGTGACAATCAATCTTCCGGATGTGGCGTTAAGTTCTCATAAAGACTTTGCCCTTTTTGATGATATTTTGAGAGACCGTCTCGATAATATCTGCTATCCAGCACTTATGGCACGGCACAACCGTTTGAAAGGCACCCCGTCAAATATTGCTCCGATTCTTTGGCAGCATGGAGCATTGGCAAGATTGGATAAGAATGAGACAATCGATGAGCTGCTCTACCATGGATATTCTACCATTAGCCTTGGCTATGCCGGTTTGTATGAATGTGTGAAGTGTATGACTGGTGAGTCTCACACAGCCGGCGGTAAGAACTTTGCTATCCATGTGATGGAGATGCTGAATGAGCATACAGCACAGTGGAAAGCTGAAACAGATATTGACTTCTCTTTGTATGGTACCCCACTGGAAAGCACTACATACAAGTTTGCCAAGTGCTTGCAGAAACGTTTCGGCATCATCGAGGGAGTCACAGACAAGAATTATATTACTAACAGCTACCACGTTCATGTTACTGAGCCTATAGACGCTTTTACAAAGTTGTCTTTTGAATCCGAATTCCAGGCACTCAGTCCTGGCGGAGCAATCAGCTATGTGGAAGTGCCTAATATGTCCCATAACATCCCTGCGGTTCTCTCTGTCATTCGTTATATTTACGACAACATCATGTATGCCGAGTTGAATACGCGCAGCGATTATTGTCATGTCTGTGGTTTTGATGGAGAGATAAAAGTGGTTGAAGACGATGGAAAGCTTGTATGGGAATGCCCGGTTTGTGGAAACCGTGACCAGAGCAAAATGAATGTAGCTCGGAGAACTTGCGGTTACATCGGAACCAACTTTTGGAATCAGGGAAGAACTCAAGAGATTTCCGAAAGGGTTTTACATTTATAAGGAAAGGATTGATGTTTTATGAGGTTTGTAGTGATTGGGGCGTTATGTCTTATTGTCGCTTTTGGTATAGTTATGGTGATTAAGGCGGTTAATGAGGCAGCAGTATTCATGGATGATTCGTTTCGTTGGGGAAACGGAAGAGATTATTAAGGAGGATAAGATTTATGACTGTAAAACAGTTAAGGAATAAATTAAAAAATCTTCCGGAAAATGCTGTCGTAACGATTCCGAACAGTAACATGTATAATAATGGAGATTATGATATTGATTTGGTTCAATATTGGGAGGAAGATAATCAAGTATGTCTTGAATCTCATTATAAAAAGAATTATTCAAAAAATTTTTAGAATAAGGAGGATAAGAATTTATGACTATCAATGAGTATCAAAAGGAAGCAATGAGAAGTGTAAACCCGGAGTCACTGAATGATCCAGTGAAAGGTTTGAGCAACACGGCACTTGGTTTATGTGGAGAATCTGGTGAGGTTGCTGATATGGTGAAGAAGCATCTGCATCAGGGGCATGAGTTGGACAAGGAGCATCTGGCTAAGGAACTTGGCGACGTGACCTGGTATCTGGCTCTTGGAGCTACTATCATTGGCTATGAACTGGAAGATATTTTACAAATGAATATTGACAAGCTTCGTAAGAGGTATCCGGACGGATTTGATTCTCAGAAAAGTCAGCACCGGGAAAAAGGGGGATGAATAAGTGGCTAATAATTTAAGAAAAAACGCAGAAGGCTATTCAGATCCGACAGCCTACGAAGCGATTAAGAGCGCTGATGCGGACGATGAGAGATTTCATAAGTTGCTGAACACAATTTTTACAATCTGTGAGTTGTCCGGATTTCATCTTGAAGAGAGGATTGTTCTCAAAGATACCCAGTCTGGAAAGGTTTGGAGGTAAAAGATGATTAAAAAAGTATGTATACTGGCTTCTTTATCACAGAAGTCAGATATTGAAGAAGCTGTGGCGTATTATAAATCACAGGGATATATTGTTGATTATCCAACCGAACAGCGTGATAAGACATTGTTTGAGATTGACTATGATTATATTTGTCGAATTGCTAAGGCGGGTATGGTTGTGGCTATTCCTAAGTATGAGGGAGGATTTGGTGAATCGGTTACATACGAGCTGGCTGTTGCAAAATACTTGGGCATACCAAGGGCGCAATACGATCCGGTTAAAAGAGAACGAATTTGGAGGTGAGATTCATGAGCGGTGCTGTTAGAGAAACAATGTGTACCAGTTGCATACATAGAGAGGTGTGTTTATACAAACAGACATACCTTGAGTATTTGAGGGCATGTGAGAAGATGTATGAAGATTATCCGGATGATATTTCTTCTTTTATTGAGGAGAGTGACCCAAACTGTATCCATTATAAGAAGAAATCGGACGTAAATTTGCGGTAATTTTGGCGTCCGTACCAGTCTTTTCAGCCGGACAAACTCTAATCTAGGTTAAAAAATTCTGGTCAAATCCTGTTTTTAAAAGTGGGCTTTTGGCCAGAAAAAGTGGGCAGAGGAGAAAATTGTGAAGATTTGGTCGAAAATTATGGAACTTTTACGGACAATTTTTACAAATTTTGGCCATTTTTTGCCCACTTTGCCCACTTTTTTTGAAAAGTGACCAGGCACTTTGGCCAGCAAGAATGCCCATTTTATGCGGGTTTGAGGGCTGTTTGCCCACTTTCCCACTTTTTTTCTCAAACTATTATGATAAAAATATTTAATAATATTATAAATAGGGCAGGAAAAAGTGGGCATTTGACCAGAGAGCAAGAAAGGAGGTTCTTATGAGAGAAAAAATCACATGGCATGACATTTATAAAGATTTTAAGATTCGATTGCCGAATTTATCAAAAAGAGCAACGTATTGGAAACCGAGAGGGTATCTCTCTATTACGGTATATCTTGAGGACGGTTCCCAGATGGCTTATGACTACCTGTACAAGAAAGCATCTTTCGTTGCGATGTCGCAGACTGCCTTAGCATAAAATTGTCAATCTGTCAATAGGATATTTAAAAACCTGTTTATTTTTTGCTTGGGTTGTGGTATACTGTAGCTGCGACACAATTTCACAAATCTCGTTTAAGGGAAACCACTTTTGGCAAAGGGTGTTTTCTCTCTTTACTTATGCCTTAGACGGGATGAGATTGTGTCGCAACAATGGGAGATTCACTTTTGCAGGTGCGTCTCTACATTGGGGCGCACTTTTTATTTGCGCAGAAGTATTTGAAAGCGTTTTGGAGGTATTGAACATGAGTAATGCTGAGGTGATTCCGTTTGGTGGTTTTGAGATTGAAATATTCGAGGACAACATCGACTTTTCAAACAGAAAAGATTTAATAAAGCTGGAATTAACATCAAGTCAAAAAATGCACACCAGTGCTTTATTGAATGCGGCTCCATCTCTGGCGGCTATCGGAACAAAAAATGCCTGTGTGTTGCATCTGCCGGACGGTATTACTACTTCCGATTTGATGAAATACGGGAATGGTGGTTTGGGAAATATATATTACGGACCAGATGGAAAAATTGCCGGACAGGCGCCGCTAGAGTTGTTAGGTAAGCAACAAGTTATAATGGGCGCATTTACAGCAATGTCCATAGCATCCGGGCAATACTTCCTTTCCGAGATAAATAGCAATTTGACAGCCATCAATCAAAAAATTGATAAGATTCTCGAATTTCTATATGGAGATAAAAAAGCAGAATTGATATCTGAAGTGAGCTTTGTCAATTTTGCATTTCAAAATTACGGCTCAATCATGGAGTGCGACCATCAAAGAACTGCAACAATCATCAGTCTTCAAGGAGCCAGGAAAGTTGCAATGAAGGACATCGAATTTTATATGTCTGATTTGGATTCCCTTGTTAAAGCAAAAGACACACCGGATTTGAATTCAATCATCGGGAAAGCGTTCCAGATTAAAGATTGTCTTCAACTGGCTATACAGTTATATTGTATGAGCAATATACTTGAGGTTGCTTATTCACAAAATGGAAACATATTATACCATGAGTATGTCGAAAAAGATATCCTGTCATACATTGACAAATATGAGAAGCGGATGTTATCCAATTTTTCGGCAATACAAATGTACATCAAAACGTATAAAGGAAATCTGTTAAAAAAGATTGATAAAACTGTTTATGAAAAACAGGTAGAAGAATTTGTTGATTCGTTAGGAAACGGAGAGGAATTTATTAGACGTAAGCCGTTGCAGTCTTTTTTGCAGTCTTTCCAAAAAGAATCTGCATTTGTTTTGGATATGGAAGGAAACGCTTATTTAAAAACAGCATAAAAGTCTTTAGTCGAAAGGAGACAAAATAATATGAGTAGAAAAAGTGGAGGTAAGAAAAAGAGAAGTACAGCAGGATTGATTCTGGACGTGATACTGGTTTTTGCAACTGGTGGTCTTTGGCTCATCTGGATATTGGTGAGGTATCTCAGGAACAACAGCTAAGCAATAAAAACAAAATATAGAAAATATTCGAGAGTCGTGTAACAGCGGCTCTTTTCTTTTGCTATTTTTTAGTTCGCAAAAAAAACATGCCCTTTTATGAGGAGAGAGATTAAAATAGGCATTTTTAAATGCTTGTTCTTTCTCTTTTGTATTTATCAAAATGAAAGGAGGTCCTGTTATGTTGGAGAGCAAATTCCAAGCACAACTGATTCAGGAACTTAAAAAAATGTTTCCTGGGTGCATCGTAACAAAACTCGACCCGGATCACATTCAGGGTATACCAGATTTGCTCATCCTTTATAAAGACAAATGGGCTTCTTTGGAATGTAAGCAAAGTGCGAACTCTAAGAAACAGGCAAATCAACCATATTACGTTGAGAAGATGAACGAGATGTCTTTCTCAAGATTCATCTATCCTAAAAATAAGGAGGAAGTGTTACATGAACTTCAACAATCATTCAATTCTTGAAGGGCAGCACGCTTTTCTTGGAGCAAGCAAATATCATTGGATTAACTACGATGAAAACAAAGTGGCGGAGTCGTATGTAAAATTCTTGGCAACCCAAAAAGGAACTGTACTTCACGAGTTTGCGGCTCAGTGTATCAGGCTTGGGCAGAAACTTCCGAAGTCGAAAAAAACTTTGAATATGTATGTAAATGATGCCATCGGCTATAAGATGACTCCGGAACAGATTCTGTATTATTCAGAGAACTGTTTCGGAACAGCAGACAGCATCGCATTCAGAAACGGGTTGTTGAGAATCCACGATTTGAAGACTGGAACTATTAAAGCCCACATTGAGCAGCTTATGATCTACGCTGCTCTTTTTTGTTTGGAGTATAAAGTGAAACCGGCGGAGATTGATATTGTATTGTGTCTGTACCAGAACAATGAAATTGAAATTCATGCTCCGGAAACCGACGAGATTGTTCCGATTATGGACAAGATTGTCACATTTGACAAAGTAATTAAAAAAGTAAAAGAACAGGAGGGGTAAGCCATGAACCAAGTTGTGGAAGAAATGAAAGATATTCTAATGCACTACGGAACACCACGACATTCTGGACGTTACCCCTGGGGAAGTGGGGAAAATCCGTATCAGAGAAATGGTGATTTTTTGAGTCGTGTTGATGAACTGAAAGGACAAGGACTCAGCGACACAGAAATTGCCAAAGCTATGGGTTTGACCACAACCCAGTTCCGAACACAGCGGTCTTTAGCCAAAGACGAGAGGAGAGCTTTGGAGGTTGAGAGAGCAAAAGCGCTTCAATCAGATGGTTACAATCCGAGCGAGATTGCAAGAATGATGGGATACAACAGTGAGTCTTCTATTCGTTCTCTTTTGAACTCAGATTCGGAAGCCCGTATGAATCTGGCCAGAGTAACTGCTGAAAATTTAAAACGACAAGTTGACGAACACGGTATGATTGCAATTAGTGCCGGAACAGAACGATACTTAGGAGTCTCAAGAGAAAAACTCGAAGAGGCTCTTTACATTTTGGAGCTTGATGGATATAACCATTTCGGTGGTGGTGTTCCGCAGGTAACAAATAAAGGGCAGCAGACAAATATCAGAGTTCTTTGTCCTCCTGATACACCTTATAAGGAAATCACCAGAACCTATACCGATAAGAACGGCGAAGTTCATGAGAAAATTACAAAGGTATCGAGTGCTATCTATGACTTTGACAAGATCCATCCTTTGGAAGAAGTCTGCGATAGCATTTCTTATGATGGCGGCGATAGTTTCCAGAAAGGTTTTCATTATCCGGAGAGCATGAGTTCTAAAAGAATTCAGATCGTCTATGCTGAAGACGGTGGAACAAAGAAAGATGGTGTTATTGAGATTCGCAGAGGCGTGGATGATTTATCGCTCGGTGATGCTCATTATGCACAGGTAAGAATCCTTGTTGACGGAACACATTATTTGAAGGGTATGGCGATGTATGCTGATGACCTGCCAGATGGTGTGGATGTTCGGTTTAACACGAATAAGAAAGAAGGAACTCCTGTTTGCGGCCCAAAAGATAACACTGTTTTGAAAACAATCAAAAAAGATCCTAATAACCCATTCGGTTCTTTGATTAAGGAACATGGCGGGCAAAGCTTTTATGATGACCCAAATGGCAAATTTACCGATCCAAAAACCGGTAAAAAACAGTCTCTTTCTCTAATCAACAAACGTGCAGAAGAAGGAGATTGGGGAGATTGGGACGATAAGTTACCATCGCAGTTTCTTTCTAAGCAGAGTATGAAGCTTATCAAGAGACAGTTGAGTTTGACGATGGCCGATGCTCAGGCAGAGTATGATGAGATTTGTTCCTTGACCAATCCAACAGTAAAGAAAGTTTTGTTGCAGTCTTTTGCTGATGATTGCGATGCGGCAGCAGTACATCTGAAAGCAGCATCTCTTCCGAGACAGAAATACAAAGTCATTCTTCCAATCACTTCGATGAAAGATGATGAAGTCTATGCACCGGGTTACGAGAACGGCGAGAAAGTAGCTCTTATCAGATTCCCTCATGGTGGAACTTTTGAAATCCCTGTGCTCACTGTAAACAACAAACAGGCGGAAGCAAAGAGCAAGCTCGGTCTTGCCAAAGATGCTGTCGGTATCAATAGTAAGGTTGCAGAGAGACTTTCCGGAGCAGATTTCGATGGCGATACTGTAATGGTGGTTCCTACTGGTAAAGGTGTGAAGATTACTTCCACTCCACCGTTAAAGGGATTGGAAGGATTTGATGGTAAGCTTGAGTATGGACACGATTCTACGAAGACAGACCCGGATGGAACTGTTCATTACTACCGCAATGGCAGAGAATTTAAGCCTATGAAGAATACTCAGACTGAAATGGGTATCATTTCTAATCTGATTACAGACATGACTTTAAGAGGCGCTAAAGAAGAGGAGCTTGCTAAAGCCGTTCGCCACAGTATGGTTGTAATCGATGCGGAAAAGCATGGTCTCGACTACAAACAGAGTGAAAGAGATAATGACATTGCATACCTGAAGAAGACTTATCAGGGAACAACAGATGTGAACGGCCGTTATCATGAGGGAGCTGCAACCCTGATTTCAAGATCAAAGTCTCAACAGGAAGTTCTTAAACGTAAGGGAAGTCCAAAAGTCAATCAGAAAGATAAGGATTGGTATGACCCAAGCAAATCAGAGGGGGCTTTAATCTGGAATTCTGTAAAGGAAGAGTATACTGACAAGAATGGCAAGGTTAAGGTAAGAACACAGAAGAGTACAAAGATGGCTGAAGTTGATGATGCCCGTCTCCTTATCTCTGATGCGGATACCCCCCAGGAAAGAGCTTATGCTGAGTATGCAAACCAGAGAAAAGACCTCGCCAACAAGGCACGTCTGGAGATTATCAACACTGGTAAGATAGCCTACTCCGCTTCGGCTAAGGCCACCTATAAGGAAGAAGTGGACGGTATGCTTGCTGATTTGAACATAGCCCTACGTAACGCACCTAAAGAGACTCAGGCCCAGCTTATCGCCAATTCTAAAGTGAATGCTATGAAGAAAGCGAATCCTGATATGACAACAAAAGAAATAAAGAAGGCCAGCCAACAGGCGCTTACAGAAGCCCGTATCCAGATGGGTGCAGAAAGAATCAAGATACCTCTCGATGAAAAGAGATGGGAGGCTATACAGGCGGGAGCTATCAGTGAAAGCCAGCTTATCAAGATTCTTAACAATTCTGACATTGATGAGGTTCGTCAATATGCAACACCTCGTAGCACATCAACACTCAGCCCCGCTAAAGTTAGTAAGATTGAAGCAATGCAGGCGTCTGGTAACTACAGTATTGCGGAGATAGCTCAAGCTGTTGGTGTATCATCCTCTACAGTATCCAAATACTTGAAATGAAAGGAGTGAATAAGGATTCATGGGTAGAGTTGGATTAACGACAGTTGACAATCCTTATGATCCATTTGAACAGTTCACTTCTTGGTTTCTGTTCGATGAGGAAAAGGGTTATCATTCGACGTCGTATCTTGGAAGAATTGCTCGAACTTCTGACGAACTCTCTGATGAAGAGAACAATCTTGAAGTAGAAAGAGCGATTGACGAGATAATTAAGTATGATTTCAGGAACATTTATCGAAAGGTTAGAGAAAAAGCATCGGCTGTTTAGCATTAACTGCGTCATCAATGGTCAGGCTTTAATCAATCTTTCGGTCAGTAACTAATGATTTACACTGAAACTTTCCTTTGCTTTGTTTCGTCTGCTTTGCTGGAAAGAAGAATTTCACTTTGTTTCGTTTTGCCTTTCAGCATTAGCAAAGATTGGGTTTGACTGCCAATTTAATGGCTAACAAAGCTTGAATTGCGGTTAAAAGCATAAACAAAAAGAAAGTTTTTGGTATTAAAAACACATTTTCGCTACAAAAAACAACACAAAACAATTTTCAACAAAATTTTTAAGACTGCCACATCACCTTACTTTTTAAGGCATAGGGGGAGGGTCGCAAAAACAGCACCCCCTCTCTCATCGCGGCGGTCTTTGTTTTTTCTCCGGGGGAATTTTTTGGGTTTGGCTTTGGTTTTTGTGTGGCTCTTGAAGGAGCTTCCAGGGCTAGGCTTCCTCCTGCGGCTGTGGATATTCTCTCCTTTCGGTTTTCTCCTTTCGGATTGAATAAGAACTGGTCTTGGGAGTTCCTTCAAAAGTCACACAATAGGTTATCAAAACCATTTCAAAACTCCCGGAGAGTAAAAAGAAACTACATAACTTCTGAATGAGAGGAGGCGGCAAGGATGGGTAAAGCCAAGGCTGTAAGCTCTTCTGATTCTTCGAGAAGAATGCGACCGGCTTTATCACCGGAAGCCAGAGAGAACCAAATGATATCTTTGGCTATTGATCTTGCTGAGAGACAGTTGATGGAAGGTACTGCTTCTTCTCAGGTCATAACGCATTACTTAAAGTTGGGGTCAACAAAAGAACGGATCGAAAAAGAGATTCTCGAAAAGCAGAAGGACTTGATAGAAGCAAAAACACAATCTCTTCAATCTGCTAAGAGGATTGAGGAAATGTATAGTGAAGCAATGAAGGCATTTCGGAGTTACAGTGGGCAGGGAGATTTCGAGCCTGATGATTAAAACATATTCAGAGCTTATCCGGATACCAACTTTTGAAGAACGTTATCAATATCTCCGTCTTTTGGGAACTGTTGGGGAAGAAACGTTTGGTTTCAAGAGATGGCTCAATCAGGAATTTTACCATTCAAGAGAATGGCAAAGATTTCGTAATGAGATTATCTTTCGTGACAATGGATGCGACTTGGGTGTTGATGGATTTGAAATCTTTGGTTCTATCATTATTCATCATATCAACCCAATAACCTATGAGGATATTGTCAACAACAACCCATGTGTATTCGATCCGAATAATGTCATTTGCACAAAGCACACCACGCATAACGCCATTCACTATGGCGATCAAAATCTTCTAAGCAGACCCCCAGTTGAAAGAACGAAAAATGATACATGCCCTTGGAGGCATTAAGAAAAGGAGAACAATTATGAATAATGAAAAACTTGCTGGTATGAAAATTGGTGAGCCGGTTATCGGACATGTTGTCGATTGCAGCAAACTCAATGTCCGTAAAGAGCCGGATGAAGATGCTGAGATTCTCGGCACTATACCGGCCGGAGCAGAAGTGATGATTGACGAAAGCGAATCCACCGGTGATTTCTACAATGTCTGCGCTGCCTCAGGATTTGAGGGATTCTGCATGAAGCGATTTATCGCAGTCAAGGCGTAAAGGAGTGAGATTATGGAGGAGAGTATACTGACATCAATCAAGAAACTTCTCGGAATCGCAGAAGAGTATAAACAGTTCGATGCTGACATTATTATGCACATCAACTCGGTGTTTTCAATCTTAACTCAGCTTGGTGTCGGACCCTCCAATGGCTTTTCGATTCAGGATGAAGATAGAGGATGGCATGATTTTATCGGCGAAGACAATAAGATCGAGATGGTAAAAAGCTATATACATTTAAAGGTTAAACTTCTTTTCGATCCGCCGCTCAGTTCTGCGGTTATTGAAGCGATGAACCAAATGATTAAAGAATTAGAATGGCGGCTAAATGTTGCGGTCGATCCATCGGAACAGTAAAGGAGGTAATTCAAAATGGCTAATAGTGAACTTTATCATCATGGGGTATTAGGCCAGAAATGGGGCGTTCGCCGTTATCAGAATAAGGATGGTAGTTTGACAGCGGCTGGAAGAAACCGTAAAACAAATACTGAATCAGAACAACGGGAACGGAATACCAAACTTGTGAAAAGAGTTGCGGCTGCTACGATTATGACGGCTACTGTTGCGGCTGGAACAGTGTATGCGGCAAAGCATCCCGAAAAGATAGCGAGTGTGGTAAATAAGGTAAAGAGCATCAAGATGAAAGACCTTTCCCAGCAAGCCGTTGAAAAAGGTAAAAATTATGTTAAGACGGCTATCAAGGAAGCATCTACCGGTGTTAAAGAGGGGGTAAAAGAAAGTATCAAGGAAGCTCCTAAGAAAGCAACAAAGGCGATCATAACCGGAGCTGTTTTAAATCAGGCGAAACGTGCGCTTGATAAGGCTGTCGGAGAAGACGAATCAACCAGAATTTTCCAGGCAAATGATAATAAAAAGATTGGGAAGTTTTGGAAAACAAATAGCGATTAAAGGAGAATAAGTTTATGGCGTTATCGAATACTGCCGTTCCAAAATATTACGGCATGTTTCGAGATGCCGTGCTTAGAGGCAAAATCCCAATCTGTCGCGAGATAGAGTTGGAAATGAACCGAATTGACGAGTTGATTGCAGACCCCGGAATTTATTATGACGATGAAGCTGTCGAAGGATGGATTCGATATTGTGAGGGGGAGCTTACGCTTACGGACGGTTCAGACCTTGTTCTGCTTGATTCATTCAAAGTATGGGCGGAACAGATTTTTGGATGGTATTACTACGAAGAAAGAAGCATCTACGAACCAAACCCCGATGGACATGGCGGTCACTATGTTAATAAATGGATAAAGAAGCGTCTTATCAACAAGCAGTATCTTATCGTTGGGAGAGGTGCTTCCAAATCATTATACGAATCCTGTCTTCAAAGTTACTTTCTCAACATTGACACATCGACAACATATCAGATGACTACTGCCCCTACCATGAAACAGGCAGAAGAAATAATGTCGCCAATACGGACATCCATTACCCGTTCGAGAGGTCCGCTGTTTTCTTTCCTTACAGAAGGCTCTTTGCAAAATACCACTGGTTCGAAAGCAAACCGTGTGAAGCTCGCTTCCACTAAAAAGGGAATTGAGAATTTCCTGACAGGTTCGCTTCTCGAAATCCGTCCAATGTCAATCGACAAGCTTCAGGGCATGAGACCAAAGCTCGCAACGATTGACGAATGGCTTTCCGGGGATGTGAGGGAAGATGTTGTCGGTGCTATCGAGCAGGGGGCATCCAAAGTTGATGACTACCTTATTGTTGCGGTGAGTTCCGAGGGTACGGTTCGTAACGGAAGCGGCGATACAATCAAAATGGAGTTGATGAAGATCCTGAAAGGGGAGTATCGCGATATCCATACTTCCATATGGTGGTATAAGCTGGATTCCGTTGACGAAGTCGGTAATCCTGATATGTGGCAAAAGGCAAACCCTAATCTCGGTGTTACCGTCAGCTATGACACGTATCAGAGAGATGTGGAAAGAGCTGAAAATGCTCCTGCGGCGAGGAACGACATTCTTGCAAAACGTTTTGGTCTTCCGATGGAAGGGTATACATATTACTTTACATATGAAGAAACTCTTCCACATCGTAAGCGGGAATACTGGCAAATGCCCTGTTCTTTGGGTGCAGACTTATCAAGAGGTGATGATTTCTGTGATTTCTCATTTCTCTTCCCACTTTCTGGTGGCGCATTCGGTGTCAAAACAAGAGCTTATATTTCTGAACTGACTCTTATGAAACTTCCGGCAGCATTAAGAATCAAATATGACCAATTCATAAAAGAAGGCAGTCTTATCGTTATGGAAGGCACTGTTCTGGATATGCTGCTTGTTTACGAAGATCTTGACGAGTATATTGTCAAGAGCGGATATGACATTCGTTGCTTTGGGTACGATCCGTATAATGCAAAAGAGTTCGTTGAGAGATGGGCTTCTGAAAATGGACCATTCGGAATCGAGAAAGTGATTCAGGGAGCAAAAACAGAATCAGTTCCTTTGGGTGAGTTGAAGAAGCTATCTGAGGAACGGATGTTGCTGTTTGACGAAGAACTGATGACTTTCTGCATGGGAAATTGTATCACACTGGAAGATACCAACGGGAACAGAAAATTGTATAAGAAACGTGGTGACCAGAAGATTGATGCGGTTGCGGCGATGATGGATGCATATATAGCGTATAAACTTAACAGGGATGCTTTTGAGTAGTATTTGATGAAATAACGGAACCGGTATCGGTTCTTTTTTTTTGCCTAAAAACTGATAGGGAGGTGAGTGCGTTGTCTGAGCTTAAACATCACGGAATCCTCGGAATGAAATGGGGGATTCGGCGAACACCGGCGCAGCTTGGAAATCTTAGCAAGAAGGATTCAACATGGATTGCAAAAAAGAGTGACAAGATTACAGCGCAGGCTGAAAAGAAAACTTCAAGGGAACTTAACAGATATGCTAACGAGCTGCTGAAGAACCCTGATGCGGTTACAAAATCAGGTAAGCTGAGCGCTACAACTGTAACAGCATATAACCGGAAGAAAGCTGAGCTTATGAGTCAATCGGTATCAAGTTTACGTTCTCCGTCTGGCAAAGTCGTTCAGTTTGTAGCGAAGCGTGGAGAAGTAGGAGTTATGATGGCACTCGCCGACGAGGGTTATAACATATCGCAGTTGAAAAACGGAGTATGGTCATCCGGAAGAGTGGCTTATAAGAAAACCGTTTTGGATAAAGCATAGGGGGTGATCATAAATGGAATTTGCATTTGGTTCCAGGCTGAAACATGCTTGGAACGCTTTTACAAGCAATAAAGACCCAACGAGGGCTTATATGAATATAGGCAGCGGTTACGGATACAGACCGGACCGTCCGAGGTTCTCTATGGGGAATGAACGGTCAATCGTTACTTCTGTTTTCAATCGGATTGCGCTGGACGTGGCGGCGATAGACATAAAGCATGTCCGGTTGGACAAAAACGGGCGGTTTCAAGAAACCATCAATTCGCCTCTTAACAACTGTTTGTCATTAGAGGCAAATCTGGATCAGACTGGTAGGGCATTTATACAGGATGCGGTTATGTCGTTGTTGGATGAAGGGTGTATTGCTCTTGTTCCAACGGATACAGATGACGATCCGGAAGACGGACTGCCGGGTTCTGTTGATATTGATTCTCTCAGGGTTGCCAAGATACTGGAGTGGTATCCCGCTCATGTGCGGCTTCGTGTATACAATGAGCAGACTGGGGAAAAAGAGGATATTACTCTTCCGAAACGATTTGTCTGCATAATTGAGAATCCTCTTTATGCCGTAATCAATGAGCCGAACTCGACTATGAAACGCTTGATAAGAAAATTAAGTTTACTGGATGTGACAGATGAACAAACGGCTTCCGGTAAGCTCGATTTAATTATTCAGCTTCCATATGTAATTAAGACAGAGGCTAGGAGAGTACAGGCAGAAAACAGGAGGAAGGATATTGAGCGGCAGTTAGCCGGCTCCAAATACGGAATCGCTTATACGGATGGTACGGAGCATATTACTCAGTTGAACCGTTCTCTTGAGAATAATCTCATGAAGCAGATCGAGTATTTGACCTCTCTGTTATTTAGTCAGCTCGGCATTACCCAGAGCATTCTTGATGGTACTGCTGACGAAAAGACAATGCTCAATTATTACAGCAGAACGATAGAACCTATTGTGTCGGCTATTGTGGATGAAATGAAGAGGAAGTTTCTCACAAAAACAGCTCGGTCTCAGAAGCAGGACATTATGTATTTCAGAGATCCGTTCAAGCTTGTTCCGGTAGACAGCATTGCTGAGATTGCTGACAAGTTTACGAGAAACGAAATCATGACATCTAATGAAATCAGGCAGGTCATCGGTATGCGCCCGTCTTCTGATCCAAAAGCGGATACATTGGTGAACAGTAATATCAGCCAACCGAACGAGAGTAATCCGACTGGGCAAAGTCCTCAAACCGATGAACCGGGTGGAGAAGATAGTGAAGAAGATTCCATTGTGAACGATTTGCTCAATAGCTTGGAAGACGAGATAAACTCCATAATCGACGGATATATGTCCGAGGACGATGATGAAGGGGAAGAGGTGGTTGATGATGACGGATAATACAGCAAATCTCCAGCATTATGCCTCTCCGTACTACGATCCCGTCAAAGCACACGAGTATTACATGCAAAATCGCGAGCTGAAAGAACGCCGTTCCGTTCGGAAATTATCCGATGAGGGTAAGAAAGTCTGGTCCTATACGAGAAACGAGATTAAGGCTGAGAAAAAGACCAAGGTAGAAGCTGAACAGGAAATAAAAAAGCAGAGGACTGATGAATTTAGAAGTAACGCAAAGGCAATGCGTGAAAGAATTTCGTCTCGTTTGAAAGATCTGAATGAGGCTTTGTCACAAAGGGCTTCATCGAAGAAAAAGGCCATTGACGAAAGGAAGAAATCCGATTTGGATGAGATAACGGCTGAAACTGAGAAAAAGAAACAGCGGGTGGAAGCGAAAAAAGAGTCGGAAATCGAAAAGCTTATGAGCGTCCCTATTCCTGAGGGTCTTTCTAAAGCGGAAAAGTCCAAACGGATTGCGGAAAGGAATGAAAAAATCGCAAAGCTTCGTTCGGATGCCAAGTCGGAAAAGGATAAGTTAAGCGACCGCTCCAATTCTGATAAGGGCGATGTCCGAAACACGGCGACGAACAAAAAACAGCGGGTTACGGAAGACACCAAAGCCGAAAGGTCGAGCAATTCTTCTAATGCTTCAGCGGAAAGGCAGCAGGTCAGCAATGATCTTAAAACGGCTATTGCGGCGGCAAGAGAAGCTTATAAAGCGGCAAAGGAATCTATTGACCAAACATACGAGGAAATTTACCAGAGGGAGTTTGACAGGATTGCAGCCGAAATGCCTAAAGTGTCTAAACGTAAGAAAAGTAAGAAAAAGTCAAGTAAAAAGAAATGAAGGAGGTAATTCAAAATGGTAAAGTGCGATTTTAGTGGATGGGCCACTAGAAACGATTTGCGCTGTGCCGATGGACGAATTATCCGGAAAGATGCTTTCAAAGGACAGAACGGAAAAACGGTCAGTCTTGTTTGGAATCATCAGCATAGTTCTCAGGATAATGTACTCGGCCACGCATTGCTTGAAAACAGGGAAGAAGGCGTGTATGCCTACTGTACTTTCAATGAAACAGAATCCGGCAAGACTGCCAAAGAATTGGTACAGCATGGCGACGTGGTTTCTCTGTCAATTTGGGCAAATCAGTTGAAACAGACAGGACATGATGTTGTTCATGGTGTTATCCGTGAGCTTAGTCTTGTTCTTGCTGGTGCAAATCCCGGTGCGTTCATTGATACAGTGATGGTTCACGGAGTAGAAGCAGAGGATGAAATGATTATCAATTACGATGAAAATATTATGCTCTATCATTCCGCTGATGACCCGGAGAAAGAGAAGAAAGGAGAGCCTCAGGAAGCTAAAAAGGAAAAGGAAGAGGAAAAGGAGAAGAAAGAAGAAAAGAAAGATCCGGAAACAAAAACCGACGATGATGAGACAGTCGGCGATGTATGGAACACCATGACGGAAAAGCAGCAGAATGCTGCGTATGCGATGATCGCTGCGGCTTTGGAGGAAAAAGAAGAGCTGGGTGACGATGATGAAAACAATAAAGGAGGTAACAAAACTATGAAACATAACGTATTTGACCAGGGAGCTGTTCAGGAGAGCACTTTCCTCAGCCATGCCGACCAGGTGGATATTATCAACCTTGCCAAGAGCAACAGCGTAGGCTCTTTGCGTACAGCTCTCAACATTTATCTGGAACAGAACAGAGAGACTTTGGAGCACAGCGGCATGGATGTCGATGATGTTCTGGCTCATGGAATCACCGACATTGAGAAACTGTTCCCTGAATTCAGGGATGTACGCCCCGGCGCTCCCGAGAGAATTACCCGCGATCAGGGATGGGTTACTTCGGTAATGAGCAAGGCTTACAAGACTCCGTTCAGCCGTATCCGTACCCGCCAGATGGATGCCCGTTCTGATGAGCTTCGTGCGAGAGGTTACAAGAAAGGCTCCAAGAAAGAGGAGCGCGGTAACATGACCCTGTACAACAGAACCACAGACCCGCAGACCGTTTTCGTAAAGGACAAGCTGAACCGGGACGACATTGTCGATATCACGGACTTCGAGGTTGCCGATTACATCTATCAGGATATGCGCGAGAAGCTGAACGAGGAGATCGCTATTGCAATCATGGTCAGTGACGGGAGAATCCCCGGTACCGAGGGCAAGATTGACGAGACACATATCCGTCCGATCTGGGGAGATGACGAGTTCTTCACGATGTACGTTGACATTGATCTCAATGGCGCAAAAACCGAGCTTCAGGGTACGAATACCGGCGCCAATTTCAGTGAGAACTATATCTATGCAGAAGCGATCATTCGTGCGGCCCTCTATTCCAGAGAGAAGTACAAAGGGACTGGCCAGCCTGATTTCTACTGCACGCCTCATCTCGTGAACATCATGCTGCTTGCCAGAGACATGAACGGCCGCCGTATCTATGACACAGTTGCGGATTTGGCAAAGGCTCTGAATGTCGGGGAGATCCACACGGCTGAGCAGTTCGATGGTCTGACCAGAGCGACTTCCGATAATAAGACAAAGGAGCTTCTCGGAATCTTTGTGAATATGGCTGACTATACCATCGGCTCCACCAAGGGCGGCGAGATCACCAGATTCAACCAGTTCGATATCGACTTCAATCAGGAGAAGTATCTGCTGGAGACAAGGCTGTCCGGTGCTTTGACGAGGTATCGTTGTGCAATCGCATTGGAAAAGGATGTGACCGATGAGGTTGTTGCCGGTTGATCCACAGACATTCAAAATGGTGTAAATTGATGAACCTCTTAGGTTCTTTTTTTATGCCTAAAAACGGAGGAAATGAGCAATGAAGTTTTACGGACCGATTGGCTATGCTGAGACAGTTGAAACCAAGCCCGGCGTGTGGGAGGAACAGATTACGGAGCGCATGTACTACGGTGATGTGACCCGCAATACGCGTCGGCTTCAAAGTTCTGAAACACTCAACGATGATATCAACGTTGCAAACGAAATCAGCATAGTCGCCGATCCGTTTGCCAATGAACATTTCTATTCGATGCGGTACGTTGGGTTTATGGGTGCTAAATGGAAAATTTCAAATGTTGAAGTTCAGTATCCAAGACTTATTTTAACCATAGGGGGTGTTTACAATGATGGATAGACGGCTTCTGTTTCACGAGGTACTGTGTGAAGTTCTCGGAAGTAGGAATGTTTATTTTCAGCCCCCGGAATCCGTTAAGATGTGTTACCCCGCTATTGTGTATGCTCGGAATGGCATCAAACCTACATATGCAAATAACGGGGTTTACTTATCTCAAATGGAATATTCAGTAACGGTAATAGACAAAGATCCGGATAGTCCTATCGTCGGCAAAGTAGCTTTGTTGCCTACCAGTAAATTTAACCGGCATTACGAGAAAGACAATCTGAATCATGATGTCTACACAATATTCTTTTAAGGAGGACAAAATCTATGAAACTTGAATGGGATAAAACTGGTGAACGCTTGTATGAAACAGGCGTGGATCATGGCGTTCTTTATCCGATCCAGACGGGCGGAGTTTACACAAAAGGCGTTCCGTGGAATGGTTTGAGCGCAGTAACAGAGAGTCCGTCCGGTGCGGAGGCTTCTCCCGTATATGCGGATAATATTAAGTATCTGAACCTCATGTCTGTTGAGGAGTTCGGGGCTACTGTCGAGGCATATACATATCCGCCTGAGTTCGCGGAATGCGATGGCTCTGTTGAGATTGTTCCTGGTATGTTTGCCGGGCAGCAGAACAGAAAGATGTTCGGTATGGCATACAGAACTATCCTTGGCAACGATGTTGATAACAATGACTACGGCTATAAGCTGCATCTGATCTACGGTGCTTTGGCAGCCCCTTCCGAGAAAGGTTATGGCACTATCAACGACAGTCCGGAACCGATTTCAATGTCCTGGGAGCTGACCACCACCCCGGTAGCGATTAACACCGTGATTGATGGCAAGAAGCTGAAACCTACAGCCTGCCTGACTTTTGACTCCACGAAGTTTGACAAGGCTTTCATGGCGAAGCTGGAAGATATTCTGTTCGGTACCAATCCTACCACGAAAGATGACTCCGATGGAACAGAAGCAAGACTTCCTCTTCCGGATGAGATCCTCAAGCTGTATCAGGAGTCTACCGCAGCAGCGGGCTAATCTTACAACTGCATAGTGCAACCAGTAGGGAGTCGTATTCAGGGTGATGGACTGGCGGCTCCCTATTTTATTTGAAAGGAGAAAAAGAACATGTTAAAGAAAACAATACCTTATACAGATTACAACGGTGTGGAAAGAGTTGAGGATTTTTATTTCAATCTCTCCAAAGCAGAATCAATGGAGATGGAGCTGAGTATTCCCGGCGGGCTTACCGGAATGATCCGGCAGATTGTGGCAGCACAGGATGTACCGACTATCATTGCGACTTTCAAGCAGATCATTCTCAAGGCTTACGGCGAAAAGAGTCCGGACGGCCGACGGTTCGTCAAGTCCGAGGAGCTTTCCAAGGCATTTTCGGAGACCGAGGCATACTCCATCCTGTACATGGAGCTGGCTACAGATGCCAATGCAGCGGCTGAATTTGTGAACGGTATCGTACCGAAGGATGCGGATGCTCCTGCGGCACAGCAGCCTGAAAAACCGGCGTTGGCTCCAGTTACAAATTAGAAAACAATGGAGGACTGAGGGATGCTTCGTATTAACATACCGGCTGGCGAGGAGCAATGGGATGAGGTAAACGAAATCTTCATCTATCCAAAAGGACAAACGTTACAGTTGGAGCATTCCCTCGTCTCTCTTTCAAAATGGGAATCCAAATGGTGTAAGCCATTCCTTTCAAAGAAAGAAAAAACTTTTGAGGAAAATCTGGACTACGTTAAATGTATGACAATTACGCCAAACGTAGACCCGGAGGTTTACAGCTATTTGACGAGTTCCAATATTGATGTAATCAATCAGTATATAGATGCTCCGATGACAGCCACAACTTTCAGGGAAGAAAAAACCGGCAAACCAAACAGGGAGCAGGTTACTGCGGAGATTATTTATTACTGGATGATTGCCTTGAATATACCGTTTGAATGCCAGAAATGGCATCTCAACCGTCTGCTGACCCTTATCAGGGTTTGCGACATCAAGAATTCGCCGCCTAAAAAGATGAGTAAACGTGAAATCTTTAAACGCAATTCTGCTCTCAATGCGGCGAGAAAAAAACAGTTAAACACTAGGGGGTGACCTAAATGTCTGAAAAGAAAAGAGGTATAGATATATCCGTCTGGCAGGGAAACATTGATGCCGGACAGATTAAGAATAGTGGGATTGATTTTGTGATTATCCGCGAGGGTTATCGACAGGCAATCGATTCCAAGTTTTTCGACAATGTAAGAAAATGCAAAGAAGTGGGGCTTGCCGTCATGGGAGTTTACCACTTTTCTTATGCTCTGAATACCGAGCAGGCAAAGCAGGAGGCGCGGGCTGCGGTTGCGAATCTCCAGAGAGCCGGGCTTGGTAAAGACACCATTGTATTTTTTGATTTCGAGTATGACACGGTTACAAAGGCTGCGGCCGCTGGCGTGAAACTTGGAAAGACAGAATGTAATTCACACACAAAGGCATTCTGCGAAACGGTAGAGTCTCTTGGATACCGTGCCGGTATCTATTTCAATATTGACTACTATCGTAACTGGTATGACCACGCACTTCTGGATCAATATATCAAATGGTTGGCTGACTGGACTGGCGAAGCGGATTATCCTTGTGATTTTCACCAGTACACCAGTAAGGGAAGTGTCCCCGGAATCAGCGGCAACGTTGATATGAACTACTACTATGAGAAAGAAGATAAGGAGGGAACGATTGTGAGATATTCGAGACAAGCTGTATTAGATGTGGCGAAATCTTGGGTCGGAAAGAACGAATCGGATGGTTCTTATAAAGAAATTATCGATCTCTATAATTCCTTTATCGGAGCATTACCGAGAGGAACCAAGATGCTTTATGAGTGGCCATGGTGTGCTGCTACATGGTCGGCTTTAGCAATTAAACTTGGTTATACGGCAATTATGCCTATTGAAATCAGTTGTTATTATCTCATTGAAGCAGCAAAAAAGATGGGCTGTTGGGTGGAAGATGATGGATATATTCCATCGCCAGCCGATGGGATTTTATATGATTGGGACGATTCTGGTTCTGGAGAAAACACCGGTAATCCGGATCATATAGGAACAGTCGAATATGTTTCCGGTGGATACATCACCGTTATTGAAGGAAACTACAATAACGCTGTAAAACGGCGCACGATTTCCATCAATGGAAAGTATATCAGAGGATTTATTACTCCCAGATATGAAGATAACGAAGTTTCAGCCCCAACCCAGGATGAGAATAAGAGCATCAACACTATTGTGCATGAAGTTATTACTGGACTTTGGGGAGATGGCGAAACTCGTAAAAAGGCTTTGGAGGCAAAGGGATACAACTACGCTGAGATTCAGAGCAGAGTAACTGAAATCTTGAACGGTTCCGTTTCAACTACTCCGAATGTTCCTGCAAGTGGAAAAGTTACTGCAACCGCATACGCGAAGTCTTTCGATAAGAATGTGAGTGGAGTTTATACCGTTTCCGCAAATAGTGGTTTGTACTGTCGCAATGATGCAGGTAAAAATAAGAAGGCTCTGTGCCTGATCCCAAATGGGACGAAGGTTCGATGTTATGGATACTACACGACTTATAACGGAACAAAGTGGCTGTATGTACAATTTGAATTAAATGGAGTTCAGTACACTGGGTTCTGTTCCAGTAATTATCTGAAGAAGTAAGGAGAATTCCATATGATAACGTTCAGACAAAAGGGCGACTTCTCCAAACTGACACGTTATCTGGAGAAAGTCAAATCGGTCGTTAAACTTAGCGACCTTGATAAGTATGGCAAGGAAGGAGTAGCTGCTCTTGCGTCTGCAACTCCGGTTGATACTGGCTTAACCGCCAGCTCATGGTCATACGAAATCAAACACCAAAACGGAAGAGTATCAATTACGTTTAAAAATTCAAATATTCAAAATGGAGTTCCGATTGCGATTATTTTGCAGTATGGACACGGAACCCGAAACGGCGGCTGGGTACAGGGGCGAGATTATATCAATCCTGCTATCCAGCCTATTTTTGACAAAATCGCAAATGACGCATGGAGGGAGGTTACTAAGCTATGAGTTCAACGATTGACGAAAGAGTTGTCGAGATGCGGTTTGACAACAGGCAATTTGAAAGTAATGTTCAGACCAGCTTGTCAACTCTCGACAAGCTCAAGCGTAGCCTGAATCTTGACGGTGCGGTAAAAGGTCTGGAGGGTATTAACGCGGCATCAAAAAACTGCGATATGTCTGGACTTTCCAGCGCGGTCCAAACGGTTCAGGCCAGGTTCTCAGCGTTGGAGGTCATGGCGGTAACTGCCCTTGCGAACATAACGAACTCAGTTATCAATACAGGAAAACAGATGCTTCATTCGCTTACCATCGAACCTATCAAAGATGGCTTTGCCGAGTACGAACTGAAAATGGGGTCTATTCAGACAATCATGATGAGTACCGGCGCTTCGTTGGAAGATGTGAATAAGTATCTGAATGAACTGAACACTTATGCCGACAGGACAATTTATTCATTTGCAGATATGACTTCCAATATTGGTAAATTTACGAATGCGGGAGTCAAACTTGAAGACGCTGTAATGGCTATTCAGGGTATCTCAAATGAGGCGGCTGTTTCAGGCGCTAATGCAAATGAAGCTTCAAGAGCTATGTATAACTTTGCCCAGGCATTGTCGGCAGGCTATGTAAAGCTGATTGACTGGAAGTCGATTGAGAATGCTAACATGGCAACTGTAGAGTTTAAAACGCAGCTTCTTGAAGCGGCTGTGGCTGCCGGAACAGTTGAAAAGACTACAGATGGCATGTACCGTGTTCTTACCGAAAACAATCAGGGTTCTACAATGGATGAGGCGATTGACGCCACCAAGAATTTCAACGACAGCTTGCAGTATCAGTGGATGACAACAGATGTTCTTGTCAACACACTGAGGGATTATGCTGACGAGACGACGGACATTGGTAAAAAGGCTTTTGCAGCAGCGCAGGAAGTCAAAACATTTACTCAGTTAATGGACACGCTTAAAGAAGCAGTTGGTTCTGGCTGGGCTATGACATGGGAAATTTTGTTCGGTGATTTTAATGAAGCTAAAGCCATGTGGACGGATGCCAGTAACTATTTCGGCGGCATGATTGACGCTATGTCGGATGCCCGGAACTCCATGTTACAGGGATGGAAGGACCTTGGCGGCAGGACCGCGGTTATTGATGCTGTGAAGAATGGGTTTGGAGCATTGGTCAGCGTCGTAAAGCCCGTGAAGGATGCGTTCAGGGAGATATTTCCTCCTACGACATCTCAGCAGCTTTATAATATGACGATTGCCCTGAGAGAGTTTACTTCCCATTTGAAGCTTAGTGATACGGCATCGGCGAACCTGAAAAGAACATTCAAGGGTATATTTGCCGTATTGGATATTGGCAAACAGGCGTTTTCGGCCTTGTTCAAAGCCGTCACCCCATTATTTGGCGGTTTCAAAACTCTTGGCGGAGGAGTTCTGAGTGTAACAGGAAATATTGGCGATTTTCTGGTAAGCATTGATGAGTTCGTTAAAAAGAATGATATTTTCGGAAAATCCGTTCAGGGAGTCATCGACTTCGTAGGGAAAGCAGCCAATGCGTTCAAGGATTTCGCAAAGGAAGTAAAAGATAAATTTAATCTTCCGGATTTGGATGCGATTAAGAAATCCGTCACAGATTTTCTGAACACTCTTAAAGAGAAAATTAAAATTCCCGGTCTGGAATTACTGCATTCCATGCTCGAAAGAATCCATATCAGAATGTCCCAGGTTGGGGAAGCGGCCGGGGATATGAAAGGCGGAGTTATTATCGCAATCGGTGCGATGGGTGAAGCTCTTTCAAAGTGTAAATTCTTGCAGTTGCTTCAGGCTTTATGGAACGGTGTAAAAACCATTGTCGGTGGAATCGCACAGGTTATCGGCGGTTTGGCGGATACGATTATTGAAAAACTGGGAAACGCTGACTTTAGCGGAATCATCGATTTGCTGAATGGCTTATCCCTCGGTAGTATTGCGGTTGGTCTTACCAAGTTCATAAACAGCCTTTCCAATCCGTTGGATAGTCTTGGCGACATCATGGAAAACGTGACAGGCATTCTTGATGGAGTAAGGGGGTGCTTTGAAGAGTACCAAAATCAGTTAAAGGCTGGAACACTGATAAAGATTGCTACTGCTATTGGTATTTTGGCAGCGTCAATCGTGGCTATTTCTCTTGTTGACAGTGATAAGCTTACTGGTTCTCTTGGAGCAATCGCAGTCATGATGACGGAGCTGATAGCTGCTATGGCGGCGTTTAATAAGCTGGGAGGAGTGTCTGGTAAGGGAGCCACAAAACTTGTCGTATTTGCTGGCGCGGTTCTTGTCTTATCAAGTGCGGTGAAAAAGATGGCAAGTCTTAGCTGGAGTGAACTGGCAAGAGGTTTGGTTGGTGTTGGTGTATTGTTGGCGGAACTCGATGTTTTTATGGCCACAGCGAAGTTCAACAAGAAAGCCATGTCCAATGCAACCGCCATGGTTATATTTGCCGCAGCGATTAAGGTTCTGGCTTCTGCCGTTAAGAGTCTCAGTGGTTTAAGCTGGGAAGATATGGCGAAAGGATTGCTTGGAGTCGGCGTTCTTCTGGCTGAAGTAGATGTTTTCTTGAATACTGCAAAGTTCAGTGGAAAGGCGATGTCTACAGCTACGGGAATGCTTATCATGTCGGCAGCTTTAAAAGTGCTGGCTTCGGTATGTGGCGATTTTGCTCAGATGCAATGGGGTGAAATAGGAAAAGGGCTTACTGCGGTTGGAGCGTTGCTTTTAGAAGTCGCGGCATTTACAAAACTTACTGGAAATGCAAAGCACGTTATTTCTTCAGGGCTTGCTCTGGTTGAGATAGCGGCTGCCATGAAGATATTTGCATCAGCGATGGGAGATTTTGCGAGATTTTCATGGCAAGAAATTGCAAAAGGTCTTGTAGCAATGGGCGGAGCTTTGGCGGAGGTTGCTATAGCTACAAATCTGATGCCTAAGAATATGGTCGGTATCGGAACAGGTCTTATCGTAGTTGGTGCAGCTCTTGAGATTATTGCGGATGCTTTAGGCAAGATGGGTAAGTTCTCCTGGGAAGAGATTGCAAAAGGACTGGTGGCAATGGGAGGCGCATTAGCTGAACTTGCGATTGGTCTGAATCTCATGAAAGGTACGTTGGCTGGTTCGGCAGCAATGCTTGTGGCGGCTACGGCTTTGGCAGTTTTGACTCCGGTTCTCAGCGTTTTGGGTGCTATGAGTTGGGGAGGAATTGCAAAAGGTTTGATTACGATTGCCGGGGCATTTACGGTTCTCGGGGTTGCCGGGTCTGTTCTCACGCCACTTGTCGGAACAATTCTCGCATTGAGCGGAGCGTTTGCTCTGATTGGTGTTGGGGTAGTGGCTATCGGTGCAGGGCTTTTGGCGGCAGGATTGGGTCTGTCTGCGTTGGCGGTTGGGTTTACGGCTTTTGCCGCCTCTCTTACTGCTGGCGCTACGGCTGTTGTTGCCGGTTTGACAGTCATCATTACAGGCGTGGCAGGTCTTATACCGGCAATCGTTGCCAAAGTCGGCGAGGCAATCGTTGAATTGTGCAAAGTAATTACCGCCAGTGCGCCTGTTATCGGCGAAACAATCAAGGCGGTTGTATTAACCCTTGTTGATGTGCTGGTCGAGTGCGTGCCTGCTATAGCAGACGGTGCTTTAACACTGATTGCAGGGGTTTTGGAGGCTCTGGTTGCATATACGCCTTCAATCGTGGATTCTATATTCCAGTTCCTGATTGCAATTCTTGATGGAATTGAGAGGAATTTGCCGAAACTTATTCAGTCGGCGATAAATGTTCTTATGGCTTTCTTCTCTGGAGTTATAGATGCTCTGAGCGGAATTGATGTTGACGTACTTGTAAAAGGTATCGCTGGCATCGGTTTACTCTCCGCTATTATGGTGGCGTTAGGTGCCGTTGCTGGACTTATTCCACAAGCTATGGCTGGAGTGCTCGGTATGGGTGTTGTCATTGCCGAATTAGCTTTGGTATTAGCAGCAGTAGGCGCGTTAGCCCAGATTCCTGGATTATCTTGGCTTATTGGAGAAGGAGGCAAGTTATTACAGGGGATAGGCACGGCTATCGGTCAGTTTGTCGGCGGTATCGTTGGCGGATTCATGAGCGGTGTGTCAAGCCAGTTCCCACAAATCGGTTCTGATTTATCAGGATTTATGATGAATATTCAGCCATTCATTGAAGGAGCTAAAGCGATAGATGCTTCGATGATGGAGGGTGTAAAGGCACTTAGCGAAACAATTCTTATACTTACCGCTGCTGATATTTTACAGGGGTTGACTTCTTGGTTTACTGGCGGTTCTTCACTTTCGGATTTTGCCGAAGAGCTTGTGCCTTTTGGCACGGCTATGAAAGCTTACTCGAATGCGATTTCTGGAATAAATCCTGAAACGGTAACGGCATCAGCAACAGCGGCAAAAGCGCTTGCTGAAATGGCGTCCAATCTTCCTAACAGTGGCGGGGTTGTTGGCTGGTTCATGGGTGAAAACGACATGGATCAGTTTGCGGCTCAGTTGGTTCCTTTTGGCGAAGCGATGAAAGCGTATGGTGAAGCTGTATCCGGAATTGACGGTGCATCCATTGAAAGTTCGGCGATTGCCGGACAGGCTTTAACCGAATTAGCCAATACAGTACCGAATACCGGCGGCGTAGTGGGTTGGTTTGCTGGAAACAATGATTTGGGGGACTTTGCGGAACAGCTTGTGCCTTTTGGAGAAGCTATGAAGTTATATGGCGATTCCGTAGCAGGAATCAATTCTGAATCGATACAGGCTTCTACAATAGCAGGCAAGGCATTGACAGAGCTTGCTAATACAGTTCCCAACACTGGTGGAGTTGTAAGTTGGTTCACCGGGAATAATGACCTCGATACCTTTGGGGAGCAGATTGTTCCTTTTGGCGAAGCCATGAAAGCGTATGGCGATGCCGTTGCGGGTATTGATGGAGAAGCAGTAACAGCGTCTGCTACGGCAGGCTTGGCTTTAACGGAATTAGCCAATACAGTACCGAATACCGGCGGCGTTGTAAGCTGGTTTACTGGAAACAATGATCTTGATACATTCGGGGAACAAATCGTTGTGTTCGGTGCGGCAATGAAAAAGTACGGAGATGCGGTTGCCGGTATTGATGCAGAAGCTGTGACGGCGTCCGCGACAGCAGGTTTAGCATTGGCAGAGTTGTCAAATGGCCTGGATAACAGCGGCGGCGTTGTGAGTTGGTTTGCAGGGGATAACGATTTGGCGAGCTTTGCAAAGAGTATCATACCTTTTGGCGAGGCAATGAAATCATATTCAGATGCAGTAAGCGGCATTAACCCATCGGCAGTAACAGCATCCGCAACTGCGGCACAAAGTTTGGCAACTTTAGAGGGAAATCTTCCAGCTATTGGTGGACTTTCCGAAATCATGAATGGCGGAAACAGCCTTGCGAGTTTTGCAAGAGAGTTGATTCCATTCGGCGAAGCAATGAAATTATATTCGGATGCCGTGATTGGAGTAAATCCAAGTGCAGTAACAGCGTCGGCACTGGCAGCACAGTCTTTGGCAAGGCTTGAAGAAAATCTTCCTGATATTGGAGGACTCTCTGAAATCTTTATGGGAGGAAATAGTCTTGCTCAATTTGCAAAAGAGCTGATACCTTTTGGTGAAGCAATGAAGTCATATTCCGATGCTGTAAGTGGTATCAATCCGGGAGCAGTAACAGCTTCGGCTACGGCGGCGCAAAGTTTATCAGAATTGGAAGCAAATCTTCCGGATGTTGGCGGCATATCAGGTTGGATTACCGGGGATACCGACTTGGGCGAGTTTGCGGAACGACTAATTCCATTCGGAGAAGCAATGTTGTCCTACAGCAATGCTATCAATGGAATCAACCCGGAAGCAGTAACAGCGTCTGCTACAGCAGCACAAGCATTAGCTGCCCTGGAAGCAAATCTTCCGAAGACTGGCGGCGTTGTGAGCTGGTTTGCAGGGGATAACGATCTGGAATCATTTGCTAAAGGTATTACGCCTTTTGGTGAAGCGATGAAATCATATTCTCTGGCAGTAACAGGTATCAATGCAGATGCTGTTGTTAATTCGACTACGGCGGGTCTGGCATTGATCGAGTTGGCGAAAACACTTCCAACTACAGGCGGAGTCGTTGGCTGGTTTACCGGAGAAAACGATTTGGCATCTTTTGCCAGTGGGATCGTACCTTTTGGCGAGGCAATGAAAGAGTATTCTCTTGCAGTAACGGGTATCAATTCTGACGCAGTTATAAACTCCACAACAGCAGGTAAAGCGCTGATTGAATTGGCGAATACCGTTCCGAATACGGGAGGAGTCGTTGGCTGGTTCACAGGTGGTAAGGACATGAGCCAGTTCGGTGAACAGTTGACACCTTTTGGTGAGGCGATGAAATCTTATTCCGACGCTATATCCGGAATAGACGTAGAAGCTATCACAAATTCGGCTACAGCAGGCAAGGCATTAGTGGAATTGGCGAATACACTTCCGAATACAGGAGGAGTGGTAAGCTGGTTTACGGGCAGTAATGATATTGGTGCATTTGGAGAGAGTCTGATATTGTTCGGTAAAAACTTTGCACAGTATTCAGATTACATGAAGAATGTTGACGCCGGTATTGTCACAGCCACAACTAATGCGGCCAGCTCAATCGTTGAGTTACAAAAGAGTCTTCCGGAAGAAGGAGGGTGGTTCTCTAAAGACGTAAGCCTTGCTGATTTCGGTAAGGACATGAGTTCATTTGGTTCCTATTTCAGCTCTTATTATGCCTATATAAGCGGTGTTGATACTGGTGTACTTTCCAGTGTTATTACCCAGACAAACCGATTGGTTGAAATGGCGAAGGGGATGGTGGGACTGGATGTTAGCGGAATGACATCATTTAGTTCCGCATTGACAAAACTCGGAGAAACTGGTGTCACAGGTTTCATCAATGCGTTCAATAATGCAGAATCAAAAGTTAAGGCCGCAGCTTCTAATATGCTGACGGCTTTTATCAACGGCGCGAATGCCAAGAAGTCTGACACAACCACCACTTTCACAAATATTGTGCAGGCGGTATTGACAGCAATAAAGGCTAAGCAGCCGGAGTTCCAGACAGTTGGTTCTACGTTAATGGTAAAATTTATTGCAGGAGTGAAATCGCAGGATAATACTGCCCGGACGACATTTACCACGATTATCAGTGGGTGTTTAACGGCTATCAAGAACAAATACGCTGAGTTCCAAACTGTTGGAACACAAACTATGATTAAATTCATTGCTGGTGTAAAATCTCAGGACAACAATGCCAGAACTACGTATACAAACATCATGAACGGATGTCTGACAGCTATTAAGAACAAGTATACGGAATTTCAGACAGTGGGTACTCAGACGATGGTTAAGTTTATCGCTGGTGTAAAGTCCAAAGATAATGAGGCTCGCACGACATTCACCACGATTATCAGTGGATGCTTAACAGCTATCAAAAACAAATACGCTGAGTTTGAGGCGGTCGGCAGAGGGTGCATGGAAAAACTCATTTCGGGTGTAAAAAGCAAAGATGCCAATGTCAAAGATTCATTTACATCAAGCCTTAGTAATGCAGTTAATGCCGTTAAAGGTTATAGAGACCAGTTCTATAGTGCTGGTTCTTACCTTGTAGATGGGTTTGCATCTGGTATTAGTGAGAATGCGTATAAGGCCGAGGCAAAAGCAAGAGCGATGGCAGCGGCTGCGGCAAGAGCTGCTGAAAAGGAACTGGATGAGCACTCACCTTCCAAAGTAGGTTATCGGATTGGTGATTACTTTGGCGTAGCATTTGTCAATGCTATTGGCGACTATGAAGATAAAGCATACGATGTAAGTTCTGATATGGCAACTGCCGCTAAAACCGGTCTAGGCAATGCAATTTCCAAGATTAAGGATTTCATTACTAATGGTATTGATGCGGAGCCGACAATCCGGCCTGTTCTTGATTTGTCGAACGTGGAGTCGAGGATCGGCAAGCTGAACACTATGTTGAGCAGAACGCAGGCATTATCCATCAGCGCCAGCATGAACAAAGACCGTACCTCGGAAATTCAAAATGGAGGTGGAAAACCTAACACAAACAGTACGTTTACCTTTACACAAAATAACTACTCGCCTAAGTCATTGTCGAGAGTTGAACTTTATCGTCAGACGAACAATCAGTTCTCGGCATTTGAAAGGATGGTGAAAGCATGATTAAATCAATCACTGTTACGAACTATCTTGGCGATAGTATCAAACTTGATTTGGCGCGGCCGGAGGAATCCGGCTTCGTCGTCACTTCAGTTACCGGTTTGGGATCTGGAAAAGCGAATATTAACATGACAGAAATAGCGACAAACGATGGAAGTCTATATAATTCGTCTAGGCTCCCGAGCCGTAACATTGTAATATCATTGAAATATCTATGGCAGAGTACAATCGAGGATGTGCGCCAGCTCTCATATAAATTTTTCCCAATCAAGAAAAAACTCACCCTGCTTATCGAGACGGACAACAGGCAGGCGGAGATTGAGGGCTATACAGAAGCAAACGATCCAAACATATTCAGCAAGGATGAGGGTTCTGACATTTCAATCGTATGTCCGAATCCTTTTTTTTATTCTGCCGGAAAAGACGGAGTAAACACTACTATTTTTTATGGTGTCGAACCGTTATTCGAGTTTCCGTTCAGTAATGAATCCCTTTATGAGTGTCTGATCGAAATGGGGTGGATTCAGAACCAGATGGAAAAAGTGGTTGTTTATAGCGGTGATGCAGAAATTGGTGTGACTATTACGATTCATGCAATCGGAGAAGCACGCAACATTACCATCTACAATACTGGCACAAGAGAGATTATGAGGATTGACACAAATAAGTTGGCGTCTTTTACCGGTTCCGGGATTGTGGCAGGTGATGAAATCACTATTTGTACTGTGAAAGGCAAGAAATCAATCACGCTGCTTAGAAACGGTAAAACCACGAACATACTCAACTGCCTTGACAAGAATGCCGATTGGTTCCAGCTCGCAAAGGGCGATAACGTCTTTGCGTATACGGCTGAAGAAGGGAGTACAAACCTACAGTTTAAGATTGAAAATCGAGTCATTTACGAGGGGGTATAGGTATGGATGTAACAGTTCTTAACACGAATCTTGACGCCGTATCCATCGTTGATGTCTACGAATCGTTCATCTGGACTGACCGGTATTATGAATATGGAGATTTCGAGCTTTTTACCTCGATGACAGAGACTATTCTCAGTTACATCAGACAGGATTATTATTTGCAGAACCGCGAGTCGGAACACGTTATGATTATCGAAAAGATACGAATTGCTTCTGATTCCGAGAATGGGAACCATATCACGGTTACTGGCAGATCATTGGAATCTATTCTTGACCGCCGGATTGTCTGGGGACAAAAGACCATAACCGGAAATCTTCAAAATGGAATCCGTACTCTGCTGAATGAGAATGTAATATCTCCAGCAGACAGCACAAGGAGAATAAGTAACTTTATCTTTGAAGCGTCAACTGATCCCGCTATTACGTCACTGAAGATTGATGCGCAGTATACCGGCGATAATCTGTATGATGTAATTAACAAAATCTGTAGTGAGAGAAGCATAGGTTTCAAGGTGACTCTTAACAACAATAAACAGTTCGTATTTAAGCTGTATGCCGGGACGGATCGTTCCTATGACCAGTCGGCGAATCCTTATGTCGTATTTTCCCCCAAATTTGAAAACATCATCAACAGTAATTATGTGGAATCTAAGTCTGCACTGAAGACCGTTACTCTGGTTGGCGGTGAAGGTGAGGGTTCTGCAAGAAAGTATACGACTGTTGGCGGGGGAAGTGGATTAAATAGGCGGGAGCTTTTTACGGACGCAAGGGATATTTCTTCTGATGTTGGAGACGGGGTTGTCTTATCTGATGCGGAATACACGGCTCAGTTACAGCAGCGGGGAAAAGAAAAGTTGGCAGAGAACACGGATGTAACCTCATTTGAGGGGCAGGTGGAAACAACCGTTATGTTCAGGTATGGAGAGGACTTCTTCAACGGAGATGTCGTTCAGATCGCCAACGAATACGGACATGAAACGAAAGCGAGAATCGTTGAAATCGTTATGTCCGAAGATGAAGACGGTAACTCTGTATACCCTACATTTAAAACGATAGAACAGGAGGCGGTGTGATATGAGTGTGACATGTGGGTTTTATAACTCAAAAAATGGCGATCGAAAATACGATGCGATTCAAATGTCAAGTATTTTTGACGGCATCATCCGGGATGGAGTTTTACAGCATTACGGAACGGCAATGGTTGTTAAAGAATCCGAAGGCATGATGGTGAATGTCGGCATCGGACGGGCCTGGTTTAATCATACATGGACTCTGAATGATGCATTGCTTCCGTTGACGGTTCCTATATCGGAAGTTCTTCTAAACAGAATTGATGCGGTTGTTCTGGAAGTCGACGCACGCGAATCTGTTAGAGCGAATTCTATTAAGATTATCAAAGGTACTCCGGCATCCAGTCCGAAGAACCCGACGATGATCAAGACAAACGACAGATGGCAGTATCCGCTTGCCTATATCCGTGTCAACGCTGGTGTGACTTCGATACGGCAGGCGAACATTACAAATTGTGTGGGAACGTCTGCGTGTCCGTTTGTTACTGCTCCACTGGAAAAGATGTCTATTGACGCTCTTGTAGCACAGTGGGGAGATCAGTGGAAGGCTTTTTACGGCGCTCAGACGGCGGACATGGAAGCTGCAAATACTTTCTGGAAAAACCAGTGGAGGACGTGGTTCCAGGCACAGACGACAGAGATTCAGGAAGCATATCTGAACTGGGAGCATCAGTGGGAGGAATTTTTTAA
>ERZ779622.2-NODE-2-length-199018-cov-30.005609_pt1 | contig 199018 bp, 177 predicted proteins | sample MGYA00514188_ERZ779622 | MGnify/ENA primary metagenome ERZ779622 (study PRJEB29562, sample SAMEA4376702) | mouse gut metagenome | isolation source: Cecum | study: EMG produced TPA metagenomics assembly of the A DSS colitis mouse model was used to assess the... | reverse complement strand
CAGACCCCGGAGGGGTTATAAATAAACCCCCATTTGAAATGGGGGTTGCTAACTTAGGGGACGACTGCATGTTTTCCAATGATGTTTTTCTGCGCAGTAATGATGGACACTCGATTTTTGATATTGCTACAGGTAAGAACATAAATTCTACACAGGAAATTGGTAAAAAGCGAAAAATAGAGATTGGGAATCATGTATGGGTGGGGATGAGAGCTGCTATTTTATATCATACAAAAATTGGTGACGGAAGCATTGTTGGAGCGTTGAGTCTGGTAAAAAATGTATTTCCCAATAATTGTATTCTGGCAGGTACTCCTGCAAAGATGATAAAGAAAGATATTTCATGGAGTCGGGAATATGGAGCTGAAGATATCGCGGAATGCGGATCTCAGTATGTAAATCTCACGAAATAATTCATTTGGAGCAATATAAGCAGGGTTAATGTTATGAAAATATGGGCGCATCGGGGGTGTAGTCAAAGATATCCGGAGAATACACTTCTTGCATTTGAAAAGGCGGCAGCATTGCAAAATCTGACCGGGATAGAACTGGATATTCAGCTTACTAGGGATGGTGAGCTGGTTGTCATTCATGATGAGCGGGTAGATCGGACAACGGAAGGAATAGGTTATGTGAGGGATTATAGCCTTTTGGAGCTTAAAAGACTTCATATATATGCAGACGAGAATCCATGTCAGCAGATTCCGACAATGAGGGAGGTATTGGATTTGCTGGAACCGAGGTTAAAAGCAGGTCTGCGATTGAATATAGAATTAAAAAATAGTATTTGCTTCTATGAGGGGATGGAAGAAAAGATTGTTGAACTGATAAACGAGAGGAGACTGGGGGATGCCGTTGTGTATTCTTCATTCTATGCCAGATCACTTGCAAAACTTAGGGAGCTGGATGCAGAAACGGAGATCGGAATTTTGGATATCAAGATTTCGGACTGCCTTTATAAATTGAAAGGCGGCTGTGGAGCAATGGTTTTACATCCATTTTGGCAGGGGATGGATTTAAAGGCAGAGGAATTGCAAGGATATACGGTAAGAGCATGGATGTCCGGACATCTCTATCCGGAGAAACCGACAGGAAGCAGACTTAAACTGGAAAACTTGAAGCAGCAGGGGATTACGGATGTAATATTAAATGAACCTGAGGCGTATCTCTGATAGAGCCAGGGGGTATTAATATGAGTGAAAAAAGCTACATATGGTATCGGAAAGCGAAAGCGTTTGGAAATAAATTGTGTTTTATCCTATGCAGAATATTTCCGATCAAAAATAATCGCATCAGTATATGTATTTTTGAAGGCAGAAGCGGATTTGGATGTAATCCCAGATATATTGTGGAGGAACTTCACAAAAGAAATAAAGATTATGAGTTTATATGGTTTGTAAATGACATGCAAAAGAGTTTTCCGGACTATATCAGGAAAGTGCCAAATACTTTATGGAGCAGGGCATACTGGCTTTCTACCTCTAAAATATGGATTGATAACTATAGGAAACCTTATGGGACCATCAAAAGGAAAAAACAATATTATTTTCAGACTTGGCATGCGACCATCGCTTTCAAGAGTACGGGACTTTTGAGAAAAGAGGCTTTTTCAGAGATGGCGTATCTGGTCAGTAAAAATGATTCAGACATGATTGACTATGTCATCATTGATTCCAGATGGTGTGAGGCCATGTATTCCAAGGCGCTTGTATATGACGGAGCTTTTTTGAAAACAGGAGCGCCAAGATGTGATGTTTTATATGGTGATAGGAAAGAGACCAGAGCGTTATTCCGAGAGAAATATGGATTAAAACAGACAGATAAGATAGTCATGTTTGCTCCTACATTTCGTGAAAAAAGTAACAATGGTGTCAGGAGCGTGTATTCTGAAAAATGGTCTGTTGATTTTGCAAGAATGCTATTAAACCTTGCAAAGAGATTTGGCGGAAACTGGTGTCTTTGTCTGCGCCTGCATCCACAACTGGTCCAGAATATGATGGATGATTTGAATCTGGACTTGAAATTGAAAGTGATTGATATCAGTAGGGAAGATGATATGAATGTAAATCTTGCGGCGATGGATGCACTGATTACAGACTACTCTAGTGCAGCAATGGATGCAAGTTTTATGCGGATACCTGTGTTTATATATGCAGATGACATAGAAAAATATATACAGGACAGAGGCAGCATACTGTGGGATTTTTCACGCCTTTCTGAAGAAATTATCAAAAATAATCAGGAAATGGTGCCGGGAATTGATACACAACTTCCGTATACGGTTTCCCAGAATAATGATGAGCTTGAAAGACACATACTGGAATTTGACGAGGATAAATATGCAAAACAGATGGATCAGTTTGTTAAAGATGTGGAACTGATTTTTGATGGACAAGCGAGCAGTCGGGTTGCAGATAAAATAGAATCTTTTATAAAACAATAAGTGGAAGGGTTATGATCGTGCGGTTATAGTCGGGCAAATGCCGGAAAGGAACTAGTATGAAGATTTACATATGGGGAACCGGGAGACTGGCGGGAAAGGTGATCGGCAGATATGTTGACATTGATGAGGTGGAAGGATTCATTGATAATGATAAAAGCAAAGCAGAATATATGGGTAAGCAGGTTGTTCATCCGGCAGAATTGGCAGACTATGATGCTATTTTAGTTGCCAACCTATATAGAGAAGAAATAGCGAGACAGTGTCTGGAACTGGGGATTGCCATGGAGAAGGTAATTTTCCTGTATAGTAATTGTACGATGGAGGATGCAAACAAGGATTATGGTTTTGTGGAGAAGATCCTTGGAAAAGAATATGCCGATATTGTCAGGAACAGATATCATGCAGTCCGTGGGGTGGAAGCTTTTGACATCCCCGTTGACTTAAAATTCGTGAAGGGATATTGGGACAGCGATTATGTGCGGATGGAGAGTTTTGAGCTGGCAGTCAAGGAAATTTATAAAAGAAAACTACAGGGGGCTGTAGCGGAAGTCGGCGTGTTCAGGGGAGAATTTGCACAGTATATCAATAAAGCATTCCCGGACAGAAGCTGTTATTTGTTTGATACCTTTGACGGATTTGATGCTAACGAGGCTCTTAAGGAATTAAAAAGCGGAAATTGTACACAGGCGTTCATTGAGGCATATAAGCAGACAAACATTGCGGCAGTCGTAGAGCGGATGCCCTACATAGATAATATCATTATCAAACAGGGATATTTTCCGCAGTCTTTGGACGGTCTGGAAGATACATTTGTGTTTGTTTCGATTGATGTGGATTTTGAGGATTCTATTTATGAGTGCCTTATGTATTTTTATCCACGATTGACAGGGGGAGGATATATTTTTGTTCATGATTATAACAGCGCTTTACGGGGAGTAGAGCAGGCGGTTGACAGATATGAAAAAGACACCGGTATTGTTTTAAATAAAGTGCCGTTATGTGACGCAAATGGAACATTGGTTATTACAAAGGGAAGCGATTCATAGATTGAGGAAAATGAAAAAGATATCATTAATTATACCTGTTTACAATACGCGGGAGTATTTGGAAAAATGTCTGGAGAGCGCAGTCAGTCAGGACTATGGAAATATGGAAATCATATGTGTGGACGACGGCTCTTCGGATGGTTCAGGGCAGATTCTGGACAGATTTGCAAAAGAATGCGGGAACATCATTGCGATTCACCAGAGGAATGGTGGTGAGAGTAACGCACGCAACAGAGGATTAGCTGCCGCATCCGGCGACTATATTGGATTTATGGACTGTGATGACTGGATAGAGACAGGCATGTATTCCGAATTGTGTGATGCGTTGGAGTCATATGACGTGGATATGGCCGCATCCGGCTGGGTCAAAGAGTTTCCGGGACAGAGTATTGTCGTGAGAAACCAAGGTCAGGTCAGACATGGCGTCATAGAACAGGGCGAACTATTGGAATATGTTTATCATCGGGATAAATACCAGGGGTTTGCTTATATATGGAACAAATTATATAAAAGAGAAGCTTTATATGACAAAAGGAGAGATTTCTTAAAGTTTGATGAGAATTTGAGGCTTGGAGGGGATATTCTTTATCTTGCGCAGATTCTTATGAATGTGAAGAGTGCGGTTTATATGGATGAATCCTTTTACCATTACAGACAAAGGGACGAATCCGGCAGTCATTCACGGAATGTAGAAGCCAGACTCGACAGCTTAAGGGCATATGATTATGTGATTGATCTTTTTCAGGAACATCATATTGAGGAAGAGGTTTTGAAACTGGTAAAGCGTTTTCAGGTATATCACAGCACAAATATAGCGGAAATCGCTTTTCAAAATCGGGACAAAAAAGCTTTGGACGCTTGTCATCGCTATATGAGGCGATACAAAGAAGAGTACATAGAAACGAATCAGGAACATGCGGAAAGAATAGCAAGATTCTATCATATTTTAGAATATCAAATAGAAATGCAGAAGGAGGACTTGGCATGAATATATTGTTTTGGGGAAAGGGACATATTTTTAACTGCCTGATGGAATATGCTCTTTGGAAAAAGGGGTGTGAAATAACAGGGATTATTGAAAGCAAAAAAGACCGGGATTATTTTGAATATGGCGGTAATACAATTTCTGTATATGAACCGAATGAAATACAATCGTTACAGTATGATTTCATTGTTATTTCCAATGTGTATCTGTCAGAGTGTTTAATGACAGCAGAGGAAAATGGCGTTACTTTTGATAAGATTATTATTCCTTATGCCAATTATATGTTGAAAAAGGAAGATAACGTAAATAGATGCCATAAATGCATGGAAAATGCGGAAGAAATCATAACACTATTAAATAAATGGTATAACCTTACGGATAAAAGGGTGCTGTTATATGGAGATGATACCTTTTTATGGCAATTTCTCAGTGTGCCGCAACATAAAAAGGCAGAGATTATTGGCGTAGTTTCTACGACACATTCCATACAGGGACATATAAAAATATGTAAAAAAGATACAAAGGTCTATGATGAGTGGGAAATACAGGATCTTGATTTTGATATGATTGTGATAATGGATCGGAATGCACCAGCTATCTTTTCAGAACTTTCCCAAAAAGTGGATAAGAATAAAATAGCAATTCCGTTTATGACAGGAATAGAAAAAAATCCGTACGAAATCATAATAAAATTGGAACCTTATTTTAACATGGTCAGTTGGCTGGTAGATACATTGTCGATTTTGTATTCTGCCGGACGTCAGCCGCAGCATATGGCATATGACATGTTTACGCACTCGTTGTTTAATTGTGCTGAATATAAGAAATTAGGTTTTTCTTTTATTGGTGATCATGATGGAAATGACTATGGAAGAATTAGGACACTGGAACTGCTGATAGATGAGATTAAGGGAAAGAAACTGAATGGTGCGTTGGCAGAGCTTGGGGTTTTTACCGGAGAGTATTCGAAAGTACTAAATTATTATTTCCCTCAAAAAGAATTATATCTTTATGATACTTTTGAAGGATTTGATGAAAGGGATATTTCGGATGATTTGCGAAGCGGAAAATTTACGCAGGAATTTGCAGATATTTTTACACAAACAAGTCTGGAAGCGGTTCAGAAATTTGTCGGAGTAAAGGAGAACATACATTATAGAAAAGGATATTTTCCTGAAAGCATAGCAGAAGAGGAAAAAGAAAAGAAGTTTTGCTTGGTTTCACTGGATGCAGATTTGTATAATCCGACTTTGGAGGGGCTGAAGTTTTTCTATCCAAGATTAGAAAGCGGAGGTTATATAATGATACACGAATATAATGCAATTGTCATGGTGGAAGGCAAAGCTCAGGATTTTTCAGGTGTTAAGAGAGCTGTGAAAGATTTTGAAAACCAGTTTGGCTCCATTCGATATGTACCCATAGCAGATAGAAACGGTACTCTGGTCATTACAAAATAAGTATATAGTGACAGATAATTTTGAGGAGATAGATGATGAAGTGGAAGAACAGGGGTCATGAATATGACTATATGTATCAGGAGATGAGTGAAAAAAGAAGTTTCTATTTATTTGGGGCAGGAGATTACGGGAATCAGTTTTTGCATATTTTTGAAAAGGAGATTCAGATAGGCGGCTACATTGACAATGATGCATCCAAACAGGGGGCAGAAATCCACGGAAGACATTGTTATTCCTTGGAAGAGATTCATTTGAAACCGGATGAAGGCATCATAGTCACGATGTCCCAGTATGCAAGGGTAAATCCGATCGAACAGCTGAAACAGGCAGGGTATCAGAAAGATGAAGATTATTTCATCATGGAAGAATTTATTTCAGTATACCATGTTTATAAAAATGACAGAGTATATTTTACCAATATTTCTTTTCTGCCCAGCACGATCTGTAATCTCAAGTGCAGATACTGCCTTAATTTCAATCCTTTTGCCAGGCAGTTTTATGTGAGGGAGTGGGAAGATTTAGTAAAGGATGTTGACTTATTCTTTTCCTGTGTAGATCATATCATGCTGTTCCACGTCAGCGGCGGAGAGCCGATGCTTTATAAACATACGGCTGACTTAATCGAATATATTGATAAGCATTATGGAGACAGAATAGATACGCTGCGCACGGTGACAAACGGAACAAATGTTCCGAAGGAGGAGCTACTGCAGAAACTGTCTCAGTGTAATGTGGAAGTGGTGGTGGATGATTACAGAGATGCTGTGCCGCAGTTTAGAGAACGTTTTGAAGAATTGATCCGTAAGCTGGAAGAGTATCACATCAGATACTATATCAATAAAGTGGACAGCTGGATTGATCTGGCGCCTGAGAGAACGGATCATTCAGACTGGACGGAGGAAGAGCTTTCAGAACATCGTACAAGGTGTAACCAGTCCTGGCAGGAACTGCGAGGCGGGAAGCTGTATAGTTGTAATTATGCCGCATATGCCACGGTTGCAGGTATAGCAGGAGAGCAGGATCTGGAAGAAGCTTATGATTTAACTGCATTTGCGCCTGACAAAAAGAAGGAACTGGTGGAGTTCCGTTTGGGGTATACCACAAAGGGATACACAAACTTCTGCAAAAAATGCAGGGGATTCACGCCGGAAAATTCGGAGGAAATGGAACCTGCGATACAACTATGAAATGTATGGAAGAAGGAAATACATCTGTATTGCTTAGGAAAATAAGAAAATGAAGGGATGAGTTGGAATGCGAGAGAGAATGTGTTTTCCATATAAGGACGATATGAAGGACCTGCGGGAATATACGGATGATGTTGAAATGATACACAATAAAATGATGGATGATTTATCGGAAATGATATTTTCAAATCGCCTGCTGTTCAGCCTGACGGGAAATCATAAATATATGAAATACATATCGCTGCAGACAATAGGTGGGAAGAACCTATATCATACCTTTTTGGATGACGATCATTCCAAATATATTTATGGGGCGGGTATAAGAGGCAGACGCCTGATCGAACTGTTTCCGGAACATAAGTGGGATGGGTTTATTGATCAGAATTCTACGGAACGTTCTTACAACAATATTAAAATTGTAAATCTGGAACAGTTTGCAAAGCTGTACCAATATAGGACTAAGATTCTGTTATCTAATATGGCAAATGTTGAGGAGATTATCTCAGATCTGCTAAAAGCAGGTGTCTTTCGGGAAGATATCTATATTCTCAGTGATTTTGATGCGGAAAATATGAAGGATATATATTTTTTGCCGGAGTGTATGAAATACATGTCAAATGCTGATGGAGCATTTGTTGATATCGGCTGTTATGACGGAAAGGATTCCATTGGTTATTTACGTTGGATGAATAATAGGGAAGCTGATATATACGCATTTGAGCCGGATGTAAAAAACTATGAAGTTTGTCAAAAGAATTTAGAAATGTATCCGAATATCAAATTGTTTAGGACCGCATTATCGGATACTGAGGAGGAGCTTAATACTGGTGGTGAGGGAGAGATGGTTCATCTTGGGACAAATGGCGAGTCCGTAATCAGGACACAACAGTTGGATGGCATGATTGGTGATCAAAAGATTGGTTTTATCAAAATGGATGTTGAGGGATATGAGGAAAAAGTGCTTAACGGCGCCAAGAAAATTATCAGCAGTCAGCATCCCCTGCTGGCTGTTTCCGTCTATCATAAAAGAGCAGATATTTGGCGGCTTCCCAGACTGATCCTAAATCTTAACAGTAATTACTGTTTTTATATGAGACATTATGGTGCAACAACCGGCGATACGGTTTTATATGCAATAGACAAAAGTAAAGTCTGTGACTAAGCAGTATGGGGATGAGGAGAGATTGATGTGAAAAGAGAGGTCGCAATCTTTGGGGCGGGTGAATGGGGAAGAATGGCTTATTATTATTACAGCAGGAGCTGTGAAATAGTATGCTATTTGGATAATGATAAATCTATATGGGACAAGTCTCTGAATAATATTCCCATATGTACACCGGATATACTGAAGGAAAAGAAATATGCTGTCATTATTGCAAATAAGCAATTCGAAGACGCGATCAAACAACAGCTGCTGGAGGACTATGGTATTGAAGGTGCTGTAGTTTTCAGAATAGAAGAGGAAGCTCAGGAATTATATGTAAAAAACACAAATTTTCAGCCGGAAGGGGAATTAATAGTGGCGTTTAGTCACGGATTGGGCAATCAGATGTTTCAGTATGCTCTGTATCGGGTTTTCGCCAGTCAGGGCAAGAAAGTAAGGGCAGATTTATCTGCATATATAAAGCCGGATATGAGACCTTTTGAGCTGGAGAACGTATTTCCCAATATCACTTTGGAATATTATAATCCGCAGGAAAAGGAGATATACCTAAGGGATGGCGGTAACAAACGGTATATTGAAACCGCGCCTCGTGGAGATATACCCCAGATGTATAAAAACAGCCTGCTGGAAATGGAATCCGGATATGTGGAGGGATTCCACTGTTCATATAAATATTCAGAAATGGTCAGAACGGAATTATTAAAAGATTTTGAATTTTCATATTCGAAAAACAAAGAACTGGTAGAACTGAAAGCCTTTCTGGAAGAAAAGAAGGCGGTAGGCATACACATCAGACGGGGAGATGTTTTAGAACCAAAATATGTCAGGGAAATCGGAGGTATTTGCGGTTATGAATATTACAGAAAAGCAATTGATCTTATAAAAAAGAAATATTCCGATTTATATTTTTGTTTCTTTTCTAATGATATGGAGTGGGTGAAGAAAACATTCCAGGAAGAGAATGCATTGTACATGGAAGAAGGAATGTTCCGCGATTATCATGACTGGTACGACTTGTATCTGATGAGTATATGCAAGCATAATATCATACCCAATAGTACCTTCGGCTGGTGGGGGGCATGGTTAAATAAAAATCCAAATAAAACGGTAATTGCACCCAAAAGATGGAGAAACAGATGGGATGCCGGGGACTGGTGTCCGCCGGATTGGGTTTTAATTTGAAAAGAGACATAACAGGAGAGGACATAATGGTCAGTGTAATCATGCCGGCATATAACGCGCAAAAATATATTGGAAGTGCAATAGATTCCATATTGGAACAGACATACACAGACTTGGAATTGCTAATTATTGAGGACTGTTCCACGGATGATACCCTGAAAGTCATAGAAAGCTATAAGGATGATCGGATTCGGGTATTTAAGAATACCGCAAATATGGGAATTGCCCATAGTACAAATGTGGGATTGCGTGAAAGCAAGGGAGACTATATTGCTCTTTTGGACGATGATGATATGGCGGCAAGAGACCGGCTGGGGATACAGGTGAAGTATCTGGAGGACCATCCGGGAATAGATATTCTGGGTGGGCGTTCCGTAACAATGGATGAGAATAACCATTATCTGAAAATAGGAAACGAGCCAAGACGCAATCCCAAATATGTGAAAGCATCTCTTTTGTTCCAACGGGTGGATTTCATGAACGGGACGACAATGATAAGAAGCGATTTTTTGAAGGAACATCGGCTGTGTTATCAGGACGGGTGTTTTGGCATGCAGGATTATAAGTTCTTTGTGGATGCTTCTAAAGTCGGCAATATCTCGGCTGTTGAAAATATTCTGTTATTCTCCAGGGTTTATGATATGTGTGAAACGGCAAAAGAGAAGAGGGAAAGAAAAACAGAGAGAGCTCAAAAGTATTTTGAGATCCAAAGAGATTCTTTACGGACGAGTGGATATTGCCTGAATGATCAGGAGATGCGTGTGATTCGGGATCTTTTTCCAGAGGAAGGGGCAGTTTGCAGGGACTATGGAGAATATCATGCACTAATCTGTGTTTTTGACAGGTTATTAAAGCAGGCAGAAGAAATGAAAATTGATTATCTGGATGAACTGGAGCATGTTTGCAAGGCTGCAGCTGCCAGACAGGCGGTTAAAATGAAACATTTTACCATGGAGATGTTTTTAGGAAATAGACAGGTGTAAAAATAGATGGGGAGTATCAGGTTGAAAGATCAAATTGCTATATGGGGAGCGGGTGTCCGGGGAAGAGAAGCATATTATGAGCTAAAAAAGAAGTTTCACATAGTCGGTTTCTTAGATTCGGATATTCGAAAGAAAGATATGGAAATTGTAGATGGGAAAAGAGTGCTGGGACAGGAGGTATGTGTCAAAGATACGCTGATCGTCATTTCCTGCGGAAAGTGGTTGGAAGTGTTACAGACATTAAAGGGGAGGGGATTAAAAGTCCTCGTGGATTATATTCCATATCATATGTTGTTGGGGAAGAAAATCTGTCTGCATGAGATGTTGGATTGTTTCGGAACAGAGAATACACTTCTTTATTTGCAGGAAGTTAAAAAACATAAAAAGATCGCCCTGCTGTATGGAAACTGCCAGACAGAAATCATAGCCAACATGTTGGAATATAATCATGATTTTGAAAGTCAGTATACGCTGTTGAGGGTACCTCAGGTTCATCTGTATCGGGATGAGGAACAGGTTGAACAGATATTTTACCAGAATGGCATTATGGGGCTGGTTGATCTGTTCATTTACCAGAACGTCAAGGAGAATAACCGCTTCTATACCAGACTTGGAACTGACACGATATTGGAGCAGGTAAGTGATGCCTGCCGGAAAATACCTATTCACAATATTTATTTTGACGGTTATTTTATTCAGTTTGAGGCAGATGAAAACAGATATTTTGAGAACTTCCTGAAAAAAGACTTTCCGTATACGGATATATTTGTAAATAGATTTCTGGAAGAGGGAAAGAATGCTGATGAGATCATAAAGTTGCTGGAAGACGATGAATTAGTGCCGGAATACAGAATAATAGAACGGTGTGAAGAGTCTATTGAAAATTTGCGGCAGAGAGAACGGTCTGTGGAAGTGGCTATTGTGGATTTTATTGAAGACAATTATAGGGAAGAACAGCTTTTTTATACCTGCAACCATCCCAAAAATATAGTTATCTATGAGTATGTTAAGAGGATATTGAAAACTATTGGAATAGAAAAAACAGACAAATTTACTGAGGAAGAAATGAATATGGAGTTTGGGACATTAGGGATGGCAAACAGCTTTCCCGTTTTTCCGTGTGTGATTAAGGCGTTGGGATTAAAAAAGTATGACACCAAAGCACATATTTCCAATGTATCATCTAATCTTATCACAATGGATGCATATATCAGGGAATATATTTACAGATGTTATGAAACAGAATAGGCAGGCATAAGAGGTAGCTATGGGAAAGAAAATTGTTATTACGGGTGTAAACGGATTTATCGGAAGCCATATGGCAGGAAGATGTCTGCGGGATGGCTATGATGTGATAGGAATTGACGTTGCTTCCACGGCATATACCGCCGATATAACGTATCATCAGTTGAATCTGTACGAGGATACGATAAATGAGATTCTGACAGTGAACAGACCATTCGCTCTGATTCACTGTGCGGGAATGGCGGACGTAAATTATTCGGTACAGCACCCGGACAGTGATTTCATTTCCAACGTGGTAATATCGAGAAAAGTATTGTACGCCGTCAAGGATGCTTCTGACAAAACAAGAGTGATATTTTTGTCAAGTGCCAGTGTATATGGGAACCCGGTTTCCAACCCAGTAGATGAGAATCATGCTAAGAAGCCCATATCACCGTATGCGCTACATAAAACCATGGTGGAGGATATGTGCGAGTATTTTGTCAGACAGTATGATATGGACATAAGAGTCCTCAGGATTTTTTCGGCTTATGGCGTTGGACTGAAGAAGCAGATCTTTTGGGATATGGGACAGAAAATTAAAAAACATAACAGACTTGAACTGTTTGGAACAGGTGAGGAAACCAGGGATTTTATTTATATAGATGATCTGGTGTGTGCGATCCGGCTGGTGATGGAGACGGAAAAGACGAAAGACATTACATACAATGTTGCCAACGGAGCGGAGATAAGCATAAAAGAGGTGGCAGAAATATTTTGTGAGAAATGTGGATTGCCCATAGAATGTCTTTCTTTCAATCAGCGGGAGAGACAGGGAAATCCTATTAACTGGTGTGCGGATATTAAAAGAATCAGGGAACTTGGATATGAGCCGAAAATCAATATCAATGTGGGAATTGGGAAATATGTGGAGTGGCTTAGGGAAAGCGAGATCATTTAGCAGTTCCTGACAGATATGGGGGAAAGATGAAAAAGAATATTTTGATATACGCATTAAAAGGAACGGGTTGGATAGGCGGTGTCTACTACATAAAGAACCTTCTATATCAATTATCAGTATCCCCGGAGGCAGCGTATAAATACAAGTATTATATTTATGCGGATCAGGTCGCAGAGGAAGAATTTGAGGAATTCATTGAAATCATGCATATGCACGTGGTTACGCCTGACGGTTCGCGTGAACAAATACTTGCTGTATGTGATGATTATGACATTGATGTGGTCCTGCCGGTGATCGGGGGAGGATACACATGGCTTATCAGGGACATCTGTTTATATTGGATACCCGATTTTCAGGAGATTCATTTTCCGGAGAATTTTACTCTAGAAAGTATTGAGGATAGAAGGATAACGAGAGGGTATATTGCAAAGGAGCATAAGAGTCTGATTCTCAGCAGTCAGGATTCCTATAGAGACTATAGAATGCAATACCCGGAAAATACAGAAAATGTATTTGTTGTACATTTTGTATCTTATATAAGTCATTTGATCGAACAGATGACAGAGACATATGAAAGCAATATTTTGCAAAAAAACAAGATAGCATATGATTATATTTTTGTTGCCAATCAATTCTGGAGGCATAAAAACCACGTTGTCTTATTGCGGGCAATGGATGAGCTGGTCAACAGAAGAGGCAGGGAAATACATCTGGTGTGTACCGGATTTATGCAAAGTTATGGGCAAAGGGATGCTTATGTGGAAAGCCTTTATCAATATATAGAAGAGCACAGACTGCAAAATTATATTCATTTTTTAGGTTTGCTGGAGCGCAAAGAGCAATTGTGCCTGATGAAAAACGCCAGACTTTTGATTCAGCCTTCCAAGTTTGAGGGATGGGGCTGCAGCGTTGAGGACGCAAAGGTCATGGGGAAAAATATGCTGTTGTCGGATATCGGTGTACACAGGGAACAACAGTATGCTAAATCCATATTGTTTCCGCAAGATGATAGCAGTGTACTGGCAAAATTGATCATGGAAAATTTCGAAGGTGCGGAAAAATATGATTTGACATATGGAAGCCGCTATACGATGGAAAAAGCGCGTCAATATTCATTGGAATTACAAAATGCCATTGATGCTATGGGAGTAAAGGAAAGCGGGGATTATCTGAAAAAATTAAACAGGTGCAGGAAAGAGAAGGTATTGCAGCTTTTCGGAGGTCTGCCGTCTGACCAGATTTGTATTTGGGGAGTGGGATGGCAGACGGAGCAGATTCTTAAAATCTGCAGACAAATATGGACTGACATATCATTTGTCTATTCCGATGCGGATGAAACGAAATGGGGAACTGATTTTAATCAGGGAAAAGTCTATCCGCCATCCCAACTTTCGGAGTTGGGAATCAGGAGGATTATTATTTGCGATACAGAGAATCAGGAGATCGTGTATCAGTCAATAAAAGCGTTTGAAAAAGATGTGGAAATAGTAGGGCTGTATCATTCAGACAGAGAAAAGAATGAACCGTTGTGGATGAGGGAAAACAGCGTTATGAAATGAAAGGAGGACAGTAATCAGTGGGCATTGCAGATGTAATAAATGAATACCAAAAAAAGCGTTTCAAGATGTGCATATATGGGATGGGAATGATTGGACGTGCTTTTTATAAAAAGGTAATAGCCGCCTATAACCTGCAGATTGACTTTTTCTCGGCAGCTAATATTGAGGATGTAGATATTGGCGAAGAGCGTAAAGTTAATAAGAAAGATTTGCTGGAAATGGAAGAAGGCGTATTGATTTTTCTGTTGGTGGAGAAAAAGAGAGAGGAAGAAATAGTAAAGGAGTTTGCCGGGAAAGAAAACTTTAAGATAATTACCTATAATCAAATCGTAAAAGACAAGTTGTTTATAAGAAAATTTTATGAGGTCAACAGAGAAAAAACTGAAGAGAAAAGGAAAAATATTGCGGTATATACCTGTGTAACGAATGACTATGATGATGTCCATATACCGCAGTATATAGATAAAGACGCAGATTATTTTGTGATCTCAGATCATCAGTCGGATTCCACGGGCGTGTATCAGTGGATTGATATAAGACAGGTAGTGCCGAAAGGAATAGTTGACTATAAAGAGCAGAACAGATACTGCAAAATGCACGGGGCGGAAATATTTAAAGAATACAGATATTCTATATATTTAGACGGTTCGATTTTAAGTAAAGGGCAGATATCCAATTTTATCACTAAAATTACGGATTGCGGGCTGGCGTTATTTTGTCATCCGGAGCGAAACAATATTTTTGAAGAAGGAATTTTTCTGTATGCAATGGGTCTATATGATAATGACGGCATTTTAAAACAGCTGAGCAGATATCTGGAGGAAGGAATTCCGCTGGGAACGGGATTATTTGCCTGCGGGATTATTGCCAGAGATAACCGAAACGATATTGCGACCAAAATTATGCATGAATGGTTTTATGAGTATATAACTGAAGTAAAACGGGATCAGCTGTCATTTCCGTATGTTTTATGGAAAAATGGCATTGATTATAATCGTATTGGTAAATTAGGCAACCTTATGGATAATGATGAAATCGAATGGCTGATGAGGCATAAAAAGAGAGCGTGAGCTTATGCAGAATATTGCACTGATAATTAATACATTGCAGGGGGGCGGCGCTGAAAGATGCGCCGCTGATTTGAGCCTGATTTTTACGGAAAAAGGATTTCAGGTATATATTTTTACGGATTTATCAACCAGGATTACATATGAATATGCGGGAGCGCTTGTTGATTATCGATTTGACTTATTGATTGCGGAAAAGATGTCGGATGAGGACTGGCTGCGTCAAAAAGTAAAACAAATGAAAGAATTAAAAATACTGTACAAAATTGATCTTGCAATCAGTTTTATGCAGTATGCAAATTATTTTAATATTTTATCAAAGGGCAGGGAAAAAGTCATTCTCACAACGCACAGTGTCAATTCCGAATATGCGAAATACGAAAAATCTGCGTTCTGGTCAGAGGAGACATTCCGCGAGCTATATCAGTTTGCGGATTTGATCACATTCCCGTCGGATTATTGCAGAGAAGACTGGCTGCGGCATTACGGGGATAAAAATCATATCACGAGAACAGTGTATAATCCCGTCCACTTGATGGAGGCGCCGGAAAAGAAGGATAAAAGGAATGTTGTTATTACGGTTGGCAGGATGCATGGGATTAAAAGGCAGTGGCATTTGATCAAAGCCTTTAAATTAGTAAAGGAAATGTGTCCGGACAGCAGACTGATCCTGCTGGGTGAGGGGGAGCTGAGACCTAAGTTAGAAGAAATTATTGAGCAGTATGATCTGGCGGATGACGTGGAAATGCCAGGAAACGTAAATAATGTACAGGATTATCTGGCACAGGCTAAAGTGTTTGCCATGACGTCAAGATGTGAGGCGATGCCCTGTTCGGTTCTTGAAGCCCTGAGTGCGGGCGTTCCGGTTGTGGCATGCGACACGCCGGGCGGCATCAGGGAGGAACTGGGGATTGCACGGGAATCTCAAAATGCAAAGTATCCTTTGAGAGGCGAATGTGGGATTATAACGCCCTATATTGAGGACAACGATATAGATGATATTTCGGAGCATGAAAGGGCGATGGCAAACGAGATCGTACGTCTGCTGAAGGAGGACGCGTTAAGAGAAGAAATGGCAGCGGCGGCAGTCAGGATGGCGGAACGCTTTAAGCCGGATACTATTGGGAATGTCTGGATTGAGGATATATTCAGGAGTTGTCCGTGCGCAGAGTCTGATCAGGATGCTTATGAGAGAATCAGGGAGAGACATTTGCATGATTATCGAAGCCCGGTAACAATAAATGTAAAGATGTATGTTTCCTATTACAGACTGTTGGAAAAGTGGATGGTACTGCGCGAGAAGGGCGGCTCAACAGAGCAGTATTTTATGGCGCATGATATCAATACCATTATGATATATGGGCTGGGGAAAATGGCAGATCACCTGTTGGCGGATCTCAGGGGAAGCAGCATCCATATCGTGTGTGCGATTGATATGAGAGCCATCAACAAATATGGGGATTTCCGAGTGCTTACGCCGGAAGAAAGACTTCCGAACGCGGACTGTATTGTCATTACGCCGGTACATGAGGCGGAGTCCATAAAGCAAAAGCTGGAAGGAAAAACGATGGTCCCCATTCTGTCATTATCTGAGATACTTGATGAGTGTGTGTAGCCGGCTTGGAAGAGGTTTGACATGGAGCAGGGTAATAAATATTTTATGATCACAGTAGACACAGAGGGCGATAATTTATGGGAGTGGAAGGAGGGAATGCCTCTTTTAACCAAGAATACGGATTTTCTGCCGCGGTTTCAGGATTTATGCAATACCTATCATTTTATTCCCACCTGGTTCTGTAATTGGGAAATGGTAAATGATTCAAAATTTGTGTCTTTTGCAAGGGAGAATTTAGAAAACGGGCAATGTGAGATAGGGATGCATCTGCACGCTTGGAATACGCCGCCTTTTTATGAACTGCCAAGGGGAGAAAACGCCGGTCTTTCTTATCTGATTGAATATCCGGCGGACATTATGAGACAGAAGGTCATCACAATGACTGATCTGATAGAAGAGAAACTGGGAATACGGCCGGTTACCCATCGTGCGGGAAGATGGGGGATGAATGATGATTATTTCAGGATATTGCACGAACTGGGATATGCAGCGGACTGTTCTGTGACGCCGTATGTGAACTGGAATACAAGCGTGGGACAGACTCCACGTTTTGCAGGACCTGATTATTCTATGGAGAAACCGGTTATATCGGTCAGGCAGGGCATTCTGGAAATTCCGGTGACTACTTTGTGGTCGGAAAAAGGAAGCAGGGCATTCTGGCTGCGCCCTAATAGAAAGAATCTGGATGAAATGCTTTATCTGATTGAGCGGTATGTACACTCTGACTGTGATTATCTGATGTTTATGATTCATTCATCGGAACTGATGCCGGGGGGAAGCCCGACATTTAAGACGGAGGGCGGAATTGAGATACTGTATCAGCATCTGGAGATTATCTTTGAGGAAATAGCAAAGAACTATACAGGCATTGGTGTCAGAGAGTATGCGCATCGAATAAAAGGATGTGCGGGATAGGGGATTGTATCATGGCAGAAATATCAATTCTTGTACCGGTATATAATGTGGAAAAATATCTGGAATCCTGTCTGGACAGCATCCTTTTGCAGACATTTACGGATTTTGAGGTAATCTGTATGGATGACGGTTCCACGGACCGATCAGGTGACATTTTAGACAGGTATGCGGGTAGAGACGCGAGGATAAAAGTCATACACAAAGAGAACGCCGGATATGGGAAGACGATGAATGAAGCAATGCGTCTGGCGAAAGGACGGTATATAGGCATTGTGGAGAGTGATGATACGATTGAGAGGGATATGTATCAGAAATTATATGATACTGTCACCACATATGACCTGGATCTGGTAAAGACGGACTTCTACGCCGTGTGGGATGATAAAGAGTGCGGCATGAAGAAAGTATACTGCAGCATGACAGAGAAAAGGAACATGTATAACAGGGTGATTGATCCCAATCTGGAGACAGATTCCTATTTAGTAGAGAAATTTACGTGGGATGCCTTATATAAAAGAGAATTGATCACACAGAATAATATTCGGTACAATGAGACGCCGGGAGCTTCTTATCAGGATAACGGATTCTGGTTTCAGACATTTTACTGGGCCAGACGGATTATGTTTTTGGATCATGCTTTTTACAATTACAGGCAGGACAATATGCAGTCCTCCGTACATAGCAGACAAAAAGTATACGCCATGAAAAACGAGTATGATTATATCAGGGATTTTATGGCTGCCCGAGATGACAAAAACAGGAAGCTGCACCAAATTTGCTTTCATCTGCGTATGCTTGAATATATCAGCACACTGCGGAGAATCGATTTATCATGGAAAGCGGAGTTTGCGGAGGTGATAGAGAAGGACCGCGACTTCTATGAAGCCTGCGGAGAGGCATGCTATGACTATATGACAGAGGAGCAGACTGCAATTATAAAAAATCCCCCGGCTTATGTGGAAGATTGTCTGATTGGCTGCAAGGAAATTACGAGGGATGCCATTGCAGGTTATAAGAACATCATTGTATATGGTGCGGGGGCTTATGGAGAGAGGGCTGTATTCAGGTTAAAGTCGGCAAAGACGGACAGGCAGACAATCAAAGTGGCGGTAACGAAGCTGGATGGCACGGAGATCACATGTCAGGGAGAAGATGTTTGTGAGATATCCGAATGCATTGGGGAAAAAGATTCCGGTCTGGTGATTTTGGCGGTAAGAGAAAACTCAGATGCTTTTAAAGCTATGCGCGACATCCTGAGGAAACTGCAGTTTAGGAATATTATGACGGTTTCGGCAGGGAAAGCTGGCTGAGAAAATAGGCGAGAGCGGGAAGGGGAAATGGAGAGTGGAGGAGCAAGGTGGCACAGGCACAGGAATTGATAAATGAGATACAAAAAGGGCTTTTACAGTGGTATGACTTTAAGGAAGACAGGCAGGCACTCTATGTCGGGGATAAAAGCGAGCCTCTGGCACAGATGCTTTTTGAGAAAAAACTGCATGTTGTATGCGCATCGCTGGAATCTGTCCGGGGTGAGGACTGGCAGCAGGAATATGACGGATATTTCGACTATATCGTATGCATAGAAATACTGGAAAAGCAGACTGAGCCGGAGATATTCCTGAAGCTTTTCCGTAAGCTTCTTACAGATGAAGGAATATTGCTGCTTGGTATGAATAACCGAATGGGTATCCGCTATTTTTGCGGGGACAGGGACATTCATACGGATCGGTGCTTTGACGGCGTGGAAGGATATAAAAGAGCGTACACCAAAAAGGAAGATGAGTTTAAGGGCAGAAGCTATAGTATGACAGAGATAAAGACCCTGTTGAAAGATGCAGGCTGGAAACAGTTTCACTTTTATTCTGTCTTCTCCGACCTGATAAATCCCACACTGCTTTATGCAGAAGGGTTCCTTCCGAATGAGGATCTTTCGAACCGTCTTATCCCATTTTTCCATCATTCCCAGACAGTCTTTATGGATGAGAGAATGTTGTACAAAGATCTGATTGATAATGGGATGTTTCATCAGATGGCAAATGCGTATCTGGTAGAATGTACACAAAGGGGCGACTTATCAGACATTAACCATGTAACATGTTCCATGGACCGGGGAAGGGAAAGGGCGCTTTTCACAATCATTCACAGGTCAGGTACCGTGGAAAAGAGAGCCGCATATCCAGAAGGAAGAAAGCGGCTGGAACAGTTTATCGAACACGGACGTGATCTGACTGCGCATGGAATCCGGGTTGTGGATGCAAAATTGGAAAAGGGCGCTTATGTCATGCCGTATGTGAAAGGGGAGTCGGCACAGTTATATCTGAAGCGGCTTATAGAGACGGATAAGGATAAGTTCCTGAAGGAGATGGACCGTTTCCGGGATTTGATATTACAATCATCCGAGACTGCCAAAGAAGATATCGGGGATGGTGGGGGCGCTGTTTTGAGCAGGGGATATCTTGACATGGTGCCGCTGAACTGCTTCTGCATAGATGGGGAGTTCGTATTTTATGATCAGGAATTTTGTAAGGAAAATTATCCTGCCAATGCGATCATTACGAGAATGATTACGACGTTTTATTGCGGAAATACGGCATTGAATAAAATAGTACCGATGCATGAAATGTTTGCAAGATACAATCTGGCGGACAGGGCAGAGCATTGGCAGCAGATGGAGAGCGCTTTTCTGACGGATATTTTAAATGCCAGAGAGCTATCGCCGTACTATGGCAGACATCGTATTGATGAAGGCAGCGTGAATTCAAACCGGCAGAGGATTAACTGTTCGGATGCAGAATACAGGGAAATCTTTATTGATATCTTTAAGGACACAGATACACGGAAACTGATACTTTTTGGTTCCGGCAATTTTGCAAAAAAGTTTTTGGAGCTATATCAAAAGGATTATCCTGTCTCAGCCATTATTGATAATAATAAGGAGAGGTGGAAAGACAGGCTATGCGGTGTGGAGATATGTTCCCCGGATATGTTAAAGCAGCTTAAGAGTGACGAATATAAAGTAATCATATGTATTAAAAATTATGTATCCGTGATCAATCAGCTGCAGGACCTGGGAACAGTGAAATACAGCATATATGATGCCAATATAGGCTATGGGAGAAAAAGACCCGGGTACACAGTACAGAAAACGGAAAAGACTGAGCCCAAAAAGTATCATGTGGGATACATCTCGGGTGTGTTTGACCTGTTCCATATAGGACATCTGAATATGTTCAGAAGGGCCAAGGAGCAATGCGATTATTTGATTGTAGGGGTAGTCACGGACGAGGGCGTGCGGAAGCTGAAAAAGGTTGAGCCGTTTGTGCCGTTTGCAGAACGGATTGAGATGGTACGTTCCTGCAGATACGTGGATGAGGCGGTGGAGATTCCCCTACAGTACCATGATACGACGGAGGCATATAAGCTGTATCAATTTGACTGTCAGTTTTCAGGGAGTGATTACAGTAACGATCCTTCATGGGAAAGAAATAAGGCATTTTTGGAACAGAATGGCTCGGCAATGGTATTTTTCCCATATACCGAAAGCACGAGTTCCAGCAAGATAAAAGCGCTGATTGAGAGAAGGCTGATGTAAAGGAGAAGGAAAAAGATGCATTTGTCATCCTATAAGAAAATGGAATATATGATAAAGTTCTATGAAAAATATTTTCCAAAGAGTAATGGTATCATAAAAGTACTTGATATAGGAAGTTATGATAAGGGAGGCACTTACCGGGCGATTTTTGACAATGCCGGTTACCATTATACAGGATTAGATATCAATATGGGACCCAATGTGGATTTTGTGCCTGCAGATATCTATCATTGGCATGAAATTGCTGATGAGACGTTTGATGTTGTGATATCAGGACAGACATTTGAATACATAGAATATCCATGGCTTACCATAAAAGAAATTGAAAGGATCCTGAAACCATCCGGGTTTTGTCTGATCATTGTTCCTTCATCAGTTCATTATGGGGCGGCCAGTGACGGTTACCGTTATTTTGCTGACGGATTGTCGGCACTTGCAAAATGGGCGGACATGAAAGTGCAGCATGTATCTGTGGGCGGTGTTCCGGAAGCAGACAGGATAACGGACTGGGTGAGCGAGTGGAACGATGCATGTCTGGCAGCGCAGAAAAATCCTGCCGTCGATGTGGCGGCAGAACCGTTTGGGAGAGAACTGAGAGTTCCGGTGCAAAGCGTTGATGCTTATAACAGGCTGAGGGACAAAGTAAAAAGTGCGTGCGGTAAGTTTGCCAGGCATAAACCGATTGTATTGTTTGGGGCAGGCTGGATAGGCGATATGGTGCTGGAGATTTTGGGAAGTGATAACGTCAGCTTTTTTGTGGATAATTCGAGCATAAAAGCGGGCACAGAACGCAAAGGAAAAAAAGTGATTTCTCTACAGGATTATGTGAGGGAAAGCGGTCAGTATAATTGTCTGATTACGGCATCTGAATCTGCTTCTCTTTCCATTATGAGAAATTTGCAGAAGGAAAATATTGAATGCCAGACATTGTATGGCGGTTAGTGTAGAAGACCATGGCATGGAAAAGGAGAGGGTATGGAAAGTTTTTGTTGTGCGGCAGAGGAGATCAGAAAACAGACAGGCAGGATTAAAAACAGGATGCTCGGTGAAATTGGGGAAGGCAATCCGGTCATATTCGGGGCAGGTGAATGTGGTCATAAAATATACAATCTGATGCACGGGTACGGTGTCGATATACAGTGCTTTTGTGATAATGGAATGGCTGGAAATCTGGATGAGGCTACGGGGCTTTCAATCATAAGCCCTGCTGAATTGCATGACTTGATAGAAAATCCTACGATACTGGTCTGCGTGGGGGATGAGAATGTCTGCCAGGCAATCTGTCAGCAATTGTTGTCATTGGGATATGACAGGGCGCAAATACATATGATGCATGAATATTTTTACTGGCAGACAGGGGAGTATTTTGAGGCAAATGCTGAAAAATACAAAAAGGCCTATCAGCTTATGGATGATGATTTTTCGCGGCGGGTATATCTTGCAAGAATGAAGAAAGCGTTCCTGTTAAGCGATATATCCGAGATTGTCAGCCCGGGGGAGGAAGAGTATTTTGACGAAAAAGTGGTGTTGACAGAACAGGAAATGTTTATAGACTGCGGCGGCTTTGATGGAGATTCTTCGAGAAAGTTTATAGAGAGATGTCAGGGAAAGTACAGGGGGATTATGATCTTTGAGCCTGAACTATGTAAAAAGGCAGCCATAGAGAAAAGTATGGGTTCCGACCGGTATGAACTGTACCAGTTAGGCGTATGGAGTGAACACACCAGGCTTTATTTCAATGCCATGCAGGCCGGAAGTTCTCACATATCAGAGCAAAAGGGGGAATATGTGATCGAGGCAGCTGCGCTTGATGAAATGGTCTATGACAGGGAGCCGACATACATAAAAATGGATATTGAGGGGGCGGAACAGGAAGCTCTAAAGGGGTGCAGAAGAATTATTCAGGATTTCAGACCCAAACTGGCAGTCTGCATTTATCATAAGCCGGATGATTTATTTGAGATTCCCGTGATGATAAAAGAGATGAATCCAGCCTATAAACTGTATGTCCGTCAGTATGCAAACGCATGGTTTGATACAGTCCTGTATGCCGTTTAGAACAGTTATTTTATGTCGGAGGATAAGAAGTTGAACATCAGTTGTGCACCAAAGGGAATTGTAGAATTTGGACATCCGAAACAGGGGATCGGAGATGTGGCAGAGGCGGGATTTGAGCAGATGCTGCTTGATCTGACAGTGCTATGTCCGCCGGGAGAACTTGAAGGTATCGGGAAACAGCCTCAAAAGGCGGTTAGGAATGGAATAACTGCTTCCATCTGTGAATGTCCAGATAAGATGCATGAATATGTTATGCCGATACTGGAGAATTGCAAGGTGCGGCAGCTGCATTATTCGACAGCAGTGGCGCCATATCTCAACAGAAATACAAAGAGGGACGACCTCAATCATCTTCTCGGGAACCTTGCCATGGAGAGTGTTGAGGCTTGTGGCAGGGCAGGCTGCCGGTATCTGATTGTAAGACCCCTGTTTGCGGGAGTACCTGTGAGTGAGCTGTGGGAATGCAACATGGCATACTATCTTGCTCTGGTGGAGCGTGCAAAAAAGTACGATATCTGCATTCTTCTGGAGAATCAGTGCCGGGACATGAACGGACATATGGTGAGGGGCGCCTGTTCTGAGGCAGGGCAGGCGGCTGAGTGGATTGATCTGCTTAACGAAACAGCAGGAGAGAGTCGGTTCGGTTTTTGCCTGAATGTAGGCGTGTGCAATCTTTGTGGACAGAACATGTATGATTTTATCCTGAAGCTGGGAAACAGGCTGAAAGCTGTGATTCTGTGTGACTGTGACGGAAACAGTGAGGGCGCATTGCTTCCGTTTACCAGTGTAAGGCAGGGGCAGCCGCGGACCGACTGGCTGAACCTGATCCGAGGGCTTCGGGAAATCGGATTTGACGGGGAACTGATTGTAAATCTGGCGGATACGGCGGCAGTTTTTTCACCTATCCTGAGACCGGGACTTTTAAGACTGGCGAAGTCTGTGGCGGATTATTTCAAGTGGCAGATTGAGATCGAGAAACTGCTTCGCAAATATCCATCGAGAGTATTGTTTGGCGCTGGTAATATGTGCCGGAACTATATGAAGTGTTACGGGGAGAAATATCCGCCTTTATTTACCTGTGATAACAATCGGAATATCTGGGAGACAGATTTCTGTGGTCTGATGGTCAGACCGCCGGAGGCGCTTAAAGATTTGCCGGAGGAATGTGCTGTCTTTATCTGCAATATTTATTATCGGGAAATAGAGGCGCAGCTTCGGCAGATGGGAATAAAAAATCCGATAGCGTTTTTTAATGACGAATATATGCCGTCGTTCTATTTTGACAGGGTGGACCGGCAAAACAATCAGAAATTGTAAAGTTCGCGGATGGATGGGAATGAGGAGCGGACAAGGAGGAAAATACATGATTATATTGGGCATATCCGCATTGTATCACGATTCTGCTGCCTGAATCATAATGGATAAAGCCAAAATAGAGGAAAGGTATAAAATTGCAGTATTGTGTGGTTTGACAACGGACGGTACGCTCTATTCGTTCAGGTCGTGACTTGAAATGTTCTAGGTGAATGAAAATGGCAATCAAATTATTGCAGCTAAGGTTTCTGATTGTCTGAAAAGCAGATTGACGGAAAATGAAAACAGCTGTCGAATATGGAGAGAACCGTAAAAGCAATTTCCATATTGTCATAGCAGTAAATATATTAGTAGCCACGCAGATAAGGAGCAGAGGGGAGAAAATATGTTACAGACAGGTGTCCAGACAAAAAATGTGGTGAATGATGAGCACCCGGAAGAAGGCTTTTCCATGTTAAGCCAGAGCGGTTTTTCCTGTGCAGATTTTAGTTTAAATGCGTACCTTTTGAATACAGATATCTATCAGGCGTCTCTGAATTGTTTTTTTGATGCGTCAGTATCTGAATTGGAGCGTTTTTTTACACCGCACAGGAACGGTGCAAAGGCTGCAGGCATTATTATTAATCAGATGCATATGCCATATCCCGTCTATGTGCCGACAGAAGGGCGGGAGGTCAATGCCTACCTCTGGAATGAAGTGGCGCCTAAAAGTATGGCAGTCTGTGCTTTCCTGGGATGTCCATATATGGTGATACACGGATTTAAGCTGGCAAGATTTCTCGGCTCTGAGGAGAGGGAGTGGGAGCAGACGGAGGAGTTTATTGAGTCTGTCGCACCGCTTGCAAAGGAGACGGGTATTACCATATGTATAGAAAATCTCTATGACAGTATAGGGGGACATCTGATAGAAGGTCCCGGATGTGATGCAAAGAAGGCGGCGGAACGGATTGACCGAATCAATGACAAATATCATAGTGAGGTGCTGGGTTTCTGTTTTGATACAGGTCACGCCAACCTGGTGGGGCTGGACATGGAACAGTTTATCACGACGCTGGGCAATCGCCTGAAGGTTTTACATATCCATGACAACGACGGCGTTTCTGATCTCCACCAGATTCCGTATACCTTTGCAAAGACCAGGGAAAATAAGTCCTCTACGGATTGGGAGGGCTTTATCAGGGGGCTTCAAAACATTAGTTTTCAGGGTGTACTCAGCTTTGAGACGGCGCCGGTTCTGACGGCGTTCCCAGAGGTGATGAAGCGGGATACGCTTGCGTTTATCGCGAGGATCGGGGAGTATTTTGCCGGCAGACTGGAATAGTCTGTCAAGAAAAAATACTTGACACACAGCCCCTCCTATTGTAAAATGCAAAAGTCGGCGGTCGTCTGCCTTATATTTCATCGGTGCGCCGCCCTGGCAGAGCCGGGACAGAAACGGCGCAGAAGTGGTGAAAACATGGAAAAGATCGTAGAACAGGGTTTATTATATGATTTCTATGGGGAACTGCTGACTGGACACCAGCAGGAGATTTACGAGAGCGTTGTGTATGAGAACCTTTCGCTGGGAGAGATCGCGGAGGCACAGGGGATCAGCAGGCAGGCGGTGCACGATATTGTGAAACGCTGTGACAGGGCGCTCCTCGGATACGAGGAGAAGCTGAAGCTGGTGGAAAAATTTGCGCACATCAAGGAAAAGATCGCGCAGATCAACCGCCTTTCCGAGCAGTATGAGAGAGGGGAGCTGGCGGATCCGGCATCTTACGGTTCACAGGTCAGGGAACTGTCGGCAAAGATTATGCAGGAATTATAGTTTCGGGGCGGCAGGTTCGTATCCGTCAAAAAACTTTTGGGAACAGGTGTGCCGCCATGTTTGGCAGAAAGGCGTAAGATCAGATGGCGTTTGAGAGTCTGACAGATAAACTGCAGAATGTATTTAAGAATCTGAGAAGCAAGGGGCGTCTCACGGAGGAGGATGTCAAGACCGCGTTAAAAGAGGTTAAGATGGCGCTTCTGGAGGCGGACGTCAACTTCAAGGTGGTCAAACAGTTTGTGAAGTCTGTGGAAGCGCGGGCTGTCGGCGCGGATGTGCTGAACGGTTTAAATCCGGGGCAGATGGTCATCAAGATCGTAAATGAGGAAATGGTGTCCCTGATGGGTTCCGAGACAACGGAGATTACCATGCAGCCGGGAAAGTCCATCACGGTCATTATGATGTGCGGTCTGCAGGGCGCAGGTAAAACCACAACTACGGCGAAGATTGCGGGAAAACTGAAGCTGAAAGGCAAGAAGCCGCTTCTTGTGGCATGTGACGTGTACCGTCCCGCTGCGATTAAGCAGTTACAGGTAAACGGCGAAAAGCAGCAGGTGGACGTTTTCTCCATGGGGGAAAACCACAAGCCGGTCAATATCGCGAAGGCGGCGGTTGAGCACGCGCAGAAGAACGGTCACAACGTGGTGATTCTGGATACGGCGGGGCGTCTGCATATAGACGAAGAGATGATGGCGGAGCTGATTGAGATCAAGGAAAATGTGGACGTGCACCAGACGCTTCTGGTGGTGGACGCCATGACCGGTCAGGACGCTGTCAATGTGGCGAAGGACTTTGATGAAAAGGTCGGCGTGGACGGAGTGATCCTGTCTAAGATGGACGGCGATTCCAGAGGCGGTGCGGCGCTTTCCATCAAGGCTGTCACGGGAAAGCCGATTCTCTTTATCGGTATGGGGGAGAAGCTTTCCGATCTGGAACAGTTTTACCCGGACCGTATGGCTAACCGGATTCTGGGCATGGGCGATGTGCTCACGCTGATCGAGAAGGTGCAGCAGAATCTCGACATAGACGAGGACAAGGAAAAAGAGATGGCTGCCCGCATGAAAAAGGGCAAGTTCGATTTCGAGGACTATCTGGAGAGCATGAAACAGATGCGCAACATGGGCGGGCTATCCGGAATTCTGAGCATGATGCCCGGCATGGGCAAGCAGATGGCGGACATCGAGTCTGCGGTGGATGAAAAACAGCTTGCACGTATGGAGGCGATTGTCCTCAGCATGACGCCGCAGGAGCGGCAGAATCCCAAGCTCCTAAATCCCGGCAGAAAAGGCCGCATTGCCAAGGGGGCAGGGGTTGATATTGCGGTGGTCAACCGTTTTATCAAGCAGTTTGAGCAGTCGCAGAAGATGATGAAACAGATTCCCGGCATGATGGGCGGCAGGAAAGGCCGCGGCATGTTCGGCGGCTTAGGCGGTATGAAATTCCCATTTTAGGGTTTCAAAATAAAATATCATTATTATTTACAGGAGGCAAAAGAAATGGCAGTTAAGATCAGATTGAGAAGAATGGGACAGAAGAAGCATCCTTTCTACAGAATCGTTGTGGCGGATTCCAGATCCCCCAGAGACGGCAGATGTATCGCGGAGATCGGCACTTACGATCCCAACACGGATCCCAGCACCTACAAGGTGAATGAGGAAGAGGCGAAGAAGTGGCTCGAAAACGGCGCGCAGCCCACAGAGATCGTGAGCAGAATCTTCAAGACGGTAGGTGTGACAAAGTAGGAGCGTTTCAGGTCGCTTTTGGAGGTGGGCTATGAAGGAATTGGTTGAAGTGATCGCAAAAGCTCTTGTGGAAAACCCGGACGAAGTGGTGGTGACACAGAAGGAGGAAGGTAAGAATATTACCGTGGAACTCCATGTGGCGCCCTCCGATATGGGAAAGGTTATTGGCAAACAGGGACGCATTGCAAAGGCGATCCGCTCTGTTGTCAAGGCAGCGTCATCTAAGGACAATAAGAGAGTGGATGTAGAGATCATCTGACAAAAGGACCCCACGGATTTCCCTGTGGGGTCTTCTGCGCATATCATGCGAAAGAGTCTCAGCCCTGCTTATATGGGCAGGATGATGAGGCTGGAAAAACAGACAGGGAGCAGAGGATTTGGGAACAGAGAGAAACGACGAGCTACAGGTGGGCGTGATTACGCAGACCCACGGCATCCGGGGCGAGGTAAAGGTATTTCCTACCACGGACGACGCGGACCGCTTTAAGAAGCTGAAAGAGGTCATTCTGGACACGGGGAGGGAACGTCTTACCCTGGAGATTGAGGGCGTCAAGTTCTTTAAGCAGTTTGTGATTTTGAAATTCAAGGGATATGATTCCATCAACGACGTGGAGAAATATAAGCAGGGAAAGCTTCTTGTGACCCGCGACAAGGCGGTCAGATTGAAGAAAGGCGAATATTTTGTGGCTGATATGATCGGTATGCGTGTCGTGACAGATACGGGGGAAGAACTTGGCGCTTTGAAGGAAGTTCTTGCGACAGGCGCGAACGATGTGTATGTGGTGAGCCGGGAGGACGGCAGGGAGGTTCTGCTTCCCGCGATTAAGGAGTGCGTTAAAAATATCGATATAGACGCACAGGTGATGGAAATTCACGTTATGGACGGATTGCTGTAATAGAGTGAAAAGAACTTCTAAAGCTCAGCAGCAGAGGCTGCTTCGCTAAGAAGTTCTATGTTTCACTCAGGAGAATGCCCAAAATACGGCATTCTCCGCACGAATTTGAGATTCCGCATGGGAGGATGTATCATGGTAAATTTCCATATACTGACCCTGTTTCCCGACATGGTCATGCAGGGGCTGCATACAAGCATTCTCGGCAGGGCGGCGGACAGGGGCGATATATCTATAGAGGCGGTCAATATCCGGGATTTTACGACGGATAAGCACGGAAAGGTGGACGATTACACTTACGGGGGCGGCGCGGGGATGCTGATGCAGGCGCAGCCGGTTTATGACGCGTATCAGTCCGTGATTGACCGAATTGGCGGGGAGAAGCCGCGGCGCGTCATCTACGTCACCCCGCAGGGAAAACCGTTTCATCAGAAGATGGCAAAGGAACTGTCCGCGGAGGAGGAACTGATTTTTCTGTGCGGGCACTATGAGGGAATCGACGAGCGGGTGCTGGAGGAGATTGTCACGGATGAAATTTCCTTGGGGGATTATGTGCTCACGGGGGGAGAGCTGGCGGCTATGGTGATGGTGGACGCCATTGCCAGACTTGTGCCTGGCGTCCTGCACAACGGGGAGTCCGCGGAGACGGAGTCCTTCGGGGACGGGCTGTTAGAGTATCCACAGTATTCCCGCCCGGAAATCTGGCATGGGAAGCGGGTGCCGGAGATTCTTCTTTCAGGCGACCACGCGAAGGTGGATGCGTGGAGGCTGGAGCAGGCGCTTCTCCGTACAAAGGAGAGAAGACCGGATCTCTATGAGAAGTATATGGAGAAATAGCTTGCATTTGCGCCTGTTGTATGGTAAATTATAAATGTTGTGAAGAAGGATGGTCCTCTGTTACAGACGTATTAAGAACATCCGGAGCATATCAGGAGGAGAATTATGAACGACATCATCAGAGAAATTGAAGCGGAACAGTTAAAGGAGAACCTGGGCGACTTCCATGTAGGCGATACCGTTAAGGTGTACGGCAAGATCAAGGAGGGTAACCGCGAGAGAATCCAGGTGTTTGAGGGAACCGTCTTAAAGATTCAGGGCGGTGGCAACAGAACGACGTTCACGGTGCGTAAGGTATCAAACGGCGTAGGCGTTGAGAAGACATGGCCGATGCATTCCCCGAATGTGGAGAAGGTTGAGGTTGTCAGAAGAGGTAAGGTGAGACGCGCTAAACTGAATTACCTGAGAGATCGTGTCGGTAAGAAAGCTAAAGTGAAAGAACTGGTTAAATAAGCGAAAGTGATGATGGAGCAGATACCTCAGAGTAGTTCGGGGTATCTGCTTTTGCGCGATAAGCAGAGTCAGAAGATGAATCATTGAATGGTGGAATATATATGGCGAGAAGAAAGGGTTTAACCTTTTATCAGAAAAAGAAGAGGCTTGATCCGAGACTCCTGAAAGACGTGGTGGAGCTGCTTGTGGGCGGTGCGGTCGCCATCTTTCTGGCTTTTGTTCTCGTCTTTTCCATAGGAATGCGCACCAGCGTGATCGGCGATTCCATGGAGCCGGCGCTGCACAACGGACAGGAAATTTTAATGAATCGGATTCTTTACCGCATTTCTACGCCGAAACGCGGTGATGTGGTCGTTTTTTTACCAAATAACAATAAAAATTCCCATTATTATGTGAAACGCGTTGTGGGTCTGCCGGGCGAGACGGTGCAGATTAAAGAGGGAAGTGTGTACATAGACGGGGCGCTTCTTTCGGAGAGCGAACAGTTTGATAAGATCATAGATCCGGGCATTGCGCGCAATGAGGTGCTTCTTGCGGGCGATGAGTTTTTTGTGCTGGGGGATAACCGAAACAGCAGTGAGGACAGCCGCTCGGGTAACATTGGCGCAGTCAGGAAGGACACGATAATCGGCAAGGCATGGTTTCATATGGCAGCCGGGGACGAGTCCATGGGGCTGATCGAGTAGAAAGGGTTTATAAAATGAATTATCAGTGGTATCCGGGGCACATGACGAAGGCAAAGCGCATGATGCAGGAGAATATCAGCCTTATAGATCTGGTGATTGAACTGGTAGATGCGCGGATTCCGCTTTCCAGCAGAAATCCGGATATAGACGAACTGGGGAAAAATAAATCCCGGCTGATTCTGCTAAATAAGTCGGATTTGGCTGATCCGGCGGAGAATAAACGTTGGACGGCATATTTCAGGGAGCGTGGTTTCCATGTCCTGGAGGTCAATGCGAAGACCGGGCAGGGGCTTAAGGCGATCCAGCCCATGGTGAAGGAGGCGTGCCGGGAAAAAATCGAGCGGGACAGGAAGCGGGGCATCAGAAACCGCCCTGTCAGAGCGATCGTAGTTGGTATTCCCAATGTGGGGAAATCCACGTTTATCAATTCTTTTGCCGGAAAGGCGTGTACGAAGACGGGTAACAAACCGGGCGTGACCAAGGGAAAACAGTGGATCAGGCTCAATAAGGAACTGGAACTTTTAGATACGCCGGGCATACTCTGGCCGAAGTTCGAGAGCGAGGAAGTCGGAAAGCGGCTTGCAATGATCGGTTCCATGAATGACGAGATTCTGCAGATGACGGAGCTGGCACAGGAGCTGCTCGCTTATCTTCTGGCGCATTACAGAGAACCGCTGCTTGACCGTTATCAGATTGAGGAGACGGGGGAGCCGCTTACACCGGTACAGGCGCTTTCGCTTATCTGCGAGATGCGCAGGTGCTACAAAAAAGGGCAGGAGCCTGACTATGAGAAAGCGGCGGCCCTTTTGGTTGATGATTTCAGGAACGGCAGGATTGGACGAATGACATTGGAAACATGTGAGAAAATGCAGGAGGTGGAGCAAAAGTGAAAAAAGTACTGCGTGAGATTTTAAATACCAGCCTGTATCTGCTGGGCGTTCTTTGTCTGGTCTATCTGGTGATTCATTTTGTGGGGCAGAGGACACAGGTGCAGGGACACTCCATGGAGCCGACGCTCAGCACGGAAGATAACCTGATTGTGGATAAACTGAGTTACCGTTTCCATGACCCGGAACGATTTGATATCATTGTTTTTCCTTTTTTGGAGGAGGAGGAAACTTTTTATATCAAGCGGATTATCGGGCTTCCCGGAGAGACGGTGCAGATCGACGAGGAGGGAAACATCTATGTGGACGGAGAGGTGCTTGAAGAATATTACGGCAAGGAAGTGATCGCCAATCCCGGCAGGGCGTATGAGCCTGTGGAGCTGGGAGAGGAAGAATACTTTGTCCTGGGGGATAACAGAAACAACAGTCTTGACGGCAGAGATCCTTCTGTGGGCAATATTAAGCGGGAGAATATTATCGGCAGGGCGTGGCTGCGGATCTGGCCGCTTGATAAATTTGGGTTTATCAAACACCAATGACAGGGACGCTTTGCGGGAGCAGGAAAAAGATGGCGGAAAAAATAAGTATCATCAGAGAAAAATTACAGGCGGCGGCTGTCACAGAGCTGCCTGTTTTGCTTTCGGCTTATGAGCCGGATGAGAGAGCGGGAGTACAGGCGGAAATTGCCAGGGCGAAAAAACGGCTTCTCGCCTATGAAAAAGAGATAGAAAGAACGGAGGCGCTAAAGCGCTATGAGAGAGAATATGCCGCATATGCCCATATTTGCGGCATTGACGAGGTGGGCAGAGGACCCCTTGCCGGACCTGTGGTGGCGGGAGCGGTTATTTTGCCGAAAGATTGTGATATTTTATATATCAATGATTCCAAGAAACTCTCCGAAAAAAAGAGAGAAGAGTTATATGATGTCATTATGGAAAAAGCGGTGGCAGTTGGCTTGGGGTACAGCACGCCGGAGCGGATCGACGAGATCAACATCCTGCAGGCGACCTACGAAGCGATGCGTGAGGCAGTCGGGAAACTATCAGTAACGCCTGATATTTTATTGAACGATGCGGTAACGATACCGCAGGTTTCCATACGTCAGGTTCCTATTATCAAAGGGGACGCAAAGAGCATCTCCATCGGCGCGGCAAGCATTGTTGCGAAGGTGACGAGGGACCGGCTGATGGTGCAGTACGACGAGGTCTATCCGATGTACGGGTTTGCCTCAAATAAGGGGTATGGGGCACAGTCGCATATTGATGCGCTTAAGACATACGGACCATGTCCCATTCACAGAAAATCGTTTATCAAAAATTTTTGCGAGGTGCAGGATTGAATCTGGGAAGCATTTTTAAAAAAGAAAATCAAAGTGTGAAGGCTAGCGAGACGACAAGGGCATTGGATTCCATGGGAAAAGGGGAGCGGATCAGGCATCTGCAGAACGAGGTGCGTGCCCTGAAGCCGGGGCAGACGCTGCAGGGAATGGTGGTGAGCAGGGACGGCAATTCCGTGCAGATCGAGCTGGCACAGGATTTCGCCATTAATGCCAAAATTGACAAGAGTGTGAGTCTTGCGCTGGGGCAGATGATGAGTTTTGAGGTCAAAGCCAACAGCAGTTCCTTTATGTCCCTGGCGCCGCTCTATACCAACACGGCAAATACCGCGACTATTCTGCGCGCCCTGTCTGCGGCGGGGATGCCGGAAACAGCCGCCAATATAGAGATGGTGGCAAAGATGATGGAGGAGGGGATGCCCATAGATAAGGAGTCAATCCTGAATATGAGCAGACTGCTTCTGGATTTCCCCGGAAAAGATCCCACATCCATCATACAGATGACGAGACTGGGGCTGCCCGTGACGGAGGCGAATATCGAACAGTTTGAACAGTACAGGAACGCGAACCACCAGATTCTTTCCAGTGCCCAAACCATTGCGGACCAGCTGCCGCAGGCGTTTGCGGAGCTGGTAAACAGCGGGCAGGGCGAGCGCGCCATCGCTTTTTACCAGGCGGTTATTGAAATCTTTACGGAGGATGGCACGGGGGCGGACGGAACGGTTACCGTACAGCCGCAGGAGGGGGCGGAGACGTCCCAGACCGGAGATGCGGTTCAGACGGCTCCCGGCGGCGGGGAAAATGTGGAGACATCCCAGACAGCGGAGAATGCGGGTGGTCAGACACAGAACACAGCGTCTGCGGAAACGGCTGGACAGTCTGTGAACGCGGAAAATACGGCGCCGAAGGAGCAGCCTGCCGGCGTGCCGGTGGAGGAACTGCCGCAGCCAGGAACGGAGAACGCTGACAGGTCTCAGGTACTTAGTCAGGGTCAGTGGGAGCGGCTGGGGAATGCCCTGCGGGAGCTTGGCATGAATGAGGAGAAGGCGGCGCAGGTGAAGAACGGTACGCTCACGCCAAAAGACGTGCTGCAGTTTGTGAGGCAGCTTCTGTCGAAGGCGCCGGAGCAGGCGCTTCAGAAACTCCTTGGCGGGAAAGAATTTCAGGCATTATTAAAAGATCAGATCGGTCGTCAGTGGACGATAGAGCCGCAGAATGTGGCGGATAAGAAACAGGTGGAACAGCTTTACGAGCGGATCAGGGAGCAGACGGCAAGGCTGTCGCAGGCGCTTGAGGCAGCGGGAAAGGGAGATGTGCCTGTGGCGAGAAGCGTGCAGAACCTGCAGAGCAATGTTGATTTTATGAACCAGATGAACCATCTCTACACTTATGTGCAGCTGCCATTAAAGATGCTGGGGAACAATGCGCACGGTGATCTCTATGTGTATACCAACAAAAAGAATCTGGCGGCACGGGACGGGCAGGTGAGCGCCCTTCTGCATCTGGACATGGAGCACCTGGGACCGCTGGACGTCTATGTGACGATGAAAGACAAACAGGTGGCGACGAACTTTACGGTGGCGGACGAGAGCGTCTTGGATTTGATTGTGAAAAACATTGAGACGCTCAATAAAAGGCTGGAGGGCAGAGGGTATTCCCTGAAAGCGCAGATGCATGTGAAAGAGGATGTTGGGGAAGAGGAGGATTCTTCCATTATGCAGACGCTGCTGAGCCAGCAGAAAAATATTTCAGTGCTCAGCAGGACATCATTCGACATGAGAGCCTAACCAATGTGAGAAGAGCAAGGGGATAAATAATGGAGAAAAAGGAAAAAGTCAAACAGGCGATCGCGCTGGAATATGATCCGAATGACGAGGCGCCGCGCGTCATCGCCTCCGGCAGGGGGGCCTTGGCGGAACGGATTATAGAGAAGGCGAAGGAGGCGGATGTGCCGATCCACCGGGACGATAAGCTGGCGGATACGCTTTCCCGGCTGGAGATCGGGGATATGATCCCGCCGGAGCTGTATGAGGTGGTGGCGGAGATCCTGATCTTCGTGGATTCCATGGATAAGGTGAAGGCGAAAATCGCGAAAGGCACGCAAGGATGAATAAGAGGGAAAAAGGGGCACAGAAGGAAGAACAGGTCTGTGCCTGTTTGCTTTCAAGGGGTGTAAAAATTGTGGAGCGCAATTTCCGTAACCGGCAGGGGGAAATTGATGTCATAGGGTATGACGGCGGCTATCTGGTCTTCTTTGAGGTGAAATACCGCTCCGGGAAAAGCAGGGGCAGTGCGGCGGAAGCGGTGGGTTTTGCCAAGCAGAGAAAGATCTGCCGGGTGGCGGATTATTACCGTGTGATTCACCACTGTCCGGAGGACACGCCGATCCGCTTTGACGTGGTGGCGGTGGACGGGGAAGAGATGAACTGGATTAAGGGCGCTTTCGACTACATTATATAAATAACATAAGTTGTGATTGGGAAGGAGTTTGCATATGGAATGGCACAGGCATAAAAGCAATACGCAGGTGTGCGTGAACCGGGAGGGGGAGCTGGTCTACCTGACTTTTCCCATTTTGGAGGAGACGGGTATGGTGAGGCATCTGTTCTCCACGAGGATGGGCGGTGTCAGCGAGGGGATTTACCGTTCCATGAACTTAAGTTACACGAGAGGGGACGAGAAAGAAGCGGTGGACGAGAATTTCAGGCGTATCGCGGCGGCGCTTTCGTGCAGTGTGGAGGATATCGTCTGTTCTGACCAGACGCACACCACGAATCTGCGGATTGTGGGAAAGGCGGACGGCGGAAAGGGGATTACCAGGGAGAAGGATTACAGCGATGTGGACGGGCTTCTGACGGACGAGCCGGGGGTGTATCTGGCGACTTTTTTTGCGGACTGTGTGCCTTTATATTTTGTGGATACGAGGAGAAAGGCGATTGCGTTGGCACACTCCGGCTGGCGGGGCACCGTGGCGCGTATGGGGCAGTGTGTGGTGGAAAAGATGCGGGAGGCTTACGGTACGGATCCGGCGGACCTAGTGGCGGCGGTCGGTCCGTCCATCTGTCAGGAGTGCTACGAGGTCAGCGAGGATGTGGCGGACGCCTTTGCGGCAGCGTTTCCAAAACCGGGGCAGGAGCGGGAGATACTGCTTGCGAAGGGCGGCGGCAAATACCAGCTCGATCTGTGGCGTGCCAATGAGATTGTGCTGGCGGAGGCGGGGATTTCGAAGGAGAATATCCAGGTAACAGACCTATGCACATGCCATAACGATCGTTATTTGTTTTCCCACCGCGCAAGTAAAGGACAGCGGGGAAATCTGGGCGCGTTTCTGGGGATTTGTCCAAATTAAGAAAGACTTAAAAAAATTCCCAGCTATTCCTTTATGATTCTGTGCTTTAATGATAACATAAACCGGTTTAACGAAAGAGGAGAAAACAATGGCTAATATTCTTGTATGCGACGACGACAGAGAGATTGTGGATGCGATTGAGATTTATCTCATGCAGGAGGGCTATACGATTTTTAAGGCGTACGACGGGCAGGAGGCAATCCGCATCTTGAAGGAACAGCAGATTCATCTGCTGCTCATCGACATTATGATGCCGAAGCTGGACGGGATTCACGCCACGCTGAAAATCAGGGAATATTCCAGTGTGCCCATTATTTTTCTGTCGGCGAAATCGGAGGACACAGACAAGATTCTTGGGCTGAATATCGGGGCGGACGATTATATCACGAAGCCTTTCAACCCGCTGGAGCTGGTGGCGAGGGTGAAGTCTAATCTCCGCAGATATACGATGCTGGGGAATCTCAACACGGAGAACAACGCGCTTTTCCAGGTGGGCGGTCTGTGTATCAACGACGATACCAAGGAAGTGACGGTGGACGGTGACAGCGTGAAGCTGACGCCCATTGAGTACAATATTCTGCTGCTTCTAGTGAAGAATTGCGGTCGTGTTTTTTCCATAGATCAGATCTATGAGAGTATCTGGAATGAGGAAGCAATTGGCGCGGACAATACGGTGGCGGTGCATATCAGGCACATCAGGGAGAAGATCGAGATTAACCCAAAGGAGCCGAGATACCTCAAAGTGGTGTGGGGTGTCGGCTACAAGGTGGAAAAGGATGCGTAAAGCTGATGTCATGGAAGAGAGGACAGGCGGATGGAACACACAGAGCGCGGGGATAACCCGGAGATTTTAGAGACGGCGGGAGAGGCAGCGGAGGAAGGACAGCAGGAGATAAAAGACGTCGAGAGAAAACATAAAAAGAAAAGGACCGGCAAGAACAGAAGCGGGCTGAAAGCGATGCTTTTGATTCTGCAGCATGCAGCGCTGGCGATCATGGTGTTTGCCGTGATTGTGGTGACGGTCTGCACGACAGTGCGCATCGAGGGAGTGCACGCAAACGGCAGCTACAGTTATATTCGAAGCGCTGATCCGGGGACACCCTTTGAGGATTCGGATGCGTTCAATTATATCTTTGGCTATGCGGTGGCGGATGTGATCCGTTTCGGCGTGGTGAGCAGCCAGATGGAGACGCAGGGCGTTTTTGACGGCGAGAAGCTTGTGGATGTGACGGCTTACAACTACCGGGACAGCGGACTGCCGGAGGAATATGTGACGGTCCGGTACAGGCTGGAGGATCTGCTGAAATGGCAGAGTTACGGCTTTACCTACAACAATGTGGCGATGAACGGGGCGGAAGCGGCGGCGTTTCTCGCAGATACCACGCAGGTGACGACGATCGATCCGAAGAGCGGTTACCAGAATACCACTGATGCCAGCTATTTAAAATCTGACGTAAAGGATTATACTGTGGTAAACGATGTGACGGCGGAGAAAGGAACCGGCGAGGTGCTCGTTGAGTTTGCGGTGGAGGATGAGGATTCAGGCTTTGTGGCGGGATACCAGCCGGCAAGCGCGTTGGGGGATCATGCCGTGGTGGAGGATACACCGTCATGGGCAGAGGAGAGCCCGCTGTTGGAGAATGCGGGGGCAGAGACATCCAATGCGGACGAGCCGGAGGTAAACGAATATGCTGTTCTCGTCAACCGCTATAAGACGGCGGAGGGCAAAAACCTGGAGGAGTATGTGTCCGACTGGGAAGAGTATTACGATTTGTGCCACAACGTACAGAAAGCAGCTGAAAGCCTTACCTACAACTATAACGAATACTTGGAATACAGAGACTTTTACGACGTAGAAAACTCCAACGTCCGTTTTCTGATTGAGAAGACGGTGGGCGGGGAGACACAGTATTACAGCAATCTGCCGGAGAACAGCTCCTACAGAAAGCGTATTTTGCAGATGATGAATGACGAGGAGAATGTCACCACGGAGAAATTCATATATTACAGTCTGGCGGATATGACATATATGACAAACACAACGATTGGCGCGGAGACGGTAAGGCAGATGCTGCTCAGCTATGACTATGCCTACCCGGAGTCTGTCAGAATCTGGATTGACGTGGACGGTTCCTATCCGGCGCAGGATGCATTTACCCAGGGAGCCAGATATCTGCCGAATCTCTGGCTCTGGGTGACAGCGGCTTTTCTGGCGGGAATATTGTATCTGATTCTCTTTGTCTGCCAGACAGTGATGACGGGGAGGGTATATGACGAGAACGGGGAGACGCGTATCAGACTGAACGCTTTTGATAAGATTCCGACGGAGGGCGCTGTACTTATCGCCTTTGGAGCAGCGTTTCTGGCGCTCTGGATGGCTGTCGTGCTGACGGAGCTTGCGGCTATCGACCCGACTGACATCAACTTTTACCGGGAAGCCGTTCATCAGGACTGGTTTAAGGCGGTTATCTTTATTGCTGTTTTTGCCGCGGATGCGCTGTTTACCTTTTTCTTCTACAGTCTGGTCAGAAGGATAAAGGCGCGGACGCTCTGGAAAAACTCGTGGCTGTGCCGCCTCGCCAAGCGGTTTAAGAAATTTGTATGGAAGGTGTACGACAACGGCGGCATAGTCCTGCGGACATGGATGCCCTACGGTATCTTTCTGGCGGTGAATCTGGTGCTGCTTATATGGGGGTTATGCGACCAATACATGATTTTGGTTTTGTCTGCAGGTGTGATAGACGTGGCAGTGGGTATCTTACTCTATAAGGACGCGAAGGAGCGGCAGGGCATTGTGGAGGGGATTGAGACCATTACCGGCGGACAGATAGAGCATCAGATTGACATGATGGAGCTGCACGGGGATAACAGGAAGCTGGCTCATTCCGTCAACAGCATCGGTAAGGGCATCAGGGAAGCTGTGGAGATCAGCATGAAGGACGAGCGAATGAAAGCGGATCTGATCACCAACGTGTCCCACGACATCAAGACGCCGCTCACATCCATTATCAACTATGTGGATTTGATCAAGAGAGAACAGGTGGATAACGAGAAGGTGCAGAATTATATCCGCGTGCTGGATGAAAAGTCCCAGCGGCTGAAACAGCTCACGGATGATCTGGTGGAGGCAAGCAAGATTACTTCCGGGAACATCAGCCTGCATTTCGAGCGGATCAATCTGATGGAGCTGATGAACCAGACGATCGGGGAATTTTCCGAGAAGTTTGAAACGAGGAACCTTGCCACCGTGATGAATGTGAATACGCGGGATACGGTGATCGAGGCGGACAGCCGCAGAATCTGGCGTGTGATGGAAAATCTGTTCAACAATGTTTACAAGTATGCGATGCCCGGCACACGCGTCTATGTGACGTTAGATAAGGCAGAGCGCGGTGCGGAGGAGGATACCGATAAGATTGAGGTGACGATCAAGAATATTTCGGAGAATCCACTATTATGTAAACCAGAAGAGCTGACGGAGCGGTTTATCCGGGGCGATGAGTCGAGAACTACGGAGGGCAGCGGGCTGGGGCTTTCGATAGCGCAGAATCTGACCATAGCGCAAAAGGGAAGTTTTGAGATCGAGCTCGACGGGGATCTGTTCAAGGTGCATCTGACGTTCCCGGTGGCGGGGGAAATTTGATGGTATAATAGTAAAACTGCCGTGCCTGTACTTAACAGGACGGCAGTTTTTTAAATATCCAGTCCGCTCACCTCGCGGCTATTGTACTTCGCCAGAATCTGATGAATCTTGTCTGTAGGTGTGTAGATATTCGCCATGGAGGCGTCGTGGTTCATAAAGTCGATGATGGATGCGATGAACTTGCTCATATCCGCCTCTATGTAGTAGGGCTTTTCCATAAGCTCCGGCGGCTGGTAACAGAGGTTTGTTGTCACAATCCGATCAAAGTGGCAATTTTCGTAGGCGGTGTCAAAGGCGGAGAGCCCGTCAGTGAACAGCCCGAAGGTACAGCAGATAAAGACCCGCTTGGCGTTCATTTTCTTTAACTGTCTGGCGGTGTCGATCATGCTGCCGCCGGAGGAGATCATGTCGTCGATGACGATCACGTCCTTGCCGTCCACATTATCCCCCAGAAATTCATGCGCCACAATGGGATTTTTTCCGTTTACGATCGTGGAGTAATCTCTGCGCTTGTAAAACATGCCGGTGTCTACGCCGAGAACGTTTGCCAGATACACGGCTCTGTCAAGCGCCCCCTCGTCGGGGCTGATGACAATGGTGTGTTCCTTATCGATAATCAGGTTCTTTTCCATGCGAAGCAGCGCACGGATAAACTGGTAGGGGGGCATGAAATTGTCGAAACCCTTGATGGGCACGGAATTCTGCACCCGGGGATCATGGGCGTCAAATGTAATGAAATTGGACACGCCCATATCCATCAGCTCTTTGATGGCGTAAGCGCAGTCGAGGGACTCCCTGCCGTTTCTTTTGTGCTGCCGTCCTTCGTAGAGAAAGGGCATGATCACATTGATACGGTGCGCCTTACCGTTTATGGCGGAAATGATCCGCTTTAAATCCTGATAGTGGTCGTCAGGGGACATATGGTTCGTGAAACCGTTCATACTGTAGGTGATGCTGTGGTTACAGACGTCCGTCAGCAGGAAAACATCCTTGCCCCTCACGGAATCGTGCAGGACGGCTTTGCCTTCCCCGGTTCCGAAACGGGGACAGCCCACCTCCATCAGATAATTTTTTTCCATATAGCCGTGGAAAGCCGGATCGTTTTTTACGTCGTTTTGCAGATCGCGGCGGTATTCCACCAGATGACTGTTCACTTTTTCTGCCAGGGGAAGTGCCGCTTTCGGAGCGAGAAGCTTCATTGCCGCTACTGGCATAGAATGTTCGAGTTGTTCTGTATTAGGCATGTTTACTCCACTTAAAACGTGCCACATGGCACGGTTTGCTATTCTTAGTGCAGGTGTTAACTCTAAATTTTTTATAACATTATGGCGGGGACATGTCAAGAAGATTTGGCTCCTGTTCTTCAAATTTCGCACGGCTTTGGCTTTACAAGCGTGCCAAGATGATGTAAAATCAAGCGGTATATGACTTATTGTAACGTGAGGAGAACTTCTGATTCATTCGCAGCAAAGGCTGCTTCGCGAAGAAGTTCTAAGTCTCACGCGGCAAAATGGAGAGTATGATATGGGTAAAAAAAAGTCCAAGTCGATCGTAGCTGTGGTAGGAAGACCGAATGTGGGGAAATCCACCCTGTTTAACGCGCTGGCAGGCGAAAATATAGCGATTGTAAAAGATACGCCGGGCATCACCAGAGATCGGATTTATGCGGATGTTTCGTGGCTTGACCGGAATTTTACGCTGATTGATACGGGCGGCATCGAGCCGGAGAGCAAGGACATTATCCTGTCCCAGATGCGGGAGCAGGCGCAGATCGCCATAGATACGGCGGATGTGATTATTTTTCTCGTGGATGTAAAGCAGGGGCTGCAGGACGCGGATTCCAAGGTGGCAGATATGCTCAGACGATCCCGTAAGCCTGTGGTTCTGGCGGTCAATAAGGTGGATGATTTCAAAAAATATATGCCGGACGTCTACGAGTTTTACAATCTGGGGATCGGGGAGCCTTACCCGATATCCGCCACGAACCGTCTCGGTCTCGGAGAGTTTCTGGACGAGGTGATCGCCCATTTCGGGCAGGAGGTGGAGGAAGAGGAGGAAGACGACCGCATCAGGGTGGCAATCATCGGGAAGCCGAACGTGGGGAAATCCTCCATCATCAATCGTCTGATCGGCGAAAACCGTCTGATTGTTTCGGATATTGCCGGGACGACCAGGGACGCTGTGGACACGGAGATTACGCACAACGGAAAAGAGTACGTGCTTATAGATACGGCGGGGCTGCGGAGAAAAAATAAGATTAAAGAGGAATTGGAACGCTACATGATTATCCGCACGGTGTCGGCGGTGGAGCGGGCGGATATCGCTGTGCTCATCATTGGCGCGGTGGAGGGCGTGACGGAGCAGGACGCCAAGATCGCCGGGATTGCCCATGACAGGGGCAAAGCCGTGATTATCGCGGTCAATAAGTGGGACGCCATAGAGAAGGACAACCAGACGGTAAAAGAATACACACAGAAAATAAGACAGGTGTTATCTTTTATGCCCTATGCGGAGATCATGTTTATCTCGGCGGTGAGCGGGCAGCGGCTGATGAAGCTTTATGACGTGATCGACGCGGTGAACGAGAACCATTCCATGCGCGTGGCGACGGGCGTGTTAAATGAGATTGTGACAGAGGCGGTGGCGCTGCAGCAGCCCCCGTCGGACAAGGGAAAACGGCTGCGTATCTATTATACGACGCAGGTTGCGGTGAAGCCGCCTACCTTTGTGATTTTTGTCAACGACAAGGAGCTGATGCATTTTTCCTATCTGCGCTATCTGGAAAACCAGATCCGGGATACTTTCGGCTTTGTGGGAACGCCCCTGAAATTTTTTGTCAGGGAGAGAAAGGATAAGAAATAAAAGTGGTACGGGTTGTTTGTTTACTGATCGGATATGTGTTTGGGCTTTTTCAGACAGCCTATATCTATGGGAGACTGCACGGTATTGATATCAGAAATTTCGGGAGCGGCAATGCGGGTACCACGAATACGCTCCGGGTATTCGGGACGAAGGCGGGGCTCCTGGTGCTTCTGGGGGATATTATGAAGTGTATACTTGCCGTTGTGATTACGGCTGTTATTTTTGACTCTTCCCATCCGGACATGGTTTATCTGTTGAAAATGTATACGGCGGCGGGTGCGATTATCGGACATAACTTTCCTTTTTACCTCAAATTTAAAGGCGGAAAGGGCATTGCGGCTACGGCAGGACTGATTTTGTCCTTCCATCCGTATCTGATACCGATGGGAATCGTATTGTTCTTTGGCGCGTTTTTTATCACCCACTATGTGTCTCTGGGATCGCTTTTGGTGTATGCCGGATTTATGATTGAGCTGGTGATACTTGGGCAGATGGGAATATTTGGCATGACACAGGCAGTGTTGACTGAGATGTATGTCATAGCCGGGCTTCTGACCATTATGGCTTACTGGAAGCACAGGGAAAATATCAAGCGGCTTCTAAGCGGCTCCGAGCGGAAAACCTATCTGACGCACAAGAGCCCGGGGGCGGAGGAGAATACGGAACATAAGGGGTAATAAATAAGGAGGGAGATCATATGGCGGAAATCAGTATCATAGGCGCAGGAAGCTGGGGGACGGCGTTAGCGGTTCTTCTCCACAAGAACGGTCATAAGGTTACGGTCTGGTCAATCATGGAGCCGGAGATTGAGATGCTCCAGAGGGAGCATGAGCATAAGGATAAGCTGCCGGGGGTAAAGCTGCCGGAGGACATGGCGTTTACCACGGACTTGGAGGCGGCGGTGAAGGATAAGGACGTGCTTGTGCTGGCGGTTCCCTCGCCCTATACCAGAAGCACTTCCCACTCCATGCAGCCCTATGTGAAGGAAGGGCAGATCATTGTCAATGTGGCTAAAGGGATAGAGGAAAAGACTTTGATGACTCTTTCCCAGATTATAGAGGAGGAAATCCCGCAGGCGGAGGTGGCGGTACTTTCGGGTCCGTCCCATGCGGAGGAAGTGGGCAGGGGCATCCCAACGACGATCGTGGTGGGAGCGGAGAAGAAGGCGACAGCCGAGTATCTCCAGAATATCTTTATGAACGAGGTGTTCCGCGTCTATATCAGCCCGGATGTGCTCGGTATTGAGCTTGGCGCGGCGTTAAAAAACGTGGTGGCGCTTGCGGCTGGAATAGCCGACGGGCTTGGATACGGCGACAACACGAAAGCAGCGCTCATCACCAGAGGTATTACGGAGATCGCAAGGCTTGGGCTTGCCATGGGCGGCAGAATTGAGACGTTCAGCGGGCTTACCGGCATCGGCGACCTGATCGTGACCTGCGCTTCCATGCATTCGAGAAACCGCCGCGCCGGTATCCTGATCGGCAAAGGCTATACGATGGAACAGGCGATGGACGAGGTGAAGATGGTGGTGGAGGGCGTTTACTCCGCCAAGGCGGCAATGGGGCTTGCAAAAGAATACGGGGTGCAGCTGCCCATCATTGAGCAGGTGAACGCGGTGCTGTTTGACGGGATGCCCGTGGACGAGGCGGTGAAGAATTTGATGCTGCGGGACAAGAAGATCGAGAATCCGCTGATTCCGTGGGAGGAGGAATAAGAGATAGCTTGAAAGCAGCATACTTCTTTAACATTTATCCATTGAGGTGATTTGATATGCCGGATATTAATGAAATCCTTAGGAACGAAATAGCCGGGACGGAGATATTATTGTAAGAAGAGTAGATATGATAACACTTACCATTTCTTCATGGAATATACGGAGACTGCGTTTCGGGACTATGAACCGGGCGATGTCTTTCGGGTTGGCGGCAAGGAGTATGTGTTGAGTGAGGATAAAAAGCTGGATCTCCCATATGGCGCAGACATCTACGATATGAAATGGACGCCGCGAAAACGTGTATAAAGAGAAAAGCCAGTGATTCCGAGAGGAGCCACTGGCTTTTGAAAATTGTTTACGCTTTTCCGGTTTCCCACAGTATACCATTTTTCAGAAGATACTCAATAAAAAAATTTATAGCGGTGGACGCAGAAATATTTATCGGGATTATCAGGGAAAAAGAAACTTTTAGGCTGATTCGTATTATTGGCAGAAGGCATAATACGAAAAACGAATTAGAATGAATAACCACGGAGGACGCAAGTATGGAAATCAATACAGCAAATAATACAGGCTCCGAATGGGGAGCGGCTTTCAGTAAAAGACAGATAATGAGGGAGGGATTCAAAATGAGTATTAACGGTATTGGAACGGCAGGAAATCCGGCGGCAGGTTATCAGGCAGGGAAGGCGGAGAGGAATGCCTCGTCCGGGGCGAAGTCTTTCCTGAAAACCGTGGAGGAAAAGTCGGCGCAGGATAAAGTGACCGAGTATGGTGAAAAATCCTTTGCACTGGCGGGAGCGACGGCTCCGCAGTCCGTGAAAGATGCCTGGATGGAAACCGTAAAAGAGGTCGGAGTCAACGGGCTGGGCATGACTGCCAATGGCAGCACGCATATAACGGAGATGCATATGCAGCAGGTGATAGCCAACTACTGGGGCGTGCTGAACAGCGCAAATATTCTTGGCGACTCCGTTCAGTCTGCAGTGCGGGCAACCCAGAAGGCGTTATACGATTTGGACCATCCATTAGAGCCCGGCAGAGTCGGAAGTATGGAGGAACAGCAGGCGCGCGTCAAAGAACGGGAATTTTATACTACATTTTTGGAGAAGCTGAAGAATTCGCCGGAATATTCGGAAATGAAAGCCGCAATAGCGGAAACGGGCACGGAAGTAAAAGGTCATAATCCTTCCCGTGTTTTGGATTCGTTTGCAAAACATGCTCCGGAAGAAGTGCGGCAGGCATTTTCGGAAGCGGAGAAGGAAACAGGCGGACATTTTACGGTGGGCGGTTTTTGGATATCTAACGACGGGAAAGAGTTTCACATTACACAGTTGGCAGTGGAATGTTTTATCAGATGGTATCACGGCGAGAAAAATCAGTCTGATGTATTCGGAACTTCCGTGGGAAGCGCGGTCAGCGCTGTGGAGAAGTGGATTTATGATATAGACCACCCGCTTGCCGGACAGCCTGCAAAAAGTGCGGAGGAACGGAAACTGATCGCGATGGAGCGGGCTTTCTGTGAGTCGTTTCTTGAGAAGCTGAAAAAGCTTTAGGGCAGATATAAAAACGGCATACGGCACGCTGTGGGGGCTGGCGCTGCCACAGTAATCCTGTCTGCGTGTTTTGTTCCGGCGTTGTCGATCTTTCTCGGGCGGATCAGCGGGTCGGAGAGGGTGTTTGAGATTGTCTTACTGGTGATCGGTTATTGGATGCTGAACGGTGCATTTGCTTTGACTTTAATAGGATAAACAGATATACTCTAAGCAGGAGGGTGCGCTATGGCAAGGACGGTAAGCATTGGAAATCAGGATTTTGAGTCGATTCAGAGAGAAGGGTATTTTTACATTGATAAGTCAGATTTTATACGGGAATGGTGGGAAAGCGGGGATAGCGTAACGCTGATCACAAGACCGAGGCGGTTTGGCAAAACACTGAATATGAGCATGGTGGAAAAGTTTTTTTCCGCAAATTACAAAGACAGGGGAGAATTGTTTCAAAACCTCAGAATCTGGGAAAACGAAAAATATAAAAAGCTGCAGGGAACCTATCCGGTGCTTTTTCTAAGCTTTGCCAGCATTAAGGACAGCTCTTATAAGGCAGCGAGAGAGTCGATCTGCCGGATTATAGAGGAACAATATAATATCAATGATTTTCTGTTAAAGGGAAATCTGCTCAATGAAAAGGAGAAAGCTTATTATAAAGAGGTCTGTGCAGATATGGAGGACAGTGTGGCTTCGGTAGCTTTACGGTCACTGTCCGGCTTCCTTGGCAGATACTATGGAAAAAAGGTAATTATCCTTCTGGATGAATATGACACCCCTGTGCAGGAAGCCTATGTGAACGGATACTGGAGTGATATGGTGGCATTTATAAGAAGTCTGTTTAATGCCACGTTCAAGACGAATCCGTATCTGGAGCGGGCGCTTATGACGGGGATTACAAGAATCAGTAAAGAAAGTATTTTTTCTGATTTGAATAATCTGGAAGTAGTGAGCACAACCTCCGAAAAATATGCAGACAGCTTTGGCTTTACGGAAGAAGAGGTTTTTGCGGCGCTGGATGAATTTGGGCTTACAGATCAAAAGCAATCGGTAAAAGACTGGTATGACGGATTTATGTTTGGCAACAGAAAGGATATTTACAATCCCTGGTCTATCATCAATTTTATTGATAAAGGGAAGGTAGGCGCCTACTGGGCAAACACCAGTTCCAACAGCCTTGTGGAAAAGCTGGTGCGCGAGGGCAGCAGAAAGGTTAAGGAAACCTTTGAGCGTTTATTGCAGGGAGAATCCATCCGGGCGGAGATCGACGAGCAGATTGTATATGATCTTTTGGACGGGAGCGAACAGGCGCTTTGGAGTCTTTTGCTTGCCAGCGGCTATATGAAGGTGAAAGATTACAAGGTTTATACTTCTGAATTTGGCGAGTGGAGAGAGGATTATGAATTGGAACTGACCAACTTTGAAGTAAGGGTGATGTTCCGGAACATGATCAGGAAATGGTTTGGCAGCGTGAGGGCGGACTATAATGATTTTATAAAGGCGTTGCTGCTAAATGACCTGAAAGCAATGAACAATTATATGAATCGAGTGACAGTGGAAATGTTCAGTTACTTTGACGCGGGAAGGAACCCTTCGGGAGCAGAGCCGGAACGCTTTTATCATGGCTTTGTGCTGGGGCTGATGGTGGAACTGACAGACAGATACAGCATCACATCAAACAGGGAGAGCGGCTTTGGAAGGTATGATATCATATTGGAACCCCGAAGGATGAGGGAGCAGGGGGATGGCAGTGCGGCGGGCGGCAGTATCATAAATGACGCTGTCATTATAGAATTTAAGGTACAGGATACAGAGGAAAAGGAGCTTTCCGATACGGTACAGGAAGCGCTGCACCAGATCAGGGAGAAGAATTACCAGGCGGATCTTATGGCAAAGGGAATACCGGAAGAACGTATTCGAAAGTACGGCTTTGCCTTTTGCGGAAAGAAAGTGCTGATCGGCAGCGAGGGATAGGTATACATTTACGATGCGGCACCAGCCTAATCTCCCCAGTTTACCGGATTGGTGTCATCGGGAATGCGCCCAGCCAGAATTTCCTCATAATGCTTTGCCTTGTGATCCATGTAGTCGGCGGCGGCTTTGGCTTCCGCCGCTTTTTTGTGTGCCGCCTCCCGCTGTTTTGCGATGATTTCATATCTGGCTCGGAGGTTTTCCTCGGATTCTTCCATCTGGCATAAATCAAAATATCTCTTGATCTCCCTGATCGGCATACCGCAGCTTTTCAGATAGGTGATTGCCTGCATCCAGTTGACGGCTGGCTCGTCGAACATACGGTGGTTTCCGCTGTCCCGCCTACAGGGCAGAAGACCGATGTCCGTGTAGTAGCGAACGGTGTGCTCCGTTGCATGAAACATGTTGGCAAATTCTTTGACAGTATAGGTCATGGGAATGTCTCCTTCCGGCATCAGCCAATCCACCCCTTCACGATCAGGAAGAGCAGAAGGACAGGCAGGATAAAGGTTACATAGATGCGGATTCCCCGCGGCATTTTGAAGCCCTCGCCGATATTGGTCTCTTTCAGGTAATTCTCAAATCCCCAGCCGTATCTGGTCACGCAGAACAGCAGATAGACGAGGGAGCCCACCGGCAGCAGGATATTGCTGACGATAAAATCTTCCAGATCGAGAACCGCGCTTCCCTCGCCCAGCGGCTGGAATGCTGACCAGATATTGTACCCGAAGACACAGGGCAGGGAGAGGACGGTAAGCGCGACCAGATTGACCAGACAGGATTTTTTCCTGCTCCAGTGAAACAGATCCATCCCGCACGATATGATGTTTTCAAACACCGCAAGAATCGTGGAAAATGCTGCAAAGGTCATAAATATAAAGAACAGTGTACCCCACACGCGTCCGCCGACCATATTGTTAAAAATATTCGGAAGCGTGATAAATATCAGGCTTGGACCCATGTCCGGGCTGATATCAAAGGAAAAGCAGGTCGGAAAAATGATGAGCCCGGACACGAGGGCAACAAAGGTATCCAGAATGGCGATACTTACCGATTCGCCAAGCAGGGTGCGGTCCTTGCCGATATAGCTGCCAAAGATCGCCATGGAACCGATACCAAGGCTCAGCGTAAAAAACGCCTGATTCATGGCAGCGGTGATGGTCTCCACGATGCCTACCTCCTGCATTCTCTGTACATCGGGCAGAAGATAGAACTTTATGCCCTCCGTGCCGCCCGGCAGTGTCATGCCGCGCACAGCCAGTACCACAATAATAAGCAGGAGCAGCGTCATCATAATCTTGGTGATTTTCTCGACGCCCTTCTGCAGACCAAGGGAACAGATCAGAATGCCGGAGACCACGATGATGACCATAACCGTGGTCAGAACAGTGGGACTTTCCAACATGCTCTGAAACATGCCGGCAACTTGTTCCTTGTTCTTTCCGACAAATTTTCCGGTAAGCATCTGGTAGAAATAGTAGAGCATCCAGCCGGCAACGGTGGTGTAAAACATCATCAGCAGATAGTTGCCCGCCATGCCGAGATATCCGTGCAGATGCCATTTCTGTCCGGGTTTTTCCAACTCTGTGAAGCTCTTGATGACGCTTTTCCTGCTGGCGCGTCCCACGGCAAACTCCATCGTCATCACGGGGATGCCCATAGCGACCAGAAAGAACAGATAGAACAGCACAAACATGCCGCCGCCGTACATGCCGGCTATATAAGGAAAGCGCCACACATTGCCGATGCCGATCGCGCATCCCGCCGATAACAGGATAAAGCCCATTCTTGAGCCAAATTTTTCACGTTCCATTTTTCATGCCTCCTGCATTTTTATAATTTGTCGATACATGCCGATATATCGGCAATCGTGTATATGCGCAGACCCGCATATGTGAGTTTATGGAAATTTTGATAAAATAGATATTGACTTCGAGTTACACGAAGCAAGTATACTCATCATAATACAAGAAATCGGTTTTGACAAGCGAAACAGCAGGAGGGATGGCTGGCGGGAAGTCACGGGAAGAAGTCAGCCGACACCTGCATCAAGTGCGGCAAGTGCGAGGAGGCATGCCCGCAGTATATTCAGATCAGGGATACCTTGGAGAAGGTGAAGGATGTGCTTCTGGCATAGATAGAAATTACATAAAAAATAAAAGATTGGCCATCCGTCGCTTAGCTTAAGGCGGGTGACCAATTTTTTTAACTCTGCAAATCTTCTTTTAAGTCTTTTAACAGCTCTTCAATTTGAGAAAACCGAATTATTTTAAGAAATCAGTCCGCAAATCTCCGTCGTCGTCTTCAATTTATTCATAGAGTAAATATGGATGCCGTCCACCCCGTGCTCTTTCAGATCCAGGATCTGGCGCACCGCGTAGTCGATTCCCGCCTTGCGCATGTCCTCCTTGTTTTCCCCGTAAGTGGCGATCATGTCCGCCAGCTCTTTGGGAACGGAGGAGCCGGAGAGGGAAACGGTGGTGCCGAGCTGCTTCGCCGTGGTGATGGGCATGATGCCGGCATGTATGGGAACCGTGATGCCCTTCGCCCGCACCAGCTCTATAAAACGGTAAAAACAGGCGTTATCGAAAAACATCTGGGTCACCAGAGAAGTGACGCCCGCGTCCACTTTTTCCTTTAAATGCGCTAAATCTTCTTCCAAAGTCGGCGATTCAAAATGCTTTTCGGGGTAGCAGGCGCCGGAGATCTGCAGGGAAGTATGGGCTTTTAGGTGACGCACGAGGTCGGTCGCATAGAAAAATTCCCGGCTGTTAAACTGCTCGTCCGTCATATGCTGGGGTCTGTCCCCGCGAAGCGCCAGCACATGGTTTACGCCTGCAGCTTTGAGCGCCTCACAGTTTTTCTCAAGATCCGCTTTGGTGAAGCCGACGCAGGTGATGTGGGCGATCGCGTCGATCCCGAGTTCCTTCTGGATGAAGGAGGCGATCTCGATGGTCTTTCCCGCACGGGAGCCACCCGCGCCGTAGGTACAGCTTATAAAATCGGGATGCAGTTTTGATGCATCTCTCAAAAAATCAAATATGTTTTCAAATTCTTCTTCCTTTTTCGGGGGAAAAACCTCGAAAGAAAGACTTGTAGTGTTTGACATGATGGGATTCCTTTCCGTTTTCTTTATTCTTTTATTGATCTGATCCTGATGCGTTTATGAAGAAACAATTTCTTGCTTTTACATCTGAAATATCGTAACATAAATCTATAATGTGTGCAATAACCGAAATCCGTGAGATGATCATAGAATTAGAAAGAATCATTTTACGGATAAAACATCAGTTGAGAAACAGGAGAAAGGAAAGCGAAATGGCAAATACGAAATTTGAGAGCACAGCCCAATATGTGGCATCCGAGCAGCTTTTAGCGAGCGTAAACGTGGCGATCGCCCTGCAGAAACCCCTTCTGATCAAGGGGGAGCCGGGCACGGGCAAGACGATGCTGGCGCAGGCGGTGGCTGAGTCGCTGGGAAAGAAGCTGATTATCTGGAACATCAAGTCCACCACGAAAGCGCAGGACGGGCTTTACATGTACGACACGATCCAGCGTCTTTACGACGGGCAGTTCGGCGAGGAGGGTGTGGACGATATCGCCCATTATATCAAACTTGGCAAGCTGGGAGAGGCGTTTGAGTCCGACGAGCAGGTGATCCTTCTGATTGATGAGATCGACAAGGCGGATTTGGAGTTCCCCAACGATCTGCTCTGGGAACTTGACCAGATGGAGTTCTATATCCACGAGACGAAGCGGACCGTGCAGGCGAAACACAGACCCATAGTCATTATCACATCAAACGCGGAAAAGGAGCTGCCGGACGCGTTTCTGCGCAGATGCATCTTCCACTATATTGACTTCCCGGATCAGGCGTTGATGGAGGAGATCGTGAGAACCCATTATCCGAACGTGGAGGATAAGCTGTTAAAGGACGCCATGGAGGTATTCTACTGGATCCGCTCCATGAAAGACATCCGCAAAAAGCCAAGCACCTCGGAGCTGATCGACTGGATCAACGCGTTGCAGATCGGCGGGATTCCGACAGATACGCTCAGAAAGGAACTTCCGTTTATCGGCGTGGTGGTGAAGAAGGACGAGGATCTGGAGACGGTAAGAAATAAGACTGATTTTTAATGACACGCGTTATTATTTGCAGCAGTAAGGAAGAATATGAACGGTTGAATGAATCGGTGATTTTGCTGTCAAAATAGGTTTCGCTGCATTATAAAGGTTATGTCGTTATAGAAATATTTCAGAAATAGAGATGGAGATTTTATGTTCAGTAAATTTTTCTATACCTTAAAAGATAAGGGGCTGGAAGTGTCCTTAAGCGAGTGGCTGACTTTGCAGGATGCCTTACAGAAGGGGCTCTGTCACAGCAGTCTGACGGAATTTTATTATCTGGCACGGATGATTCTCGTGAAGTCGGAGACCGAGTTTGACAAGTTTGACATGGCGTTTGACGAGGTGTTCAAGGGCATCATGTCGGAGAACGAGGTGGGCAAAAATCTGCTGCGTTGGCTGGATAAGCCGGAGATGCAGGATGTCTTCGAGGAGATGCGCCACGAGATGAACCAGGAAGTCATCACACTGGACAAGGATGACATCGAGAATAAGTTTAAGGACAGGCTGCGGGACCAGAACGAGGAGCACAACGGCGGCAGCTACTGGATCGGCACCATGGGAAAGACGTCCTTCGGCAATATGGGCGGCAATATGGGCGGTATCCGTGTGGGCGGCACCACGGGCTACCAGTCCGCTTTTCAGGTGGTGGGCGCCAGAAAGTACCGGGATTTCAGGAATGACAAGGTGTTAGACAACAGGCAGTTCCAGATGGCGCTTCGGAAACTGCGGCAGTTTTCCACGAAGTTAGATATCCCGGAGACAGAGCTTGACATTAACGGTACGGTGGACGCGACGTGCAATAACGGCGGCTGCCTGCAGATCGTGATGGAGAAGCCCCGGAAGAACTCGGTGAAACTTCTGCTTCTGATGGACTCGGGCGGCACTATGATTCCCTATACGACGCTTCTTAGCGAATTATTTCAGTCCGTGCACAAGTCCAACCATTATAAGGATGTGAAGACGTATTTTTTCCACAACTGCATCTATTCCAACCTCTACAAGACGCCGGAGTGCGAGAACGGCGAATGGATTGAGACAGAGTGGATGTTCCGCAATCTGGACAGCGATTACAAGGTGATCATCGTGGGGGACGCGGCTATGGCGCCGGAGGAGCTCTACTCCACGACAGGCAATTACAGGGGACCGAACGGTGGGCTTTCCGGGATGGACTGGCTGCTTCTGATGAAACGGCATTACAAGAAGATCGTGTGGCTCAATCCCAAGATGGCGCCCGGTCATGCGCCGTGGCGGGAGGCGGAGACGGCGATCAAGACGGTCTTTCCGATGTATAAACTGACGGTGGACGGGTTAAATCAGGCGATGATGAAGCTGATGGTGAATCGGTGAGAAGAATCCTTTCGTTTACACTTGTCAGGTATTTTGCTATAATTATGTTGTAAGGGATTTATTGGCAGACATAAAGAGTGAGGTGACTGCCGTATGATTGAAGGAGAGATGCTGAAATTATCGGTGGAAGAGTTTTCGCGGTTGCAGGATTATATGATAGAAACCGATAAAATCTCCAGTGCGTATAAGAAGCTATATTGAATTGAAAGTTATTCTTACTGCTTCTGGAGTTAATTTGACAGAACTTGACATGATTAAGGACTAATGAGGAAGAAACAGCCGAGAGGAAATGCGGGCTGTTTCTTTTTTTTGCGCGCATAAGCAGAGACGGAAAGCGGCAGAAATCTTCTCTGCCCGATATGGTTGACTTTAGCGAGTAAAAGTGCTAAAGTGGTGAATGTAGTCTGCACGAATCTGCGCTTCCGCAGAGCGGAAGTTGTGCTTAGTTCTTGAAAGGGGATCGGTTATGTCAAAACTGGAAGAGATTCGGGAGGAGTTTAAAAAGGACCGTTTCGCCACGGAGGTGGTGGGAATTGTGATCGACTGCGCCGAGCCGGGAAAGGCGGTCTGCTCTCTGGCGCTAAAGCCGCATCATATGAACGCCAACAATGTTCCCATGGGAGGCGCCATTTTTACGCTGGCGGATTTTACCTGTGCGGTGGCGGCAAACGGGTATTCGGAAAAGATGACGGTCAGCCAGAATGCGTCTGTTACTTTTCTCGCGCCCGCAAGGGGAGAGAGGCTGACCGCGGAGGCGACCTGTCTGAGAAGCGGGCGCACCACCGCGCTTTTGACGGTGGATATCCGGGATGAGCTGGACACGTATGTGGCGCACGCTGCGGTGAACGCATATGTAATCGGGCAGTGAGCGGGCGGCTCTGGCATGGACAGAGAGGAAAGTCTGTTTGAATAGTCTGTATGAAGATATAATAACATGTGTTACGAGAAGGAACGGAAGAGGAGGAAGAGAAATGGTAATCACGGAGTTTTTGGAGCGCAACGCCCGTCTGTACGGCTCGGACACGGCGCTTGTGGAGCTGAATCCCTCCCAGGAGCGCGACAGCGCGGTGACATGGCGGGAGGCAAGCCTGATCGAGAGCGCGGGCGATGGCGCGCCTTATCGGAGAGAACTGAGTTGGGCTGATTTTGACAGACGTGCAAACCGTTTTGCCAATCTGCTTTTGTCCCGCGGGATGGAGCGGGAGACAAAGGTGGGCATTCTGATGATGAACTGTTTGGAGTGGCTGCCCGTCTATTTTGGCATTCTGAAGGCTGGCGGTGTGGCGGTGCCTTTGAATTTCCGCTATTCCGCAGAGGAAATCAAGTATTGTCTGGAACTTGCAGATGTTGAAATCTTAGTATTTGGACCGGAGTTTATCGAGCGCATGGACAGCATTGCGGATGATCTGCCGGGGGTCGGGATGATGTTTTTCCCGGGGAAGGGAGGACCGGATTACACGGAGGACTGCCTGAAGCTGATGGGTTTCTGTTCTTCCAGTGCGCCGCCAGTGGCGCTGTGTGAGGACGACTACGCGGCGATCTATTTCTCCTCCGGCACGACGGGCTTTCCGAAAGCGATTCTGCACAATCACCGGGCACTGCGCTCCTCCTGTGAGACGGAACAGAAGCACCACGGGCAGACGAAGGAGGACGTGTTCCTCTGTATTCCGCCGCTCTATCACACAGGGGCGAAAATGCACTGGTTCGGTTCCCTGATCACGGCGGGCAAGGCGGTGCTTCTGCGCGGCGTAAAGCCGGAGTGGATTCTGCGGGCGGTGACGGAGGAGCAGTGTACCATCGTGTGGCTGCTGGTGCCCTGGGCGCAGGACCTTCTGGATGCCATAGATTCGGGGCAGGTGGATATGGAACACTATCTGCTGGAACAGTGGCGTCTGATGCATATCGGGGCGCAGCCCGTTCCGCCCAGCCTTATCCAGCGGTGGAAAAAGCATTTCCCGCATCACCAGTACGACACCAACTACGGCTTAAGCGAGTCCATCGGTCCCGGCTGTGTGCATCTGGGCGTGGAGAACATACATAAGGTGGGAGCGATCGGGAAACCGGGCTATCACTGGGAGGCAAAGATCGTGGACGAGCAGGGGACGGAAGTATCTCAGGGCGACGTGGGTGAGCTGATCGTCAAAGGACCGGGTGTGATGCTCTGCTATTATAAGAATCCCGAGGCGACGGCTGAGATTTTGAAAGAAGGCTGGCTGTACACGGGGGATATGGCGCGCATGGACGAGGACGGCTTTATCTATCTGGTGGACAGAAAGAAGGACGTCATTATCTCCGGCGGGGAAAATCTCTATCCCGTACAGATTGAGGATTTCCTGCGCAGAAACGATAAGATCAAAGATGTGGCGGTGATCGGTCTGCCGGATGCAAGACTTGGCGAGATCGCGGCGGCCATCATCGAGATCAAGGAGGGCGAAACCTGCACGGAGGAGGAGATCAATGCTTTCTGCAAGGAGCTGCCACGCTACAAACGTCCGAGAAAAGTGATTTTTGACAAAGTGCCCAGAAATCCTACAGGCAAAATCGAGAAACCCGTGCTCAGGGAACGGTATTGCCACGGCAGTCTGGTGGAGGCGCAGATCAAAAACTGAAAGTCGGATGATTGAATAAAATAGCAATAGTTATCAATTGGGCTTTGCTACACATTATATTTCAACGAGAAGGAGAAAAGGGTTATGGATTTGTTTATTAAAGGAATCATGCTTGTCATTTTCTTCGGCGTGATGATCGGCATCGGGCTCTACTGCCGTAAACACGCTACAGACGTGAACGGATTTGTGCTGGGCGGCAGAAGCGTGGGTCCGTGGCTTACGGCATTTGCTTACGGAACCAGCTATTTTTCGGCGGTGGTATTTGTGGGATATGCCGGGCAGTTTGGCTGGAAGTACGGTATCGCCGCTACCTGGGCCGGACTTGGCAACGCTTTTCTGGGCTCCCTGCTGGCATGGGCGGTGCTGGGACGACGTACCCGCATTATGACACAGCACTTGGACAGCGCTACCATGCCACAGTTTTTCGGAGAGCGTTTCGAGAGCAAGTCGTTAAAGCTGGCGGCGTCGGCGATTATCTTTATCTTTCTGATTCCCTACACGGCAAGTCTTTACAATGGATTGAGCCGGCTTTTTGGTATGGCCTTTGACATTGATTACAGTGTGTGCGTCATTGTCATGGCGGTGCTCACGGGCATTTATGTCATTGCGGGCGGCTATATGGCGACGGCCATCAATGACTTTATTCAGGGGATTATTATGATTTTCGGGATCGTGGCTGTTATTTTTGCGGTGCTTCGCAGCCAGGGCGGTTTCCTTGCGGCGCTGGACAAGCTGGCTGCGGTGAGCGACGAGACGGTTTCCGCCGCGCCCGGCGTGTTTAATTCCTTTTTCGGCCCGGATCCCGTTGGGCTTTTGGGCGTGGTGATCCTAACAAGCCTCGGCACATGGGGACTGCCGCAGATGGTGCAGAAATTCTATGCAATCAAGAGCGAGAGTGCGATCAACAAAGGAATGATTATTTCCACCGTGTTTGCCACAATCGTTGCGGGCGGCTGTTATTTCCTCGGCGGTTTCGGCAGATTGTTCAGTGATAAGATAGATATCGCGGCAAACGGTTACGATTCGGTGGTACCTACCATGCTTTCGGGCCTTCCTACGATTTTGATAGCGGTGGTGGTCATCTTAGTGCTTTCCGCTTCCATGTCCACCCTGTCTTCCCTCGTATTGGCATCCAGCTCCACCTTGACGCTGGACTTCATTAAAGGTAATATAATTAAGGAGATGGACGAGAAGAAACAGGTGAAATGGATGCGGGGGCTTCTGGTGGTGTTCATTGCGATTTCCGTGGTGCTTGCCCTGATCCAATACCGTTCTAACGTCACTTTTATCGCGCAGCTTATGGGTGTGAGCTGGGGTGCGCTGGCAGGTGCCTTTCTGGCGCCCTTCCTCTACGGGCTGTACTGGAAACGGACGACCAAGGCGGCATGCTGGGTGAGCTTTTTCTTCTCCACGGTCGTGATGCTTGCGAACATCTTTTTCAGGTCGAATTTTCCCGCGCTTTTACAGTCCCCGATCAATGCAGGTGCATTCTGTATGCTGGCCGGGCTTGTGATTGTGCCTGTGGTGAGCGCGGTGACGAAGGCGCCGGAGGAGAAAAAGCTTGCGGAGATTTTCTCCTGTTATGACCAGAAAGTGACGGTTTCGGTGAAAGACTCCATCGGCGAATGAGAAGAATTTCTAACGCTCACAGCAAAGGCTGTTTCGCGAAGAAATTCTAAGTCTCATTCTGGAGAATGCTAAAAAGCAGCATTCTCCGCAATGTATTGAGAAAGGAATAAATATATCTATGAAAACACTGATGCTTGGCAACGAAGCGGTTGCCAGAGGTTTGTATGAGGCGGGATGCAGTTTTGTGTCCAGCTATCCGGGGACGCCGAGTACGGAGATTACCGAGTGCGTGGCGAAGTATGAGGAGGTTTACGCGGAGTGGGCGCCCAACGAGAAAGTGGCGCTGGAGGCGGCGTTTGGGGCTTGTCTGCGCGGTGTGCGGAGTTTCTGCGCCATGAAACATGTGGGTTTAAATGTGGCGGCGGATCCTCTGTTTACAATTTCCTACACCGGCGTGAACGCGGGATTAGTCATTGGCGTGGCGGACGACGCCGGGATGCACAGTTCCCAGAACGAGCAGGATTCCAGACATTATGCGCGGGCGTCGAAGATTCCCATGCTGGAGCCTTCCGATTCGACGGAGGCGCTCGCTTTTGCGAAGCTTGCCTATGAGCTTTCCGAGCAGTTTGACACGGCGGTGCTGGTGAAGATGTGCACCCGCGTCAGCCATTCCCAGAGCGTTGTGGAGACGGGGGAGCGGGTCGTGCCGGAGCCGAAGAAGTATGAGAAGAATCCCGCGAAATATATTATGATGCCGGCATATGCGAAGAAAAAACATCCGCTGGTGGAGGAGCGCACGAGGGCGCTGACCGCATGGGCGGAGACGGCCAAGGTCAACCGGATCGAGGACGGAAGCGATCAATCCGTGGGTATTATCACCTCCTCCACCTGCTATCAGTATGTGAAGGAGGCGTTCGGCGATACATACCCTGTTTTGAAGCTGGGCATGATCTGGCCGATGCCCGAGCAGAAGATCAGGGATTTTGCGAAGACGGTTGCGAAGCTTGTGGTTGTGGAGGAGCTGGACGGCTTTATCGAAAATCATTGCAGAAATCTTGGGCTTTCTGTATCAGGGAAAGAGCTGTTTACCGAAATCGGTGAGCTGAGCCAGAACGTGGTGAAGGAAAAACTCGGTCAGCCAGTGCAGGCGGGGGAGACCCTTTCGGAGGAGATTCCCGCAAGACCGCCCGTGATGTGCGCGGGCTGCCCGCACAGAAGCCTTTTCTATGTGTTGAAAAAATTAAACCTGACCGTACTCGGGGATATCGGGTGTTATACTTTGGGCGCGGTGGCGCCGCTTAACGCGATCGACACGACGGTTTGTATGGGCGCGTCCGTCTCCGGGCTTCACGGCTTTGTGAAGGCGGGGGATGAGGAGAGCGCGGGTAAAACGGTGGCGGTGATCGGTGATTCCACCTTTATTCATTCCGGCGTGACGGGGTTAATTAATATTGCGTACAATGAATCCAATTCCACGGTGATTATACTGGACAATTCCATCACGGGAATGACAGGTCACCAGCAGAACCCGACGACGGGCTATAACCTGAAAGGTGATCCCTGTACAAAAATTGATTTGGAGAGTCTGTGTCATGCAGTCGGCATCAAACGTGTGAAGGTGGTAGATCCCTACGACATGGAAACTTGTCAGACGGTGATTAAAGAGGAACTTGCGGCGAAGGAGCCTTCGGTGATCATTTCCCGCCGTCCCTGCGCGCTGCTCAAATATGTCAAGCATCCGGGGCCGATCTGTTCTGATCCCGAGAAGTGCAAGGGCTGTAAGGCGTGCATGAATATCGGCTGTCCGGCGATCAGCATGGTGGACGGAAAGGCGGTCATTGACGAGACGCTCTGCGTGGGCTGCGGCGTCTGCGAGCAGCTGTGTAAGTTCGGTGCGCTCGGTTAAGAGGAAAAATGACGATATTTTGCAAGACCCGGGGAAAAGCGCGAGTTAAAATAACTGTGGCAGGATGGATAGCAAGGGTCGGAATGGAGATTTCAGCATGGAAACAAAAAATATGATGATCGTGGGCGTGGGCGGACAGGGTACCCTGCTTGCGAGTAAACTTCTGGGGCGTCTGCTTCTCACAAAGGGGTTTGACGTAAAGGTCAGCGAGGTGCACGGCATGAGCCAGCGCGGCGGCAGCGTGGTCACCTATGTGCGCTGGGGCGACAGGGTCTGCTCGCCCATTATAGACAAGGGACAGGCGGACTGCATCCTTTCTTTTGAGCTTCTGGAAGCGGCACGCTACACGGAGTTTTTAAAGCCGGGGGGCAGAATCATTGTGAACAGCCAGCAGATCAACCCTATGCCGGTGATTGCGGGCGCGGCGGCGTACCCGGAGAATCTGGCGGAGAAGATGGCGGCTCTGGATGCCGAGGTGGACGCTTTTGACGCGCTCTCCTTAGCGGAGGAGGCGGGGAGCAGCAAGGCGGTGAATCTGGTGCTGATGGGAAGGCTTGCGAAGCACTTTGACTTTACGGATGAGGAGTGGATGGACGCGATTGAACAGAGCGTGCCGCCGAAGTTTCTGGAGATGAATAAGAAGGCGTTTGAGGCGGGGAAAAGCGCTTGACGTAAGGGGTGTGTCCGGTTTCGGGGGACAGATTGGATAATAACAACTGTTATTATTCGGAAAAGCGAAATAATAAAAAGGAGGAAGGTATGGAACGGTATTACCAGAAAGAAATTGAGACTGCAGACAGGGAGCAGATTCTCGCGTGGCAGAATGAACGGCTTGTGAAGCAGGTGCGCCATGTGTGGGACAATGTGCCTTATTACCGCAAAAAGATGGAGGAGAAGGGAGTCGCGCCCGAGGATATTCAGAGCGTGGAAGACTTACATAAGCTGCCTTTCCTGACGAAGGACGATTTGCGGGAGGCTTATCCTTACGGGCTGCTGGCAACGCCGCTCAAGAACTGTGTGCGTATCCAGTCCACATCCGGCACGACGGGACGCAGGGTGGTGGCGTTTTATACCCAGCACGATATTGACCTGTGGGAGGACTGCTGTGCCCGCGCGATTACGGCGGCGGGCGGCACTGACGAGGATGTCTGTCATGTCTGCTACGGCTACGGGCTCTTTACCGGCGGTCCGGGGTTAAACGGCGGCAGCCATAAGGTAGGGTGCCTGACGCTTCCCATGTCCTCCGGCAATACGGACAGACAGCTGCAGTTTATGGTGGATCTGGAAGCGACCATTCTCTGCTGCACGCCTTCCTATGCGGCATTTCTGGCGGAGAGTATACATGAGCGCGGGCTGCGGGATAAGATTAAACTGAAAGCGGGTATCTTCGGCGCGGAGGCATGGAGCGAGGAGATGCGGCAGGATATTCAGGATAAGCTTGGTATCAAGGCATATGATATTTACGGGCTGACGGAAACAAGCGGTCCGGGTGTGGCATTTGAGTGCAGCGAACAGACAGGCATGCACATCAATGAAGACCATTTTATTGCGGAGATTATTGATCCCGATACGGGGGAGGTGCTTCCCGAGGGCAGCAAGGGTGAGCTGGTATTTACGGCGATTACCAAGGAGGCATTCCCGCTTCTGCGTTATCGCACGAGGGACATCTGTATCCTTTCCAGAGAGAAATGCTCCTGCGGACGTACCCATGTGAAGATGAGCAAGCCCATGGGCAGAAGCGATGACATGCTGATCGTGAAGGGTGTCAATGTCTTCCCGTCCCAGATCGAGACGGTACTTCTGGAGCAGGGTTATCCCGCAAACTATCAGATTATCGTGGACCGTGTCAACAATTCCGACACGATTGAGGTCATGGTGGAGATGACGCCTGAGAACTTCTCCGATAATCTCGGTAAGATCACGGAGATGGAGAAGGGGCTGGTATCGGCTCTCAAGGCAATGCTTGGTATCTACGCGAAGGTTCGTCTGGTGGCGCCCAAGTCCATTACGAGGAGCGAGGGCAAGGCTGTGCGCGTGATCGACAAGCGGAAAATCTAAGACAACAAATGGGGAAAGAGGGTTTTGGGGCGGCATAACAGGCAGCCCGGGAAATCTGGAATCCCGATACAGTAGAATGAGAAAGGAGCAGGGTTATTATGACAATACCTCAGATTTCTGTATTTCTGGAAAATAAAGCGGGACAGCTTGCGGATATTACCCACATTTTATCGGAGAATCAGGTGAACATGCGGGCGCTTAATATCGCGGAGACGGCGGACTACGGCGTCCTGCGTCTGATCGTGGACGACGCGTCCAAGGCTTCCTCCATTCTTTTAGAGCACGGCTTTATCCTGACCATGACACCGGTTGTGGGTGTGGCGGTACCCGATACGCCCGGCGGCTTAAGCAAAGTGCTCGGCGTGATTTCCGATGCCGGGATGGATGTGGAGTATATGTATTCCGTGTTCGGGCAGAAGGACGGGCAGGCGTGCATGATCTTCCGTGTGGCGGATACGGACGGATTGGCGACGGTTCTTGACAAGACTGGAATCGGCACGATCGGCGGGGACGATCTGGGACTGCATTAATGTATTTGGAGAGAAGAATACCACAAACTTGCCAGAAACTGGCGGTTTGTGGTATTTTTTTCGTTACCGTTCCGTTCGGTACAAATTTTTGGGCAAATGACCGTGTTTGCGGTATTCGTATAATATACAACGGGTGATAAGTAAATACATATATTACGAAAATATGGTCATATGACCGAAAGTTCGAAATGAAATGATGACTTGATCAATGTAGGACAGGTACATTTTTCAAGTTTTTGAAAAAATGTAAATTAGCGCTTGCTATTTTTATACCGGGGGGGGGTATAATGGTATGGAAAGCAGTTCCAAAAGGGACATGCCTTTTGAAACCGGTAGGACAGGAGACATAATGAAGGAGGAAACGAGGATATGTGTAGGAAATTGTTGAAAAAAGCCGCATTATTTGCCATGGCGGCGGCTCTGTGTGTAGGTGCGTTTGTACCCATGACGGCGAAAGCGGCTGAGGTGTCGGCATCATTTCTTGCCGGAGATTGGTATTCCAGACATTTCGCCGGGATGGAATGGAACGGTCACGTAAGCGACGGCATGTTACATTTTAAGGACGATGGCACATATGATGACATGTGGAGGGATTCTAAGAAATATCATTTGGAGGGCGGCTCTTTAAACATAGAGGGCGACGAGGTGTCTTTCGATTTCTGGGGAGGATGGCCGGGGTATGATACCATTGATTCGGCAAAAGGTAACAGCAATGTACAGATATTTATCCTGCGTGGCGACAACAGGATGGAGTACGGTAATTTGGTCTGGAGCGAGAATGATAGCTATTGGGTATGGAATGACACAACTTCTTGGACGAGAGTGGCGGAGGGCGGTTCCGACGACGAGTCCGATGAGGATGAGGAGACCGAAGAGGAAGCGGCAGAGAGAAAGGCGTTAGAAGAGGCACACAGGGAAGCGGTGCGCCTGGAAAAGGAAGCGGCGGAACAGGGATTTGAGAATGCGGCGCAGATGCAGGAAGCGCAGTCAGCAGGTAAATCCGCAGCAGAGTATTATAACAATGCGGTTGTGACCACAGGGGGGATTGAAAACGCAGTGCCTGTGGCGCAGGGCGGTCAGCTGATTATCGACGGGGAGGTCACGAACGCGTCCGCCACGGTCTCCAAGGTATCTTCTGTCTATGTGGACTCTGTCCGCGCGGCACGTGAGGGCAGGCTGTTAAATGTGGTGGATGTGCGGTTCCCGGCGCATGAGGCGGTTGTCAATTTCTATATGCCCGGCATTGAGGCAGGCGATACTGTCACGGCGGTACAGTTTATGGACGGTACATGGACGGATGTGGAAGTGGTGGAAGTGAGAACAGACCATGTTCTCCTTAAGCTGATGCGTTCCGGTGTCGTTGCCTTTCTCGAAAAATAAGGCTGTGTGACCTACAGTAAAAAGTGGTTGACAAACAGAAAAATATCGTATACATTATAAAACAGTGAAGTTCTACACACGATATATGACAGGCGTTGAAGAGAACAAGTAGTGGATTGGGAAACGGACAGAAAGCAGCCGGCGGATGAGAGGCGCGCGGGAACTTCTCCATGAATACATCTCGGAGCTTCGCGGCAGAATGGCGGTATGTGCGCTTAGTAGGCTGCGACGGAGGAATGCACGTTACAGCAGGAGAGTATCGTCAAAGAAAAATAGCGGACGCTATTTTATGACTGTACTCAGTGAGGCAGCCGGTGCGAGCCGTCTGCGAAATTAGGTGGTAACACGAGTTTAACCCTCGTCCTGATAATCAGGACGGGGGTTCTTTTTGCGCGAATAAGCAGAGTCAGAAGTTTTGTGAAGCATTTCGAGCCTGCTTATTCACGTGTACGATGAAGAAAGGAGACAATCAACATGGGAATCTACGAAGAATTACAGGCGAGGGGTCTTCTCGCGCAGCTCACGGACGCGGAGGAGATCCGCGACCTGATCAACAACGGAAAGGCGGTCTTTTATATCGGTTTTGACCCCACGGCGGACAGCCTGCATGTGGGGCATTTCATGGCGTTATGCCTGATGAAGAGATTACAGGAGGCAGGCAACAAGCCGATCGCCCTGATCGGCGGCGGAACGGCAATGATCGGTGATCCTTCCGGGCGGACGGATATGCGCTCCATGATGACGAAGGAGACGATCGAGCACAACTGTGAGTGCTTTAAGAAGCAGATGAGCCGTTTTATCGATTTTTCCGAGGGCAAGGCGCTGATGGTGAACAATGCGGACTGGCTGCTCGACTTAAATTATGTGGAGTTTATTAGGGATGTGGGGGCGTGCTTTTCCGTGAACAACATGCTCCGTGCGGAGTGCTATAAGCAGAGAATGGAGAAAGGACTGAGTTTCCTTGAATTTAACTACATGATTATGCAGAGCTATGATTTTCTGGAGCTTTATAAGAGATACGGCTGCAACATGCAGTTCGGCGGGGACGACCAGTGGAGCAACATGTTGGGCGGTACGGACCTGATCCGCAGAAAGCTCGGGGAGGACGCTTACGCCATGACGATTACCCTGCTGATGAACTCTGAGGGGAAAAAGATGGGCAAGACGCAGAAGGGCGCGGTATGGCTTGACCCCGAGAAGACCACTCCCTTTGAATTTTACCAGTACTGGCGAAACGTGGACGACGCGGACGTGCTCAAGTGCCTTCGGATGCTCACCTTCCTGCCCCTTTCGCAGATCGAGGAGATGGACGGCTGGGAGGGCAGCCAGCTGAACGAGGCGAAGGAGATTCTTGCTTACGAGCTGACCAATCTGGTGCACGGTGAGGAGGAAGCCGAAAAGGCGAAAGAGGCGTCGAAGGCGCTTTTTGCCGGGGGCGGAAGCTCCGAGAATATGCCGACGGTGACTTTGGCGGAGGCGGATTATCGGGAAGGTAAGATAGACATTCAGGGCATTCTGGTTGCGGCAGGTCTGGCGGCGTCCCGCTCCGAGGCGCGCAGGGCAGTGGAACAGGGCGGCGTGACCGTGAAGGGCGAGAAAGTGACGGATTTAAAGACCTGCTACACGAAGGAAGAAATTGCGGCGGAAGAGTTTATTGTGAAGAAAGGGAAAAAGAGCTTTAAGAAGATTCTGACGTAGGCTGTGGAGCCGAAATAACATATGAAATGGAAATGACAGGAGAAAGAGGTGGCGACTATGGAAAAGAGAGCAAAGGGAAGAACATTAATGTCCTACGCGCCGGATATCAAGGTGGTGGACTGCACGCTGCGGGACGGCGGGCTGGTAAACGATTTCTATTTCACGGATGAGTTTGTAAAAGGGCTGTATCGTGCGAACATCAAGGCGGGCGTGGATTATATGGAGTTCGGTTATAAGGCTTCCAAAGAGATGTTCGACGTGAACAAGTTCGGCAAGTGGAAATTCTGCGATGACAGGGACATCCGTGCCATTGTGGGCGATAACAAGACAGATATGAAGATCGGTATCATGGCGGATGTGGGACGGTGCGACTTCCGAAAGGATATCCTGAACAAGAAGGACAGCCCGATCGATCTGGTGCGTGTGGCGACTTATATCAATACCATACCGGCTGCTATTGAAATGATTGAGGACTGCACAAAGAAGGGGTATGAGACCACCGTCAATATCATGGCGATCTCCAAGGCCAACGAGACGGATCTTGACGCGGCGCTTGATCTGCTGGGGCAGAGCAGTGTGGGAACGATCTACATTGTGGACAGCTACGGTTCCCTGTACCCGGAGCAGGCAAGGCGTCTTGCGGACAAGTATATGGAGGTGGCAGCAAAGTACGGGAAAAAAGTCGGCATCCACGCGCATAACAACCAGCAGCTCGCGTTTGCAAATACTGCGGAAGTGGTTATCATGGGCGTGAGCTATCTGGATGCCACGGTGAACGGCATGGGAAGAGGCTGCGGAAACTGCCCGAGCGAATTGCTTTTGGGCTTTTTGAAGAACCCCAAGTACAATGTGAATCCGATTCTTCGCTTTATAGAGAGGGAGATCAACCCGCTTAAAGAATCCGGGCTGACATGGGGGTATGACGTGCCCTACCTGCTGACGGGACTGTTAAATCAGCATCCGAAGTCCGCGATCCAGTTTATGAAGGAGAACAGAAAGGATTATTACGAGTTCTACCTGGAACTGCTGGAGAGCTTCTGATAAAATATTTGACGTTGTTTATTTACCATGTGGTAGAATATATGGATACTTATGGCGGCGCGCTGGCTGGAAGATAAGAGGACAGACAGGAAAATACAGGGGTGATGTACGGTGAAATCGCGTAGAGACGATGATCTGGAGTTTTTGGATTTGGATGATGAGAAAGATGATCTGCCGGAGGCGGAAGAGGATCAGGACGACGAGGAGGAGCTGTTTGACGAGGAGCTTGACGAGCATACGCTTCGGTTTGTGCACAGAGTATTATTTCCCTCTGTCATAGGGCTTGTGGCAGTGATCGTTGTGGTGGCGGCTGTCTTTCTGTTTAGAGGAAACAAAAATACGCAGAAGGCGGTTCCGGCGAACTCGGATATGACAGAGACGCAGGGTGAAGACGAGGCGCAGCCTGGACCGAAAGACGGACAGGGGACGGAGACAGACGCGAAACATGCGGAAGAGCCTGCGCCGGGCGGAGCGGATGAGGAAGCCTCACAGGAGGAGGATGACCCTGAAACGGAGACTATGAGTACTGAACAAGGAACGGAGGTTGATGTCAGTGCCCTCCTTTCTTCAGGGGCGGCTGCTGAGACAGACGAGATCACTTTCGGGATCGACGTGGCGAGATATCAGGGAACGATAGACTGGGCGCAGGTGGCAGCGTCAGGCGTTGACTTTGCCATGGTGCGGGTAGGCTATCGCATGAATGAGAGCCGGGAGATCATTGCAGATAGTAACGCCCGTTATAATATGCAGGAAGCGCAGAAAAACGGGATTAAGCTGGGCGCATATTTCTTTTCCACGGCAGTTAATGAGGAGGAGGCGAAAGAGGAGGCGGACTGGACGGCGGATTACATAGCGCAGTATCAGATCACCTATCCCGTGGCTTTCGACTGTGAGGGGTTTGATCGGGAAAGCAGCGCGCAGTACGGGCTCTCTGCATCCGAAAGGACAGACATAGCCATCGCTTTTTTGAATAGAATTTATGAGAGAGGCTATACGCCCATGTTCTATTCTTCCATGCATGAGATGACAGGGGATGCGGCATGGGAGACGTCCCGGATTGAGCAAAAATACCGTATTTGGGTTTCACAGTATCCCTCTGTACCCTATCCCCAGACGGAAAAGTCTTCTTACGGCGGCGTTCATGCCATGTGGCAGTATACCAACAGGGGCACGGTCGCGGGTATCAGCCAGCCGGTGGATGTCAATATCGCCTATTTCGGGTATGAGGGTACGGCGGGTGCCCAGAGTGAGGAAGCACCGGAGGAGGCAACCGCGGATGTGGAGGCGCTCATGCCGTTTACGGCGGTAGAGGAAGATGTGACGGCAAAGGACTCCACCAACCTGCGCAATATCCCCAGTCAGGGGGACGACAGCACGGTGGTGTACACACTGAAAAACGGGGAGACGGTGAAGAGGACGGGCGTAAGCAGCAGCGGCTGGTCAAGGCTTATCTATAATGATCAGACGGTCTACGCCGTGAGCAGTTACCTGACCACGGACCTTGGCTATCAGGCGCCGAAACAGGAGACACAGGAGGGCGCGGGCAGCGGCGATGGGCTTAGGACGAAGTTTACTGAGAGAAATGAGCAGGTGACGGCGAAGATTGAGGTCAATCTGCGCGCACTGCCGAGTGTGACTAATCCGGACGCCGTGGTGGTGGCGGTACTGCACAACGGAGAGTATGCCACCAGGACAGGAATCAATGAAGATTATGGCTGGTCGCGGGTAGAGTATAACGGGCAGACACTCTACGCCATATCAAGTTATCTGCGCGAAGGCAATGAGTAGTGCGCAGACAGTTAAATAAGCGAAACGTTGGAAACCATAAAGGATTGGAGGAGGTTCCGTATGAGAACAGTAATAGAAAATCAGCAGTTCGATGAAGAACGTGCGTTATATAATCTGCGGGAAGCAGACGTGAAGAATTGTATATTTGCCGGTCCGGCGGATGGAGAGTCGGTTCTGAAGGAATCCCGGGATGTGAATCTGGCAGACTGTACCTTTTCCCTGCGGTATCCCCTGTGGCATGTGAAAAAGTTTACCATGGAACATTCGACCATGGATGAACTGACGAGGGCGGCAATCTGGTATGCGTCGGACGGCGTGATAAAAAATTCCACGCTGGGCGGTATCAAGGCGGTCAGGGAATGTGAGCGGATTTGTCTGGAGGACTGCCATATTGTGTCGCAGGAGTTTGGATGGAAATCAGAAGAAATTACATTGAAGGATTCGGAGATTGAGTCAGAGTATCTGTTTTTTGACAGCAGGAACGTGAAGCTGGAGCGGGTGAAAATGAAGGGAAAGTATTCCTTTCAGTATATGAAGAATCTGGAAATCACGGATTGTGTTCTTGACACCAAGGACGCGTTCTGGCACAGCGAGAATGTGACGGTCCGAAATTCCGTGGTGAAGGGAGAGTATCTTGCATGGTTTTCCGACGGGCTGACCCTGATCGACTGTAAGATTATCGGAACACAGCCGTTATGCTACTGCAAGAATTTGAGACTGGTCAACTGTACGATGGAAGATACGGATCTGTCCTTCGAGTATTCGGATGTGGAGGCGGATGTGAAGGGGCATGTGATTTCCATCAAAAATCCGAAGTCCGGGACTATCACAGTGGACAGCGTGGGGGAAATTATAAAAGAAGCTCCTGTTATGGAATGTTCTGGTGAAGTTGTGATTCGGGGTAATAACGTGTGATACCACGGAAATAGCAAATGTTACTATCTGATATTGCGACAGAGAATATGAAAACGGAGTGGTTTACTTAAGTCAGGTGATTTTATCTGCAGTAGGAGAGCCAGAATACAAAACGGGTTATATATTAAACTGTATTTTAATATATAACCCGTTTTTCGTTTTGATTTAATTTTTGTAGATGGCTTTCAGATGATCCATTTTCGCTCCGGCATTCACCAGAAGCGCGTCTAAAAGAGTGATGGCCGCCATGGATTCCACCACAACGACCGCCCGGGGAACGATCACAGGGTCATGCCTGCCCCGGATGGAGATCTGTATCTCCTCATTCTGCCTGTTTACGGTATCCTGAGGGGAAAAGATGGAGGGCGTAGGCTTTATATGGGCGCGCAGCACGATCTGCGAGCCGTCGCTGATTCCCCCAAGAATGCCGCCTGCGTGGTTGGAGGTTTTCACGACCTTCCCGTTTTTCAGGCGGAAAGGATCGTTGTTGGAAGAGCCGCCTCGGGTGGCAGCTTCGATGCCGTCGCCGATTTCCACTGCCTTGACTGCGCCTATGGACATGACTGCCTTTGCCAGATTGGCGTCCAGCTTCTCAAATACGGGATCGCCCAGACCTGCCGGGACACCGTCTATTAAGCATTCGATCACCCCCCCTGCGGAATCGTAATTGCTCATGCAGTCCGCCAGATATTTTTCCGCCAGGGTAGAGGCATCCGCGTCGGGCATACAGGTGGGTGTCTCGGAGACCGCCGCCCGGTCAAAGCGTTCCGGGCTGACCGTGATGGGACCGATGGATTTTGTGTAGGCGAACAGTTCTATACCGAACTCCCGCAGCGCCTTTGCGGCGATCGCGCCCGCGGCCACTCGACCGATGGTTTCCCGCCCGGAGGAACGTCCGCCGCCCCGATAGTCGCGGAAGCCGTATTTCCGGTCAAAGGTATAGTCCGCGTGACCGGGGCGGTAACATTCGGCGATTTCCGAATAGTCTCCCGAGCGATGGGAGGTGTTTCTGATCAGCAGGGAAATAGGAGTTCCTGTGGTCTTTCCCTCAAAAACGCCGGAGAGAATCTCTACGGCGTCCGCTTCTTTGCGGGGGGTGGTAATCCTGCTCTGTCCGGGCTTTCGCCTGTCGAGATATAACTGAATATCGTTTTCTGTAAGTGGTAATCCGGCGGGACAGCCGTCCACCACAACGCCCAGCCCGGCGCCATGTGACTCGCCCCATGTAGTGATTCGATAGATAATTCCCAGTGTTGAGCCTGCCATTGTCTGATCCTTTCTTAAATTGCGTGAAGTTTTCTGGAAACAACATGCAGGATATCCTGCATAATTAAATTGCACATGAAATATCAAATGTACAATTAAATACAATGTTAGGTGATCCGATCTTCCTCTTTTGCCCGAAAAAACGGATAACACATATTATGTATGTGGAAAAACGCGTTTTTATTCGTATTCAGCATATCATATTCTGTTCAAAAAGCAAGAGCGGTGAAAGGAAAAGAGGAAGAGAAGAGCGGAGCGTGGAGAGGGCGGCAGAAGAGCGGTGAAAGAAAAAATCAAATCAAAGAGGTAACGAATTAAAAAAAAGGGAGAAATATGACAGATTTACATAAAAAAGGGGTGTACAAATAAATTTTATATGTTATGATATATGACAGAATTATAGGCGAACTAGATTTGAGGACTGAATGGAAAACACATTTCGACAAAAAATAATAACATACTTTACTGATGTGGCGAAAAAAAACAGACTGTTAAAATATCCTTCTCTGGCGGGGATGTCGGTAGCGCTTTTTTTCTATTATATAGGGATGCATTTTCTGATGAACGGAAAACGTTACGCCAGTATGCTCTTTGTAGCCGTCTATTTTATGAGCAGCTGCAGCTTTTCTTTTGCCGTGTTTGCGGAGCGTACCGGTTTTACCGGCGCACAGGAAACTTACAGCGCGATTGTGGAAACCTCGGATGTATCGCTGGCGGTGGTAGAGCCCGTGAATCCGGTGGTGAAGGAGATTCTGGAAGAGGGCAACGTGATTGCTTCAGAGCATGACGAGGGAGCCGAGACATTCACTTTGGACGATCTGTTGGAGCAGCATGAGCACGACTACAGAACAGGAACGGACGACGGTTATGGGGAGCAGCAGCCGGAGGCAGGTACAGGTACGGATGTGAAGTTGGGCTTTGACAGCTCTGACTGGCGGCTTGTCCTTATCAATAAGCAGCACCCCATTCCCGATGATTACGATTTCAAGCTGGGAACGTTTACATCCGGCATGCGCTGTGATGAGCGTGTGATCGAGGATCTGCTCCTTATGATGCAGGCGGCTAAGAAGGACGGTTTAAATCTCGTGGTCAGATCGCCGTACAGGACGTCTGATCATCAGGAAGATAATTTCAATGACAGAATCAAATCTTATATGAAACAGGGCCTGTCGTATATGGAAGCTTATAAGGCGACTTCCAGAGTGATTACAGTTCCCGGATGCAGCGAGCATGAGGTAGGGCTGGCGCTTGACATCACCTCTGATTCCTTTATACCGCTGCTGCAGGGGTTCGCGGATACGGAGGAGGGCAAGTGGCTTGAGGCGCACAGCCATGAGTACGGGTTTATCCTGCGGTATCCTTCCGGCAAAGAGTATATTACTGGTATTGAGTATGAGCCGTGGCATTTCCGCTATGTGGGCAGGGAGGCGGCTGCGATTATGAAGGATGAAGAATTGTGTCTGGAAGAGTTTTGGGATAAATATTTGTGATTTGAGATTCCGAGATGCGGAATCATGGGGGTTAGTATGTATCGGATTTTGAAACGGGAAGGCAGGGCGAAACGGGCTGAGTTTACGACAGTACACGGCGTGATTCAGACCCCTGTCTTTATGAATGTAGGGACAGTGGCTGCTATCAAGGGCGCGGTATCAACGGAGGATCTGGAACAGATCGGCACGCAGGTGGAACTGTCCAATACTTATCATTTGCATGTGAGACCGGGGGACAGGGTAATCAGGGAACTTGGCGGTCTGCATAAATTTATGTCATGGAATAAGCCGATTCTCACGGATTCTGGCGGTTTTCAGGTATTTTCCCTGGCGGGGCTCAGGCGGATTAAGGAGGAGGGGGTATATTTTCACTCCCATATAGACGGCCGTAAGATTTTTATGGGACCGGAGGAGAGTATGCGGATACAGAGCAACCTTGCCTCCACGATAGCGATGGCTTTTGACGAGTGCCCGGCAAGCACGGCGGAGAGAAAATATGTGGAGGATTCCGTGGCGCGCACGACAAGATGGCTTGCCCGCTGTAAGCGGGAAATGGAGCGTCTGAACAGTCTGGATGACACGATCAATAAAAAACAACTGTTATTTGCGATCAATCAGGGCGCGGTCTTTGATGATATCCGCATAGAACATGCAAAACAGATCGCAGAGCTTGGCTGTGACGGTTATGCGCTGGGCGGTCTTGCGGTGGGCGAGAGCCATGAGCAGATGTACCATGTGATCGAGGAGACGGTTCCCTGGCTGCCTGCTGATAAACCTACCTATCTGATGGGGGTCGGGACGCCGGCAAATATTCTGGAGGCGGTGGAACGTGGCGTGGATTTCTTTGACTGTGTGTATCCTACGAGAAACGGCCGGCATGGCCATCTGTATACGAACCGCGGAAAGATCAACCTCTTTAACGCGAAATACGAGCTGGATGAAAGACCCATTGAGGAGGGGTGCCCCTGTCCGGCGTGCAGGCGTTACTCCAGGGCATATATCCGGCATCTCTTAAAGGCGAAGGAGATGCTGGGGATGCGGCTCTGCGTGCTTCATAATCTTTATTTCTATAATACCATGATGACGGAAATTAGGGATGCGCTGGATGAGGGACGGTTTGCAGAGTATAAGAGGAATAAGCTGCACGGAATGCAGAAGGCGGGGGCGGAAAACGGTAATGCTTAAGAGGCGTAACAGGGAAACCGACGGCTGAACAGTTACTAAGGGTTTGCGAAATTTTCAGGAAAGGGCTTGTTTTTCACCGCTAAGTTGTGTATGATAAGCAATAGTATTTTTATTGAATGAGGCAACGGAGGAAATAGTATGAGATTATTATTATCGGCTGAAGCAGCGGGGGCTGCTACCGGCGGCGGCATGATTATGGTTATCTATATCGTCATTATTGTGGCGTTTATGTATTTTGTTATGATTCGTCCGCAGAAGAAGGAACAGAAAAGGATGGCGGCGATGCTGGCGGATATGTCAGTCGGCGACTGCGTGCTGACTAGCAGCGGATTCTACGGCATTGTGATTGACATTACCGACGATACGGTGATCGTTGAATTCGGCAGCAACAAGAACTGCCGTATCCCCATGCAGAAGTCGGCGGTCGCGCAGATCGAGAAGGCGGAGACAGAATAAGAACGGTGGTAGATTTTTGGGGACTGTGGCGCAATGCCATGGTCCTTTTTTTTATTTTTTCTTAAATTTTTAATATTGTTATTGACATCAACATATAAATGCTGTAAACTTACAGCTTGTGTGAAAGCATGAAAATATTTTTGTTTTAGGGAGGAGATTGTTATGAAGAGAAGAACAGTAAAAGCACTGGTTTGTGCGACACTTATGGCGATGAGCCTTTCCGTGACTGCATGCGGCGGTTCCGATGAAGCATCTAATGGTGCGGATGCAGCGACGGAAGAAGAGGCTCCTGCGGCAGAAGAAGAGGCTCCTGCGGCAGAAGAAGAGGCTCCTGCGGCGGAGGAAGAGGCTTCTGCGGAAGAGGAAACTCCCGCAGCTGAAGAAGCGTCCGCTGAAGAGGAAGCTCCTGCGGCTGATGCCGCTTCCGGTATGACACTGGAAGAGTACATGAACTCGACGCCTGATCAGAAAAAGCAGTTTGAGGAGGAGATGGCTGCGTCTGCACAGGATGGGATATCCATAGCTGTAGATGTCAAAGGAAATGATTTTACTTACATTTACACTTTTGAGGACGATTCCTTGATTACCGACGAGGTTAAGTCCAATCTGAAAACCGGACTGGAGGCGACGGCATCTGTTTTTGCGATGATGGCGGAACAGATGGACGAGGCTATAGGCGCTGATAAGGGCACTGTTACAATCATTGTAAAGTACCAGGACGGCAGCGGAAATGTACTTGAGGAAGGAAGCTTCCACGCGGAGTAAGAGAAAAAGAGTTCATTATTTTACAGTAATGGAGAAAGAAAGCCGGGTCAGAAATGATCCGGCTTTTTATGCGCAGACCCGCGCGGTGAGTAGGGAAAGATAAATCTTTCTTACTCGATTGTTGAAATTTATGCGGGAATAGTCTATGATAAATAAGTATTATTTTGCGATAAAACAGCTTTGCGGCAGAACGGAGGAACCTATGGAGTTAAAGATAACCTGTATCCCGGGAGACGGGATCGGTCCGGAAATTGTAACGGAGGCAAAGAAAGCGCTTAACGCGGTGGCGGAAAAATACGGGCATGACATGCAGTATACGGATATTCTGATGGGCGGCGCGTCCATCGACGTACATGGGGTGCCCCTGACGGACGAGGCGGTGGAGACCGCGCGGAGTGCGGACGCGGTGCTGATGGGTTCGATTGGCGGCGACACGACCACTTCCCCATGGTATAAGCTCGCTCCCAATTTGCGGCCCGAGGCGGGGCTTTTAGCGATCCGCAAGGCGTTAAATCTTTTCGCCAATCTTCGCCCTGCGGTTTTATACGAAGAGCTGGCGGGCGCCTGCCCCCTGAAAACGGAAATTTCGGAAAAAGGCTTCGACATGCTGATTATGCGGGAGCTGACGGGCGGTCTGTACTTTGGCGAGAGAAGAACCACGGAGGAGAACGGTGTAAGGAAAGCTGTGGATACGCTGACTTATGATGAGAATGAGATCCGCAGGATTGCCATAAAGGGCTTTGACATTGCGAGAAAGCGGAAAAAGAAAGTGACCAGCGTGGATAAGGCGAATGTGCTGGATTCTTCCAGACTGTGGAGAGCCGTCGTGGAAGAGGTGGCGAAGGACTATCCCGACGTGACGCTGGAACATATGTTGGTGGACAACTGCGCGATGCAGCTTGTAAAAGACCCGGCACAGTTTGACGTGATTCTGACCGAGAATATGTTTGGCGATATTTTATCCGATGAGGCGAGTATGGTGACCGGTTCCATCGGTATGTTGGCATCCGCCTCGCTGAACGATACGAAGTTCGGTCTGTATGAGCCCAGCCACGGTTCCGCGCCCGACATTGCGGGCAAAGATCTGGCAAATCCCATTGCAACTATCCTCTCGGCGTCCATGATGCTGCGCTACAGTTTTGATCTGGACAAGGAGGCGGACGCGATTGACAATGCCGTAAAACAGGTATTGAAGGACGGCTACCGCACCGGCGACATCATGTCCGAGGGCTGTGAGCAGGTGGGCTGCAAAAAAATGGGCGACTTGATTGTGGAGAGGATTAAATAAGTACGTGAGTTATTTTTTAAAGCACCGGGAAAAGGGTGTGACCACTTATTTTATAGCGGGAAAGAAACCGAAAATAACCGCAGAAGACAAAGTTTTTATTCTGCTTATGCTTGTGATGGCGGTCTATTACGCAAGGAGGATGTTTCTCCTGACGCCATGGTACGACGAGCTGTATACTTATTACTATTTTATCAGCAGGGGTCCGGTGTATGCGGCGATTCACTGGCCGCTTCCCAACAATCATGTGGGATATTCGACGCTGTCTGCCTGTCTGGGGATATTTGGATGCGCGCCTGTCGCCCTGCGTGGTGTATCCTTTTTATGTAGTCTGGGCAGTTTGGTTTTGTTGTACTGTATATCGAAGAAATACCTTGAGGAGGGGCTCGCGCTCATTCCCGCGTTTCTTTTTGCCGGCATGTATATGGTCAACCAGCTTGCGGTGCAGGGCAGGGGCTACGCCCTTGTGACGTTCTGTTATCTGACTTCGCTGGCGACGCTTTATGCGATTGTGGCGGAGAAGAAAAATAACAAATGTAATTATATTATGTTCGGCGCGTCGCTTGTGATTGCCCTGTGGGCGATTCCGAGCAGCCTGTATGTGGTGATGCCGGTCTGCCTGGTCGGGGGCTTTCTTCTGTTTTTAGACAGGGATTACAGGCGGCTTTTACGGCTGATTGCCGTGTCGCTGGTCAGTGCGGTGTGTGTTGCGGGGCTTTATGGCATCCTGTGGCTGGCGGTCGGTTCCAATCTGCTTTCCAAGACGCCGGATGGTCCGTTTTATATGGCGGGACATATTGACATCATTCTCCATGCGCCGTTTCGGGCGCTGCGGGAAGGCATTGATTACATGCTGGCAACTCCCTATATCCAGAGCATGACGAGGCAGGTATTTTGGGCACAGGCGGGACACTGGCTGAAAACGCTGTTCGGATCGCAGCTTTCACCCTGGTCCGGACTTTTCGGAAACGGGATGTGCGCCCTGCTCTTAATCGGGCTTCTGGCGGCGGCAGCCTGTCTGATAAAAAGACCAAAGAAGGTTTTCTTGGAGTGGTATTTCGTACTGACAGCGGTTTTGCTTGCCGCAGCGATCGTGATCCAGTGTAAGCTTCCTTACCAGAGAGTGTTTTCTTTTCTCGGCGTGTGGGCGGCGCTTCTGGTTGGATGGCTGACACAGCAGACATTGTCACTTTTGGAGAAGCTGCCGGAGAGCCGGTGTAAGGGTGGAATAGAGAAGGGATGCAGGTGGTTTGTCTATCTGGCGGCAGGCGTGTCGTGGGCTTTTGTGTTGGCGGATATGGCGGCATACAGCATCCGGGATGAGCAGATTGCGGACGCTTATGAGCAGATTGAGATAGAGGGCACGGATATTGTTGCGGTGACGGACTGCGATCAGGAGTATCTGCTCCTGTATCTTTATGGGCTGGGAGAGGACCGGGTCACGAGAAATATAGAGGAGGCGGATATCGTTCTTCTGGATAAGGCGCTTCTGGGACTGCCTTATGGTTACAGGGGGGCTCCGGAAGAGTGGAAGTTTTATCTGACGCAGGAGGAAGTGGAGTCCAAACAGTCTTATATAGAAGAAAATATGACACAGGTTTATGAAAACTGGCAGGTTATCCTGTTTGAGAGATAAAGGAGGAGAAAAATAATGAGAAGTGACAATGTGAAAGCGGGTACCCAGCAGGCGCCCCACAGAAGTTTGTTTAATGCACTCGGGTTCACACAGGAGGAGATGAAGAAGCCTATGGTCGGTATCGTCAGCTCCTACAATGAGATCGTGCCCGGGCATATGAATCTGGATAAAATTGTGGACGCGGTGAGGCTTGGCGTGGCGGAGGCGGGCGGCGTGCCCGTGGTGTTCCCGGCGATCGCGGTCTGCGATGGGATTGCCATGGGACATATCGGCATGAAGTATTCGCTTGTGACCCGCGATCTGATTGCGGATTCCACGGAATGTATGGCGCTGGCACATCAGTTTGACGCGCTAGTGATGGTGCCAAACTGTGACAAGAATGTTCCCGGGCTTCTGATGGCGGCGGCGCGCATCAATGTGCCCACGGTCTTTGTGTCCGGCGGACCCATGCTGGCGGGACACGTGAAAGGACAGAAGAGAAGCCTTTCCTCTATGTTTGAGGCGGTCGGCTCCCATGCGGCGGGGACGATTACGGATGAGGAGCTTCTGGAATTTGAGGAGAAGACCTGTCCGACCTGTGGTTCCTGTTCGGGTATGTACACGGCAAATTCCATGAACTGCCTGACCGAGGCGCTGGGTATGGGACTGCGCGGCAACGGCACGATCCCGGCGGTCTATTCCGAGCGCATCAAGCTGGCAAAACACGCGGGCATGACTGTGATGAAGCTTTTGGAAAAGGATATCAGACCGAGGGATATCATGACGAAGGACGCGATCCTGAATGCCCTTACGGTGGATATGGCGCTTGGCTGTTCCACCAACTCCATGCTGCATCTGCCGGCGATCGCCCATGAGGTTGGTTTTGACTTTGACATCGCTTTTGCCAATGAGATCAGTGAGAAGACACCCAATGTCTGTCATCTGGCTCCGGCAGGTCCCACTTATATGGAAGATCTGAACGAGGCGGGCGGTGTTTACGCGGTGATGAAGGAGCTTGCGGATATCGGGCTGCTCCACACGGACTGCATGACAGTGACGGGAAGTACGATCGGCGAGAATATAAAGGACGCGGTTAATAAAAATACAGATGTTATCAGAACGGTGGAAAACCCTTACAGCAGGACGGGCGGTCTCGCTGTCTTAAAGGGAAACCTGGCGCCCGACGGCAGTGTGGTGAAGCGCTCCGCCGTGGTGGAGGAGATGATGGTGCACGAAGGTCCCGCGCGTGTCTTTGAGTGCGAGGAGGACGCGATTGCGGCGATCAAGGGCGGTAAGATCGTGGCGGGTGATGTGGTCGTGATCCGTTATGAGGGACCGAAAGGGGGTCCCGGTATGCGTGAGATGTTAAATCCCACCTCAGCGATTGCGGGCATGGGGCTCGGTTCCAGCGTTGCGCTGATTACGGACGGTCGTTTTTCCGGCGCATCCAGAGGCGCGTCCATTGGTCATGTATCTCCTGAAGCGGCAGTGGGCGGTCCCATTGCGCTGGTGGAAGAGGGCGATATCATCAGCATTGATATTCCTAACATGAAGCTGGATGTGAAGGTGTCCGACGAGGAGATGGCAGCGAGACGGGAGAAATGGCAGCCAAGAGAGCCCAAGGTGACAAGCGGTTATCTCGCGAGATACCGGGAGATGGTGACAAGCGGCAACAGGGGCGCGATTCTGGAAACGTGTGAAGGAAAGCACTGAGCTCGAAAGAACCTCGCTAAGTGTTTTCAAGCTTCACACAGGAGAATGCCCAAAACCAGCATTTTCCGCACCAATTTAAATAAAAATAATAAGCGCGATTTTATAAAAACAGGCAGGAGGAGAAAACATGGTATTGACAGGTGCGCAGATTGTAGTGGAATGTCTGAAAGAGCAGGGAGTGGACACTGTGTTCGGCTATCCCGGCGGCACGATTTTAAATGTGTACGACGCGCTGTATCAGCACAATGAGGAGATCAATCATATTTTGACGTCCCATGAGCAGGGGGCGGCACACGCGGCGGACGGCTACGCCAGAGCCACCGGCAGGGTGGGCGTCTGTCTGGCAACCAGCGGCCCGGGCGCGACCAATCTGGTGACGGGAATCGCGACGGCTTATATGGATTCGGTGCCTGTGGTGGCGATTACCTGTAACGTAAATCTGCCCCTTCTGGGAAAGGATTCTTTTCAGGAGGTGGATATCGCGGGAATCACAATGCCCATCACCAAGCATAATTATATAGTGAAGGATGTCAATATTCTGGCGGACACGCTCAGAAAGGCATTTGCCATTGCGAGAAGCGGCAGACCCGGTCCGGTGCTTGTGGATATCACGAAGGATGTGACGGCAAATTCCTGTGACTATGAGAAAAAGACTCCGGAGAAAGCGGAAAAGCCGGGGCGTTATACGGAGGAAGAGCTGGCGGCGGCGGTGCGTCTTCTGGAGAGTGCGAAAAAGCCCTTTATCTATGTGGGCGGCGGCGCGGTGATCTCCGAGGCTTATGAGGAAGTAAGAGCTTTTGCCGGACTGGTGGACGCTCCTGTCTGCGATACGCTGATGGGTAAGGGCGTGATCGATGGTCGTGACGAAAGATACACAGGAATGATCGGTATGCACGGGACGAAGGCTTCCAATTTCGGCGTCAGCGAGTGCGATCTGCTGATTGCACTCGGTGCGCGTTTTTCGGACCGTGTCGTGGGAAATCCGAAGAAGTTTGCGGAGCATGCGAAGATACTGCATATCGACGTGGATGCGGCGGAGATCAACAAAAACATCAAGACTGACGTTTCCCTTGTGGGAGATCTGAAGGAAGTGCTCACGAAGTTAAATGCAAAGCTTTCCGGGCAGTCCCATGAGGAGTGGATGGCGCATATTGCGGAGCTGAAAGAGAAATATCCGCTGTGCTATGACGAGAGCGCTCTTTCCTGTCCCTATATCATGGAAGAGATCGACCGGGTAACCGGCGGCAGCGCCATCATCACGACGGATGTGGGACAGCATCAGATGTGGGCGGCGCAGTATTATAAATATTCCAAACCGCGCACCCTTCTCACTTCCGGAGGTCTGGGCACCATGGGCTACGGGCTCGGTGCATGTATCGGCGCCAAGATGGGGCAGCCTGACAAAATCTGCATCAACATCGCGGGTGACGGGTGTTTTCGCATGAACATGAATGAACTGGCGACGGCAAGCCGCTACAACATACCGATTATCCAGGTGGTCATCAACAACCATGTGCTGGGTATGGTCAGGCAGTGGCAGACGCTGTTTTACGGGAAACGGTATTCCCAGACGGTTCTGGACGATGGTGTGGATTTCTGCAAGGTGGCGGAAGGTCTTGGCTGCGAGGCAATCCTCGTGACGAAGAAAGAGGAGGTGGCTCCCGCCATTGAGAAAGCCATCGCTTTAAAGAAACCTGTGTTATTAAACTGCGTGATACCGGAGGATGACAAGGTGTTTCCCATGGTTCCTGCGGGCGCGCCCATCAGCGAGGCATTTGACGCGGGAGATCTGCATTGATTTGAGAGCGAAATCATGAAGGTTTGGATATGAAGAGATTACTAAAGCATATGGCGGTCATATTTGGTATTGCTACAGTCAGTCTGATGGCAGCTTATGTGGGACTTGCCGCGTATTATCATAACGCGTTTACCTACGGAACCTGGATTAACGATGTTTACTGTACCGGCAGGAGCATTCAGGAGGTAAATGACGAACTGGTAAAAGATTTCACGTATGAAGGTGTTGCCGTGGAGGACAAGGACGGCGGCCGTTACATGATTTCGGCGGAGGAAATTTCCTATCAGTTTGATTTTAAGAAAGCGCTGGAGATTTATCAGAAGCAGCAGAATCCATGGATGTGGATTGACAGCCTGACGGGCGGACGGAGGGTGGAACTTGCGCCGGTGGTGTCCTATGACCGGGCGGCGCTTGAGGCGTGTTTTGCGGCGCTCCCTTTCTGTCAGGATAAGCGGATGGACGGGGAGCGGAGGTTAGAGATTATCCGCACGCCACAGGGGTATGAACTAGTGAACGAGCGGACGGATGTTCTCTTTATCGAGCAGGCAAGAGATGTCGTGCTCGCCGCGGTGGAGGCTTCGGAGAGCGAGGTCTCCCTGATGGACGAAGGATGCTACCATGATCTGGAGCTGACGGCGCAGATGCGGGAAACACTGGACGTCTGGGAAAAGCTGGAACGGTTTCAGGACTGCGGCATTGTGTACAGGATGGGAGAGGAAGAAGTTCCTGTGGACGCTTCTGTTGTCTGCGATTGGATAGCACTTGATGATAACGGTAGTTTTTTATTTGACGAGTCGGGTGATTTTCTGCTGAAGGAGCACGCGATCGAGGAGTTTGTGGAGACGCTTGCGGCAAAATATGATACCGTGGGCGCAAGCAGGCAGTTTCTGTCCACCAGAGGAGATGTGGTGACGGTGGAAGGCGGTCTCTACGGCAACAAAATAGACCAGGAGGCGGAGAAAGCCTATCTGACGGAAGCCTTTTACGAGAGGAAAAGAGAGGTACACGAGCCGGTCTACACGCAGGAGGCGTGGAAGAAGGGCAGTGAGGACATCGGCTCCACCTATATCGAGGTAGATATGGGAGAGCAGAAGATGTACTATTACGTGGACGGCGTTTTGACGATAGATACGCCGATCGTGACGGGAAACACGTCCCGCAGGATGGGAACGCCCTCCGGGGTCAATTTTGTGTATGCGAAGCAGAAGAACCGTATTCTGCGCGGCGCCAACTATGCTTCCCACGTGGATTTCTGGATGCCCGTTAAGGGAAACATCGGCATCCACGACGCGGCGTGGCGGGGAAAGTTCGGCGGCACGATCTATCAGACCAACGGTTCCCACGGCTGCATCAATACGCCCCGCGCGGCGATGGAGCAGCTCTTCGACATGGCGGAAGTGGGGACGCCGGTTGTCATGTTCTACTAACAGCACAGTCAGGGCAAGTTGCAATTGTTTAACAAAGTAATTGACTAAAGTGTGTGAAAGGCGTAAAATGAAATTTGGTTTTTGTAAACGGCAACGAATGATGACGGGAGGAGAGAAAAGTGTCCAGAGTGTATAATTTTTCAGCGGGACCCGCGGTTTTACCGGAAGAGGTGTTAAAAGAGGCTGCGGAGGAGATGCTTGATTACAAGGGGTCAGGAATGTCGGTCATGGAGATGAGCCATCGGTCGAAGGTTTATGACACGATCATCAAGGAGGCGGAGGCGGATCTGCGTGCACTCTTAAATATCCCTGATAACTATAAGGTTCTGTTTTTACAGGGCGGTGCCAGCCTTTTGTTTGCGTCGGTGCCCATGAACCTGATGAAAAACCGCAAGGCGGGCTATATCCTGACGGGACAGTGGGCGAAGAAGGCTTTTGCGGAGGCGAAGATTTACGGTGAGGCAGTGGAGCTTGCTTCTTCCGCGGATGAGACGTTCTCCTATATTCCGGACTGTTCCGACCTTCCAATAACAGATGATATGGATTATGTCTATATCTGTGAGAACAATACGATCTACGGAACCAAATACCATAAGCTTCCGAACACCAAGGGAAAGATTCTCGTTTCTGATGTGTCTTCCTGCTTCCTGTCGGAGCCGATGGATGTGACGAAGTATGGGCTTGTTTATGCGGGTGTACAGAAGAATGTGGGACCTGCGGGCACACAGGTTGTCATTATCAGGGAGGACCTGCTGACGGAAGACGTGCTTCCCGGTACACCTACCATGATGAAGTTTAAGGTGCATGCGGACAATGACTCCCTGTACAATACGCCCCCCTGCTACGGCATTTATATATGCGGCAAGGTTTTCAAGTGGCTGTTGAAAAACGGTGGTCTTGAGGCGATGAAAGAATTAAATGAGAAGAAGGCGAAGATCCTCTACGATTTCCTCGACGAGAGTAAGCTCTTCAAGGGCACGGTCAGAAAAGAGGACCGCTCCCTCATGAATGTGCCTTTTGTGACGGGCAATGAGGAGACGGACGCGAAGTTCATCAAGGAAGCGACGGCGGCGGGCTTTGTGAACCTGAAAGGGCACAGGACCGTGGGCGGAATGCGCGCCAGCATTTACAACGCGATGCCTGTGGAGGGCGTGGAGAAGCTGGTTGCGTTTATGAGAGAATTTGAGAAAGAAAACGCCTAGGGGATATCATTATAAACAGCAGGCGTAATATAATGAGCGTTAGCGAAAAGAATGAGTAAAGGAAGGCAGTACAAATGTTTAAATATCATTGCTTAAATCCCATCGCACAGGTGGGTCTGGAGAAGTTCAGCGACCGGTACACAAAGACGGAGAACATAGAGGAGGCGGACGGCATTCTGGTGAGAAGTGCGGCAATGCACGACATGGAGCTGCCGGAAAACCTGCTGGCAATTGCGCGCGCGGGCGCTGGCGTGAACAACATTCCCCTCGACAAATGCGCAGAGAAAGGCATCGTGGTGTTCAACACCCCCGGCGCCAACGCAAACGGCGTGAAGGAGCTTGTGATTGCGGGTATGCTCCTTGCATCCCGCGATGTTGTGGGCGGCATCGAGTGGGTGAAGGAGAACCAGACGGACGAGAACGTAGGCAAGAACGCGGAGAAGGCAAAGAAGAATTTTGCCGGTACGGAGATTGGGGGTAAAAAGCTCGGTATTATCGGTCTGGGCGCCATCGGCGTCAGGGTGGCAAACGTGGCGAAACACCTCGGCATGGAGGTTTACGGCTATGACCCGTATGTGTCCGTGGACGCGGCGTGGAACTTAAGCCGTGACGTGAAGCATGTGCTGCATGTGGAGGAGATATACGCGGAGTGTGACATCATCACGATCCATGTGCCGCTGATGGATGCGACGAAGGGAATGATTAATAAAGACGCGCTGGATCAGATGAAGGACGGCGTGATCCTCTTAAACTTTGCGAGAGACCTTCTTGTTGATGAGAAGGCGGTTCTGGAGAGTATAAAAGCGGGCAAGGTGAGAAAATACGTGTCCGATTTCCCAAATGCCACCACGGCGGGGCAGGAAGGCTGCATCGTGATTCCGCACCTTGGCGCGTCCACGGAGGAGTCTGAGGACAACTGTGCTGTGATGGCTGTGAAGCAGATGAAGGATTATCTGGAAAACGGCAACATTGCCAACAGCGTGAATTATCCGAAGTGCGATATGGGTGTATGTGAGCAGGCGGGTCGTGTGGCGATCTTCCACAAGAATATCGCGAATATGATTACCAAGTTTACCGCCTGCTTCGGTGACAACAACATCAATATCTCCGATATGATGAACAAGTCGAGGGGAGAGGTGGCTTACACGATGCTGGATATCGAACAGCCCGCTTCCAGAGAGATTATCGAGAAGCTGCAGTCTATTGATGGGGTGTTCCGGGTGAGAGTGGTGAAATAGAACAGGTTAAGATGTAGAATGTAAGCGGAACCCGCGTGAATAACAAGAGGGCTTGCCGGTTAAGTTACGGCAGGTCCTCATTTTATGCGCAGGTCCGCATATGGAAGATAAATCTTCTCTGCTTGATTGCACGTGAATATGTGCTGTGACTGCAGCGGGAGCTTCGCGGTGGCTGCTCAGTTCAGCCGGTTTGCGATGGAAGAGAAGCCGGCATTCTCCTCATCTTCCAGTGTCGCCTGCAGCTTTTTGTCAGCGTCCACGGCGGACTCGCTGGCGAGATCCATATAGAGGATGAAGATATCTTCCAAGGATTTCCCGGTTTCGTCAGCGATTTCCTGCATCACGGGTTTTAACGCTTCTAACTGAAATGAAATTCTGGTCTTCTGGGGATCGATGTCCGCCAGGGCTTCTTCCGCGTAGGCGTTGATTCGGTCCAGAATTTTCTGTTCTTCGTTTGTCATGTGCATCTTCCTTTCCTTTTATATGCTGCTCTCCTTTGACTTCGCAGTGCACACTCGAAAAGCCTGCGGCTTTTCTCGTTTGCGGGCTTCGCCCTATCAAATATGTCACAGGCAGATCCGCCTGCAGGCAGCCGGTATGTCTCTGCCATATTTGGCACTGCTCATGCTTATCAATAATATCACAATTCCCTTGTGGTAGCCAGCGTTATTTGTTAAAATGTATTCATACGTTTATAAAATAGAGAAGGAGAGACAGATGGCAGATATCATTCCGTTTCGGGCGGTCAGACCCAGAGCAGATCTGGCTGACAGGATAGCCGCGCTGCCCTACGACGTTTATAATAGAAAAGAGGCAAGGGAGGCGGTGAAGGGGGACGATTACACGTTCTTACAGATAGACAGACCGGAGACGCAGTTCCCGGAAGGGTATGACATGTACGCGCCGGAGGTATATGAGAAGGCGCGGGAAATGCTTGCGCAGATGATAGAGGACGGGCTTTTCATACAGGAGGAAAAAGAAGCGTACTATGTCTATGAGCTAGTTATGGACGGCAGGTCCCAGGTGGGGATTGGCGCCTGCGCTTCAGTGGATGACTATGATAGCCAGGTGATTAAGAAGCACGAGAACACCCGGGCGGATAAGGAGGCGGATCGTATCCGCCATGTGGACGTGTGCAGCGCCCAGACAGGTCCCATTTTTCTTGCTTACCGCAGGCGGGAGGAGATTGAGCGGGAGGTCGTGCGCGCTATGGCTAAGAAGCCGGTTTATGATTTTACGGCGGCGGACGGCATTACCCACAGGCTCTGGGTGATTGACGGGGCGGAGGCTGTAGGGCGGATCAGAGATGCTTTTTTGCAGGTGGAGTCCATTTACATTGCGGACGGTCATCACAGGTGCGCGTCGGCGGTGCGGGTTTCCAAGAAAAGAAGGGCGGCATTCCCTGATTATACAGGGAAAGAGGAATTTAATTATTTCCTGTCGGTTCTTTTTCCTGACGACCAGCTGATGATTATGGATTATAACCGCGTGGTGAAGCCGGGGGCGGGTTTTGAGGAGAGCGCCTTTCTGGAGCGGGTGAAAGAAGCCTTTGCGCTTGAAAAGATGGGGAAAGAGCCGTATAGACCGCAGAAAAAAGGCGAGATTGGTATGTATTACCGGGACGAATGGTATCGGCTCACTATAAATAGCAAGTGTTATACAGGGGACCCGGTGGAAGATCTGGATGTGGCGGTTTTGCAGAAAGCGCTTTTGGAGCCGGTGTTTGGCATCGCGGACCCGAAGGTGGATGAGCGGATTGATTTTGTGGGCGGAATCAGAGGGCTTGCAGAGCTGGAAAGAAGGGTACATACGGATGCGCTGGCGGCTTTTGCCATGTTTCCCACGGATATCCATGAGCTGTTTGCCGTGTCGGACGCGGGAAAACTGATGCCGCCGAAATCGACCTGGTTTGAGCCGAAGCTTCGGAGTGGGCTTTTGATTCATAAAATTGAGGAGCCGGGCGAGGGTACGATGGATGGGCAGGCAGGCGGTATGGGGAATAAACCGGATAAATAATATATGAGATTTCAGAAAGGCAGGGGGAGCGAAGATGAATAAGAGGACATATAAGCTGATGAACTGGGCGAAAATAGAGGAGATCGTATACTCAGAGTCGGATAACCCACATGAGATTCTCGGCGCGCATGTGACGGGAAGCTCCGTGCTTGTGCAGACCTTTCAGCCGGGAGCGAAGAGCGTGCGCCTGCAGCTTTTGGACGGGGATAAAAGTTATCGGATGGAGGAAGCTGACGAGGAGGGATATTTCGCCCTGCTTTTGCCGGGAAAGACGGTTCCGGCCTACGAGTATGTGGTGGAAGCGCAAAATGGCAGCCTGAAAAAGACGAAGGACGCTTATAATTTTGCGCCGCAGATTACCAGACAGGATACGGAGAAATTTGCTGCGGGTATCCACTATGAAATATATGAGAAACTGGGCGCGCATCCGCAGGTTGTGGACGGGGCCGCGGGTACGTCCTTTGCGGTGTGGGCTCCGAACGCCATGCGGGTCAGCGTTGTGGGCGATTTCAATGGCTGGGACGGCAGGATACACCAGATGCGGAGACTTTGGGATTCCGGTATTTTCGAGATATTTATTCCCGATGTGAAAGAGGGGGACTGCTATAAATTTGAGATTAAGGCTAAGAGCGGTCTGGTGTTTATGAAGGCGGATCCTTACGGTTTCGGCGCGCAGATGCGCCCGGAGAGCGCCTCCGTGGTGCGGGATATCACGGGCTTTTCGTGGAAGGACAGTAAGTGGATGAAGGAGCGCGCCGCTCTGCAGGCGGAGGATAAGCCCATGAGCGTGTACGAGCTTTATCTCGGTTCCTTTGATAAGCCGGCAGGCGGCAGGGAGTTTTACAACTACAGGGAGCTTGCGCCGAAGATTATCGACTATGTGAAGAAGATGGGGTATACCCATGTCGAGCTGATGCCGGTGATGGAGCATCCGCTGGATGAATCTTGGGGCTATCAGGTGATCGGCTATTATGCGCCGACCTCCCGTTACGGTACGCCGGAGGACTTTATGTACTTTATGGACGAGATGCACAGGGCGGGAATCGGCGTGATTCTGGACTGGGTGCCCGCGCATTTTCCGAGGGACACGTACGGGCTGTCGGGATTTGACGGCACCTGTCTCTACGAGCATCAGGACCCGAGGCAGGGCTTTCATCCTCACTGGGGGACGTTAATCTACAATTACGGACGTCCGCAGGTGAGCAATTATCTGATTGCCAACGCGCTGTACTGGGCGGAGAAATACCACGCGGACGGTATCCGTATCGACGCGGTTGCTTCCATGCTTTATCTGGATTATGGGAAGAATGACGGCGAGTGGGTGGCAAACATCTACGGCGGCCACGAAAATCTGGAGGCGGTGGAGCTGTTAAAGCACTTAAACTCCATTATGAAGAAACGCAATCCTGGGGTGCTGATGATTGCGGAGGAGTCCACAGCGTGGCCGAAGATCACGGGTGCGCTGGACGAGGACGGTCTGGGCTTTGACCTGAAATGGAATATGGGCTTTATGAATGACTATCTGGGCTATATCACGACGGATCCCTTCTTCCGCTCGGGGCGGCACAACGATCTGACTTTCAGCATGATCTACGCCTACAGCGAGAAGTTTATGCTGGTGCTGTCCCACGACGAGGTGGTACACGGCAAGGGCACGCTTCTTGGCAGGATGCCGGGAGAGCGGGAGAAGCAGTTTGCGAATCTGCGTCTGACCTACGCGTATCATATGACCCATCCCGGCAAGAAGCTTCTGTTTATGGGGCAGGATATCGGGGAATATAACGAGTTTAACGAGAAACGCGCTGTAGAGTGGGGGCTTTTGGAGAATGCGGATCACAAAAAGCTCAATCAGCTGGTGGCGGATTTGAATAAATTTTATGTTTCTTCTCCGGCTCTCTATGCGAAGGACACTTCATGGGAAGGTTTTGAGTGGATCAACTGTATCACGCCAAACGCCTGTATGCTGTCCTATATCAGAAAGACGGACGATGTCAGGGATATGCTCGTGGTGGTGGCAAACTTTGCCGACGCGAGACAGGAATTCCGGGTGGGCGTGCCTTTTGAAGGGAAATATCAGGAGGTCCTTAACACGGATGATCCGGCGTATGGCGGCAGCGGCATCGTAAATAAAGCTGTCTGTGAGGCGCTGGAAATGGAGTGGGACGGCAAGCCCTATGCGATTGATATGGTGAGCGCGCCCCTTAGCATCAGCATTTTCTCCTATACGCCTTACACGGAGGAAGAGAAGGCAAAGATTGAGCAAAGGCGCGCCGAGGAGAAACGTCTGGCGAAAGAAGCGGAAGAAAGACGTCTCGCCCAAGAGGAGGCGGAGCGCACGGCACAGGCGGCGGCAGAGGCAAGAGAGCAGGCGAAACGTGCCGCAGCGGAGGCGAAGGAACTGGCGAAGCGTGCCGCGGCGGAAGCGAGAGAGAGCGCGAAGGCGGCGGAAGTGCTTGAGAAAGCGGCGGAGGCGGCAGCACAGAAACTGCAGGAGCTGACAAAGAGGTCGAAGACAGATGCAAAGAAGCCTGTGTCGGGAGAGAAAGCGGTATCCGGCGCAAAGCCCGGGAAGAAGGCGGCCGGGAGGAAGCCTGCGGCGGATAAGAAAACAGACGATAAAAAGACAGAGTAAAAATTAAGATAACGCGGCAGATAGAGTTATGTAAACTGACAACCGGGATGAGAGTGCGGTTGTTCGGATAAGGGCATGGAGGCGGCATGGAAGATCAGGTTGTGGAAGAACAGATCAGGGAGATTGAATATATTGCGTCTGATGAGCTTAACGTAGGTCTGATTGAGCGGTATCTTGAGGAACTGCCCGAAAAACTGCTCCGTCTGGGAGTCAGGGTGCTTCTGGCGCTGGTTGTATTTTTTATCGGCGTACAGCTCATTAAGCTGATACGCAGAATCCTGCGGAAATCTTTTGAGCGCCGGAATGTGGATGTGGGTGTGAGCCGTTTTCTGGATTCCCTTGTCAAGGCGGTGCTTTATATTCTGCTGCTGTTTATGATCGCTTCCTCCTTCGGGCTGGACGCCACCAGCGTGGTGGCGCTGGTCGGCTCCGCGGGCGTGGCGATCGGCTTGGCGGTGCAGGGCAGTCTGTCGAACTTTGCGGGCGGCGTACTGATTCTGCTCTTAAAACCTTTTAAGGTGGGAGACTATATCAGGGACGCCGCAGGCAACGAGGGGACGGTGGATGATGTGCAGCTCTTTTATACGAGACTGATCACGCCGGACCGTCATATGGTAGTGGTGCCGAACGGGGAACTGGCAAACAGTAATATTCTGAATATGAGCACGCTGAACGGCCGCAGGATGGATATTAAGGTGGGAATTTCCTACGAATCGGACATCCGCATGGCGAAGGAAACGCTTCTCAAAGTTTTGGAGGAAGATCCCGGCGTTTTGCAGGACGAGGAGAAGCGTGTGTTCGTGGATGAGCTGGCGGACAGCAGCGTGGTTCTGAATCTGCGCTGTTACAGTTCTAATGAAAATTTCTGGGAGACAAAATGGAGGCTGATGGAAACGGTGAAGTATGCGCTCGACGAGGCGGGGATCGGGATACCCTTTCCGCAGGTTGACGTGCATATGAAGGAGGGCTGACTGAAATTCGGTTGATATAATTTCTGGTGATATAATTTCTAAAAAAATCTCTTGCAAAATGACGCGTTCCATCATATAATAGTCATTGTTGCAGGAACATGCTGGAATAGCGCAGTTGGTAGCGCAACTGATTCGTAATCAGTAGGTCGAGGGTTCGAGTCCCTTTTCCAGCTTGTGCGTATAAGCAGAGACAAAAACAGGCGGTGATCGTTTTATGCTTGCATAAGAAACGATCACCGCCTGTTTTTGTCGAACAACGCGATCGAGAGATGCTAAGCGCCCTGAGTCTGTGCATATGCGAGTAAAGCAGATTGGGAAGGCACAGGGCTTCAAGGCGGAGGGAAATCGAATGGATGCAAAATTGAAAAGATTTACGGTCAGATATGCCAATCTGCTGTTTTTCCTGTTACTGGTGTGCCTTACCGGCTGCGAAAAGGAAGAGAAGGAAAGGACACTGACGGAAGATGAAAGAATAAAGATAGAAGATAACGAGATTACGGCGGAGGAGGCTGATATTGAGGAGAAGGGCGATTTAGAATCAGAAGGACGGAATGACACGGATTCCCATTTAGATACGATGGAAATTTATGAGCGTTTTCTGAACGGGGAGCTCACGGTAACATGGGAAAAGGAACAGGTTCCGATCGCTGAACTGTTCTGGGACAATGACATCGAATACTGTTTTTATGATATAGACGGCGACGGTGTGGAGGAACTGCATATCAGGGACAGCGTGGTATATTATGCAGTTAAGGCGCGCGGCAGCCTGCCGCAGATTCTGTTTGAAGGCTGGTGGGGGCATGAGCCTGTTGTTTGGGACGGACAGTGCGGGATTTTGCACTATGATCAGGGATACGGGAGTGAATGGACCGAGTTTATGACAGTGCACGCTGATGGCGGTACTAAAACGGAAGGGATGTTTTACTGGTCAGATGAAAACCGAAATGGGAACATGGATGAAAAGGATCACTTCTCTGTCGGCTGGGATGAGGAGATTACAATGGAACAGTATGTCCGCAGCAGGGACGAGCAGCTTAAAAAGCTTTCAGAAAATGAACTGGAATGGAAGGAGAGGCAGTTAGAAAGTTTTGCCACATGGCAGGAGGCGTATGCCGCTTATATTAAAAGAAGGGATAATATTAACTGGATGCAGGATTACGGCTGTTATTCACTGATTTATGTGGATGACGACGAGATACCCGAGCTTTATATTGATACAAGGGACATGGCAATGGGAGAATTTGTGGTGTCCTTTTATGACGGACATATGGGGGTCATGAACCGGGAACGGGTCGGGCTGCATTACATGGAACATGGCGGTCTGCTGTACAGCGAGAGTGGTAATATGGGATTTTATCCGTGCAATATTTACAGGCTTGAGAAAGGAGAGTTCTCGGAGATAGGTACGGGGTGGTACAGCGAGTCCTATAAGGAGGAGACTGTAAATTTTGATTATTTCTGGGAAGGGCGCCCGGTGACAGAAATTGGGTACGAAGCGCATATTATGGAACTGATCGACAAGCCGGCATGTGTGAGGCCGACGGAATTGTATACAAAAGAGGAAATATTGAGGATGCTGGAAGACTGACAGATTTTCAGAAAATAAGCGCCACAAGAACTTGACATAATATTTTGCCGTGATACAATATATAGTACGTGCAACGGGGAGTGACAGAAAAGACATACATGATATTGGGTATCAGATAGAATAATATGGGGGCGTTACTAAATGAAGATTATCAAGAGAAGCGGCGTGGAGGTCAACTTTGATCTGAAGAAGATCATAGCGGCCATTAAAAAGGCGAACAACAGCGTGAAGGAGGAAGACCGGCTGACGGAGGATGAGATCGACGAGATTGCATCTGTGGTTGCCGACCACTGCGAGGAGATGCGAAGGGCTCCGAGCGTGGAGGAAATTCAGGATATGGTGGAGAACCAGCTGATGAAGTACCGCGCCTACACCATTTCCAGAAACTATATTACCTACCGTTATAAGAGGGCGCTTGTGCGCAAATCCAATTCCACGGACGAGCAGATCTTGAGTCTTTTAGAGTGCAATAACGAGGAAGTAAAACAGGAAAATTCCAACAAAAATCCCACGGTCAACAGCGTGCAGAGGGATTATATGGCGGGGGAAGTGAGCAAGGATATCACGAGGCGGTTTTTGCTTGCGCCGGATATTGTGGAGGCGCACGAGCAGGGCGTAATCCACTTCCATGACGCGGACTATTTTGCCCAGCATATGCACAACTGCTGCCTAGTCAATCTGGAGGATATGCTGCAGAACGGCACGGTGATCAGCGAGACGATGATTGACAGGCCGAAAAGCTTTTCCACGGCATGTAATGTGGCGACTCAGAGCATCGCGCAGATCGCTAGCTGCCAGTACGGCGGGCAGAGTATTTCCCTGTCCCATCTGGCGCCCTTTGTGAATGTGAGCCGTGAGAAGTTCCGCAGCAAGGTGCGGGCAGAGATGGAGGAGATGGGCGTTGCCGCCACGGAGGAGCAGATCAATGCCATCGCGGAACGGCGGGTGAAGGATGAGATCAGGCAGGGCGTGCAGATCATCCAGTATCAGGTGATCACGCTGATGACCACCAACGGACAGGCGCCCTTTATCACGGTTTTCATGTATATAGACGAAGTGCCGGAAGGGCGTCTGCGGGACGATCTGGCGATGATTATAGAGGAAATGTTAAACCAGCGCATCCGGGGCGTGAAGAATGAAAAGGGTGTCTACATCACTCCGGCTTTCCCGAAGCTGATTTATGTGCTGGAGGAGGATAATATCCGCGAGGGCACGAAATACTGGTATCTGACGAAGCTGGCGGCAAAATGTACGGCGAAGCGCATGGTGCCGGACTATATTTCCGAGAAAATTATGAAGCAGTTAAAGGATGGCAACTGCTATACCTGTATGGGATGCCGTTCCTTCCTCACCGTATATCACGACGAGAATGATGAGCCGAAATTTTACGGCAGATTCAATCAGGGCGTGGTCACCTTAAATCTGGTGGATGTGGCGTGCTCGTCAGGACGTGACAAAGAGCGTTTTTGGGAAATTATGGATGAGCGTCTGGAACTGTGCAGGCGTGCATTGATGGCGCGGCATAACAGGCTCAAGGGGACGCTCTCCGACGTGGCGCCGATCCTGTGGCAGAACGGGGCGCTCGCCAGACTGAAAAAGGGGGAGAAGATCGACAAGCTTCTCTATGGCGGCTATTCCACCATTTCGCTGGGCTATGCGGGGCTTTGCGAGTGCACCCGCTATATGACGGGGAAGAGCCATACGGACCCGGAAGCGACGGCTTTTGCGTTGAAGGTCATGCAGTATCTGAATAATGCCTGCAAGGAGTGGCGGGAGGAGACGAACATTGATTTCAGCCTTTACGGCACGCCCTTAGAGTCCACTACCTACAAGTTTGCGAAGTGTCTGCAGAAGCGTTTCGGTATTATCAAAGGTGTGACAGACCGCAATTATATCACGAACAGCTACCACGTGCATGTGACAGAGGAGATAAACGCTTTTGCGAAGCTGAAATTTGAAGCGCAGTTTCAGGAGCTTTCCCCGGGCGGCGCGATCAGCTATGTGGAAGTGCCGAACATGGAGAACAATCTGGACGCGGTGCTTGCTTTGATGCAGTATATTTATGACAATATCATGTACGCTGAACTGAATACGAAGAGCGACTACTGTCAGGTATGTGACTACCATGGGGAGATTGAGATTGTGGAGGATACGGACGGGAAGTTAATCTGGAAGTGTCCTAACTGCGGCAATACCGACCAGAATAAGATGAATGTGGCGCGGCGCACCTGCGGCTATATCGGGACGCAGTTCTGGAATCAGGGGCGCACGCAAGAAATTAAGGAAAGAGTTCTTCATTTATGAATTTTGGGGAAATAAAGAAACATGATATCGCCGACGGTCCAGGGGTGCGGGTGACGCTTTTTGTCAGCGGCTGCACGCACCACTGTGAGGGCTGTTTTAATCCTGAGACGTGGGATTTTCAGTATGGGCAGCCCTTTACGGGGGCGGTGGCGGAAGAGATTCTGAAAGCGCTTTCGCCGGATTATATCGCGGGGCTTACGCTGCTTGGCGGGGAACCGTTGGAATACGCAAACTGGACGGCGCTCCTTCCGCTTCTGAAAGAGGTGAGGGCGCGTTTTCCGCATAAGGATGTGTGGTGCTATACCGGGTATCTCTTTGACAGGGATGTTCTGGATGATTTCTGCGAAAAGTGGGCGGATATGAAGGAGTTTCTGGCTTGTCTGGACGTGGTCGTGGACGGGGAGTTTGTGCAGGCGAAAAAGAATATCAGCCTGCGGTTCCGGGGGTCGGAGAACCAGCGGATTATCGATGTGCAGGAGTCCTTGCGGGCGGGGAAGGTTGTGTTGTGGGAGGATGCGTAAATATAGGATGACAGGCATCTACTTGAAATATTTATCGAATAGCGGATAAAAAACAACACATAGTCCAATGGGCAGCCCGAACAGTGCGCCGCCGATGAAAATTCCAAATAGCAGCTGATATGCGGAAAAGATATCTGACAAAACATAAATTCTCAGTCCGCAAATGGAGTTGAGAAGAAAGAGTGTCCCGGTGATCAGACCCGGCGATACTCTTTTATCTTTGACTGTGTAAAAAAAATGGTCTCCGAAATTGACAATTCCCCAGATCAGTATGGCTATGCCAAAACATGCAAGTTTATCGCTGCATACAAATAAAAGGACGGATAGTAGCAGCGGGGGATAGTAGAGAAACAGGTTGTTTGCCATCCAGTGTCCATGCGTCATATGATAGGGCAGCCATTTATGCTCATACATCCATTTCGGGAAATCGCCGACTGCTTCCTCAAATAAGTGGAATGGCAGATAAATCGCTAAATTGATTAAAACAAAACTCGTTATGCTCATTTTTCTGTCCTTTCTTTTTCCCATTCTTTTTCAAAGCTGTCTTCCCATTTTTCCAATGTCTCCAGTAGCATAAACTGCTGTTCCAGAATAGTGTGTCCAAAAAGAGGTATGTCCTTGTGCGTGGTGAGCTGTTCCATAATTTGCTTTTTGGTGTGCTGAATACTGTTTTTTATATTGCCGATACATTCCTTTGCAAAAGACTCGTCAGCCAATGCCAGATTCACAATAACCGCATTAAAATCTAAAACAACCCGGGTTTGCCATAGGAAAAAGAAACGGGTATAATAAAACCTGACATGTCTTGTCAATATTTTTGCGCTATTCTAATGGGGAAGGAGGGAACGGCGGTGCAGGAGAGCAGGCTCTTTAAAATTGTATATTATCTGCTGGACAGGGGACAGGCGACTGCCCCAGAGCTGGCAGAGCGTTTCGAGGTGTCGGTCCGGACGATTTACAGGGATATCGACGCGCTGAGCGCGGCGGGCATTCCCATCTATGCGGAGGCGGGCAGAAACGGCGGCATCCGGCTGATGCATGACTTTGTTCTGGATCACGCCGTGCTGTCGGGGGAGGAAAAGCGGGAGATTCTCGCGGCGTTACAGAGCATCAATATCACCCGGAATATCGCTGAAAGCCAGACTTTGCAGAAGCTTTCCGCCCTGTTTGCCCTTCCTTCGGAAAACTGGCTGGAGATTGATTTTTCCAGATGGGGCAATCAGGGATTCGACAAGGAAAAATTTGAACTGCTGAAGACGGCGGTTATCCATTGCAGACAGATCAGGATTCGGTACGCGGGGTCTGACGGGACGGAGAGGGAACGGACGGTGCAGCCTTACAGGCTTGTCTACAGGTCAAAAGCATGGTATCTGAAAGCGTTCTGTATGGAGAAACAGGAAATGCGGACATTCAAGCTGAACCGCATTCTGGAGCTGGCGCTTCTGGAGGAGAGCTTTGTGCGGCGCAGCTTTCCGGAAGAATCGGAAGACGACGAGGGAAACTATCCGCTGGTAACACTCCGCTTTCCGAAAGAGATGGCGTACCGGGTATATGATGAGTTCGATGGGAGCCAGATAGAGAGACAGGAGAACGGGGATCTGATTGCCGCGGCAAGAATGCCGGAGGGCGCGTGGCTTATCAGTTTTCTTTTGTCCTTCGGGACACAAGTGGAAATTCTTTCCCCGGCATATTTGCGAGAGGAGATTGTGCGACAGGCGGAAAAAATTGTTGAAAAATATAAAGCATGACACTAGGTGTCAACATTATGTCAGTATAATTAAAAAAACATTTAGAAAGGAAGGAAAACATGGCAAGACCAACGACAAAGGCAGATTTACTAGCCGCAGCAACAGAAAACTATGAGAAACTGAATGAAATGATCGCAGGGCTGACGGAGGAAGAACTGAATACGCTCTTTGATTTTTCAGCCGGCGCGAAAAAGGAAGCGCACTGGAAAAGGGACAAAAATCTCCGGGATGTTCTCGTGCATCTCTACGAGTGGCACCAGCTTTTGCTGACCTGGGTGCAGGCAAATCAGAGGGGCGACAACTGGCCTTTTATTCCGAAGCCCTATAACTGGAAGACTTACGGCGACATGAATGTGGCGTTCTGGAAAAAGCATCAGGAGACGACACTTGACGAGGCGAAGAGCATGCTCGCGGAATCCCATGCTAAGGTGATGGCGTTGGCGGAGACGTTTTCCAATGAGGAGCTGTTTTCCAAAGGCGCCTTTCCGTGGGTGGGCGGGAGCACGCTTGGCTCTTACTTTGTCAGCAACACCTCGAGCCACTATGACTGGGCGATGAAGAAGCTGAAAGCGCATAAGAAAAACTGTGCCGGGAAGTGAGGAGCGGGCGGATGCATTTTGTGACGGCGAAAGGGATTTTGTCCTCCCAAAACGGAATGAATCTGTACCGGGGCTGTTCCCACGGGTGTATCTACTGCGATTCCAGAAGCAGGTGCTACCATATGGAGCACGACTTCGAGGATATCGAGGTCAAGGAGAATGCCATCGAACTGCTGGAACATGCCCTGAGGCGCAAGCGGCAGAAATGCATGATCGGCACGGGATCCATGACTGACCCCTATATTCCGCTGGAGATGGAGCTTCAGCATGTCAGAAAGGCGCTGTCCCTGATCGAACGGTATGGATTCGGGTTTACCGTAATCACAAAGTCGGACCGCATATTGCGGGATCTGGATCTCTTGCAGAAAATAAACGAAACGACGAAATGCGTGGTGCAGATGACGCTGACCACCTGTGACGAGGAGCTGTGCCGGAAAATTGAGCCGCATGTGAGCACGACGGGAGAACGTTTCGAGGTACTTAAAAAGCTGCGGGACGCAGGGATTCCCACCGTCGTGTGGCTGTCCCCGATTCTGCCCTTTATCAACGATACGGCGGAAAACATTGCGGGCATTCTGGAACTGTGCGCGGAGGCAGGAGTTTACGGCGTGATCTGCTTTGGCATGGGGCTGACGCTTCGGGAGGGGAACCGGGAATATTTTTACAAGCAGTTGGACCGCCTGTTTCCCGGATTGAAGGAAAAGTATATACGGACTTACGGAAATCAGTATGAAATCGCAAGCCCGGACAACAGAAGGCTGATGAGGCTGTTTCATCAGAAATGTGAGGAGCGTGGGATTGTTCACGATAATGATGAGGTTTTCCGGTATCTGCAGGAGTTTGAGGAGAAGGATGCGGGACGGCAGATGAGTTTGTGGGAGTTGTAAAACATTGCTTAGCAGGTATATTCTGAGCAAAAGAGGAACCGGCAGGGAACGCAATACTGCCGGTTATTTTGGTTTATGCTGCAGACCTTTCACCACAGCTATAATTGTATCAAGCTGAATATCATCTAAATTTTTAATTTCTTCTGAAATCTGATTAATCTTTCCCGGAGCAGGGTTCTTTTCATCGAAGAATTCCTGCGGTGTGATCTGAAAATATTCACAGATATAGAAAAAAACCTGCATGGAGGGAAAGGCAAGCCTGTTTTCAATGCGGTTGATATAACTTTCATTCTGTCCCAGAGCCAGACTCATTTCTCTGGCTGACACATTTTTCTGATTTCTCAGGGAGCTCAGTCTTTCCACGAAAAATTCTTCGTACACGATATCACCACCTTACCTGTAGATTATATATTATATACATATCCATAATGACGCATTCAAAATCCTATAAATATTGACATATGATATACAATATCTTAATATGGGAGATATAAAAGAAAGGATTGTCGGACAATATTTATATACGGGTGACTGCGAAAGAGGGGATTTTCGCGTGTCTGACAGATAAAGGGCGATGAGGGAAACGTTATTTTTATATATAAAAGAATTGGGTCTTGTTTTTCTTTGTGCGATAACAGGTGTCGCAGCGCTTGCGGCAACTTATTTTATTCCGCCGGATTGGATGCGGGAAAATGTGTGGAAATCATCCATTGCATTATACAGAGAGGGGCTTGGGGCATATCTCTGGCAGGATGTTGGGGAGACTCAACTGGACATTTATACGGACGGCTTGATGATTAATGTGTCATACACAGTGACAAAGGATGGGATCAGGGACATTCTTCTGGGCACGCATGTCGAGGTGGACGGCAGAAATCCGGTGGATTCTCTGTATGAGGTGGTTGCCTTGGCAAACGATAATTATATCGTAAAGAATTACGGAAGGTACTGGCATGGGTATCAGATTCTGCTGCAGCCGCTTTTATGTTTTTTTGCTTACCCGGATATCCGGCAGATCAATATGATTTTACAATTTTCGCTTGTTTTTGGCTTTGTGTGCCTTCTCGTGAGGAAAAAGGAGGGTGCGTTTGTGATTCCCTTTCTCGGCGTGTATTTGTTCCTTTCCCCGATCAGTCTGTGCAGTTCCCTACAGTATTCTCCGTGCTTTTACATTATGATGCTGGCGCTGTATGCTTTATTGATAGGGAGAGAAAAGTTGACCGACACGAAGAGAAATTATCTGTTTCTTCTGACTGGCGTAATGACTGCCTATTTCGATTTCCTGACATATCCGCTGATTACTCTGGGAGTGCCGCTGATTTTTTATCTGGTTCTGGATGGGAACTGTCTGCCGGAAAAGCAAAGAAGCAGTTGGAAAAATCTTTTCTTACATACATTGTCATGGGGCATTGGCTATGTGGGCATGTGGTCGTCAAAGTGGGTGATTGCTTCTGTTTTGACGGGGGAAAATATCATTTATGACGCATTTTCCCAGATTGCTTATCGCAGCGGATATTTTACCGAAAAGCATTCTTATTACGATACGCTGAAGCTGAATCTCGGTGTATGTAACACGAAAGTTATCCTGCCAGCACTTATCTGCGTGGCGGCGTGTATTGTCATATTCCGGATCAAAAAGCGTATTGTGGCAGATCGAAAACGGTTCCCCATTGTGGGGGCAATTTTGTTTGTGTCACTATACCCGTTTCTCTGGTATTTATTTACCAAAGACCATTCCTGCTGTCACTCCTACTTTACATGGAGGGAACTAGGGATCAGCGTGTTCGGCATTTTGACGGCTGGCGTGGCAGGCATAGGAGGATTGGAGGAAAAGACAGTTGAATGAATGAAACCGGGCAGGCGATAAGGCCTGCCCCTTCCGTTTTTTTGTTATTAATATTTCTTCTTATAATAATGTTCCGCACTCTGGATCAGTTTATAGAATACCATGGCGATGGCGCACAGAATAATAATCGAAGTGATCACCATATTGAGCTGGAACACCTGCGATCCATAGATAATCAGATACCCGAGTCCGCGTCTGGCAGCCAGAAATTCCCCGATGATGACGCCCACAAGGGAGAGACCGATATTGACTTTCATACTGCTTAAGATGAGCGGCACGGAGCTTGGCAGGATCACTTTTGTGAGGGCGTCTTTGCGGCTGCCGCCCAGAGTGTAGATCAGCTTGCACATCTCAGGGTCCACCTGACAGAAACCGGTATAGAGGCTGATGATGGAACCGAAGACGGCAACGGAGAGACCCGCCACAATGATGGTGTTTGCTCCGGTGCCCAGCCATACGATCAGCAGCGGCGCAAGGGCGGATTTCGGCAGGGCATTCAGTACGACGAGGTAGGGTTCCAGAATTTCGGAGAGACTGTTTTGATACCAGAGCAGGGTGGCGGTAAAGAGGCTTAAGACCGTGACCAGAAAGAAACTTGCGATTGTCTCAAACAGGGTAACGCCGGTATGGGTGAAGAAGGAGTGATCCACAAGCATCTGTCCGAGATATTTCACAATGCCGGAAGGGCTGCTGAAAAAGAAACTGTCTATCCAGCCGAGTCTGGCGGCTGTCTCCCACAGTCCAAGAAAGAGGAGCAGGAGGACCAGTCTTCCGAGAGCGATCCTGTGGTGATGCCTGTGGTGGGCGCGCAGGAAACTTTCCTGCTGTGCGGAGACAGGCGGCGGAGTCTTATGCGGTTGTCTTGTCATCGGTTAATACCTCCCATAGTTGATTAAAGTATGCCTGGTAGGCGGCGGTGCCGCGGACGGCAAGCGGGTCTTCCCGGCTGATTTCATAGTGGATTTCCATTTCACGCTTCACCCCGGCGGGGCGTCTGGAAAGGACGATAACCCGGTCTGCAAGCGTGATTGCCTCTGAGAGATCATGGGTGATCAGCAGCGCGGTCTTCCCTGTCTGACGGATGATATTAGCGATGTCGGCGGAGACGGAGAGTCTGGTCTGGAAATCCAGGGCGCTGAAAGGTTCGTCCAGAAGAAGAAGGTCCGGGTGGACTGCCATGGTGCGGATCAGGGCGGCGCGCTGGCGCATGCCGCCGGAGAGTTCGGACGGTTTTTTGTCCTTAAAGCCGTAAAGTCCGTAATCCTCCAAAAGTTTCAGGACATAGTCCGTATTTTCCTTCGTGAGGCTGTGGGTGAGCTCCAGCCCCAGAATGACATTCCGATAGACTGTGCGCCACTCAAAGAGATGATCTCTCTGCAGCATATAGCCGATTTTTAGGGCGGTGTCCGCGCAGTAGTCTTTGGAGGAAAGACCTCTGTAGAGGACTTCGCCTTCTTCTGGGGCGAGCAGTCCCGCAATGATGGATAAAAGGGTGGATTTGCCGCAGCCGCTTGGACCTACAACGGCGACGAAACTCCCTTCGGAAATCTGCAGACTGATGTGCAGGAGAGCGGGGGTTTCTCCTTTCAGATTGTGATAGGAGTAGGAAACATCCCGCAGAGAAAGTATTGGCTGCATAGAAAATGCCTCCTTATGTAGTTAACGACATCATATTTTTCGCGAACCGAAATCTGATGGGTCGTTTACTACGAGTATAACATTATTTTATGACGCGCAAGAAAATATGTGTTCTGATTGAAAACAAAACCAATTTATGGTATCATCAAATTTAGATTTAATTATAACGGAGGTTTTAGGTATGGCGCAATTGTGGGGCGGCCGTTTCACGAAGGAGACGGATCAGCTTGTATATAACTTTAACGCGTCGATCTCCTTTGACCAGAAATTCTTTCAGCAGGACATTGAGGGCAGTATTGTACATACGATCATGCTGGCAAAGCAGGGAATTCTGACGAAAGAGGAGAAGGACGAAATCTTAAAAGGGCTCACTGGCATCAGGCAGGATGTGGAGGACGGAAAGCTTGCGATCACGGAGGAGTACGAGGATATCCACAGCTTTGTGGAGGCGAATCTGATCCGCCGGATCGGCGATGTGGGGAAAAAGCTGCACACGGGCAGGAGCCGCAACGATCAGGTGGCGCTCGATATGAGGCTGTACACAAGGTTGGAAGTCCTCAATACAGACAGTCTGCTGAAGGAACTTTTGCAGACGCTCCTTTCGATTATGGAGGAGCATGTGGAGACTTATATGCCAGGATTTACCCATCTGCAGAAGGCGCAGCCGGTGACGCTTGCGCACCATATCGGCGCTTATTTCGAGATGTTTAAGCGGGACAGGTCAAGGCTTAAGGATATATTCTACCGCATGAACTACTGTCCGCTTGGGGCGGGTGCGCTTGCGGGGACGACTTATCCGCTGGACCGCGCCTACACGGCGTCTCTGCTCGGCTTCGAGGGACCGACGCTAAACAGCATGGATTCAGTATCCGACAGGGATTATGTGATCGAATTTTTGTCCGCGCTTTCCACGATTATGATGCACTTGAGCCGGTTCTGCGAGGAGATCATCATCTGGAATTCCAACGAATATCGGTTTGTCGAGATCGACGATGCCTACTCCACGGGGAGCAGTATTATGCCCCAGAAGAAAAACCCGGATATTGCGGAGCTGGTGCGTGGAAAGACGGGGCGCGTCTACGGGGCGTTACTTTCTATATTGACGACCATGAAGGGGCTTCCCCTTGCTTACAATAAAGATATGCAGGAGGACAAGGAGCTGACCTTTGACGCCATTGACACGGTGAAGGGGTGTCTGGCTCTGTTTGAAGGCATGATCCGCACCATGAAGTTCAATGAGGACGTGATGGAGAAGAGCGCGGCTATGGGCTTTACCAATGCCACGGACGCGGCGGATTATCTGGTGGGAAAGGGCGTTCCTTTCCGGGATGCCCACGGCATGATCGGCAGACTGGTGCTTTACTGTATTGAGAAAAACTGCAGCATCGACGAGCTCTCGATAGAGGAGCTTAAGGAGATCAGCCCTGTCTTTGAGGAGGATGTCTACCAGGCGGTCAGCCTCAAGACCTGTGTGGAAAAAAGGCTGACGACCGGCGCGCCGGGACATGAGGCAATGCGCGAGGTCATACGGATGCACAGGGAGTATCTGTCCAGAGACTGGCAGGATGAGGAAGACCTGTTCAGCGGGGTGTGGAATGAAGGAGAGATAGAAAAAAGGAATAGGCATAAATGCTTTGGCAATAAGGAGGGATGAAAAAATGAACGAGAAGTTAAAGGTAGGTATTTTAGGCGGCACGGGTATGGTGGGGCAGCGTTTTATCGCCCTTCTGGAGAACCATCCTTGGTTTGAGGTGACCACGATTGCGGCGAGCCCCCGTTCCGCGGGCAGGTCTTACGAGGAGGCAGTGGGGGACAGATGGAAGATGGATACGCCCATGCCGGAGGCGGTAAAGAAGATTGTGGTCAAAAATGTGAACGAGGTTGCGGAAGTGGCGGCGGAGGTTGATTTTGTCTTCTCTGCGGTGGATATGACGAAGGACGAGATCAAAAAGATCGAGGAGGAGTACGCGAAGACGGAGACGCCTGTGGTATCCAACAACAGCGCCCACCGCTGGACACCGGATGTGCCCATGGTGGTGCCGGAGATCAATCCGGAGCATTTCGATGTGATCGAGTCGCAGAAAAAGCGGCTTGGAACGAAAAGGGGCTTTATCGCCGTGAAGCCGAACTGCTCAATTCAGAGCTACGCGCCGGTTCTCACAGCATGGAAGGAGTTTGAGCCTTACGAGGTGGTGGCTACCACCTATCAGGCAATTTCCGGCGCGGGCAAGACTTTTAAGGACTGGCCGGAGATGGTGGAGAATGTGATTCCCTACATTGGCGGCGAGGAGGAGAAGAGCGAGAAGGAGCCGCTTCGGATCTGGGGAAAGGTTGTGGACGGTGAGATTGTTCCGGCGACAAGCCCGGTGATCACCTGCCAGTGCATCCGGGTACCTGTGTTAAACGGTCATACGGCGGCGGTATTTGTGAAATTCAGGAAAAAGCCTACGAAAGAGCAGCTTGTGGAGAAGCTGGTGCAGTTTAAGGGGCTGCCGCAGGAACTGGATCTTCCCAGCGCGCCGAAGCAGTTTATTCAGGTGATGGATGAGGATAACCGTCCGCAGGTAAAGCTGGATGTGGATTATGAGAACGGTATGGGAATCAGCGTGGGACGCATCCGCGAGGACAGCGTTTATGACTGGAAATTTGTGGGGCTTTCCCACAATACCGTACGCGGAGCGGCGGGGGGAGCCGTGCTCTGTGCGGAGACATTGAAGGCGAAAGGATATATTACGAAAAAATAGAAGGGTCATAGGGAACTGTAAACAAAGAGCATTGATATGGGGGAGGGCGCCTTTTGGTGAAAACGGCGCGTATATAGTGACAGGTACAGATATAAATTTGAAGGGAAGCGGGACGCAGCTGCTGGTGGAGGAGAATGAGAAACTCCGCAGGGAAGAGAAAATGCTCCGCCTTTTGTGCGATACGTCGAGCAGCGCATTTATTTATTATAATTTTCGGGAGAACCGGGTTGACACGTTAGGAAACTGGGAACACTATTTTGATTTTTCCATTTTGACCATGGACGATCTGTCAAAACTCTATGACAGGGTGGAAGAGCAGTATGAAATTCCACTCAGGGAAGGGCTGTTTATTGAAAATCAGTGGAGAGACAGGGACAGCTTGGAGATTAAGCTGAAGGAAAGCCGGGTCTGTATCGAGGTGGAGGTAAACGTTGTCTATGATTCTGAGGGGAAGCCAACGGACAAAATCATACGGTTTAAGGATGTGACCAAATTAACTGCCCAGAAGGACGAACTTACCTACATGGCTTATTATGACATGCTGACGGGACTTTATAACAGGAATTATTTTGTCAGGCTGTTGGGGGAATTTTTGCGGCGCGCGGAAAAGGAATCAAAAAAAGTGGCAGTGATGTTCATGGATTTTGACGACTTCCGCAGAGTCAACGATGGTATGGGCATCATTGCGGGAGACGAGCTGGTGCAGCTTTTCGGTCAGTATCTTGTCGGTCTGATAAGCAGCAACGTGGTGATTTCCCATTTCAGTACGGATATTTATTGTATCGCAATCTACGACCCCTGCGGCACGAGAAGTGTCGGGACGGTCTACAGGGTGATCAGGGAACGGCTGAAAAAACCGTTTAAAATGACAGACGGGCAGGAGGTCACCATGACGGTGAGCGTGGGTGTGGCCGAATACCCGGAGGCTGCGCTTGGAACGTTAGAACTGATCAACTGCGCGGAGATTGTCATGTTTAAGGCGAAGAGCCGCGGAAAGGATAAGATCCAGTATTTTGACGGTGCGATTCTGGAAGAATTTTTACAGACGGTGAACATCCAGAACAAGCTGAAAGAGGTTGTGTTCGAGCAGAATTTTACCATGTATTTCCAGCCACAGTATTACGCGGAAAACGGGAAACTGCGCGGCGTGGAGGCATTGATCCGCTGGCGGGATAATAAGGGGGTTATGATCAGCCCTGCCGTTTTTATTCCGATTGCGGAAAAGAACGGAACCATTGTCCCGATCGGAAACTGGGTGATAGAAAAGAGTGTGCAGACCTACGCACAGTGGCGTGATAAATATCATTATCCGCTGGTTTTGTCCCTGAACGTCTCGGCGGTGCAGTGCAAGAAGCGGGGATTCATAGACAGTATTTTACAGATTCTGGAAAAGTATGACGTCTCACCGGGCGAGATAGAAATCGAAGTGACGGAAACCATTCTGATAGAAGATTTTGATTACATAAGCGGGCGGCTGAACGAGCTGAAGAACGCAGGGGTCAGAATTTCGCTTGATGACTTCGGCACAGGGTTTTCTTCCCTGTCCTATTTAAAAGGGCTGCCAATCGATACGCTCAAGATTGATAAAACTTTTGTGGATACGCTCCTGACGGATAAAAACACAAAGATTATCACGGAATCCATTATTTACATGGTGAAACGTCTTGGTTATGAGACGATTGCGGAAGGCGTGGAGACCAGGGAACAGTTTCAGTACCTGAAAGATCTGAAATGCGATATGATTCAGGGATATTATATGGGCAGACCGATGCCGGCGCAGGGCATAGCGGATCTGCTTGAGAAATTGACGGTGAAGGTAGGATAAGGCGAAAGTATGTTACTGGGCAGAACGACAGAACTTGGTTATCTGAACAATTATTATGACAGGGACGGCAGTCAGATTCTGATTGTTTACGGGCAGAAACATATCGGTAAGACCGCGCTTGTAAAGGAATTTATGAAGGACCGTCCGGGGTATTATTATCTGGCAAGAGCATGTTCGGAGAGGGAGCAGGCTTATCAGTGGGGCAGGCAGCTTACCCACGACGGCTATGTGGTGGAAAAGTTTCCAACATTTCAGGAGATTTTTGAGAAGCTGGCACACCGCGTTACAGGGAAGAAAGTGTTGGTAATCGATGAGTTCCAGAACATTGTGCGCGCCAGCGATAATTTTATGAAAGAGCTGGTGACTTTTGTGCACAGCCAGTGGAACCGGGATGATGTGATGGTCATTCTGGTGAGCTCTTCCATCGGCTGGATTGAAAACAGCATGATTACCAGAATCGGGGAGGCGGCTTACGAGCTTTCAGGGCTTCTTAAGATCAAGGAGATGCCCTTTGCGGATCTGGTGGAGCGGTTCCCGAATTTCCGTATCGAGGAATGTGTGGAGGCTTACGCGATCTTAGGCGGGATCCCCGGTCTGTGGAACCAGTTTGACGACAGGCTGACGATTCAGCAGAACATCTGCCGCAACATTCTCGACTGCAACAGCTTTCTCTTCGAGGAGGGTGAGCGCATTCTCACGGAACAGCTCAGGGAGCCGGGTGTCTACAATACCATTATGGCGTCCATTGCGGCGGGAAATTATAAATTAAACGACCTGCATCAGCACACGGAGTTTTCCCGTGCCAAGATCAGCGTCTATTTAAAGAATCTGATTGAACTGGAACTGGTGGAGAAAGTGTTTTCCTACGATACGGCGGGCAAGGAGAACGTGCAGAAGGGAATCTACCGGATCAGCCATCCTTTTGTAGATTTTTACTATACCTATATGTACCCTCATCTGAGCGATCTGCAGATGCTTTCGGTGGGAGAGTTTTACAACCACTATATCATGCGGGATTTCAGGCGTTATGTGTCCGGCTATTTCAAGCAGGTGTGCAGGCAGCATCTGGCAAGGCTGGGTGACCGGCACAGGCTGCCGATCAACTGCGGTACGATCGGCGAGTGGATCGGCAAGGTGGGGTCGCTGGACATCATCGCGCAGGATGAGGAAGGGCGCACGTTAATCGGGCTGTGCAACTGGGAGAAACCCATGACCTATGAGGATTACGAGAATCTGCTGCTCTACGCGAAAAAGGCGAAGATAAACGCGGATTATATCTATATGTATACGGCGTTCCGGTTTGACGAGAAACTGAATCTGGAGGCAAAGGTTAAATCGAACCTGAAGCTGGTGCAGATTTCCGATTTGTGATGCATAGTGGGCGGAGAAGTATGGGAAAGAGTTTATATATTGCGGAGAAGCCCAGTGTGGCACGGGAATTTGCAAAGGCGTTAAAATATAATATGAGAAACCGCGACGGCTATATGGAGTCCGATGAGGCGGTTGTAACATGGTGCGTAGGGCATCTGGTAACCATGAGTTACCCGGAAGTCTATGACGAGAAGTATAAGAGATGGTCGCTGGAGACAATCCCTTTTATTCCGGATGAGTTTAAGTATGAAGTCATTGACAGTGTGAAAAAGCAGTTTGGCATTGTGAGCGGACTTTTGAACAGGGCGGATGTGGAGACAATCTATGTCTGTACCGACTCCGGGCGGGAAGGGGAATACATTTACCGCCTTGTGGAACAGCAGGCGGGGGTTTCGGGAAAGGTGAGAAGGCGGGTGTGGATCGACTCCCAGACGGAGGAGGAGATTTTGCGGGGCATCAGGGAGGCAAAGGATCTCTCTGCATATGATAATCTCTCCCATGCAGCGTATCTGCGGGCGAAGGAGGATTACCTTATGGGAATTAATTTTTCGCGCGCCCTCACCTTAAAATACAGCTATTCGATCAAGAATTACCTGAACGCTGACAAGGCGGTGGTTTCCGTCGGCAGGGTGATGACCTGTGTGCTCGGTATGGTGGTAAACAGAGAGCGGGAGATACGGGAGTTTGTAAAGATTCCCTTTTACCGTATTCTGATGAAGGCTGATATTGCGGGGCATGAATGCGCTCTGGAGTGGAAAGCCGTGGAGGGATCCCGGTTTTACCAGTCCCCGAAAATCTATAAGGACAATGGTTTTTTGGAAGAAAAGGACGCGGATGATTTTCTGTCCTTTTTGCAGGCGGAGCCGGTGGAGAAGCCTCTGGTGGAAAAGATCGAGCGGAAGAAGGAGACGAAGAACCCGCCGCTTCTGTACAATCTGGCGGAACTGCAGAACGACTGCTCCAAACTGTTTAAGATCAGCCCCGATGAGACACTCAGGATCGCGCAGGAACTCTATGAGAAAAAAATGACCACCTATCCGCGAACGGACGCCAGGGTGCTGTCAACGGCGGTTTCTAAGGAGATCGGAAAAAATATCAGGGGATTGCAGAGCTACCCGCCGACGGCGTCTTTTGCGGAGCGGATTTTAAAGGAGGAACGCTTCAAGGGCATTGCGAAAACGAGATATGTGAACGATAAGCAGATCACTGACCACTACGCGATCATTCCAACGGGACAGGGGCTTGCGGCGTTAGGCAGCCTGCATCCCACTTCGGCGAAGGTATACGAGATCATTGCCAGACGTTTCCTAAGCATTTTTTATCCGGCGGCAGTCTACCAGAAGATCTCGCTGACGGCAAAATGTAAGGGAGAAACATTTATTTCCGGTTTTAAGGTGCAGACGGAACAGGGATATCTCGAAGTTGCGCAAAATTCTTTTGCAAGAAAGAAGACAGAGGAGTATACTGAAAGAGAGACTGCCGACGAGGAGCAGGAGAGCTCTTTTGACGCGCCGTTCATGGAGGCGCTGGGCGCTTTGAAAAAGGGCACGCCGCTTGAACGGAAAACGCTTGAGAAGAAAGAGGGGGAGACTTCCCCGCCCAAGCGGTATAATTCGGGAACCATGATTTTGACGATGGAGAACGCCGGACAGTTTATTGAGGACGAGGAACTGCGGGCGCAGATCAAGGGAAGCGGGATTGGCACCTCCGCCACCAGGGCAGAGATTCTAAAGAAACTCGTACATATCAAGTATCTGGATCTGAATAAAAAGACGCAGATTATCACACCCACGCTTCTGGGAGAGATGATTTACGAGGTGGTTGCCGGTTCGGTAAAACCGCTCTTAGACCCGAGACTGACGGCGAGCTGGGAGAAAGGGCTGACGCTTGTCGCCGCCGGAGAGATTACAGAGGAAGAGTACATGGGGAAACTCAGTGATTTCGTGACCAGAAGAACGAACATCGTCAAGCAGATGACGAATCAGAATGCGCTCTACCACAGATTTCAATATGCGTCCCAGTTTTATAAGGGTGTAAAAAAGGAGAAGAGGGAAAAAGAATGATCGGATTGCAGAATGCTACTATTGACGCGCTCTACACTTTGGATGAGACAATCGCAAAGGAACTGTTTGCAGGGCTTACCTATCCGTGGGAGGCGCTGCCGAAGATTAAGGAATTTATTATCGCTCTGGGGGAGACGCTTCCGGAGGAGAAGTACGAGAGAAGAGAGGGTGATATCTGGATCGCAAGAAGCGCGAAAGTATTTCCAAGCGCCTATATTGGCGGTCCGGCAATTATCGACGAGGAGGCGGAAATACGTCACTGTGCCTTTATCAGGGGAAGTGCGATCGTCGGAAAGGGCGCGGTTGTCGGCAATTCCACCGAGCTTAAGAATGTGGTGCTCTTCAATAAGGTGCAGGTGCCCCATTACAATTATGTGGGTGACAGCATTCTCGGGTTTAAGGCACATATGGGAGCCGGTTCCATCACCTCAAATGTGAAGAGCGACAAGACGCTGGTGGTGGTGAAAGCCGGAGAGGAGACTTTTGAGACGGGGCTTAAAAAGTTTGGCGCCATGCTTGGCGATAATGTGGAAGTGGGATGCAATTCCGTTTTGAATCCCGGCACGGTGATCGGTAAGAACACCAATATTTATCCGACTTCCATGGTGAGAGGGGTAATTCCGCAGGGAAGCATCTACAAGCGGCAGGGTGAGATAGCAGAAAAAAGGCAGTAACCGGAGCTGGTAAAACAGTAAGAGAAAGTGTGTGTTGGGGATGAGCGTATGGCGATTGATTTAAGCATTGAAAACTTTGGATCGATGATTGACAATATCATAGCGGGAATCTGCTTCTTCGAGTATGAGGACGGGGAGATGCGGCCCATTTTTGTCAATGAAGGATTTTTCCGTATGCTGGGCTATTCCCGGGTACAGGGCATGAAATTCCTGGATAAGGTGGAATTGAGTATTATTCCCGATGATCTGCCGACCTACAGGCAGGCGATCAGGGATGTGCTGAAGGACGACGGCGTGGTGGATACAGAGTTTCGTACCGTTACGGGCAGCGGAAATCTGCGCTGGCTTCATGCACGGGGAAATCTGTATGCCCGGGAGGGAAGAAAATATACGATTGTCACGGTGATTGAGGATGTGACTGAGAGAAAAAACGTGGAGGAGGAACTGCGGAGACAGGCGGAGCGTCTGCATATTCTGTCCGAGGCGGAAGGCGAGAAGATCATTGACTATAATGCCAAGACGGATGTTATGATTATCAGGACAAACGATGAGTACGGCATGGCGCAGGACGAGATCCACAGCAGATATATGCAGCGGTTTAATGCCGGGATGATCTATAAGGAGGATGTCGCCTATTACAAGGCTGTTCTGGAGAGCCTGCTTAAGTCTCCCAAGCACGACACCATTGAATTTCGAATAAAGCGGTTTGATGAGGACTATACATGGTATCAGGCAAATCTGACCTCCCTTCTGGGCGCGGAGGGGTATGTGACCCGTATCGTGGGCCGTATGATCAATATCAACGACAGGAAGCTCAAGGAGATGGAACTGCTTCTGCGTGCCGAGAAAGATGCGCTGACGGGCATTTATAACCAGGGAGCGACCGAACAGCTGATTCACAACGCCATTCAGGATGGAAATGAGAATTCGCTGAGTGCGCTGATGATTATTGATCTGGACAATTTTAAGGAGGCAAATGATCTTCTTGGTCATGCCAACGGCGACGAGCTTCTGGAGAAGACAGCTGATATTCTGAAGGAAATGTTCAAGGGCGGCGACGTGATCGGACGTATCGGCGGCGACGAGTTCCTTGTTTATATGAGAAACATGGAGACTATTTCCGACGCGGATGAGATGGCTGGAAATATTGTAAAGTCAGTAAGATATGATCTTGATTTTGAGGGGCAGCCGATCCGCGTGACCTGCAGCGTGGGCGTTGCCGTATACCCTTACCACGGCAAAACATACGAGGAGCTTTTTGAGAAGGCGGACAGGGCTGTGTATACGGTTAAGGCGAACGGTAAGGACGGCTACCGCGTCTATCATGCCGCAAGTACGACGGTCTATCATGCCAACAGAAAAGTCGGCTATGATATGACTAAGACGATAGATTATGACAGACACATCGAGGATCAGGTCATGCAGATCCTGTTCGAGGATAAGGTACTGGAATCCGCGCTGCGGTCTTCTCTGGAGCTGATGACGGCGAAGTATCAGTTCCACAGGGGGTATATCTGCGGAAACGACTCTCTGCCGATTTCCCGTACCATCCAGTTTACCGTGAAGAAGTATGCCACGGGAAAAGAAGCGGAGGAACATTATGAGCTGAAACGGATGGTGAATGAGATCCTTTACTCTTTCTTTCCTGGCGCGGCAATGATTCACGATTACGATCTGACGGCGGAGGAGATGCGCGAGTATTTCCGGGCGGAAGGCATTAAGAGTATGCTCTACTATCCGCTGACTTCGCAGGGAGAGTTTCAGGGCGCCATCGTTTTTGAAAACCATGAGGATGTGCAGATGGAACTGTCTAAGAGTGAGATGGAAGAAGTCCGTTCCCTGTTCCGTCTGATGGAGGCGCACATTCTTCAGATCGGTCTGATGGACCGGCTGCAGAATTTTGTGGCGCAGGTCGCTGTTTTTGACAATCTGGACAGTTTTGTTTATGTGGTAAATCCGGATAACCATGAGATCAGCTTTATCAATAAAAAGGTGCTGGTGGATTCGCCGGATGTGAAGATCGGAGATATCTGTTATAAGGCATTGCAGAACAGGGATACGCCATGCGAGAACTGTATCCTGCGGAATCTGGATAAGAGTGATCCGCACTGCCGATGCACGGAAGAGATGTTTAATTACTCTTTAAGAAGCTGGACGAGAAGCAGCGCAAGCTGGCTGGAGTGCAGGGAGGAGAACGGTCTTGCGCTCATAAACAGCTTTGATATATCGGAGTACTTTATGGGGTAACAGTTCAGCCGGAACTTCTGCTGCTAAAGTAAGAAAAATATTTACAAATATCTGGATTTTTTCCCTCTGATATGAGACAATGGGAATGGCGGTTATGACAGGCGTTATGACCTGTTATCAAATAATTATTACATAATCGAAAGGAGTTATCACATGATCTATTCAAAAGAAGTGGAAGAAATGTGTACAGTGGCACAGGGCGTTCATCATGGCTGTGCTCCTATCCCCGAGGAAGCAAAGTGGGTGCAGGCGAAGGAAGTGAAAGATATTTCCGGCCTGACACACGGCGTAGGCTGGTGTGCTCCTCAGCAGGGCGCATGTAAGCTGACCCTGAACGTAAAGGAAGGCATTATCCAGGAGGCGCTTGTGGAGACGATCGGCTGTTCCGGCATGACGCACTCTGCAGCGATGGCTTCCGAGATTTTACCGGGTCTTACGGTTATGGAAGCGCTCAACACGGATCTTGTGTGTGACGCTATCAACACGGCTATGAGAGAGCTGTTCTTACAGATCGTGTACGGTCGTACACAGTCTGCATTCTCCGAGGACGGTCTTCCGGTAGGCGCAGGTCTTGAGGATCTTGGCAAGGGCTTGAGAAGCCAGGTAGGTACCATGTACGGCACGCTTAAGAAAGGTCCCCGTTACCTTGAGATGGCAGAAGGCTATGTGACAGGGATCGCTCTGGATGCGAACGACGAGATTATCGGCTACAAGTTCGTGAGCCTTGGCAAGATGACAGACTTCATCAAGAAGGGCGACGACCCGAACACAGCGTATGAGAAGGCATGCGGTCAGTACGGTCGTGTGGACGACGCTGTTAAGATCATTGATCCCAGAGTAGAGTAAAGTAAATGAAGATACCTTTATTATAACTAGTAACTAGGAGGAGAAGATAAGATGGCTTTATTTGAATCATATGAAAGAAGAATTGATAAAATCAATTCCGTATTGAACAGCTATGGCATTTCTTCCATCGAAGAAGCTGAAAAAATCACAAAAGACGCCGGCTTAGATGTATATGAGCAGGTGAAGAAGATCCAGCCCATCTGTTTTGAGAACGCGTGCTGGGCATACACGGTAGGCGCGGCGATCGCGATCAAGAAAGACTGCAAGAAGGCGGCTGACGCTGCGGCTGCAATCGGCGAGGGACTGCAGGCATTCTGTATTCCCGGTTCCGTGGCTGATACCCGTAAGGTAGGACTTGGCCATGGTAATCTTGGCAAGATGCTCCTTGAGGAGGAGACGGACTGCTTTGCATTTCTGGCAGGTCACGAGTCTTTCGCGGCTGCAGAGGGCGCGATCGGTATCGCTGAGAAGGCAAACAAGGTTCGCCAGAAACCCCTTCGTGTCATTCTGAACGGTCTTGGAAAAGACGCTGCGAAGATCATTTCCAGAATCAACGGCTTTACTTTTGTGGAGACGGAGTATGATCCTTACACCAACGAGGTGAAGGAAGTGAGCAGAACCCCTTATTCCGAGGGTCTTCGCTCCAAGGTTAACTGCTACGGCGCAAACTCCGTGCCCGAGGGCGTGGCAATCATGTGGAAGGAGAATGTGGATGTATCCATCACCGGTAACTCCACCAACCCGACCAGATTCCAGCATCCGGTAGCAGGTACATATAAGAAGGAGAGAACTGAAGCAGGCAAGAAGTACTTCTCCGTAGCATCAGGCGGCGGCACAGGCCGTACCCTGCACCCCGATAACATGGCGGCAGGTCCCGCATCCTACGGCTTTACGGATACGCTCGGCCGTATGCATTCCGACGCACAGTTCGCGGGTTCTTCTTCCGTTCCGGCTCACGTGGAAATGATGGGTCTGATCGGTATGGGTAACAACCCGATGGTAGGCGCTACCGTGGCTGTTGCGGTTAGTATTGAGGAAGCGGCTAAGGCTGGGAAATTCTAAAAGATAAAACATATGAAATGTTGAAAATGCCGTAATCTCGAGGGATTGCGGCATTTTTAGATGAATATATATTTGGGCATTTTTGGAACAAAAAAATGTTGACTTTTTGTCTGTATATGCATATAATAACATCAAGAAATCGGTTTTTCGAAACTGGTTTCTTGTAGATAGCGAACGGGCTTGTGTGTTTTATACATGCAAGCCTTTAGATTTATGGAGGATGCATATGCTTAGAGGAATGGTTTTTATTGATCATATGAATTTTGATATAGCTTTGCAGAAATATTATAAAAGCCTTAATAAGCCAACGATAAAATTGGATTATAATAAATTGTTTAGAAATGTCTGTACTCAGATATCAAACGTAGACTTTTTAAAAGGATTTATATTTGTTCCTAAACCAGATGAATTTTTAATGAAAGATAAAAATCTTGAAAACTATTATAACTGGGTTACAGGAATGAAAAATGCTCCATATACAGATGTGATTGAAGGAAGATATGTAGCAAGACCGTTGGACGAGAACATACCGATGGAGATTGATAATAAGGGTACATATTACAAAGTGGAGAAAGGAACGGATATAAATTTGTCTGTACATGCTATAAGTAAAGCGTTTTATAATTCATATGATATAGCATTCTTTTTGAGTGCGGATACAGACTATATTAAAGTATATGAAGTACTAAAAAGTATAGGAAAAATTACGGTTGTGGTCGGGGTAAAGGGGCAGAATGTCAATAATATAAGACCTATAGTAGATAATGTGCTGATTTTAGATGAAAAATTTTTTGATAAATGTAAGAGAGATACGGTGGTCAGACATTAGAGCCAAGGAATATAAATAGTGTTAAGAGGGAGCTTCTCAAACAGTATGACGACTTGAAAAGCTCCCTTTTCGTTATGTGCGTGAGGGGATTGGAACAGTGGGAATTTGTAAAGAAACTTTTCTTTCAAGATGTGTGCGTGCTGCCATCTGCATAGCGGCGTTAGTGATTCTGACGGGCGCGGCATATGCAGAGATGCAGGAGGAAACGAAAACGCTTCATAAGACAAAGACAGAAAACGGAGTGTCGGTGCGCATTGAGGGTTCCCGTGGCGGCAGGGAACGGGTGCTGATGGACTGCGAGTATGACGCGGCAGAGTTTCCCTATTATTTTGACAAATATGCGGCTTTTGGCGGTAATGACGATATATTCTATCAATTTTATATGGATAAGTTTGTCTGGGAAAAAACGATTCATGCAAATAAACCTGACAGGACGTATACTTTGTATTACGCTCAGAACGCGCAATATGACAGTGAGGATGAAGAGAAAGCAGCGGGCTATGAGGGGCATCTCTGGGTTCTGGATGAAGAAACCAGAATTGTGAAGCGCCTGTTCTGGGGGAGTGATGCGCCCTATATAAAGATTGTGTGGAAAAAGAACGGGCTTTCTATCCAATATGCGGATGGCAGTAAACGAACCTGTACGTTGCCGGAATTATTGCAGGATCCGGCGGAGGCAGTCTGCGAAAGGTGTATGCAGATTGACTTTACAGTGCAAGAGTATGCGATTGACACCGAAAAATGCGATGCCGCAACGGACCGTGCTTACAGGGACGCTTATGATCGGGCGCTAAACGGCGGACAGAGAGTCAGGACGGAAAAAGAGGGTGAAGTTTATCTGAAAGAGCTCTGGGCCTATCAGGGGGATTCAGAAATGGAGGATGGAACATTTCTGAATCACCTGATAGAGAATGCGAAGTTTTATTATATGGATTTTGACGGGGACGGTCTGCCGGAACTGGTTCTGGATATGATCGGGGACGGTCTGCATATCCTGAAATATCTGCCGGGTGAAGATGTGGTGGAGCACTTTTTTGGCTATGAGAGGGTGCCCTATCTTCATCTGCTTGGTTCGGGTCAGCTGTACTACGAAAATGGTATGCTTGCGAATAAGAGTATCAGGAGATATCATACCGTGGATGCGGGTGGACGGGATAAACAGGTTGTCTGCTTTATGGAGGATGCTGATTATAAGCCCCATAGGGAAGATGAGGATGTCTGGTGGGATACCGCCTATTGGGTTGATCTGTATGATGAGCTGGGCATGGTTCAGGTGGACGAGAAAGGTTACCGGGATGTGACGAAACCTTTTTTGGAGGCAGTGGAATGTGCGGTTACCGCGAAAACATATGAGGAGATATTCGGGGACAGAAAGGCGGAGGTAGCGAAAAAGAGACGGGAAATTCCCATTGATTTTCCCTTTTACGGGGAGGAGAAGGAGCACAGGCTGGTATTGGCGGCTCCCGAAGACGGGCAGAATGCCTATGAACTGCTTTATTACGAAGAGGACGGGAAGATTTTACAGCAGATTTTCTGCGGGAAGCTGGAGGAACCTGTCACGTTTTCTTTTGACGGGTTGGCGTACGCTTCATGGTATGATCTTGAACTGTTTTCCGCCGGCAGCGATACGGGGTTTTTGTTTATTTGGAAGGACGGCCGTTTTTCCACGACGCCCATCGGCATACCGAGATATGAGGAGTGCAGTGGCTCGGCAATGCTTACTGTGACGGAAGATGAAGAGGTCTGTGAAAAAGAACTGTATCTTTTAAATGAGGACAGGAACAGGACAGAGAAAGCGAGAAGCTATATACTCCATAAAGATACGGCGGAACTTACGATCTGGGATGAAATCGAAAAACGCTATCTCTTTGAGGGGACAGCACGGCTGGATGAGAACGGGAATCCCATGAACGAGAAATATTTTGACACGCTTTTATGGGGAAATCGTCCGATATTATTCGATTACAGGGAGGAAGAACCGGTTCATGTATGGGTCGGGGAGGGGCCGAAGCCGCGGGAAGAGAGGGAGAGCGTCGAAATCGACAGTTATGAGGACATGACGGATGTCGAGTACAATTCGTGGCATATGGAAGAATATGAAAACCAGGAGGCGTTTCTTGCAAATTTCGGGTTTGAGGACAGCGAGCCTGTGTATCAGTATTTTGACCAGAACGGCAATCTGGGACTGGAATTATATATGGACGAGGACAGGGAGCAGGTGTGCGGCTTAGTCTACACAAACAGGACAGACAGCGATCTGGAGAAAGTGGCGGAAATAAATGGTTTTACCTTGGGTTTCATCCCGGAGGCAAAATGGAACGGAATCGATCCCTTTGCTTTTCAGTCGGTGTATGGAACTACCGGGGAGGAACAGGAGCGCATTAAGGATTATGAGGAAAGTGTGACGTACAATGATTTCGGGAAACCGGACTGTCTGGTGTCAAGAGGAAGGGTGGAGGGCTGGTCAGCTGAGGATATGATGCAGGATATCCTGCGGATTGAATTTGTCTACCGGGAGGACGGCACGCTGTATTACAGGCACTATTATCATACCCATCAGGCGTTCGGAACCACATTGCAGGGGCTGGACAGTTATTATGATGCGCATGGGCGGGTAGTCTTTGAGAGTGGCTACATTACCCATGGATGGCTGGAATACTATTATATTTATGAGGACGGGAATGGCAGGATTGCGGATCAGCCGGCTTACGTTCTGGAGATTGACCACAATATGGGCTGTCCGTTTCCGAAAATGATAAGATGTCTGTAGAAGCGGCATATTTCCTTGTGTTCCATAATGGAAACGTGTATAATAATACCATAGTGTTCGTGAATGGATTTCGGTGGAATGGCAATACTTGCTATCAGAGGACGACAGAGAGTGTATGGATGCATACTGCTGCACCGCCCGAAAGAAAGGAGTATTGACCATGATATTGACGGAGAAAGAGACGACAGCACTGCGGGACTTGCAGACACAGGAGAAGTCCTGTATCACAAAGTATGAGAAGTATGCCGCACAGGCGAAGGACACGGAGCTGCAGAGCCTGTTCCGCACGCTGCAGCAGGATGAGCAGAAGCATTACCAGTCCATCGGACAGGCGCTTCACGGCAATGTGCCGGAATGTGACTGCAATGATTCGCAGGGGAAAAATTACGCGCCGAAGGGCACATACAAGGACGGCGCGAACGCTGCGGACAAGGAGCATGACTGCTTTTTGGCAACAGATTGTATCGGTACAGAGAAGCTGGTATCGGGAGAGTACAATACCAATGTGTTCTCCTGTGACAATTCGGGATTGAGAAAACTTCTTGCCGACATACAGGTTGAGGAGCAGAACCATGCGGAGATGCTTTATAAATATAAGCAGGCAAACGCGATGTCGTAGAAGCTGACGACCGAATTGGACATGAGTAGGAGGAATGCCTTTTATGAGAGATTTCTCCTACTCGATGGTTTGGATGTGAGGAAGATATGTTTAGTTTTTTAGTGGGGTTACAGATCCTGTCGGTTCTGGGATGTTTTGGTTTTGTCATTCTTATGACGAGACAGCGTGAGAGTGTGCTCTCTAAGCTGATGCTCTGCATCGGCTTCCTTGGCGCCATCCAAAACGCAGGGTACTTGCTGGAATTGCTCTCCCGGGATGTGGGGGAAGCGATGATTGCCGTGCGTGTGGAGTTTATGGGAGGCGCTTTTATCACTACCTTTCTCTTTGTGTTCACGGCAAAATATTGCGGGTATCATCTCCCGGCAAAGCTGGAAGCCCTCATGTTCTGTCTGGACGGGCTTGTGCTTTTGTGTATCTGGGGATATCGCTATACGCCCGTTTATTATTCCAGAGTCTCTTTCGTGGCGGAAGGTCTTTTCCCGCATCTGATACTGGAAAAGGGACCGCTCCACTATGTCTTTCTGGCACAGATGATGTTCCATATGGTGGGAAGCTTTGTCCTCACGGTACGGGCAAACAGGAGAGTGGGAAAAGGGAAAAAGAATGTCAATATGATAGCGCTGGGAGCCTGCAGTATTTTTCCAATCTTGGGATTTGCCTGCGACGAGCTGCAGTGGATTGAGGGATATGATGCGGTGCCGGTATGCGAGGGGCTGGGCATTCTGGCATTTGGAATTGTTGTGATCTTTTATCATATATTTGATATTACCATTACCGCCCATGAGGATATCATTAAATCTATGGATGAGGCTGTGCTGATTGTGGATGCGGACGGCGGATTTCTGGAGGCGAACGATAAGGCGAAAGAGCTGTTTCAGAGTCTGGGCAGATTCAAGCGGGGAGAACAGGTCTGTAAAGATAATTTGAAGGAAATTTTTGACACGAATACATACTTTGAACATATCAGCGGTAACCATATCTTTGAGGTACATGCGAACAAAATCTGGAACAACCGTGTGCTTGTTGGGTACTCTATTGTATTTGTGGATATGACACAGAGCAGGAAACAGCTGGAACAGATGAAGGTATTAAAGGCGAATGCGGAGAATGCCAACCGCGCCAAGTCGGAGTTTCTGGCAAGAATGTCCCATGAAATCAGAACGCCGATCAACGCGGTTCTCGGCATGAATGAGATGGTGCTGCGGGAGTCCACCGAGGAGGATGTGAAAAAGTATTCCATGGATATCAAGACGTCGGCGCACGCGCTTCTGGGCGTCATCAATGATATTCTGGATTTCTCGAAAATTGAATCGGGCAAGATGGAGATTGTGCCGGCAGAATATGAATTTAACAGTATGCTGAATGACCTGTATAATATTTTCTCACTGCGCGCGCAGGATAAGGGGCTTCTGTTTGACGTGTCTGTGGATTCGTCGCTTCCCTCAAAACTTTACGGGGATGATCTCCGTATCCGTCAGGTGCTTGTAAACCTACTGACCAATGCAGTCAAATACACCCGCAAGGGAACTGTCAGCTTTGAGGTGACGGGAGAGCGCGACGGCGCGGATGTGGTTCTGCATTTTGCGGTGCGCGATACGGGCATTGGTATCAGACAGGAGGATATTCCGAAACTGTTCTCTGCGTTCGAGCGGATTGACGAGGAGAAAAACCGAAATATTGAGGGGACGGGTCTGGGTATGAATATTTCCCTGCAGCTTCTCAAACTGATGGACACAGATCTGCATGTGGAGAGCGTTTACGGCGAGGGCACCCGTTTCTTCTTCGCGCTGCGTCAGGGCGTTGTGAACGCAGAGCCCATCGGAAGCTTTCAGGAGCGTGCCAGAAAGGCGGCAAAAGAGCATAGCTATCACGCAAGCTTTACGTCGCCGGAGGGAGAAATCCTTCTCGTTGATGATAACCGCGTGAACAGAAGAGTATTCTGCGGTCTTCTGAAACAGACGCAGGTAAAGATTACGGACGTGGGGAGCGGCAGGGAGTGTCTCGATCATATCCGGCAGAAGCATTATGACATCATTTTCCTTGACCATATGATGCCGGAGATGGACGGTATGGAAACGATGCAGCGCATGAAGGAGATGGAAGATAATCTCTGTAAGGAAACGCCGGTGATCATGCTGACGGCAAATGCGATTATGGGCGCGAAAGAGCAGTACCTGGCGGCAGGATTCGATGATTTTCTGGCGAAGCCGATTGACCAGACGAAGCTGGAGCGGCTTATGATGCACTGGATGCCGCAGGAGAAGATTCACAGTAATATTTAGAAAGAAAGGAAGAACGCCATGAGAGAAAGTTTAAAGGTAAAAGTGACGGCGCCGCAGTATTCGGTGGTGTCGGGCGTGACATTCGCGCAGGTGGATGCGTGGTTCGGACATACGAGAAGAGATTTGAAAATGGATATTATCTACCCGGAGGATGGGGCGAAGAAATATCCCTGTGTGGTGTGGATTTGCGGCGGCGCGTGGCAGCGCATGGATCGTTCCGCGCACTTGGCGTATCTGGCGGAGCTTGCGAGAAGCGGTTTCGTGGTGGCAAGTGTGGAATACCGCACTTCCAACGAGGCGAATTTTCCGGATCAGCTCACGGATGTAAAGGCAGGCATCCGCTATCTGAGGGCGTTGAGCGGACGCTACCACATTGACACGGAGCGGTTTGGCGTGATGGGAGAGTCGGCTGGCGGTTATCTGGCTGCTATGGCGGCATTGGCGGATGACCAAGCCTATGACGTGGGTGCATTTACGGAGTATTCCAGCAAGGTGCAGGCGGCATGTCCATGGTATCCGCCCACGGATGTGACGGCTTTTCCCTATCCTTCGCCGGTGGAGGCGGCAGCGTCCATGGAATCACTGCTGCTTGGAAAAAACGTGGCGCTGCATAAGGAAGAGGCATTGAAAATCTGCCCGGTTTCTTATGTGACGAAAGATGCGCCGCCGTTTCTGATCATTCACGGGGACAACGACCACACCGTTCCCTTTGAGCAGGGTGAGATTTTGCATGATAAGCTGGAGGCGGTCGGTGCGGATGTAAAGCTCCTTATTTTGGAAGGAGCAGATCACGCGGACATGCCGTTTTTCCAGGAGGAACTGTGGCAGCGGATCATCGACTTCTTTAAAACGAAGCTGGGTGAGGCTGCGTCGGTATAAGAAAACTTCGAAAGGACAATGATGAGTTACTATTTAGTAGATTTTGAGAATGTAAAAAAGGATGGGCTGGACGGTATCCACAAGCTGGGAAAAGAGGACAAGGTATGCATTTTTTACAGTAAGAATGCGGACAGCATAACCTTCGACCAGCACAGAAGGCTTATCGAATCCAAAGCGGATATCGAGTTATGCAAAGTGGATGTTGGCAGTAAGAATGCGCTGGATTTTCAGCTTGCCACGCAGCTCGGGTATCTGATTGCGAATCAGGCGGCTGACGCATACTATATTGTCAGCAAGGATAAAGGATTTGAAATTCTGAGCGGATACTGGAAGAACAGGGGCGTTTCAGTGACGCTGACTGCCGACATTACAGGGCGCAGCCACGACCATGAGACGCAGGAACTGAAGGAAAAACTGTCGGAAAAGCTGCAGGAGATTCTTAAAGAGGAAAATGATGTGAGCGTGGATGAGGTTTTGAAAATCGTCCAGCAGTATAAGACAAAGCAGGGGATTATGAACGCGCTGATGAAGAAATATCCGAGCGCGGACAATAAAAAGTCCAGTAAGATTTATAAGACGATCAAACCGCTTCTGTCGGATAAGAAGGGAAGCTGAGACAAGTGTGGATAATCCTGTCAAAAGGTGGGAGAATAAGAAGGATCGGCGCAGCTGAGAAGACACTGAACGGTTGCTTGCGGGAATAAAGAGAAATGAAAAACAGAGAGGAAACGAAGTATGAGAAACAGAAAGAAAACGACGTTTGTCATGGGGCTTTTGATTTTACTTACCGGGCTTGCATGTGCCGCATGCGGAGGCGGGGGATCAAACTCGGAAAAGCTGGAAGGGTCTTTGCAGGATATGATGGCGTCCCTCTACGCGAATGCGGACCTTGTGCAGGATTTTAAGGATAATCTGGACAGCTATGAGACGATAGATCTGACGGATGATCTGGAGATATCCATTCTGGGAACGGATCAGATCACTTATACGGAGGGCGTGGTGTCCATGCCGATGATGTCGTCCATGGCTTACCAGTGTGTGCTGCTGCGCGTGGATGAGGCGGATGTGGAGAGCGTGAAACAGGCGCTTAAAGACAATGCCGATCTGGATAAGTGGGTCTGCGTCAGCGCGGAGACCATGCTGATCGAGAGCCGTGGGGATGTGATCTTCTTTATCATGTGTGATAAGGAGACAGCGTCGGCTATGAGCAGCGCGTTTCAGAAGCTGTAGGTTAGTTTAAAACAGTTTCTTTCATTTCGTAGAGCAGTTAGACAGCTTGCAGATACAGCATGTGGAAGAACAATATGAAACACTGACGTCTCTTGGAAAAGAAGGTGGACAGACATTTCTAGGCTGTGGAGTGATTGTCGTATCGGATACAACACCTTTGATATCGCTCCTCAAAATAGAGAAGTCTGACAGCGGATGAAGTGAGAGCCTGCATTGAAAGCTTACAGAATGCCGGAAGGCATATCGGGCAGAAATATTATCAGATGCTGCTTGATAAGCGAAAAAAGAGGTGAGGGCTATTAGTACGCCTTCACCTCTTTCCATAATTCATTGTAGAGGTAATCCCCATCTTCACCGAGATACACGTAGGTTTCCAGATTGTCATACTGTGACAGGTCGGGGAAGGCGATCTCGGAATTTTTGATGTCCTCGTCCTCGATCAGTTCCCTTGCCGCCACGTTCGGAGTGGAGTAGGTGATATATTCAAAGTTCATCAGTGCGATATCTTCACGGCACATAAAGTCAATAAACTTCTCTGCGTTTTCTTTATTGGGCGCGTTCTTCAAAATTACCCACGAATCGATCCAGACGTTTGTTCCCTCTTCCGGAATCATATACACCAGATCGGGATTTTCTTTCTGGGTATAAATTGCCTCGCCGGAGTAGATCACGCCGATAGCAGCTTCTCCGCCGATCATTTTGTCCCGCACCTGATCGACCACATATGCCTGCACCAGCGGCTTCTGTTCGATCAGCAGATTCTTTGCCGCTTCCAGTTCATTGGTATCCAGCGTGTTCATGGAATCTCCGTTCAGCTTTTCGGCGACCATAAAGGCGTCACGCACGGAATCCTGCATCAGGATATTGTCTGCGTACTTTTCATCCCAGAGCTGCGCCCATCGGGTGATCGGTTCCTCCACCATCGTCTTATTATAGAGAATGCCGACGGTCCCCCAGCAGTAGGGGATGGCGTACTTGTTTTCCGGGTCAAAACCCCTGGACTGCTCATAATATTGTGCGCCGATATTCTTTTTCGCGTTAGGAATATGATCGTAATTAATTTCCGACAGCATCCCGTTCTGGATCATGCGGCTGATCATATAGTCGGAGGGGCAGGCGATGTCGTAGGCGACAGCCCCGGACTCCACCTTGGGGTACATGCTCTCGTTGGTCTCAAACTCGTCATAGATTACCTCGATGCCGGTTTCTTCCTCAAACATGCGGAGCGTCTCCGGGTCAATGTATTCGCCCCAGTTGTAGACGATGACCTGCCCGTTTACGCCCTTGTCCGAGCCACAGCCGCACAGTGCAGCTGACAGGAGCAGAGCCAGTGCGGTAATGGTCTGCCTGATATGAGTCATTTGGTGTTTTTTCATAATTCCCTCCATAGATCAGCGGGTATGCCCTTTTGCCCGTTTGTTCTTGAACAGATAGTTATGCTTCACTTTTCTTTTTATCTGCAGGTGACAGATTAATCAGAATAAGCAGTGTCAGAACCGTCACGAAAATGAGTGACGAGAGTGCGTACATTTCCGGCTTGATTCCCTTTTTGATTTCGGTGTAAATTTTTGTGGAAAGCGTGTCCACGCCGACGCCTTTGGTAAAGTGGGTGATGATGAAATCATCAAGAGACATTGTGAACGCCATCAAAAACCCGGAGAGGATACCCGGCAGCAAGTCGGGAAATACCACCCGGAAAAATGCATGCAAAGGTGAGGAACCCAGATCGAGGGCCGCCTCATAGGTGCTCACATTCAACTGTTTCATACGCGGCATCACGCTCAAAATCACATAGGGAATATTGAAGGTGATATGGGACAGCAGAATGGTACCCATCCCAAACTTAATGCCCAGACTGATATAGAGCAGCATCAGGGAAATGCCGGTCACAATATCCGCGTTCAGCATGGGAATGTTCGTGATTCCCATAAGGATGGATTTCGCCCTGCGCTTCATGCCGGTCATGGCGATACATGCCACCGTTCCGATTACCGTGGCAATCAGGGAAGAGGTAAACGCGATGAGCAGGGTGTTAAACAGCGCCCGCAGAATTTCCTCGTTCTGAAAAAGCGCAATATACCATTTGAAGGTAAAGCCGCCCCATTTCGCCCGGGTTTTACTCTCGTTAAAGGACAGTACCATAAGGATGCCGATGGGGGCGTAGAGAAACAGGATAATCAGGGCTATGTAAATTCTCTTTGCAATGGTTTTCATAGCATGGAACCCTCCCCGTCTTTATCGAAAACAGCGGATAAAACCATGTTGATCAGAATAAATATCATAAGCACCATGGACAGGCCGCTGCCAAGATGCCAGTTGGATGTGCGGGTAAACTCCTGTTCAATGACGTCGCCGATCAGGAGCAGTTTTCCGCCGCCGAGCAGTGCGCTTATGACAAAGGTGGTCAGCGCGGGAATGAATACCATGGTAACGCCGCTGATAATGCCCGGAATGGAGAGGGGCAGAATGATGCGGACGAAGGTGTATATGTTGTTTGCGCCCAGATCGTGGGCGGCGTTGATCACGTTGATATCAATCTTGGCAAGTGCGTTATATAAGGGCAGTATCATAAAAGGCAGGAAATTGTATACCATGCCGAGGATGATTGCCGCCGGGGTATTAATGATCTTTAATGCAGGCAGATGCAGGAAGGAGAGCGCGTGGTTGATGACGCCGTTTTTCTCCAGTAAGGTCTGCCATGCGAGTGTGCGCAGCAGAAAATTCATCCACATGGGCAGAATAAAGACCAGTATAATAAAGTTGTGCCGTTTTACCCGCACTCCTGCAAGGATCATTGCCAGCGGATAGGCGAGCAGAAAGCAGACCAGCGTGCTTGCAAGGGAGAGCAGAAGCGATACCCGCAGCGCCTTTGCGTGTCCCGCCGAGGCGATCGCCGTGATATTGTTGAGGGTGAAGGCTCCCGTCGTGTCGGTCAGCCCATAGTAGAGGATCATGCCCAGGGGCACGATGATAAATACCGCGGACCAGACAATGTATGGCGCGGAAAGCCATTTGTTTTTAGATGTCAATGATTACCGCCTCCTCGTCTTCAGATTCCGGTTTGTTCATAATCTGGATATTAAAAGGATCTACCCGGATGCCCACTTCTTTTCCGACCGGGAACAGGGTGGTAGACTGTACCAGCCACTCAAAGCCGCATGCCTGCACTTCCATCTCATAGTGGACGCCCTTAAAGATCAGGTGGCTGACAACGCCCTGGATCGTCCCCTCCGAAGGCTCCACGAGAATCACGTCTTCCGGACGGATGACCACGTCCACGGGACGGTTGGTCCCAAATCCCGTATCCACACAGGCAAAGTGGGTGCCGAGGATGCTCACGAGCTTATCCTCAATCATGGTGGCGGGAATGATATTGCTGTCCCCGATGAAATCCGCCACAAACGCGTTTTCCGGCTCGTTGTAGATGGACTCCGGGCTTCCGATCTGCTGGATGTAGCCCTGATTCATAACCACGATGGTGTCGGACATGGTGAGCGCCTCCTCCTGATCGTGGGTGACGTAGACGAAGGTGATGCCAAGCTCGTTTTTCATGCGGATCAGCTCGTACTGCATTTCCTGCCGCAGCTTTAAGTCGAGGGCACCAAGCGGCTCGTCCAGCAGGAGCACCTTCGGCTCGTTGACGATGGCGCGGGCGATGGCGATCCGCTGCTGCTGTCCGCCGCTTAAGGAATCGGGCATTCGGTTTTCGTAGCCATCCAGATTGACCAGTTTCAGCGCGTAACGGATTTTGTCATCTATGTAACTCTTCGATTTCTTTTTTATTTTCAGCCCGAAGGCAATGTTTTCGGCAATGGTCATATGTGTGAAGAGCGCGTATTTCTGGAAAACAGTATTCAGCTGCCGTTTGTTCGGCGGAAGCTGCGTTATGTCCTGCCCGTCAAAGACAACCCGCCCTTTATCGGGACTGGTGAATCCGCCGAGAATGCGCAGCGTGGTCGTTTTGCCGCAGCCGCTCGGTCCCAGCAGCGTGACAAATTCATTTTCATGGATGTTTAAATTCAGTTCGTCCAGAACCATTTGTCCGTCAAAGGCTTTCGATATGTCGATCAGTTGAATCAGTTCTTTTTCCATGAGAGTTATCCCTCCGATTTTTTCTTCTGAAAACAAATTGCAACAGCGTAAACCATGCAAGGAGAATGCGAAGCATTCTCTGAATCGAGCGCGCTGGCGCTCCATTTGCTAAAAGTTTGGCGGGGTGCTGATCCATAGAAAGACAGCGCCGCTTTTTCCGTTTGCCTTTATGTAGTGTTCCGAGTCCGGCGTGAAGTAAAAGGCGTCCCCTTTCGAAGCCTTGATGCTGCGGTTCCCGACGATAATGGTGATGGAGCCGGAGAGCACGTAGCCAAATTCCTCGCCCTCGTGGGGCAGGTCGGGATAGGTGGAGCCGTCCTTTTCCAGTGTGACGCGGATTGGTTCCATCTTGTTTTTTTGGGCGTTGGGGATGATCCATTCTACTTTGTTATGCAGCTCCGTGTCGATCTTTTCAAAGAAATCATCTTTGCCAAAGACGATCTGCTCGTCGTCTGCGTCGTTAAAAAAATCTTTCAGGCTGGTGCCGAGACACTGTAAAATATCCATCAGCGTGGCGATGGAGGGCGACGTCAGATCGTTCTCCAGCTGGCTGATAAATCCCTTTGACAGTTCGCACCGATCCGCCAGTTCTTCCTGCGTCAGCCCCTTTTTGTTCCGCAGTTCCTTGATTTTATTGCCCAGATCCATCCGGGCGGAAGTATTGTCCATGATGTCCCCCATATCACAGCTTTGCTGTGATTCAAATCGGTGCGGAGAATGCCGTATTTCAGGCATCCTCCTATGTGAGATGTAGTACTTCTTAGCGAAGCAGCCTCGGCTGCTGAGTTTTAGAAGTACTTCTCACATTCTTCAGTAAAAATAAACTAAAAGTTTACTAAAACTAAACATACATTGAATCCCATTATACTAGATTGTCTGTGTATGTCAATGGGGAAATATAAAAAGTGAGACCTGTTTTTTAAAAAAGGGAAGAATCGCAAGAAAAGGATTAACAAGTTCCGGAATTTATGATAAAATTCTGCTAAAGACAAGGGTGCCGGACGAAGAGAAGAATGTGCCCGAATATGGAGGAACAGGATGAATCAGGATAAATATGTGGCGTATGTGTCCACTTACACGACAGCAAAGGAAGATAACTACGGCATCAAAATTTATGATGTGGATATGCAGAACGGAAGGATGACGGAGAAGAATCAGGTGGAGATTACAAACTCTTCGTACATCACCATTTCCCACAACGAAAAGTATCTCTATTCTATCACGGACTTCGGGGTGGAGGCGTATAAGATTTTGTCCGGCGGCGATCTGGAAGTGATCAATCAGGGATCGATCAACGGTATGAGGGGCTGTTATCTGTCCACGGATTATGAGGATAAGCTCCTCTTCGTCGGGGGTTACCACGACGGAAAGATCACGGTGCTTCGACTGCGGGAGGACGGCGGTATCGGTGAGATCACGGATGAGGTTTACCACAAGGGTCTTGGCAGTATTGCCGAGCGGAATTTCAGACCCCATGTGAACTGTGTGAAGATGACGAGAGATAACCATTATTTATGCGCTGCCGATCTGGGACTCGACCATGTGAACGTATACCGGGTGGATCACGAGAGGGGAAAGTTAAAGCCCATCGACATGATCCGCAGCGAGCAGGAGTCTGCGCCCCGGCATTTGAAATTTTCAAAGGACGGGCGTTTCCTATACATTGTCCACGAATTGAAGAATTACATTGATGTCTATACTTACGAGGAGAAACACGGGAATCCCGAGTTTGAGAAGATCCAGACGATCTCCACGCTGAATGATTATCACGCGGGCGGTTCCGCGGCAAGCGCGCTCAATATTTCCGAGGATTTTAAATATATGGTGAGTTCCAACGCCGGGGATAACAGCGCGATTGTCTATAAGGTCGATCAGAAGACGGGAATGCTGTCCAAAATTTTCTGTCTGCCGATCAGCGGGGATTATCCGAAAGATGCAAACCTGTTCCCGGATAACAGACATCTGGTTTCCCTGAACCATGAGTCGAATACGATGACTTTCTTCAATGTGGACTTAAAGAACGGGCTTCTCGTAATGAACGGCAGGGAGATTAAAGTGGATCAGCCGAACTGCATTATTTTCCTGAAACTGAAATCGTGTGAGAAGTAATTCTAAAGGGGTGGGGGCAGCTTTGCAGCTTCGTTTCACTCAGGAAAATACCAGAAAAGAGGCATTCTCCTGAGCGAGCCTGCTTACCTGTGGATTCTGAGATTTTGCAATATAAAACCGCATAGACAGGAATCCTCCTGCATATACATTTACCAGTATAAGCAGGAGGATTTTTTATGGATATATTACAGAATAATACATATGACCTGTATAAAGATATACAGCGCAGAACGGGCGGAGAAATCTACCTCGGCGTAGTGGGACCGGTCAGGACGGGAAAATCTACATTTATCAAACGGTTTATGAATCTTCTGGTGCTTCCCTACATGGAGGATGAGAACGAGAAGGAGAGGGCGCAGGATGAGATGCCCCAGAGCGCGGGCGGCAAGACCATCACCACCACGGAGCCTAAGTTTATTCCGAAGGAAGCGGCTCATGTAAAGCTGGGCGCGGACATCGATGTGAAGGTGCGCCTGATTGACTGCGTGGGCTATATGGTGGACGGCGCGGCAGGGCACATGGAAAAGGAAACGGAACGCATGGTCAAGACGCCATGGTCAGTGGAGGAGATTCCCTTCACGAAGGCAGCGGAGATCGGCACCAGAAAGGTGATCCGGGATCACTCTACGATTGGGATTGTGGTGACATGCGACGGGTCTTTCGGGGAGCTTCCGAGGGAGAGTTTTCTGGAGGCGGAGGAGCGGACGATCAAAGAGCTGCAGGCGCTTGGGAAACCATACATTGTGCTCTTGAACTCCGAAAAGCCGTATGCGGAGGAGACCAGAAACCTGGCTGACGAGATCAGCGAGAAGTATCAGGTGACGGTTATGCCCATCAACTGCGAGCAGCTGAAAAAAGAGGATATCAACCACATTATGGAGAACATCCTCTATGAGTTTCCGCTCACCATGATTGAGTTTTATATGCCGAAGTGGGTGGAGATGCTGCCCTTTGACCACAAGATGAAGAAAGATATTATCATGCAGCTGAAAACGCTGATGAACGACCTGAACCATATCAGGGATATCACGGCTGACCGCTTTACGGTGGAGAGCGAGTATATCAAAAAATGCAAGCTGGACGGTATCGATATGTCCGACGGCAGCGTGCGGATTATTCTGGACGTGGACGACGCTTACTACTATGAGATGCTCAGCGATCTGGTGGGAGAGTCCATAGAGAGCGAGTACCAGCTTCTCGCCACCCTGCGTGAGATGGCGAAGATGAAGCGTGAGTATGTGAAGGTGCTGCACGCGCTGGAGGCAGTGCGCTACAAGGGTTACGGCGTGGTGATGCCCGACCGGGATGAGATCGTGCTGGAAAAGCCGGAACTCATCAAGCAGGGCAATAAATTTGGCGTGAAGATCAAGGCGGAAAGCCCCAGCATCCATATGATCAAGGCGAGCATTGAGACGGAAATTTCTCCGATCGTTGGGACAGAAGAGCAGGCGCGGGATCTGATTCAGTTCATCTCCGACGCCGATACCGGCGAGGAGGGCATCTGGGCGACGAATATCTTCGGCAAGAGCGTGGAACAGCTTGTAAACGATGGCATCACCGGCAAACTTTCTATGATCAACGAGGAGAGCCAGATCAAACTCCAGGAGACCATGCAGAAGATCGTCAACGACTGTAACGGTGGGATGGTGTGCATCATAATCTGACAGTTTTAATTGCGTATCTGCTTTTTCTGTGATATCTTACTAAATGGATGAAATTTTTGGGCCGTGCGCCGGGATGTTTCGTTTCCGGACTGCGGTCCATGTTTGATGTAAAATTTTCGGCGGTAAGCGGGTTGGTTGTGGTGACAGGGTGGTAATGATGCAGATCATACAGATTCTTTGGGAGCGGCGGGCTTTTTTTGCGACCTGCCTGCTGGAGCATATCAGGATTTCCCTGACGGCGGTGGTGTGCGCGGGTGTGCTGGGAATTCTGCTGGGTGTTTTTATCAGCGGACATAAAAAGCTTGCGGGCGCGGTTCTGGGCGTGGTGAATGTGATTTATACCATCCCGTCCATCTCCCTTCTGGGATTCCTGATTCCTTTTACGGGCATTGGCAATAAGACGGCCATCATTGCCCTGACCGTTTACGGTCTGCTCCCGATTGTCAGGAATACTTACACGGGACTTACGAACGTGGACGCAGGCATTCTGGAGGTGGCGGAAGGTCTTGGATCGGATGGCAGACAGATGATGTTTCGTATCCGTTTCCCGCTGGCGCTTCCTGTGATCATCAGTGGCTTCCGCAATATGGTGGTGATGATCATTGCCATGGGCGGCATCGCCTCCTTCATCGGGGCGGGGGGACTCGGCGCGGCGATTTACCGCGGCATCACCACTTACAATATGACGCTGACGGCGGCGGGGTCAGTACTGATTGCGCTTTTGGCGCTTATAAGCGACTGGCTGCTTGCGAGAGTACAGAAGATGGTGAACAGGAGGTACGGCATTGAGCAGGGCGATTGAAATACGGAATGTGTCGGCGGCCTATGGCAGCCACGAGGTGCTGCGGCGGGTATCTCTTGACGTGGAGCGGGGAGAGTTTCTGGTGATCATCGGTCCGTCGGGGTGCGGGAAGACGACGCTCCTCAAGCTGATAAACGGTCTGGTGTTGCCTGCGGCGGGTGAGGTGCTGGTGGAAGGAGAGCGGCTGTCGGCGTGCAGCCTGACCGATCTGCGAAAAAGGATCGGCTATGCCGTGCAGGGCGCCAAACTGTTTCCGCACATGACGGTGCAGGACAATATATGCTATGTTCCCTGCCTCGACAAAAAGCTGTCGAAGGAGGACAGGCGTGTGATGGCGGAGAGAATGCTAGCGATGGTTGATCTTCCGGCAGAACTGGCGGGACGGTTTCCCAGGCAGCTTTCCGGCGGGCAGAAACAGCGGGTGGGCATCGCCAGAGCGATGGCGGCGTCCCCGGATATCCTGCTGATGGACGAGCCTTTCGGGGCGGTGGACGAAATCACGAGACGCACACTGCAGGGGGAGCTTTCCGGTCTGCAGAAAAAAACGGGCATAACGATTGTGTTTATTACCCATGATATAGAGGAGGCGTTCAAGCTGGGCAGCCGCATTCTGATTATGAAAGACGGTATGATCTGGCAGGAGGGCGGCAGAGAAGAGCTTTTGGAGAAGCCGCGGGATGCGTTTGTAAAGCAGCTGCTTTGCGGAGCGTAAGAAAAGCGGCATTCTCCGCACTGATTTGAGATTCCGCTAAAGCGGAATCATGGGATTAGAGATGGAATGGAGGAGAACATGAAAAATACAAATGGAATCAAAAAGGGAATTGCGGTGCTGGCATTGGCGGGCATGGTATGCGGGTTTGGTGCCTGCGGGGAGAAGGAGACGATAAAGATTGCGTCAAAGCCCATGACGGAGCAGTATATTCTGACGGAGATACTGGCGCAGCTGATTGAGGACGGGACGGATTATGAAGTGGAGATCACAAAAGGCGTAGGAGGCGGCACCACAAACATCCATCCTGCGCTTGTGAAGGGAGAGTTCGACCTGTACCCGGAGTACACCCGGTCGGCGTGGCTGAACGTGCTGAAGAAAGAGGAGATGGAGAAGGATGATGATAAGCTCTACGAGGAATTATTATCTGAGTATGATGCCCTCGGCCTGACGTGGACGGGGCTGTATGGCTTCTCTAACACTTACGGGCTGGCGGTCAGACAGGATACGGCAGAGCAGTACGGCCTTACTACCTATTCGGAGCTTGCGGCGGCTTCCGGGGAACTGGTATTTGGCGGCAATCCGGATTACATTGAGCTGGAAACCGGGTATCCCCGGCTCTGCGAAGCGTACGGTATGCAGTTTAAGGATACCGTGCAGATGGAGATTGCATTGAAATACGAGGCGTTAAAAAACGAGGAGGTGGATGTGGTCAACGCGTTCACGACGGATGCGCAGCTTGCCGCCAACAATCTGGTACTGCTTGCGGACGACCGGGTTTTCTTTGAAACCTATGATGCCGGAACGGTCGTGAGAAAGGATGCGCTGGATAAGTACCCCAAGCTGCGGGGTGTTCTTGAGAAAATGAACGGGCTGATTACTGAGGCTGAGATGCAGCAGATGAATTATGAGGTGGAAGTGAACGGCAGGGAGGACAGGGACGTGGCGAGGGAGTTCCTGGAGAACAAGGGACTGCTCGGACACTGACGGCCTGACAGGGACGGTACGGAGGCGGAAGAGACGCTTCGTGGGATGGGAGTAGGAATGCAGGAGCGTACAAGAAGAATTTTGATGACAATATGCGGGGTGCTGGTCTGCGGCTTCAGCGTCGGGATGTTCAATTTCTCAGCGCTGGGTCTTGATCCGTTTCAGGTGTTTACGCATGGCATCTTTATGATACTGCCGGCGGGAGCGCCCGGTTTCGGCACGGTGTACGCGGCGATCAATCTGCCGACGCCCCGATATGTGGTTTTCTATAATGGGCTGGACAGGCGGGAGGAAACGTTTACACAGTATTTGTCGGAATCTTTTGCGGGAGATGAAGGCTGCATTGAAGTGGCGGTAAGGACATACAATATCAACTATGGACATAACGGGGAATTGCTTGAAAAGTGTCCGACGCTAAATGGTTATGCAAAGTTTGTATCTATGGTCAGAGAAAATCTGGAGATGATGGAACTGCCAAAAGCGGTGGAACATGCGGTGACAGAATGCATTCGGCAGGATATTCTGAAAGATTTTCTTGTGGCGCAGAGAAACGAGGTGGTTGCAATGTCGATTTATGAGTATAACGAAGAATATGCGATGCGGGTGACCTATGAGGACGGAGAAACTGCGGGTTATATGCGGGGAAAAAAAGAAGGAAAGGAAGAAGGAAGAGGACAGAACTTGATACATAACATTGAAGCGGCTATGAAGAACTTTGGGATTAGTCTGGAAAAAGCGTGCGCCGGACTGGATGTCACTGTGGAGGAATATCAGCGTGTGAAAGCACAAAATGTTCGGACAGATTAAAAGGCGGCGTGCTTTTATGCGTCACAGGCAAGGGAACTCTGGTATGGGGAATACTCATTTCAGGGTTCTTTTTTCGCCTTCTGGTTGAGCTTTCACCTGTGTTTCAACATACGGGTTATTGTGGAACCAAAGGTATCTTGTTATGATTAGAAACAACAGGGCAGATACAGATGGGAGGAAAGGAATTTGAGTGACAATATAGGAACGATTATAATGAAAAAGAGGAAGCAGTTGGGCTACACCCAGCAGAAGATTGCCGATTGTCTGAACGTCTCCTTTCAGGCGGTCTCCAAGTGGGAGAACGGCACGGCATACCCGGACATCAGCCTTTTGCCGCAGCTTGCGCATATTCTGGGCACGACGACGGATACCCTCTTAGGGTACAGCGCTGCGCCCGTGACAGACTATGAAAAACGGTATGGGAATGAGGCATATTACTGGGGGCTGCAGCCAAACGAGCTGTGCTATGAGATTATGAAAATCAAGCCGCCCGTAAAACCTTACCGGGTTCTGGAGATCGGCTGCGGGGAGGGGAAGGATGCGGTTTTTCTTGCAAAAAACGGCTATCTTGTTACTGCCTTCGACGCCGCACAGACAGGGATTGACAAGGCGCGCAGTCTGGCAAAGCGGCACGGGGTACAGATTGATTTCTTTCAGGCGGATGTGCTGGATTACAGACCAGACACTTCCTTCGACATTGTGTTTTCCAGCGGGGTACTCCACTATATCCCGAGAAAGCTGCGGGGAGAAGTGATTTCCAGCCTCAAGGAACACACGACAGCCGGAGGCATTCATGCGGTCAATGTCTTTGTGGATAAGCCATTTATTGATCCTGCGCCGGACCGGGAGCCGATAGAGGTCGAGCGGGGCAGCTGGCGTTCCGGGGAACTGCAGGGGCTGTACCATGACTGGCTCTTTCATGCCGGTGACGAAATCATATTTGACTGCGATAGCGGCGGCGTGCCCCACCAGCACTGTATGGATATTCTGATTGCGGAGAAAATGGATGTCAAACCGGGGAGAGTGTGATATACTTACCATAAAAAAGGGAAAGGCGGTAAGTATATGAATCCTGTATATGATAAACTCTTAAAATGCTACGACTGCTACAAAGCAAAAATTGACTTCGAGCCGAAGGTGGCGGTAGTTCTCGGCTCCGGCCTTGGCAACTTCGCAAAAGTTGTGGATGTGAAGGCGGAACTTCCCTACAGTGAGATCGAAGGATTTCCTGTATCCACCGTGCCGGGACATGCCGGGAAGTTTATTTTCGGCTACATCAATGAAGTGCCCGTTGTGCTGATGCAGGGGCGGGTACACTATTACGAGGGATATCCGATCACGGACGTGGTATTGCCAGCGCGGCTGATGAAGATGATGGGTGCGAAAGTGCTTTTTCTGACGAATGCTTCCGGCGGGATCAACCCGGCGTTCCATGCGGGCAGTCTGATGCTGATTCAGGATCATATTTCCCTGTTTGCGCCGAATCCGCTGATCGGACCGAATATTGAGGAGCTGGGCACCCGGTTCCCGGATATGTCCCACGTTTACGACGAGGAACTGCAGGGGATTATCAGGGAGACGGCAAAGGAGAACGAGATCGAATTGTTTGAGGGTGTGTACGCGCAGCTTACGGGGCCTTCCTTTGAGTCTCCCGCCGAGATTCAGATGCTCTATAAGATGGGAGCCAGCGCGGTCGGCATGAGCACCGTTGTGGAGGCGATCGCGGCGAACCATATGGGCATGAAGATCTGCGGCGTGTCCTGCGTCAGCAATCTGGCGGCAGGGATGAACAGCGCGCCCTTAACCCACGAGGAGGTGCAGGAGGCGGCGAACGCGGTGGCGCCCAAGTTTGAGAAGCTGCTGGTGGAGTCGATCACGAAGTTTAAGGCGTTTATTTGACGTTTCGGAATATGGTATGATTCGAGTACCAAAAAGGAATGGTTAATTGGAGATTTTGCAGAGCGGAAACATGGGTGTCAGCATGAAAGAGAGCGAAAATTTGACAGCAGACAGCATACGCGAATTGATTAAGGCGGCGATCGAGGCGAGAAGGAAATCCTACTCGCCTTATTCCCATTATCAGGTGGGGGCGGCGCTGCTTACGGCAGACGGGCAGATTGTCACAGGATGCAATATCGAGAATGCGGCTTACGGACCGAGCAACTGTGCCGAGCGGACGGCGTTTTTTAAGGCGGTCAGCGAGGGAATGCGGGAGTTTACGGCGATTGCCATTGTAGGAAGTCCCGAGGGGGAGGAGCTGACGCAGTATGCCTACCCCTGTGGTGTGTGCAGGCAGGTAATGAGGGAGTTTTGCGAGCCGGAACGCTTTCGGATTATCGTGGCGAAATCGGAGGAGGACTATCGTGTGATGACGCTGGCGGCGCTTCTTCCCGAGAGCTTTGGACCGGAGAACCTGCGCGATGGCAATGAGCAGTGCCAAAGGTGACAGAGACAAACCGACTGTTTGCAGGCGGACTTGGCTGTGCCATCTTTGATAGGGCGGTGCTAAGCGCCAGTGGCGCTTGTCCGGCACGGAACGGAGCGTAGACAGCCCGCGAGCGAGGAAAGGCGCAGGCTTTTCGGGCTGCACTGCAAACGAGAGTAGGAGACGTATTCATGTTACTGCAAAGAGAATACCGTACACGCTGCGGTGTGATTCATTACTGGATCAGGAAAGAGAAGGGCGCGAAAGTGACGCTTGTTTTTCTGCCCGGACTGACTGCGGATCATCATCTGTTTGATAAGCAGATAGCATATTTTGAGGGAAAATACAGCGTGTTTGTCTGGGATGCGCCGGGACACGCCGCCTCGTGGCCGTTTGATTTCACTTTTGATCTGTTCGACAAGGCGAAGTGGCTGGATGAAATGCTGTCGGCGGAAGGGCTGGGACACCCCCTTATCATCGGGCAGTCGATGGGCGGATATGTGGGACAGGCATATGCGCAGTTGTTTCCTGAAAAGCTGAAGGGGTTTGTCTCGATTGATTCGGCGCCTCTGCAGAGAAGATATGTGACGGCGGCGGAGATATGGATGCTAAAGAGGATGGAGCCGGTTTATCGCTATTATCCTTGGAAGTGGCTGTTAAGGTCGGGGTCAAAAGGAGTCGCCGTTTCGGCATACGGGAAAAAACTGATGCATGACACCATGAAAGGGTACGAGGGGCAGCAGGAAAGATATGCAAAACTGGCAGGTCATGGATTCCGTATTCTGGCGGAGGCGATGGAAAGAGATTTGCCTGATCGGATTGCATGCCCTGCGCTTTTGCTTTGTGGGGAAAAGGATCATGCCGGTTCTTGTATCAGATATAACAAGGCATGGCATAAAAATACCGGAATCAGACTGGAATGGATCAAAAACGCCGGACACAATTCGAATACGGATGCCCCGGAAACGGTAAATCGTCTGATAGAAGAACATGTGATACGGTGTGAAGCGGAAATGGCGCCAGAGAATAAGGAGGAGAAAAGCTGAGTTATGAACTACAGATTTTACCATGCAAAAATCCTGACAATGGAAACGACAGCTATCATGGAAGGCGAGCTCTGGGTGCAGGATGACAAAATTCTTTATGTGGGAGAGGGCGGTGACGCGGCGGCAATCTGCCAGTCTCTTTCCATCGAAAGCATTCTCTGGGACAGGGAGATTGACTGCGGCGGCAATCTTTTGATGCCAGGATTTAAGGATGCGCACACTCACTCGGCAATGACGTTTCTGCGCTCCTATGCAGACGACCTGCCGCTGCAGGACTGGCTGTTTAAGCAGGTATTCCCGATGGAAGCAAAGCTTGACGGGGAGATGATTTACCATCTCACGAAGCTGGCGGTATTGGAGTATCTGACCAGCGGCATTACATCCATTTTCGATATGTACCTGACCCCGGAGACGACGGCGAGAGCCTGTGTGGAGATGGGAATGCGCTGTGTGCAGGTCAGCGGTATCAGCGGACAGGATAACTTTGATCAATCCCTCAGACAGATGGAGGAACGGTATCATACGCTGAATGAGTTGGATCCGCTGCATTCCTACTTTATCGGTTTTCATGCGGAATATACCTGCTCGAAGACACTTTTGGAACAGGTGGCGGCTATGGCACACAAGTACAAGGCGCCGGTATTTACGCACCTGTCCGAGACGAAGGCGGAGGTGGACGGCTGTAAGGAGCGTTACGGCATGTCTCCCGTGAAGCTGTTAGATTCCCTTGGCATGTTCGATTATGGCGGGGGCGGCTACCACTGTGTCTGGCTGGATGAAGAAGATATGGACATTTTTGCGAAACGGGGTTTAAGCGTGGTGACGAATCCCGGTTCCAATACGAAACTGGCAAGCGGCATCGCGCCGATTTCTGCGTATCTGAAACGGGGCATTAACGTGGCGATCGGCACGGACGGTCCGGCAAGCAACAACTGTCTGGATATGTTCCGTGAAATGTTTTTGGTTACGGGGCTTGCGAAGTTAAAAGAGCAGGACGCGGCGGCTGTGGACGCGCTGGAGGTTTTGAAGATGGCTACGGTAAACGGCGCGAAAGCCATGAGTCTGCTGGATACGGACGTGCTTGCGGCGGGAAAACAGGCGGATGTGATTATGATCGATTTACATCAGCCAAATATGCAGCCCCTCAATCACATTCCAAAAAATATCGTATACAGCGGCAGCAAGCAGAATGTGAAAATGACGATGATCCGGGGACGGATTTTGTATGAGAACGGACAGTTTGCGAATAAGATAGATGAAAAAGAGATTTACGGAAAGGCGAATGAGATAATAGACAGTCTCAGATAAAAGCGGGAGAAGAATTTCAGATTTGCTTTGCAAATCACTCTCACGCAGGAGAATGCCTGAAATACGGCATTTTCCGCTTGATTTCGATTCATGGAGGCTAAATGGACGCTTTTATTTTTATATGTCTGATCTTGCTTGCCATCGTGCTAGTGATGACCAAGGAGTATGTGGACAGCAGAAAGTTTTTGGAGAGAAGGCTGCGGGAGATTTATGCGGGCTACGGCATGCCGCCCGGACGAAGTTACGGGGCGGAGGAACTTTCCCATATCAGGATGTACTATGAAAAACACAGGACGGCGGATCAGATCGACGATATCACATGGAACGATCTGTATATGGATGCGGTGTATCAGAGGATGAACACCTGTCTCTCGGCGGCGGGCGACGAGTATCTGTACTACAGGCTGCGGACGCCTGCGGCGGATGCTGACGAGCTTGAAAAAATGGAACGGCGGATCGTGCTTTTTATGGAGCGGGAGGAGGAGCGGCACAGGCTGCAGCGGATTTTTTTCATGCTCGGGCGGACGGGACGGCACTCCATCTACGAGTATCTGGATCATCTGGACTTGCTCGGGGAGCGGAAAAGCGACAAATACTTTTTCTGGGATATTCTCATTTTGCTCAGTATAGGCGGTATGTTTGTTTCCCTGTCGGTGGGGCTGGTCTGCCTCTTCGGGGTTCTGTGCCATAATCTGATTGATTATTTTAAGGAATACCGGCAGATTGAGCCGTACATCACCAGCTTCGCCTATGTGAGAAGGCTCTTAAAGGGCGGGGAGGAGCTGGGAAAGGCGGAAATCAGCGGAATAGAAGAGGAGCTTGCGGCGGTCAGGGAGGCATGTAAAAGTCTGCGCGGATTTATGAAGAGCTCCTATCTCGTTTCCGGCGCAAAACAGGGGAGCGGCAATCCATTGGAGGTTCTGTTCGACTATCTGCGGATGCTGTTCTATATGGATCTGATCCGCTTTAACAGGGCTTTCCATAACTTGCAGAAGCACATGGGAGAGGTGGACCGGCTGATCACTGTGACAGGGGAGCTGGAATGTGCGGTGGCGGCAGGCTCATTTCGGAAAAGTCTTGAGCAGGGCTTTTGTGTGCCGGCGCTTTATGAGGAAGCGGGGAAAGGGATTTCCCTGCGTGCCAAGGGGTTGTACCATCCGCTGCTTCGGGAGGCGGTGCCGAACGATCTGGAGGTGAAAAGAGGGGTACTGCTGACCGGTTCCAACGCTTCGGGAAAGTCTACGTTTCTGCGTGCGGTGGCGGTGAACGCGCTGCTTGCGCAGACGGTGCACACCTGTGCGGCGGCAAGTTTTGAAGCGCCTTTTTACCGCATTTATTCGTCCATGTCGCTGCGGGACGATCTGGCGGGCGGAGACAGCTATTATATGGTAGAGATCAAGTCCATCAAGCGGATTCTGGATCAGGTGGAACAGGCGGAAGGACGCCCGGTGCTCTGTTTTGTGGATGAGGTGCTCAGGGGAACCAACACGGTGGAGCGGATTGCGGCTTCCACGCAGATTATGAAAAAGCTGGCGGCGGGACATGCGCTCTGCTTTGCGGCGACCCATGATGTGGAGCTGACGAAGCTTTTGGAGAGGGAATATGACAATTACCACTTTGAGGAGCGGATCGAGGAGAACGATATTTATTTTCCCTATAGATTAATGGACGGTCCGGCGTCCACCAGAAATGCCATCGCGCTTCTGCGGATGCTAAAGTATGACGAGCATATTACCACAGCGGCGGAGGCGATGGCGGAGCGGTTTTTGCGGGAAGGAAACTGGCGGTGACATTTGTGAGCTGCCATTCGGGAAGCCGAACGGGTTTTCGACGGACAATTGACGGTAGCTGAAAGACAGGTGCCAGATTAACAGTGAGCTGGTGTCGTCGGACGGATGTCTGATAAACAGCCGGTGTATGTGGCGAGACAGATGCAGGAAGAGGAATGGAGAATTTGGAATGAAAGTAACAATCTATACAGACGGCGCGGCGCGGGGAAACCCGGAGGGACCGGGCGGCTACGGCACGGTGCTGCAATATATTGACGGCAAAGGGACATTGCACGAGCGGGAGTATTCCGCCGGTTATAAAAAGACAACCAACAACAGGATGGAACTGATGGCGGTTATTGTGGGGCTGGAGGCGCTCACAAAGCCCTGCGAGGTGCTTCTGGTTTCCGATTCCAAGTATGTGACGGACGCCTTTAACAGGCACTGGATCGAGGGGTGGCTGAAAAAGGGATGGAAGACGGCGGGAAACAAGCCTGTCAAAAACATAGATCTGTGGGAGCGCCTGCTGCGCGCCATGGAGCCGCACCGTGTCACTTTCCAGTGGGTAAAGGGACACGACGGGCATCCGGAGAACGAGCGGTGCGATAAGCTTGCCACCACGGCGGCGGATGGAACGGAACTGCTTGACGATACCTTCTGATTGGTGGTATCATAACAGTAGGTGTAATTGGAGAAAGCGGTTTCGGACAGGTTTTTTCGTCGGAAGCGAAGCAATTTGGAAAGAGAAGGATGTGGAAAGATGACAAACTTAATTCTATTTGTAAACTCGTTTTTATCGTACCTGCTTCAATTTGTACTGATTGTTGCGCTGGTGATTGTGGCGTGTGTGATCGGCGTGAAATGGAGAAAGAGCAAAGACGCGAAGGCAGCTCTGGAAACGCAGGCGGATAGTGCGGACGGAAGTACGACGGCATAGCGTTTTTGATGTGTTTATGTATGTAAGAAGAAAGTGGAAGGGTGTCCTTGAGGGAACGCCCTTTCTTCTTATCCGCGTATAAGCAGAGTCAGAAAACGTCATAGACAGGATACATGCTTGTATGTAATCTTGTCTGTGACGGTTTATGACGAGCAACGCGAATGAGAGATGCGAAGCATCTCGAATCTGCTTATGAGATAAAGAGATTAGGAGTTCAAATGAAAAAATACACAACCATTCTTTGGGATCTGGATCAGACGCTGCTCAATTTTGACCGCTCCATGGAACATGCGCTGCGGGCGGTATTCGAGCAGTACGGGCTGCCGATTGACGAGGAGATCACGGCACGCTACGGCGCTATAAACAAGAGTTACTGGCTTCGCTTGGAATCGGGGGAGCTGACCAAGGAACAGGTGACTGTGGGGCGTTTCCGTACTCTGTTTGAAGAGCTGGGAATCGCCCATGTAAAGCCGGAGGAGGTCAACGCAGATTATCAGCGGGAATTGGGAAACGTTTTCTTTTATATGGACGGCGCAAAAGAGCTTGTCACCCTATTAAAGGAAAAGGGGTACCGGCAGTATGTCGTGACTAATGGAGTCAATACGACACAGGCAAACAAGATGAAGCGGTCCGGGCTTGACCAAATAATGGACGGGGTGTTTGTCTCGGAACTGATGGGATATCCCAAGCCGAGAAAAGAGTATTTTGACGCCTGTTTTGCGGCGTTGTCCGGGGTGACAAGGGAAGAATGCATTCTGGTGGGCGATTCCCTGACAAGCGACATGAGGGGCGCGGAGAATGCGGGTGTGGCATCCTGCTGGTTTAATCCGACGGGCAGGGCGAAGGATGTGGAGGTGCGGACGGATTACGAGATCCGCTGTCTGGAAGAGCTGGTTTCAGTTTTGGAGCGGGGTTGAAAGAATGGCAAAATCAACGAAGCAGAAACAGAAATTATTGTATCTTATAAAAATATTGACGGAGCAGTCCGACGAGGAGCACTGCATGAGCGCGCAGGCGCTGATCGACGCGCTGGCGGCATATGATGTGAAGGCGGAGCGAAAAAGTATTTACGACGACATCGCCCAGCTGATTGACTTCGGGTATGATATCGTGCTGGTCAAGGCGAAGACGGGCGGAGGTTATTATCTTGCCGGGCGGGAATTTGAGCTGGCGGAGCTAAAGCTCTTGGTGGAGACGGTGCAGGCGTCCCGGTTCCTGACAGTCAATAAATCGCGGGAACTGATTTCCAAGATTGAGAAGCTGGCGTCGAAGGCGGAGGCGGGACAGCTGCAGAGGCAGGTCTATGTGGCGAACCGCATCAAGACGGCGAACGAGAGCATTTATTATGTGGTGGACGATATCCACAGGGCGATTCAGGGAAACCGGCAGATTTCCTTCCAGTATCTGGAATGGAACCTGAAAAAGGAGCTTGTGCCGCGCAGGGACGGCAGGCCCTATCAGGCAAGCCCCTGGGCGCTCACCTGTAAAGACGAATATTATTATCTGATCGCCCATGACAGCGAGGAAGACAAGATCAAGCATTTCCGAGTGGATAAGATGGCGAAAATCGAGGTGCTCGACAAAAAGCGCGAGGGTGCGTCGCTCTTTGAGCGTTTCGACATTGCGGATTACGCGAATAAAACCTTCGGCATGTACGGCGGAAGGGAGGAGGTTGTCACCCTGATGTTTGACAACAGCCTGATCGGCGTGGTGATGGACCGGTTTGGCAGGGAGGCGGCAGTCCGCATCCGGGACGATAAGCATTTTTCCGTCAGGGTGCAGGTGGCGGTCAGCGGTCAGTTTTTCGGATGGCTGACGGGGCTTGGCGAGGGGGCGCGGATTCTGGCGCCGGCGTCTGTGGCGGATGAGTACCGGCTTCATCTGCAGAAAACGCTTGCCGGGTATGAGGGAAATCGGACGGATTGATTGTAAAAGGGATATGTACCAAAAAGACATATCCCTTTTTGGTGTTTTTTCCGAGGGGTTTTCATTGACATAACATGTTTATTACCGTATACTAATCCTAAACCGCAATATATTGTGTTATTATGTTAACTAATACTATATTTTGTGGAAAACACTGCAGGACTGCAGGTGGATAAAGTTACGGAGGGGCGTATGAGCAGTAAATTTGAATCGGATCGTTCGGATGGGGAGAATTACGGTCTTAAGTACCAGCCGGATAAGGGTGTGAAAGTGATCAAGAAGGATGGCAGTCTGGAGGCATTTAATGTCCAGAAGGTCATCGATGCAGTGGGGAAGAGCGCATACCGTGCCCTCACGAAGTTTACGGAGGAGGAGAAGCGTCATATCTGCCAGACGGTAGTTGACAAGGTGAATGAGCTGGACGAGGAGAAGATACCGATCCAGATCATGCACAATATTGTGGAGAGTGCGCTGGAGGACGTGAAGCCGATTGTGGCGAAGAGCTACCGCGATTACCGCAATTACAAGCAGGATTTTGTGCGCATGATGGACGACGTCTACAAGAAGAGCCAGTCGATCATGTACATCGGCGACAAGGAGAACGCTAATACGGACAGCGCCCTTGTCTCCACGAAGCGCAGCCTGATTTTTAATCAGTTTAATAAGGAGCTTTACCAGAAATTTTTTATGACCACGGAAGAGATCCAGGCGTGCCGGGACGGTTATATCTATGTCCATGACATGTCTGCCAGAAGGGATACGATGAACTGCTGTCTCTTCAATGTGGCGGAGGTGCTTTCCGGCGGTTTCGAGATGGGAAATATCTGGTACAATGAGCCGAAAACACTTGACGTTGCCTTCGATGTCATAGGGGACATCGTCCTGAGTGCGGCGAGCCAGCAGTACGGCGGATTTACGGTGCCTGAGGTGGACAAGATTTTAGAACCCTACGCGGAGAAATCCTACAGGAGAGATATAGAGAAATATAAAAAACTGGGAATTGACGAGAAGACGGCGGAGGCGGAAGCCCTTGCGGATGTGACGAAAGAATTCGAGCAGGGTTTTCAGGGCTGGGAATATAAATTCAATACAGTGGCGAGCAGCCGCGGCGATTATCCGTTTATCACGGTGACAGCAGGAATCGGTACGGGTCGTTTTGCGCGTCTGGCGACGATCCAGATGCTCAACGTGCGCAGAAAAGGACAGGGCAAGAAGGAGTGTAAGAAGCCTGTGCTTTTCCCGAAGATCGTATTTTTGTATGATGAGAATTTACACGGTCCCGGCAAGGAGCTGGAGGACGTGTTCGAGGCGGGCGTCAAGTGCTCCGCCAAGACCATGTATCCCGACTGGCTGAGCCTCACCGGAAAAGGTTATATCGCCAGCATGTACAAACAGTACGGCAAGGTGATTTCCCCGATGGGCTGCCGCGCTTTCCTGTCCCCGTGGTACGAGCGGGGCGGCATGCATCCGGCGGACGATAAGGATGTGCCCGTGTTTGTGGGAAGGTTTAACGTGGGGGCGGTGTCCCTGCATCTGCCCATGATTCTGGCGAAATCCAGACAGGAAGGCAGGGATTTTTATGACGTGCTGGACTATTATCTGAACCTGATCAGACAGCTTCACATCAGGACTTACGCGTATCTGGGTGAGATGCGCGCGTCCACGAACCCGCTCGCCTACTGTGAGGGCGGTTTCCTCGGAGGGCATCTGCAGCTTCACGATAAGATTAAGCCTATTTTAAAATCCGCGACGGCGAGTTTCGGCATTACGGCGTTCAACGAGCTGCAGGAGTTATACAACGGAAAATCGCTGGTGGAGGATGGCGCTTTCGCATTGGAAGTATTGGAGCACATCAACCATAAGATTGAAGAATATAAGGAAGCGGACGGGCACCTTTATGCCATCTACGGCACGCCTGCTGAGAATCTCTGCGGTCTGCAGGTGAAGCAGTTCAGGGCTAAGTACGGCATTGTGGAGGGCGTGTCCGACAGGGAGTATGTGTCCAACAGCTTCCACTGCCATGTGACGGAGGACATCACGCCCATAGAGAAACAGGATTTGGAGTACCGTTTCTGGGAGATGGCGAACGGCGGCAAGATCCAGTATGTGAAATATCCGATCGACTACAATATTGAGGCGATCAAGACACTGATCCGCAGGGCGATGGGCATGGGATTCTACGAGGGGGTAAACCTCTCTCTGGCGTACTGTGATGACTGCGGACACCAGGAACTGGAAATGGATGAGTGTCCCGTGTGCGGCAGCCGTAATCTGACCAAGATCGACCGTATGAACGGGTATCTCGCTTATTCCCGTGTACATGGCGATACGCGCCTGAGCGAAGCAAAAATGGCGGAGATCGCGGAGAGGAAGAGCATGTGAAAACAGCGAGGCGGAAGCATGCGGTCTCTGCCTGCAGAAGAGCGTATGATTATGGCGGGCGTCCGACATGAGCGAAGGCGAAGCGCAGCGAAGCGGTGCGAAGCCGCAGCGCAGCGAATGAAGTGGTGCGAAGCCGCAGCGAATGATGGATCTGCATGGAATGCAGAGGTTTTCACAGGAAAGTGAGAGAACTATTTTATGAGATACCATAATATAACAAAGGACGATATGCTCAACGGCGACGGCCTGCGGGTGGTACTCTGGGTGGCGGGCTGTACCCACTGCTGCAAGGAATGCCACAATCCGCTTACTTGGGATCCGGACGGCGGCCTTCCCTTCGACGAAGCGGCAAAGCAGGAAATATTTTCACAGCTGGACAAATCTTATATCAGCGGTATTACGTTTTCGGGCGGCGACCCGCTTCACTCGGCAAACCGGCTGGACGTGAGGAATCTGATGGAGGAGATCAAAAACAGATACCCGGGTAAAACAATCTGGCTTTACACGGGGGACAACTGGGAGGATGTGCTGCATTATCCTGCCATGAAATTTGTGGACGTGCTTGTGGACGGAGAATTTCAGAAGGAGCTGAAGGATGCGAGGCTGCTCTGGAAGGGCAGCAAAAATCAGAGAGTGATTGATGTACAGAAGAGCCTGGAGCAGACAGATCCCTCTATCCCGGTGCTTTACTGTAAGGACTATGCGTAGGGGGAACGACAATGCGGATGGAGCATATTAAAATTAAATATTTTACAGACAAAATCGAGAAGCTGGCTTACATAGACGGAAAGTCGGACTGGGTTGATCTGCGGGCCGCAGCGGATTTTGTTTTAAAGAAAGGGGAGTTCCGGCTGATCCCTCTGGGAGTGGCGATGGAACTGCCGGAAGGCTATGAAGCCCATGTGGTGCCGAGAAGCTCCACTTTCAAAAATTTCGGCATTATACAGACCAATCACCAGGGCGTGATTGACGCGTCCTACTGCGGGGATAATGACCAGTGGTTCATGCCGGTCTATGCAGTCAGGGATACGGAGATCCATGTAAACGACCGCATATGCCAGTTCCGTATTATGGAGAACCAGCCGAGGATTATTTTTGACGAGGTGGCGCATCTGGACGGGGAAGACAGGGGCGGACATGGCAGCACCGGGAAGCAGTGATGCGGGTGAATGACACATACAAACAGTCAAAATCCATATTTTAAGGAGAAAGAGATGCCGGTACAATCAGAAAAAATCAGGAAAAGCTTGTAAATAAAATTATGTTTCTTTATATTCTCGGCGTTGCCATTTCAGGCTGGGGATTTGTAATGATTATGTTAAATGGAGGAGTGCGTGAGTGCGTTTTTCTGCTGACAGGCGTGGCCGCCATCATAACCAAAGTTTTTGAGAAACAGCTGGGGAGCAGGGCAAAATATGTCTATGCCTGCATTCCGCCGGTGCTCGGCGCGGTTACGGCTGCGGTAGGAGGATCTAGTGAAAGTGCAGGTTATGTATGCCTGACACACTACTATTTTGTGGCGACGCTGCTGCTGGTTCTTTATTATGAGCAGAAGATACTGAAAGTGAGCACGGCGGTGACCATTGTAGTCAACGCGGCGATGATGATTGTATTTCCGGCCGGATTTCTGAAGCTCCATCTTCCCATCGGATGGATTTTCACGGGAATCGTCTATGTGATTCTTTTTGTGGCATGCAGCTTTATTGTGCATCGGACGACGTCTCTTTTTGGAGTGGTGGAGGATAAAGAAAAAGAGGTGGAAAGCGTGCTGGATTCCGAGCAGATGCTTTCGGGAAAGCTTTATGAAGCGGGGACAGCCCTTTCACAGATTTCCGAGAACGAGAGCGCGGCGGCCCAGGAACTGGCGGCAACAAGTGAGGAACTGGTAGGGAACAGCAATACACTCGGTTCGAAGACGGACGAGAGCATGAACAATCTTGGCGAACTGAAAGAATGGGAGAGTGTTGTTGCAGACAATGTGGAAAAGGTAGAAAAGACGACAAGGGATCTTCTGGATAAATCACAGGAAAGTGAAAAGCTGCTGAATGATCTGCATAAAATCAACGGAGAAGTGTCGGATTCCATGCAGCTTACGACTGAGGTGGCGCGGAAGCTGTCCGATGCGGTGCAGGAGATAGGCGTTACCTTAAAGCTCATCAGCGACATTTCCTCCTCCACCAATCTGCTGGCGCTGAATGCATCCATTGAGGCCGCAAGAGCGGGCGAGGCAGGAAAAGGGTTTGCGGTGGTTGCTACCGAGGTGGGCACCCTTGCACACAGCACACAGGAATCGCTTAAGGTGGTGCAGTCCGTGATCGAGCGGGTACAGAATAACGTGACGGAGATCACAGCGCAGGTGGAAGAGAACTCGTCCAAGCTTGGCACGCAGAATGCGTATTTTGACAATGTATTTAAGAGTATGCGGGATATGACGAAGCTTCTCAACGAATCAGTCAGCGCGGTGCAGACGATGGGTGATACATATGCAAAGCAGGCGGAGGTGACCAAACAGGCCGGCGTCATTAATGAGATGGTAGATGAAATGAGCAGGATTTTGAACCGGGAGGCGTAAAGGAACCGTCATTTGATATGCATAAGAAAACTCTTTCCAAGACATACTATGGGAAACAATGGTAAGTCATGGAAGGAGTTTTTGTGTTGGATAATAAGGAAAAGATGACAACCTCCCTGCAGGAAAGCATGGCATATATGAAGGCGCATATGTCGCCGGATGTAAGTTTTGACGTGGTCTACCGCGTGATAGACGTGGGCGGCAGACAGGCGTGCATCTATTTTATAGACGGTTTCTGCAAAGATGAGCTGATGATGAAGATCCTGCAGTACTTTATCGGCCTGACGCCGGACAAGATGCCGGAGAGCGCCTATGAGATGGCGAAGAAGGCCACGCCCTATGTGGAGGTGGATCTCAAGGATAAGTGGGACGATATCATCTACAATATTCTGTCAGGTGTGTTTGCGCTCTTTATTGATGGGTATGACAGATGTGTGCTGATCGATTCCAGAACCTATCCTGCCAGAAGCGTTTCGGAGCCGGACAAGGATAAAACCCTGCGCGGCAGTAAGGATGGTTTTGTGGAGACGGTGGTCTTCAACACGGCTCTGATCAGAAGACGGATCCGAAGCACCGAGCTTCGCATGGAAATGATGAACGCCGGGAAAAGTTCCCAGACAGACATCGTGCTCTGCTATATGGACAACCGGGTGGATCACGCGTTTTTGGAGAAGGTAAAGAAGCGGATTCAGAATATCAAAGTGGATGCGCTCACCATGAACCAGGAGAGTCTCGCGGAGTGCCTCTATCAGCGGAAATGGTTTAACCCTTTTCCCAAATTTAAATTTACGGAGAGGCCGGATGTGGCGGCGGCCCAGGTGCTTGAGGGAGATATTGTGATTTTGGTGGACAATTCCCCCTCGGCCATGATTGTGCCGACTTCGATCTTTGATATCGTGGAGGAGGCGGACGACTATTATTTCCCGCCCATTACGGGGACATACCTGCGTCTGACGCGGTTTATCATTTCGATCCTCACCTATATTATGACGCCCACGTTTCTTCTGCTGATGGAAAATCCCCAGTGGGTTCCGGAGAGTTTTCGGTTTATCATGCTGCAGGAGGAATCAAACATTCCGCTGATTGCGCAGTTTCTCATACTGGAGCTGGCCATTGACGGATTGAAGCTGGCGGCGGTCAACACGCCGAATATGCTGAGCACCCCCTTAAGTGTGATGGCGGCTTTGGTGCTTGGCGAGTTTTCTGTCAACAGCGGCTGGTTCAATTCGGAGGTAATGCTTTACATGGCGTTCGTGGCCATTGCCAACTACACCCAGCAGAATTATGAGCTTGGCTATGCCCTAAAATTTATGCGGATTATCAATCTTATTTTGACAGCGATTTTTGGCATTTACGGTTATGTGGGGGCGATTTTGCTCTTCCTGCTGTCCATTGCCTTCAATAAGACATTGTCGGATAAAAGCTATATCTATCCCTTGCTGCCTTTCAATTTCAGACAGTTGGCGAAACGGCTCCTGCGTCTTCGCCTCCCGGAGGCAAAGAAGTAGGCTGATTTGCAATGAAACCTAAAGCTTAATATTTAACTTATTTTAGGCTAATATCAATTAATGAATAACTAAAAAATATGGCTAAAATTTGTGCGCAATTCATAAAAATGGAAAAGAAGCTTTGTACTGCTTGTTATTTTTGGGTTGTAATAGTAAAATGAAAGTCAAAGAAATGCAGAAAAAGTAATTGTGCTATTACAACCTCAAACTTAAATTAGTCGAAGAAGTAAACTAAAATTAGCCTTCCGTATTACCGGGAGTAAGTTTGCAACGGCGAGGGAATTTGAGGCAGCAAAATCAGAACAGCGGGGAGAACGGAAAATGGGATATGAGATACATGCCGAAAAGGGATTTGTAAACAGGGGAAATCTGTATCGGATAAAGGAACTGATGAGACGTGCCGATCGGGGCGACCGTATGACGCTTTCGTTTTTGGGCGGCTCTATCACGCAGGGCTCCGTCTCCTCGCAGTATACGAACTGTTATGCCTATCTGGTTTATGAATGGTTCGTGAAGCGGTTTCCAAAGACGGCGTTTACTTATGTGAATGCAGGCGTGGGAGGCACCACGTCGCAGTTCGGCGTGGCGAGAGTGGACGAGGATGTGCTCGCCTTCAAGCCGGATCTTGTGATGATCGAATTTTCGGTCAATGATGACAATACGGATTTTTACCGGGAAACTTATGAGGGACTGGTGCGGAAGGTGTATGGAAACGCCTTCGCTCCGGCGGTCTTACTGGTACATAATATGTTTTACGACTCGGGCGCGAGCGCGGAGGAGAAGCACAGGGAGATCGGGACGCACTATCATCTGCCTAGCGTCAGCATGAAGCCTTCCATCTATGCGCAGATAGAGGCAGGGGAGATTGACAGGCGGGAGCTAACCCCGGATGACCTGCATCCAAATTCGGAGGGGCACGCCCTGCTGGCGGAGGTCATTACGGACTGTCTGGACCAGATCTATGTGCAGAGATATGAGGCGGAGGAACCTTTTTCCATGCCGGAGCCTTTGACGGTAAATGCATATGAGCATGTGAGACGTTTTCAGAACCATAACAGCGCCCCGGCCTGTGAAGGGTTTTTGGCGGACGGCGCACTGAAAAAGTATGTGAACGATATGTTCCGCCGCGGCTGGACGGCCAAAACTCAGGGGGCGAAAATTTGCTTTGAGGCGGAAGGAACGGAGATCGCCGTGCAGTACCGCAAGTCGGTAAAACATCCCGCGCCTGTGGCGGTCGCGGTGGTGGACGGGGATGAGGAAAACGCGGTTACGCTTGACGCAAATTTTGAGGAAGACTGGGGGGACAGCCTGCATATCGACACGCTGGCGCATCACATTTCACCCGGCATGCACCGGGTGGAAATAAGGATTGCGCAGACACACGCGGATGATGCGGTGCCTTTTTATCTGGTATCTTTGATCACAGCGTGAAAAACGCGAAAAGTGCTTTTAATGATGTCCAGCCATTGGACGGCGGCACAAAAGTCAGCAAGCTGACTTGGAAGTACTATGTTTCGCGTCAGAGAATGCCTGAAAAGAGGCACTCTCTGACAATACGGGAAGGAGAGTACATATATGTTCAGGGAAGATTTTGTGTGGGGCGTTGCAAGCAGCGCCTATCAGGTGGAAGGGAAAGACCCGGCGGACGGCGCGGGGAAATCGGTCTGGGACACATTTACGGAGGAAGGCGGTATCGAGGATCACACGGACGCATATGTTTCCTGCGACCATATGCACCGCTATAAAGACGACTATAAGATGATGCGTCTGCTTGGAGTGAGGGCATACCGCTTTTCCTTAAACTGGGCGAGACTGCTGCCGGAGGGAACGGGGCGCGTGAATGAAAAAGGCGTTTCCCTTTACCGGGATATGATTCTGGAGATGAAAAAGAACGGCATTACGCCTTATATTACGATGTACCACTGGGAGCTGCCGCAGGCGCTGCAGGATCGCGGCGGCTGGCTCAACGAGGAGATCATTGAGTGGTTTGGCGAGTATGCGAAGGTGGTGGCGGAGAACTTTTCGGATCTGTGTGAGTATTTTATCACGCTCAATGAGCCTCAGTGCTTCGTTGGACTGGGATATCTGCGCGGCATCCATGCGCCGGGTAAAAAGCTGCCGCTGAAGGATACCTTTCAGATTACCCACAATGCACTGCGCGCTCACGGGCAGGCGGTCATCAATCTGAGGAAATATGCGAAGCAGCCTGTTCAGATCGGCTATGCGCCCACCTGCGGGATGGCCTATCCGGCGAGCAATGACCCGGCGGATGTTGAGGCGGCCAGAAGAGTGCTTTTTTCCTTCTACAATCCGATAGAAAACTGGACATGGAATGTGGCATGGTTTTCTGATCCCGTGTTTTTTGGAAAATACCCGGAGGAAGGGCTTGCCAGATTCAAGGACTATCTGCCGGAGATTACGAAGGAAGATATGGAGCTGATTGCCCAGCCGTTAGACTTTATGGGACAGAATATTTACAATGGCTATGTGGTGCGTGCGGGTGCGGACGGGGAGCCTGCGTTTGTGGACAGATCGGCCGGATTTCCCAAAACCGCAGCGGGCTGGCCGGTGACGCCGGAATGCCTCTACTGGGGTGTGAAATTCCTGTATGAGAGATATCGGAAGCCGCTGTACATCACAGAGAACGGCATGTCCTGCCACGATATCGTGTCGGGTGACGGCAGGGTGCATGATCCTAACCGCATTACCTTTTTGGACAAATATCTCTCGGCGCTCCAGTGTGCAGCCGATGACGGTGCGGACGTGAGAGGATATTTTGAATGGACATTTCTGGATAATTTTGAGTGGAGCAAGGGGTATACGGAACGATTCGGCCTGGTGTATGTGGATTTTCAGACACAGAGGCGGATTGCCAAGGATTCCGCATACTGGTATCAGAAAGTGATGGAGACAAACGGGGAGGTGTTGTCAGTGAATCAGAAGGAAAAACCGATTTTATTTTTAAATCCTGTGTTCAAGCAGATGATCTGGGGCGGTGAGCGTCTGGGGACAGACTGGCCCTACCAGATTCCGGGGGAAGGCACGGGAGAGTGCTGGGCGGTGAGCGCCCACCCGAACGGAGACTGCACGGTCAAAGAAGGCGTTTATGCCGGAAAAACCCTGTCCCAGCTCTGGCAGGAGGAGCCGGAACTTTTCGGAAGCACAGGACTTGACCGTTTCCCGCTTCTCACAAAGATTATTGACGCCAAGACGGATCTGAGCATTCAGGTGCATCCCGATGACGCTTATGCGGGAACGCATGAAAACGGCTCCCTCGGAAAGACAGAGTGCTGGTATATTCTCGACTGCGAGGCGGATTCCACTCTCGTGATCGGCCACAAGGCTAAGGACAAGGAAGAGCTGACTGCCATGATTAAAGAGGGCAGGTGGGGTGAGTTTATCAGGGAGCTGCCGGTGAAGAAGGGAGACTTTATCCAGATTGACCCGGGTACGGTGCATGCCATCAAGGGTGGTATTATGCTTCTGGAAACCCAGCAGAATTCAGATATTACATACCGGGTTTACGATTATGACAGGCTGACTGACGGGAAACCCAGACAGCTTCATGTAGAGCAGAGTATTGATGTGATCACGGTTCCGGCAAAGCCTGCCGCAGAGTGTGTCAAGGCGGCGGCAGACCTGCCGAAAGACCAGAAGAATTTATTGATTTCCTGTCCTTATTATAAGGTGTGGAAGATTGATGTGGCGAAGCAGATTTCCTTCTCCCAGGAGCACCCCTTCCTGATTATGAGCGTGACGGCGGGTGAAGGCCTGATTAACGGGCAGATGATACAGAAGGGTGACCACTTTATCCTGCCCTGCGGCTACGGTGAGGTGGAACTGCAGGGAGAGATGGAGCTGATTGCGGCATCCATATAAGTGTTACTTTTCGCATTGAGATAGAAACCACTCGTGAATGTTAGAGTTTTCGGACAGCTCCGGGTGGAAGGAAAGTCCGATCTGGTTTTTGTATTTTACGGCGACGATATTGCCGTCCACTTTTGCCAGAATTTCCACGTTTACATCCGTGCGCTCAATGTAGGGCGCGCGGATAAAAATCATAGGGTAGTTCCCGATTCCCGCTATCGGCTGTTCGGTGACAAAGCTGGAGAGCTGTCTGCCATAGGCGTTTCGCCTGACGGTGACGGGCAGCGTTCCAAGATGGGCGGTGGGGGCGGCTTTTTCTTGGATTGTTCTGTCTGCGACGGGATTGCTGATTTCCTGTGCCATAAGGATCAGCCCGGCGCAGGTGCCAAGCGTGGGAAGCCCGTCCGAAATCAGCTTCCGCAAAGGTGTAAACAGCCCGGATTTGTGCAGAAGCTGTCCCTGCACGGTACTTTCTCCGCCGGGCAGGACGATGCCGTCGAGCCCGGTCAAGTCGGACGGCTGCCTGATTTCCGTGCAGACAGCGCCGAGGTCTGTGAGCATATGTTCATGTTCTATAAACGCGCCCTGTAAGGCAAGTACGCCGATTTTGATATTTCTCATCCTAACCTCCGTAAATTCGCTTTGTGGAATTTCAAATCTGCACGGAGAATGCTGCATTTCAAGCATTCTCTTGCGTGAAACATAGTATTTCTTGGCGTCCCGTCCAATGGCGGGACGTCTATAGAAATACTTTTCACGCTGTTATTGTCCCCGCTCTTCCATAATCAGTTTGATTTCTTCCGGATTAATCCCCACCATAGCTTCTCCCAAATCTTCGGAAAGACTTGCGATCAGTGCGGCGTCCGTGTAGTTGGTCACAGCCTGTACGATGGCGGCAGCCCGTTTTGCCGGATTGCCGGATTTAAAAATACCCGAACCGACAAAGACGCCCTCCGCGCCAAGCTGCATCATCAGCGCTGCGTCTGCGGGTGTCGCGACGCCCCCGGCGGCAAAATTTACGACGGGGAGTTTCCCGTTTTCATGGACATATAATGCCAGTTCATAGGGAACCTGTAATTGCTTTGCCGCCTCAAATAATTCGTCTTTTTTCATGGAGCCGAGCTGTCTGATCTGGGCGTTCATTTTGCGCATGTGCCGGACGGCCTGCACCACATCCCCGGTTCCTGGCTCGCCCTTGGTGCGGATCATGGCGGCTCCCTCGTTAATTCTTCGCAGGGCTTCGCTTAAATCTCTCGCGCCGCAGACGAAGGGGACTTTGAATGCTGTTTTATCTATATGGTAAACGTCGTCCGCCGGGGATAAGACTTCCGACTCGTCGATATAGTCAATCTCAATCGCCTGAAGTATCTGCGCCTCCACAAAGTGCCCAATCCGGCATTTTGCCATAACGGGGATGCTCACGGCGTTTTGTATGCCTTTTATCATTTTGGGGTCGCTCATGCGCGATACGCCGCCTGCAGCCCTGATATCTGCCGGAATCCGCTCCAGTGCCATGACGGCGCACGCGCCAGCTTCCTCCGCGATTTTAGCCTGTTCCGGGGTGGTAACGTCCATGATGACGCCGCCCTTTAACATTTGTGCCAGTCCTTTGTTCAGTTCATATTGTGTCTGTTCCATAGTTTCCTCCATTTCGAAACGGTTTAAAATTGCACATCAGAGAATTGGTTCCACATTTCTCTTCGGATTGCATTTTACTTGTAACTATGGTACAGTAAATCTGGTTATACAAAAATAATCAAATTGAAAATAAATTAAATGCCATATGGGAGAAAAGCAGATGCTTACTTATAACTTTGCCAAGGCGCAGGGCCCTTTGTATGAATACATATATCAGTGCATAAAAAACGACATCATGGAGGGGAACCTCCGGCAGGGAGAAAAGCTGCCTTCCAAGAGGACTTTCGCAAAAAATAACGGTATTAGTACCATTACCATTCAAAACGCATATGACCAGTTGATCAGCGAAGGGTATATTTATGCCATTCCGCAAAAGGGGTATTATGTGGCGAAGCTTGAAGGCATGAAGAAGGTGCAGAGAGAGGGCAGTATTTCCCTGAACATTCACATCCCGGAGGAAAGACCCTGCTATGCGGTGGATTTGTCGGATAACAGGATGAACCCTGAGCTGTTCCCCTTTTCCATATGGGCGAAAATTCTGCGGAGCGTCATCTCCAATAAGAGCGGTGAGCTGATGGAGGCATCCCCGGCCGGAGGCATCGGGGAACTGCGGACGGCAATTGCGGAGCATCTGAAGTCTTTTAGAGGAATGCTTGTCGATCCAGATCAGATTGTGATCGGCGCGGGAACGGAGTATTTGTATGGTCTGATTGTGCAGCTTTTGGGAAACGGGAGGCAGTACTGTGTGGAAAATCCGGGATATCGAAAGATTGTGCAGGTGTACAGGCAGTATCAGATATCATGTAAGTATGCGGATATGGATGAGATGGGAATGACCTTTGAGGGACTTAAGGAAACCGGGGCGGATATCGCGCATATCAGCCCGAACCATCATTTTCCTACAGGGATCACCATGCCTGCCGGAAGAAGATACGAAATTCTGGCGTGGGCCAATGAGAGGGAGGGACGTTACATCATCGAGGACGATTATGACAGTGAGTTTCGGCTAAACGGGAAACCGATCCCGACTCTGTTCAGTATGGATGCCTGTGAAAAGGTGATTTATATGAATACATTTTCCAAATCCCTCACCCCCACCATTCGAATCAGCTATATGATTCTGCCGGTTCATCTGATCAACCGTTTTTACAGGGAATTATCCTTTTACGCCTGTACGGTCTCCAATTTCGAGCAGTATACGCTGGCCGCTTTTATAAGGCAGGGATATTTTGAAAAACACATTAATCGGATGCGCCTGTATTACAGCAGACAGAGAAAAAGGATGATCGACGCGATTAAGAAAAGTAAATTGAAAGATGTGTGCATGATTACTGAGAACGACTCCGGTCTGCATTTCCTGATTCAGATCAAAACGGACAAGGCGGACAAAGATATTGTCCGTTCATTAGGGGAAAGGGGAATACGGGTGAACGCGCTGTCGGAATACTTTTTCACACCAAGCGAAATGAAACACTGTTTTATCATCAACTATTCCAATGCGGATATCGAAAAAGCAAAGGAAGCCTGCGATGTGTTTTATGAGATACTGGCAGAAAATGTGGGATAAGATACAGGCGGAGGGGCAGTCTACAATTCGTAGATTGCTCTTTTTATATGGATGGCGTATAAAAGAAGGTACAGACGGGGCAGGAATTGCCGGGAACCGGTGAGAGGAAATAGGAATCAGTATGGACAATATGAAATTCGGCAGATTTATACGGGAATCAAGACAGGCCAAAGGGATGACCCAGAAGCAGCTTGCGGAGAAAATTCATGTCTCCGACAAGGCGGTTTCCAAGTGGGAGAACGGCGTAGGATTTCCCGACATCAAAATTTTGGAACCGCTGGCAAAGAGTCTGGGTGTGAATCTCTTGGAGTTAATGCAGAGTGAAAGAAATGAGGAACCAGAGATAGACAGGCAGGAGGCGGAACAGATCGTGGCACAGACCATTTCTCAGTCCGAACAGGAGGATGAGTGGAGGCGGCGTATGTGGAAGGTCAAGGTGCTCTTGGGAGCCTGCGTCTGCGGTGTTCTCTATCTGATCTGTGTGGGAGTGGGCTATCTGGCGGGACACAAGGACGGGCAGTTCTCCGGGCTGCTGTCCGGGGCTGCGGGCGGCGCATGGTATGAAAGCCCGGTGTTATTCTATGTGTGGGCAGGCGCGCTCGTGATCATATGCGGGGCGGGAGCGGTGTATCTTCTCTGGAAGAACGAGAGCATCCGGGAAGTGAAGATCGGCCGGCATAAGGTGAAGAGTCTTTTAACCATCCTGATGGATATGCTGGTGGTGTTTTTGCTCCACACTTATCTGTCCAATATCGCCAACAACGAAAAACAGCTTGCCATGCTGCCGGAGGCAATCCCGGTAAACGCTTATGTCAGCACGGCGGACGGGAGTAGACAGTCGGGCATTTTCATAAAAGACAGTCTTGTGCAGGGGCTTCTGGACTCGGCATATGTTGACAGGCTGAAAATGGATGTGCGCCTCAAAGCAGGGATTGACCGGGTCATTCCCGGAGAGTGGCATACGCTGAATTTGTTTCTGGACGGGGTAAACTGCATTGAGGCGATGGGCGGCATTGAGGAGATCGATGTGGTGTGGAATGCGGGTGCGGATGCCTCGATTTTACAGGGATCCGAGGCAAAATGTATCGTTTCCAAAGAGCTTTTTGACAGGAAGGGATGGAAACTGGGAGATCAGGTGACGCTCTGCCAGTGGTACTACTACCGTAAGGATGAGCGTTACGCAGAACTTTTTGCGGATCCTTTACAGACGGTAGAGTACGAGATTGCCGGATATGTAGATATGCGGGGCAGGTGGAATGATCAGTTCGCAGTGCCGCCGGACGTGATTGTACCCTTTCATGCGGTCAGAAATACTTATGCCGAAGAGGGGATTCCCTTCTTTGCAAGTTCGGCAGCTTTTCAGGTTTCGGACGCGCTTTCACTGAATGCCTTCAAACAGGAGATGAAGGATCTGGGATTCCGAAGTGTTGCGCCAACGGAATTAGACCAATCGGTAAACGGCGTGGCGTTAAATGTCAATGACGCCGCCTTTATCAGCACGGCGGAGCATCTGCGGCAGGTGATCGACACGGTGCGCGCATTCTTTCCCTTTCTCCTCATTTTGATTGTGGGGGTAGGATATCTGATTACACTTCTGCTTTTACAGAGCAGGAAAAAGGAAATGGCGCTGCTTCGTTCGATCGGGTTGAACAGGTACCAATGTTTCCGGGTCTTTTTCGTGGATCAGCTTATCTTAGTCATTACGGGAGTTGTGGCGGGAAGTGTGCTTTCGGTGCTGATCCAGGGCAATTACGGGGGAAGCTCCGCGCTGGCAGGCGGACTGGTGGGCATCTGCTATATGGCTGGTAACAGTCTGGCGTTGTGGAAGCTGTTGGATGTGAGTGTGATGGAAGCGTTGTTTGTGGAAGGATGAAACGGAGGTAAAAATGGAGATATTGCGTGCGGAACATGTGTCTTACAGCTATCAGAGCAAGTACCAGAAGGTGGAGGCAGTGAAGGATGTAAGCTGTGTCTTTGAGAAGGGAAAATTCTATGCGATTGTAGGCGAGTCGGGCAGTGGCAAGAGCACCTTTCTTTCTCTTCTGGCCGGATTAGACCAGCCTTGCGAGGGAACGATTTATGTGGAGGGGGAGCCGCTATGCGATATGGACAGGGACGCTTACCGTCTGAACCGGGCGGCGGTGGTGTATCAGGCGTTTCACCTGTTTCCGCTTTTGACGGCGCAGGAGAATGTGATGCTGCCGTTGGAATGTAAGAAAATGCGGAAAAAGGAGGCTGCCAGACATGCCAGACAGCTTTTGGAGCGGGTGGGACTGGAATCCAGGATATGCAGGCAGTTCCCGAAGATGATGAGCGGCGGGGAACAGCAGCGGGTGGCGATTGCCCGGGCGGTGGCCGCAGGCGGGGAGATCATTCTGGCAGACGAACCGACGGGCAATCTGGATTCGGGGAATGAGGAGAATGTGGTGGCGCTCTTAAAGGAGCTTGCCCATGAGGACGGCTATACGGTGATCGTCATTACGCATAACCAGAGAGTAGCGGACGAGACGGATCATGTCTTTCGTATGAAGGATGGAAGCATGGAGCAGATACGCTAGCAACGCGGAAAGTTGATATGCGGGATGAGGAAGGAGTTTGGTATGCTGCTTTTTAAGAATAGTATGCGTCAGCTTTTTCGTATGAAGGGGAGAGCCGCCCTGTTTTTGCTGCTGCTTATTTTTGCGTCGGGGCTTTGCAGTATCGGCAGGGAGTTTCTGGTTACGAATCAGGCTAAGATGGAAGCCTACGAGGATTCCTTTATGACCATCGGAACGGTGGAGCAGAAGGCAGATCAGGTGGAAGAGAGGCGGATCTGGGATGCGGAGATCAAGGACTACCGCATTTACAATAGTTCGGTTTATGATTCCTATGTGCCTTTGTCCGTGCTGGACTTTGAGGGCGCGGATTATCTGTCCGGTCCGGAGCGAAGATGCTTTTACGGCTCTTACATGCCGGAGTATGAGATGTACGGTTTGGGCATGAGCCTCAGCGAGATCGTGGAGGGATCGCCGGTGGAAGATGCAGTGCCCGACCATCCGATTGCCTTTCAGGTAACCAGGGTGCTTGCCGGACAGGGAGGAATCAGGGACGGACATGTCATTTCTTTCTGCGATCACTATAATCCGAAGCCGGAGAAACTGTATGCGGATAAGACTTATGTGATGTCTATTGCTTATAGACCGGGACATGAGGATCAGCAGGAGTTTGAGGGGGATGATGTTACAGAATACATCCCTTACACGGTTCTGGAATCCGATCAGGTTGATATTGACGGCAACAAAGTGCCGGATGACGTGGAAGAGGGACATTTTTGCGATGAGGTGACGGAAGGGTTTTATGAATCGGACAAAGGCAGGCGCTGGCTGAATGTAATAGCCTCATGGGATTATCTGCGGCATACTTTCCCGGTAACGGGCACAGACGACATTAATCTGCTGATGCCTTTCTACAATGGCAATGCATATATCAGCCAGGGCAGGGAGTTTACGGCAAAGGAGTATGCGAACGGGGACAGGGTATGTCTTGTGTCGGAACTGTTTGCCCGGCGTGCCGGGCTTGCAATCGGGGATGAACTGCCTCTCGCGTTACGGTATGCAAATTACAGGCGGACTGCAGGACGGGCGTTTGCAACCAACAGTGCGGCGGCATTTTCGCTGATCAATGCCAAAGGGGAGATTTACCCGGTTTTTGAGGAGGGCAATTATGAAATTGTAGGTGTGTACGGCGGACAGTCGGGAATACGGGATGATTACGGAATGGGCTATAATGAGATCATCATTCCCAGCCGTTCCGTGAAGAACAGCGATGCGGATAACATTCTGGAGAGCGGACCAATGGTGGGAAGCAACACTTCTTTCCGCATTGCCAACGGAACCATCGACGAGTATATGGAGAAGTGGAACAAATTGCAGATTTCTAATCTGGAAATCACTTTTTATGACGGAGGCTATTCAGAACTGGAGGCAAATATCAACAATATGAAGTATATTGCCAGACTGCTGCTTGTTATGGGCGTGATCATGGTACTGATGGTGCTCGGTTATTTTTCCTGGCTGTTTATCTTAAAACAGAAGGAGCGGACGGCGGTGGAGCGGTGCCTGGGTTTTCGGAAGCGGCATAGTTTTGCTTCCCTGTTTTCGGGCATTTTCCTGCTGATTCTGGTGGGAAGCGTATGCGGCAGTGTGGCGGGCAGTTACCTGTCGGGAGAGATCGAGGGGAAGATTGCAAGGGAAGATTATTATGATAAAACCTTTGGAAACAGCGTGGCCACGGATATGGGAAAAACGGAGGCAAAGTCTTATGAGCGGGAAGAGCCGTTAAAGACGGCGGCCGAGTGTGCACTGGCAATTGTTGCGGCCGGAACGGTGATCGCGGCTGCTGGGATTTATGTAAACTTACAAAAAGAGCCCATGAAGATGTTGGCGGGGAGAACGGAATAGCATGCTGTGGCGCACGGGTCTATTTCTCGAACCCGTGCACCCAGTCTGCTTTCAGAAAATAGATAAGAAAAACAATGGAACTTAAGCTCCATGTCAGCGGATATGCCCAGAAAATCATCTGGATTTTCGGGATAAAGTGCAGGATGACTGTAATGTAGCTTACCCGGACGATGCACCAGAAGCAGAGCATGGTGAGCATGGGCACGGCGGCTTTTCCCGCGCCCCGTAAGATTCCCGCGATGCAGTGGGAGAAGGAGAGCAGGAAGTAGAAGAGCGTGACCGTCCTTGCGTGGGTCGTCCCGTATGCGATCACCTCTGTCGTGCGGTTGAATGCGGCAATCAAGGACGGAATGGTCAGGTAGATAATGATGCCCACAAGTTCCGCTGTGAGGATGGAGCAGAGGATGCCGAAACGTGCCCCCTTTTTGGCGCGCTCGTACTGTTTTGCACCAAGGTTCTGGCTGATGAAGGTGGTCAGCGCCATAGCAAAACAGGTGATGGGCAGAAAGCCGAAGCCTTCGATCTTGGAGTAGGCGCCGCTGCCGGCGACAGCCATCTTGCCGAATTTGTTGATGTTGGACTGTACCACCACGTTGGCGAGTGCAATGATGGAATTTTGAAATCCCGCGGGCAGTCCGTTGGAGATCACCTCATGGAGTATGGGGAGATCAAAGCGGATGTTTTTTATGGATACACGGTAGTCTTCCGGGCTCTTGCGGACGAGCCGCCAGAGGCATAAAAACGCGCTGATAAACTGGGAAAGGATTGTAGCCAGGGCGGCAGCGCCGACACCGAAGCCAAGCACGGCGATAAACAGCAAATCCAGCACAATGTTGATGGCGGACGACACGATCAGATAAATGAGCGGATGGCGGCTGTCCCCGACGGACTGCAAAATGCCCACAAAGACATTGTACATGACAAAGGACAGGGAGCCGAGAAAATAAATGCGGAAATAGACCGTGGATTCCGGCAGCACATCGGCGGGCGTCCCCATCCAGATGAGGATGCGGGAAGTCAGGATGGTGCCTGCAACGGTCAGAAAAATGCCCGAGGCAAGCCCGAAAGCAACCGTCGTGTGGACGGCTTTCTGTACTTCCTCTGTTTTCTGCGCGCCGTAATACCGGGCAATCACAACCCCGGCGCCCACAGCGATGCCCTGAAAAAAACCGACCATCAGAAAAATAAGGTTGCCAGAGGAGCTGACTGCGGCGAGTGCGTTGCTGCCAAGAAAGTTTCCGACAATCAGGGAGTCGGCGGTATTGTACAACTGCTGAAACAGATTTCCCAGAAAAAGCGGGAACGCAAAGGCGATGAGCTGCTTCCAGATGCAGCCCTCCGTCAGCAGGGTGGTTTTTTTTGCGGATGTTTCGTTGTGCATGGTGCCTCCATTTTCATACGGTATAAATCGCCGGCGTTAAACAAAGATTACGCCGACGTTATTTCCATTATAACACAAAGTTTCTGACGCGGGAGTGTTTCGTAAAATTTTGTTTTTTGTCTGCTGCCGTCTGGACTGCTACGATTAAGGGTGATTAAGCAACTTATTTTGCCATGATCGGGGAAAATGTGATATGATAAAATAAATATGGCACGGAAGAAAGGAACGGGCTGAAATGTTTGGTGGAATCATATGGATAATTGTAGTGGCATGCATTTGTTATCGGGTTTATAAACAGCGGATGGGGAATCCGCCCGAGAATAATCAGAGAGGACGGACACCGAATCCGCAGGGACAGATACAGACATCCCAGAGACAGAGAACGATACAGGCGAGACCTTTTGTACAGCCGTCACAGGCAAAACAGGCGCCGCAGGCAAAACCTCTCGTGCAGCCGGCGCGCGCAAAGCAGATGCCGCAGGCGATGGCACAGAGGCAGCCGGCAGAGAGTCAGACAAAGAGTGAGAATGAGCCGGAATCTACGCTGGCGTATCTGGAGGAAAAGGCGAGAAAGGATGCCATGGAGCATGAAATGGAGAAACGCGAGGAGGCAAGGCGGCTCTACGAAAGCTCCGGCGGGCTGCGTCCGGCACAGAGGCTTTATGAGGGGGACGGCGTGCCGAACGGCTGTAAATGTGTTGCCTGCGGTTACTGTGCGGCGGAAAATCTCGTTCCCGTTTCGTCGCGCGAACGGTTCAGCTGTTATTTCTGCAGGGAGCCGCTTGATACATAGGGTATTTGAAGAGGAACAGTGCATGGTTTTCTGAGGCGACCATGGCTTATTTCGGTATCGAAGCCGCTTATGTGCCAGATCATTATGAGGTGATGCGCATGGTCAGGTCGATCGTGGAGTTTGCCAACAGCTGCGGCATGAGCACCTGTCTGGAAGGTGTGGAGACGGAGGAACTGCAGAATTATCTGCGGCTCTATCAGGCGACATGGTTTCAGGGGTATTTTTATTCGAAGCCGGTTGAGATCGGAAAACTGCGGGAAATGGTGCAGGGGTAATGGAAGGATCTGGCAGAAAATGAAACATATTTTGATAGTGGAGGACGACGCTTCCATATCGGCGGCGCTCGTATATGCTCTGGAAAAAGAAGGATACCGCACGACGCACTGCAAACATATTGCCGATGCAATGCGGGAAGCATCCACAGCGGATTTCGATCTTGCTATTTTGGATATGCAGCTTCCCGACGGCTCCGGCAGGGAAATCGCGTCCGCGTTAAAGTCCGCCGACATTCCGGTATTGTATGTCACCGTCGTGGATGACGAGGACGAAATTGTGAGATCGTTCGATGACGGCGCTGCCGATTACATCACCAAGCCGTTTCGTATGAGGGAGCTGCTTGCACGGATCAAGAGGGCGCTGCATGAAAAAGACAACAGTGGAATTTTGAAAATGGGAGAGGCGGTTATTGACGTTGAGGCGGGAAAAGTCCGTATCAAAGATCGGGAAATCAGTCTGACGGCGTTGGAGTACCGGCTCTTGCTTATTTTCGCGCAGAATCAGTCCGTTCTTTTGAAAAGGGAACAGATTCTGGAGCGCATTTGGGATATAAGCGGCAACTTTGTAGAGGATAATACGCTGACCGTATATGTCAAAAGACTGCGGGAAAAACTGGGAGATGCGGTTTCTATTACAACCGTCAGGGGGATCGGGTATCGTGTGGGTTAGCAAAAAAGAACTTTTGGCGCTTTCCGAGGGGATTCGTGCGGCGATTGACGGACAGCCCTTCGATCCGCGCGATGACAGGGAAGGCGCGCTCAGCATTTTAAAAAATGATATTTATACGTTGACACACGCCGGACAGGAACAGAAAAATGTTTTGGAAGAGGAGAAAGAGCGTATGTCGGAATATCTGTCCGATATATCCCATCAGTTAAAGACACCGGTTTCCTCTATCCTTCTTATGACGGAGTTAATGACTGACGCACCTGAAGAGACGCAGCGGGATTTTCTTCTCGGCATAAAAAAGGAAATCCGCCATATGGAGTGGCTTGTTTCCGTCCTCTTAAAGATGGCTAAGCTGGATTCCTCCGCTGTGAATTTTCATGCGCAAGAGACAGCGGTCAGCTATCTGCTGAAAGAAGCGCTTAAGTCACTGGACATTATACTGGATATCAGGAACCAGACCATACGTCTTTTGCATGACCTGACCTTATCCTGTGATAAAAAGTGGACCGTGGAAGCGATGATTAATCTTTTGAAAAATGCTTCGGAATGTTCCGGGGATAACAGTGAAATTGTAATGGACAGCGGACAGAATCCACTCTATGACTGGATATCCGTCACGGATGCCGGAGAAGGTCTGAAAAAGGAGCAGATGGCTGGTTTGTTTCGCAGGTTTGAAGGTTCGCAGAAGGAAAACGGTTATGGGATCGGGCTGCCGCTTGCGCTTTCTATCATGCGCGCGCAGAACGGCGATATCGAGGTTATGCCTGGCGGAAACGGGAGCGGCGCCACATTTTTTATGAAATTTTACAAATAGTCACCGGGGAGTCACTTTTCTTATTTAAACTTATCTGTAGTGTTGTTAACGATAAGAAAAGGGGTGTCATATATGGAGATTCTGGAAGTAAACGGACTGACAAAGATATATGGAAACGGCGATAACCGGGTGACGGCGCTGGATCATGTCAGTTTCCGTGTGAAAAAAGGAGAGTTTGTTGCCATTGTGGGAGCGTCGGGCTCGGGGAAATCCACGCTTATGAATTTGATCGGAGGCATAGACCGCCCCACATCGGGAGACGTCGTTGTCGATGGCAGGCGCATCTTCGATATGGATGAAAGCGCTCTGGCAATTTTCAGACGCAGAAATATCGGTATTGTCTATCAATTTTATAATCTGATCCCGAACTTAACCGTAGTCGAGAATATCATGCTGCCTTGTCTGTTGGACAATCGAAAACCCGATGCACAGAAGCTGGCAGGGATTTTGGAAATGACCGGTTTATCGGATCGACAGGATCATCTTCCGGGGGAGCTTTCCGGCGGTCAGCAGCAGCGTGTTTCCGTGGGAAGGGCGCTCATCAATGCCCCGGCGTTTATTCTGGCTGATGAGCCGACGGGGAATCTTGACAGCAAGGCGGGCAGGAAAATCATGGAGCTTCTTACGGCGGCAAACCGCAAAGAAAACCAGACCTTAATTTTGATTACCCATGACGAGAAGATCGCGCTGCTGGCGGACAGAATCCTTACCATCAGCGACGGGAAACTGATCAGAGACGAGGTGATGCGCGTATGAATATTTTATGCTCATTTGCCTTAAGCCAGTTAAAGAGAAAGAGGAGCCGGACAGTGATCACCGCCTCGGCTATCGCGCTGTCCGCCGCGCTTCTTTCGGCGGTCGTCAATTTTGTGGCGAGCGGCAATGCGATGCTTTCGGGTTTTCTCGGTGAGGACTACGGCTTGTATGGCGGCGCCTATATGATGATGCTGCTCGTTCCCGCCGTGTTTTTGGCGGCGCTGATCGCGGCGATGTCAGTCATCGTTATTTCCAACGCGTTCCGCATGAGTGCGAACGAGCGGATGGCGCAGTTTGGCACGCTGAAATGTGTCGGCGCGACAAAGAAACAGATCTATAAAACGATCATGTATGAGTGCATCCTGTTTTGCATTGCGGCGATCCCGTCCGGCATTCTTCTGGGGTATGGGCTCAGTTTTATCGGCATAGGGGTGGCGAACCTTTATATGGATGAGCTGAACGTGCTGGTGCGTTCCATGATGAAGCGGGTAAATTTCAGCCTTTCCTTTGTGTTTTCGCCGGCTGCCCTGCTTATTTCGGTCATCATTTCCTTGGGAACGGTTCTGTTTGCCGCAATGCTTCCGGCACGGAAGGCGATGCGCATTTCCGCGCTGGACTGTATGAGAAACGGCGGCGAAACAGACACGTCGGGGTATAAGCGCACCAAAATTACGGTGGATGCCGGGAAAAATATCGAATTTCGGATGGCGCGCAAAAACGTGTCGTCCAACCGCAAGCGGATGCACTCGGCGGTTACTGCATTTTCCATCAGTATCATGCTGTTTATTACGATGAGCAGTCTGCAGGAAATTGCGGAAGGCATACAGAATTATATTTATAGGGATCAGGGATATACCGTCATCGCGGATTACACGGCAAAGTTTAAGAACACCATTCATCCGAAAACAGGACGAAGACAGCAGAAGTGTGCATATCCGATTGACGCACAGACGGCGGAAGAGATTACGCAGAAACTCACGGAATATGACGAAACGGATGTTTACGGAAACGGGCAGGATTATGCCACCTATGTCGCCCGCCTTGGGTCGCAGGAGATCACGGAAGAGATGAGGCATGTTCTGGCGGAAGGCTCCGGGGAGGAACAGCCGGAAATTATTTTGGAAGTGGAACGGATCATTCTGGACGACAGACACTACGGCGAGCTGTGCGAGCAGGCAGGAACGGCGCATGGCGGGGTGATACTGCTCAACGACTACAAATATAATGACAACGGAACCGAACGGCATATTGCGCCTGTGGAAATGACAACGTCCACGCTGAAACTGGAAACGGCTGACGGCAGTCAGGAAGAGATTACGATTGACGGTGTGCTGGAAACATCGGAAATCCCCGGGACTTTGATGTACCCGAATACAAATCCCATCCGTCTCGTCGTTCCCTCTGCGGGCGTGTCGGTACGAGGCTATAACTGGATGGCGAATCCGAAGGATGAGGAAGGGTTTATGGCGTATGCAAGGGACATACTGGAAAGTTATTTTCCGCAGTACGGCATGGACTATGACGAGGCGGGATACACGAGCCGGGTGTACGGCGCGCAGGACTTTGTAAAAATTATGAATATCGCGATTGTCCTTGCCGCGTTTTTCCTCTACGCTTTTGTTTTTCTGCTTGGGCTGATCGGCGTGCTGAATGTGATCAGCACCGTCAGCTTCCAGATCAAACTGCGGGCGAGGGAGCTTGCGGTTTTGCAGAGCGTCGGCATGACATCGGACTCTATACAGAAGATGCTCAATATGGAAAGCATCCTCTGCGCGGGAAAAGCGCTGGCTGTCGGTCTGCCGCTCGGCATGGGCATCGTTGCCGTTATGGCGCACTGTGTAAAGAAGCTGTTCCCGATTGACTTTCATATGCCGTGGATGGCGATTCTGATCACGATTGTGATTTCCGTAATCGCCATGTGGGGCACTGTGCGGATTTCGGCGGGCGCACTCAAAAAGCAGAATATTGTTGAAACGATCAGAATCTGAGATATCAATCTGACGAATTGACCAGAGACAAGTGTGATAGAAAATCTTTCTGTCTTAATTTGGGGTCAAATGGACATGCAGGCATGTTCGCTTGACCAAAGAAAATAAAAATGCAGGAACAGGAGAAAGACTCAAATTTTTGAGTCTTTCTTTTCTATAATGAAAACATAAGGTGTGTGATGTAAATACAGATGAGAAGGAAATCGGACAGGAGGAGTGCATATGATTTATTTACGCTACGATTTTAGATGGAAAGATTACAAATCTCTGCGGAATCTGCGCAAAGAGCAAAAAAGCGAGTTTGAAATGGAGTACGCGCCCAGTGACATTCGTACCATGAATGAGCGGTTTTACAGTGATTTTCAAAAGAGGGGGACCTATATTACCTGCGTCACGGATGTGACAGACTGCGAAATTGTCATTTATGCGGCGGTGGATATTCAGTCTCTGGATGCGTTTTTATATGAAGAGGAAGTAATTGCCCTGCTCCACGACTGCGATATGGTCAAAAAGACGGAAGTCACGATCGAAGAGTATAAGCGGGAGATTTCAAGAGATCCATATGACGCATACAGCAGAAAGATATTTGATAAGCTTTGTATTGATTACAGATGCGGATTTTTTGATCCGTTTCCGTTTAAGCTGGATGAGGATGTGCTTGACTATAAAACCCTGTCAAAGTCGGCGTGCAAAAGGCGCGCGAAGGAAATACTCGCGTCAAAGAGCTTTTATGAGGAGATCGAACGGATTTACGCAAAAGAAAACCAGAAGATTTATATGGGGCATCCCGTCCATTACCTGATCAGCGCGGGCGACTGGGGCGCGGCAAAGGATATGTATGAGCTTTTGATCGCGGCGCTGACGAGCAACAGGAGACTGGTTTCCAACCGCGTGGCGCTTCTTCGGGATATTACGAAACGCGCCTACCGGGATGACAGATACAAACAGGTGATACAGGCTGCGGAAGGCGGCGCGGTGATCATTGAATTAAAGAGCGAGGACGGGATGGGGCAGTTTGCCACCGGCTTTCACGAATTTACTAAGTTGACCGGTCTGCTTTTGGAAGCGCAGAAAAAAGATACCCTGTTCATTTTTGTGGAGATCACGGGAAAGTCTCTCAAGGATAACGATGCCTTAAACAATATTTTGACAAAGGCGGACATCATCCAGATCACAGAGGGGACCGGAACGCCGAAGGAAGCGAACAATTATCTGATGGAGCTCGTCAAAAAAGTCGATTTTCATTCGGAGGACAAGAGCGATGTGCTGGAGTTTCTTCCGAAAGCGGAGTCCTATTCGGTCACGGATATCTTTAACGCGTACAACGCCTGGTACGGCAGCGGATTGAAGAACCATGTCTATAAGGCTTATAAGGAAAAGAAAACCTTTCAGGTTACGGTGACGAAGGCGGAGAGCAAGCCTTATGAGGAGCTGCAGGATATGATCGGTCTTGCGGAAGTGAAAGCTGTGATCAATCAGGTGATAGCCGCCTCCAAGGTGCTGCGGGTCAGAGAAAGGATGGGACTGTCTGTGGAAAGCGCGTCACTGCATATGATGTTTTCGGGCAATCCCGGAACCGCAAAAACAACTGTTGCGAGGCTGCTCGCAAAAATTTTAAAGGAGGAGGATGCCATCAAGTCCGGGCAGTTTGTGGAGTGCGGCAGACAGGATCTGGTTGGCAAATACGTCGGCTGGACAGCACGCATCGTGGAGGAAAAGTTCAAGGAGGCGTCGGGCGGTGTGCTCTTTATCGACGAGGCGTACGCGCTTGTGGACGACAGCAATACCTACGGAGCGGAAGCGATTAATACCATCACGCAGATGATGGAAAATTACAGAAACGATGTGATCGCGATTTTCGCCGGATATCCCGATAAAATGCAGGAATTTCTGAACCAGAACGAGGGCTTGAAGAGCAGAATCGCGTTTCATCTGGATTTCCCGGATTACACGGCAGATGAACTGACAAAGATCATAACGCTCATGTCAAAGAACAGAGAATATCAGATCGAGGAGGAGGCGCTTGCGTATTGCAGGGAGATTTTTGAAGGCGCCGTGTGCGGGGAGAATTTCGGGAATGGCAGATACGCCAGAAATGTCTTGGAGCAGGCGATACTCAGACAGGCGGACAGGATTGTCAATGCCGCGGCTGGCAGGGAAATATCGAAGGAAGAGATCTGTCTGTTGAAAAGGGAAGATTTCAGGATAGTGAGTCAGAATGGGAAAAAGGAGGGGAAAAGGATGGGGTTTGTGAGTTAGAGCTGTTTGCGAAATTGGATGAATGGGAATCGGGGATTTTGCGGCTGCCTGAAAAAGAGTAACGGCTGTGTTTTTGACTGGAGTGGATTGAGGTGTGCGTCGAAAAACAAGTGGGAAAGGGAGGGTGGGTGTGGTATGATGGGGAGGACGTGAAATGTTAGATGCTGTGCAATGAAAGGTTTGATTACGGAGAGGAACGTTGAATGAGCAAACAAAACGAGATAGGAAATGTTTATGCTTTTTTGAAGAGATTATTAGAAAAAGATGATTTTAGCTTAGCTGAATATGATTTCAAATTGGAAATGAAAAAATATTATAAGAAGTACAATACATCAAAGCGGCATGATAAGTTGATTCATGAAATAGAAGAAAAAATTGATAATGAGAAAAATTACATTAGTAGATGGTTTGCTTATAAAACATTGGAAGGAGAACAGAACGGTAAAAAATATATTCAGTTTGATTGCGATAATTCTAATGATACATGCGAATTAACCAAATTAATTTATTATTACCTTTGGGGATGGGAAAAGGGAAAAAAGGCAAAAAATTATTTTGGTAATTTGCTGATTTTGCAGGAGAAAAGTGCCGTCTTTGGAGGAGATACCATGAATTCATTGGGAATTACCATGGTAAGGTATTTGAAAAAAAGAAGCGTGAAAGACTGCAAGAAAAAGTGGGAGTCAAAAAAGGGTATGTCTGTGGTAAAAGGACTTTATGATTTCGCGCTTTATACCAGTTGTATTGGTAATTTCGTTTTAGTACCAAAAGGATTCAACGGACATAGAGGTATTCATCCGCAGATAAAAGATTATTGGGATTTATCACTAGACTATCTTGCGTATGCGGAAAAGAGTGCGTGGCTATCAACTGGTGAAGAACCAATAAAGCAGAAATACGTAAAAGATAACAAAGCATTTGTTAAATATATTAATATGTTTTTCCTATGGGATTATGTAGATAAGAGTTATCAAGTGAAACCACTGTTTGATTCCCATGGGGATAAATTAGGTGCTAAGCTGATTCCAGATGGTGATGTTTGTCCAGAGGAAGAGGAGTTTGAACAGTATTTTATTACGGCAACCGAATATATTAGACGGCGTGGTCTGTTTATGGCTGCTATGTTAAAAATTGCGGTTGAATATGATGAAAGAAAAGAGCAACAAGGACAAGCCGGAAATGATATATGGCATGTTTCCGATATTTATAAATACATAGTGGAGAATGTGTTTTTGACTGATAAAACATATTCAGGTTATGAAGGAGTTATTCACGATATAAAGGACGTTATCAGCAAAGCAGTGAAAGAGAACGTTATTTCAGAAGATACCAAAAAAGAAATTTTTAGTATTCTTGGAAAAGCCCAAGATTTGATTGCAGAAGTAAAGGTGGATGCGAATGACAAAAAAGCAAGCGATTAAAACTGAATTTTGTCAATGCAAGGGTGTTCTTAGACAGGAGGAGAATAAAGATGTTAAAGACAGTAAAAGGTGACATCACAAAAATCACAGACGTACAGGCGATCGTCAATGCGGCAAATTCAAGCCTGCTGGGCGGCGGAGGTGTGGACGGGGCGATCCACCGGGCAGCGGGACCACAGCTTCTGGAAGAGTGCCGGTCACTTCACGGCTGCCCGACGGGGGAGGCAAAGCTGACGAAGGGCTACAATCTGCCATGCGACTACGTCATCCACACGGTTGGACCTGTCTGGCATGGAGGCACAAACGGAGAGCCGGAAAAGCTCGCCTCCTGCTATGATCAGTCGTTAAAGGTTGCGATGGAGAACGGGATCCGCACGGTTGCGTTTCCCTCCATATCAACCGGGATTTATGGGTATCCTGTGGAGAAGGCGGCGAAGACGGCTGTTGAGGCAGTCTGCCGGTTTCTGGAGCAGTTCCCGGATGCGATCGATATGGTTGAGTGGGTGTTGTTCGATGACAGGACGTATACGGTATACGAAACGGAGGTTCATAAAACAGAATTGATGTGACAGGTGATAGAATACGTAAAGCAGGAGGGCGTGTCTTATCGCCGGAAATGAGGGAGGTCGTCTTGATGAAAATATACTGTATGTCTGACATTCACGGCTGTATCGCGGAGTTTGAATATGCCTTATCGTTAGTGGAAGAACAGTTGAGTAAGCCAGATACCCGACTGGTTCTTCTGGGCGACTATGTACACGGTCCGGACAGCTATGCGGTGCTTGATAAGATCATAAGCCTGCAAAATAAGTGTGTATCCGGCGCAGACGGGGAAGCGCATTATTACATAGATGGGACAGTGGATGTCAGCGGCAGGCTTCCTGTGCTGATGGTGGATACCGAAAAGGATTTGTATTACCGGGTGACGGAGTCGGGAAACTGGCTGATTCTGCCTTATGGCGAAGAAAACTCATAGATATATTTTAAGGTAATGATATCTGCAAGCTCAAAAATTTGAGCACTCCCCATGTATAATGAACCTATAAACGCAACGTTTATGGATTCCAATACAGAGAAGGAGCGTGATTTTATGGGCAGAACTATCTATGAACCGATCAGAAAAAAGGTGGAAGAGTGGCTGTGGTATGATGAGAACCAGCCAGAGGGCAATTACTTTGCCAACGTGGAGGAGCATGACAGATTCCGAAGCCTGCACGACAGGGACTGTATGCTGACCGGCGGGGATTTGAAGGCGGATACGTTATTCAGTTTATGGACGCCGCTCCGGCACACGATCGTGCGGTTAAACGATCGGGAGACGATCCGGGCTGTCGGGGATATCTCCAAAAAGTATGTGTTCCTGCGGGAGTTTATCAAAGAGGACAATATCGAAAAACTGCTGCCGGAAACAGAGTCGATCGTACACAGGCTCAGCGAACTGTTTGCACGGGGAATGGGCAGGGAAAACGTGTTTCTGCTTCCCGAAAGAAAGCTAAACTGTGCCAGGGCGAGGAAACCTTATTATGATTATGTTCCAGTGATGCTGCTTGAGGCATTTCCGGGCGGCGTCTTTTCGGAGTATTGGGACAGCCCGGAAGCATATCTGCGGTGGATTGGTGAGGAGCATATGGAAATGTTCTTTGACGGCGGCATTTCCCCGGAGCACATCAGGGATTTAAGCGGATCGGGAGACGCACACGACTCTCTTGCGCCGGAGGGCGTGGAGGCGATGGAGAGGATGCTTGAAAACTATATCGCGGTGTTGAAGGAACGGAAACGGTTTTACCCATAGCAATAGCTGTATGAGCGGAATATATCAGAGATTTTTCATGAGATACATAAGTGGAAAATAAAACTGAGATAGGGAGGAAGCATGAGATATATTGTTTCTGATATACATGGCTGCTATGCGCAGTATCTTGCGCTGCTTGAAAAAATTCATTTCTCGGACGAAGATGAACTCTTTGTGCTCGGCGACGTGGTGGACCGCGGACCGGAACCGATTAAAGTGCTGCAGGATATGATGAAACGTCCTAATGTTATTTTTATTCTGGGCAACCACGATTTCGTGATGTATTCTCTGATGAAAACGCTGGCGGTGGAGATCACGGAGGAAAATTATGATAAGCAGCTGACAACGGATATCATGCGCGACTATAACCTGTGGCTGTCGGACGGCGGCAGGGTGACGGCGGAACAGTTCCGGGAGTTGGATCCTCTGGAAATGGCGGATATTCTCGATTACATAGCGGGGGCATCCCTGTATGAAGTGATAGAGCATAATGGAAAGGAATACCGGCTTGTCCATGCGGGGATTTCCGATTTCGCGCCGGATAAAGGGCTGGAGGAATATGAGCTGTACAATTTTCTGGAGGAAAGGGCGGATTATTCGAAAAGATATTATCCGCAGGACAATATTTTTCTGGTGACAGGGCATACGCCGACGGTTTTTATCAACGGCTGGGGCAAGCCGGAAGTGTACAGAAAACACGGACATATAGCGCTCGACTGTGCCTGCGTGTCGGGAGGAAAGCTGGCGGCATTCTGCGTGGAGACAGAGGAAGTGATCTATGTGGATGGCATGTAGCAGCGGCGAAGGAACAAAACGACGTGGAGAGATGAGAAGAAAAGAGAAAATACAGAAAATGGGAGATATGATATGGCGAAAGGTAATTTAAAGAAAGAGTCAAAAAAAGTGTCTAAAGAGAGTAACCCCAAAAATCTGCCAAACCTCTCTGCGCCGGAGAAGACCATCCGACTGCTTGAGTATCTCAAAAAGCACACGGACAAAGAGCATTCTCTGAAGTCTGTAAAGAATGTGCAGAAAGAGTTTAATGACAAAGACCTGCACTTTGGCTCGGATAATACCATCCGGGATTTTTACAGGAAAATTGCCAACGCTTATAATCTGGATGAATACCAGCATCCCCTTCCGCAGTCGCAGTGGAGAATCGTATATGACGGCTATGTAAAATTATACGGGGAAGATGAGGAAGGGATTTCCGTGGAAGACGATTCTGACGAATGGGAGGAAGACAGAGAAAAGTTCAGTAATTTATATTATGTGCCGGAATTTTCTTATGAGGAAATCGACGCGCTGGTCGAAGCGGTGCAGCTTTCCCGCACACTTTCTGAGGAAGAGACAGAACATATTATCTCGACGCTGGAGGACAAATTCACTTCCAAATACTATCGGAAGGGTGCGAGGAGAGTCTGCAAGATAAACGGGAAAGGGTGCTGTGACAGGGATATGCTGCGGGAAAACCTGCTCACGATCCAGCAGGCGATCATGGACGGTGTTCAGATCACATACCGCTTCAACGGGTATGACCGGGATAAGAAACTTGCACCGATGCGGGACTATAAAAGATATGCCAGCCCTTATTATATTGTGGCAAATGACGGGCGCTATTATCTGATGGCGGCAAATGAGGCGCATAAGGATGAGGGCGCCTATATCGTGCGGATCGACCTGATGACGGAGGTGGAGATCCCGAAACGGAATGAGAAATCAGGGAAAAAGGGCATACCGGCGATTCCGAAAAAAGAGGTCGCCGGACTGCCGAGTGAATGGGATGAAAATTTTTCGATGCAGCATGTTAACATGTCCTATGGCGCGCCGATTTCGATCACGATTCGCGTGAAAAACAAAAAGAAAGAGGACGGATGTACACCGGTCGATCCTGTCTATACCTTTCTGCACGATTATTTTGGAGACACTTACCGGTTTATTGCGGTGGACGAAAATGATTCCGATTATGACATTGTCACGGTAACGTGCACGAGCTTTGGCATGGAAAACTTTGCGATGCAGTATGCCGACAGGATGGAGGTGCTGAAACCCTTGGAACTGCGGGAAAAAATCAGGAATAAGGCGCAGGCGATGGCGGAGCGCTACGGGGTAAGCCCCAGTGGTTTATAAAAGGGTATCCGTGGCAAGACAGCTTAGAAGTTCCCATGCGGCGTCGCGCTCCCGTTTTTGCTCCGGGTTCAGCTAATTTTTTATTTTCGATATATTCTGCGTTTGCTGCCCTGATGATTGCAGGCGTAACCTCTACAAGCGTCTCGTCGCTCAAAAGAATGCGTATTTTCATCAAAATATGATCCGCCGCCGAGATTTTGGATTCCCGATGGATGGCGTCAAGATCATTCCAGCTGAGGGTAGGGTAGGAGACGGACTGGCGGAACAGTTCGTTGATTGCGACGGCGGCTTTGTTCAGGGTAGTGCGCATAATCTGATCCGGTGTGTATATTTCTTCATTTGCACCAAAATAAGATACGTCGGGCGCTTTCTGCTGCGGCGCTGTGAGCATGTTCGGACAGATAGAGGACAAACAGGAGCCCGACATATAAGAGTATCAGAAATATGGTTATGCGCAGATATACTTTATGATTTCGCTTCATAAAACGCTGTCTCCTTTGCATTAATAATTTGATTCAAAGACAATGGGAGAGCCGTCCGGGTTTTCAATTTATATTTATCATAGCAAAAATGGGGTAAAACGCAAGTTCACGATGAAGAAGGGCTGATTCAGGAATTTATTTCTTAAATCAGCCCGCTTTTTATGCAAAATTACGAGAAGGAAATCAAACTAAAAATATAGTTTATAGAATAATTTTTTTCGTAAAATAATTCATTTTATGAAAACTAAACCGAAAAAACAACAAGACAATGTGTAAAGAAAATCACTGTTTCCGTTTATAACGACTGTATAATATCACAGTTTGGAAGAAAATACAAGTTGTTTTAAGTTGGAATGGTGCACCCCCTGTTTCGGATATAGTTCCAGAACAGCGGTTGATCAATTTTATGACCGTCAAATAATGGTCAGGAAAGGAGTTATTTATGCCAAAGAGAGGAGAAAACATTTACAAGAGGAGGGACGGGCGATGGGAAGGGCGGATAACGTATTCCGCGTATTTGCAGGAAGGCAGGAAATATCAGTCGGTTTACGGAAAGACGTATGGCGAGGTAAAAAGAAAACTGGATGAGGCGAAACAGGAGAAATGTTTTACATGCGGCCGATGTACGGTCACCATGAAGGAAGCGGTTAATATCTGGTATGCGGATAAAAGAGAGGAATGGAAGGAAGGCACCTATGCGGTCTACCGTCAGACTGTGGAAAAGTATATTATTCCCCATTTGGGAGGGCTGCCTTTATATAAGATCAATAATCAGGTTATGGCGGAATTTGCTGCAAAAGTCCGCAGACAGAATGAGGGGCAGCGACTTTCGAACGTCTATCTGTTCTATATCTGCGGCGTTGTACAGCGGGTTATGACCCATATACAAAAGAGGACCGGGGAGAGCCTGGAAATTCCGGCAAATCCCGTCAGCGTGGAGAGAAGGTCAAAGATGGAGCTGCCGGAAATCAGGGAATTGTCGGTTCTGGAGAATTATCTTCTGAAAAATACTGAAGACGATACCTGTCTGGGCATTTTAACGGCGCTGCACACAGGTCTGCGAATCGGTGAGCTATGTGCGCTGACATGGAAGGATATTGATTTGGAAACGGCTATTCTGCATATCAGGAGCAGCATTCAGAGAGTGCGCGATTATGACAGCCCGGGGAAAAAGACCAGACTGGCAATTATGACGCCGAAAACATCCTGTTCCGTCAGAGATATTCCCATTCCGCCGGTACTTCTGGACGCCCTTTCATCCTGCAGGAAAGACTTTTCCTGCAAACTTGTGAGCGGTGTCAGGGGGGAGTGGATGGATCCGCGCACCTTGCAGTACCGTTTTCAAAAGATACTGGAAGAATGCGGCATTAGCCATTTTAATTTTCATATGCTGCGGCATGCCTTTGCCACCAGATGTATGGAAAAAGGTTTCGACAGTAAGAGTCTGAGTGAGATTCTGGGACACAGCAGCATACAGATCACCCTGAATCTGTATGTGCACTCTACCTTACAGCGAAAAAGGTGTCTGATGAGTCTTGTGGATTCCTACTCGTGCGATGAAAACCGGACTGCCGCGGGTATCTGACGGTTCTGCCGTTACTTTTCGCACACGCGCTGTGCATTATGCTGCATGGCATTGGAGATGGCTGTCGTATAAGCCGTCAAAAATGTGGTCAATCCACCCGCAGGCGCATTTCAAAATGCAGAAGGAAAGCCGGAAAACAGGAAATGTCTGCGCTATGGTGAAGCTGGTTTCATAAAATGAATTATTTTACGAAAACGCAGGTGTAATTTTGACCATGGATGGTGACTGACGGTGAACTGTTACATAGATATTCATTCCCATATTTTGCCCGGTTTAGATGACGGTGCGAAAAATTTTGATATAAGCCTTCGTATGCTGCGCCAGGCGGAGGAGGAGCAGATCAGCGACATGATCCTGACACCCCACTATAAGCCCATGCGGCACAATCCGTCGCCCGACAGAGTGGAAGATGTCCTGTACGAACTGGAAGAAAGAAAACAGGCTGCCGGAATTTCCGTACAGCTTCATCTGGGCAACGAAATTTATTACAGCTCGGAAGTGATTCCGGCGCTCCGGGAAGGTAAGGCGTTTACGATGGCAGGCTCATCTTATGTCCTGACTGAGTTTAATCCGGGGGAAGATTACGCCTATATCAGAGATGCGGCTTACAGCCTTCTGGCGGAGGGGTATTCCCCCATTCTGGCGCATATTGAACGGTATGAATGTCTGATGGACAAAAAGGTGAAGGTGGAGGAACTGTACGATATGGGATGCTGTCTGCAGGTGAACGCTTCCAGTATTACCGGGGGCAGCGGAATGGAGTGTAAGCGGAACGCAAAGTGGCTGCTCAAGCGAGAATATGTTCATTTCGTGGCGTCTGACTGCCATGATGACAAAAGGCGGACACCGGGGCTTGCTGAGGCAGCCGCTTATGTGTCAAGAAAATACGGGGAAGCCTATTGCAGCAGAATTTTCAGGGATAATGCAGGCGCGCTTCTGCATGGCAGCTATATATAAGATTACGGAAGAAAGGCTTGGTTGGCGCATGGAAGAGAGAAGAGATGCGGATACGATAGAGATTGATTTGCTGGAGCTTTTGGGAGTGCTTCTGGGGCAGATCTGGCTCATTCTGGGGATCGGAATGTTTGTGGCGCTGACTGCTTTTGCCGTCAGCAGATATCTTATCACTCCAATTTATGAATCCACCACAAAAATTTATATCCTGAACAAGAATGAAAATACGACTGTGACATATTCGGATGTCCAGCTGGGCAGCCAGCTTACAAAGGATTACAGGGAGCTGATCGGAAGCAGATATGTGCTTGAAGAAGTGATTCAGAACCTTGGACTCGATCTGGAGTATAAGGAACTGCAGCGCAAGGTTTCGGTCGGCACGCCGGAGGACACCCGGGTCATTTACATTACGGTAGAAGACAATGATCCGATCATGGCAATGCACATGGCAAACAGTGTCAGGGAGACGGCAAGCAGGCACATTGAGAACGTGATGGATATTGATGCGGTAAACGTGGTGGAGACGGCAAATATGCCGACGGAGAAAGCCTCTCCGAGCTGTATGCGGTGGACGCTGATCGGCGGTGTGCTGGGCTGTTTTGCGGTGTGTGCCGTCATACTTGTGAAATATCTGATGGATGACACGATCAAATCTTCTGAGGATATCGAAAAGTATCTCGGGCTGTCCACGCTTGCGCTGATTCCCGTGCAGGAGGATGAGTCCGATAAAGCAAAGCGTCACAGAAAGAAAAAGGCGTCTGCGAAACAGCAGAGAAGGAGCTGAGGACATGGAAAAGGACAGCAGAAATGTATGGGAAATTCCTGCCAAAGAGGAAGACTTGGAAATGATTTCCGCGATGAAGGAGATAACCCTTCGCTTTGGAAAGAAGGACGACTACAGGACGAGGGAAGCATATAAGACGCTCCGCACCAACATAGAGTTCAGCGGTTCTGATATTAAGACCATCGCCATCACAAGCTGTACGCCCAATGAGGGGAAAAGCTCTGTGGCGATGGAGCTGGCAAAAGCTTTTGCAGAGGCGGGGAAAAAGACAATTCTGGTGGATGCCGACCTTCGCAAGTCCGTCCTTGTGGGGCGGTATAAGACCGGCGCGGTGAAGCATGGGCTTACGCATGCGCTGATCGGCAGGGAGAGCCTTGAAAAGGTTGTGTGCATGACAAATGTCCAGAATCTGTACATCATTTTTTCGGGTCCGGTGCCGCCCAATCCCAGCGAACTTTTAGGCGGAATGAAATTTCAGGGAACCATACAGAAACTGAGGGAAAAGTTCGATTATGTGATCGTGGATACGCCGCCGCTCGGAAGCGTGATCGACGCCGCAGTGGCGGCAAAAAACTGCAATGGCACAATCCTTGTCATTGAGAACAATGCCATCAGCTACCGTTTTGCCCAGCGGGTCAAGGACCAGCTGGATAAAACGGAGAGCAGGATACTGGGTGTGGTGCTGAATAAAGTAGATATGGATACCAGGGGCTATTACGGGCACTATGGCAGGTATTACGGCAAATACTACGGCAAATATTACGGCAGATATGGGGAGGAGAACACGTCCGTACAGACGGAGGATTTCCAAGGGAGAGGGCTGACCGGCAAAGGGCTGGAAACTGTGCCGAAAGAACTGCACCAGCGAAGGGAGGAGCGCATCAGGGCGCGCGGACAGGAGCTGGAAATAGTAGCGGAAGAGATTACCGGGAAACAGAAAAGCGGAGAAACAGGGAGAAAGATATGAGACAGAGCAGGGTAATCCAGATCATGATTATTGCAGCCAATCTGGTGCTTGCCGCCGTTTGTCTTGTGGCATATGCCAAAGAGGATAAGGTCAAACCGGAATTTATGTTTGAGACCGGTGACTTTATCTACTATCTGGAATCTGAGGAGACGGATGCACTTCTGCAGGGCATCATGGCGCATGATGACAGGGATGGGGATATCACGGATCGCATTGTCATCGAAAAAATAACGGAGAACAGGGACAGCTCCACGGTCGTCGTATATTATGCGGTCAGTGATTCGGCGGGAAATGTCGCCAAGATATCCAGAGTTTTTCCGGCGGTTTTTCAGGAGACGGAGCATGAGGAGGCAGCGCAGGTTTTTGCCGTGGCGGAAATGCCCAATGTGGAAATACTGGAAAATCAGGAGGTCAAAGGCGACAACGCAAAAAATCCCGGTGATCGGACGGACAGCGAAGAAGACGGTCAGGCGGAGGAAGACGAGGACGGGGAAGACGCCGGCGAAACGGGAGAGGAAGAATCGGAAGAGGATCCGAATAACGGTCAGCGGGAGGAAGACGAGGCGGAAAACAGCGGGCAGGAGGAAGAAACGGAGGACGACAGACAGGCGGCAGCCGATGAGGCGGAAGACCGCCGGGACGAAGCGGCGGACAGCGGAGAAAACGCCCGTGAGCAGCAGACGCCGGATACAGGCAGCGCACCGGTGCTTACCCTGAAAAAAGCGGAAGTGACGATCGAGGCAGGGACCACCCCGCCCTGGACGGAAATCATAGAGACTCTGCGGGACGATAAGGATGATTATGCGACACTCTATTATAATCTGAACATCAGCAGATATAACAGGAACCAGCAGGGGGATTATCCCGTCACTCTCTACACGGAGGATTCCGATGGAAACCGCTCTGGGACGGTGACAGTTATGGTGCATGTGAAAGGGAACGGGCGAGACTGATTCCAATAAGGGATATTTAAGATGGCAAATTTTACCAGCAAAAAGAAAAAAGACATACAGGCAAATGAAGAGAAACAGATTCTGCTGGATCCGGAAGGGGCGGAGCGGAAGAAGAAAAAAAGAAATATCAGAATTGCGGCGCTCTGCGCGGGGATCCCCGTAACACTCATCGCAATGGCGGTGGTGGGAGTTTTCATATTCGGCGCCATCGGGAAAGCCAGCTTAAAACAGGTGTCTGTGAAGCAGCCGATGCTTGCTGCGGCTGCGACTGCAGAACTGCCAACGGAAGAGGAAGCGGAAATCTGGCAGGAGGGATGGGTGAAATATCAGGGGCAGATTTATGCCTACAATGAAGATATGATGACCTTCCTCTTTATGGGAATTGACCAGAGGAGCGAGATGGTTAAGGAAGTGGCGGAAGGGACGGACGGCGGTCAGGCTGACGCCCTGTTTCTGCTGGCGCTAAATCCACATAATAAGACGGCAAGCGTGATCGGCATTAACCGAAACACAATGACAGAGATAGATATTTATAACGAGGAGGGCGCCTACGTCAACACGGTCATCGCCCAGATTGCGGTCCAGCATGGTTTCGGCAATGGCGTGGAGAAGAGCTGTGAGTATCAGGAAAAAGCGGTCAGCAGACTGTTCTACAGCCTGCCGATACACGGCTATGCGGCGATCAACATGAGCGCCATTGAAACTTTGAATGATGAGGTTGGCGGCGTGGACGTCACGGTTTTGGAGGATATGACGTCGGAATCTTCCCTTTTCAGGGAAGGGGAGACAGTGCATCTGGAAGGAAAAGATGCGCTGACTTATGTTAGATACCGTGATGAGGAAGCTTTCGCCTCCGCGGACAGGAGACTGGAGAGACAGAAACAGTATCTGACGGAATTTATCAAGGCGGCAAAGAGCATGGCGAAGAAAGACATCACCAGTGTGCTGCGCCTGTATCAGGATGTTTCCCCCATGATGGTCACGGACATTTCAGCGGATGAGGCAGTCTATCTGGCTTCCCAGGCGCTGGATTACAGGATCGGTCCGGACAGTTTTTATATGTTAAAAGGCGAGACCGTGATGGGAGAGCAGTTTGAGGAGTACAACATTGATGAGGAGGCGCTCTATGAGCTGATACTGCAGATATTCTATGAGCCACAAACATAGAGTGAAAAATTGATTTGAGATTCCGGGCAGCGGAATCATGGGGGTCGGGATGATATTTGGAAGCTGTGGATTGGATATGAGAAGAAAAGGGAAAAACGGCAGTGGAAAATATACAGGAAGAAAAACGCTGATCGGTCTGGCGGCGCTGATCGCGGTCTGTATAGCAGGGTGCGGCGCAGCAGAAGAAGACGGACTGGAGAACATGGAGGCGGCGGAGCAGGAGGACGGCGCGCCGGAAACAGAAGAGAACACGGAGGAGACGGGGATTTTGGGAGAATCCGCTTCGGATGCGGATATTGACTTTGCGATGCTGCAGGAGAAGAACCCGGATGTTTTCGCGTGGCTCCATGTTCCGGGAACGGGCATCGATATGCCCGTACTGCAGAGCCATGTCTCGGACGAATTTTATATCACGCATGACGCCGCGGGGGAGGAGAACAGCGCGGGTGCGGTGTACACGGAGATGCCGAACATGATGAACATGTGCGATTTCAACACGGTGATCCACGGGGATGACCTGGGTGAGGATTCCCCCTTTAAGGCGCTACATCAGTTTGAGGATGCGGACTTTTTTGACAAACATCAGGAGTTCTATCTCTATCTGCCGGACAATGTGCTCACTTACGAGGTTTTTGCCGCGTATTACGATGATGGGGGCGATATCCTGCGCAGGTATGATTACACTACATATGCGGGATGTGAAGAACATCTGAAAGATATTTACACAACAAGGAGCATGAACAGGAATTTCCGGGACGGCTGGGAAGGGCTGACCCCATACCACTTCCTCGTGACACTTGACGGAAAAGTACGGGAGGATGGCACGCAGTACGTGGTGATCGGCGCATTGACGAAGGATGCGGCGGGCAAAATCGACCGCGTGATCTATGAATAAATCGAGCGCCGGCGCGCTCGATTCAGAGAATGCCGCGCATTCTCCTTGAATGATCTATAGAATAAACAGGTATTAACATCCAAGGATGTTGATATAGACCACACTTAAATTAAGGAAAGGAGGACGATGCCCATGAAAAAATTTATGGCTTTATTCGCGACTTCAGTTCTGTTCGCATCCATGACAGTGTCCGCAGCGGGGTCACCCTCGGCGGCAGTTGTGGCTTCCACAGCGCCGGCGGCGTATGTCAGTGAAGGATTTGCGGATGCGGGAGCTGCACAGGCAGCGGCGGCGAGAGGCATGAGCGCAGGCGAGTATTACAACAATGCAATTGTTGCAACGCCGGGCGTGCCGAACGCGGTGCCCATGGGTCAGGGCGGCAAGATCCTGATCAACGGCGTGCCGACAAACCTGACTGCATCCCTGTCCAAAGTGAACAGTGCGGTAGCGACCAGCGCAGTTGCACAGGCTGCCGGACTCGGCGGATCACTGCTCAACGTGGTGAACGTGACATTCCCCGGCGCTAATTACAGCGTGGCTACCATTAACTTCTACGTCAAAGGGCTTGCAGGCGGCACAAAAGTTGCTGCCAGACAGTATGTCAACGGCGTATGGGTTGAAGTGGAAGTTGTAGAGGCAAGAGCCGATCATGTTGTCCTGAACCTTAAGAGCAGCGGACCGGTTGCGCTTGTAGCACTTCCGTAATCTTTTTGTAACTTTTTGTTGGATTCATAAAAGTGTGGGAAACTTGTGCCGCCGCTCTGGCGGCGGCATATGGCAAAAAATCTGTGAACCCGGATCGTCGCATTGCCGCGTCCGGCAGCGCAGAGGTGATAGAAAAAGACAGGCGGTCTGCATGGAATATGGCGGAATGGCGAAGCCATGTCTTTTTGCATTCCGTAGGAGGCAGCGCCTATGTGGTATGTGATGCAGGTGCAGACAGGGACAGAGGAGAAGATGAAGGCGCAATGTATGCGCGTGATTGACGGGAAAATTCTGGAGCAGTGTTTTATTCCTTCTTATGTGGAGAAAAAGAGATACCGGGGCAGATGGCATACCGGGGAGAAAATATTATTTCCGGGATATGTGTTTATGGTCAGCGGGAGATTGGACGACCTGTATCAGGAGCTCCGAAAGGTGATCGGTCTGACAAAACTGCTCGGTACGGGGAAAGAAATCGTGCCGCTGTCAGAAGAGGAAACCGCGCTCCTTAAGAGAATCGGAGCCGGGGAAGGACCGCTGGAAATATCCACGGGTCTGATCGAAAACGGTACCGTCACGGTTACAGAGGGACCGCTGACAGGCATGGAAGGGTGTATACGAAGAATAGACAGGCATAAAAGAAAAGCATGGTTGGAAATAGATATGTTTGGACGAACAATGGAGATGGAAGTCGGGCTTGAAATTATAGAGAAGAAATGAAGGAAACGAACAGCGGCAGGAGACAATATAAGACGGAACATCATTCGCGCGGTATGATGAAAAGCCTGATGGTGGTATCAGGCTGGATTCTGTGTGCGGCTGCATTTGTGGCAGGCGGGCTTACCGTGCTCGGCATTTCAGGGAAATATAACCTGAAACAGCAGACGATGAGCTATGCGGCAAGCGCGGGAATGCCCGTGCGGACGATTACGGTAACGGCAGGCGCGGAGGAAGAACGCGGGAAAGACCAGATGGCAGATCAGAATCGGGAATATCGCTATAACTATAACGAAGATATCCTCACTTTTCTCTTCATGGGAATTGACGGTGAGGGAGCTGCTGAAGGATATGCCGATGGCGGACGGGCGGACGCCCTTTTTTTGTTTGTGCTGAATCCCCACGATGAGACCATGAGCCTGATTCCCATCAACCGCGACACCTTGACGGAAGTGGACGTCTATGATGCGCAGGGAAACTACAAAAATACCGTGACGGCGCAGGTCTGTGTACAATATGGATTTGGGGACGGCGGCAGGGAAAGCTGCGAATACCAGATAGAGGCGGTAAGCAATCTTTTTTATGGCATTCCCATACACGGGTATCTGGCGGTGGATATGGGCGCCGTGCCGGCGGTGACAGAACTGATAGGCGGCATTGACCTCAGGGCGCTTGCGGATGTCCGGAACGGGGACAGGGAAGTGATACTTAGGCAGGGCGAATTGGTTCATCTGGACGGCGATCAGGCGTGCTGGTACGTCAGGGACCGGGACAGCAGCGCCGAGCTGTCCGCTGGGGGAAGAGCCGACAGACAGAGACAGTTTGTGACGGCGCTGATTGATAAAGTCAGAAGGATGACAAAGGAGGATCTGACGGTCCCGATTAAGATCTATAACAGCATATCGGACAGGGCGGTCACGGATATCACGGTGGATGAAGTGACATACCTGACGGCGATAGCCGGAGGATATCATTTTAGTGAGAGCAGGGTTATTACGGTTCCTGGCAGAAGTATCAGCGGGGAGGAAAGCAGGGACAGCGGATTGGATGAATTTTATGTGGATGAGACAGCCTTGTATGAGCTGATCCTCGACGTCTTTTATGAACCGGCGGACGAGAAATAACGGGCGGCGAAACAGCCGGGATATGCGGCATGGAGGGGAACGGTGAACCTGATAGAAGAAAAGGACGGATTGGTATCCAAGTCCAAGAAAATCATAAATATCTATATCGTCTTTCTGTTTGCCGTTGTCTGGTTCAGCTACTATAACCAGTTTGTATTCGGCGCAAACCGCATCGCCGGCGGTGTGGTAAGCACAGGTATCTACTTTATCATCTACAATTATTTTGCCAAACTCTACCGTGCCTATAAGATTGGCACTTACAAAATCAGCGAAATTATTTTTTCACAGTTCCTGGCGATCGGACTGTCGGACACGGTGCTGTATGTGGAATGCTGTCTCGTGAGCCACCACTATGTCAATATTCTGCCGGGGCTTGCGGCGGCAGGCATACAGATATTAGGCATGGCGGTCTGGGCAGTCTACACGAAACAGTATTTTATCAGATACATAGAGGCAAATGACACACTGGTCTTGTACGGCGGAGAGAACGCCGGGGAATTTGTACACAAACTGAAACATAAGTACGAGCATCTTTTCCGCATACAGGAGACTGTCAACATAGAAGAATGCACGGCGGGAGAACTCCATGGGAAAATTGATCGGTGCGACACCGTGATTTTATATGAAGTGAGCAAAGGTTACAGAACCAGCACGATGGAGTATTGTATTGAACATCGGAAGAATCTCTATATCACACCGAGGATTTCTGACATTATCCTGCAGGGGTTTAAGGAGAGAAACCTGATCGACACCCCTCTGTTTAAATACGAATACCATTATCTGGACACAAAGGAGTATCGGACGAAGCGGCTTCTGGATTTGACGGTATCCCTGCTGGCGCTTGTCCTGACAGCCATTCCCATGCTGCTTACTGCCGCGGCAATCAAACTGGAGGACCGCGGACCTGTTTTCTTTAAGCAGGACAGATGTACGGCGGACGGAAAAGTGTTTGCGATCATCAAATTCCGCAGCATGGTTCCGAATGCGGAAAAACAGGGAACCGTCATCCCCTGTACAGACCATGACCCGAGGATTACGAAAGTGGGCGGCGTCATCAGGAGATTCCGGATTGATGAACTGCCGCAGATTTTCAATATCATCAGAGGGGATATGTCTGTGGTGGGACCCCGCCCGGAGCGGGTGGAACATGTCAAAAAGTACTGCGAGGAAGTGCCGGAGTTCGCTTACCGCATGCGGGTGAAGGGCGGGCTTACAGGGTATGCGCAGATTTTCGGCAAGTATAATACAAGCGCGTATGACAAACTGAAACTGGATCTGATGTATATCGAGAACCAGAGCCTTCTTTTGGACCTGAAAATGATCATGCTGACAGTGAAGACACTGTTTATCGCGGAGAGCACGGAGGGGTTCGAGGAGGAGAAGAGCAGGCTGATCGGAAAGTGGGACGCGGAAGGGTAGGGAGAATATGAAAAGAGTTTTGATACACATGGGCGATCCCTACCTGATTGATAATCCCTGCACCAAGAGAGTGCGCGCCTTTAAGGAGGCGCTGAGACAGCGCGGTTTTGAAGTGGTGATTATGGCGCCCGCCATAAAACGGATAGAAAAGGATACGGAGGTCACTTATTGTTTTACGGTACCGCTCAGAAAGAAAAATGTCTTTTACAGACTGGCGAATGGTCTGAGTTTTGCCGTCTCATCCGTGTGCAGTCTGAGAAAGGCGGGAAAGATTGATATTGTTCTGACGACAGCGCCGCCGGCGCTGATCAGTATGGCGGGCTGGGTCATGGCAAAGATAAAACATGCCAGACTGGTGTATGATGTCCGGGACATCTGGCCGGATGTCGCTTTGGAGATGGGGGAATTTACCGAGAACAGCATCTATTATAAAATATTCCGCTATATCAGGGATTTTATGCTGCGCCATGCAGATCTGGTCACGGCGGTGAGCGACGGTAAAGTCAGTAGACTGAAAGAATATGCGCCGCAGAAGCGGATTGTCAAAATCCCCAATGGATTTGACGTCCGTTTTTTGGAGAATCAGCTGAATGGGGAACTGTATCAGAAGATCAAGGGAAACGGGAGATTTACCTGTGTATATACCGGGAACCTTGGGCTGGCACAGGGTTTGAAGCAGCTGTTAGATATTGCCCGGAGGGCAAAGGAGGAGGGGCTAGACGCTGACTTTTTGCTGTACGGAAGCGGGGCGGAAGAGCAGGAGCTGAGAGCGTATGTCCGGGAGCTTCAGCTCGAGCATGTGTTTTTCGGAGGCAGATTATCCAATCAGGATATCTATACCGTGTTAAAAGCCGCGGATATCAGTTTTGTGCCGTTGGTGAACGGGAACCTGAAAGACAGCATACCGACGAAGATATACGAGGCGCTGGGAATCGGGTGCCCGGTACTGTTGGCGGCTGAGGGAGACGCGGCGTCTGTACTGAAAGAATCGGAGTTGGGAATAGCCGTCTGTCCGGGCAGACCGAAGGAATTGTGGGATGCCTATCTGCAGTTATACAGGAACAGGGGACAGATGGAGCGCCTGAAAAACTATGCGGCAAAACTGATGGAGGGAAAGTATTCGATCCAGTGTTCGGCGCGGATGCTGGCGGAGGAGATGTTGAGGCTGTGCGGGGAGTGACGATTTGGAGGGAATGAAAAAGTGATTAATATTATTGGACTTGGCTATATTGGTTTACCAACGGCGCTTATGATGGCGTCGCATGGTGTGGAGATTGTGGGGACGGATTATAATGAGGAACTCGTGAAGACCCTGAATGCCGGACACATGACATTCAAGGAAAAAGGAATCGAGGAACTGTTCCAGTCTGCCGTAAAGAGCGGCATTCAATTTACAACAGCGTACCAGTCTACGGACACCTATATTGTATCCGTACCCACACCCTATGATAAATTTTCAAAAAAAGTAGACCCCTCCTATGTGGCTGCCGCAGTCAGCGAAATTGCAAAGGTGGCAGAGGATGGGGCTGTGGTCGTGATCGAGTCCACGATTTCGCCGGGAACCATCAATAAACATATCAGACCGCTGATCGAATCGGAGGAATATATATCAGGAAAGAGAATTCATCTGGTACATGCTCCAGAGCGGATCATACCCGGCAATATGATTTACGAACTGATCCATAACAACAGGACGATCGGTGCGGATGACAGAGAGATAGGGGAAAAGGTAAAGTCTTACTATGCTTCCTTCTGTCAGGGGGAGATTGTAGTCACCGATATCTGTACGGCGGAGATGACCAAGGTAGTTGAGAATACATATAGGGCCGTGAATATCGCGTTTGCCAATGAGCTGGCAAAGATATGCAGGCATGATGATATGGATGTGTACGAGATCATCCGCATTTGCAATATGCATCCGAGAGTCAACATATTACAGCCGGGACCGGGAGTAGGCGGACACTGCATTTCCGTGGACCCGTGGTTTCTGGTGGGGGATTACCCGAGCCTTGCGAAGGTGATTGACGAGTCCATGAAAACGAATGACTGTATGCCGGATTTTGTTTTGAATCGTATTTATGAGATCATGAAGGAAAATCATATGACGGATATCGGCAGGGTTGGAATATATGGATTGACATATAAGGAAAATGTGGACGATATGCGGGAGTCGCCTACGCTTCAGATGTTGGAATCTATGAAAAGGCATCTGTGTGGAAATTCAGTAAAGGTGTATGATCCATTTATCGTCAGGGATGTTGTGGAGAACCAATATCATGATTTGGAGCGTTTTTTGGATGACGTTGATATGGTGGTGATTATGGTTAAGCATAATGAGATTATTGAGAACTTGGATAGGCTCCGGGGGAAAATAGTTTTGGACTGTCAGAATGTTGCGGATCATGGAGAAGGTATTTATAAGATATGATTGGAAATTACCAAGTAAGGGAAACCGGAATTTTAGGAAAAGTTTTGCTTATCACAGACAAAAGAGAATTAGTTTATTACAGAAGAGGAAATATTTATTTATATAATACTACAAAAAAAGAAAAAAAGTGTATCAGACTGCCTGCTAAAATTTGGAAGAAGCTATGCTGCAAGATAAGATTATTAGAACGCATGTTGCATATGGATGCAAGATGGGCTGTTCAAGTGGGGGATGACAGGATATTGCTGCAGTTCGATCATAAGACTTTATTGATAGATATAGAAACATCAGAAATAAATATGGAAAAAAATCTTGTTAAAGGGAACCCGTTATCAGTCGCGGTTATAAAAGGAAATCCGGGTTTCACTGATGGCATTATTGTTGGAGACTATACCAGAAATCAGGCACGGGAGGAAGTGAACCTTTACCGTAGAGATGATGATGGTAAATGGTGTAGAGTATATCAGTTTCCGGCAGGGACTGTCAGACATATTCACGGCTGCATTTCTGATCCATTCAGGCAATGTATTTATATACTTACCGGGGATGAAAATGAAGAATCAGGTATATGGAGAGCCGTTAACAATTTTGACAGAGTAGAGCCGCTTCTATTAGGCAGTCAGAAGTATAGAGCCTGCCAGATGCTGGTGGGAAAGAATACGCTGTATTATTTTACGGATGCGCCGTCAGAGCAGAATTACATGTATGAAATTAAAAATAATGTAGTTCGGAAATTACATGCTATAAATGGCACGTGCATATATGGTGTTCAGTTTAATAAAGAAGGAATATATGCAACCACATGTGAGGCGGAAGCACATGCTGCCAATAGATTTCAATATTGGTTTTCAAATATTCCAGGGAGAGGAATATGCGGAAGAAATGTTGACGTATTTGTGGCAGGAGATGATGGACAAATACAGATATTAAAACATTTTGAACATGATGGATTACCTTTAAGACTGTTTCAATATGGAACAGTTACTTTTACCAATGTTGTTGAAAATTGTTGCTATTTTACGTCAATGTGCGTAAAGGGAAAAGACATGCATATTTACAAGATAATAAAGAAAGACGGGAAATTGAAATGAAACTTGAGACATCCGTGCTGTTTAAGAAAAATTTAGCGCATAAAGAAAATATAAGGCAGTTAACAGCAGGCGAATTAAAACGAGTGCAGGAAATTTTGTTCGGTATTTTGTGTGCGGTTGATGAAGTGTGCAAAAAAAAAGATATACCATACTGTCTCTGTGGGGGATCTGCGTTGGGAGCCGTCAGACATCGTGATTTTATTCCGTGGGATGATGATTTGGATATTTATATATTGAGAAACGATATGGGAAAGTTTATAGAAGTGTTTGAGGAAAGTTATGGAACGATATATACAGTTTCTTCTCCGGGATACCGGAATTTATTTAACAGTCCTTCCAGCCGTATCTGTAAAAAGGGGACTCTTTTTCGCTCCTATGCGAATCTTGGAGAGGAGAGCCCGGGAATCGGGTGTGATATATGTATATTGGAAAATACTTACAATAGTCGGCTGATGAGATTCATACATGGATTAGGTGCTGTTTCATGTGGATTTTTAGTGTCGTGCAGAAGATTTCGCAGGGATAAGGAAATATTACTGAGATATGCAGAGGGGGACAGGGAGCTGGAAAAATCAATTATTGTGAAAGCCATTATAGGCAGATTTGTATCTACATGGTCATATAGCCAAATCGTCAAATTTCAATATATATGGAATTCCCAATGTAAAAAACAAAATAGTAAATATGTAGTATGTATTAATGGGAGAAAACATTTCTTCGGTGAAATTTATGATAGGGAGGATATGTTGAGCCCGGAGATGTATGAATTTCACGGAAGATTATTTGCTGTAATGGGAAAGACGGATGCCTATCTTCGTCATTTGTATGGTGATTATATGAAAATCCCGAAAGAAGAGGAACGGGAAAATTTGGCGGTTTTTGAGTTTGAGATTTTATAATTTGGGAAAATAGAGAGTGAAATAGAATATGTATCTGTTTTTTTTACTTCTTTTTGAGACGCTGCTTGTAATCATTTCTTATATAGTTTTCAGGGATATTTTATCACCTACGTTTGATATGGCGGTCATGTTTACATTTGCAACGGTGTTGATGCTGCCTTATGTGCGAGTATGGAGGGTAAATTTTTCATTTGAGACAATCTTTATTATTATCACTGGACTGTATTTGGTGTTTTTGATTGAATGGATTGTTTCTACTATGAATAAACGATTTCATCCAAAATTGCTTTTTGGAAATCCGAAGGTCTCCTTATTACAGGAGAAAAAAAGGATTTCGCAATCTTATCAGGTATTGGCGTGCCTGATACAGCTGGTCACTCTCATGTTATTGTGGTCAGAGGTAAAAAGGATTGGGGGAAATTGGGGTGAAACAAGAAACTTATACAGATTATTAAACAGATATAGAATTTATACAATAAATGGAATAGACAAGGTAAATTTTATGACCAGTCAGTTTATGAAGATTTCTACAGCGTTTGGATACTGCTCGGTGTTCTGGGGAATCGACGGTCTGGTCCGTCATGAAAAACGTGGTGCCCTAAAAGAAAATTTCCTTTTCATCAGTTCAGCTATATTGCTGATAGTCCAGTTCCTGCTCAATTCTACGAGGGGACCGATCATAAACTATGTGGTGTTTGGCATCGTGATATTTTATGTGAAATATCAACAGCGGCATTCATGGAGAGTACAGGCAAATAAGAGAATCATCCGTATCATTTGTGTAATGGCAGTATTTTTATTTATTGTTTTTTCGGCATCGAGATTTCTTATTGGCAGGGATATATCGGAAACACCAATAGATAATCTAGCGAGATACTTCAGCGGATCGCTGCAACTATTTGATTTATATATAAAAAATCCCGTTTCGCGGGGCAGATACTGGGGGGAGGAGACTTTTACAGGAATCATACAGTCTCTATATAGATGGGGATCCGAAAATGTGGAAACGTTTATTTCCATTGCGCTTGAAAACAGACCTGTCGGTAATCATACGGGGAATGTATATACGATTTTCAGACGTCCGTTACATGATTTCGGATATGCTGGCATGTATATTTTTGTCAGTGTTGTGGCATTGATTTTCTCTTACACTTATTATTTCAAAATAAAATACAGGGAATGTACGGATAAAAGGGATCTGGAATTGTTTTATTATGGTTATTTTTATCACTGGATTATTTCCAGTGTGGTAGATAGCTACAGCTTTAACTTAGCGACCTCGACGATTGTTATGGTAGTTATGCTTGCCATACTTTTTAAGGTATACAGCAAAATACGGATAAAATTTTTCTGAGATGGGAGAGAGTTTGTTGAGAGTCAGAATTGCAATACTGATGAGCACGTATAACGGGGAGAAGTGGGTACAGCAGCAGCTAGATTCCATTTTGAAGCAGACAGGGGTTGACAGCTGTATCTATATTCGCGACGACGGCTCAGCAGATAATACGTTGTCTATCATAGGATCATACCGTGAAAGCAACAGAGTATTTATAATCGGAGATGACAGGAGGAAAAGATTGGGGGCTGGGGACAGTTTTATGGAGCTGGTCAAATATGCGCAAAGCACATTGGCAGATCAGTATGACTATTTTGCATTTGCGGATCAGGATGATTACTGGCAGCCGGATAAACTGATATCCGCAGTTGAATTGATGCAGGGCATGGAGGAACCCTGTCTTTATTTTTCAAAAAAAACAATTGTGGATGCAAAACTGCGTTTGATGAATGAGGAAGATTACATACCATATTCAAACCAGGTCTTGCACAGTATTGGACAATGTAATGCTTTTGGCTGTACGTTTGTTTTCAATAGAAGGTTACTTGGCTGTATACAGAGAAAAACGGTGGGACGGGGATACCATGATGCATGGATCTTCCGGTTGTCTGTCTGGTGTGGATTCAGGATATTTTACGATACGAATTCACATATTTTATATAGGCAGCATGGTCAAAATGCGGCGGGACCAGTAAGAAAGAAGATTTGGTACAGGCAATTATTATTCCTTTCGACTTGGCGAAACCAAATAGACAGATTTTTTTGTAAAAATTTAAATGATGTAGTTCTTATGCAAAGAGAGATATATGAGAAATATGCCGATGCATTTCCAAACGACAATATGGAATTGCTAAAACTGGTAGTGGGTTATAGATATAACATACGTGACAGATATCATCTAATGAAGCATCCGGTATTTAAAACGAATGGGAATAGGGATTATGTCAGGTGGATGCTTCGGATTGCGATGAACAGAATGTAGTATCTTGATACAGGAGACATATAGAAGGTGAAAATAGATTAAAATATGAAACTGGGACGAGGAATCATAGAAGTACTATGTGCAAATGTTCTGAATTTAATGATTGCCGTGGTGAACGGCTTTTTATTACCCAAATATTTGCCAGTAGAGACTTATGCGGATTTAAAGACTTTCCTACTATACCTGTCTTATATAGGTGTTTTACATTTCGGTTATATTGATGGAATTTATATAAAATATGGCGGAAAAGATTTATGTACCATTCAGAGAGAGCAATTGGCAATAGAAAAAAAGGTATTGGTATTATTCCAGATCATAATGTCTGTCCCCGTTATGCTGATCGGCATCTTTATGGGAAATTTGAGTTTTATATTTATTTCACTGTGTATCATGCCGTACAATCTGATTTACTTTTACAAAATCATTTACCAGGTGACGGGATCCTTTCAAAAGTATAAAGCAATTACCGTTTTATGCCCTGCTTTGATTTTTATTCTACAGATTTTTTTCATATTTATTTTGAAGGCAGAAAAATCAACGTGGTTTATCGGCATACAGGTGATGGTATACTTTCTTGTCTTTATATATTATGGACACAAAAGTGCATTATCAGGTTTTAGACAGAAGGTAAATGCAGAAAAAGTCAAAATCGTAATATCTGAGAATATAAAATTGGGGTTTGTCATAATGCTTGGTAATTTTATGGGAGTCTGGATTACAAGCATAGACAGATGGTTCGTGAAATTCTGTTGCAGTGTCTGGGAATTTGCCCATTATTCGTTTGCTGTTACCATGCTAAGACTGATTAATACAGTAGTTACAGCATTTTCGATCACGCTGTACAACTATTTGTGCCGGAATCCAGAGATTAGTAAAATCTACAGACTGAGAAAAGCGGTATTTGTATCAGGGGCGGCAGTTATAGGTACCATTTTCCCGATTAGCTGGATTATTCGTTTATATATTAACAATTACGCAGGCGCTGTTTTAAGCGTTCAGATTTTATTTGCTGCGCAGTTTATCCTGATCGGAGTGAATGCAATCTACCTGAATCTATATAAAGTGCATAATTTGCAGAAAAAGTATTTATTCAGGATGGGAATAGTTACCATAGTGGCTTTTCTCATGAATGCGGCTGCTGGGAGTATCTGGAGAAATATTGCCGCATACGCTTTGGCAACATTATGCACTTCTGTCATATGGCTTGCGCTGTGTCAGCATGATCTGCCGAATTATAAATTGGACTGTAATGAGTGGATTTATATAGTGCTCGTGCTAACAGGCTATTTTACGTGCAATTATTTTGCTACATGGGCGGGAATGTGTGCATACATATGCTGGATATTTTTAGTGACCTTTTTAGTGTTTCATAGGGAAGTTGGTTTTTGGAGAGATATGCTTATCAAGATAATAAAGTCTGAATGCCGGAAATGAGGAAAGGCATTGCAGGAAAATAAGTTAACGAAAGGGAGAAAGGGAAATTGAATATTGCGTTAATTATTGCAGGCGGCATTGGCTCAAGGATGCATCAGAATATTCCAAAACAGTTTATCAGTGTGGAAGATAAACCGGTTATTGTCTATGCAATGGAGGCGTTTCAAAGTCATCCGGATATAAGCGAAATCTATGTGGTATGTCTGGAAGGGTGGGAGGCAATCTTGCAGGCATATGTAAAGCAATTTAATATTACTAAGTTCAGGGCAGCTGTACCGGGAGGAGAAACGGGACAGGAATCGATTAGAAACGGGGTGTTTGAAATTGCAAAAGGGCATGAGGAGCAGGATCTGATTTTCATCCATGATGCAATCCGACCGATGCTTTCCATGGATATTATTTCTGACTGTATCGTTACTGCTTACAAGTATGGAAACGCGGTCGTAGCAATACCTTGTACGGAAGCGATGTTGGTGACCGATGATGGCAGTACGTCCATTCAGAGTATAGAGAGAAGTACCTTGAAAAGAACACAGACACCACAGGCGTTCAGGGTAGGGGATTTGGTAAAGGCACATAAACTGGCGATGGAGTCCGGTATTACGAACGCGACGTCATCCGCCTCTCTTTTTGCAGATTTAGGGGTGACTGTACATTTTTCACAGGGCTCAGAAAAAAATTTAAAATTAACTACGGTGGATGATATTGACATATTTAAGTCTTTGCTGCATTCAAATAGGGCGGAATGGATAAAAAATGAAAAAATATGAGATTGGGATATATGAGAAAGCGATTCCTGAAAGTTATGCAATGGAGTCTATGTTAGAATTTGCAAAGGATGTGGGTTATGATTTTTTTGAAATTAGTATTGACAGAACAGAACAGCGGATTGACAGATTATACGACGATAATTTTGTTCGGGAAATAATCAGAATGCAGCAGGGAGTCGGTTTGAGGATTGGCTCCATGTGTTTAAGCGCCTTGTCAACCTATACATTAGGAAACAGCAGCAGGGCGATAAGAGACAGGGCGAGGGACATCTGCGAAAGGGCAATTCAGTTTTCTGTTAATATTGGGATAAGGATTATACAAATTCCGGCGTGCACTGTTCCAAAAGGAATAAATATCAGGGATGAAAATGTAAAATGGTATATAGAAAATATACACAATATGGTGGAATATGCATCAGTTTATGGAATTATGCTCGCTCTGGAAAATATGGAGTCGGAGGAAATGAATTCTGTGGAAAAGTGTATGAAGCTGGTGCATGAAGTGGATTCTCCCTATTTCCAATTATATCCGGATGCGGGAAATATCACGACAGCATCCTTTGATCAGGGTACGGATCCGAAGATGGATATGAAAACAGGAAGCGGGCATTATGCCGCATTTCACCTAAAAGAGACGAATTCTATACGGTTTGGGGGATTGTTTTATGGGGAAGGGTATGTTGATTTTCCCCAACTGGTTAAACATGCCTGGGGACTGGGAGCGAGGAGATATGTAATGGAATATTGGTTTACCGGGAATTCTGAATGGCAGGAGAATTTGAAGAAGGCGTACAGCCTATGCAGAAACTGGATTGAAAATAGCAGATAACAGAAGAGGGAAAGTATATATGTTTCATACAATATCCGAGATCGAAACGTGCGCGAAATGGTGGGTGGATTGGGAGATGTTACACAATAAAACGCTCCTGATAACAGGTGCGACAGGACTTGTGGGGAAATATCTTTTATGTGTGCTGCTTGCCCATAACAGGATTTATGGTGGAAATATGAAATTCCTTGCAATGGGAAGAAACCGTCAGAAGTTTTACCAGAGGTTTAAAGAAGTTGAAGACATAGAGAATGTGATCTTTTACGAGCAGGATATTTGTGATTCCATTCAAATAAATGTTCCAATTGATTTTATTATTCATCTTGCAAGCAATGCACATCCGAGACTTTATGCATTGGAACCAATTGCAACAGAGATGACAAATATTCTTGGAACGAACAACTTGTTAAAATTGGCGGCAGAGAATAAGGGGTGCAGGATTTTATTTGCTTCCTCGGGAGATATTTACGGAGATCAGACAGATCATAGCAGCTATTTGTCGGAAGATGACTGCGGATATATTAACTGCAATACACTGCGCGCCGGATACATAGAAGGAAAAAGAGCCGGGGAGGCATTGTGCAACGCCTATAAAGAGGAGAGGGGTGTGGACTTTGTTATCGCAAGACTGTGCAGAATATATGGGTTTACAATGCAGATAGATGACAGTAAAGCCATATCGCAGTTTATTTTAAATGCAGTGAAAAATGAAGATATTGTATTGAAAAGTGCAGGTAACCAGACTTTTTCATATTTATATGTATTTGATGTTGTTACGGCAATATTAACGATATTGACAAAGGGTGTGTCGGGAAATGCATATAATGTGGCGGATAATAATCAGACTGTGTCCTTAAAAGAATTAGCAGAGATGATTGCTGAGATATCCCACGTAAAAGTTATTTATGGGGAAGAGGATGCTTTGCAGAAAAAAGGAGCCTCCTCTTTTCAGAATGTAAGGCTTTCATCTAAAAAACTATTGGATTTGGGATGGGAACCTCAGTTTTCCATGATGGAAGGGCTGCAGAGAACGATATATGCATTGAGAAACTAAGGATACCGGGGCGTTATGAAAATTTTAAAGACAGTCGATGTGAATCTGGTAAATAAATATCGAAAAGAGTTGTTTGGCATTGCCAGCTGTATGATCGTTTTTCATCATCTCACAATCAAGGGAAACGGAAATCCTTTAATAGATATTTATATGTTTTTAAGATTAGTAGGAGCGATGGGAGTTGATCTGTTTCTATTTCTGTCTGGAATTGGCCTTGTTTATTCCTATGAAAAGAATAATTCCATAAAAGAGTTTTATATGCGGAGATGTAAAAGAATTTTACCGGCTTACCTTTGTATCGCCTTTCCGTTTTCTTTGTGGAGGGACTGTATTGTAGGTAAAAATGGAATTCCTGTGCTAGTGAAACATTTACTTTTAGTTCAATTTTGGAAAGAGGGGGCGGGAGATTGGTACATTGCTGCAATTTTTATTTTGTATGTGTTATTCCCGTTGATTTATTATAGTATCAGAAATATACCGGGGGGGGGGTATTGCGGGTTGGAGATTTTTTTGCGGGTTTTTTTGGGGGTGGT